>Ga0190274_10000010_pt1 | contig 447309 bp, 314 predicted proteins | sample Popmic531T_FD_133002 | JGI IMG/M metagenome (GOLD analysis project Ga0190274, IMG submission 133002) | Populus adjacent soil microbial communities from riparian zone of Yellowstone River, Montana, USA - 531 T | ecosystem: Environmental > Terrestrial > Soil > Riparian zone | place: USA...
CCACGCTTCCTTCGGACGGCCCCTCACGGGACCTTATTTGCCCTTGCGCTTCGCTAGCACTTCGCCTCCATCAGGCTGTGCAGGGGACTTGCACCCCCAAGCTGTTGAACGTGCCCGACACACAGTTCTCCCGGCCCGTTGGGCCGGACAGGCCGACCATTGCGTCTTCTATCTATCCCCCTGCCAGCTCTGCCTTGCAAACTGCCCGAAAACTCTCGACATGCACCCAGATGCCGCGCATCAGCGGGAAGAAGCCCGAGACGAGCAGGAAATTTGGGGCCAGCGTTTAAATGAAAGGTTGGAACTTTATCTGGCTGGCCGACTTCCTCGCATATAATCCAACTATGCACTGCTTGGTAGACGATTCAACAAATCGGGCCGAACCCAGAGTATCCTTGGGTCACCACTCCTCCAGTGGCCGTATATCGCGCTTGCTACACAAGCCCAGCTCTGGTGATACTCGACATCCCCAAGACTCCATGGCGCCAACATAGAAATACCTCTTTCCCTTGGAATCAAAAATGCCATCGCCTTTGTCTCCCTTTTGGCATCATACACCTTCTTGAAAGTTTCCTGTGTGTATACACCAAGGAGTTCAGAATTGCCAACTAGCTCGAGCCAGCCTTCGTGCTTGGTGATCGTTGTCTCCGGGGCTGCTGGTTGGTATACACTATCAGAGATGAACTCGGGACCAGGCAGTGAATCATACTCTGCTTCTGTCAGCGTAAGGCCCTTAACGTTGCCTTGCTCTGCAACCCTCGCTCCATATAAGGTCACATTCTCTTTCACGACAACGGAAGCAGCACTCCTTGACCGATCCATCAAATCATAGCATTTCCTAACAATTTTGAATCTACCTGAGCTGCCTCCAGCACAGGCAATTGCGCTGATTGAGTAGTAGTTCCTATTCCAAGGTATAATACCGTCGAGCCTCAAGTGCATAATGTCTGAGATAGTTGGCTGAACATGATCACCTTGTTTCTTTTGAATGCCCGGCCTAAATTTCTCTTCTTTTTCATAATACCTGCTCGTAGTCTCTTCAAGAATCTCCAGGGAGCGTTTTATGGCAGCTTGGAGGTCGGTGGAAGCGAACGGTGCTGCTTCAGCAATACTGCGGAGCCAATCCAAAGCTTGCGCGTCCTTTGTTTCTCCCAGCGCCTCGAGGGCAATCAAGCGATGCTCTGGACTATATCGCTTAAAGAGACCCCGCTTACTTCCCATAGCCATTTTCTTCAGCTCATCAACAGCAATCGGATCAGCCTGCCTGACAAGCGTCATGGCGGCTTCCCTTGCGTTCTCTCGAGTAGAGGTTCTCAGAGCCTTCACCAAGAGGTCAGTCGGCATAAGATGGGTCCTTGAAGCATCGGGATTTTCAATTTCAGGAGTTTCTACCGACATGCCGGCCAGTCGGCTGATTGGACGTCGATGTCCTGTCGTGTAAGCGTCTCAGGGCGCGGAGCCGGGTTGCCTCGATGTCCTTTCGTATCAGCCGGTTGCCTTGAGCATAGAGGAGGTTGCCAAGGCAGGTCAACGATATTACCGGGAGCGTATAGGCGCTGCTCCGGCTGGCGTGCTTGGGGGCAGTCGACAGGCCGGCTCCATTGTCGGTACGGATCTGCCCACACTTGACCACGGCGAGGGTTCTCCGAATCCGCGGCCGGGCCTTCGGCCCATTTGTCTTGATGATGCCGGCGAGACGCCGGCGGTCCCAGGGGGCGCGCGCCGGTACCTTGGTGAGAGGATTGGGCTCGCGCGCGCGGCGTCTTGCGCCCCGCGTGTGATTTCGACGACACTGTCGCCATGGGAAAGGCGCACGAGACCGTCCTGGAAGCCGCCGGTCGCGAGGTGGTGATCACCAATCCGGACAAAGTGTTCTTTCCGCGCGCCGGGTATACGAAGCTGGACCTGGCGAAGTACTACGCGGCGGTGGCCGAGGGGGCGCTGCGGGGGATTGCGGCGCGGCCGATCGTGCTCAAGCGCTACGTCAACGGAGCCGAGCAGGAGCCGTTCTTCCAGAAGCGCGCTCCCGAGACGCATCCCGAGTGGGTCGAAACCGTGGAGCTGCGCTTTCCGTCGGGCGGGACGGCGCGCGAGGTCGTGGTGCGCGACGCGGCGCAGCTCCTGTGGATCGTCAACCTCGGCTGCATCGACTTGAACCCGCATCCGGTGCGCGCCGACGACCTCGAGCATCCCGACGAGCTGCGCGTCGACCTCGATCCCGGCCCGGGCGTCGGCTGGGACGACGTGCGGCAGGTGGCCCTGATCGTCCGCGACGTGCTCGCCGAGCACGAGCTGCGCGGCTGGCCCAAGACCTCGGGGTCGCGCGGCATGCACATCTACGCACGCATCGAGCGGCGCTGGAGCTTCGACCAGGTGCGGCGGGCGGCGCTCGCCGTCGCCCGCGAAGTGGAGCGGCGGGCGCCCGAGCTGGCGACGAGCAAGTGGTGGAAGGAGGAGCGCCACGGCGTCTTCCTCGACTACAACCAGAACGCCAAGGACCGCACCGTGGCGTCGGCCTGGTCGGTGCGGCCGACGCCCGACGCGCGCGTCTCGATGCCCCTCGCCTGGGACGAGGTGGCCGGCTGCGATCCGGCGCTGTTCACGCTGGCGACCGCCCCGGCACGTCTGACCGAGCGCGGCGACGCGTGGGCCGGCATCGACGCCGCAGCGGGATCGCTCGACAAGCTGCTCGCACTGTCCGCCATGCAGGAAGCAGCGGGCCTCGGCGATGCGCCCTGGCCGCCGAACTATAGGAAAGGCGCGGACGAGCCGCCGCGCGTCGCACCATCGCGCCGCTCCTCGCGGGCGCCGAAGACACGCTCCAGCTCGTAAGGGGGCGTGACCTCCAACTGATCGTAGCGGCAGTCCTGCGGCCGCTTGTCGGGGCGCCAGCGCACGAACTGCGCGGCGTGCCGGAAGCGCGCCCCCTGCATGTGGTCGTAGGCGACCTCGCAGACGCGCTCGGGCCGGAGCGGCTCCCAGCCGAGGTCCTTGCCGCGGTTCCAGCGGCTGCTCGCGCCGGGCAGGCGCTGCCCCTTGGCGTCCGCTGTGCTCTGCGCCTCTGCCCAGTCGCGCCAGGGATGGCCGGCGAGCGCGTTCTCGCGCAGCGGCGCCAGCTCGGAGACGAGCTGTTTGCGTACGGCCTGGGTGAACGCCGAGGCGACGCCGACGTGATGGAGCGTGCCCGCATCGTCGTAGAGGCCGAGCAGGAGCGATCCGACCATCGTGCCGGGGCCGTTCTTGTGCCAGCGGAAGCCGGCGACCACACAGTCGGCCGTGCGCGTGTGCTTGACCTTATTGGATTGCAACGCATCGCGGTAGGCCGTTCACCTCAGGAGCGAAGCCGGCTCAGTTCGGCGCCTGTCCCGCCGGCAGGTCCAGACCGTGCTTCTGCATCCGGTAATAGAGCGGCGACCCGCTATGGGGCGAGTGTGGAGGTCCGCCCGTGGGCTCCACCGCCAGCGGCGCCTCCGGCTCCACAGCGGTAGTCGACTTTACCCCCTCTCCCACCCTTCCACCGGGAGAGGGGAGGTGGCGGCACGCGCCCCTGGGAACGCCGGCGCTCCCAGGGGGTGGTCTACCTCGGGGTCGCCGCGCAGTCCTGCGGCGGCTGCTCGCCCGTCGCCTTGGTGAAGATCTCGTTGATGAGTTTGTAGTCGGTGGGCGTTCCTCCCTGCCAGAGCCCGTTCGAGCAACTGGCGGAGTCGCAGTTGCCGCCTTGCGTCCGGAACTCTTCGCTGTCGTACTTGATCGGGCAGGTGCAATGCGCCCTCGACGGGTCTTTCTGATCGATGATGCAGGGATAGCCGAAGCAGACCGTTCGGGTTCCGCCCTTGGGGCAGGTCAAGTAGAGGTTCTTGAGCGCGTACGAGTAGGTGGACATGATGTACTCGCCGTTGGGCCCGCTCGGGTTGCGGTTGTCGCAGGGACCGGGACCGAGATTCGGCCCGATTTTGACCTCGCAGGTGCAGACAGCCGTCGTGGGCTGCACGGATTTCGAGCCGGAAGGGCCTGCCTGCGCGGCGAGGGGAGTACACAGCGCCGCGTCGCAGATCGCGTACTTCCCCTCACACATTTGTAGAACCTTGCGGTCGAGGCGCTGCGAGGTCTGGTCGGCCGCCCCCGCGGCGGTGGCGAGACTCAAGATCGCGACGAGAACAGCAAGCCAGGCTGACAGCGCACTGCAACGTCGAGAATCGAGAGACATGTCTGGTCCTCCCTCTAAAAAAGGTTATCCCTTTCGTGCCGGCGCGACGCCGGCGCTCTCACTGTGCGCGCACCGGGATCGATCTTGGTGCGCGGCAATCCCTTGCAATCCATTGCAATCCGCCACGCGCGAGCTTGTCGGACGCGACGGAGCAAGGGCGATGCCAGCGAAGAAGAGCCGTCGCCAGAGGGGAGTGGAGGCGGACGTGCGATGTCCGACGTGTCGGCGACATGTCGGACGTGTGTCGGAAGTTCGGTCGGGGCCTTTTACCGAAGCCTTACCGACAACGTGCAGTCTGGCGGCTGTCCCCAAGCACGCCCAGCGGACCGGCGCTCATGCGCTCCTGGCGATATCATTGACGACCGCCTGCTGCGCGAGCGGCGCTGGAGCTGAAGGGTACGGCAGAGCGGCGGGCGTTCAGGGCAAGGTCCCGGTGCGTTGCCTCAGCGTCCTGAGACATCCCAGGAGTCTCCCGGGGCACCGACCCGGTGCCCCGGACCACCGAGGCGATGTCCCAGGACGAGGCGGCATCGCTCCAGAGCGTTGCGGCGGGGCTCCGGAGCAACGGCCCAGCTCACCGGTGCACCGCGGCGATCTTCCGGGGCGCCGATCCGATTCACCGGCGCGGCGCGTGCGAGGTCCGAGCCCGGCGGCAGCAAATCGTTCCGGGGAGAGATGTGATAAGATCGGCAACCGATGTCTCGCCCGCCGAAAAAGACCCGGCCACTGAAGCGCCGCGCCGTCGCGCCGCCGGTGCCCGTCCAGCGCGTCGCGGCATCCAAGATGCGCTCGACCCGGGCCATGTTTCCGTGGCCGGACGAGCTGGCCGCTCTGCTCGGGAAGATCTCCGACGAAAAGCTCGCGCGGCGGGCCGGCATCAGTTCCGGGACGGTGACCAGGGAACGCCGCCGGCGCGGAATCGAGGCGTTTTGGCCGCCACGCGGCCCTGTCGAGTGGACGCCGGAGATGATTTCCCTGATCGGGAACGAAAGCGACGGCGTGGTCGGCCGGGAGCTGGGGCTCTCCCGGACCACCATCCGGCGCAAGCGCGAGCTCCTCGGGATTTCTCCGTATACGCCGCCGCCCTCCAGTGCCGTCGAGTCGGCCATCCCCTGGGAGCCGGAAGACCTGGCTCTGCTCGGCACCATGCCCGACAAAGAGGTCGCCCAACAGCTCGGGATCAGTGTCGCCTCGGCCATGTTGAAGCGCCAGACCCTGAAGATCCCCCCCCTTCAAGCCGCCGACGCTCCCGATCGAATGGACGGAGGAGATGGTCGCGCTCCTGGGCGAGGTCCCTGACTCGCAGGTGGCGGAGCGCTTCAACATTTCGGAGAAGACCGTCAGCGCGAAGCGGTCTCGTCTCGGCATCCCCAGCGTGGTTCCCGCCGGGGCGGTGGTTGCGACGCCGGAGCTGATCGAGCTGCTCCACCGGCCGGCCATCGAGGTCCAGCGGCTGACCGGTCTCAGCCATAGGACGATCCGCGACCTGCGCCGGAAACACGGCATCGACTTGCGCCGCCGCTGGAGCCCCAAGCTCCTCGCCCGCCTCGGCCAGGAGACCGATCGGAGCATCGCGCGCCGTTTCGGGGTCTCGGAAAATGTGGTCCGCAAAAAACGGAAGTCCCTGAGCATTCCAGCGTTCCGCCGAGCCCGCCGCGGGAAACAGCGCATGGCCGTCAAGCGCGCTCCGGTGAAGGAGCCGTTCCGGTGGCCCCAGAAGCTGGTCGCCCGGCTGGGCAAGCTCCCCGACGGGGAGATCGCACGCCTCGCCGGGATTTCGACAGAGGCGGTCGCCACGGAACGGAAGCGGCGCGGGATCAAAGCCTTCCGGCCGCCCATCGAGCCCATCGAATGGACCCCGAAGATGATCCGGCGTCTCGGCACCGCCAGCGATACGATCGTCGCCAAAAAGTTGGGCATCCACAGCTCCAGCGTCCGATACAAGCGACAGCTCCTCGGGATCCCGCCGTTCCATCCGAAACGTCGCCATGCAGGAACTCACGAGTGGACGCCCCAGAAGCTGGCGTTGCTCGGAACGATGTCGGATGCGGAGGTGGCCGAGGAGCTCGGGATTCACAAGGCCACGGTATCGACGAAACGGAAGCAGCTCGGGATTGCTGCGTCCCGGCCGCCGCGCCGTGTCTACCAGTGGACCGAGGAGTTGCTCGCGCTCCTGGGCAAGGTCACCGACCGCGAGCTGGCGCGCCGCTCCGGATTTTCGGTGAGCAGCGTCCGGCGCAAGCGCGCCGCGCTCGGCATCCGCCCGGGGGGCAGGTACGGGGCCGTCGTTCCAACTCCCGCTCTCATCGAGCTGCTGCACGAGAAGAGCATCGAGGTGAAGCGGCGGACGGGCCTGTCGCCCACGACCATTCGCGTTCTGCGCAAGAAGCTTGGCATCGAACGGCCCCGGCGCTGGACTCCCGAGCTCGTCGCCCGCCTCGGGCGCGAGCCCGATCGCCAGATCGCGCGCGAGCTCGGGATCGCGGAGAGCGTCGTCAACAAGAAGCGCAGGCGGCATGGAATTCCACCTTTCCAGGAGAAACGGCGGTGGGCACCCGAAGAGCTCGCCCTCGTCGGGACGGCCCCGGACGCCGAAATCGCCCGGAAGCTGGGCCGTACTCCCCAGGCCGTTGCTCATGTCCGGCGGATGCAGCGGAATCCGGCGACATAGGGAAGAGAACGTGCCCTGGCGCCAACCGAAGGACTGCCCCGGCGGCAGATCCAGTCCGTGCTTCTGCATCCGGTCATCCACCCGCGCGCCCCGGGCGAGGCACCAGAACGCCGAGACCTGACCGAGGGGACGCTTCCGCTGCAGCGTTATTTCCCGCGAAGGCAACGCCAGCGGCCGAATTCCCGGCCCAGCGGCTTGAAGATATTGATCGGAAAGGCGAGGACGCCATGAAAAAGAAACACGAAAGGAAGTTGACCCTCTCCCGCGAGACGCTGCGCGCTCTGGCGTCACGCGAGTTGGAGAAAGCCAAGGGTGGCATGCCCGACGACTATACGGACGAGTTTACCTGCGAGCGCACTTGCGACAGTTGCGGGTGCCCTCCCCCTCAGTGATTCCTGCTGGCGAAGCCAGGCCCTCACCCCCGGCCCCTCTCCCGCAAGCGGGAGAGGGGAGAAAAGCAAAGGCAGGAAGACAGAAGAAAGGATCTTTCTTGCTGCTCATCCCTCTCCCACTTGCGGGAGAGGGGCCGGGGGTGAGGGCTCAGTTCGGCGCCTGCCCCGAAGGAAAATCCAACCCGTGCTTCTGCATCCGGTAATACAGCTGCGAGCGGGTGATGCCGAGCAGGCGCGCGGCGCGCGAGCGGTTGTTGCGCGCTTCCTCGAGCGCCTTGGCGATCAGGTCGCGTTCCACGTTCTGCAGGTTGACGCCGCCGGGCGGAAAATCGGAGTCGACGTCCGCTACGGGTGAAGCGGCGGGTTGCCGGATGTCGATCGGCAGGTGGTCCAGCGTGATCAGGCCGCCGTCGCAGAGGATCGTGGCGCGCTCCAACGCGTTGCGCAGCTCGCGGACGTTGCCTGGCCAGGGATAGGCGAGCAGGGCTTCGTGCGCCTGGCGCGAGATGCCGGCGGCGGGGCGGCCGACGGCCGGACCGAGCTCTTCGAGGAAGGCCTCGGCCATGGGGAGGATGTCCTCGCGCCGGTCGCGCAGGGGCGGCAGGCGGATCTCGAAGACGCGCAGCCGGTAGTAGAGGTCCTCGCGGAAGGTGCCGCGCGCGAGGCCTGCTTCGAGGTCGCGGTTGGTCGCCGCGATGATGCGGACGTCGGCGCGGATCGGGCGCGTCCCCCCGAGCCGCTGGAACTCCCGCTCCTGGAGGACGCGGAGCAGCTTGGCCTGCACGGCCGGGCTCATCTCCCCCACCTCGTCGAGGAAGAGCACACCGCCGGCCGCCTGTTCGATGCGTCCCGGGTGGGCGTTGAGCGCTCCGGTGAACGCCCCCCTTTCATGGCCGAACAGCTCCGACTCGAGGAGCGTCTCCGGCAGAGCGGCACAGTTGAGCGCCACGAAGGGACCCTTGCTGCGGCGCGAGGCGCGATGGATGAAGCGGGCCGCGACCTCCTTGCCCGTTCCCGACTCTCCGGTGAGGAGGACCGTCGTCTCGGTCGGCGCCACCTTGGCCGCCTGGTTGAGGACGTCCTTCCACTTCCTCGACTCGCCGAGCACGCGGCGGTAACCCCGCGTGCTCTCGAGCTCGTCGCGGAGCGCCTGCACGCGCTCTTCGAGCAGTGCCGCCCGCTCCCGCGCTTCCGCGGCCCGGCGCTCCTCCTCCGCCAGCCGCTGGTGCGAGAGGACGAGGCTCACGTGGTCGGCCACCCGGCGGGCCACGGGGATGTCCTCCTCCGAATACCGGCCCGGCGTCTGGGACAGGAAGATCAGGGAGCCGATGAAGCCGCCGTCGAGGCGCAGCGGGATCTTGAGCAGGGCGCGGACCCCGAGGGCGCGGCACTTGCGGCAGCGCTCGGAATTCTCCTCGGGCACGGTCTCCACATCGGAGATCAGCACTGGCTCATAGGCATGATTTTGCAGATCGGCCTCGCTCACCGGCATGGGCGCCCACAGCTCGGGCGCCGGCTCGCCGGAGAGCGCGTCGACTGTAAAGGCCGTGCGGTCGGCGCTGAGCGACGAGAGGACCAGCAGGTCGTGCGCCAGGACGGGCTTCACCACGTCCGAGATCTGGTGGAAGACCTCGCGCACGTCGAGCACGTTGGCCAGCATGGGGAGCAGGGCGTCGACCGCGTCGAGGCGGCGCCGGCGCTCGGTGTCGAGGTTCCACAGGCGCTCGTGCTCCAGCGCGAGGCCCAGCAGATCGGCGATCGCCTGGAGCGCCAGCTCGTGCTCGTCCGTGAAGGCACCCGGCCGCCGGGAGACCGCGGCGACGTAGCCGCTCTGCGCCTCGCAACGCACCAGAGGCACCATGAGGCCCGAGCGCACGCCGCCCTGCTGGAACTTGCGGTCCATGGCGAAGCGGGGGTCCAGCACGCCGTCGAGGTCGTCGAAGCGCCGCACCTTGCAGGGGAACGGCCGGATGGCCGGAGAGAAGTCGTCGAGGCGGACCGTGGCGTGGGCGTCCTGCTTCTTGCCGTCCTGACCGGTGAACGAGTAGCGCTCCAGAGTCCCGTCGGCCCGATAGCGGACGACGCTCATCGAGTCGAACGGCACGACGCTCGCGGCGACCTCGGCAACATAGGCAAAGACCTCCCGCAGCTCGAGCGTCCCGGCGACGACGCGGGCGATCTGGCGGAGCACGATGACGAGAGGGTCCGGAGCCATAGAGGGGGATTCTAACCCCCGAATCGGTTCCCCTGTCTAGAGCGCCCGGCCGGCGGGGATAACGGCTAGCTCGGTCGGGATAACGGTTAAAACGGCTGGTTTACCGTTACGCGGCTGGGATAGCGGCCAATTGAGGTCGACCGGGCGCAGGCCGGGGGTAGCGCCTACTGCGGACAAGTCGCAGTGTTGGTCGTGCAGTCGACCACCGCGGAGACGCTACGGCTGGCGAGGCGGCAGGGCGTTGGATCGTCCAGGCACTTTGGATTGAAGACAAAGGTGACGGTTTTCGTACCGTCCGTGTTATCGGTCACACTCGACGTCTCGTTGTAGATCTTCGACTCCCGCAGGGGCTCGAGCTGCTCCTGCACACAGGGCGTCGCTTCAGCAATCTGGATGGGTTTGCAGGGTTCGGCTCCCTGGGCAGCAGGGGTTGCGACATATGCGAATGCCAGAAGGCAGAGGCTGCACACGAGTTTCTTGATCATGGAAAGCTCCTTTCGGAGGGACTTCAATGTCCCGCTGACAGGTGAGCAAGCCACGTGCCATCCCCGGCTGTAACCTTTTACCCACTCCCCTCGTAGAGATAGCTGAAGGGCAGTTGTTGGACCCGAACCTCAGCCAACCTGGAGCCGGTCTCGACGGACCAGGTTGTTGTCAAGACTCAAGAAAGAAGGGCCTGTCATGCGCAAAAAGTGGATGATCGCCGGTTCCGTGGCGGTGATTCTGGCAGGGAGCCTCGTGGTGGCCCGTGCAACGACCCGCTCGCAACCGGAGGAGAAGGAGTCTCCGTTCCGCCTCGGCAAGGTGCAGGCCGAGGATCTTCAGGTGAGTGTGCGCGAGGTGGGCGTGGTGGACCCCGAGATCAAAGTGGACGTCAAATCCGCAGTGTCCGGCCGCGTGCAGGGCCTCCGCGTGCGGGAGGGCGACGTGGTGCGGACCGGGCAGGTGCTGGCCGAGGTCGAGCCCGACGTCAACCAGGCGCAGTCGCTCTCCGACGTCAAGGCCGCGGTCAGCCAGGCCGACATCAAGCTGCGCGATACCGAGCGCGAGCTCGCAGCGCAGACGCGGCTGTTCGAGGCGGGGCTCATCCCCAGCCAGACCCTGAGCAACTATCAGACGGCGCGCGAGCTCGCCGCCGATACTCTGGCCAGCGCCCGGTCGCGCTACCAGATCGTCGAGGACCGCGGCATTCCGATCTCCGGCGTCTCGTCCAGCCAGCAGGCGCGGGTCACTTCTCCGATGTCCGGCGTGGTCATCGCCAAGGGCGTCGAGCTGGGTGAGACCGTGACCTCCGGCGTCTCGTCGTTCAATGACGGCACGGTGATGTTCACGGTTGCCGATCTCAAATCGCTCCTCATCCGCGTCAACCTGAACGAGGTGGACATCGCCAAGGTGCGCGTCGGCCAGCCGGTGCGCGTCACGCTGGATGCCTATCCCCAGAAGATCTTCGCCGGCAAGGTGCGCTTCGTCGCCCCGGCCGCTACGGTGGTCGACAAGATCAAGGTGTTCGAGGTCGAGGTGGCACTCGATCAGCTCGACGAGTCGTTCCGCACCGGCATGAGCGCCAACGTGGAGATCCTGGGCGAAAACCGTCCGCGCGCTCTGTCGATCCCTCTGGAGGCCCTCCAGCGCCGCGACGGGCAGACGGTCGTCTATCGCCTGAAGAGCGGTTTGACGCCGCAGCAGATCGACGAGGCGCGCGAGGCGCTCGACGGCCGCAGCAAGTTCGTCTGGCTGTCCGAGAACTGGCGGGAGTATTTCGAGCCGGTGCCGGTGAAGGCCGGGATCGCGACGCTGGAGCGGGCCGAGATCGTGGCCGGCCTGCGCGATGGCGATCAGGTGGCGCTCGAAGACGTGACGCGCAAGAAGGTCGAGAAGGACGAGGACAACTGATCTCCCGGGGAGAGGAGCTGCCATGAAAATCATCGAAACCCGGGACCTGGTCAAGGTCTACGGCAGCGCGAGCAATGCGGTCCACGCCCTGCGCGGCATCGATCTCGACATCGAGCGCGGCGAAATGGTGGCTCTGATCGGTCCTTCGGGCTCCGGCAAGAGCACGCTGATGGCCATCCTGGGCTGCCTCGATATACCGACGGGCGGCAGCTACGCGCTCGATGGCCGGCAGGTGGAAAAGCTCGCCGGGCCCGAGCTCGCGGCGATCCGCAACGAGAAGATCGGCTTCGTCTTCCAGCAGTACAACCTGCTGCCCAAGGCGACGATCCTGCGCAACGTCGAGCTGCCGATGCTCTACGCCGGCGTGCCCCGCAAGGAGCGCCGGGAGCGGGCTCTGGAGCTCCTCGCGCAGGTGGGCATCCCCGACAAGGCCGGCGTGCTGCCCGGCGCTCTTTCCGGCGGCCAGCGCCAGCGAGTGGCGATCGCCCGCGCCCTGGCGAACCGGCCGGCACTGCTCCTTGCGGATGAGCCCACCGGCGCGCTCGACTCGAAGACCGGCCAGGAGGTGCTCGCGCTGTTCCAGGAGCTGCACGCCCAGGGGAACACCGTCCTCCTGGTGACGCACGATCCGGCGATCGCCGCGCTGGCGGAGCGCCGGGTCGAGCTGCGCGACGGCCTCCTCGCCTCCCAGGAATGCCGGGAGGAGGCGGCATGAAAATCGTCCGCATAAAGACGAGCGGCGCCTTCCGCGAGCGTCTGTTCGAGTCCTGGGTCGAGCTGCGGGAGAACCCCGGGCGCTCGTTCCTCCAGGCCCTGGGCGTGATGCTGGGCGTCGCCTCGGTGCTCGGCGGATTCGCCATCTCCGACAGCCAGCGGAACCAGTCGGAGCGCCTCTTCGCCCGCATCGGCGGCACGGACAAGCTGAACATCCTGCCCACCGACACCGCCTATCAGGAGACGCCGAGCGCGCTCCAGAACGCTAACCTCGGCCTGCGCGAGGAGGATGCGACCGAGGGCGGGCGGCTCCCCTCCGCCAGAGCGGTCAACGCGACCAGCGTAGTCCGGGAGGCCCGGGCGCGGGTGCGCTCGGAATTCGCCGACCAGGAGCGCGACGTGAGCGGCATCGGTGCCGACTACGTCGCTATGAACGGCTACGAGATCGAGCAGGGCCGCGGCTTTTCGGCCCACGACCTCGAGACCGGCGCGCCGGTGGCGGTCCTCGGCTCGCAGGCGGCGAGCGTCCTCTTCCCGACCGGCGAGATCGTCGGCAAGCCCCTGCGGATCGGCGAAACGCCGGTCCGGGTGATCGGCGTCTTCGCCGAAAAAACCTTTCGGTTCCACGAAGGCCAGGAGAACATGTTCGCCTGGCGCAACCGTATCGTGGCCGTGCCCTCGCTGCTGGTCGCCGGCCGCATGGAGGGGGACGACTACCACCGCCTGGACCGCGTCACCTTCCGGGTGCCGGACCTCGCGGCGATGACGGACTTTTCCAAGGAGCTCTCCTCGCTGGTCACGGCGAACCACCGCCTGCAGGACGATTTCCGCCTCGACGACGTGGCCAAGCGCATGGAGCGCCAGATGAGCCAGGCCGACGTCTACAACATCATCTTCATGCTGTCGGGAGTGCTCGCGCTCCTGGGCGGCGGCATGGTCAACGTGAACATCCAGCTCGCATCGCTCAAAGAGCGGGTGCGCGAGGTGGGAATCAAGATGGCTCTCGGCGCTCCGGGCCGGGAGATCTTCAAGGCGCTCATGACCGAGGCCCTGCTGCTGACGCTCCTCGGCAGCTTCGTCGGCTTCCTCGTCGGCGTCGTGTTCTCCTGGGTGATCACGCATTCGATCGGCATTCCGCTGATGCTCTCACCGCTGAGCTTCGTGTGGGCCACGGCCCTGGCCCTCGTCTTCGGCTTCCTGTTCGCGCTCTATCCCGCGACCAAGGCCAGCCGCCTGTCGCCCATGGAGGCGCTGCGCTATGAGTAACCATAGATCCCTCGGAGTGCGCGCGGCGCTCGTGTGGGAGGTCGTCTCCGGCGGCCTGATCGAGCTGTGGGCGCACAAGCTGCGCTCGCTCCTCACCCTGACGCTCCTCATGCTCGGCGTCTTCGCGCTGGTGGTGATGACATCGGTTCTCGACGGCGTCAAAGACAAAGTCTCGACCGGCTTCGCGGGCATGAGCTGGGACGGCACGCTCTACCTCACCCCCCGGCGGGCGAAGACCTCCGAAGAGCAGAAGCGTTTCGCCCTGAGCAGCGGCCTGCGCTCCGAGGATCTGGCGCGCATCACCGCGCCGCACCCGCGGGTGCTGGGATTCTCGCCCCGTGCCACGCAACGGAGCATCGTGCGGGTGGCGGCCGGCGGCGAGCGCATCTTCGTCAACGGCGTCACCGCCAGCTATTCGTACCTCATGGACCGCCCGGTCGCCCTCGGCCGTGGGATTACCGAAGACGACCAGCGGCGGCACTCGGCGGTCGCGGTGGTGGGCGCGACGCTCGCCTCGAAGCTCTTCGGCGGCAGCGATCCGGTGGGACGCGACGTGGTGATCGAAGGTACGTCGTACCGCATCGTCGGCGTGCTGGCGAGCGGCCAGATCTTCAACGAGGAGCTGTACCAGGACGCCAACGGCGTGCTCATCCCGCTCGAGACCTACATGGACCGCCTGGACACCAGCCACCAGCTCACTCTCGTGGCGGTGAAGATGAAGTCGACCCGGGATCTGGACGAGGTCTCCGCCGCGATGCTCGCCCGCGCCCGGCAGGCCCATCACGGGATCGAAGACGTGGAGGTGAAGGACCTCGACGCCGAGCTGGCGCGCGCCTCCGCGGGCTTCCACGACGAGGTCCGCGGCTGGAGCGTGGTGCTGTTCAGCCTGGCCGGCACGGTCCTTCTGGTGGGGGGCGTCGGGGTGCTCTCGGTGATGCTCATCTCGTTCTCGGACCGGCGCTACGAGATCGGCCTGCGCAAGGCGATCGGCGCCGACGACCACCAGATCCTGATGCAGTTCCTCCTCGAAGCCCTGGTGCTGGCCGCGATCGGCGCCTCGATCGGCACCGTGGCCGGCAGCGTCCTCTGCCGCGCCCTCTCCGACAAGTTCCCCTGGGGCCTGGTGGTCAACCCCTACGGCCTCGCCGCCGCCTGGGGCATCGCCCTCCTCCTCGCCGTCACCTTCGGGCTGTATCCGGCCATCCGCGCGGCGCGGCTGTCACCGATGGAGGCGATGCGGTAGGGGGCGCAGCGACTCGGATGCGAAGCTCGCTCAGGAGATCGTCTCCGTCTACATACTCGCCGCGGCGAATCTCCTCCATCGCGTCGAGCAACTCTCTCTCCTCGGCAGGAGAGAGCTGGATGGGCTCACCCGACTCAGGAGCCAGAACGACGACCTGGACCCCCTCGGCCGCGAACTCCTCCGGAACCTCGATCCTGCCCCCGATAACGGTACCTGTGATCGCCTTCATGCCGCAATCATAGGGCCATCTACCGTCTGAGCGCAACGGGCGCGAGAATGCGCCCTATACCGCCGGGTGGTACCCCAGGCTCGCCCCGATCCAGGTCTTGTCCTTGTTGAAGTCGACGCCCATCATCGGGCCTTTGCTCATACGGACCAGGTTGTTGATCAGGCGCAGGCCGTCCTTCCAGACGAACATCATGCGGATCTCGGCTTTGGCGGGGATGTCCGGCGTCTGGACGCAGGGGGCATACTCGACTTTACGCTGGAGGATGAAGCTCTCCCGGTCCTGGATCGAGCGCAGACGCTCGGCCGTCGGGGCGACCTCGACGCCGAGGCCGGCGAAGGAGTAGAGGGGCTTGAGGACGTAGTTCTCCAGGTCCTCGGGCAGCTCGCTCACGGCGCTCAGGAAGCGCGCGGGCGGCGCGTAGGGCGAGTCGAGGAAGGGGAGCGACCATTTGCTGATCTTGAAGTACCAGTTCGGGTGCCCGACCCAGGTCACGTCCAGCTCCTTGCGGAACAGGTCGTCCGGCAGCCCTTTGCGCTGGAGCTCGTCAAAGATCACCCGGTTGTAGATGCGCTGGATCGGCAGCTCCCTTCCCTCTCTCCGATAGAAGAGCTTGCCGCCGCGCTCAATCACCTCCCGCAGATCCACGGAGGGCACGCCAAGCAGGCGCTCGGTGCAGGTGAAGTCCGCCCGCGTCTTCTGCTTTTCCGGCTCGATCTCCAGGAGGACCACGGTCTCCGGATCGCTGCCGTCGACGATCACCTCACGCAGCACGTCGATATAGCTCTCCTCGTCCAGGCCTTCGAAATACGGCACCAGCTCGTCCGAGATCCCGAAGGTTTCGCGGAAGGCCTTTTCGAGGAGCCACTGGAAGGCGTAGAGCGAGGGGAAGCCCTGGAGCTCGATGAGGCGCGGCACGATCCGGCCGTGCTCGTCGCGGACCAAGGCGAAGTCGACCTGCAGGAAGGTCGTGTGAGCATCTTCGTTCGGCACGGCGAGACCCGGCGGAATCGCCCGGTCCGCACAGGCCAGGTACTCCGGCGAGGTCACGGTCCGCGCGATCTCCCAGCCGGCCCGCACCACCTCGCCCGTCAGCTCCTCGGTCAGGAAGACCGGCGTTTCGGAGAGGCGGAAGTCCACGGGATAGCCGAGCCGGCTCTCCATGTAGTCGAGCAGCCCGGCGTATTTTTCCGCCGTGAACGCGGCGTTGTACGCCTTCCGGAATTTCGGGTCCATCGTCTAGACGAGGAAACGGCCCCCGCTCATTACAGCCTCACCATCGATCCAGATGTCGAAGTCCCGTCCCACGCAGTCGATGTGCGTGCTCGACACCCAGTCCTGGCCCGTGTGCTCGGCATACGGATGGCCGAACGCGATGTGCACGCCCGGGATCTTCTCGTCCTGGAGGATATTGCCGCGCACGTCCTGGACCGCGATATTCGTGCCGATGGCGAACTCCCCCACCCGGTCGCTGTTCTCGTCGGTCGAGGTGTACTGGCGGAACTCTTCCAGCAGCTCCGGGTTCGCGCACTCCAGGCCGGCGATCCGCGCGTCGCGGATCTCGATGGTCAGGGGCGACTCCCGCAGGTCGCCGTACTTGCGGCAGAGATAGTCGCCGACGACGCCGTCCGTCACGAAGCGGCCGTTGACCGTCCAGGGCGAGGTGAAGATCTCGCCGCCGGGCAGATTCCCCCACTTGTCGGTGTTGATGATGCCGCTCGTCTTCAGCCACTTGAGATGCGGCGCGAACTCCGCCACGAGGTCGGTCCCGGCGGGCGAAGTGACTCGGATCTGCTTGGCTGGCCGCGCCTTGGCGATCAGCCACGAGCTGAGCCGGTCCACCTCCTCGAAGTCGGCGCGCATCCCTTCCAGCATGATCTCCCGGGTGATGTTCACCATGTGGCCATGGCGGATCTTGCGCCGGTTGATGACGCTGGTCATGGCGATCCGCGAGCCGAGCTCTCCCATCTGCGCCTGCGCCGCGAAGATGCTCACCTGCGAGCGGTCGAGGTCCTCCAGGATCGGCGTCGGCATGGCGGTCAGCGGCCGTGGCGCGAAGTCCTCGAGCACCAGAAGGCTGTAGGGCGCGCCGACCGTTTCGATCTCACGCACCAGGGCGGCGGCGATCTCGCGGGTTTCGCGGTCCGTGATCAGGGTGATCCGCTCCTCGGGCCGCAGCCGCAAGCAGGTATGGATCGCGTTGTACGCGCCCGGAAGCAGCTCCGGGTCCACCAGGACGTCTTGCAAAATCATCAGATGCTTTCCTTGTTCTCGTTCATCTCGTTGGTGGCCGCACAGCTCCGCCACCCTCTATGCCCGGTCTGTGCACGATCCGTGCACAGCACCGTTCAGGTCAGCTCCAGACCCCGATGCGTCTCCTCGACGATGTGGTCCACGACCTTCTTGATATCGCCGGTTTCCTTCCAGACCGCGACCTGCCGGTCGGCTCCCGTCCCGTTCTGCAGGATGTGCTCGACGTAGGACAGCTGCTCGCGGATGCCGAGCTCGTCGGCGACGTCGTCGATGAACTCCAGCAGCTCATGGATCAGCGCGGCGCAGTCGACCTCTTCCTGCTTGCCGAAATCGATCAGCTTGCCGCCGATCCCATAGCGCGCGGCCCGCCATTTGTTCTCGGCGATCAAGAGCCGGCGGTAGAGCCGGAAGCCGAGATTCTTCTTGATCAGCTTATAGAGCTTCGCCGTCACCGCCTGGCAGAGCGCCGCAATGGTGAGGGTCTCCTCGATCGACATCGGCACGTCGCAGATCCGGTATTCCAAGGTGTCGAAGAACGGGTGCATCCGGATGTCCCACCAGATGCGCTTGGCGTTGTCGAGACACCGCGTCTTGATCAGCAGCTTGATGTAGTTGTCGTATTCCGCGAGGCTGCCGAAGTGATCCGGGATGCCGGTTCGCGGGAAGCGGTCGAAAATCTTGCTGCGGTACGACTTGAAACCCGTGTTGCGCCCTTCCCAGAACGGCGAGTTGGTGGACAGCGCGAAGATGTGCGGCAGGAAATAGCGGGCCGCGTTCATGATGTGGATCGCGATCTCGCGGTCGTCGATCCCGACGTGCACGTGGAGGCCGAAGATCAGGTTGGCGCGCGCGACCTGCTGCAGGTCCTCGATGATCTCTTCATAGCGCGGATGGGGGGTGATGAGCTGATCCTGCCAGCGCGCGAACGGATGCGTGCCGGCCGCCGCGATGGTCAGGCCGTTCTGGCGCGCGATCTTGGCGAGCTGGCTGCGCAGCTGCACCACCTCCCGGCGGGCTTCCTGGATGTCCTGGCAGATGTTGGTGCCGACTTCGATGACCGACTGGTGGAGCTCGGCCTTGAGCTGGTCTTTCATGATGTCCCTGCCGCTCTCCAGGAGCTGCTGGACATGCGAACGCAGATCACGGGTCTCCGGATCGATGAGCTGGAACTCTTCTTCGATGCCCAACGTGAACAGCTTCGCTCCGCTCATAGAAAATAGGCCCTATCGACTGTCCGCCGCGAAATCGCGGACGAACTCGCCCCAGCGCAGGTTGTTCTTGCCGTCGACGTGCGCCTGCGCACGGCGGATCGCCATGTCGGCCGCCGCGTCGACCACCCAGTCGAAGTTGTCCTGGCCCACCGAGTGGACGTCGGCGTCCGGCGCCGGATTGCAGAAGTCGATGGCATAGGGGATGCCGTCGCGCACGGCAAACTCGACGGTGTTGAAGTCGTAGCCGAGCCCGCGGTTGAGCTTGAGCACGCCGTCGTGCACCTTGTCGAGCAGCTCCTGCGGCACCGGCGGGCCCTCCCGCACGTAGCGCATGTGGAACGGTTGCCGCGGGTCGTACTGCATGATCCGCACGTCCGTGCAGTCGATGCAATAGCACCGGAAATACTCCTGGAAGACGATCTCCTCCTGGAGCATCATGACGAGCTGGCCGGTCTCGGCATAGACGCGGAAGAAGTCCTCGGGGCTAGTGAGCCGGTAGACGTTTTTCCAGCCGCCGCCGGCGAACGGCTTGAAGTAGGCCGGGAAGCCCACATAGTTGAAGATCCCTTCCCAGTCCAGCGGATAGGCCAGGTTGCGGAAGGACTTCGGGCCGGTGTCTGGCGGATGCTGGTTCGAAGGCAGCAGCACGGTCTTGGGGACCGCGACGCCGAGCTTCAGGGCCAGGCAGTTGTTGAAGAACTTCTCGTCAGCGCTCCACCAGAACGGGTTGTTGATGACGGCCGAGCCGCCGAGCGCCGCGTTCTTCAGATAGGCCCGGTAGAAGGGGACGTCCTGGGAGATGCGGTCGATGATGACCGCGTAGCCGCTGGGCTCGCCCTGCGCCAGGCGCTCGATCCGGACGGGCTCGGCGACGATGCCGTCAACCTTACGGCCGTTGATTCTCTCGATACACGCCCAGGGGAACGTATCCTCCTGGCCGAACAAGATTCCGATCTTCTTCATCCCTCTCGGCTCCTCGCAAACAAAGTGTGTTCGGACGACACGATTCGCGAAAGTCGCTGCGAACAGTACCACAGAGCCCTCACCCTCGGTCCCCGCGACAAGACAAAGGGGCAGGCCCCGATCTTGCCTACAAGATCGTCCCATGCGCCGCTGGATCGCCCTCGCCCGCCAAGAGCTCACCCCGTTGATCCTGCTGGTGCTCCTTGCCGGCGGCGTCTGGCTCTTCTTCGTGCTCGCCAGCGAGGTCTCCGAAGGAGAGACCCTGACGCTCGACCGGACCGTCCTGCTCTCCCTGCGCGATCCGGCCAACCTCGCCGATCCGATCGGTCCGCCCTGGCTGGAGGAGGCAGTCCGCGACCTGACGAGCCTCGGCAGCATCGTCGTTCTGTCGCTTCTGACTCTGGCGGTCAGTGGATTCCTTTTCCTGGACGGCAAGCGGCGCATCGCGCTTCTGGTGCTCGTTGCCGTGGCCGGCGGTCTTCTCGGCAACCATCTCCTGAAGCTGGGCTTCCGGCGGGCACGGCCCGACCTGGTTCCCCACCGGGCGGTCGTCTCCTCCACCAGCTTCCCGAGTGGACATGCGATGAACTCCGCGGCCACCTATCTGACGCTGGGCGCGCTGCTCGCCCGCATCCAGAAACGGCGCCGACTCCGGTTCTACATCCTCTGCTTCGCGGCCTTTCTCACCCTGCTGGTGGGCTTCACCAGGGTCTATCTCGGCGTCCACTGGCCGACCGACGTTCTGGCCGGCTGGATGGCCGGCGGCGTCTGGGCCGTCCTCTGCTGGATGGCCGCCCTGCGCCTTCAAGGAGAGGGCACCATCGAGCAGCCGGGCGAGCGCGACGAAACTCCTTCTGCCGCTTGACTTTCGCCGTCCCGTCCCGCACAATGCCCAGGTTCCGCTCCGCGGACCTTCGCAAGAGGGTGGCGCGGCGGCTCCAACGAGGCTGAGGCGGCCCACGGAGCCGGGCGGGTTGGGACCCGCCGATGAGGGACACGCCTAGAAAGGAGGTGGTCTAGTGAACGATACGACCGGTTTGGTGGAGGTGGCGTCCTCGTAAGGGGATACCCTCTAAGCGTCTTCAGTGGCGCTGCCGAAGGGCGATCCCCGGAGACGGGGTTAACCCAACGCCACCGAAACTAACCAAACCCCGGTTCCCTGAGGAACCGGGGTTTTGCTTTATAGGAGAGGAGGTCGAGGCTGGACGTGACCTCCAGGGACTCGAGACTTTCGGTCCGCTCCCGCTCGCTCCTACGGGCTCCCCGATAGGTGGAGGCCAGGAGATCGCGGAGGGAGGAAGCGTCCAGGCGGGATTGCTGCCGGATGGGCCGGTGTGTCTCCAACTCGAAAAACCCGGCGAGCTCTGCGCTGACCGCCGGAATCCGGTCGCGCCGGACCCCCTCCCCCAGCACCGCCTCCCGCAACTCGATCAGGTCGTCCTCCCCCGGAATCGCGACCAGCAGCCGGCCGGCCGGCTTCAAAACCCTCTGAAGCTCCGGGGCGTTGCGCCGCGCGGTGAGCGAGAGGGCGAGATCGAAGGAGGCGTCCGCGTAGGGCAGCGCGCGGTCGGCATTCACCACGAACCATGAGAGCCCGGGCCAGCGCCGGGCCGCGAGGTCGATGGCGGGAAGCGACAGATCGATTCCATGCCCTTCGATCTCCCGCTCACGGGCGAGGCTCCCCAGGAAGAACCCCTCGCCGCAGCCGACATCGAGAACGGCGGGGCGCGAGGGCAGCGGCCGAGCATCGAACGCTTCGAGCAGAGCCGTCCGCAGGAAGCCGCCATGCCCGGCCTCCAGGAACCGCCGCCGCGCCAGCACCGCCTCCTTGGGATCGCCCGGGTGCTTCGACTTCCGGTCCTGCGGCTGAAGCAGGTTGCAGTAGCCGCTGCGGGCGACGTCGAACGAGTGTCCGCGCGGGCAGCGGAAGGCGTGAGCCTCCCGGGTCAAGGGGGCCCCGCAGCCGCGGACGGGACAGAGGAGGGTGACCGGCACAGGGAGAAGTATCTCCGCTATGCTCCCGGCGATGAAGATCCTCTATGGCGTCGTCGGCGAAGGCATGGGGCATGCGATGCGGTCGCGGGTGGTCATCGAGCACCTGCTGCGGCGAGGGCACGAGGTGGAGATCATGACGTCGGGGCGGGCCGCGGACTTCCTCGGCTCCCGGTTCCGCGGCGTCCGGCGCATCCATGGCTTCCACATCGTCTACGAGGAGAACCGGATGAAGCTCGCCGCCACCGTCGGCTCCAATCTGGTGGCCGGCGCGGGGGGCATTCCGGACAACGTCTCGGCCTACTTCGAGCTGATCCGGCAGTTCGCTCCCGACGCGGTGATCAGCGACTTCGAGAGCTGGACCTATGTCTACGCCAAGGCGCACCGGCTGCCGGTCTTCTCGATCGACAACATGCAGATCATCAACCGCTGCAAGCACCCGCGCGAGGTGATCGCCGGTCATGAGATCGACTTCCGCCTTTCCCGTGCGTTCATCCGCAGCAAGCTGCCGTTCTGCGACCACTACGTCATCACGACCTTTTTCCGCCCCGAGGTGCGCAAATCGCGGACGACCCTGGTGCCGCCGATCCTCCGGCCGGAGATCCTGGCCGCGCAGCCGAGCCGCGGCGAGCATCTCCTCGTCTACCAGACTGCCGAGGGAAACACCGGTCTGGCGCGCACTCTCGCCGCCACCGGGATGGAGTGCCGGATCTACGGCATGCGGCGCGGCATCCAGGAGGAGCAGGTGGAAGGGAATCTGCGCTACCGCCCGTTCGACGAGGCCGGATTCATCGCGGATCTGGCCTCGGCGCGGGCGGTGATCTGCGGCGGCGGTTTCACGGTTCTCGGCGAGGCGGTCTATCTCCGCAAGCCGACGCTCTCGACGCCCGTCCAGCGGCAGTTCGAGCAGGTGCTCAACGCCCGCTGGCTGGAGCGCCTCGGCTACGGCCGATATGCGGAATCCCTCGCCGATCCGGGTGTGGTCCACGGCTTCCTGGAGGCGGTGCCGGCGTGCGAGGAGCGCCTGGCCTCGTATGCGCAGGAGGGAAACGAGCTGCTCTATCGAGCGGTGGACGAATTGCTGACATAAGGTGCTCCCCTTACAATCCCCCCCGCATGTGGAAGTCCGGCGACCGCCTCACCCATCGATACAACCCTGAGCTCGGCCCCGGCGAAGTCCTGGAGATCCGTGGGCGCAACCTTTTCGTGCGCTTTCCCGACGCGGACCAGATCCTGAGCTTCGCCGTCACCGCGGACGCGCTCGTTCCGTTCACCCTCGCTCCCGGGAGCCGGGCGCGTCTCGCGCCGGGCCAGGAGGTCGTGGTCGTGGAGTCCTGCGACGCGGGCCGGTGCGTTCTCACCGACGGCCGCGAGGTCTCGCTGGACGAGCTGTGGCCCTTGCCCGTCGAGCCGACGCCGCTGGAGCGGCTGAGCCGTGGCCAGGTCGATTCCTTCGAGGACTTCGCCAACCGGCTCGATGGGCTCCGGCTTCTGCGCATCCGGCAGGCCGGCGGCCTCGGCTCGTTCCTCGGCGGGCGCATCCAGCTCTTCCCGCACCAGCTCTATGCGGCCGAGCGCGCCTGCCACAGCGATCCCGTGCGGTGGCTCCTCGCCGACGAGGTCGGCCTCGGCAAGACCGTCGAGGCGTGCCTCATCATGAACCGCCTCCTCCACACCGGGCGCGCCGACCGCACCCTGGTGGTGGTCCCCGAGACCCTCACCCTCCAGTGGCTCGGCGAGCTGTGGCGCAAGTATCACCAGGTGTTCGTCCTGCTCGACCAGAAGCGCTTGAACGACGTGGCGGCCGACTACGGGCCGGACTTCAATCCGTTCGAGGTGCACCGCCGCGTGATCGTCGGCCTGGAGACCCTCGCCTCCCGCCGGCGCCTGACCGAGCAGGCGGCCGCGGCCGGGATCGATCTGCTGGTGGTCGACGAAGCGCATCACCTGCGGCGCCCGCCGGGGCACCCGGGCAACGAGGCCTACCGCGCCGTCGCTCCGCTCGCGGCTCTGGGCCGGCACGTCCTGCTGCTCACGGCGACCCCGCTGGAGGATGATGCGCACGGCTTCTTCCGTCTGCTCCAGCTCCTGCGTCCGGAAGAATTCCCCGAGGCGGAGTCGTTCGAGGAGCGCCTGGCCCGGCGCGAGCCCCTCCCTCCCTGCACCAGCTCGACGCGGCGCGCCGACATCGGAGGCCTCCCGCCGCGCGTGGCCGCGCCGGTGGAGCTCCCAGAGGATGGGAAAAACCCAGGTTGGGAGTCTCTCCTGCGCCTGGAGCGCCGCATGCGCGAGCTCCCGGCGGAGAATGCGGCCGTCGAAAAGCGTAAAGCGGACCGCATCGTCCGCGCCCTGGCCTCACCGGCAGCCTTGGCGGCGGTGACCGAGAGGACCGACGCTGAGATCCTGGAGCTGATCGCCGCGGCCGAGCGCGATGACCCGCGCGTCCGCTGGCTCGTGGAGCAGGCGGGCCGCTGGCAGCAGGCGGGCGAGAAAACGCTGGTCTTCGTGGCCCACCGCGAGACGCTGGAGCGGCTCAAGGATGCCATCGAGAAGTCGGGGCGGGCTCGGGTCGGACTCTTCCACGAGGACCTGCCGCCCGAGCGGCGAGACATCGAGGTGGCGCAGTTCCGCCTCCCCGAAGGGCCGGCCGTTCTGGTCTCCACGGAAGCCGGCGGCGAGGGGCGCAACTTCGAGTTCTGCCGCCGGCTGATCCTCTTCGACCTCCCCTGGAACCCGGCGGTCGTGGAGCAGCGGATCGGCCGGCTCGACCGCATCGGCCGCACGATCCCCACGGAGATCGTCTACTTCCGGCCCCCTGCGGGCTTCGGCCGGGCCCTGGCCGGGCTGTACGAACGGATCGGCCTGTTCCGGGAGCCGCTGGGCGGTCTGGAGCGCGAGCTGCGCCACGTGGCCCGGGCCGTTGAGCGCGAGGCCCTGCACGGCGCCCCGGAGATCGATCCGGCGGTCTTCGCGGAGGTGTTGCGAGAGGCTGAGGAGGCGCACACGCGCGTGCAGCAGTCGGCCAATCACGAGCTTCACCGCGATCCCTACCGTCCCGAGATGGCCGAGAAGATCCTGGCGCGGGTGCCGCCGGATCTGGACCTCCTCAACGAGGGCGTCGTGCTCAAGGCCGTCCACAGCTTCGGCTTCGAGACCGAGGCGCAGAGCGGACCGCGGACCTGGCTCATCGAGTTCGGGTACGAGGCGCTGCTCGATCAGATCCAGGGAGTGCCGCCGGGCTCGCGCTGGCTCGGCACGTTCTCCCGCGAGGAAGCGGTGAACCGCGAGACGATCGACTTCTTCGCCACGGGACATCCGCTGGTCGAGGGGATCCTCACCGAGCTGGAGGAAGGTCGGCGCGGCCGGGTGGCCCTCCTGCAGGTCCCGGGACCTGAAGAATCCTTCGGTCTGCTGGCGCTCTACAAGCGCGGGGCCGACTTCGAGGCGGTCGCCGTCGACCAGAAGGGAAAGCGCCGGCCGGACCTGGCCCGCTGGCTGACCGCCCAGGCGCTCCGCACCGATCCGATCGAGGCCAAGAAGTGGACCAGCCAGGCGAGCTGGGCCAAGGTCATCCAGAGGATGGCCGCCGCGCTGCCCAACCAGAAGCCGCTGGCCGTGGCGGCGTTCCGGGTGCGGAAGGCGGGGTGAGGGGATATATTCTGATCCCATGATCCCCACCCAGACCGCCCCTCCTCCCGCCCGCCGCCGCACCGGCCGCAAAATCCTGCTGAGCCTGATCGCTCTGATCATTGTCGTCCTGGGCGTGCTCGCGCTGTACATCTGGGCGGCGCTCAGCATCAGCTACTCCCAGGGAGATCGGGCTGGATACGTCCAGAAGTTCTCCCGCAAGGGATGGATCTGCAAGACGTGGGAGGGCGAGCTCGCGATGGTCAACCTGCCAGGCGCCATGCCCGAGGTCTTCGCCTTCACGGTGCGCGACGACGCCGTGGCCGCCCGCCTGAACGAGACCCTCGGGCAGCGGGTGGTGCTCACCTACGAGGAGCACCGGGGAATTCCAACCAAGTGCTTCGGCGAGACGGGGTATTTCGTCACCGGAGTGCGGCCCCTCGATGGCGCGAAGGTGCCGGCGCCCCTTCCCACGCCTGCCAACCAATAGCCAGGCCTGGTTGTGCTGGGGCTTGCAAAATAGTACGACCGTTCGTATCATGGTCTCTGTATGGGCAAAGGAGCCGAGACCCGCGAGCGCATTCTGGACCAGGCGGTCCGCCTCGCCAGCCGTGACGGGCTGGAGGGGTTGACCATCGGCACTCTCTCGGGCGAGCTCGGCCTCTCGAAGAGCGGCCTCTTCGCCCATTTCGGGTCCAAAGACGAGCTGCAGCTCCAGGTCCTACAGGCCGTGGTGGAGCGCTTCGAGATCGAGGTCATCCGCCCCGCTCTCGCGGCTCCCCGCGGCGAGCCGCGCATCCGCGTCATGTTCGAGCGCTGGCTGACCTGGGTCAACGGCCAGAACACGCCCGGCGGCTGCCTGCTCATCGCCGCGTCCGTGGAGCTCGACGACCGGCCCGGCTCGCAGCGCGACTTCCTCGTGCAATCGCACCGGAGACGTGTCGCTGCCCTCGCCAAAGCCGCCCGCATCGCGATCGAAGCCGGCCATTTCCGCCCGGACCTCGACCCCGAGCAGTTCGCGTTCGACTTCTACGCCATCACCCTCGGCTTCCACGACTCCAACCGGCTGCTGCGCGATCCACGCGCCGAAGAGCGCGCCCGCGATCTCTTCGAGCGCTTGCTCGCGTCCTGCCGGACCTGAGATCCGAGCGAGTCCGGAGCCGACGGAAGATGTCTCGTATTCATCCTGAGAAAAAACGCACGATCGTTCGTTCTCTCTTTCAAGGAGGTCGCTCATGGCGCACGCCTACATCCTCGATGCACTCCGCACCCCGCGCGGCCGCGGCAAGGCGGGCAAAGGTGCCCTTTCCCACATTCATCCCCAGGAGCTCTTCGCCCAGACGCTCAACGCCCTCGCCGAGCGCAACGGCCTCGACCGCTCCGCGGTTGACGACGTGGTCGTCGGATGCGTCTCCCAGACGGGCGAGCAGGGCGCGAACCTGGCCCGCAACGCCATCCTGGCCGCGGACTGGCCCATCGAAGTCACGGGGGTGACGCTGAACCGCTTTTGCAGCTCCGGCCTGCAGGCGGTGAACTTCGGCGCTCTGGGCGTCATGTCCGGCTTGCAGCAGCTCGTGGTGACCGGCGGCGTCGAGAGCATGTCGCGCCTGCCCCTCGGGGCGGACGGCGCCGGCCAGGACGGCAACAACCTGCACCTGCGGAAGAAAATTTTCCAGGTGCCCCAGGGGATCAGCGCCGACCTGATCGCCACGCGGGAGGGCTTCTCTCGCGAGGACGTCGACACGTTCGCCCTGGCCTCGCAGCGCAAGGCGACCCAGGCAATTCAGGAGGGTCGGTTCCAGCGCGGCCTGATTCCCGTGCGGGATCCGGAGAGCGGCGCGGTCGTCCTCGAACGGGACGAGCATCCGCGGCCGGAGACGACGCTGGAGGGGCTCGCCTCGCTGACGCCCTCCTTCATCGCCCTCGGCGCGACGCCCGTTCCGGACAGCGACGAGACGTTCGACCAGATCGCGCTGCGGCGCTATCCCGAGATCCAGGCGATCCAGCACGTCCACACCGCCGGCAACTCGAGCGGCATCGTGGACGGCTCCGCGGCCGTGCTGCTCGCCTCCGACGACTACGTCCAGGCCCATGGCCTGAAGCCGCGGGCGCGCATCCGGGCCGCGGCGACCGTCGGCGCGGAGCCGGTGATCATGCTGACGGCCCCGGCGCCGGCCTCGCGGAAGGCTCTCCGGCAGGCCAGGATGGAGGTTGGCGACATCGACCTCTGGGAGATCAACGAGGCCTTCGCGGTGGTGCCGCTCCAGACGATCCGCGAGCTCGGGATCGATCCGGAGAAGGTCAACGTCAACGGCGGCGCCATCGCTCTCGGGCATCCGCTGGGCGCCACCGGCGCCATGCTCCTGGGCACCGCGCTGGACGAGCTGGAACGGCGGAACCTGTCGACGGCGCTGATCACGCTGTGCATCGGCGGCGGTCAGGGGATCGCCACGATCATCGAACGGGTTTGAGACCGACGCAGAGGGGGGACACGGCCATGGAGCCACGGATCGACACGACTCTCCGCATCCCGGCGCTGGACGGATTCGAGCTGGCGGCCACCCTCTATGAGCCCGCTGCGGGAGCGGGGGACGGTGGCCCGGTGGTGTTGATCAATTCCGCCACGGCGGTCCGGCGCGGCTATTACGATGGCTACGCCCGGCATCTGGCCGCCGAGGGGTTCACGGTGCTGACCTACGATTACCGAGGCGTCGGCGGCTCCCGGCCGCCGAGCCTCGTGGGGTTCCGGGCGCACATGCGCCAGTGGGGCGAGCAGGACATGGCCGGAGCCCTCGACTGGATCGCCGACCATCTCCGCCCGAAGCGGCTCCTGGTCGTGGGGCACAGCGTGGGCGGGCAAATCGTAGGCCTGGCCGCGAACAATCATCGCATCCACGCCCTGCTCCTGGTGGCGTCGCAGAGCGGCTGGTGGAGGCACTGGCCAATCCCTTCGCGCTATCGGATCGCGCTGACCTGGTTCGCGATCCCTCTGGTCACTCGCTTCTACGGCTATCTGCCGGGACGGTTCGGCACCAAGGAGGACTTGCCGGCCGGCGTCGCCCGCGAGTGGGCGCGCTGGGGACGGCAGCCGGCCTATCTCCTGGAGTCGGAGGAGCGGCGCGCCGGCTTCGCACGCATCCGCCGTCCGCTCCTCGCCTACAGCTTCACGGATGACGACTACGCGCCGCGTCCCGCGGTCGAGGGCCTGCTCGACTTCTACTCCGAAGCCGACGTCTATCACCGCCACCTGGCCCCCCGCAACCTGGGGGTCCCGGCGATCGGTCACTTCGGGTTCTTCCGCGACAAGTTCCGTGAAACGTTGTGGCGGGATTCGGCTGCGTGGCTGAGGAAAGTGATCCCTCAGCCACGCAGCCTCTTGATCAGCTGAATCTGCCCGGCGTGATAGATGTCGTGAAAGGCCACGCCGATGATCAGATCGGACACCGTCGGGGGCGGTGAAAGGTAGGACCACGGTATGATTCCCGCTAGGAGGAACCCGATGAAGACCGATCTGATCCGCTCCAATCCTTCCATCATGATGGGCAAACCGGTGGTCGCAGGGACCAGGATCACAGTCGAGCTCATCCTTGAGAAGCTCGCCGCTGGAGAGTCGATCGAGCAGATCCTGGATGCCCATCCGCGCCTGACCCGCGAAGGCGTCCTTTCGGCCCTGGAGTTTGCTGCCCGTGCTCTTCGCGCGGATATCGTCTATCCGATCTCTGGCGAAGCCAGATGAGACTGATGGCAGATGAGGGCGTGGACCGCCAGATCGTGGAGCGTCTCCGCCAGGAAGGACATGAGGTCCTCTACATCGCTGAGCTGGACCCGGGAATCACCGATGATGTAGTCCTCGCCCAGGCTCGCCGCGGAGACGCTCTCCTGATCACCTCGGACAAAGACTTCGGGGAGATCATCTACAGGCAAGTCCAGATTCGGTCGGGAGTCCTTCTCTTGCGGTTGGCAGGCTTGAGCCAGGAGAGAAAGGCCGAGGTCGTTTCAAGCTGCTTGAAAATCCATGGTGAGGAGATGCTCTCAGCCTTCTCCGTCCTCTCTCCTGGAAGCCTGCGCATCCGATCCCCGATTTGAGCTCGCCGCCGGATTTTCCGTGAGCAAGTTCTACACGCCGGCTCAACGAGAGGCCTCTCCCGTGAGCAAGTGCTGCATGACCGCTCAACCGTGGTCGCAGGAAGCGTGGGCCGGCGAGACGCCGGCGGTCCCAGGGGGAGAGGCTGACGGGTGGGTTCCGCTTCCGGGTGTATCCTCCCCCCCATGGCCATCTCCGACCAGCCGTCCGCGGCGGCTGAGCTCGTTACCGCTGAGACCCATATGGTCTTCAACCAGCCTCCGCCTCTGGAGGACTACAACGTCTTCGCCTCCGACCAGGCGCTCGTCGAGGCTCTGCGGCGCGAGGGGGCGGCGGCTTGGGCCGAGGAGCGGGCGCGGGCATTCGGGGAGATCGCGGGACGGGCGGAGACGATCGCTTGGGGATTCCAGGCCAATGAGCACCGGCCGGTCCTCAGCAGCCATGACCGCGTGGGTAACCGGATCGACGAGGTCGCGTTTCACCCCTCGTGGCATTCGCTGATGCGCCTTGGGGTCGAGCATGGGCTCCATGCGCTTCCCTGGCGCGAGCCCCAGGCTGGCGCTCATGTGGCCCGGGCGGCTCTCTTCGCCACCCTGGCCCAGGTCGAGGCCGGGGTGGGCTGTCCGCTGTCCATGACCTACTCGGTCGTCCCGGCCCTCCAAGCCGAGCCCGCGATTGCCGCGGAGTGGGTGCCTCGCGTCACCTCTCTGTCCTATGACCCGCGGCTCATCCCCTCCGGAGAGAAGACGGGGGCGCTCTGCGGGATGGCGATGACGGAGAAGCAGGGGGGATCGGACGTTCGCGCCAATACGACGCGGGCGGTGCCCATCGGTCAGGAGGACGAATATGAGATCACCGGCCACAAGTGGTTCTGCTCGGCTCCGATGTCCGACGCGTTCCTCGTGCTGGCCCAAGCTCCCGAAGGGCTGACCTGTTTCCTCCTCCCCCGGTTCACGCCGGACGGGGCGCGCAACCGTTTCCACATCCAGCGGCTCAAGGACAAGCTCGGCAACCGGTCCAATGCCTCCAGCGAGGTCGAATTCCGTGCCGCCTGGACCCGCCGGATCGGCGGGGAGGGGCGCGGCGTGCCGACGATCCTCGAGATGGTCGTCCACACCCGGCTCGACTGCGTCATCGGGTCGACCGCGCTGCTGCGCCAGGGGACCGCACAGGCCATCTGGCATGCCCACCACCGGCAGACCTTCGGCCGGCGCCTCTCCGACCATGCCCTGATGCGGAACGTCCTGGCCGACCTGGCGATCGAGTCCGAGGCGGCGACGGTGTCCATGATGCGCCTGGCCCGGGCCTTCGACGAGGCGGATTCCGGCAATGCGGAGGCACTTTCGTTCAAGCGGCTGGCCACGGCCATCCTCAAGTACTGGATCTGCAAGCGGGCGCCGGTGCATGCCGCCGAGGCCCTGGAGTGCCTCGGCGGCAACGGCTACGTGGAAGAGTGGCCCCTGGCCCGCCTCTACCAGGAGGCGCCTCTCAACTCGATCTGGGAGGGCTCCGGGAACATCCAGTGCCTGGACGTGCTGCGCGCCCTCCAGAAGGCGCCGGAGTCTCTCGCCGCGCTCTTCGGGGAGATCGCCGCGGCGCGGGGAGCCGACCATCGCCTCGATCTCTTCGCGGCGGCTCTGCGGGACGACCTGGCGCGCCTCGACCCGATGGAGGCCGAGACGCGGGCGCGGCATCTGGTGGAGAGGCTGGCGCTCGCGCTCCAGGGGTCGCTCCTCGTCCGCCATGCCCCCCCGGCCGTCGCGGACGCCTTCTGCGCTTCCCGCCTGGCCGGGGAGGGAGGCCGCGCCTTCGGGACCCTGCCTCCGGGGACGGACGTCGGGGTGATCCTGGATCGGGCGGCCCCCCAGGGGTGCCGTTGACCCTCTCAAGGTCGGGTGCTATGCTCCGAGGTCCCATCTAGCCGCATCGACCATGGTCTTCTTTAATTACAGCACGATGCAGATGGCCGCCAAGGTCGTCTATTACGGCCCCGGCCTCTGTGGCAAGACCACCAACCTGCACTACATCTACGCCCATACCGCCGGCGAGTCCCGCGGCGAGATGGTGTCGCTGGAGACGGAGACGGACCGGACGCTCTTCTTCGACCTCCTGCCGATCGACGTCGGGACCATCGCCGGCTTCAACACCCGCATCCAGCTCTACACCGTTCCCGGGCAGGTGTTCTACAACACCACCCGCAAGCTGGTGCTCAAGGGGGTCGACGGGGTGGTCTTCGTGGCCGACTCGCAGCGGCCCATGGTTCAGGCGAACCTGGAGTCGTTCCGCAACCTGGAGGAGAACCTGGCCGAGATGGGGCTGTCGTCCGACACCCTTCCCCTGGTCCTCCAGTTCAACAAGCGGGACCTGCCGGACATCTGCACGGTCGAGGAGATGAACCAGTCGCTCAACCGCGGCAACTGGCCGTGGGTGGAGTCCTCCGCCGTGACCGGGATGGGGGTCTTCGAGACGCTCAAGGAAGTTTCGAAGGTCACCCTGCTGGCGCTCAAGAAGCGCCTCTCCCGCGGCTCGGATGCCCCGGCGTCGGCTCCCCGCCCGTCCGCGCCGCCGCGGCCCGCGGCAGCTCCCGCGCCGGCTCCGTCCGCGCCTCCCCTGCCGTCCACGCCCCAGCTCCGCCCCCAGTCCCAGGCGACTCCACAGGTCCCGGCCGCCGCGCCGACGCGCCCGGCCGCCGCGCCCGAGTCGGTCGCGCCGCCGCTGCCGGCCGCTCCGCAGCTCCGGCCACCGTCGCAGGCGCATCCGCAGGAGGCGTCACGGCCTCCCGCCGCGGCAGCCGCTCCGCCCCGTCCGGCCGCGGCTCCTCCGCCGCCTCCGCCGGCGTCGGCCCGGCCGAAGGGGAAGGGCGCGATGGACGTTCTCGGCGAGCTCGAGAAGCTGCGCAGCCAGGCGATGGCGAAGCCCCCTTCCGCCGCCAGTGGATCGGCGGCCGTCCCGGCGACCACCAATGGCCGGGGCGAGCTCTCCCGCGATATCGAGATGACCCTGAAGCGCGCTGACTTCCAACGCGCGCGGCGCCTCCTGGTCAGCTTCCAGGTGGAAGACGAGCAAAACCAGGTGGTCGAAGCGGTCCATGATCTCCAGGTCGACATCAAGGACGCGGCTCATCTGGAGAAGCTTCTGCTGCGCCTCAACATCGCCCTCCATGCCAAGGAGTAGCAGGCCTTCCCGCAGGTCCGGGAGACCCGGGCGATGAGGTGCCCTTTCTGCTCCGAGAACCGCGACCGCGTAGTGGACTCGCGTGAGAGCCGCGACGGCGCCACCATCCGCCGCCGCCGCGAATGCGTGAGCTGCGGGCGCCGCTTCACCTCGTACGAGCAGATCGAGGACATCCCCTACATGGTCGTCAAGCACGACGGCTCGCGCGAGGAGTTCAGCCGCAAGAAGCTCCTCGGCGGGCTGATCAAGGCGTGCGAGAAGCGCCCCGTCGCCCTGAAGCGGTTGGAGGCGATCGTCGACCAGGCCGAGGGGATGCTCCACGACCGCGAGGACCGCGAGATCTCCACCCGCGAGATTGGCGGCTTCGTCATGGAGCAGCTCCGCGATCTCGACCCGGTGGCCTACGTCCGCTTCGCCTCGGTCTATCGTCGATTCGAGGACGTCGGCGCGTTCATGGACGTGCTCACTCCCCTGCTTCCGACGGACAAAGAGGCCGGCTAGGAGAGATAAAATTCATGGCCGCCAAATTCGCGTCTCTGCACCTCATCTCCCGCTTCCAGGCCGAGCTCGACCGCCTCTTCCAGGAGGCGGTGCAGATCGGCGACCGGCATCTGCCCGTCGGCGAGTGGCAGCCATGCATCGACATCGTGGAGACGCCGGCGGCGGTCCTCATCCTCGCCGAGGTCCCCGGTTTCCGCGCCGCCGACCTGGCGGTGGAGGTGCGCGGCACGCGCATCACCCTCTCGGGAGTGAAGAGCACGTCGCTGCCGACCGCCCAGCGCATCAAGTTCCACTGCATGGAGCGCGGCCATGGCCGCTTCGTTCGCGACATTCAGATCTTCTCGCCGGTGAACACACATCATGGAACGGCTCGCCTCGAAGCTGGCCTCTTGACGATTGAATTCCCGAAAATTCAAGATAAACGGCAGGAGGCTCGCGTATTGCATATCGAGGAGCCTGAAGGGACAACGGAATGAGCAGACCGCCCGGCGAGACACCTGACGAGGCCATCAAGATCCCGGACGTCCTTCCGGTCCTGCCGCTCAAAGACACGGTCGTTTTCCCGTACATCATCCTTCCCCTGTCGGTCGGGCGCGACAAGAGCGTGCTGGCGGTGGACCGGGCTCTCGCCGAGAGCCGGGTGATCATGCTGGTGGCCCAGCGCGATCCCGCGATCGACAACCCCGGCGAGGACGAGCTGTATTCGGTGGGAACGGCGGCTGTGATCATGCGGATGCTCAAGCTCCCGGACGGACGCATTCGCATCCTCGTTCAAGGCCTGTCGCGAGCGCGCGTCCACCACCTCAGCCAGACGGAGCCGTACCTCCAGGCCAAGATCGAGCCGATCGAGGAGCCGAAGCTCCCACCCGGCACCCTCGAGGTCGAGGCCCTGTTGCGCAGCGTCAAGGAGAGCCTGGACCGCGCCGTGAGCCTTGGCAAGGGGATCTCGCCCGAGGTGATGGTCATCGCCGCCAACCTGGAAGATGCCGGCCGTCTCGCCGACCTCGCCGCGAGCAATCTCGACCTGAAGCCGACCGAGGCGCAGAGCATCCTGGAGACGAACGATCCGATCGATCGCCTGCGCCGGGTGAGCGACATGGTGGCGCGCGAGATCCAGGTGCTCACCATGCAGCAGGAGATCTCGTCGCAGGCGCGCGGCGAAATGGACCGCAGCCAGCGGGAGTACTACCTCCGCCAGCAGCTCAAGGCGATCCAGCAGGAGCTCGGTGAAGGCGAGGAGCTCACCGAGGAGATCGCGGGCTACCGGCGCCAGGCCGAAGAAAAAAAGATGTCCCCAGAGGGGCTGGAGGAGCTCGAACGGCAGGTGCGGCGCCTCGAGCGCAGCCATCCGGAGAGCGCCGAGACGCAGATCATCCGCACCTATCTCGATTGGCTCACCGCTCTCCCCTGGGATACGACGTCCGAGGACGATCTCGGCCTCGATCACGCGCAGCAGGTCCTCGACGAGGATCACTTCGACCTCGAGAAGATCAAAGAGCGCATCCTTGAATACCTGGCCGTGCGCAAGCTCAAAACCGACATGCGCGGCCCGATCCTCTGCTTCGTCGGTCCGCCCGGCGTAGGCAAGACGTCGCTCGGCCGGTCGATCGCGCGCGCCATGGGACGCAAGTTCGTGCGCATCTCCCTGGGCGGCGTGCGGGACGAAGCCGAGATCCGCGGCCATCGCCGCACCTATGTCGGAGCGCTGCCCGGCCGCATCGTGCAGGCGATCCGCCAGGCGGGGACGAGCAATCCGGTGTTCGTGCTCGATGAGATCGACAAGATCGGCGCCGATTTCCGCGGTGATCCGTCGTCGGCCCTTCTCGAGGTGCTCGATCCGGAGCAGAACTTCAGCTTCGTCGACCACTACCTGGGAATCCCCTACGATCTGTCGCGCGTAATGTTCATCGCCACCGCGAACATGCTGGAGCCGATCCAGCCGGCGTTTCTCGATCGCATGGAGGTGATCCGCCTCTCCGGCTACACGGAAGAGGAGAAGATGCACATCGCGCGTCTCCACCTCATTCCCAAGCAGATGAAAGAGAACGGAATCACCGAGGAGCACATCGATCTTCCCGACGAAGGCTTGAAGACGGTCATCTCGGGTTATACGCGGGAAGCCGGTTTGCGCAACCTCGAGCGCGAGCTCGCGGCGGTCTGCCGCAAGGTTGCCGTGAAGGTGGCGCGTGGTGAAGCCGAGCGGGTCGTGGTCGATCCGGAGAAGGTGGAAGAGTTCCTGGGCGCTCGCAAGCATTTCAGCGAAGAGCTTCTCGATCGCGACCGCGTGGGCGTGGCGACCGGCCTCGCCTGGACCGCGGTCGGCGGCGATCTGCTCTTTATCGAGGTGGTGGCCGTTCCCGGCAAGGGGCAGATCCTGATGACCGGTCATCTCGGCGACGTGATGAAGGAATCGGCGCAGGCGGCCCTCTCCTACGCTCGCGCCTATGCCCGCGCGCAGGGGATGCCGGATGACTTCTTCGCCACGCACGACATTCACGTGCACGTTCCGGCAGGGTCGATCCCCAAGGACGGCCCGTCGGCAGGGATCACGATCGGTACGGCGATCCTCTCGGTCCTCACCCAGCGGCCGATCAACCGCCGTGTCGCGATGACCGGCGAGATCACGTTGCGGGGCGACGTGCTGCCGATCGGCGGCCTCAAGGAAAAGACGTTGGCTGCCAAGCTCGCCGGCATCCACACGATCATCGTTCCGAAGCTCAACCGCCGCGATCTCGCCGAGATCCCGGACACGATCAAAAAGGACCTCACCTTCCATTTCGTCGAGCACATGGACGACGTGCTCCCGCTCGCTCTGCTCGACCGTCCAGCGACGCCCAGCGAGGCCAAGCCGGCCGAAGTCGCGCCGCCGGTCCCCAAGGATCAACCCGAGACCGCTCACGTCTGAGCGCACGTGAGCGAAGACGGGCTGCTCCGCTGGCTCCGCACGAAGATCGATCCCTGTCTGCTCGGTGACGATGCCGCCGTCCTGCCTCCCGGCGGCCCGTTCGTCGTTACGGTCGACAGCCAGATCGCCGGTGTGCATTTCGTGCCAGATCTCGATCCGGCGGTGCTCGCACGTCGTCTCCTCGCGGTCAACCTGTCGGATCTCGCGGCGATGGGCGCCGAGCCCGCCTATGCGTTCCTCGCTCTTTCCACGGCGCCCGCATTCGACCATCGCCGCTTTTTCCGCGCGCTGATCGAGGTCTGCCGGTGCTTCGACATTCTGCTCGCGGGCGGCGATCTCGCGCGCAGCCCACAGGGCACGGTGGCGACCTTGACGTTGATCGGCCGGCGTCCGGAAGCCGGACGATTCCTGCGCCGCGCGGACGCGGCACCCGGTCACGCTCTCTGGTTGGGAGGAACGATCGGAGAGTCGGCCGCCGGGCAGCGATTGATCGCGCGGGGCGCCCGGCTCCGCAAGGGCCGGGTCGAGCTTCCTGATGGTTTGATTGCCGGCAAACGCCTGCAAGCGACAGCCCGGCGCGCGGTGCGCCGGCACCTCCGCCCGCTGCCGCAGCTCGCTCTCGGACAATGGCTCGGCCGGCAGGAGGAGGGCGCGGCCATGGACGTCTCGGACGGTCTTGCGAAGGATCTCAGGCGTCTTTGCCAGGAGAGCAGTGTTGGCGCGGAGATCCTCGCGGAAGAGCTACCGCTCGCTGGCGGGTTCAGCGATCTCTGTCGAGAGATCGGAGCCGATCCCTTGTCCCTCGCCTTGGGTGGCGGCGAGGATTACGTGCTACTGTTCACGTTGCCGGAGGGAATCGTTCCCGCGGACTCGGGAGCCCGGAAGATCGGGCGGATCACCCGATCCAAGCGCATCGTCCTTCGGCAGCACGGCGAGCGGCGCGATCTTCCGGCGTTGGGTTGGGATCATCTGGGATCATCTGAAGAATCCTGAAAATCAAAAGCCCCGGCTCGAAGCCGGGGCCCAGAAACGCTCGACGTTGTCGAGCTGACCGCTCAGCGGAAGAGCCGCTGCAAACCCTTGGCGAATTCGCGGAACCGCTTTTCGAGGTCCAGGTGCGACTTTTCGATTTCCCGCAGCCGCTGCAGCATCCCGGTGTCCTCGCTCCGGCCGCCGCGGCCCGAGGCCGCCGCGCGGCCACGACCGGCACCGGTGCCCGCCGGGCGTCCAGGCGGACGTCCAGGCGGGCGTCCACGCTTGGCAGCCTTGGCAGCCGCCGGCTTGCGACCGCCACGGCCGCTCTCCTGGCGGAGCTCACGGAACACATTGACCGCTTCCGGATAGAAACGCCGGCCGCGCCCCTTGCCTTCGTGCGGCAGACGATCAGAGTGCATCCGCACGTACCGGACCAGCGTGGGATACGAGATCCCGGTCTGCTCACTGATCTGGGTCAGTGTCATCAGATTGCCGCGCTTGGTACCGGTCTGCTTTGCGGCGCCCGTGGTCTTGGCGCCGGCCTTGCGACCACGGCCTCCGCGCGCCGCCGGGGCGGGCGCCGGAGCCGCCTTCGTCGCGGCCTTGCGGCCCCGGCCACGCGGAGCGGCTTCCGCCTTGGTGGCTTTGGCTCCCGGCTTGCGTCCGCGAGTCGATTGCGTCGGACGGGGGGCGTTCGGATCTTTGCGCGGACGGCCGCGACGGCCCAGGTTCTCATTGCGGATCTGGTCGAAAACCGGCAGAGCGCTCTCGGGATAGCGCTGCTTGCGGCCCTTTCCCTCGGCGGGGATCCGATCCTGATACATCTTCTTGTAGCGCTGGAGAGTCGGCATCGAAATGCCGCTCCTCTGGGAAATCTCGGAGAGGGTATAGAGCTTACCTTGCTGGGTTGCTGGTTCTGTCATTGGGTCTCGCCTCCTGCGTACGGATGAAAAGGTAGAAAACGGGCGCCTACTCCTAAGCTTACAGCCCGATTATCAAGAACATTCCTGGACAAGTCAACAGCTCGGTGCAAAAACGGTCACAGGGAAACGTGATTTCCCCCCCTTCTTTGCGAACAACCGGAGGCAACGACACATTCCACGGCGCTCTCGGGAAGCGCTTCGCTTAGAATCCAGGACTATGGAGACACACGAGAAACAAGAGCTTTATCGCGATATCTCAGCAGAGCTGAAAGCGGTCATCGCGGGGTTGGAAGATCCCATTGCTGCCATGGCGAGTTGCGCGTGCATCCTGAAGGAACGCCTTCCGCAGGCGAGCTGGGTGGGTTTTTATCGGGTCGTCGCGCCCGGCTTGTTGCGCGTCGGACCCTATCAAGGCCCCCTGGGGTGCCTGGAGATCGCGTTCGATCGCGGCGTCTGCGGCGCCGCGGCTCGCGAGCGCACAACCCAGATCGTTCCGGACGTAGAGGCCTTCCCCGGTCACATTGCATGCGACGCCTCGGCCCGCTCGGAAATCGTGGTTCCGGTCTTCGCTCCCGGCGGCGAGCTGATCGCGGTGCTCGATCTCGATTCGCACGCGCCGGCCGCGTTCGACGCGACCGATCAGGAGGGTCTGGAACGCATTGCCGAGATCCTCCGCCCGGCCCTCCGCGAGAGCTATGTACCGCTCCCGGCCGGCCGGCCGCACTGATCGATCAGCGGCGGAGGGGCTCGCTCGGCGGGCCCAATTCCTGGAGGATGTGATGGAAGCCCTGGCGCGAAAGACCGAGGAGCCGCGCTGCCGCGGCTTGATTGCCACCGCACTCCTCCAGGGCTCCATAGATCGCACGGCGGCGGGCGGCGTCCATCTGTTCTTGATAGGAAAGCCCGGGTGGCGGCCCCGAGTCCGGCAGCTCGAGGTGCTCGGGGTGAATCATTCTTCCGCCAGCCAGGGCGGCGGCCGAGGAGAGCACGTTCTGAAGCTCGCGGATGTTACCTGGCCAGGAATGACTGCTCAGAGCCATCCGCGCCTCGCGGGAGAGCTGGGCGCCGGTGCGTTCCAGAAAGCGATCGGCCAGATGCAACACATCATCCCCTCGTTTACGTAACGGCGGGAGCTCGATGCGGCCCACCCCGAGCCGGTGGTAAAGATCGAGACGGAACGTCTTCGCCTCGACCATCCTCGCCAGATCGCGGTGGGTGGCCGCCAGCACGCGCACGTTCACTTTTCTTGGCACGCTCTCTCCCAGACGCTGGACCTCTCTCTCTTCGAGAACCCGCAACAACAGCCCTTGAGCGGTCGATGGCAGGTCACCGATCTCATCGAGAAAGACGGTGCCGCCGTCCGCGGTCTGGAAGACACCGGCCCGGTCCCGGTCGGCGCCGGTGAAGGCGCCGCGGACGTGGCCGAAAAGATCGGAGAGGAGGAGGGTCTCCGAGAGGGCCGCGCAGTTGACCGCCACGAACGGGGCGGCGGCACGGGCGCTGGCGCGGTGGGCCCGGCGCGCGGCGAGCTCCTTTCCCGTCCCGCTCTCGCCGAGGATCAGAAGGGGAAAATCCCTGCCAGCCAGGCGGTCGAGCCGTTCGAGCGTCGACAGAAAGATCGGGCTCTCTCCGGCCATCTCGCCGGCGCGTCCGAGGCGCCGTGCGCCCGGCCGGTCCTCTGAACGCATCGCCGGCTGGATCTCGTCGCCGGCAGGGCTCGGCCCGCGCGCCAGCAGAGCGAGGAGAACCGCGGCGATCTGCCACGGTCCAGGGTCGCGCGCTTCCAGCGCTTCGGCCAGGAGGAGGCCTCCTCCACCGCGCAGGACCGCGATCGCCTGACGCCGGACGTCCACAGGAACCGCGCCCGGAAGAAACCGTTCTACATCCACGATGAGACGCGCGGCGCGGTACGGCTCCAGCCGGCGGACGGCGGACCAGGCCTCAGGAGAAGGGATTTCTCCGGCGAGCAGGCAGGCCCAGAGAGAACGAAGGTCCGGATCGGCGAGCGCGTCGACCTCACGGCAGGCCGTTTCACGATCGCCAGCCAGGGCGTACAGCGCCGGGCGCTCCTCCGGCTCCAGGTCCCGGAGGTTTCCGGAGGAGACCGCCTCCAGCGCCGCAGCCGCCTCGGCCGTGCGCCCCAGCCAGCCAAGGGCGCGGGCGGCGAGCAGCCGGAGCTCGGAGCGGTGCCAGCCCAGGCCTTGGCGCTCCTGCTCGTCCAGGGCGTTGCGGCAGATGTCGAGAGCGGCCTCCGGGCGTCCCAGGACCAGCTCGAGGCGCGCCCACAGCTCCGCGTCCTGCGCCAGGCCGCGCAGGTTGCCCACCCGCCGGTTCTCGGCCGTGGAGCGCTCCAGGATTTCGCGCACGCCGGCGAGCCGGCCGCGGCGGAGGCGGATCTCGGCGAGGTTGAACAGCGCGAGGGTCGCCTTCCGCGGTCCGTCGCACCCCTCCAGGAGCCGGACCTGATGCAGGAAGGCGCGCTCGGCACCCGGCAGGTCTCCGGCGGCCGCCCGCGCCCGTCCCGCCCCGTTCCAGAGGTCGGCCGCCTGATGCCGGGGAAGATGCCGGCGCCGGCGGAGAGCCGCCACCGCGTGGGCGAGAGCCCGTTCCGCTCCATCGTCCGCCTCCAGCTCCCGGTGGGCGCGGACCTGGTGCCAACGCCAGGCGAGATCCGGATCGTCCAGGGCGGCGCGGCTCTCGTCCAGGAGCCGGTCCATGACCGGCAGATCCCGGCGGTCCCAGGCCGCCGCGGCAGCCGCCATGCGGGCCAGCAATCCGGTCCGTGTCCCGGCGGAGCCCGCGGTGGTGAGCGCCCGCCGCAACCAGGGGATCGCCTCCTCCGGAGTCTTGTTGTTCGCGAAGGCTCGCGCCGCGACGTCGGCCATCTCGGCAGCCTCCTCTGGGGAGAGCCGAGCGTCTTTGAGCTCGCGCAGGGCGGCGAGCACCCCAGGGAACTCACCGAGGCGGAGCTGTGCCTCGGCCCGTGACAGAAGCGCCGCCGGAGAGCCGAGCCCGGTGAGAGCCGCGAGCGCCGCCTCGAAGCGTCCGAGCGCCGTGAGCACCCGGGCCCGCTCCACCCGCTCCGGCTCCAGCACCGGCGGCCGGCGCTCCCAGGCGGCTACGGCGGCGCGCCAGTGGCCGGCGGCGGCCAGCGCCCGGGGAGCCCCCTCCGCTTCGCGGTCCCAGAGCCGTCGCGCATCGGGCTCGGACAAGAGCGCCTGGACCGCCGCGAGATCCCGCGCGATGGCGAGCACCCGCCGCCGGAACGGGCGCGGGCCGGCGACCCAGACCGCGGCGGTCTCCTCCTGCCCGTCGAAGCGATGGAGCTCGCCACCCAGCGCCGCCCGGTCCTCCGCGAACTGGAGCTCCCAAAGGAAGGGTGCGGCCTCCAGGATCTGCGCTACGGCCTCGTCCGGCGCGAGCGGGACGAGCGAAGGACGCCAGCGCTCGGCCAAAGCGCGCGCTGCGAACTTGGCCGGACCGGGGCCGCGCAGGTCGGCCTCCCCGCCGCCGAAGAGCCGCGCGAGAAGATCGCGCAGCAGGTCCTGGCAGGGACGCGGCGAGCGGGTCGGCCCGAGACGGCCCATAACCACGAGGCGGACGAGCTTCCCGTCCCGGACGAGACGGGCCGCGTCCCATCCCGCAAGCCCCCAACCGGCCCGGTCGAGGAGAGACAGGAGACCCGCCGCCTGAAGGACTACGCCGAGGCGCTGCACATGGATCAACCGCCCGCCGGTGACGGGATCGCCGCCGGTGACTGGATCGCTGCCGCGAGGGAGCGGATCGAGGCAACGGTGGACCAGGCGCGCAACCGCGCCTTGCCAGGGAGGGGCAGGGCTCATCATCAGAAATCGGGAATCGGTAAGGCGCGGGGAGTCTACCGTAAAAAATACGGCAGAAGACAACCAGGGTTGTAACTCCGAGAAAAGCGGCAGCTAATCCAGCGATGATGAACCGGAAGTCAGCATCGCGAAGTCCCGCCAGAACTCCGGGTAGGACTTCGCCACCACGCCGGGCGTGGTGATGACGACACCCGGACGGCGCAGCCCCACGAGCGCACAGCTCATCGCGATCCGGTGGTCTCCCCGAGGATCGATTCTGACGTCCGTCTCTGGCAGCGAGGTCCAATTCCCAGGAAAGCGCAGCCAGTCGGGCCCCTCGTCGACGGAGGCTCCCAGCTTGCGCAGCTCGGTCGCCATGGCCTCCAGCCGGTCGCTCTCCTTGATCCGCAGGTGGGAGACGTTGAAGATTCGGGTCGCGCCGCGGGCAAAGGGGGCCAGTGCCGCGAGCGTCGGCACCTGATCGGGCATGGCGGAGAGGTCGGCCTCGATGCCGCGGAGATCGCGGCCACGCACGGTCATGGCGCCGCCGTCCCAGGTTACGTCCGCGCCCATCCCGCGCAGCAGGTCGGCGAACCCGCGGTCCCCCTGGCGGGAGTCCCGGAGGAGCCCGGTGAGGGTCACCTCGCCGCCGGTGAGAGCGGCTGCCGCGGCTGGATAGGCGGCGGCCGACCAATCCCCCTCGACCTCGACATACCCTGCCGCCAGAGACGACGGAATCACCCGCCAGGCGCGCGGTCCGAGCGCTTCGATGCGGCCTCCGAACGCTTCGACCACGTCGAGGGTGACGTCCACGTACGGCTGCGACGTCAGGGCCTCGACCTCTACCGTCACCTCACCGGGCGCGCGGAGAGCGGCCATGAGAAGGGCGGAGAGGTACTGGCTCGACTCGCTCGCGTCGAGAACCGTGGTCCCGGCGCCGAGCGTCCCCCCTTCGATGCGCAGGGGCACGAACCCCTCGGCCGCGAGATAGTCGATGCGGGCGCCGAGCCGCCGCAGGGCGTCGACCAGGGGACGGACCGGACGCTCGCGCAGGCGCGGCACGCCGTCGAGATGCCAGCGGCCGGGGAGCGCCGCCAGGGTGGCGACGAGGAAGCGGAGCATGGTGCCCGAGGCGCCGCAGAAGATCTCGACCTCGGCCGAAGGCGGCGTTCCGGGCTCCAGACGCACCTTCTCCCCCTCCTCTTCCACCCGGAAGCCGCAACGCCCCAGAGCCTCCAGGAACAGGTGGGTATCCTCGGACCGGAGCGGATGTTCCAACACGAGCGGGGCCCGTCCCAAGAGAGCCAGGTTGAGGTAGCGGTTGGTGAGGCTCTTGGAGGCAGGGACCCGCAGCCGTCCGCGCGCCTGGCGGCCGGCGGGGATCCGGATCTCATCCGGCGTCGAAGACGAGCCCGTCATATCCCAGCTCCACTTCTTCCGGCAGATGGACGGCCGGCGCGTCGTGATCCACGTCATGGGAGAAGTGCGTGAGGATCGTGCGCCGGGCGCCGATCCGCTCCGCGGCCTCCAGGGCCTCCTCCACCGAGAAGTGGGTTGAATGCGGGCGATAGCGTAGCGCGTCCAGGATCAGGACCTCCACTCCCGCGAGGAGCTCGAAGCTGGTGTCCGGGATGACGTTGCAGTCGGTGACGTAGGCGAAGCCGCCGAGGCGGTATCCGAAGACCTCCATCGCGCCATGCCAGACCGGGACCGGGACGACCGTCCTCCCGAGGAGCTCGAACGGCGCGCGGACCGCGATCAGGTCGAGCTGTGGCTTGCCGCCCCCCTCCTGCCCCGCCTCGAACACGTACGCGAAGGTGCGGCGCAGCGCGGCCAGCGTCGCCTCCGAGCCATAGCAGGGGATCGCCCGCCCCTGCCGGAAGTTGAAGATGCGGATGTCGTCCAGCCCGAAGATGTGGTCCGCGTGGGGATGGGTGAACAGGACAGCATCCAGACGCGGCAGCCCGAACCGCAGAGCCTGCTCGCGCAGGTCGGTCGGCGTGTCCACCAGGACGACCCGTCCATCGTCGAATTCCAGCTTGAGCCCGGGCCGGGTTCGCTTGTTTTTCGGATTGTCCGACGTGCACACCGCGCACCGGCAACCGATCACCGGCACGCCGGTCGAGGTGCCCGAGCCGAGCATGGTGACGCGGAAGGACATCATTCCCCTCCGAGCCACTCCACCCGCCGGCTGGTGAACCAGGCTTCCAGAAGCCGCACCTCGCCGCTCGCGACCTGCCACACCCGCGGCTCATGGAAATGCCCGAGCAGCAGCACGTCATACCCCTCGGCCAGGCGGCGTTCCGCGTAGCGGAGGATCGCCTCTTCGGGGATGCGGACCTTGTGCTTGAAGTTGGTCTGGGAGAGGCGCCGCTCCGTCGAGTGCACCAGGCGGTGCGCCAGGCGGCGCGGGATGCGGGTCACGGCGAGACGGACGAGCGGGCTCTTCGAGAGGTCCCGCCAGAAGCGGTACTTCCAGTCACGGTCGTTCAGCCCGTCGCCATGCACCGCCAGATAGCGCTTCCCGCCGGCCTCGAACGCTACCTCCGTGCCCACCTGGTCGAAAGCGTCGGCATAGGGGCTGTCCTTCAGATAGAAGTCGCGGTTCCCCTCGATGTAGTCGATCCGCAACCCTTGCTGGCGGAGCTCCCGCAAGGCGGAAACCACCGCGGTGATCTCCGCCGTCTCGAAGCGGGCGGACCCGACCCAGGCCTGAAAAATGTCGCCGAGCAGGACCAACCGGTCGCACTGCCCGGGGAGCGCCGCAAGCTGCTCGAGGAGCGGCCCGGCGGGTCCGCCCGGACCGCTCAGGTGGGAATCGGCAATGACGGCGACCCGGGATGTCTTCACGCGCGGGTGACGAGAGGATCAGACGATCGAAAGCTTGGGCTTGAGGGCCTCCTGCCGGTCGACCTCCGCGACCACGGCCCCCGCCACCTGCCGGAACGCGTCCGCATGGCCGCCGCGCGGCTCGGAGACGACGATCGGCACCCCGGCGTCACCGCCCAGCACGATTTTCGGGTCGAGCGGAATGGAGCCCAGGAAGGCCGTGCCCAGGAGGTCGGCCGTCTTGCGGCCCCCTTCCTTCTTGAAGATGTCCGTCGTCTGGCCGCAGTGCGGGCAGACGAAGGTCGACATATTCTCGATGATCCCGATGACCGGCACGTTCACCTTGCGGAACATCGCCAGTCCCTTGCGGGCATCGATCAGCGCCACGTCCTGCGGCGTCGTGACGATCACCGCGCCGGCGAGGGGGATGCGCTGCGTCAGCGTGAGCTGCGCGTCGCCCGTGCCCGGCGGCAGGTCGAGGATCAGGTAGTCGAGAGGGCCCCAGTCCACGTCCCCGAGCATCTGCTCGAGCGCCCGCATCACCATGGGGCCGCGCCAGATGACCGGCGTGTCGGTGTCGAGGATGAACCCGAGCGACATGAGCGAGATGCCGTACTTCTCGAACGGCTGGATGCGCTCGCCGTGGACCACGGGCCTGCCGGTGATGCCGAACATGATCGGCACCGAGGGGCCGTAGATGTCCGAGTCGAGCAGGCCTACGCGATAGCCCTGCTGCCCGAGCGTAACCGCCAGGTTCGCCGCCACCGTGGACTTGCCGACCCCACCCTTGCCGCTGGCCACCGCGACGACATGCCGGACCTCGGGGATGAGGCTGGAATCCTGCGAGACCGCCTTCTGCGCCGACTCCTCACGGGTCGGCGGCTTCTGGACGTGGAGATTGACCCGGACCTCCTGCGTCTCGGGAACCGTGCGGACCGCCTTCTCCACCTCGTCCCTGATCTGCTGCGCCGCGCCCGGATTGTGCGTGGCCATCTGGAGATCCACCACCACCGAGCCGGCACAGGCGTTCACGCGCTGGACGAAGCCGAACGAGACGATGTCCCGGCTCATACCGGGGTACTTGACTTTTTTGAGGGCTTCCCAGACCGCGGATTCGAAATCAGTCGCCATGCTCGGATCGTACCACGGGGCCTTCCCTGTCCTCCTCCGCCGGCAAAGCCAGCCCCGCCAGCTCCGCCACCCGCCGCCGCACCTCGGCGATCAGCTCGCGTTTGCGGCGCACGCCGTAGGCCGCGGAATCGATCGGGGAGCCATAGGTGACCACGACCGTGCCGGGTTGGATCGTCCAGACCCCGCGGCGCTGGATCGCGCGGGTGCCGCGGATGCCCACGGGGACGATCGGCAGGCCGCTCTTCAGGGCGAGGAGGAAGCCGCCGCGCTCGAACGGCAGGAGGATGTCGACCGTGGACCGGGTCCCCTCCGGGAAGAGAAGGATCGAGGTGCCGCTGCGGATGTGGGCGATCGCCGAGGCGAAGCTCTGCCGGGCCGTGCTGCGGTCTCCGCGGTCGATCGGGATGAAGCCGCCGGCGGCCAGGGCCCAGCCGAAGACCGGGATGCGGAAGAGGCTCCGCTTGGCCATCATGCGGACCTGGGCGGGCACGGTCGAGAGGAGCGCCGGGATGTCGAACAGGCTCTGGTGGTTGGCCAGGAAGATGTAGCTCGCGGCCGGGTCGATCCCCAAATTGTCCTGATGAGAGGGATGGCGGACCTCGACGCGGACCAGGCCTGCCCGCAGGAGGAGGATGGACCAGAGTCGCGCCATGGCGAACACCCATGCGCCGCGCGGGGGCACCCAGCTCCCGAGGATGGCCAGGGACCCTATGAGAAGGCTGCCGAGCACCAGGAACAGGTTCCCGGTGAAGGTCGCGAAAAGTTTGCTCACTGCGGGTATTCTCTCCACGGCGCCCCTCGCCGTCCAGAAGCGGTCTCACCGGGTCCCGGGGCCTCCCCTGCTACAATCCCCCTTCGTGAGCGTCAAGACCCGCTTCGCCCAACGGTTCCGGCTTCTGGCGTTGCTGCGCGGCAGCCTCGTCCTGGGAGCGCTCTATGATCTGGGCTTCGGGTTGCTCATGGTGGCTGCTCCGGACGTACCCGCGCGGCTCTTCCACCTGCCGCTTCCGCCGCTGCCGGAAGGCGCGTTCTACCTCTGGGTGATGGCCGTCCTGCTCGCCATGCTCGCCGCCCTCTACCTGCTCGCGGCCCGCGACACCCGGCGCTACAGCGGGATCGTGGCCGTGGCGATCGGCGGCCGCCTGCTCGGCGGCTTGGCGTTGGCGATCGCCGCGCTACGCGGGCCCGGACTCGAAGGTCTCTGGCCCCTGGCCGTGGCCGACACGGTCTTCGGCCTGGCGCACGCCGCCTTCTGGTGGCCGATCCGCTCGTGAGCCGCCCGAGCGTTGCCCAGCGCACCGGGGAGATCGCCCTGCTCACCGGCAGAGCGTTCAAGGCCCTGGTCACCCCACCCTACGAGATCGGCCTCTGGGTCCGCCAGATGGAGCAGATCGGCGTCCGCTCCCTGGGCGTGGCCGCCATCACGACGATCTTCACCGGCATGGTCCTCGCCCTGCAGACGGCCCTCTCCCTGCCGTCCCTGGGCATCAAGTACTACATCGGGTCGGTGGTCTCCAAATCGCTGGTGCGCGAGCTGGGGCCCGTGCTCACCGCGCTGATCGTCGGCGGCCGGATCGGCGCCGGCATGACCGCCGAGATCGGCACGATGAAAGTGACCGAGCAGATCGACGCCCTGCGCTCCATGGCCGCGGACCCGGTGAAGAAGCTGGTGGTCCCGAAGCTCATCGCCTCCCTGATCATGCTGCCTGCGTTGACCATCCTCGGGGATGCGCTGGGAATCCTGGGCGGCCTGCTGGTCGCCAGCACCACTCTCGGGCTGCCGCCGGGGATGTATCTGAATGACGTGTTCGAGGCCCTGAACCTCGGCGACGTCGGGAGCGGGGTCTGCAAGTCCTTTTTCTTCGCGTACTTTATCGCGATCGTCGGATGCTACAATGGCCTCACCACGCAGGGTGGCGCCGACGGGGTGGGCCGGGCCACGACGAACACGGTCGTTCTCGCCGCGATCCTGGTCCTCATTTCCGATTTCTTCCTCACCAAGATCTTCTACATCCTGACGTGACACGTCCGAGGAATCGTCTTGCCTGAAGCGCTCTTCGAAGTCCGTGGCCTGACCAAGTCGTACAACGGCCGGACTGTGCTCGATCATCTGGATTTCGACGTCCTGCGCGGCGAGTGCCTGGTCATCCTCGGGCGCTCCGGCTCCGGCAAGAGCGTGACCCTGCGCCAGCTCAACGGCCTGGAGAAGCCCGAAGAGGGCACCGTGGTGTTCGACGGGATCGACCTGACCGCTCTCCGCGAGCGGGAGCTGTTCCCCATCCGCCGGCGCATCGCCATGCTGTTCCAGAGCGGCGCGCTGTTCGATTCGATGAACGTGCTCGACAACGTGGCCTTCCCGCTGCGCGAGCACAGCGACCTGACCGGCGCGGAGATCCGCGACACCGTCGAGCACAAGCTGTCGCTGGTCCGCCTCCGCGACGTGGAGACGAAGATGCCGTCCGAGCTTTCCGGGGGCATGCGCAAGCGCGTGGCCCTGGCCCGCTCCCTGGCCCTCGACCCCGAGGTGATGCTGTTCGACGAGCCCACGACCGGGCTCGACCCCGTCACCTCAGCGACCATCGGAACGCTGATCAACTCCATCCAGGACGAGCTCGGCGTGACGTCCGTCGTAGTGACCCACGACATCCCCCTGGCCCGCAAGGTCGGAGACCGGCTGGCCTTCCTGTCCGGCGGAAAGTTCGCCTTCTTCGGCACCTGGGCCGACGCGGACGGCCACCGGAATCAGGAGTTTGCCGACTTCGTGGCCGGCCGCGAGGAGGACATCGATGCCGCCTAGGAGCTCGGAGGTCAAGGTCGGGCTGCTGGTCCTGGTCGCCGTGGTGGTGCTGGCGGCCGGGGTCTTCCTGATCGGCGAGAAGAACAATCTCTTCTCCCGCAAGAACGAGTACTTCATCCGCTTCGGCTCGGTCAGCGGCCTGCGGGCGGGGAGCCCCGTGCAGCTCAACGGCGTGGACGTGGGGACGGTCAAGAAGGTCGTGCTCCCCGAGAACCCGCGGCTGGAGCAGATCGACGTCTGGATCAGCGTCGACCGCGATTACGCGGAGCGCATCCGGGGCGGCCCGCAGCTGCCGATGAGCGGCGGTCTGAACACACCGACGCAGGCGCGCATCAAGACGCTCGGCCTGCTGGGAGACAAGTTCATCGAGCTCACCTCCGGCTCCACCGAGTACCCGGTGATCCCCTCGGGCGGCGAGATCCCGGCCGCCCAGCCCACCAACGTCGACGCCCTGATGGCCTCGGGCGAGGACGTGATGGACAACGTGGTGGAGATCTCCGCTTCGCTCTCCACCATCCTGGCCCGCATGGAGAGGGGCGAGGGGCTGCTGGGCGAGCTGACCACCAATTCCGAGTCAGGGCGCCAGCTCAAGGAGTCGCTGGTCGGCACGGCGGCATCGATGCAGCGCATCGCCAACAAGATCGAGACCGGCGACGGACCCCTGCCGCGCCTGCTCAACGACCGCCAGATGGCCGACCGCCTGGCCTCGTCCCTGGACCGCTTCGAGAGCCTCCTGGCCCAGGCCCAGAACGGTCCCGGCCTCCTGCCCGGCTTGATCAACGATCCGACGGCCAAGCAGAAGCTCGACGACACCCTGGCCACCCTGAACCAGATGGCGCGAGATCTGCAGGGTTTCACCTCAGACCTGGAGACGAGCGACGCTCTCCTCCCGAAGCTGGTCAACGACGAGGAGTACGGACGCGAGATCACCGGCAAGGTGAACGAGATCGTCAACCGGCTGAACGAGATCTCGCTCAAAGTGTCGCGGGGGGATGGGACGGCTGCGAAGCTGATCAACGACCCCCAGATCTATGACGCGGTCAACGACGTCATCATCGGGATCAACGAGTCGCGGATCCTGCGCTGGCTGATCCGCAACCGGCAGAAGAAGGGGATCGAGAAGCGGTACGAGGACACCAGGAAGTCTCTCGAGGAGCAGGGGGTCACGCCTCCGCCCCTCGACAGCGGTCCCGATGTGACGGCAGAGCCACCACCCGATGCATCCGAGCCAATCGAGCCTTTATCTGAGCCCAGCGCGACGGCCGAGCCACCTCCGCCGCCGGGAGAGCTTTCATCTTCGAGAGGAATCTGAGAACCGATGGCCATGCACATCCTGGTGACCGGCGGCGCGGGCTTCATCGGCTCGCACCTGACACGGCGCCTGCTCGCCCGGGGAGACCGGGTGACGGTGCTGGATGATTTCAACGACTTCTATGACCCGGCCTTGAAGCGCGAAAACGTCGCGCCCTTCCTGGACAACCCCGACTACCTGCTGGTCGAAGGGGACATCCGGAACGATCAACGGGTCGACGATCTCTTCGGGGAGGGCAGGTTCGACGCGGTGATCCACCTGGCGGCGCGCGCCGGGGTACGGCCGAGCCTGCAGCAGCCGATCCTCTACGAGGACGTCAACTGCATCGGCACCCTGCGGCTCCTGGAAGCGGCCCGCGCGCACGGACCGAACGTCTTCCTGTTCGGCTCCTCCTCCTCGGTCTACGGGATCAATGAGAAGGTCCCGTTCTCCGAGGACGACGCGGTGAACCAGCCGATCAGCCCGTATGCCACCACCAAGCGGGCCGGCGAGCTGCTCTGCTACAACTACCACCACCTCTACGGGTTCCGCACGGCCTGCCTGCGCTTCTTCACGGTGTTCGGACCGGCGCAGCGCCCGGAGATGGCGATCCACAAGTTCACGGACCTCCTGTGGAACGGGAAGGCCGTGCCGATGTATGGCGACGGCAGCAGCCGGCGCGACTACACCTACGTCGACGACATCGTCGATGGCCTGATCGCGACGCTCGACCTCGCCCCCGGGTTCGAGATCCTGAACCTGGGCGGCGCCGACACCACGTCCTTGAAGGACCTGGTGCATTGGATCGCCGAGGAGCTTGCCGTCGAGCCGCGCATCGATTATCTTCCCGCCCAACCCGGGGACGTTCCGATCACGTACGCCGACGTTTCCAAAGCCGCGCGCCTCCTGGGCTATTCTCCCAAGGTCCCGATCCGGGAGGGGCTGCGCCGGTTCGTCGCCTGGTACCGCGAGCGCCAACTCGGGCTCGGACATGTTCCACCCCAAACCTTCCAAGAGCGACTCCAGCCATGAACATCTGCGTCGTGGGTAGCGGTTATGTCGGCCTGGTGACAGGTGCCTGCCTCGCCGATTTCGGCATGAACGTGGTCGGCGTCGACAAGGACCATTCCAAAGTCGAAGCTCTGACGCGCGGCGAGGTGCCGATCTACGAGCCGGGCCTCGAGACCCTGGTCGAAAAGAACATGAAGGAGGGACGCCTCCGCTTCTCCACCGACCTGGGTCCGGCGGTCGAAGAGGCGCGCGCCGTCTTCATTGCCGTGGGCACGCCGCCCAAGTCGGACGGCTCGGCCGACCTCACCTTCATCCGCGAGGTGGCCGAAGCGATCGGCGACCATCTGAACGGGTTCAAGGTCATCGTCACCAAGAGCACGGTGCCCGTGGGCACGGGCAAGATGATCGAGCAGATCGTCCGCGAGCGGACCGGCGGCAAGCACCGCTTCGCCGTGGTCAGCAATCCGGAGTTCCTCCGCGAGGGCTCGGCGATCGAAGACTTCATGCAACCCGACCGGGTGGTGATCGGTACGCGCGATCCCAAGGCGGCGGAGCTGATGCTCGACGTCTACTCGCCGCTGGTCTCCGCCGACGTGCCCTTCGTCGTCACGGACGTGGAGAGCGCGGAGCTGATCAAGTACGCCTCCAACGGCTTCCTGGCCACCAAGATCTCGTTCATCAACGAGGTCGCGCAGCTCTGCGAGGCCTGGGGCGCCAACGTCGAGGTGGTGGCCAAGGGTATGGGTCTGGACAGCCGCATCGGTCCCAAGTTCCTCTCGGCCGGCCCCGGCTTCGGCGGCTCCTGCTTCCCCAAGGACACGCGGGCGATCGCCCAGATCTTCCGCGAGCAGGGGCTCTCGTTCCGCATCATCGAGGCGGTGCTGGAGGTCAACGAGCAGGTGCAGACCCGGATGCTCGGCAAGATCGAGAAGGCGCTCCAGGAGCTCTCTGGAAAGACGGTCGGCGTGCTCGGCCTCTCGTTCAAGCCGAACACGGACGACATCCGTGAGTCGCCCGCGCTGCCCATCGTCCAGGGGCTGCTCGACCGCGGCGCCACGGTCCGCGCCTTCGATCCGGAGGCGATGAGCGCCTGCCGTCCGCTCTTCCCGACGGCCACCTTCTGTGACAACGCCTACGAGGCGGCCGAAGGGGCGGACGCCCTGGTCATCGTCACCGAGTGGAACCAGTTCCGCAAGCTGGAGATCGACCGGCTGCACCAGCTCCTGCGCCGGCCGCTGATCATCGACCTGCGGAACCTCTACGAGCCGGAAAAGATGGCCGCAGCCGGGTTCGACTACATCTCCATCGGCCGGCCCGAAGGGCGCTCTCCGTCCGGCAACGTCGTCGCCATGCCGGGCACCGAGACCCGGACCGCGGGGGCCCGGTCGTGAAGCGGGCGGTGATCACGGGCGGCGCCGGCTTTCTCGGCTCCCACCTCTGCGAGCGCCTGCTCGCCGAGGGACACCAGGTGGTCTGCGTCGACAACCTGATCACCGGGCGGAGGGAGAACATCGCGCACCTGCTCGGGCGCCCCGATTTCCAGTTCCTGCACCACGACGTTTCCCGGCCCTTCGAGATCGAAGGACCGGTCGACTTCGTGCTCCACTTCGCCTCGCCGGCGAGCCCGATCGACTACCTGGAGCTGCCGATCCAGACCCTCAAGGTCGGCTCCCTCGGCACCCACAACTCGCTCGGCCTCGCCAAGGCGAAGCGGGCGCGTTTCCTGCTCGCCTCCACCTCCGAGGTCTACGGCGATCCCAAGGAGCACCCGCAGAAGGAAACCTACTGGGGCAACGTCAATCCAGTGGGGCCGCGGGGCGTCTACGACGAGGCCAAGCGCTTCGCCGAGGCGATGGCCATGGCCTACCACCGCGCGCACGGGCTGGAGGTGCGCATCGTGCGCATCTTCAACACCTATGGCCCGCGGATGCGCATACGGGACGGACGGGTCGTCCCCGCCTTCATCCCGCAGGCGATCAACAACGAGCCGATCACCGTCTTCGGAGAGGGCAAGCAGACCCGCTCGTTCTGCTTCGTCACCGACCTGGTCGAGGGGATCTGGCGCCTGCTCGGGAGCGACGTCATGACGCCGTGCAACATCGGCAACCCCCACGAGATGACAATCCTGGAGTTCGCCGAGACGATCCGCGCCGCGGTGGGCAGCACCAGCCCGATCGTGTTCAAGCCGCTGCCGGTCGATGACCCGCAGACCCGGCAGCCGGACATCACGCTCGCACGGACGCGTCTTGACTGGGAGCCGAAGGTGACGCTCCAGGAGGGGCTGGAGAGCACCATCCAGTACTTCCGCGAGGCTTTGACCGAGCAGGGCCGTGTACAATCCGTCCATGCAAAACCCCCTGAAAACCCTGACCTACGCGCTGGACAAGTATCCTGAAAAAGTGGCGATGATCCCTCTCCAGGAAATTCTCCTGGAGAGCGCCCGGAAGAACGACAAGCGTCCGGCCTACGTGAAGCTGGCCGTGCCTGACGAGGTCGTCAAGGGACTCAAAGGGGGCGGCGGCGGCGAGAAGGATCTGGTGATGCTGCTGATCGTGCCCAAAGAAGTCCAGCAGCGCTCGGAGAGCCTCATTGTCCTGCCCGGGGAGGTCCGCTGATGTCCGCAACCGTCCACTGTGCCCGCTGCGGCCGGCCCGACGCGCCGGCTCTCTCCCGTCCACCGCTCCCCGGCAAGACCGGGCTCGAGATCCGGCAGAAGGTTTGCGCCGATTGCTGGGATGAATGGCAAAAGATGGAGGTCATGGTGATCAACGAGCTGCGGCTCAACTTCATGGACCCAGCCTCGCAGGTCACCCTCGAGCAGCACATGCGGCAGTTTCTGTTTCCGGGAACGGTGGAGGAGGACGGAGGGGCAGGGTGATCAAACGCCCAGACTCATCTCTCCCAAGGATCAGAGAGGCCTTCTAGGCCAACCTCCAGATCCGAAATGTCCTGGAGAAAATCGGGATCGGATGGGTTGGAGCGGAGGATTTCGAGCACTTCGTCCTTGGAAACCCACAGCAGCTTATCGGCTTGGCGCAAACTCGCCCCCTGGCAGCTGCAGAGATCTCGATAGGAGATTGGCTCCTTCACAGTCCAGAGTTTAGCTCGTTTGCTGCGAGAAGTGCCTCACCTAGGCTATCCCCCCGGCTGCAGCCTGCCCCCCAGCCGACCCAGCGCGCCGTCGAGCCCTCCCGCGAGCGCAGGATCGTTCGGGCGCAGACGCCGCGCCTCCGCAAAGGCTGCCTCGGCCCTGGCGCGCTCGCCTCGCATCCCGAGGGAGAGCGAATACATGAGCTGCACCTCGAAATCCTCCGGCCAGCGGCGGGCGGATTCCTCCAACAGAGCGAAGGCCTTCTGTGTCTGGCCGGCCCGCGCCAGGGCGAGCGCCAGCAACTTGAACGATTTGCTTCCTTCGGGCTCGTCCTCCAGCGCGCGGCGGTAGTGCTCCTCGGCCGCCGCGAAATCCCCCCGCTGCAACTCGAGATCACCGAGCGACCGCAGATTCGTCGCAGCGCGCGGATCGAGCTCCACGGCGCGCCGCAAAGCCGCCTCCGCCGCCGTGGTGTGGCCCTCGCGCAGGAGGAGACGCGCCTTCTCCGCAAAGATGAGCGGGCTGGTCGGCTCCGCCTTCTCCATCGCCGCGACGAAGGTCCGCTCGTCCGCGAAGATCGCGGCGTAGCGCAGCGACAGCGCGCCGAACGCGACCGCCAGCAACGCCAGAGCCGCGAGCGAGAACCGCCGGGGAACCAGGGCCACGACGAGCCACGGCAGGGCGAGCGAGGGGAGGAACAGATAGCGGTCCGAGACCATCCACTGCGGATCGAGCGCCCAGAGATTGAGCACAGGCAGCAGCCAGACGACCAGCCACGCCACCGGCAACAGCAGATCCCTCCGCTTCTGAATCACCAGAGCCGCCAGTACCGCGAGGACCACCACGACCAATAGCGCAACGAGGACCGGCGCGTCGAGCGGTCCCCAGACCGGCCGCTCGGGGCGGAAGATCGAGAACCCGACCGGCCAGACGAGCAGCCTCAAATAGGCGGCGAAGGCGACCGGGACGGACGGGAGCGAGGCGGTGAAACCCGGCGCGTGCGGCCAGGGATTGGCCAGCCCTCCGAGCACGGCGATCCGCGCGCCGAGATAGACGAGGGTCACGACGGCGAAGACCGCCGCAGCCTTGCCGAACCTGCGGGACTCCTGGGGCTCCGAGTCACGCCGGGCGAAGGCCCAGACCGCGGCCAGAGGCAACAGGCCGGCCGCCACCTCCTTGGAAAGCAGCGCGAGCACGAACGCGGCGGTCGCCAGGGCGATCACCCGGCGGTCGTGCTCCGCGCCGGGACGCCCGAGCAGGACGAGGAGCGCGACGAGCACGAAGAAGGTGGCGAGCAGCTCCTGGAGCCCCGAGGCCCAGGCGACCGAGCTCACGTGCGCCGGGTGGAGCGAGAACACCAGAGATGCCAACACCGCAAGGAGCGGCGGCACCGCGAGCCGCCGGAAGAACAGGTACGCCAGGGCTCCGATCGCTCCCGCGAGAGCCACAGCAGCAAGGTGCCAGGCGAAGGGCTCACCGCCGGCCACCTGGTAATAGAGCGTCGACAGCGCCAGAAAGACCGGCCGGTAGTAGCTGCCGAGCACGGCCTCGGAGCCCTTGCGCAGGGCTCCCACGTCCGTCAGGAATCCCTGGGGGATGCTGGCCAGGCTCTGGAGGGACGGGCTCTTCTGGAAGAGCACGTAGTCGTCGAGCAGGAATCCGAAGCCGGTCGTCTGCCAGAAGAGGAGGAGCGGGACGAGCGCGGCCACCAGAGGAAGGAGACAACCGCCCGTCCTCCGGCCCGTCTGTTGCGCCGCCGGCGACGCCGTGGGCCTGCTCTTCCCGCCCTTGCGGTCTCGCCCTCGGTTCGCGCGGTGTTTCACCGGCGCGATCTTAGCAAGATCCGGCGGCCCGAAACGGGAAGGAAAGCTTGCCGCCGGGGAGAGCATGGCGTATGGTCCGGCTCGTTCCGATGCGAGAGGTCCCCCTTGAGCCCTCCGACCCCGGCCATGAGCCACACCACCCGCACCGCCGGGTGCCGCGGCATGCGCTGGTGCGCGCGGCGGTTCTCGCGCTGATCGTGCTGGTTGGCTTTGCGGTCCTCCGCTGGTCGCCCCTGTCGCGCTTCCTGACCAAGGAGGCGATCCTCTCCACCCTCGATCATCTGCGCGGGGCCTGGTGGTCGCCGGTGGCGTTGATCGGCGGGTACGCCCTGCTGTGTCCCGTCGGCTTTCCGCCGAGCCCGCTGATGGTGGCCGGGGGCGTGATCTTCGGACCGGTCTACGGCTCCCTCTACAACCTCGCCGGGATCTTTTTCGGGGCGGCTTCCACCTACTATCTCGGCCGCCATTTGGGGCGCGACCTGGTCGTCCATCTGGCAGGCAGGCAGATGAAGCGCGTCGAGCGGGCGCTCACACGGCGGGGAGGTCTCTGGAGTCTGGCGGGAGTGCGTTTCCTGCCGCTGCCATTCGCTCTGGTGAACTATGCGGCAGCCCTGGCCGGCATCCGTCCGGGGCTGTTCCTGGGCTCGACCTTGCTGGGTCTGACCTTGAGCGTGCCGATCTTCACCTACTTCTCCTGGGCGATCGCCCGCGCGGCGACCGGCGACCGGCGCGGAGTGTACGTACAGCTCGCGGTCGCCCTTACCCTGCTGATCTCGATGACGCTCATCCCGCGCATCGTCGCCGCCCGGAAGCGGCGGGAGCGGTACCGGCAAATTCGCGGGAAGCGGGCGGAGCGGCCGCCGGTCGCGCCGGTTTAGGCGGCGCCCAGAGCCGCTTCGACCTCCTTCAGGTCGATCAGCAGAGCCCCACCCGCCACAGATTTCGCAGGATCGAACTCGAAGTCGCGGATCACGCGGCGGAAGGCCTCGCGCAATGCCCGCGCTCCGAGACGGGGCTGGCGGGCCGCCTCCGCGGCGATGCGGCGGACGGCCGCGGGCGACAGGGCCAGATGGATATCCCGGCTCTCGAAGTAGGCCCGGGTCTGGTGATAGGCCGAATCCGGGTTCTCCAGGAAGATCCGTACCAGCTCGTCGACCGTGAGGTCGTTGAGCAGGACCACGGCGTCGAAGCGGGAGAGGAACTGCGGGCTCATGCCGTAGTCGAACAGATCCTCGTTGCGCAGCCAGTCGCGCAGCCGGAAGACCAGCTTCTCGACGACCTTCCCCCCTTCCATGACCGTCATCGGCCGCAGCGCCCCGCGGTCCCGGCCGATGGTGACCCGGTCATAGACGGAGTCATAGAGCCCCTCGAACGCTCCGGCACAGACGAACAAAAGACCGCTCGAATCGACCGTCGTGGTCCCGCCGCCGGCCCAGGCCGGCAGCTCGAACGAGATCGCCTCGTTCTCGATCAGGGTCAGGAGAGCCTCCTGCGCCCGGATGCCCGCGACGTTCGGCTGACCGCCGACCTGCGAGCGGATCTTGTCGACCTCGTCGACGAAGACCAGGCCCGAAGAGGCGCGCGCCAGGACGGCGGCGACCGGCGCGGCGGGGCCGAGCTGCTCGCGGGCCCGATCGAGCAACCGGCCGAGCACCGCGGCGCCCGGCCGGCCGCGCAAGGCCTCGTCGCCCAGGACGTTCGCGTGGATGCGCACCACCGCCGAGCGGATGGCGAGCTCGGGGTCCGCGGCCAGATACCCTTCGACCGCGCGCATCAGGGTCGTCTTGCCGGTCCCTGAGGAGCCGATCATGAGGATGTTGCCCACGCGCAGCCCCGCCAGGTGCTTGGACAGGGCCACCGCCATCTCGCGGACGGCCTCCTCCTGCCCGAGCACCCGGCCGTTCAGGGACTGGGAGATTTCGAGGGGGTCGGGGGTTCTGGCCATGAGGTCAGACGCGCATCAACACCGATCCCCAATGCAAGCCGGCGCCGAGGGCGGTGAAGGCGACCAGGGAACCTTCGGGGGCCATCCCCTTCTGCCGCGCCTCGTGGAAGGCGATGGGCAGCGTGCCGCTGGTCGTGTTCCCGTACTTCTGGATGTTGTTGTAGACCTTGTCGTCCGGCAGGCCGAGGATCTGCTGCGCCTTCTCGTTGATGCGGAGGTTGGCCTGGTGCATGATCAGGAGGTCCAGATCCTGCGTGCTGTATCCCTGCCGCTTCAGCACCTCGTGTGTCACCTCCGGCATGCGGGTCACCGCGAGCTTGAAGACGGCCTTGCCATCCATGACCGGCACGGTGTCGGCGGCCTGGATCATCTCGCAGGTGACGAACGGCCGGCGCTGCGAGCCGCCGCCCGGTACATACAGGATGTCCCGGTGGTTCCCGTCTCCGTAGAGGGCGTGATCGAGGATGCCGCGGTTTTCCTCGCCTGACATCGCCTTGAAGATCATGGCGCCGGCGCCGTCGCCGAACAGGACGAGCAGGTGGCGGAACTTGGAGTTCCACTGGAAGTCTTCGTCCGACAGCGGACCGGGGTCGCGGCCGTGCAACACCTCGAACGTGCGCGCCGAAAACGGCATCAGCGAGGTGTGGACGTCCGTGCCCACGAGCAGGACATTCTTGGCGACGCCGCCGCGGATCAGAGCGTCCACCACCTGGAGACCATAGGCGAAGCCGGCGCACTGCTGGCGGATGTCCAGGGCCGGCAGCGGACGAAGACCCAGCTTCTGCTGGAGCAGCGTCCCGGTTCCGGGGAAATAATGATCCGGCGTCATGGTCGCGCAAACGATGTAGTCGATTTCGTTCGCGTCCATTCCGGCATCGTCCAGGGCGGCGCGCGACGCTTCCGCGCCGAGATCGGACGACGCAACCCCTGGATCAACGTAATACCGCGTCACCACACCGCTGCGCTCCCGTACCCACTGATCGTTCGTTTCGATGATCCGGGAGAGCATGTGATTGTCGATTTCGTGCGGCGGGATCGCAATGCCGCTTCCCGCGAGCACGGCACGAGCCTGGGTCATCTCGGAAGCTCCTCTCTCCATGAACAACATGAAAAAAAGGGACTCATACGGGAGGCTGCCCCGGTTCCTGGCGCAGACGCTGGCGCGGGTCCTGCTCCCGGGGAACATACGTCACCGTCAAATCGCCCCGTTTGATAAACCGATAGAGGAGCGAAGGCTTTCTGCTGTCGAGCCCGGCCGGCGTGGTCGCGGCATACGTCCAGGCTTCGATCGCCGGCTCTCGCGGGCTGGGGGAGATCTCGTAATCGGTCTCGGTCGGCGGACCATAGATCACGAAGATCGTGCCACGGTCGGTGCGCCGGCCACGGTAGCCGGCTTCGGTGAACAAGCGGTCGGCCTCGACCGTCCGCTCGTCGAACGTCTCGCGCAGAGGGTTGCCCGGCTTGCTCGGATTGGGATCGCGCTTGGCCCAGAATTGATCGATGAACTGAGCCGCCTGCGACTGGTCCGTGAGTGCGAGATACGCCTTGATCTCCTCGGGACTGGCGATGAACGCGATCGGGCCGATGAGCCAGCTCGACTGCTCGGGCCCGAGGAACGGATTGGTGAGGTCGGCCGCGCTGGCCGGCCGCGGCGCGGCGGAGCCGCAGGCCTGGGTCCAGAGCAGGATCAGAGAAGCCGCGCAGCCGAGGAGAAGGGAACGGACGGTTCGACTAGGAGCTGTGCCGAAGCAGGTCAAGAAATTCCTCCCGGACCGTTTTCTGATGGAAGATGCCGCGCAGCGCCGAGGTGACCGTCAACGCCCCGGGCTTCTTCACCCCGCGCATCTCGACGCAGAGGTGGCGCGCCTCGATGACCACCATGGCCCCGAGGGGATTGAGCTTCTCTTCGAGATAGGTCACGACCTGCTCGGTGAGCCGCTCCTGGAGCTGCGGCCGCTTGGCATAGAACTCCAGGATGCGGGAGAACTTGGACAGGCCGATGATGCGGTCGCGCGGGATGTAGGCGATGTGGGCGTGGCCATAGAAGGGGACGAGGTGATGGGCGCACATGGAGTAGAAGGGGATCTGCTTCTCCATGACCATGTGGCTGTACCCTTCGTCGTTCGGGAACGTGGTGACCTTCGGCTCCGCTCCCTCGGCCAACCCGTGGAACATCTCGATGTACATCTTGGCGACGCGCAGGTCGGTTTCGGCGAGGTTCGGATCCCGGAGGTCCAGGCCGAGGGCGGTCAGGATCCCCCGCACGTGCCCGGCGATCTGCTCGACCTTCCGCTGCTGCTCGACGCCGAGCTCGGCCAGCGCAACAGGCGGCATGTGGGGGGGAACGATAATCTCCGGGTCATGGTCCATGGACGCGGCTCCTCGCGCGGCGCGCGCGAAAACGGAGCCCTATCCTACACCAGCCCCGATCCAGCCCCCGGCGAGAGGTCCCCAGTTGACAGCCGCCCCCTCCCGCGCCACGATCAGGCCGGAGGAAGCGCATGCGGATCGTCCTGATCTCTCCCAAGGGGCCGCTCTACCGCCATCGCGGCGGTATCTTCAAGAAGTCGCTCCGCTACATGCCGCTCACCCTCACCACCCTGGCATCGCTGGTCCCCCCGGAGCTCGACGCGGACATCCAGCTCCTCGATGAGGGCATTCAGGAGGTCGACCCGGCCACCCTCAAGGCGGATGAGGCGAATCTGGTCGGCCTCACGGTGATCACGGGCACGGCGATGCGCTCCTACGAGCTGGCCGCCGCGTTCCGCGCGCGCGGCATTCCGGTGATCCTCGGCGGTCCCCATGTAACCCTGGCCCCCGAGGACGCCCAGCCGCACGCGGACGCCATCGTGGTGGGCTACGCCGAGGAGAGCTGGCCCGAGCTTCTTCGCGATTTTGCCGGCGGCGGCGGCCGGATGCGCCGCCGGTACGATCAGCGCCCCGGGCTCTCCCTGGCTGGCCTGCCGATCCCCCGGCGCGACCTGCTGCCACGCAGCCGCTATCTCACCGACGATGTGTTCGAGGCGACCCGCGGCTGCGTCCACCGCTGCGACTTCTGCGTCGTACCTTCGGCCTGGGGGACGAAGCCACTCCAGAAGCCGGTGGAGGACGTGATCGCCGACATCCGCCAGAAGGGGTCGCGCAAGCTGATCTTCGTGGACTTGAACCTCATCGCGGACCGCGAGTACGCGGCGCGGCTGTTCACGGCGCTCATCCCGCTGCGCGTCCAGTGGTACGGCCTCGCGACCGTCCTCCTCGCCCAGGACCAGGAGCTTCTCCGCCTGGCCCAGAGGAGCGGATGCAAGGGGATCCTCATCGGCCTTGAATCGATCTCGCGGGAGAACCTGCGCGCCTCGAAGAAGGGGTTCAACTCCCCGGAGAAATACCGGGAGCTGGTGGAAGCCCTGCACCGCCATGGCATCGCTCTCCAGGGGTGCTTCGTCTTCGGGCTCGACCACGACACGCCGGAGATCTTCCTGGAGACCGCCCGCTTCGCCGTGGAGGCGCGGATCGACCTCCCCCGCTTCGCCGTGGTCACCCCGTTTCCGGGCACGGCCCTGTTCCACCGGCTGGAGAGCGAAGGGCGCATCCTCACCCGCAACTGGGAGCTCTACGACGGCCAGCACGTGGTCTTCCAGCCGGCGCGGATGAGCGTCGAGGAGCTCCAGCGCGGCATCGAGACCGCCTGGAAGCACGCTTACAGCGTGCCCTCCATGGTAAAACGTCTGGCTTCCTCGCCGAGCCCGTGGCCGGTGCGCCTGGGGACCAACATCGGCTACCGCTTCTACGCCCACAACCTGCACCGCTTCTACAACTGCGACTGGATCCTGGGCATGGGGCGGGCCGCGGCTTGAGACTGACTCTTATTCACCCCTGCATCGGCCGCCGCGCCGGCGACCGCTCCTACATCCGCACCTGGCAGATGGAGCCGCTGCCCCCGGCGCTGATCGCCGGGATCACTCCGAAGAATGTGGACGTGCGGTTCTACGACGACCGGATGGAGGAGATCCCCTTCGACGAGCCGACCGATCTGGCGGCGCTCTCGGTGGAGACCTACACGGCCCGGCGGGCCTACCAGATCGCCTCGGAGTACCGGCGGCGCGGCGTGCCCGTGGTGATGGGGGGCTTCCACGCCAGCCTCTGCCCCGACGAGGTGGCGCGCCATGCCGAGAGCGTCGTGGTGGGCGAGGCCGAGGCGCTCTGGCCGGAGGTGATCGACGACTACCGGCATGGCCGGCCGCGCAAGCTCTACCGCCAGGAAGGACGCGTCGCCCTCGCGGGAGCCAGCCCCGACCGCCGGATCTTCCGCGGCAAGCGGTACCTGGGCGTCGGCCTCATCGAAGCCGGCCGCGGCTGCCACTTCAAGTGCGACTTCTGCGCCGTGCAGACCGTGTTCAACGCCACCCAGACCCGCCGCCCGGTGGACGAGATCCTCGCCGAGATCGAGGCCATCCGCCACAAGAAGAAGCTGATTTTTTTCGTGGACGACAACATCACCTCAAACCTGGCGCAGGCCAAGGAATTCTTCCGCGCCTTGATCCCCCTGAAGGTCCGCTGGGTGAGCCAGGCGAGCATCAACGTAGCCCACGACGAGGAGCTCCTCGATCTCCTGGAGCGCAGCGGCTGCATGGGGGTGCTCATCGGCTTCGAGACGCTCAACCCGGACAACCTGCGGGCCATGAACAAGACGTTCAACACCATGCGGGGCGGGTACCAGGAAGCGCTGGAGAACCTGCGGCGGCACAACATCCGTCTCTACGGCACGTTCATCTTCGGCTACGACGAGGACACGCCCGAGCAGCTCCCGCAAGCGGTCTCCTTCGCGCGCGAGCACGGCTTCTACATCGCGGCCTTCAACCACCTGACGCCATTCCCAGGCACGCCGCTCTACCGCCGGCTGGAGGCGGAGGGGAAGCTCCTCTACGAAAACTGGTGGCTGGATGAGACGTACAGCTACAACAAGGTGCCGTTCCGGCCGGCGCGCATGACGGCCGGCGAGGTGGAGCGCTGCTGCGTCGAAGCGCGGCGGGCGTTTTACTCCTGGCCGAGCATCCTGCACCGGGCCACCGCCCCAGTCAACCGGGCGGACGGCTTCATGTTCCGCAACTACTTCCTGATCAACTGGCTCCACCGCGCCGACGTGGACGGCCGCAACCACTTCCCGCTGGGGGCGGAGGATTGGCGGGGGGAGCTGTTGACTGCCGAGTGATTGTCGATCTCGCCACCCCCGCCGACGACCCGGAGATCCGGCGCCTGCTTCGCGACAATCCCATGGATGGCGAGATCCGTGTGTCTCTGGAGCGGGAGCCGAACGCGTTCCTGGCCGCGTCGGTGGAGGGTGAGCCGCACCACACGGTCGTAGCCCGCGAGCCGGCCACGGGCCGGATCGTCGGCATGGGGAGCCGCGCGGTGTGGAACGCTTTCGTCAACGGTGAGCCTTGCCGGCTCGGCTACCTGAGCCAGCTCCGGGTCGACCGCACCTTCCGCGGACGGCGCCGGCTGCTGGCCGCAGGCTACGCGGCGCTCCGCGAGCTGCGCGCTCCGGACGAGGCGCCGTTCGACGTCACCTCGATCATCGCGGACAACGAGACCGCCCGACGGCTCCTCGCCTCCGCAGTCCCCGGCCTCCCCCGCTACCGCGAGCTGTCGGGCTTCGTGACCCTGGTCCTGCCGGCGGTACGCAGGAGCCGCAAGCGACCGTCCCTGCGGATCGAGCCGGGTCTTCCGAGCCGGATGCCCGAGGTAGCGGACTGCCTCGCGCGCAACCGGCAGCGCTACCAGGCCGCCCCATTCTTCACCGCCGCGGATCTCCTCTCCCCGGAGCGCAGCCGGGGGCTTGGGCCGCAGGATTTCCGATTGGCGATCGTCAACGGCCGGGTGGTGGGCTGTCTGGCGCTCTGGGATCAAAGCGGGTTCAAACAGGTCGTAGTCCGCGGCTACGCTCCCCGCCTCGCCCGCTGGCGTCCGTGGATCAATCGGCTCTCCTGGGTGCTTGGAACGCCGCGCCTGCCCGATCCGGGCCAGCCGCTCCCCCACGCCTATGTCTCCCATGTGGCGATCGATGAAGACGATCCGGAAATCTTCGAGGCGCTCGTGGAGTCCGCGCACGCCGAGGCCTGCCGGCGGCGCTATGCCTACGTGGTGATCGGTTTCGCCGCGGGGCACCCGTGGCTGCCGTGGCTCGAACGCCGGTTCCGTCCACGGCGTTATGAGAGCGTTCTCTACACCGTGGATTGGGGCGAGGGGGCCGCCGCCGTGGCGGCGCTCGACGGCCGGCTCCCCCACGTCGAGGCGGCGCTCCTGTGAGAGGCCGCCTGGTCCGACGCGAGGACCTGAAGGACGCGGAGCGCGAGGCCATGTACGCCCTCTTCGCCGGCCACTTCGAAGGGGTGACGCGCGAGCGCTTCATGGCGGACCTGACCGAGAAGACCTGGGCGTTGCTCCTGGAGGACGAGGGAGGGCTGCGGGGATTCTCGACGCTCCTCCTCTATGAATCCTCTCCGCCGGGCGAGGGAGTCTGCACCGTCGTCTATTCGGGAGACACGATCGTCGATCCCGCCGCCTGGGGAAGCACCGCGCTTTCCCGCTGCTGGATCGCCGCCGTCCGCCAGCTCCGCGAGAAGCACCCGCATGGCCGTCTCTGGTGGCTCCTCCTCACCTCCGGCTTCCGCACCTACCGCTTCCTCCCCGTCTTCTGGAAGGACTTCTGGCCGCGCTGGGACGCTCCGACGCCGCCAGGGGCGCAAGCCCGGCTGGACTTCCTGACACGGGAAAAGTTGGGCGACCTTTATCTGGAAGATGAAGGGATCATCCGCTTCCCGCAGCCGCAGAGGCTGCGCGGCGAGCTCGGTGAGGTTCCCGAGGGGCGGCTAGCGGACCCACATGTTGCGTTCTTCCTGGAGAAGAATCCCGGGTGGAGGGAGGGAGACGAGCTCGTATGCCTGACGGAGATCGCGGAGGAGAACCTGACGACGGCGGGGCGGCGGATGTGGCGGGCGTGAACAACCTCCCCTGGCTCGCCGCCAACCTTAACGGCTATCTGCGCTTCCGGCGAGCCCTCGCCCACCCCGCGAAAGCTCAGCGCGCTCTTCTCCGCCACTATCTCCAGCCCAACGCCGGCACGGCCTTCGGCCGCGCCTACGGCTTCTCTGAGATCCGCACCGCCGAGGAGTACCGCGAGCGTGTGCCCCTGGCCACCTGGGAGGACTTGGCCCCCTGGGTCGAGCGCATCGCAGCCGGAGAAACGGGCATCCTCACCCGCTCGCCAGTCCGCACGCTGGAGCCGACGAGCGGCTCGTCGTCAGCGGCCAAGCTGATTCCCTACACACCGGTGCTCCAGCGGGAGATCCGCCGTGCCGTCGCTCCCTGGATTGTCGACCTCTACTCGCACCGGCCGCGGCTGATCCGAGGCACGGCCTACTGGTCCATCACCCCGCTCGCTCTGGACGAGGAACAAACCGCCGGGCCGGTGCGGGTGGGATTCGAGGAAGATTCCGAGTACCTGGGAGGCTTCTGGAGCCGTCTTGTCGATGCGACGTTGGCTGTCCCGGGGTCTGTGCGCCACATGCGGAGCATGGAAACCTTCCGCTATACCACCTTGCTGTTTCTGCTGCGGCGGCGCGACCTCTCGTTGATTTCGGTCTGGCACCCGAGCTTCCTCACTCTACTCATGGGAGCCTTGCCTGGTTTTTGGGAGTCCCTCGTGCGCGATATTGAGCGCGGTACCAACCGCCTCGCGCCTCACCCGCGCCGAGCGGCCGAGCTGCGGCGAGCGGCTCCAGACGCCCTCACCCGCATCTGGCCACGCCTCGGACTCATCAGTTGCTGGGGAGACGCCCACGCGGCCCTCTCTCTCCCGGAGTTGGTGCGGGCCTTCCCGGGAGTCGAGATCCAGCCGAAGGGGCTGCTGGCCACGGAAGGGTTTGTGACCATCCCGTTCGCAGGGCGATGGCCTCTAGCGATTCGGTCCCACGTTTTCGAGTTTCTCCCGGAGGATAGAGGCGACGCCCGCTTCGCCTGGGAGCTCGAAGAGGGCGGCGTCTACTCCGTGGTGCTCACCACCGGCGGCGGGCTCTACCGGTACCGGCTTCAGGATCGGGTGCGCGTCGAGGGCTTCGTGCGGGAGACGCCGTCGCTCCGCTTTCTGGGCAAGGAGGGGCACGTCTCCGATCTCCGCGGGGAGAAGCTCCACGAAAGCTTTGTGGCCTCAGCGCTTGCGCGCGTGTTCGAGCAGACCGGGCTGACTCCGCGATTCGCCATGCTCGCTCCGGCCGATGAGGGACCGGCGGGCTATGTCTTGTATCTCGAAGCGGAAGAGAGTCCTGCCGGTCTCGCCGAGAGGGTCGACGAGGAGCTGTCGGCCAATCCGCATTACCGGCTGTGCCGGGCGCTTGAACAGCTCGCGGCGGTGCGGATCCATCGGGTCGAGAGAGATGCGTTCTCACGGTATCTGGCCCACTGCCAGTGGCGAGGTCAGCGAATTGGAGACGTGAAGCCGCTGGCGCTCTCGCCGCTGCCGGGATGGGGGAAGGTGTTCGCGAGAACGATCGGCCGCCGCCTGTGAGATTGACATCGACTCCCCGCCCTTCGGCGGAAGCGGTTCCTGGTCCGGCGGGGGACCTGACCGTTCTGACGGGTGGTTTCCGACCTTCGGCGTACCTCGTTCGACCTGGGCCGGCTGGTTCTTGACCTGCGACGGAAGCGGTTTGACCTGCAGGTCAACCGACCTGACCTGCAGGTCAACTCACCTGACCTTCAGGTCAACCAATCTGACCTTCAGGTCAACTCACCTGACCTTCAGGTCGACCGACCTGACCTGCAGGTCAACCCACCTGACCTTCAGGTCAATCAACCTGACCTCCAGGTCAGCTCAGTCGACCTGCAGGTCAACTCACGGCGCAGCTCCGGTGGTTGGCTCGCGGTAGGATCCTTGGAGCATGCGAGACTTCCGAACCCTGCTGATCGCCAAGGCATTCCGCGAGATTCCCGCGGAAACCTTCAACCGGGTGCTCGGGGAGCTGACCGCGGACGAGTGGCCGCCGCTCGTCTATGAGGTCGTGGTCCCCGAGGCCGGCCCCTGGGAAGGTTTTCGCGATGCGGCCTATCCGCAATTCGCCCGGTATGTGAAGACCAAGAGGATCGACCCGGAAGACCCGCGGGGTGTCGTGGTCTCCGCCTTCCTCGGCAACCGTTGCTTCCTCTTGGAAGCTCCGGCTTTCGTCGACATCCTCTGTGAGATGGACAGCCTGAACGCGTCGGCGCTGCACTTCCGGGTGTTGCAGTGGCTCCTCTGACCCGTACGGTTGCCGCAGGCGTCTAGACTCTGCAGGAGCAGTCCGGAGGTTCCAGCACCCTCGGGTCCATGGTTTCCCGGTAGCGTCGGAGCATCCTATGGAAAGGAAGATCGCATCCCTGGGCGCCCTCAAGACTTTGAGGGAGCCCTTGGGGCCTGTGGTTGGAGGGAACAGCCACATATGGCGAAGCTTCCTCGAACGGGAGCAGGTGAACCCTGGTCCCATATCGTTCCACAGCCCACGCCAGCACATCGAAGACATTCCAGAGTCTCGCCGGACGATAGGCACCGGAGAGCCATTCTTCTTCGAGGCGCGTTCCCGGCTCGACACAGGTGGCGCAGAAGTAGACTTCCTGCATCCCGAGGTTTTCGCCACCTGAATCCAACACCCATTCGATGGTCGAGCACGCCTCGCGTACCATCTGCTCTTCTGAAAGCCCGGGAGCCGGATTGAGCATGACGTAACCGCCGGACGTCACGTTGCGTTGTGACGTCACGGCGCTGGCAGCAAGGAGCTGGCTATAGCTCTGGCCTTTGGGGAGCTTCTTGGTCCGCAGGTGGCGATCCTTTGTCTCCACTCCGATCCGCACTGTCAGTCGGACTTCGCCAAGGATCTCGAGTAGAGGATCGAGGACTTCGGCCGTAATCAGCCCTGCCCTTGCCTCGACCACGACGCGCCGCACTCTTCCTAAGGCGACCAGCCGCATGATCCCTTCCTGGACAGCTCGGGGCATGTGGAAAAAACTGCCCCCATTGAAGATTTTCAAGGTATGAAGATCCGGAACACTGGCGCGCGTCCTCTCGAAGACTTCCTCGAACAGGCTCAGGTGATCGGTGGACGTCATGGAGCCACCAAAATGCCTCCTTTGAAAGTCGATAGCCAGATCCGGCAGGGTGCAGAACGGACAAAGCTGGCGCTTGCGTACTCCATTGGGCGCTCCCCAGTCCGGGCAGCCGTAGGCGACATAGATCGTTGCAGCCTTGACCATGCGCTGCTCTTTCTGGTCGAACCACGAGCGATCGCCGCCTAGGAGCTCCATGATTTTGTCATCTGAAAGGAGCGTCATGGCCTCGGCCCCTTCATGGTGAGGTGAGTCCGGTCAAGAGTCGCTCCTGCGCTGGGCAGATGAACCGCTATGGCACGCAGCGCAGCAACGGGATCATCGAGAGCGTACAAGGCTCCATACCCGCCGGAGTCGCTGTCCACGGCATAACCATCCCTGAGCAGGCGTATCGGCTCGGCTCCACCGGTCCATTTCCAATACAGATACAGAAGCGGATCCCTGGGCCCACCGTTCCTGCGACGTTTTGCAATGTAATCTTCCGCACTGATTCCGGTCCTTCGCCGAGCGGCTGCAAACCCCGGAATCCGCGAGCAGAATAGCCACAGGTCTTTCCCCGTCGAGCGCCAGGTCAAAAACCCTCGGTTCAACAGGAGCTCAGGAGTACCCCGAGGCGCGTCACAGGCAGCCGCGAGCGAAACCCCATAGACGTTCTTCCCTTCCCGGGAGAATGTGCTGTCAAGGCTGCCATCGCTCGTGGCCGCTCCCCACGAGGTACAGCTCTCGATCGAAAGATTCGTCGGTTGCAGAACAATGTCGCCAAGGATGCGACCATTGCAGCAGGCGACGAAGAACCACTCCGGCGCCTCTCCATTGAGAAGTCGGATTCGGTGGGCCATGGTCTGACGCGATGCAGCGGCTCCTTCTCCCAGAGGCCCGAAAGTCTCGGTCTCGACAGCCATGATGCCGTCCAGGTCATCCAACAGAGCGGGCCGAATTTCAAGCACCAAAATCCTCCGCCAGAAAAGCCGTCTCGCAGTATACAAGGATACATTCAATTATCATGCACCCAGGACGGGGCGCAGTCGCGGTCGACAGAGCCAGCTCGCCATCGTGGGAGATACCGGCGCGTTCTAAAAGGCGGCGCGGCGGCCGGGCTGCCGGAGCGCCTCCTCCTCCCCTATTTGGGCAGCGGAATCCCCGTCGGCTCGTTCTCCCACATCATCGACATTACCCACCAGCGGTCGCCGTCGTGGTAGAGCTGGAAGCTGTTGACTCCCCGGAGGACAACCTCTCCGTCCGGCGAATAGCGCCCCTCGTACGCGCTCCAGACGTGGGCGATGTGGCCGAAGTGTTCCTCCCGACGGGAGACCTCTTTCTCATAGAAGGACGTCTTCTCGAAGAAGGGGGTTCGCGACTTGATGTATCCCTCGTTGTCCAGGATCTGGATCGAGTGGCTGCCGTCTTCGGCGAAACGCGTGGGCATCAGGTGTGCGCCCGGCGCGAAGATGTGGCGCTCCCGGTCCCAATCGCGTGGTCCGGCGGGGCCGGTGATGGTTTCGTATAGAGCTGTGATGAGCGCGTCGATGGTTTCTGCGTCGGCTCGTTGCGGTCCGGTCATTCTCCAGCGCCTCCTCATTTCCCCCGGTTTATTTCCCTCGTTCCAGGTCGAGCAGAGTCGCATTCCTGGCTCCCGGATAGGGCGCGTCGCCTTTCAGCGCCTGCCAAAGGGCCAGGTTGAACAGGTCGTCTTCTCCGGTGTCGACCTCGTCCAGATCGAGCCGGGCCGAGGCCATCGATCCCGGTCCGGCTGGCGGGTTCAACTCGGTCCACGGCACGGACGGCTCCAGCGCCTGGTACGGGCGGAGGTCCGGCTCGGCCGCGAACACGCTCGCGAGTGGCCGTCCGAAGTGGTCGAAGTGGGACAACGAGCGCAGCCCCAGAATTCCCTCGATGGTGGCCAGCACGTCGGTCGTGTTGACGAAGCGGTGGACGGTGCCGGGCCGGCTATAGGGGGAGATCACCAGGAGCACCGAGCGGTGGGAGTCGACGTGGTCGGGGCCGGACTGGCGTCGTCCTCCAGGACGAAGACGACGGTGTCCTTCCAGAAGCGGCTCTTCGACAGGGCCTCGACGATCCGGCCCAGGGAGCGGTCGTTGTCCGCCATGTAGGCGCGCGGCGTGGGCAGGCCGGGCCGCGCTCCCGCCGTATGGTCGTTCGGCAGCCAGAGGAGCTGCAAGGCCGGCATGTTGTCGGTGCGCTCCCATTCCTTCAGCCGGTCGAGCCAGACGCCGGCGCGCCGCTCGTCGGGGATCTGGGGATCGAATCCCGGGTAGTCCGGATCGGTGTAGGGACGAAGGCTCGCCACGATCGGGACGTAGCGGACGGTGCCGTTCGGCCCCTTCTCCGGCTCGGTGGCTTCGCCGAAGTTGCGGAAGGTGATCCCCTTCTCCCGTGCCAGATGCCAGAGGAAGCCTCCAGCCGGCTCCTCCGCTTCGTGGTTCTCCTTCTCCTCCGGATCCTCGCGAATGCCCGCATAGAGCGAGGGAACGGTCTTCTCCCCATAGTCAGTGACGTAGGCGGCGGTGGACCAGACGTGCCCTTGGGAGCTCACCTCGGCGTTGACGAAGAAGCGGTCGAACAGGCCGAAGCGCTCGGCGAGGGCACGGTGGTTCGGGGCGACCTCGCGCGGGAAGAACTGGAGGGATGGATCGCCGTCGCCTCCCGGCTGGTCGCCGAGGACCTGGTCGTACGTGCGGTTCTCCTTGAGGATGTAGACCACGTGCCGGAACGGCGGATAGCGGCGCTCGCCGCGCGGGCGGTCCCAGCCGTTGGCGCGCTCGACGCGACGGGTGAGGTCCGCGAGCTCGGCGCCGCTCCAGCCGGTGCGCAGGGTGGTGACGGTGCCGTTGAGCTGGCCCAGGGTGTATTGGAGAGGATCGAGCGGCTCGCCGGGCTGCGCTCCCGCCGGGTTGGGACGAGGGCCGCGCCCTTTGCCGTCGACTACGTAGAGGGTCTCTCCCTCACGGGCCAAGCCGGCCGGGTACCAGCGGCTGGGGACGCGCCCGGTGAGCAGGTCCCGGCCGCGCGCGCCGGCTACGCCGGAGGTCTGCGCGGAGAGGTCGAACACGGCCACGGCATTGGCGTCTCCCTCGGCCACGTAGAGGCGCGTGCCATCCTTCGAGAGAGCCAGGGCGTTCGGCGTGCTTCCCTCGTCGGGACCCGAGGGAGGCGGGTCCTGCAAGGTGGCGAGCACGCGTCGCGTGGCGGTGTCCACAACGGCGATGCGGTCCGTGGTGGCCGAGGTCACGAAGAGGCGGAGGCCTTCCGCGCCGAGCAGGAGGGCCGACGGATGGCGCCCGGTGACCACGGTGCCGGAGGCTTTCAGGCCCGCGGTGTCGGGCGAGAACGCGGCGACGGAGTCCCCGCCCCAGGCCGAGACCCAGACGGTACCGTCCGGTGTGACCACGACGCCATAGGGAAGGTTGCCGGCAGGGAGACGCTGAAGCACGCGGCTGCTCGCCGGATCGACCACCGCCAGGGTGTCGGACAGGTTCTCGGCCACGTAGAGGCGCTTCCCGTCAGGCGAGAGAGCCAGGCCGGCCGGGAAGCGGCGGCCCCGGGCCTTGGGGTCCTTCTTCGTCTCCAGCTCGATCCGGTCGCGGAGAGTCGCCGCGCCGTCGCGCCAGTCATAGCGGAAGATCGAGTCGTCGTCACCGCCGGACGCGTAGAGGGTCTGTCCGTCCGGCGCGAACGCGAGACCGAGGAAGGCGCCGGGCTGCGGCAGCGTCTGGAGCACGCGGCCGGCCGCGGCGTCAACGACCTGGAGGCCCTGCTCGCGATAGCCGGAGAGAAGGAGGACCAGGTGTCCGGGCGTCCCGGGAGCCACGGCCACGGCGAGCGGCATGTTGCCCACGTCGAACGAGGGGCCGGCCGGATCGAGCCGGGCTCCGGTGGGCAAGGGCAGCGATTCGGAAGTGCGCTCGGCGGGCGCGGTCTCCCCGGGAGCCACGGAGGTGGGGCGGCAGGCGGCGAGGCCGGAAGAAAGGACAACAAAGACGGTAAGGACAGCAGGGACGAAAAGGACAGAGAGGCGCGGATTGCTACGGCTCATGGAGCTTCCTCTCACCGCTGCGGGGGCGGAACGTCCGCGGGTTTGCCGTTGCGCAGGGCTTCCATCCGCCGGAGCTCGGCGTTGAACTGGTCCCACATCTGCCGTTCCCGGACGGTCGCTTCGAAGGTCTGGGCCAGGCTCCAACGTGTATCGCCGAGGCGCGGGATCTCGGAGACCGAGATGATGCCGGCCCGGTTGCCGAGGAAGTCGGCCCGCACGCCTGTGGGCTTGCCCTCCTTCACGAAGGCCACGGCTTCGAGGGTCTTCTTCCCGCGCTCGAACCGCAGAGCGTAGCGGCCCGCCGGAACTTCCTTGAGGCGCAGGTCGTCCTCGTCGATCACGATCCGGGTTTCGGCCAGCAGCACGGTGCACCGCTGCGGAATGCACTGGAGATACAGGGAACCTGAAGCTTTGTCCGGAGTGTCGGGGTCGCGGGTGTCGAGGCGGCCCGGGGCGACCTTGTCGAGCTCGACCTCATAGCTCCGTGCCTCGCCGCCGGGAGGGGTCACCTCGACAACGTGCTTTCCCGGGGCGAGATCGCGCAGATAGCGCCCCTCCTCGACCTCGCGGCAGACTCCGGCGTCCTCCCCATCGAGACGGATGCGCGCGCCCTCACGGCAGAGGATCTGGAGGTCGGTGGCGGTGGCCGCGGCGGCGGCGAAGAGGCTGGCGGCGGCCAGGCGGCGGATGAGCGGGCTGTTCATGCGGCGGATCTCCCGGGATGGATGATAGCGAGAATCAGTCGACGTGCCGCGTCGATCCTTCTTTCAGGATCTTCCGCACGGTGTCGACCGTGTCCGCCTCGGCGGCGGTCTTGTCCTCGCGGTAGCGCTTGACGCGGGCGAAACGCAGGGCCATGCCCGCCGGATACTGCGGGCTCTCCTGCACGTCGCTGAACGCGATCTCCACGACCAGCTCGGGACGCACGTGGACGACCCAGCCGCCCTCGGTGCCGATCGCCAGCTCCTGGAGCTTCCGCGTCTGCCAGGCGAGCATCTCGTCGGTCATCCCCTTGAACGTCTTGCCGAGCATGACGAAGCCGCCGTTCTCGGGATCGCGCGCCCCCAGGTGGAGGTTGGAGAGCCAACCCTGGCGCCGGCCGCTCCCCCATTCGACGGCCAGGACGACCAGGTCGAGGGTATGGGCGGGCTTGATCTTGAGCCAGGAGAAGCCGCGCCGGCCCGCCTCGTAGGGCGCATCCAGCGCCTTCGCCATGATCCCTTCGTGGCCGCGCCGCAGGGCGTCCTCGAAGAAGGCGTCGGCCTCCTCGGGATCGGCGGTCACGAGGCGCGGCACGGCGAGGCTCGGAGCGGCGTCCGCGAGCGCGGCGAAGCGCTCTCCGGCCGGCCGGTCGATCAGGTCCGTGCCGTCGAGATGGAGCACGTCGAAGAAGAACGGCGTGAGGGGGAGATCCTCCCGCAGGCGGGCGACGTCCAGCTTGCGGCCGAAGCGGCGCATGGTGGTCTGGAACGGGTGCGGCGCGCCGTCGGGCCGCAGGGCGATGACCTCGCCGTCGAGGAGGATCTCCCGCGGCGGCAGGGCCTGCACGCTCTCCACCAGCTCGGGCACGGCCTGGGTCACGTCGTGTCCCCGGCGCGAGTAGACCCGCACGTCGTCTCCGGACTTATGGACCTGGACGCGGGCACCGTCGAGCTTGAGCTCCAGCGCCGCCTCGCCGAGCCGTTCCAGGGCGTCGGACACGTCGCTCGCGGGTTGCGCCAGCATGGGTTGGAGCGGCCGGAAGAGCTGGAGGCCGAAGCGGCCAAGCCCGCTCCTCCCCTCGACGAGCACGGCCCGCGCCACAGCCGGCAACTCGCCGGCCAGCATGAGGGCGCGCCGAACCTCGTCGGCCGGGACCTCCGCCGCCGCGGCGAGCGCTTCGGCCATCAGCCCGGCGAGAGCCCCCTGGCGCAGCTCGCCATAGACGAGGCGGACCAGGAAGTCCTGCTCCTCCGGGGTCGCACGGGCGAGCAGGCCACCCAGGAGGCGCGTCCGCTCCCCGGTCGAGCCCGCGCCGGAGGTCGACCCGATCCGCTCGAACGTGGCATCCACCTCATCGATCGTCAGGGACGGCTCGGACGCGGCGCTTCCCGCCCGGGCATTGCGCACCGCGGCGCCGCCCAGGCCGATCCGCCCCTGGCGGAGGACGCCGGAGAGCCACGAGACGGCGGGATCGATCTCTTCCGGTCCCAATCGGCGCAACAGATCGGCGAGAGCGGCAGTCTTCGCGGAACGGGAGCGGGTTTCAGAAACGCGGAGGGAGGTGGCGACGAGGTCGTGCAGGCGCATCCAGGGGATGGTAGCAGGAGGGCCTGCTATCCTTTCCTACGATGCCCCGCCCCCGCGTCCCCCCGGTCGCGGTCTTCGCCGCTCTGGCCCCGCTGCTCCTCGCGCAGGCGCCGGCTTCCCCTGCGTTGTCGCCCCTGACGCGCGATCTGACCTCGTTCGGTTTCCCGCCGACGACTGGGGCCGCACCAGGGTACGTGGCCGACCGCGCCTGCGCGTTGTGCCACAGCGACCTGGCGGCGTCGTATGCCGCGAAAGGCATGGCCCGGGCGTTCCAGCGGCCCCGGCCGGCCTCCGACATCGAGGACTTCTCCGCCCCGCCGTTCGTCCATTCGGCCTCCGGCCAGGAATTCCAGATTGTGCGGAGGGATGGGCGGCTCGTCTTCCGGCGCTGGCAGATGGGGCCGGACGGGCAGCCGGTCAACGTGTTCGAGACGGACGTGGACTGGATCCTGGGATCAGGGGACCATGCGCGGACCTATCTCTATCGGACACCCGGCGGCGAGCTCTACCAGCTTCCGCTCGCCTGGTATACGCAGACCGGGCGCTGGGGCATGGCCCCCGGTTTCGACCGGCCGGATCATGAGGGGGTGCTGCGGCGGGTGCGGCGCGAGTGCGTCTTCTGCCACACCGCGTACCCGGACGTTCCCGCCGGGGCCGACGCCTATGGCGCGCCGCAGATGTACCCGGCCGCGATGCCCGAGGGGATCGGCTGCCAACGGTGCCACGGACCGGGGGCGGAGCATGTCGGGCTCGCTCTCGGCGGGATCGGCTCGCGGGAGGAGATCCGCGCCAGCATCTTCAATCCGGAGCGGCTGCCGGCAGCGCAGCGGGACGAGGTGTGCCAGGGGTGCCATCTGCAGCCGACCGTGGCCATGCCGGGACTGCGCCGCTTCGGCCGGGGTGAATTCTCGTTCCACCCCGGCGAGCCGCTCGCCGACTACATGGTCCAGGTCGACGTCGAAGAGGAAGGGAAGCCCCGCTCCGAGCGCTTCGAGATCAATCATCACCCGTACCGGCTGCAGCAGAGCCGCTGCTTTCTCGAAAGCGGCGGCCAGCTCTCCTGTCTCACCTGCCATGACCCGCACCGGCGCATCCCCGACGAGCAGCGGGCCGCGCACTATCGAGCCGCCTGCGAGAGCTGCCACGGCAAGGAGGCGTGCACCCGGCCGGAGCATGGGGCCGGCGGCGCCGAGCCCGCGGATTGCGCGGGCTGCCACATGCCCAAGCGGCGGACCCAGGACGTGGTCCATGTGGTGATGACCGACCACAAGATCACCCGCACGCCGGGCGGCCCCGCCCTGCTGGCGCCGCTGGCCGAGAGCGAGCCGGTGCTGGTGGACGTGCGGCTCCTCCCCGGCGCCCCCGGCGGCGCTCTCGGCGAGGTCTACCGCGCCGCCGCGGTCGCGCGGACCGCGGGAGGCGCCGAGGCGATCGTCTATCTGGAGAAGAAGCTGAACGAGGCGCGGCCGGCCGAGATCGATCCATGGCTGGACCTCGCCCAGGCGCAGCTCCGGGCCGGCCGGCCGGCGGACGCGGAACGGACGCTCAACCGTGTGCTGGAGCGCAGCCCGGGTCATCCACAGGCCCTGGAGTGGCTGGCGCTGGCGCAAGGCAGCCAGGGGGAGATACTGAAGGCGATCACAGGGCTCCGGCAGCTCCTGGCGGCCCATCCAGACCGGATCGAGGCCGAGTACAACCTTGGACGCCTGCTCGCGATCCGCGGAGAGAACGACGAGGCGGCCCGGCATCTGGAACGGGCCCTCGCGGCACGGCCCAACCTGGCCGCCGGCTGGCACTACCTCGGCGAGGTCCGCGCCGCACAGGGAAGACCGGAGGAGGCGCGGGCCTGCTGGCGGCGCGCGCTGGAGATCGATCCCACGTCAACGAAGTCGGGAAGGGCGCTAGAATCGTCGCGCCCATGAAGACACGAACAGCTCTCCAACGAATCTTTTGTGCTCTCGCCCTTGCCGCCGCCTTCACGGCGTGCGGTGCCGACCCGGCAGCCTCCGCGCCGGCCGCGGCCAACAAAGACCTGCTGAAGCTCTTCGACTATGACCCGAAGGCGCCGCTCGACGTGAAGGTCGTCTCGACGGAGAAGAAGGACGGCTTCACGGTCCAGCAGCTCACCTACGCAAGCCCCAAGGGCGGCCGGGTGCCGGCGATGCTGACGATCCCGGACGGCCCTGGTCCCTTTGCTGGCGTGCTCCTCATGCACGGCGCGCCCGGGACCTTCCTCGTGACGCGCCCCGAAGCGGAAGAGCTGGCGAAGCTGGGCGCGGTGTCGCTGGCGATCAACGCTCCCTTCGCCCGAGGCAGCCGGCTCGAAGAGTCGTTCGAGATGCTCCGTTTCGACGAGCGGGACCGGGACGATCAGATCCAGCTCATCGTGGACCTGCGCCGCGGCGTGGACCTCCTTCTCTCCCGGCCGGACGTCGACAAGAACCGGCTCGCCTTTGCAGGCCGCAGCTACGGAGGCGCCCAGGGCGGCCTGCTTGCCGGAGTCGAGACGCGGATCAAGGCCTACGCCCTTGTCGTGGGCGACGGCGGCCTGGTGAGCCACTTCACCGGTAAGGACGATACGCGGGGGCCGCTGCAGTTCCTGCCCCAGGCGCAGGCGAAGCGCTGGCTCGCGGCCATGGAGCCGATCGAGCCGATCCGCTGGGTCGGCCGGGCGGCGCCGGCCCATCTCCTGTTCCAGAACGGCCGGCAGGACCCCCTGGTCCCCGAGGCGGATGGCCGCGCTTTCCAGGAAGCCGGAAGCTCGGCGAAGAAGGTGCTCTGGTACGACGCGGGGCACCAGTTGAACGACCAGGCGGCCCAGGACCGGCTGATCTGGCTTTCCGAGGAAATTGGGATTCGGAAGCCGGCGGCTCCCTAGGGAGCCTCCCCGACCACCCGCACCTGCCGCTTGGCCTCGCCCCCGCCCGGCCACCGCAGCGTGACGTCGTAGGTGCCGGGCGGCACGATCCGCGTGGCCTGCGTCTCCGAGCGCGTCAGCTCGGGCTCGTCGCCGCCTTCTTCGGCCGGCTTCTCCGCCTTGGCCGCGTCGGTCTCCAGGTCCCAGGCCACGCGGTGGAGCCCGGCGGTCGCGGGGGCCTCGAGCGTCCGCACGACCTTCCCTGCGGTGTCGGTGACAGTCAAGGTAATTGGCCCCTCCTGATTCTCGGCCAGCCAGTAGGTCACGCTGGTGCCGTAGGGCGGGTTCTCCCCGCGGAAGAACATGTTGCCGTTCAGCTCTTCGATCCAGGTGCCGTAGGTCTCGCGCACCGTATAAGCGACCACGTCGGGAACGTCGAACAGAAAGGCGGGCCGGGAGAGCGCTTCCTCCAGCTGCGCGAGGGGAGCGGCGTCGCCGATCCAGATCGAACGCCCGAAGGTGCCAACGACGAGGTCGCGCTCTCGCGGCTGCACGGCCAGGGCGCGCACGGGGGCGGTGGGCAGGTCCGCCTTCCAGCGCACCCAGTGGCCTCCCCCGTCGATCGAGACGAAGACGCCCAGCTCGGTTCCTACGTAGAGGACGCGCGGGTTGCGCGGGTCTTCGCGGATCACGAAGGTCGAGCCGAAGGCCGGCAGGTCGCCGGTGATCGCCGTCCAGGTGGCGCCGTAGTCGGCCGTCCGGTAGAGATAGGGACGGTCGTCGTCCCGCGTGTGGAGGTCGAGCGCGACGTAGGCGGTGCCGGCGGCGGTGCGCGAAGGCTCGATCTTAGAGACCACGGCTCCGGCTGGCGCTCCCTTCAGATTGCTGTCCACGCGCGTCCAGTGGCCGCCGTCATCCCGCGAGACGTGGATCGGCCCGTCGTCCGCTCCGGCCCAGAGGACCTTGGGATCTGCGGGCGCCTGCGCGACGGCGAAGAGGGCTCCGTAGCTGTGGTAGCCGTCCTTCACGCCTTCGAGCTTGCGGCCCTGCTGCTCGGTCAGGTCGGGGCTGATCGCGCGGCAGGCGTCCACCCATCCACGTTTCGCTCCCTGGGGGACCTTGCATTTGAAGAGGACGTTCGCTCCCAGGTAGAACGTGTCCGGCTCGGCGAGGGAGAGGGCGAAGGCGGGCGTCCAATCCCAGCGGAAGGTTCCCTTGGGCTGGAGCTCGAGGCGGGTCCAGTCGCGCAGATCGAGGCGCGAGGTATTGCCGAATTCCTGGACCATGTAGACGAGGTCCGGATCGCGCGGGTCGGCCTGGACTGCCATGCCGTCGCCCACGAAGCGGAGCTTCCACCAGTCGCGGCTGGTGATTCCCTCTTCGTCGTACGTCGCGCTCGGCCCCATCCAGTGCCCGGTGTCCTGCATGCCGCCGTAGACCCGGTAGGGACGCCGGTCGTCAGCGGAGACCTCGTAGAACTGGCCGATGGGCAGGACGTGCTGCATCCAGGTGGCGCCGCCGTCGAAGGTGGAATTCACGCCGCCGTCGCCGCCGAGGACCATATGGTTCGGGTCCCCCGGGTCGATCCACAGCGCGTGCAGGTCGTTGTGGACGTGCCGCATGTTGTGTTTCTCGAAGGTGCGTCCGCCGTCTTCCGAGCGCCAGAGCTCGAAGACGGGCAGCCAGACCCGGTCAGGGTCCCGCGGATCGACCCGGATGTGGTCGTAAAAGTAGCTGGTCATCTTCTCGTTGACCCGCTTCCAGGTTGCGCCCGCGTCCTCGGAGCGGAAGACGCCGCCTGTCTCCAGGCTCCGCTTGTCGCGGCCCGCCGGCTGGCCGGTGAGGATCGCGGCATAGACCACGTCGGGCCGGCTCGGCGCGACCTCCACCTCGATCTTGCCGACGGACTCCGCGGGCAGGCCGTTCGTGAGCTTCCGCCAGTGGGCGCCGCCGTCGGTCGTCTTCCACAGACCGCTTCCCGGCCCGTTCTCCAGCATGTCGCCGGCGCCGAACCGGTAGCGTTGCCAGGTCGAGGCATAGAGGACGTCGGGGTTGCGCGGGTCGATCGCGAGGTCGAGGGCGCCGGAGGTGTCGTCGACGTAGAGGACCTTCTTCCAGGTGGCACCGCCGTCGGCCGTCTTGAAGACGCCGCGCTCCTCGTTCCTGCCCCAGAGATGGCCGAGGGCCGCGACCCAGACGACGTTCGGATCGCGCGGATGGACGACGATGGCTCCGATCTCCTCGCTGTCCATGAGTCCCATGGAGATCCAGGTTGCCCCGCCGTCCAAGGACTTGAGAATGCCGCGCCCCTGCGAGTTGGAGCGGACCGAGGCCGGCTCGCCGGTGCCCACCCAGACCTGCCGCGGGTCGGACGGCGCCACGGCCACCGCGCCGCAGGAGGCCACGAGCGCATCGTCGAGCAACGGCTCCAGGGTGGTGCCGTTGTTGACCGTCTTCCACACACCGCCACCCGCCGTGCACACGTAGAACGTGGTGGAGGGCCGGCCGTCGGGGTCCGGCACACCGGCTACCTGCCAGACGCGGCCGGAGGGGTTGGGCGGACCGACCAGGCGGAACGGCAAGGCGTTCAGGATCTCCGGAGTCAGAGACGGCGCGGGGCCGGCCGCTTCGGCCACCCCGAATCCGGACACGAGGGCGCAGAGCAGGGCGAGGAGTGAGATCGATCGCGTGCGGGTCATCGCGGGGAGATTACCAGCCGCTCAGCGCCTCCGCCAGCGCATCGACCGTCGGCGGAGCGAGCAGGCTGTAGTGATCTCCGGGCAGGATGGCGGTCTGTCGGGCCAAGGGCCGCCAGGTGGCGGCGGGCTTCGGGCGCTCGGCGGCTTCGAAGAGGTCGAGCGGGCCATCGTAGGGGCCGGGCCGGAAGGCGCGGGCGGCTTCGGCGCTCGCCCGGAAGACCTCGAAGCGGCGGCGCAGCTCCGCGGGAGCGATCTCGCCGGCTCCGTATAGCAGGGCGATCTCGCGCGAGAAGGCGGCGCGGAGGGTGGCGTCGTCGAGGTGGAGAAGATCGGACGGATCGGACAGATCGGTCGGATCCGTCGGATCAATGAGGACAAGCTGGGCGATTTCCTCTCCCTGGGTGCGCAGACGGCGCGCGATTTCGAACGCCAGGAGGCCGCCGAAGGACCAGCCCGCCAGGTGCCAGGAGCCTCGCGGCTGGACGCGCCGGATCTCCGTCAGGAAGAGCTCGGCCAGCTCCCCCACGTCGCGCAGCGGCTCCTCCCCCGCTTCGAGCCCCGGCGCCTGCAGGCCGAAGACTGGGCGGCCGGCTTTCAGACGGCGGACGAGGTCGAGATAGGCGAAGACGCTTCCACCTCCGCCAGGAAGAAGGAACAGGGGCTCGCGGTCGCCGGACGGGCGCAGGGGGACGAGCGGCCCCGCGGCACTCTGTCCGCCCTCCCGCAGGAGCCTTGCGAGCGCCTCGACCGTGGGCGCTTCGAAGAGCGCGGCCACGGGCAGCGCGAGACCGAAGACCTCGCGGACGCGGCTCGCCAGGCGGACGGCGGCGAGGGAGTGGCCGCCGAGGTCGAAGAAGCTGTCGCGCACACCCACCTCCCCGGTGCCGAGCACCTCGGCGAACAGCCCGGTGAGCCGGAGCTCGATTGCGTCGCGCGGCGGCACGGAGAGCTCCTCTCCGGCGCGGGTGGGAGCGGGCAGGGCGCGGCGGTCGAGCTTGCCGCTGACCGTCCGCGGCAGGGCCTCCAGCATGGTGAACGAGGCCGGGATCATCGCCTCGGGCAGACGCTCGCGGAGCCAGCGGCGCAGCTCGGGGATGTCCGGCGCCACGGGGCCGGCGGGCACCACCCAGGCGGCGAGCACGGGGCCGCCGCCGGTCTCACGGAGGTCGACCGCGGCCTCGCGTACGTCCGGATGCACGGCGAGGCTCGCCTCGATCTCTCCAATCTCGATGCGGATGCCGCGCAGCTTGATCTGCCGGTCGGCGCGGCCGAGCAGGTCGATCCGCCCGTCCGGGAGCCAGCGGCCGAGGTCGCCGGTGCGGTAGAGACGCGCGCCAGGCTCCTGGGAGAAGGGGTCGGGGCGGAAGCGGGCGGCGGTCAGGCCGGGACGGCCGAGATAGCCGCGGGCCACCTGAGGTCCGCCGGCCCAGACCTCGGCGCGCGCACCTGCCGGCGCCAGCAGGCCCGTGGCTTCCAGCAGCCGGAGAAGAGTGCCGGGCAGCGGACGGCCCAGATTCGGCGCATCTCCTTCGATCGGCCGCGCGGTGACGTCCACGGTGCACTCGGTGGGTCCGTAGACGTTCCAGAAACGGGTTCCAGAGCGGGCGGCGAGGCGCTGCCAGAGCGGCGGCGGGATGGGCTCGCCGCCGATCAGCAGGAACCGCGGCGACCGTCCGGCGGCGTCGAGAGCCGTGAGGATCAGATCGAGCTGGCTCGGGGTGCAATCCAGGCCGTCGAGATCCGTCTCCCGGAAGACATCGGCCAGGAGGTCCGCGTCGCGCCGGGCATCCTCGGGGAGGACGTGGACACATCCGCCCGCGAGCAGGGCCGCCAGGGACTGCAGGGAGGCGTCGAAGGCCAGGGAGGCATTGAGAGCGAAGCGGGAGAGGGGAAAACCGAGAGCGGGTAGCAAACCGTGGAGGAAGGCGCTCAGGTTCCCATGGGAGATCATGACTCCCTTGGGCCGGCCGGTCGAGCCCGAGGTGTAGATCACGTAGGCGAGTTGCTCCGGAACGGCCTCCAGGTCGAGCCGTTCGTCGTTCCCAGGGGGAAGCTCAGCCAGGTCCCCATTGGTCAGCTCCAGGAGGACCCCTGCGTCTTCGCGCAGGAACGACAGGCGCTCGGGGGGCGTGGCGGGATCGACCGGCACGTAGGCTCCTCCGGCCTTCCAGACGGCCAGGAGCGCTGCCAGCAGATCGGTCGAGCGCTCCAGCCGGAGCATCACCTTGACCGCCGGCCCCACGCCCCGGCTCCGCAGGTGCCGCGCCAGGCGGTTCGCGCGGCGGTCGAGCTCGCGATAGGTGAGCGCCGTCCCGGCGAAGGCGACGGCCGGCGCGTCGGGCGTCCGGTCTGCCTGCGCCTCGAAAAGGTGGACGAAGGTCTCCTCCCGCGACGGCTCGCTCCGGCCGCTCCACTCCTCCAGCACCTGGAAACGCTCCTCCTCCGCGAGGATCGGCAGCTCCAGCACCGGCCGGTCGGGATCCTCGGCCATTTCCCTGAGAAGAGCCTCCCAGTGGCGGGCCAGGCGCTGGATGGTCGGCTCATCGAAGAGCACGGTACGGTAGCGGATTGCCCCAGCGGCATCGCCGGTTTCGGCCCGCTCGCTCAGGGCGACGGCGAGGTCGAACTGCGTGGTCCCGGTGTCGGCGTCCAGGAGCTCCACATCGAGGCCCGGCAGGCGAGGCTCCTCGCGCGGCGCGCTCTGGAGGGCGAAGGAGACCTGGAAGAGCGGGGACCAGCGGGGATCGCGCTCCGGGTCGAGCGCCTCGACGAGCCGCTCGAAGGGCAGGTCCTGGTGCGCGAAGGCGCCGAAGACCGCCTCCCGCACGCGGCCGATCAGGCCGCGGGACGAGGGCTCCTCGGTCACGTTCGTGCAGATCACCACTGTGTTGACGAAGAACCCGATCAACCCCTCGACCTCCAGGCGGTGGCGGCGGGCCACGGGACTCCCCACACAAACTGTTTCCTGCCCTGCCATCCGGGCGAGGAGCGCCTGGAAGCCGGCGAGGAGCGTCATGTAGAGGGTGGCCCCCTCGGCGACGGCGAGCCGCCGGAGCGCTTCCACCAGGGACTCTGGCAACCGCAGCGGCACGCTCGCGCCGGCCGGGATCTCCATGGGCTGGCGCGGCCGGTCGGTGGGCAGATCGAGCACCCGCGGGGCGTCGGCGAGCTGCTCGGTCCACCAGCGCAGATGGCCGTCCAGCAGCTCGCCATGGAGCTGATCGCGCTGCCAGACGGCCCAGTCGACGTACTGCACTCGCGGCTCGGGGAGAGGCGAGGGCTCGCCGCGCAGGAAGGCCGCGTAGAGGACCGACAGCTCGCGCAGGAAGAGGGCCGCGGACCAGCCATCGCTCACCAGGTGATGGACGACCAGGAAAAGGACGTGCTCTTCCGCGTCCAGCCGCAGGAGCGCGCAGCGGAGCAGCGGCCCACGGTCGAGATCGAACCTCCGCGCGGCCTCGGCCGCGACCACCCGCCGCGCCTCGGCCTCGTGCTCCCTTGTGGGCAGGGCGGCGAGGTCGAGCACGGGCAGATCCGCCGGAGCCGCCGGAGCGATCTCCTGGACCGGCTCGGCGCCGCGCAGGGGGAACGCGGTGCGCAGCGCCTCGTGGCGCCGGAGGATCTCGGTGAGCGCGCCGCGCAGCACCGCGGTCTCCAGCGGGCCGCGCAGGCGCAGGCCCGCCGGGATGTGGTACGCGGTCAGCTCCGGAGCGAGCCGGTGGAGGACCCACAGGCGCTGCTGCGCCAGCGAGAGCGGGAGCGGCCGGTCGCGCGGCGCGCGGCGGACGGGCGGCAGCCCGGCGTCTTCCTTCTCCATGCCGCGCAGCACCTCGGCGAGGCCCGCCGGCGTAGGGGTGGCGAAAAGGCGCGGCACGGCGATGCGCAAGCCGAAGCTCTCGCGAATGCGGGTGGCGAGCCGGAACGCCGTCAGCGAATGTCCCCCCAGCTCGAACAGGCTGTCGGAGGCCAGGATCCGCCGCACGCCCAGCACCTCGCGGAAGAGCTCGAGGAGCCGGGCCTCGATGGGATCGGACGGCGACCCGGAGGGCTCCTCGGCCACGCCGTCCGCGCTGTCCGGATCGGGCAGGGAGCGGCGGTCCAGCTTGCCGCTCATGGTCTTCGGCAGAGCGGCCTCGACCCGGACGAGGACCGAGGGGACCATGGGGCCGGGCAGACGCTCGCCGAGCCAGAGGCGCAACGCGCGGAGGTCGACGTCCGGATCGTCGGAAACGATCCAGGCGATCAGCCGTGGCTCTCTGTGTGCATCCCCCCGGAGACCGGCCGCCGCCTCGCGCACTGAAGGATGGGCCAGGAGCTGCGCCTCGATCTCGCCGAGCTCGATGCGATGGCCGCGCAGCTTGACCTGCTGGTCCGCCCGGCCCATGAGCTCGATCCTCCCGCCGGGCCGCCAGCGGCCGAGATCGCCGGTGCGGTAGAGGCGCGCGCCGGGCTCGCCCGAGAAGGGATCGGGCCGAAAGCGGTCGGCGGTCAGGTCCGGGCGGCCCAGGTAGCCGCGGCCGGCCTGCTCGCCACCGGCCCAGACCTCCGCACGCGCTCCCTCCGGCGCCGGCAGGCCGGAGGCTTCGAGCAGCCAGAGCCGCACGCCGGGCCATGGCCTCCCCACGTCCGGCTCGGGATTGGGTTTCCGGTCCGACAGCTCGGAGCCGATCCGCCGCGCCGAGACGTTCACCGTGCACTCCGTCGGCCCATAGACGTTCCAGAAAACCGCCCGAGGGGACAACGCCATGCGGCGCCACAGGGCCGGCGGGACCGGCTCGCCACCGACGAGCACGCAGCGCGGCGGGCGGCCCGATGCGTCCATGGCGGCCAGGATCAGCTCGAGCTGGCTCGGCGTGCAATCGAGACCGTCGAGGTCCGCGGCGCGGAAGAACGCGGCCAGGCGGTCGGCGTCGTGCCGCGCCTCCTCGGGGACGATCCAGACGGAGTCGCCGGCCAGGAGCCGCGCGACCGCCTGGAGCGAGGCGTCGAACGCCAGGGAGGCGTTGAGGGCGAACCGCGCTCTCCTGCCCCGCCGCGCGGGGACGAGGATCTCGTCGAGCCCGCGGGCGAACGCGGCGAGGCTGCGGTGCGAGATCATCACCCCCTTGGGACGGCCCGTCGAGCCCGACGTGTAGATCACGTAGGCCATCTGCTCGGGGAAGACCGGAGCCCCGGGCCGCTCGTCGCTCTCGCCGCTCACGTCGAGGCCTTCGAGATCCGTGGCGGTGAGCTCCAGCACGACCGCGGCGTCGTGGCGCAGGAACGTCTGGCGCTCCGGCGGGGTCGCGCCGTCGATCGGCACGTAGGTGCCCCCGGCCTTCCAGATCCCCAGGAGGGCAACCAGCATCTCCGGCGAGCGCTCCAGACGGAGCGCCACCCGCGCTTCCGATCCGATGCCATGGCGGAGCAGCGAGCGGGCGAGGCGGTTGGCCCGGCGGTCGAGCTCGCGGTAGGTCAGTGCCCGTCCCGCGGCGACCACGGCCGGCGCGTCCGGGGTGCGGTCCACCTGCGCCTCGAAGAGAGCCGGGAAGGTCTCCTCCTCCACGAGATGCGGCCCTGGAGAGCCCGGAAGACTGAGCCCGCTCCACACGCTCATCATCTCGGCGCTCTCCGCGGCGGTGAGGAGCGGCAGCTCCAGCACGGGCCGGCCCGGGTCCGCGGCCAGGCCCTCCAGGAGCGCCGCGTAGTGCTCCGCCAGGCGGTGGGGGGTCGGCGCGGCCCACAAGGCCGTGCGGTAGCGGAGGCCGCCGAGGATGCCGCCGCCGGTCTCGGCGAGGGTCAGCGCCAGGTCGAGCTGCACCGTGCCCGGCTCAACGTCCAGGACCTCCACCTCCAGCCCGGGCAGCCGGATATCCTCGCGCGGCGCGTTCTGCAAGGTGAAGGAGACCTGGACCAAGGGGGACCAGCGCGGATCGCGCACCGGGTTGAGCGCCTCGACGAGCTTCTCGAACGGGAGGTCCTGGTGCGCAAAGGCACCGAGGACGGACTCACGCACGCGGGCGAGCAGCCCGCGGCCGGACGGATTGCCGTCCAGATCGCCCCGGATCACCAGGGTGTTGACGAAGAAGCCGATCAGCTCCTCGCTCTCCAGCCGGTCGCGGCCGGCCACGTGCGTGCCCGCACAGACGGTCTCCTCGCCGGCCCGGCGGGCAAGGAGCGTCTGGTAGGCGGCGAGGAGGGCCATGTAGAGCGTCGCCCCTTCGGCGCGGGCGAGCCGCCGCAGGGCCGCCACCAGCGCGTCCGGGAGCCGCACGGGCACGGCCGCTCCGGCCTGGCTCTCGACCGGCGGACGCGGGAAATCGGTGGGCAGGTCGAGCACGCGGGGGGCAGAGTCGAGCCGCTCGCGCCACCAGCGGAGCTGCTCCTCCAGCACCTCGCCGCGGAGCCACTCGCGCTGCCAGAGCGCCCAGTCGGCGTACTGGAGCGGCGGCTCGGGCAGCGGCGTCCCCGAGTAAAACGCCGAGAGCTCGCGCAGGAACACCCCCGTGGACCAGCCGTCGCTCACCAGGTGGTGCACGACGACGAGGAGCACGTGCTCGTCCTTCCCCAGGCGCAGCAGGTGGAGGCGCAGCAGCGGTCCGTGCTGCAGATCGAAGGGCCGGCGCGCCGCGGCGGCCCCGATCCGCCGCGCCTCCGCCTCCCGCTTCCCAGAAGGCAGAGCGGTCAGGTCGATCGAGACCAGGGGAATCGGCGCGGCAGGGTGGACGACCTGGGCCGGCTCGCCGCCGAGGATCGGAAAGCTCGTGCGCAGCACCTCATGGCGGCGGACGATCTCGCCCAGCGCGCCCTCCAGGGCGGACCGGTCCAGCCGGCCGCGCAGACGGAGCCCGGCCGGGATGTGATATGCGAGGAGCCCGGGGTCGAGCTGATGGAGCAGCCAGAGGCGGTGCTGGGCAAAGGAGAGGGGCACGCGGGCTCTGTGGGTCCGGCGGCGCGGTGGAGGCACCGGCAGCGCATCCTGCCTGGAAAGACGGCTGGCTTCGGCGGTCAGCCCGGCCACGGTTGGGTGCTCGAACAGCCGGCGGACCGGCAGATCGATCTCGAACGCCGCGCGGACGCGGGCCACCACACGGGTGGCGAGCAGCGAATGGCCGCCGAGCTGAAAGAAGTCGTCGCCGCGGCGGATCCCTTCGCGGCCCAGCACGTCGGCCCAGATCCCCGCCATCAGCTCCTCGGCGGGAGTCAGGCTCTCCGGTCCCCCTTCTCCAGCCTCGGGTTCGAGCGAGGCGTCGGGAGAGGGCAGCGCGTTCCGGTCCACCTTGCCGCGCGGGGTCAGCGGAAAGGCGTCCAGGACGACGAAGGCCGCGGGGATCATCACGTCCGGCAGGCGCTCGCGGAGCAGCTCCCTCAGCTCACCGAACGGCGGCGGCGCGCCCCCCTCCGCCGGCACGATCCAGGCGATCAACCGCTTCCCTCCCGCGGCCTCCTCGCGCGCACCCACCACGGCTCCACCCACGGCCGGATGGACGAGCAGCGCGGCCTCGACCTCGGAGGGCTCGACGCGGATGCCGCGGATCTTGATCTGGTGGTCGATCCGTCCCAGGACTTCGACGGAGCCGTCCGGCCGCCAGCGCGCCACGTCGCCCGTGCGGTACATCCTCTCTCCCGTTCGCCAGGGGTCGGGGATGAACCTCTCCGCTGTCAGCTCCGGCCGCGCGAGATAGCCGCGCGCGAGGCCGATGCCGGCCAGGCAGAGCTCTCCGGAGATCCCGACCGGCGGCGGCTGGAGGTCCGCGTCCACCACCAGCAGCCGCATGTTGTCCGCGGCGCGTCCCACGGGGAGGCGGCCAGCCGTGGCGATCTCCACAGGCGTGGCGCGGTGGCAGGAGACCGTGTCCGAGGCCTCCGAGGGGCCGTACATGTGGAGGATCTCGGCGCGGCATCGGCCGCTGTCGAGCCAGGGCCGCAGCTCGGCCCAGGGTGCGGCCTCCCCGCCCAGGATCAGCGTCTCCAGCGTCTCCAGCCCCGCCCATCCCTCCGCCGCGGCCCTCTGGAGGATCGGGATCATCTGGCCCGGCGTGGTGTTGAGGAACGTGACCCGCTCGCGGCGGAGCGCCTCCAGCATCTCGCCGGCATCGTAGGGACCGGGCGGCGGCAGCACGGTGCGGCCTCCCACCAGAAGCGGCACGAGGATGTTCTTGAACGCCGCGTCGAAGCTGAACGAGAAGCCGAGGAGAGAGCGCGTGTGCGGCAGGATCGGACAGACGTCGCGGAACCAGAGGCAGAGGTTGAGCAGGCCCCGCGCTTCCAGCATCGTGGCCTTGGGCCGACCGGTGGAGCCGGAGGTGTAGAGGACGGCCTGGAGGTCGCCCCCACCCCGTCCCTCCTCCCAATTTCCCCTCTCCCGCTCCGCGAGGGAGGGGTCAGGGGTGGGGGCATCAAGGAGGATCACCGGCCGTCCCTGGAAGCTCGAGGCCCAGCGCTCCTGGGTGAGGAGGATGGACGCGCCGCCGTCCTCCAGCAGGAAGGCCTGCCGCTCCCGCGGGTTCAGCGGATCGATCGGGAGATAGGCCGCGCCCGATTTCAGGATGCCCAGGAGGCCGACCGCCATCTCCAGCGAGCGCTCGACGCAGATGGCCACGACCGTCTCGGGTCCGGCGCCGAGGTGGCGCAGGCGGCAGGCGAGCTGTGTCGAGAGCCCGTCCAGCTCCCGGTAGGTCATCGACTCCGGGCCGCAGACCACGGCGACGTCCTCGAGCGTCCGGGCCGCCTGCCGCTCGAACAATCCGGCCAGGCTGTCCTCGGGCCAGTCGTGCTCCGGCCCGGCCCACTCGATCAGGATCTGATGCCGCTCGGCGGCGGTGAGGAGCGCGATGGCGGACAGCGGCCGGCCGGGATCTTCCGTGACGGCTTCGAGGAGGACCTGGAGGTGTCCCGCCATGCGTCGGGCCGCCGGATCGGACAGGACGCCCCGGCGGTACTCCAGGTCGCCGGTGAGCCCTCCCCCCTCTTCCGTCAGGGAGAGGGTCAGGTCGAAGCGCGCTGTGCCGTTGCGCACCGGCAGCAGCGTCATCTCCAGGTCGGGCAGGCGGGCCGTGCCGGCCGGCAGGTTCTGCAGGGCGAGGACCGCGGTGAAGAACGGCGTGTGGCCGAGCCTCCGCTCCGGCTGCAGCTCCTCGACGAGCTTTTCGAACGGCAGCTCCTGATGGGCCAGGGCGTCCACCAGGGTCCGCTCCGCCCGTCTCAGGATCTCGGCGAACGTGGGATCGCCCGCCAGGTCGGCGCGGAGCACGAGGGTGTTGACGAAGAACCCGATCAGGCCTTCGAGCTCCGGGCGGGTGCGGTTGGCGACCGGGGCGCCCACGCCGAAGTCGCGCTGGCCGGTCCAGCGGGAGAGCAGGACCTCGAAGACCGCGAAGAGGGCCATGAAGAGAGAGGCTCCGGCGTGGCGCGCGATCTCCTGGAGGCGCTGCGTCAGCTCGGGTGGGACGATGACCGGCACCAGGGCGCCGCGGGAGCCCTCGCCCAGCTCTTGCTCGGGGGTCAACCGCAGCGCAGGGAGGCCGGCGAGCCGCGCGCGCCAGTGCTCCACCTCCGCGGCCAGCCGCTCTCCTTGGAGGCGCTCCCGTTGCCATGCGGCGAAGTCGGCGTAGGCGAGCGGGAGGGGCGGCAGGGACGCGGGCCGTCCCGCCGCGAAAGCCGCGTAGAGCTCCGTCAGCTCGCGCAGGAGCACGCCGATGGACCACCCGTCCGCCGCGACGTGATGGATCGTCAGGAGGAGGACCTGGTCGTCGCGGTCCGCGCGCAGCAGAAGGCTGCGGAGGAGCGGGCCACGGGCGAGGTCGAAGGGGAGCCGGGCCTCCTCCATGGCGCAGCGCAGGATCTCGCCCGCGCGGAGATGGATCGGCAGAGCGCACAGGTCGACGACCGGCAGGGGGACCGGACCGGGAGGATCGACGATCTGCACCGGCTCTCCCTCGGCGGTCGTGAAGCGGGCGCGCAGCGGCTCGTGGCGCGCGGCGATGGCGGAGAGCGCCTGTCCCAGGGCTTCTGCGTCGAGGGCGCCGCGCAGGCGGACCGCGCCGTGGATGTTGTAGGCGGGATCGCCCGGCGCGAGCTGATCGAGGAACCAGAGGCGCTGCTGGGCGAAGGAGAGCGGGTGCGAGGAGGGATCGGCGCGCCTGGGGATCGCCACGGGGGCCGGCGTTGCCGTGCGCTGGCGCCGGAGCAACAGCTCGAAGGCGGCGCGTTGCTCGGGGGTCAGCGCGCTGAACGCGTCCTCGATCGCGGCCATCCCTCCACCCGTCTACGCGCCTCCCTCGCGCAGGAGCCGCTGCAGCTCCTCGGGCGAGAGATCCTGGACCTGTGCCAGGAGGCGCGCCATCCGTTCCGGGTCCTCCCGGCGCATCTGCTCCCGGGTGATCGCCAGCGCCACACCCGCCACGGTCGGCTCGTCAAAGAAGGCGCGCAACCCGAGATCGATCCCGAGCTCGCGCTCCAGGCGCGCCACGATCTGGGTGGCCAGGAGAGAGTGGCCGCCCAGCTCGAAGAAGTCGTCCTCGGCGCCGACCGGGTTGACCTTGAGCACCTCGGACCACACCGCGGCCACCTGCCCCTCCAGCGGGGTCCGCGGCGCCACGTAATGGCCGCGCGGCCCGGGGTCGGGCTCGGGCAGCGCCTTGCGGTCCACCTTGCCGTTGGGATCGAGCGGCAGGGCCTCCATCGGCACGAAGACGCCGGGCACCATGAAGGCGGGCAGGTGCTCGCGGCACCAGGCGAGCAGGTCGTTGTCCGCGATTTTTTCCGCGACCGGCGAGGCGGAGACGATCCAGGCGACGAGCCGCTTGTTGCCCCGGCCGTCGTCCCGCGGCTGCACCACCGCCGACACGATGTCCGGATGGCGCTCCAGCGTGGTCTCGATCTCCGCGGGCTCGACGCGGAAGCCGCGGATCTTGACCTGCCGGTCGATCCGCCCGAGGAAGTCGACCGTGCCGTCCGGCAGCCAGCGCGCCAGGTCGCCCGTGCGGTAGAGGCGCTCTCCCGGGATGGCCGCGAACGGGTGCGGCACGAAGCGGCTCGCGGTCTGGTCCGGCCGCCGCCAGTAGCCGCGCGCCAGTCCGTCGCCCCCCAGGTACATCTCGCCCGGCACGCCCGGCGGCACCGGCTCCAGGCGCTCGTCGAGCAGCCAGACGGAGGTCCGCGGGATCGGCCGCCCCAGGGTCAGCGTCGGGCGGACCGTATCGTCCAGAGAGACCGGATGGCAGGTGGCGAACGTCGTGGTCTCGGTCGGGCCGTAGGCATGGATCAGCCGGCAACCGGGGAGCTCCTTCAAGGCGCGCCGGACGCGTCCCACCGAGATCACGTCACCGCCGGTGATGAGCTGGCGCACGCCGGCGAGCCCTCGCGGCTCCTCGTCGATCATTTGGTGGAAGAGGCCGGTGGTGAGGAACAGTGTGGTGACCCGGTGGCGGATGAGCGCCTGGGACAGCTCGCGCAGCGACACCGGTCCCGCCGGAAAGATCGCCAGGCGGCCTCCGTTCAGCAGGGCTCCCCAGATCTCGAACGTCGAGGCGTCAAACGGGACCGGAGCGAGCTGCAGGATCGTCTCCTCCGGCCCCAGCTCCACATAGCCGGGATCGACCACCACGCGCGTGACGCCGCGATGGGTGGCGGCCACCCCCTTGGGCTTTCCTGTCGAGCCCGAGGTGTAGACGATGTAGGCCAGATGGTCGGGGCTGATCGCGACCGCTGGCGCCTCGGGCGTCTCGTCCGCCGGGAGATCATCGATCGGTACGATCTTCAGGCCTTGTGCGGCGAGGGTCGCCGCGAGATCGCCGCGGGTGACCACGAGCCGGGCGCCGCTGTCCTCCAGCATCCAGGCGAGGCGCTCCCGCGGATAACCGAGATCCAGCGGGACGTAGCCCGTCCCGGCCCGCAGGACGCCGAGCAGGGCCACGACCATGTCGGCCGAGCGCTCCAGGAGGACCGCCACGGGAACGTCCGGCGCCGCGCCGGCCTGGCGCAGCCGCCAGGCGAGGAGCGCGGAGCGGCGGTCGAGCTCGCGGTAGGTCATCTCGGCCCCGGCGGCCAGGTCGATCAGGGCCAGCGCCTCCGGCGTGCGCGCCGCCTGGCGGGCGAAGAGATGAGCTAAATCGGTCAGATCCGTCAGATCGGTCCGATGCCGCCGCTCAACCGGCTGGCTCCAGACCTCCAGGATCTGCCCGCGCTCGGCCGCGGAGAGCAGCGGCAGGCGCGACACCGGGCGGTCCGGGTCGTCCACGATCCCGGCGAGGAGACTCTCGAACGAGGCCAGGAGGCGCCGCACCGTGACCCGGTCGAAGAGGTCGGCGCTGTGCTCCAGCGCGCCGGCCAGGCCGGCTTCGTCCTCGTGGAGGAGCAGGGTGAGGTCGAAACGGGCTGTGCCCGTGTCGAGCTGCTCGATCGCCAGGTCGAGGCCGGGGAGGATCGCCTCGGGCATCGGCGCATTCTGAAGGGTCAGCGCCGCCTGGAAGAGCGGATGCCGGCCCGGATCGCGCACCGGCTCCAGGGCGGCGACCAGACGCTCGAAGGGGACGTCCTGGTGGTCGTTCGCTTCCAGCGTGGCGCGGCGCGTGCGGGCGAGAAGGTCGGTGAACGGCGGATCGCCCGAGAGGTCGCCGCGCAAAGGCAGCAGGTTGACGAACAGACCGATGAGCCGCTCGACCTCGGGCGTCCGCTGCGCCACCGCCGTGCCCACCACCAGGTCCTCCACCCCCGCCAGACGGGCGAGGAGGAGCTCGAAGGCGGCGAGCAGGATCATGAACAGGGTCATGTCCGCCTGGCGGGCCAGACGGTGCAGACCGGCGGCGAGCTCCGGCGGCAGGGTCACCGGCTCGACCGCACCGCGGTGAATGGACCACAGGGGGCGCGGCCGGTCGGCGGGGAGCTCCAGGGCTGCCGGAGCGCCCGCGAGGAAGCTCCGCCACCACTCGACGTCCCGCGCCAGCGCCTCGCGCTCGACGAGGCGGCGCTGCCAGACCGCATAGTCCACGTACTGCACGGGCAGGGCGGGGAGCGGCGAGGGGCGCCCGTCATGGAAGGCCGCATAGAGGGTGCGCAGCTCGTCGACCAGCACGCCCATCGACCAGCCGTCGGAGACGATGTGGTGGAGGTTGACGACGAGGACGTGGTCGGCCGCCTCCAGGCGCAGAAGCGTGGTGCGCAGCAGAGGCCCCCACTCGAGGTCGAAGCCGCGGCGCGCCTCCTCCCCCGCCAGGGCCCGCCAGCTCTCCGCGGCGGCGCGCTCCAGGTCGATCACCGGCAGGGGGATCTCCAACCCGGGGTGGATGATCTGGACGGGCCGGCCGCCCGCCGCGGCGAAGGTGGTGCGCAGGGTCTCGTGCCGGCGCACGATCTCCGCCAACGCGGCCGCCAGTGCTCCCACGTCGAGCGGGCCGCGCAGCCGCACCGCGGCCGGGATGTTGTAGGCCGGGCTCTCCGGGATCCACTGGTCGATGAACCAGAGGCGCTCCTGCGCGAAGGAGAGAGGGAGCGGCTCGGTGCGCGGCACAGGCTCGACCGGCACGGCCTCCTGTCGCCGCTCCATCTGGTTGCGTCGCGCCGCGGCGATCGCCTCGGCCAGGCGCGCCACTGTGGGCGCGGCGAACAGGGTGCGCAGCGGCAGGTCGACCGCGAAGACGGCGCGCACCCGGGCGAGCAGACGCGCGGCGAGCAGGGAGTGGCCGCCGCGCTCGAAGAAGTCATCGTGGACGCCGATCTCCGGCTGCTCCAGGACCTCGCACCAGAGCCAGGCCAGCACCTCCTCGGCCTGAGAGCGCGGCACCGCCGCGGACGCCCGCGGCACCGGGGCTTCCGGCGGCGGGAGCGCGGCGTGGCTCACCTTGCCGTTCGGCAGCCGCGGCATGGCGCCGAGGACGACGAAGGCCGCGGGCACCAGCGAGGCCGGGAGCCGCTCTTCGAGGTAGCGCCGCAGCTCGATCGCCAGCAAGGCCGAGCCCGTGCGCGGCACCACCCAGGCGACCAGCCGGGAGCCCGCCGGATCGGTCCCCACCACGCACTCGGCCACGGCCGGATGGGAGGCGAGCACGGCCTCGACCTCCCCGGGCTCGATGCGCAAACCGCGGATCTTGAGCTGCCGGTCGATCCGCCCCTGCAGCTCCAGGCTGCCGTCGGGCCGCCAGCGCGCCAGGTCTCCGGTGCGGAACACGCGCGCACCAGGACTCACCGCGAAGGGATCTGGAACGAACCGCTCGGCCGTCAGCTCCGGACGTTTCCAGTAGCCCTGCGCCACGCCGGCCCCGCCGATCGCCAGCTCGCCGGCCGTTCCCAGGGGCACGGGCCCGCCGAACGGGTCGAGCACGTGCAGGCAGACGCCGCGGAGCGGCCGGCCGATCCCCAGAGGGAAGCGGTCGTCGTCCGCCAGCCGCGCGGCGCTGGCGTTGGCCGTGGCCTCGGTCGGACCATAAAGGTTCCAGATCTCCAGCCCCGGCAGGAGCCGGTGCGTGCGCTCCAGCAGATCGCGGTCGAACCCTTCGCCACCGAGGAGGAGGCGGGCCAGTGCGGGGACCCGCGCGGCGGCCGGCTCGGGTCCGGCCTCGAGCAGGTCGAGGAGCGCGCGCCAGAGCGAGGGGACGCAGTTGAGCGCCAGCCTGCGGCTCCCCTGCGGATCGTCGTGCAGGTGGCCGAGCAGCCGCTCCGGCCGGCGCGCCGACTCGTCCGCCACGAGCCGCACCGGCTTTCCCTGGAGCAGCGGCGCGAGGAGCTGCTTGAGCGAGGCGTCGAAGTTGAGCGAGGTGAGGAAGAGAGCCCCGTCGGTCCCGGCGAGCGGCTCGGCCAGAGCCCAGTCCAGGTAGTTGAGCAGGGCGCGGTGGGTGACCGGCGTCCCCTTGGGCTTGCCGGTCGAGCCTGAGGTGTAGAGGACGTACGCCCAGGCCTCCAGCGGCAGCGGCGGCCCCGGCAGCGGCGCGGGCTCCTCCCCCGGCTCCGGCAGCGGAAAGGGAGAGTCCCGCGACAGGACGATCGACACTCCCGAATCCTCGACCACGTAAGCCAGGTACTCCTCCGGATAGGACGGGTCGAGCGGCAGATAGGCCGCGCCCGTCTCCAGCATGCCGAGCACCGCCACCACCAGCTCGATCGAGCGGTCGAGCGAGATGCCCACCACCGTGCCGGGGACGGCGCCCTGCGCGCGCAGCGACCGGGCGAGCCGGAGCGAGCGGCGCCGCAGCTCCCGCCAGGAGAGCGCCACCCGCCCTTCGAAGAAGACGGCCGGCTCCTCCGGCGCGAGGGCCGCCTGCCGCCAGATCAGCTCGTGCACCGGAAGCGTGGCGGGCCGCGGAGGCTCCCCTTCGCCCCACTCCACCAGGATCTGGTGGCGCTGCGCCTCGCCCAGCAGGGGGAGCTCCGAGAGGCGCCGCGAGGGATCGGCGAGCCCGCCGGCCAGCAGGGTCTCGAACGATTCGAGGAAGCGCTGGGCCGTGGCCGCGTCGAACAGGTCGCTGCGGTAGCGCAGGATGGAGCGCAACCCGGCGGCCGAAGCCTCCAGCGTGAGGCTCACGTCGAGCTTGGCGGCGCCCGAGTCGAGCTCGCGCAGGGCGACGGCGGCATCTCCCAGCCCCTGCGCCGCCTCCGGCTCGGCCTGCGAGGTAAGGAGCGCCTGGAAGAGCGGCGTGCGGCCTGCGTCGCGGGCGCCGGGCAGGCGTTCCACGAGCCGCTCGAACGGCAGGTCCTGGTGCGCCCAGATGGCGAGCGAGGTCGCGCGGATCCGCCGGAGCTGCTCTTCGAACGTCGGGTCGTCCGCCATCCGGCTGCGCAGGACCAGGGTGTTGATCAGGCAGCCGATGAGCGGCTCGAGCTCCCGCCGGCTGCGCTCGGAGACAGGCGTGCCGATCAGCACGTCGCGCTGCCCCGAGAGGCGGCCGAGGAGCGTCTGGAACACCGCCGCGAAGGTCATGAAGCGGGTGCCCAGGAGCGGCCGCCGCAGCGCGTCGAGCCGCTCCGTCATCCCCGGGGCGAGGGCGGCGGCGCGCAGGCCGCCGCGCGAGGTCGATGCCGCGGAGCGCGGCCGGTCCGTCGGCAGGTCGAGAGCGGTGGGCGCGCCGGCCAGCTCCTGCTCCCACCAGGCGAGCCGCGCCTCCAGGACGTCGCCGGTCAGCCACGCCCGTTGCCAGCGGGCGTAGTCGGCGTACTGCACGGCCAGCTCGGGGAGCGATCCGGGCTCGCGGTAGAGGACGGCCAGCTCGCGGAAGAAGAGGTCGATCGACGCGCCGTCGGCCGCGATGTGGTGGACCGCGGCGAGCAGGTCGTGCTCCTCCGCGCCGAGGCGGATCAGCACGGCGCGCAACAGCGGTCCGTCCGCCAGGTCGAACGGCGCGGCCGCGGTCTCCGCGGCGAGGCGCTCCGCCACGGCCTCGCGCCGCTCCGCCGCCAGCCCCGCGAGGTCGATCCACGGCAGAGAGAGCGGACCGGGCACCGCCGGGTCCACCCGGGCCACCGGCGCGCCGTCCACCTCCGGGAAGCGGGTGCGCAGCACCTCGTGGCGGCGCACGATCTCCCCCAGGGCCTGCTCCAGGGCCGCGATCCGCAGCGGCCCGCGGATGCGCACGGCGCCGGCTACGTTGTAGGCCGGTGTGTCGGGCTCCAGACGGTGCAGGAACCAGAAGCGCTCCTGGGCGAAGGAGAGGACGACCGGCTCGTCCGCTCCCGAGGGGCCGCGCCGGATCGGCGGCGCCGTCCGGCCGCGCGCCGTGTTGCGCAGCCGCTCGGCGAGCCCGGTGGGCGTCGGCGCCTCGAAGAGATCGCGCAGCGGCAGGTCGACCCGGAACAGCTCGCCGACCCGCGCGAGGACGCGGGTGGCGAGCAGCGAGTGGCCGCCGAGGGCGAAGAAGTCGTCCCGCGCCCCGACCTGCTCGCGCCCGAGGACCTCGGCGAATACGGCGGCCAGCGAATCCTCCACGGAGTTGCGCGGCGGTACGTAGCCGGCCGCCGGCCCCTCCTCGGGGAGCGGCCGCGCGGCCAGCGCGCGGCGGTCCACCTTGCCGTTCGGCGTCAGCGGCAGCGCCTCCAGGGGGACGAACGTCGAAGGCACCATCGGGCCGGGCAGCTGCGCGGCAAGATGATCGCGCAACGCCGCCGGATCGAGCCCCGTAGGCACCACCCAGGCCACCAGGCGGCGGTCGCCCGCGGCGTCGCCCCGGACCTCGACGGCCGCGTCCCGCACCGCCGGATGCGCGGTCAGGGCGGCCTCCACCTCCCCCAGCTCGATGCGGAAGCCGCGCAGCTTCACCTGCTGGTCGAGCCGGCCGAGGATCTCCAGCACGCCGTCCGGCCGCCACCGCCCGAGGTCTCCCGTGCGGTAGAGGCGGCCGCCGGGCTCGGGGCTCCAGGGGTCGGGCACGAAGCGCTCGGCCGTGAGGTCCGGCCTCCCGACGTAGCCGCGCGCGAGCCCCGCGCCGGCCAGGAACAGCTCCCCCGCAGCCCCGATGGGCAGCGGCCGCAGCCGCCGGTCCAGCAGATGGACGCGCGTCCCGTCGACCGGCCACCCGATCGCCGGCTCCCGCCCGTTTCCCGGCTCCACCTCGAACCAGGTCGAATAGGTGGCGGACTCGGTCGGCCCGTAGAGGTTGAGCACCCGGCAGCCGGGCACCGCACGATGGACGGCCGCGGCCAACTCGCCCGGCAGGCGCTCGCCGGCCAGGCAGACCACCCGCACCGAAGGGGGCACCGCGCCGAGGCGCACCAGCTCGGCCATCGCCGAGGGGACTGTGTTGATCAGCGTGACGCCCGGGGCCGCGCCGGCGTGGAGCGCGTCCGGCACCAGGATGACCGTGCCGCCGCGCGAGAGCGGCAGGAACAGCTCGAAGACCGAGAGGTCGAAGCCGATCGAGGTGGAGGCCACCACCCCCTCCAGCTCCTCGGCCGCGAAGACGCGGCCCGCCCAGCGCAGCAGTGCCAGGGCGCCCGCGTGCTCCAGGGCCACCCCTTTGGGCCGGCCGGTGGAGCCGGAGGTGTAGAGGATGTAGGCGAGCCGGTGCGGGTCCGGAGCGGGGAACGCCGTAGGCGGCGGACCGGTCTCGTCCTGGAGCGCATCCAGCAGGACGGTCCTCACGCCTTCGGGTTGATCGGAGAAGAGACCGAGGCGGGAGCTCTCCGTGACCAGCAGCGCCGCGCCCGAGTCCTCCAAGGTCCAGGCCAGGCGCTCCCGCGGATGCGCCGGATCGAGCGGCACGTAGGCCGCCCCGGAGCGCAGGATGCCGAGGATGCCGACCACCATCTCGGCCGACCGGCCGGCGCAGATCCCCACCCGCACCTCGGGTCCGGCCCCCAGCGCCCGCAGGCTCTGCGCCAGGCACTCCGCGCGGCCCAGCAGCTCGCGGTAGGACAGCCGCCGCTCGGCGCTCACCAGGGCCGTCGCGTGCGGCGTCCGCTCCGCCTGGGCCGCCACCAGCGCGTCGAGCGAGCCCTCGACGGGCGCCGCGGCATGCGGGTCGTTCCATTCGACGAACAGGGCTTGGCGCTCGGCGCCGCGCAGCAGCGGGAGGTCGTCCGCCGGGGCGTCCGGCCGCTCCGCCGCCGCCTCCAGGAGCGCCTCCAGGCGGTCCAGCAGGCGCCGGGCGGTGGCCGCGTCGAAGCGGTCGGCATCGAGCTCCAGGCGGAACCGCAGCTCCCCCGCCACCACGGCCGCGGTGAGCGAGACGTCGAGCTGGGAGCCGCGGCGGCCGAGGGGGAGCGTCTCGATCGCGAGGCCCCCCAGGCGAGCCGCTCCTCCTCCCTCTCCTAAAGCGAGCAGAGCCAGGGGCTCCTCCGCCGCCGACCGCGTCCGGTACAACACGAGCATCGCCTGGAACAGCGGCGTTCGGCCGCCGTCGCGCACCGGATGGAGCTCTTCGGCGAGCCAGGGGAACGGCCAGTCGCGGTGCGCCAGGGCCTCCTCCGACTCCGCACGGGCGCGGTCGGCCAGCTCGCGAAACGAGACCGACTCCCGCAACCGGCCGCGCAGCACCACCGGGTTGACGAAGTAGCCGACCGTGCGGGCCCACCGCGACGGCCCGCGGCCCGCGGCCGGCACGCCGATCCAGATCTCCTCGTCCCCGGTGGTCCGATGCAGCAGGAGCTGGAAGCCGGCGAGCGCGGTGGCGAAGAGCGTGGCGCCGCGCTCGCGGGCGAAGGATTGAAGGCGCGCCGTCACCTCCCCGCCGAGCCGCCCCGAGCCCCCGACTCCCGCGCCGCTCGACGTCGCCGGGCGCGGCCGGTCCGCCGGCAGATCGAGGAACGGCACGGGCCTGGCCAGGCGCTCCGCCCAGAACGCACGCAGCGCCTCCCCGCGCGGGCCAGCCAGCTCCAGCGTCCGGCGCTCGACCCACTGCTCGTAGGGAGCGGGCGGCGGCAGGAGCTCCGCGGGAGCGCCGCCGGTCTCCTCACCGTAGAGCTCCCCGAGCTCGCGGAGAATGATTGTTAGAGACCAGAAGTCAGCAATCAGATGATGGAAAACAAAAAGTGCGGCGCCTCCGCCGCCGCACTCGCCATCTATCTGGAAGAGCCGCACCCTGAGGAGCGGCCCTCGTTCTGGCTCGAAAGGTCGGAGCGCCTCCGCCTCGCAGCGCTCGCGGACCTCGGCGCAGGCGAGAGCGGAAGCGTCCTCTTCGACGATCTCGGGCTCGAGCCACCCCTGAACGCGGCGGAACGGCTCCCCGTCCATGGCGGGAAAGGTGGTGCGCAGGGCGGCATGGCGCTCCACCAGCCGGAGCACGGCCCGGCGCAGAGCGGCGGAGTCCAGGTGGACGATGCGGAGCGCGCCGGCCAGGTTATAGGCGGCGCTCTCCGGCGTGAGGCGGTGCAGGAACCAGAGAGCCCGCTCGCCTGGAGAGAGGAGCCCGCTGGAGCGGGCTGTTTGAGGCTCCGCCGGCCTCGGGTCGGCGGACCGGTTGCCAGAGTGCATCCCCGGCTATTCCAGCCGCAGCGCCTGGAACGGTGCGACCTTGGCCGCGCGGCGGGCCGGAATGTAGCTTGCCGCCATCGCCACGCCCAGGAGGAGCATCGACATTCCGACCAGAATCACCTTGTCCAGCGGGCTCACTCCGAAGAGCCACTTCTGCAGGATCGGCGTCACCAGCGCGGCGAGGAGGAGCCCGAGCGCCACGCCGACCAGAGCCAGGCGGCCTCCCTGCCCCACGACGAGCCGCAGCACGTCGCGCAGCTGCGCCCCCAGCGCCATGCGGACGCCGATCTCCTGCGTGCGGTTGGCCACGGAGTAGGAGACGACGCCGTAGACGCCGACCGCGGCGAGCGCCAGCGCGAAGAAGGCGAAGAGGCCCATCAGCAGCACGAACGAGCGGTTCTGGAGCGTCTGCTCTCCGAGCCGGTCCTCCATGGTCATCGGGTCGTAGATGGGGATGTCGGGGGCGATCTTGCCGAGCCGGGTTACGACCTCGGACGTCAGGTTCGCCGGGTCGCCCTGGGTGCGCACCAGCACGCCCAGCGTCGACGGGCGCCGCGGCACCTGCTGAAGGAGCGACAGGTAGACGTTGTTCGTCGGGCGCTGGTCATTGCGCAGGAGCCCGTCGTGCCGCACGTCGTGGACCACCCCGATCACGGTGCTCCACGGGTTTTTGTTCTTGGGCCCGCGCTTGCCGAGAAGGATCCGCTTGCCGATCGGGTTCTGCCCCGGCCAGAAGTGGTCGGCCATGCTCTTGTTGATCACCGCCACCCGCTGCGCCTGCGCCGTGTCGGACGGGAGCACCTCGCGGCCGCGGTCCATCTGGACGCCGAGCGTGTCGAAGTAGCCCGGGCTGACGAAGTGGAGGACGCCCAGGAGCTCCCCCTCTGGAGCGGGCCGGTCGTTCAACGTGAAGTAGGCCCCCAGCCAGTCGTCCGTCGGGATGAACGGCCCCTCCAGGGCGACCGAGCTGACCCCCGGGACCGCCGCGATCCGCTCCCGGATCTCGGGAACCAGGTTCCACAAGGCTTCATCCTGGAGGTACCGCTCCCCCTTGGTGTTCAGCCGCACCGTCAGGAGGTGGGTGTCGGTGAAGCCGAGCTGCGTGCCGTGCAGGCGCTGGAACCCCTTGGTCATCAGCCCGGCGCAGACCAGCAGCACCAGGGCGAGGGCCACCTCGCCAACGATCAGCATGTTCTGGAAGCGCTGGTGCGATTCGCCCTGGCCGCTGCGCCGGCCCGTGTCGTTGAAGATCTCGTAGAGCCGCAGCCGGGTCGACAAGACCAGCGCCGGCACCAGGCCGAAGAGCAGGCCGGCGGCGAGGGAGACCACCAGGATCACCAACACCACGACCAGGTCCACGTTCACATTGACGAAGCTCTTGAGCTGGATGCCGCTCGCCCGCACCAGCAGCCCGGCGCTCCAGCGGGCTACCAGCAGGCCCGCGGCGCAGCCGAGGAGGGCGAGGAGGACGCTCTCGGCGAGGATCTGCCGCACCAACCCGCGGCGGCCGGCCCCCAGCGCCATGCGCAGCGACAGGTCGCGCCGCCGCGCCACGAAGCGGGCCAGCAGCAGGTTCGCCAGGTTGGTGCAGACGATGAGCAGGAGGAACATCCCGCCGGCGAGCAGGATAATGAGCTTTGTCTTCAGCTCGCCGAACCAGGCCTGCGCCAGGGGGGTGGCTTTGACCCGAGCGTCCTTGTTGGATAACGGGTTCTCGACCTCGAGCTGCCGCATCACCGCATCGAGGTTGCGCCGTGCCTGCTCCAGCGACTGGTCCTTCTTCAACCGGCCGACCCCATAGAGCCAGCGGAGCTCGCGCTCCTCGTAGTCCTTGCCCAGGACCGTGGCGGTGGACAGCGGCAGCCAGATCTGCGCCTGGTCCGACAAACCCCGGAAGCCCGGCGGGAGGATCCCCACCACGGTGTAATTCAGGTCATCGAGAGTGATCGACCGTCCGACGACCGGCGCGGCCCCATAGCGGCTGTGCCAGATCTCGTTGGACAGGAGAGCCACCCGCGGTCCGCCGGCCTTGTCCTCCTCGGGAATGAAGGTCCGCCCATGCGCCGCCTTGATGCCGAGGAGCGGGAAATAGGGCGAGGAGACGATCTCCACCTTGACCATCTCCGGCTCCTCGTCGGTCCGCAGCGCGAAGTCGCGGGCGTCCGTCCTCGCCGCGAACGACTCGAACGTGCGTAGCCGGGTCCGCAGGTCCTGGAAGTCGAGATACGAGATCGACCAGCGCTGCGTCTCATCCTTCAGGTTCAGACCGTCCACCAGCACCAGGCGCTCCGGATCCTCGTACGGCAGGTCCCGCAGAAGGACCGCGTTGACGACGCTGAAGATCGAGCTCAACGCACCGATCCCCAACGCCATCGTGAGGACAGCCACCAGGGTGAACCCCGGGCTCTTCCTCAGCGTACGAAAGCTGAACCGAACGTCCTGCCACAGACTCGACATCCAGACGACCTCCAGAGCCTCCGGACCCGGGCGAGCCGGACGCTCCGGAGGGGACTCCTCCTAAATTCCAGTGCCACGGTGAGGCGGCGATAGCTTAATCGAAATGGTCCTCCAAGAAAACAAGAGAGCTGGAATAGCCACATGCCTATATCTTGTTCACAGACCCAGTCCGTGAGCCAGGTCACACCCCGGCAGAGGAATACATCACAGACAGGGAAGCGCGACTGTCGCAGGATCGCTTCGTTGTCGAGATCTGAGAGGACCTTGCTGATGAAGAGACTGCGCCGAGCCCTCGGAGCCCTGTCTTTCCTAGTCTGTCTGCCCGCGGTTTCCCAGGCCGCGGCGCCTTCCCTCCCAGTCCCGCGGCTCGACGCCCAACCCCAGGGGAGGCTCGTGGAGATCTCCGGGGCGGCGTCCGAGACGACGCAAGCCGGCAACCAGGCAGAAATTGTCCGCTTCGGCGAGACCCTGGTTCCGGCGCTCCTGCGGATCCCCCCGGAAGGCGAGGTGCAGATCGACGAGTGGCCCGTGGCTCCGGGCGAGCGGGCGGCGGTCGTCCTCACGCGCTTCGACGTCTATGCCCCGGATGCGAAGATCTGGAAGGTCGGGCGCAGCGGCGCGCTCACCGAGGTGCCGCGCTCCAAGCTCGCCTTCTTCCGCGGCCAGGCCGCCGGCGATCCGGAGAGCCGCGTGTTCGTGGCGGTCGACCCCGCCGCCTCGACCTTCTCCGGGTTCTCCTCGACGGCCGCGGGGTTCCAGGAGATCCGTCCCCTGCGGGAGATCGAGCCGCGGGCTCTCGCGTCCGAGCATCTGGTGGGCGCCGCCGAGCCGCTCGTCGCCGGCACGGGCACGGAGACGGCGTGGAGCTGCGACCAGTCCGGCGCCCCCCTGGAGTTTCTGGAGAACAAGGCCGAGGCCTCGACCACCCTCCCCCTCTTCGAGGAGGCGATCACCTCGCTCCATACCGCCACGATCGCCGTGGACACCGACAACGAGCTGATCAACACCAAGTTCGGCGGCAACGCGACGACCGCGACCAACTTCATCGCGAGCCTGTTCGCCTCGATGACCGTGATCTACGAGCGGGACCTCCTGATCCGCCTCGTCCAGGGGACCACCTTCCTGCGCACCGCCGCGGACCCCTATACGTCCACGGGAACGACGTTCGACAAGCTCCAGGAGTTCGGGAACTATTGGAACGCCAACAACTCGGGCATCAACCGGGCCGCGGCGGCCATGCTCTCGGGCCGGGGCGGCGCGGGCGCGGCGGGCATCGCCTGGCTCGACGTGCTGTGCAGCAAGACGAGCGGCTACAGCTACACCCAGCTCTACACCTCCGGGACCACGCTGCGCAGCGGCGAGGTCATGGTGGTGGCGCACGAGATCGGGCACAACTTCGGCTCGCCGCACACGCACTGCTACAACCCGCCGCTCGACAACTGCTACAACACCGAGTCGGGCTGCTACACCGGGACCAAGAGCTGCCCGACGGCGACCACGATCAACGGCGTGGCGAGCGTCACCGGTACCCTGATGAGCTACTGCCACCTCGGGGGGATCGGCTGCACCACCTCGAACGTGTTCCACCCCGGGAGCGTGGCCCTGCTCCAGCCGAAGATCCAGGGCAAGGTGAACGTCTGCATCTTCCCGGCGGGCGGCACGACGCCCCTGGCCCCGACGATCTCCACGGTCAGCCCGCTCTCGGGCACGACCGCCGGCGGGACGGTGACCACGATCACCGGCGCCAACTTCCAGAGCGGCGCGACCGTGACCTTCGGAGGCACCGCGGCCGCCTCGGTGACCTTCAACAGCTCGTCGCAGCTCACGGTCACGGCTCCGGCGCACGCCACCGGCACGGTGAGCGTGGTCGTCACCAATCCCGGAGGGCAGAGCGCCACCAAGAGCTCCGCCTACTTCTACAGCCCGCCTCCGGCGGCCAGCGATCTCTACACCGTCGCTCCCTGCCGGGTCCTCGATACGCGGAACGCCACCGGAACCTGGGGCGGACCGGCGCTGGGCGCCTCGGGGCAGCGCAGCTTCCCGATCATCGGCCGCTGCGGGATCCCCTCGACCGCCAGGGCCGTGGTGGCCAACGTGACCGTCTATCTGCCCACGGGCATGGGAGCCCTGGCGATCTTCCCCGGGAACGCCTTCGACCTCGGGACGACCGCGCTCAGCTTCTCGGCCGGGAAGGTGTTGGCCAACAACTCCATCCTCCCCCTGGCTACGGACGGCACCGGGACGGTCATCATCCGCAACAATTCGACGGGAACGGCGAACGTGATCCTGGACGTGACGGGGTACTACTGATCTCCCGCTCGTAAACCAATGCACAGCTCTGTATAATCTCGGGTCAGCTTTCCCCAGGAGGACCCGAGATGAAGAGCGCTCGTCGACTCGTCGGCGTGTTGTCTGTCGTCGTCTGTGGTTTCATCCCCGCGGTGGCTCTCGCCGCCGCGCCGGACGGTCCCGTCCGGCTCGCGGCCGCGGCGCAGGGCCAGGTCATCGACGCCCCCGGGACGGACGTCCGGGCCGAGGTCGTGACCTTCGGCGAAGCTCTGGCTCCCGCCCTCCTCCGCGTGGCTCCGGAGGAGACGGTCCGGGTGGCCGGCTGGCCCGTGGCTCCCGGCGTCCGCGCCGACGTGCGGCTCACCCGCTTCGAGATCTACGCACCCGATGCCCGGATCTGGAAGGTGGAAGGGGACCGGCGCACTGAGGTCCCCCGCTCGCGGATGGCGTTCTTCCAGGGCTTCGCCGAGGACACTCCGGACACCCGCGTCTTCGCCGGGCTCGATCCCGACACCGGCGCGTTCCAGGGGCTCGCGATCTCCCCGCAAGGAAGCTTCGAGATCCGCCCCTTCGGCAATGCCGGGCGGCGCCACCTGGTCACGGTGCCGGGGTACTTCCTGCCGGAAAACGGGAAGGCCGAGCCTCTCTCCTGGACGTGCAGCCAGTCGGAAGCGGAAATGCCCCTCAATTTCCCTCAGGAGACAGGCGCTGCCGCGGGGATGCCGGGCGAGTCTCTGGCAGGACGCGTCCTCTCCTCCCTGCATACGGTCACCGTGGCGGTGGATACCGACAATGAGCTGATGTTGTTGAAGTTTTCCGACAACACAGCCAATGCAACGAGCTACGTGGCGGCGCTGATCGCTGCCATGAACGTGATCTACGAGCGGGACCTGAACATCCGTCTTCTCCAGGGAGATCTCAATCTGCGCGTGTCCTCGACCGCGGACCCCTATGTCCAGGTGCCGGACAGCAATCCCCTGAGCGCCAGCTATGCCGTCGTCACCTCTGCCCAGCTCAACGAGTTCACCAACTACTGGAGCGGCAACAACGGCGGCATCACACGCGGGCTCGCCATGATGCTCTCGGGCAAGAGTCCCGCCAACAACATCAGCTCGGGGCTCGCCTGGGTCACCGGCTTGTGCAGCCCCTCGCTCGGCTACAGCTTCTCCCAGGTCTTCAAGTATGCCGGCAGCACCGGGGCCAGCGATGCCTTCGTCGTAGGACACGAGCTCGGCCACAACTTCGGCTCGCCGCACACGCACAACCCATCGGGCTACAGCCCGCCGATCGACACCTGTGCGACGACGTCCAATGCCGGATTGTTCAACTGCATCACGCAATGCGGCGCGCAGTGCCCATTGCGGGCCAGCGACGGTGCCCTCGCCTGCAACGCCTGTCCGGCGGAGACCACGATCAACGGCGTGACCACCCGGGGCACGTTGATGAGCTACTGCAGGAACATCTCGTGCACCACGCAGGAAGTTTTCCACCCGCGGACGATCGACCTGATCACCAGCGTCATCACGCCCCAAATCGGCGTCTGCGTCTTTCCGGCGATCACGCCCCCGACGCTCAGCCTGGCCAACCCGAACCATGGGCTCGCCTCCGGTGGCACCGCGGTGACCCTCACCGGCACCGGCTTCCAGAACGGAGCGACCGTCAGCTTCGGAGGCACGGCCGCCGCCTCGGTCACGTTCAACAACTCCACCCAGCTCTCGGTGGTGACTCCGGCGCACGCCGCGGGCACGGTCAACGTCGTGGTGACCAACCCCGACACGGGTACCGTCACGGGCACGAACGCCTTCACGTTCGACCCGCTCCCGACGATCACCGCGCTCTCCCCGAACAACGGCACGACCGCCGGCGGCACCTCGGTCACGATCAACGGCGCCAACTTTCAAAGCGGTGCTACGGTGACCTGGGGCGGGTCTCCCGTCGCCGCGGCGTTCGTCGACTCGACCCGGCTCACCCTGACCACGCCCGCCCACGCCACGGGCGCGGTGAGCGTGTCCGTCACCAACCCGGACACGGGCGCCGTCACCAAGACGAACGCCTTCTTCTACGCCCCGCCGCCTGTGGCAACTGACCTCTACACCCTGACTCCGTGCCGCGTGCTCGACACGCGGAACCCCGACAGCCCCTCCGGTGGCCCGGTGCTCGGGCCTGGCGGAGAGCGGAGCTTCCCGGTCGTTGGAAGCTGCGGCGTCCCAGCGGGCGCTGTCGCGGCCGTCCTCAACGTGACGGCGCTCACCCCCACAGCCCTCGGCAATCTCAGCGTCTTTCCGGGCAATGCCTTCGCCCTCGGAACCTCCATCCTGAACTTCACCGCCGGGAAGGTGGTGGCCAACAACGCCACCATCCTGCTGGCCACCGACGGAACCGGCACGATTCGTATCCTGAACGGGTCGAGCGGCACCACGCATGTGGTGGTGGACGTAACGGGGTATTACGCGGAGTAATCCTCAGGCGCCGCGGGCGGCAGCGGCACCTCCACCACCGGCGGGCTCTGCCGCTCTGCCAGTGCCCGCTGCGCCTCGGCCGCGGCGCGGCAGATCTCGCCGTAGAGGGTGCGCGCCTTGGCTTCGCGCAGCCGGATGCGGATCCGTGCCCGCGCCCGCTTGCCGTACACCGTGACGATCCACGAAGGCACCAGGAAACCCGCGAGCGCCAGCAACGCCAAAAACCCCGCGATACCCAGGGTGATGCCCAAGGCGGTCGGCTCGGACGCGAACGCCAGCGACAGCAGGCCGGCCAACAGCGCGAGACTCGCGAACGACCATGGATACGGGCCGCCTCCCCACTGCCGGTGCAGCGTCGCGAGCAGCACCTCGTCGAAGAAGACCCTCCGGCGCCGGATCTCGTAGCGGTCGGACGAATCGACCTCCAGCGCCTCGTCGGTGCGAAAGACCCGCATCCTCTCGGTCCAGCCGAGAAAGGAGCCCACGTAGTGGCGCCGCGGCGGAGGCGTGCTCATGTTTCACCGATCCCACTGACCATCGCGAAGATGAGGACTCCCACGACGACGATCTGGAGGACGCCGAGCGCGACCGCGACGAGCAGGGACAACACCCCGCCCCGGTCACCGAGCTCCCGGCGCTGCCGGAAGCCTCGCCAGGCGAGGTAGAACGTCGCCGGTCCGGTGATGAACCCGAAGATGTACATGAAGCAGCCGACGACCCCGAGTGTGATCGCCATGCCCCGGTAATCGCGGATGCGGGTCTGCGCCGAGGCCAATGCTCCCTCGCTCGACAGGCGGTCGAAGCACGTGGGGCAGAGCTCCAGGCCGTCGATGCCGATCCTGCACAGCGAGCACATGAAGACACCGCAGCGCGAGCAGTTCGCCACTGCGACGTTGCCAGCGTGCCGCGCGCAGGGGACGCCCCCCTCGGGACCCGCCTCCAGGATCGAGGCCACGGCCTCGGCGCGCGGCTCGGGCGGCGCGAACGGAGTCGCCCAGAACGTCCCGGAGCAGGACGGGCACTTCTGCTCCCCTGTGTCGAGAATCGACGCGTCGAGCGCCATGGCGCAGCGCGGACAGGCGGGGCCGATATAGGGACCCCGCCTGGCCCGGCGATCAGCCATTCCAGGTCACCACGCGGGTCTTCGCGGCCATGTCGTGGATGCAGGTCTTGTCCTGCCCGAGCGCGGGCGCATAGTCGATGATGGCGCAGAACAGCGAGATGAGCTGGCGGATCGCGGCCCGGCCATACGCCTGGCCGCGCGTGAGCTCGTTCCCCTCGGGAGTGACCACTTTGATCTTCATGATCTTCTTGCCGATCGTCTGGCCGCCTCTGGACAGCATGGTGCCCTCGTACAGAATCCACACGCCGATCATGAGGAACGTGACCCCGAACTGGACCGCGATGATGACCCCGCCGATCAGCTCCTCGGGCGTCTCACCGGCGGAAGAGGAAGACGCCATGAGGGCGAAGAAGAGTCCGGCAAGCACCAGGCCGAGCGGCAGCCCCAGAATGAGGCCGTCGAGGAACAGGGCCACGAAGCGCTGGCCGATCGAGGCCAGCTCGAGCTGGTGGACCGGCACGCCGGAGCGCAGGTCGCGCATCGTCTCGGCTTTGCAGTCGGCACAGTAGGTCTGCCCGCCGATCTGGACGATGCAGTCCACGCAGAACGGATTGCCACAACGCGAGCACTGCCACAGCGGACCCTCGACGGAAGGGTGGTTCTTGCAGGGCATGACGATCTCTCCTCAATCTTTGATCGACCCGGTACGAGCCCGGGGAAACGTTCGGGGTGCGCGACGTCATTCTATCAGCAGAGGGGACGTCGACCCTCTTCTACTAGAATGGATCTCCAGTTGCTGAGGCCTGCCACTCCCACCCGCTGCTTCAACCATCCGGACCGCCCGGCCCTGGCGATCTGTGTGGATTGCCGCCGGCCCGTCTGCCAGGCGTGCTCCACGCTGTGGGAGGGAATCCACTGCTGCGTCGACTGTCTGGCCAAGCGGCGGGCGGCGGTCGGCGAGCGCCGCGACACGCTGCGGCTCACCTTGCTGACCTTGGGGACCTTCGCCCTCCTCGCCGGAGCGACCATCCTGCGCGTCTGGATCGGAGCGGTTCTGGCGGAGGTGTTCTGAGGTGATCCGGACCCGGCTCACCACCGGCGCCGTGCTGGACGCGGCGGTGGACCTGGTGTCGCGCCGGCTCCCGGGTCCGGCGGGGCTCCTCATCCTCACCTCGCTCCCGCTGCGCTTCCTGGAGGCCTGGCTCGCCAACCGGCTGATCCAACTCGGGGACGATGCCTCGGACCATGTCTCGTACCTGACCTCGCTCTCGCTGCTGGTGTCGGCCGCCCTGATCCCCGCGATCTGGGGACGGGCGGTCTTTGCCCGGTCCTGCGCGCTGGCGCTCAGCGCGGGCGGCGAGGGATTTCACCGCCTCCCCCTTCGCGACAGGCTGCGCCTCCCCCTCGCCGGCTTCCTTTCGTATCTCTACGCCGCCACGTTTTTCGAGCTGCTCTTCATCGCCACCGAGTGGACGCTCGTGGCCATCCCCGTCCTCGCCCTGCTCACCGGGCTGGCGGCGGCCACCTCGCCCCTGGAGGACCGGCCAGGCTTCTTCGCCTCCCTGCTGCGGGTGGCGCGGAACGCCCGGCCTCTCGGCGTGCTCGCCGGTCTGACCACGGTCTTCCTGTTCGCCCTGCCGGTCGCCTTCATCAACCTCTCCGCCCTGTTCCAGATCCTCGTCTGGGCGGCCGGCTTGATGACCGGCGCCACCGACTCCTGGTGGCAGGCCGCCCTGAGCTGGTACAACCAACAGTTCGTCATCCTCGCCGTGGCCGGTGCCATGCTCCTCGTCGAGCCGTTCTGGATCGCCTCGCTCGTGGTGACGGTCCGCCAGGCCCGAGCGCGGCAGAGCGGCGAGGACCTGGCCGCCTGGTTCGACGCGCTGCGCAACCGCGGGCAGGAGGAAGTGGCGTGAAGCTCCGCGCCGTCCTCCTGCTCACCGGTCTGATCTCAGCCCTGGCGCTCCTCCCGGCGGCCCTGCCGGCCGAGAGCCTCTCCCTCCCCGTCTACCGCCAGCGGCTCGCGTCGATCGAGACCCGCCTGCGCGGCGGCGACTGGGTCGGAGCGCGGACCAGCGCGCAGGATCTGCTCGACGATCGGATCATTGTTGGAAACGGGGGTGAGGAGACCCTGGAGCCGGATGTCTCCATCCTCCGCCCTCTCGCCCAGGCGACCGACGCCGGCACCGCCCGCGCCGCCGCCCCCCGCCTGGCCCGCCTCGTCGCGGCGCTCGGGACGGCCGTGCCCGCGGCGGCCCCGCAGAGCGACGCCGCCGTCCTGGAGGAGGTCCGTTCCCGGCAGGCCGTGGCGGCCCTTCCCGAGGGAGGCCAGCTTCCGAAGAAGCGGACCGACCTGCTGGAGACCATCGCGGAGATCCTGGCGCCGTTCGGCGAATGGCTGCGGGATCTCTGGGAAAGCCTCCTCGAGTGGCTGGCCAGCCTGTTCCCGGACGAGGAGAAGAAGCCCGCCTTCCTCGGGTTGAACCTGCCCACGATCGTCATGATCGCGGTCGGCCTCTTCGCCGCGCTCGCCGCCTGGCTCGCCTGGCGTGCCTTCCGCAGCCGGCGTCGGGGCGGAGCACCCGCGGTGGCGGAGTCCACACCCACGCCGCCCGCCGCGGACGACGATCCGCTCTCGCGCGGCTCGTCCGAATGGGAGCGCTACGCCGCCGAGCTTGCCGCCGCCGGCCGCTTCCGCGAGGCGGTGCGCGCCTGGTACCACGCCGTGCTGGTGACCCTTTTCCGGCACGGCGCCCTCCACTACCGCAAGGGACGGACGAACTGGGAGTACGTGGCCGACCTCGCGCCCGGCTACGACTGGCGCTCCCGCTACATCGAGCTGACCCGTCACTTCGAGCGCGAATGGTACGGCCGCGACGCCAGCACCTCCGAGTCCCTGCACGAGGCCGAGGACATGGCGCGCGGGCTCCTGGGCTCGCTGCGGGAGGCGGCATGAGGCGCGGCGTCTGGATCGCGGGCCTGGCCCTCGCGCTCTACCTGGTGGGCGTAGCCATCCAGGTGCGCTATGACCGCCGCTCGGTCCGCGAGGTCTTCCAGCCCGGCTCGGTCTTCAACACCGCCGACTCCGGGCTCTCCCTGGCCTACGGCTATCTGCAGGCCAAAGCCGCCCGAGCGGACGGCAAGGACCGCGTGGGCGTGCTGCGCCGGCGGATCGATCCCGAGGAGCTGCCGGCGCAGGCGGTGGTATTTCGGGTGCTGCCGATGGTGGTGCCTTTTCTTCTGGCGGAGGAGGAAGTCGAAGAAAAGGACGATAAGGACGGCAAGAACAGCAAGGACGGCAAGGAGCAGAAAAAGGACCCAAAGGACGAGAAGGAGGCTCCCCTGGAGCTCGAGCCGGAGACGGGCCCCTGGCACGGGCGGCCGCTGCTGACCGAATCCGAAGAGGCGTGGGTGCGCGGCGGGGGGCGGCTGGTGCTGGGTGTCGCCGGATCGTATGGCCCCTTGTCGCTCGATCCCATTCAGGGGGATACCCAGGTCCGCAAGGTGTTCCCTCTCTGGCCGGGGGTGTCCGATCTGTCCTTTGGCAAGCCGTACGCCCTCGCCGGCCCGCCGCTCGCCGCGGGTCACGCCGTGTTCCTGGTGGGTGAGGCGCCGGTCGTCGCGCGCATCCCGGTGGGTGCGGGGGACATCCTCCTCCTCTCCGTGCCGGAGATCTTCCAGAATGATCGTCTGGGCCAGAAAGACCACCTGGCTCTGCTGGAAGGGATGGCTGACATCGCGGAGGGCCGGCCCGTGCTCTTCGACGAGCGCGGCCACGGCCTCGGCGAGGACGCCGGCGTGATCGAGACCCTGGGCACCTGGGGGCTCGGCCCCTTCCTCGCCGTCGCCGGCCTGCTCGGCGCTCTCGCCCTCTGGCGCACCGCCGTCCGCATCGGGCCGCCGGACCGCGACGACCGCGACACCCGGTCGGACGCCGTCGAGCTCGTCGACTCCCTGGCGGACCTCTACGACCGCGCGCTGCGGCGCCGCGACGCGGTCCGCCTCTATTACGAAAGCTTCGTCCACGCGGTGGCGGCCGAAACCGGCCTGCGCGGACCCGCCCTCGAAGCCCGGGCGCGCGCCCTGCTCGACACCGGCTCCGTGGGGGCCGGCGACTGGGAGACGCCCGTTCTCGAGGGAGACCTGCCGCGCGACCGGTTCGACCGGGCGTTGCGGATTTTGAACCAAGCCTTCAGGAGATTGCAGGATGCAAAGCGCAAGTGAGGTCTCCGAGCGGTGGCGCCTCCTTCGGGAGGGGATCGACCGCGTCGTCATGGGACAGGACCGGGTGAAAGAGCAGCTCCTCGTCTGCCTGCTGGCCGGCGGCCACGCCCTGCTCGAAGGAGTGCCGGGCACCGCCAAGACCCTGCTCGCCCTGACCCTCTCGCGGCTGATCGGCTGCCGCTTCCGGCGGATCCAGTTCACCCCGGACCTGATGCCGGCCGACCTGCTGGGCACCAGCATCTACAACCAGAAGACCCAGGAGTTCGAGTTTCACCCCGGCCCGATCTTCGCCGACCTGCTGCTCGCCGACGAGGTCAACCGCACCCCGCCGCGCACCCAGGCGGCCCTCCTCGAAGCCATGCAGGAGAAGGCCGCCACCCTGGACGGCGAGCGCCGCGAGATCTCGCCTGTCTTCACCGTGCTCGCCACCCAGAACCCGGTGGAGTTCGAGGGGACCTATCCCCTCCCCGAGGCGCAGCGCGACCGCTTCCTCCTGAAGATCTTCATCGACTATCCGCGCGGCGACGAGGAGGCCGCCATGCTCGCCGCCTACGCCGCGGGCCGCCGCCTCCATGACGACGCCGTGCGCGAGCTGTCCCCGATCCTCACCCCGGAAGAGCTTCTCCAGTCACGGCAGGTCGCCGCGCAGGGCGTGCGCGTCGAGGAGCACATCCTTGGCTACATCCTGGGGATCGTCACCGCCACCCGCAGCCACGAAGCCATCCACATCGGAGCCGGCCCCCGCGCCTCCCTGGCTCTCCTCGAAAGCAGCCGGGCCCTCGCCCTGCTGCGCGGCCGCGACTTCGTGACCCCGGACGACGTCAAAGAGCTCGCCGCCCCCGTGCTCGACCATCGGGTGATCCTGACCCCGGAGTCCGAGATGGAAGGGACCTCGCTGCCGGATCTTCTGCGGCAGATTTTCGAGAAGGTGGAAGTGCCGCGGTGAGAGGTGCCGCCTGACCCGCCCCGGCCCCCGCCTCCTCCGCGCCCTCACCGCGCTCGTCCCGGTCGCGCTGCTGGTGCCGTTCGTGCCGCTCCTCGCCTGGGCGCTCCTGCCGGCCGCGGCCATCCTCTTAGGCGTAGCCGGCCGCGAGGCTCTGGCGCTGCGGCGGCTGCGGGTCAACGCCGAGCGGCCGGAGGCTCTGGTGCTGCCGCTCGATGAGGACGAGGAGATCCCGCTGAAGATCTCCACCTCGGCGGCGCGGCCGGTGCGGCTCACCGTGCGGCAGACCTGGCCCGACCTCCTCCTCCAGCCCTCGGCCGAGCGCACGGCGGTCTGCCGGCCCGGCGAGGTCCTCTCGCTCGACTTCCCGGTGCGGGCCGTAGCGCGCGGCGGCGCACGGCTGGCGGTCCCCTGGGTCGCGGCCACGTTCGACGGCTGGGCCGAGACGATCGCCCCCACCCAGCCCACCGGCCCGGGAGCGGCGGGCACGGAGCTGACCGTGCTTCCCAACCTGAAGGCGGTTCGCCGCCTGCGCGGCCAGCTCGACCGGCTGTTCCTCCAGGGGCTCGGCAACCGCGCGGCGCCCACCCTCGGCAAGGGGCGCGACTTCGACCGCCTGCGCGAATACGTGCAGGGGGACGACCTGCGCGACGTGGCCTGGAAAGCCTCGGCGCGCCACCGCAAGCTGATCACCCGCGAGTACCGGCTCGACCGCTCGCAGGACGTCCTCATCTGCCTCGACCGCGGGCACCGCATGGCCGCCCGCGTGGCGCACGTCACCCGCCTCGACCATGCGGTCAACGCCGCCGTGCTCCTCGCCTCCATCTGCAACCGGATGGAAGACCGGGTGGGCCTCCTCTCCTTCGCCGACGCCGTCGAGCAGGGGCTCGGCCAGGGGCGCGGCGGCGGCCACCTGCGCAAGCTGACCGCCTTCGCGGCCGGCGTCACCCCCGAGTACCGCCACACCGACTACCTCGCGCTGAGCGTCCACCTCCGCCGCCGCCTGCGCAGCCGCTCCCTGGTCCTCCTCCTCACCACCCTGCCCGAGCTGGAGGCCGAGGGGACCGTGGTGCGCGCGGTGGACATGCTGGTCCCCCAGCACCTGCCGGTGGTCATCGCCTTCTCCGACCCCGGCCTCACCGCCGCGGCCCACTTCCTTCCGGAGGACAAGCCGGAGCTCTGCCGGACGCTCGTGGCGCGCGATCTGTGGACCGAGCGGCGGCGGGTCCTGGGCGAGCTCCGGCGGCGCGGCGCCCTGGTCGTCGAAACCGCGCCGGGCGACGCGGGCGTCGAAGCGGTCAACAGCTATCTCGAGGTCAAGCGGAGACAGCTCCTGTAGAGAGGAGACGACGGATGGACATCGACACCTTCCTCCACGAGCGGACCCAGCGCTGGGAGCGCCTCGCCGAGCTCCTCGACCGGGCGGAACAATCGCCCGAGCGCGAGCTCGGCCCCGAAGGCATGCGCGAGCTCCTCCGCCTCTACCGCTTGGCCAGCTCCGACCTGAACCAGGCGCGCTCGCTCACCGCCGATCCCGAGATCCTGGAGCGCTTGAACGCCCTGGCCGGCCGCGGCTACCGCTTCATCTACCGGCGGCGGCGCGGCGACAACCTGCCACGCCGCATCGGTGCCTTCCTGACTCGCGACGTGCCCGATGCCTTCCAGCGCCATCGCTCCGCCGTGGGAGCCGCCGCAGCAGCCCTCCTCCTGGGCGCCCTGTTCGGCGCCGCGGCCGTGCTGGCGCGGCCGCAAGCCGCCGAAGACCTGATCCCCGGCCAGTTCTTCACCCAGAGCCCGCGCGAGCGCGTCGAGGAGATCGAGAACAACGAAGAGCGGATCGCGAACGTCGAGGACGCCGCGGTCTTCAGCTCCCAGCTCTACACGCACAACATCCAGGTCTCGTTCCTCGCCTTCAGCCTGGGAGCCCTGACCTTGATCGGCGGGATCTGGCTCCTCTTCTACAACGGGATCATCCTCGGCGCGGTGGCGGCGAGCTACTTCCTGGACGACGTGACCGTCTTCTTCCTCGCCTGGGTGGGGCCGCACGGCGCCCTGGAGCTGCCGGCCATCATGCTGGCGGGAGCGGCGGGCCTCGCGGCCGGCCGCGCCCTGCTCCTGCCCGGCCCGCTCACCCGCGGCGCCTCGGTGCGCCGGGTCTTTCCCCGCATCTGGCGCATGATGGTGGGAGTCATGCTGATCCTCGTCGTGGCCGGTCTCATCGAGGGCTCGTTCTCGCAGTTCTCGGCCAAGACCATCCCCTACGCCCTGAAGATCGCGGTCGCCGTGGTGCTCCACGCCGGCCTGCTCCTCTGGCTCTTCGTGCCGCGGCAGCGGTCCGGCGAGGACGCCGCATGATCGAGCGCGCCGAGCGGGTCATCCTCACCCCCGAGCACGTGCCGATCCGGCTGACCCCGGCGGGCCTGGGGAGCCGCTTCGTGGCCGTGCTCATCGACTTCTTCCTCGCGATCGCGGTCATCGCGCTCCTGTCGCGCCTCTTCGAAACGATTTTGCCGCTGGGGCTCGCCAAGGCGGTCCTCACCACCTGCAGCTTCATCGTGCTGACCGGCTATCACATCTGGTTCGAGGTCCGGCACCACGGGCGCACCCTCGGCAAGCGGATGGCCGGCCTGCGCGTGGTGGACGGCCGCGGCCTGCCGATCACGCTGGAGCAGTCCTTCGTGCGCAACATCGTGCGGGTGCTCGACTTCGCGCCGGTCTTCTACGGCGTCGGCGGCCTCGTCTCCCTGATCGACCGCGATCACCGCCGCCTCGGCGACATCCTGGCCGACACCCTCGTCGTCCAGGAGCGCACGCCGCTGGTCCCCCAGGGAGACCTGCGGCTCGACCGCCGCTACAACACCCTGAGCACCCCCGCCCTGCGCCGCCGCATCCGCCAGCGCGTGAGTCTCGAAGAAAGAGAATTCCTCCTCACCCTCTGCCTCCGCGCCGACCGCCTCACCGAAAGCGCCCGCTACGACCTCATGGGAAAAGTGGGAGATCACTACCGCAAGCGGCTGGATATTTTCGATCCCCACCTTTCGAATGAGAATCTGGTGCGGGATCTCACGGCGATGCTGTACGGAGGTGAGGCCCCTCCTATCCCACAAACAGTTCCAACCGCACCGAATACCGCGTAGCCTTCCCCGGCTGAAGCAGCGCCATGCCGGTATCCACCCCCGGCCCCCACTCCGACCCGAATGGATCAATCCAGTTGTATTGCGGCTCCAGAGCAATGAAGCCGATATCCTGCGGAGCGAATACCTGAACCGCCCGAAGATCGGGCGCGTCCGCCACCGCGCGCACGCCGTAGTGGGCCTCCGGATCGACGATCTCCGCCACCACGAGCCCCTCGTCCGACCGGTCGAGATCCACGAAGCATTCATCCAGGAAGAGATCGCCGAGAGCCCGGCCCTCGGGCATCGAAAAGTCATACGGCGTCCCGGCCACCGGAGCCACCTCGCCGGTCGGGATGACCTCGTCATAGTCGTGCACCAGGAGCCGGCTACGCCCCGGGACGTGGAGGCGCGCCTGCCCCCGCCGGCCGCTCGGCAGGGCGAAATACGGATGCCAGCCGATCGCCATCGGCAGGACCTCGGTCCCCGCGTTCCTGGCGGTGACAGTGAACGTGAACGAATCGCTCCGCAGGACGATCTCGAACGAGACCTCGGTCGAGGACACCCAATGCCCCTCGAAGTCGCCCGCCTGGAAGGTGGCGCGCAGGGCGTCCTGTTCCTCCGTGGTCTCGCGGCGCACGTCCTCCACCCGCGAGGCGAGCAGCAGGCCATGCATCGCATAGCGTTCCGCGCCGGGCTTCCGGCCGCCCGCGTTGGCCGGCAGGCGCACGGTCTTGCCCAGGATCGAGGTCTCGATCGTCTTGCCATCCGGCGCCAGCGTGCCGCGGATCCGGTTGGCGAAGGGGAGCAGGACGGCCGCGCCGAAGAAATAGGAGGGATTGCCCTTGAATTCCCCCGCCTCCTCGTCGAGGATCTCGCGGGCTCTTTCGAGCGATGGCGCCGCGATCAGGTCCGTCGCGCCGCGCCCGGGAAGGTGCGCCCGGAGCTGCAAGGTCATCATGCCGCGGCCCGGCAAAACCTGGGCGCTCAGGAAGGCGGGCCGTCCGGAATCTTCCGGCTCGGGTCTCTCCAGTGTGATGACGGGGCCGCCGCTGATTTCCATGCGGCGCAGCATACCCCGGTGCGCTGGTAGACTGCCGGACCGGATGAGCGACCCGACCTTCTCCTTCGACGAGGCTTACTACCAGAAGTTCTACCGGGACCGCCGCACGCGCGTGGCCGACCGGGCGACCTGCGCGCTCCTGGCCAACTTCGTCTTCTCCTACATGGACTATCTGCGGCTCCCCGTCGAGCGCGTGCTGGACGTCGGCTGCGGCACCGGCCTCTGGCGCCGCGAGGTCCGCCAGCGCTACCCCGAAGCGGTCTACGTGGGCGTCGAGCGGAGCGAATACGCCTGCCGCAAATACGGCTGGGAGCGGGGGTCGGTGATCGACTATCGTCCGACCGAAGATTTCGACCTGGTCATCTGCCAGGGAGTCTTTCAATATCTGGACGACAAGGAAGCCGAAGCGGCCCTGGACAACCTGCCGCGGCTGGCCTCGAACGCCCTCTATCTGGAGATCCTCACCGCGGAAGACTGGGAGCGCAACTGCAACCGGGAGGTGACCGACGGGCAGGTCCACCTGAGGAGCGTCACCTGGTACCGCAAGCGCCTCCGCCGCCACTTCCGCAACTGCGGCGGCGGCCTCTTCCTGGCCAAAGGCTCGCCCGCGGTGCTCTACGAGCTCGAAAAGCTCTGAGCCGGTCCTCCGAGCTCGCGGAACCCGCGCTGCTGAACCAGGAAGAAGAACACACCATCCACGATGATCACGATGAGATGCCCGGCCAGGTAGGGCAGAACCTGGGTTGGTGCGCTTGTAAAGAGATTCTGCGACTCCGTGTAGATCCGCCACAAGTAATGCATGATCACGACCTCGTACAGAGCCGCGATCGGAAGATAGACGAGACACACCACCCGCGCCCACCGTGCACGCTTCAGAATCCCCATGGCGCAGACCAGAGGAAAGAGGCTCAAGAAAAGGCCCCGCAGTGCGATCCCCATCCGGAGAACAGCCGGATCGCCGTACTGATACAGATCCGCCCGAAGCCGATCGAGATCCCGCACATCCTTCAGGGTCGTGAAGATCTGGACGACGAAGAACACCAGAAACCAAACGATCAGAAGCCGGGCGAACGGAGGCAGCGCCGACCACCGCGCCGCCACGCCGGAGCTCACCCCTTGCAGAGGATTGGAGCGCTCCCGCCGCACCGGCGGTATCCACTCGGGCGGAAGGCTTTCAACCAGTGGAACCTGGCAATCGACGCACGTGGTGAAGCCCTCGCGATACTCGCTACCGCATCGTGGGCAGTGCATGGTCGTGTCCCTTTTAGCTGGAATGATCGTGCAGAACGCGCCAGCCCTTGGGGGTGCGCACCCAGACCAGGGTGAACCACCCGGACTGCTCCGGCTCGCCGCCACCCGTCAACTTAAAGCTGCCGGTCTCCAGGGCCGCATCCGGCCCGAGCCGCCGGAGGGTACGGTTGTCGAAGCTCAGGGTCTGCTTCGGACGGCCGTCCTTGAAGTACTTCTTCGCGAAGGCCTCTTCGAGAGGCGCGACGCCGGGCCGCGGCCCGTTGCGGGTCATGAAGGTCATCTCATCCGCGTAGATCGCGAGATGCCCCTTCAGATCCCCCTGGTTCCAGGCATCCGCCGACGCCTGGCTGAGGGCACGGATCTGCGCCTCATCCGCGCTCCAATCCGAAGACGGCGGAGCGGGCTCGGCGGCGAGGACGGGCGCGGCTCCCGAGAGGAAGCAACAGAGGACGAAGCTGGCCAAAAGAAGGTTGGAGCGCATGGCCCGGAGCCTACGCGGTCGCCAGATCCACGTCAACGCCGTGGCGTTCAACCGCCACGGCGTCGACCGAGGTGAATTACTTCAGCCGGAAGTCAACCGTCAGCGTGTAGTACACCTTCACCGCCCGCCCCTGGAGCTTCGCCGGCTCGAAGGTCCAATCCCGTACCGCCTCGACCGCGGCCTGATCGAGTCCCATGGGCAGCCCGCGAAGAACGCGGACGTCTGTGACCCGGCCCCGCTCGTTGATCACCGCCTGCAGGACGACCCGGCCCTCGATCCGGGCGTGCAGCCCGATCTTGGAATACCGCGGCGCACCTCCCGAAAGGAGCACCGGGCGCGTCACTGCGCCGCCCACGGTCAGGATCTCGTCCTTCGGCGGAGCAGCCACGGGCACCACCGGCGCTACGTCAGCCTCCCGCGAGACCGGCCCGTCGAGCAGCCAGGTGCCGTCGTCCGGCCCACCTTTGCTCGGCCCACCACTCTGCTGGCTGTCCGCCAGGCTCGGACCCGTCGAGATCTCCGGAACTGAAGGAGTCGTCGGCAGGTCGGGGACCTCCCGCAGGTCGGGCTGAACCGGCTTCGCAGGAGCCACCGGCGTCGACGCGGTGGCCGTCTGCTTCGCCGGCTGTTCAGCCGCCGGAGCGGCCTGTAGAGACGGCACGAGGGAGACGTGAAATGGCGTGACGACCTCCGGATCGCCTACGGCCTCGACGTTCCAGACCTGCGCGAGACCCACCGAAGCCAGCACGATCCCATGCAAGGCGATCGCGATCGGCAGAGGAGCCCACCTGCGGCGGGGATGCTGCTTGGCTTCCAGATCGATCAGCGAGCTTTCGAACATTTCACACCTCCCAGGGGGTGTGTGTTCCCCCTCTGTTCAATTGGATGGGAGGTGATCGAGAAAAGTTCCGCTCAGGACTGGATGCGCGCCATCTGCCGGTCATGAATCCGGCCGAGCAGAAGCTGCGCCGTAAGCGCGCCCACCAGGGCCAGGAACATGTCCCATTGGGAGTCCCAGACGTCCCCCTGGCTTCCCAGGAAGTCATCGGCCGCGGAGCCGCCGATCACGGCGGACCACCACTCGAAAAATTCGTAGCAGGCGCTGAACGCCAGGCAGACCGAGGCGACCAGGAAGAACAGCCAGCCGCCGGGCCGGAGCGGCGTCTTCCGCAGCAGGATCTCCCGCGCCAGGATCGCCGGGACGAACCCTTGAGCGAAGTGGCCGATGCGGTCGTAGTGGTTGCGGCTCAAGTCGAACAGGTCCTGGATCCAGAAGCCCAGCGGCACGCGCGCATAGGTGTAGTGCCCGCCCAGCATCAGGATCAGGGCGTGAATGAAAATCAGGATGTAGAGGAGAGGCGTCAGCGGGAAGCGGCGCCGCGTCGCGAGCAGGATCGGCACGCCGATGAAGATCGGAAACACTTCCAGGAGCCAGGTGACGCGGTCGTAGGGGCGAAGCCCCGAGACGATGAGGGCGAGCGCTCCGGCGCCCAGAAGGAAGAGAAGCCAGCGGCCGGTGCGCATGCCTTGAGTATACTGCCCGCCATGAGCGAATTCCTCGGACTGCGGACCGTCATCTACAGCGTCAACGATCTGGAGCGCGCCAAGGCCTGGTACGCGTCTGTGCTCGGCCAGGAGCCCTACTTCGCCGAGCCCTTCTACGTCGGCTGGAACGTCGGCGGCTTCGAGCTGGGGCTCGATCCCTCGGAAGAGAACCGCCCTGGAGCCGGAGGCACGGTGGCCTACTGGGGCGTCGAGGAGATCGAAGCAGCTTACAAACGGCTGCTGGAGCTCGGCGCGCGGGAGAGCAATCCGGTCCAGGACGTCGGCGGAGGCATCAAGGTCGCCACGGTGCTCGATCCGTTCGGGAACGTGTTCGGGGTGATCGAGAACCCGCATTTCAAGACCCCGTGAGTTACGTCGGCACCGGAAGGGATAGGTGCCTGGCCCCTCGTCCAGGCACCTCGTCCAACGGACCGCTACAACCTTTTCACGTTCGGGTAGTTGCTGAGCTCCGTCTGCATGTCCCCGAATTTCCCCTGCAACGCGCCCCTCAAGGGCTGCGGCAGGACCCACTGGGTGGAGCCCATGCCGGAAGGCGTCTTTTGGGTCGCTGAGGTGCTCGGCTCAAAGCCCGTGAGACCGAGGACGATGGAGCAGCGGAAGCAGACGGGCTTGTCCTCACAGGCCACGGTCTTCCCGGGGAGCGCCATCAGCGCGTCCAAGTCGCCCCCATTGGCGATGAGCGCTTGGTTCAAGCCGTTCATCTCCCCGTGCCCGGCCCCGGACGTGCCGGCATAGTCCTCACCATCGATCGTCAAGGTGGCGGTCGTGGTCGTGGTGCCGCTCGTCGTGTCGCTGGTCTCTGTCGCATCGAAGGCGTTGTAGCCGTCGCGGAGCTCAGCCCGATCTACGGTCTTCTTGGCCGTCCTGGTCCTTGTCGACCTGCGGGACGCCGGCGCTGCGGACGCCGGCGCCAGCTTCTGCTTGGCCTTCTTGTTGATGCCGCCGGCCTTCACACGGCTGGGCTTGCTGGGCTTGTTCGTGCCACCTTTCTTCCCCTTCACCAGCCCGGTCGGGTCGACCAGGTTGGTCGGGCTGTTGCCCGCGTAGACGTACATCTGGCCCGACGTCCAGAAGGGGTGGAAGGACAGGTCGGGCTGGGCGAGCCGCTCGGTGTCGAGCATCTGGTCGAGGATCGGGTCGGGACTGATCCACTGTCCCTGCCGGGCGTCGTAGTAGCGCGCGCCGAAGTAGGAAAGGCCCGTCTCCTCGTCGAGCTCCTTGCCGCTGAACAGATAGGGCGTGCGTTGGGTCTCGGTGCGCTCGTCGACCCAGATCTCGCCCGAGGGGAAGTACTCCAGGTGCTGGAAGACCTTCCCGCCGGCGTCGGTGATGAAGTTGGACGAGCCGAGCGGATCACCGTGGTAGTAGTAGAGCTTCGTCTCGACGGGGCTGGTGGTGCCATCGTTCACCGGCTGCGTGACGGTCGAGGCGATCCGCGTGTCGTCGGCGAAGACGTGCTTGCTGCCCAGGGCGCCGTTGCGCACCGAGTACCAGCGGTTGACGTAGATCGTCTCGCCGTGCGGGCCGGCCTTGTTGGTGCGGACGCCGGAGTCGTCGTAGAGGAAGCGCGTGGTCTGGCCGTTGTCGGCCACGGCCGCGAGGCGGTTCTCCTCGTCCCAGGTGTTGTTGCGCCGGGTGCCGTTCTTGTCGTGGTCCCAGCCGGCCTGGTTGCCGTTCGCGTCGTAGCGGAAGGTCCGCTCGCCGAGGTGGACCGGCGCGTGCGGATGCGGCCCGCCGTAGGTGTAGGTCCAGTCGTAGGAGGTCTTCTGCTCGAGGTTGGGCTTGCCGCCGCCGCGGAGGATCTCGTGGACCTGCCGCTTGGCCGTGAGGTCGCCCGCCACGTCGTAGGCGAGGCTCACGCTGTAGGTGGAGCGCTGGTTCGGGGCCGAGGTGTAGCTCCCCTGGGCGCCGACGAGCTGGTACAGGCCGTCGTAGACGAAGCTCTGCGTCATGGGACCGCCGGCGAGCGACGGCCCGGCGACGGGGACGTCGTTCTGGAGGCTCAGGACGAGGCCCGTCCTGTCCCGCGTGTAGCGCAGGTTCTGGAGCGCCCGGCCGCCGCGGTCGGCGGTCTGGAGCCGCGCCAGGTCGCGGGTGAGGGGATCGTAGCTCTCGCGGGTCTCGACGCCGTTGCCAAGGACGCGGCGGACGCGGGCGCCGAATTCGTCATAGCCCACGTGCGCGAGGTAGTCGGTGCGCACGCCGCGCAGCACGCCGGAGAGGCTCTTCACCCGGCCGCCCGCGTCGTAGCCCCAGGTCAGCACCTCGCCGTCCGGATAGGTCAGGGAGAGCAGGCGGCTCAGGCGGTCGAAGGCGAAGGTGGTGGTGTAGGGACCGTTGGGTGTCGACCCGTTCAGGGCAGTGGCGGTCTTGACCGTGCGGACGAGCTCGCCGAGCGGGCCGTAGGAGCGCTCCTCGACGCCCGACGCGTCGGTCACCATGGCGATGCGGCCCGCCCGGTTGCCGGGAGCGCCGGGGCCGCCCCAGGTGTAGACGACGTCCTGCGTCGCCGGGTAGTCGATGCGCTCGAGGTGGTGGAGGTTGTTGTGGTAGCGGATCTGCTGCCCCCGCGCGGCGAGGTTGGCCGTGATCCGGGCCCCCAGGTCGCCGCCCATCTCCCAGCGCATCTCGGTGCGGCCGGCGTCGGGGATGTCGAGCACAGTGTTGCGGCCAAGGGTGTCGTGCTCCAGCCGGGTGACGTGCCCCAGGGGATCGGTGACCACGGTGACCTGGGAGAGGGCGTCGTAGGCGTAGCGGGTGATCCTCGGCCGGGGGACGCCTCCCACGGTCGCCGTCTGCTCCACGGCCACGGCGTCCCCCTGGACGTCCCGGTAGATGAGCGTCTTCCGGCCGTTGGGATCGATGCGGGTGGCGAGGAGGCGCATCGCGCCGTCGAACGCCGCGAAGCCATATTCGATCCGGGTCTCGGTGCCCTGCGGGAAGCGGGCGGCCAGGACGCGGTCGAGGACGTCGTACCGGTAGGTGGTCGGGCGGGTCAGCGGAACGTCCACGAAGCGGCTCGCCGGTCCGCCGGAGAAGACCGGCTGTCCCGCCGCGGCGACGCGGCCCAGGGCGTCGAGCTCGAGCCGGCCGCTCACCTGCGTGCCGGTGCGGGTCGACGTGCCGGTGCCGAGATCGATCTCGGCGTCCTCCTGGGTCTGGATCGTCCGGCCGAGGCCGTCCACGAAAGCCGAGCTGTCGAGCGGATCGCCGGGCCGGGTGACGTCCTTGTGATGGACGACGGCCCAGGCCGGGCGCGCCGCGGGGTCGTACTCGAAAGAGAGCGTCGGAGCTCCCGCCGGATCGCCGGGCGCGAAGATCGCGACGAGCCGGCCGAAGCCGTCATGGGTCCGGCGGATGGACTGGCCGTTCTCGTCGACCGTCTCGGTCACCTGGCCGCGCTTCAAGTCGTATGCGGAGCGCCAGGTGTAGCCGAAGGAGTCGGTCACCTGAACCGGCCAGGTGCCGGTCTTCGGCTCGTACGCGAAGGTCTTCCGGTAGCCGGCGGGGTCGGCGGACGAGGCGAGGTTGCCCATCTCGTCCCAGGAGAAGGTCCAGACCGGATTGGTCGTGCCGCTGTACGCGGCGCCGCTCGCGGGATCGCGCCCGCCAACGAGCGTCTGCTCCAGGCGCACCAGGTTGCCCCGCTCGTCGAAGCTCCCCCGCCGCTCGCGCAGCAGCCGCCCGGCCCCGTCGCGCACCTCCAGGTGCTCCGGCGCCGTGACATGGGTTGCGGGGTCGACGTGGTAGGTGATGGCCGTGACCGTGTCGTCGTCGCTCCCCTCGTCGGCAGTGTCGACGGCGCGGATCGTGTTCCCCTGCGCGTCGTAGTCGAAGGTCTCGGTGGTGGACTTGGGCGCGCACCCTTCACTCGCCGCGGTCCCCTCGTAGAAGAAGGTCGACTGCTCGACCAGCGCCGGGAAGAAGGCGTCGCCGCTGTTGCCCACCGCACGTAGATCCCAGCGGCTGGTCTCGACCCGGAAGAGCGCTCCGGATGCGTCGGCCGTCACGGTCTTGACCGGCAGGTGGCGGCGGTAGAGGTCCTGGTTGTGGAAGTGCTCGTCGACCGTCGAGCCGTCGGGCCGGGTGGTGCGCACCCGGGCGTAGCCGTAGCTCTCCCGCTCGGCGCGGTCGTAGAAGGAGTCGTTGAAGTATTCGAAGGCCGTCCGGTAGGAATTGCCGCGGCCGTCGTCGACGGTCGAGGAGGCCAGAACCCACTGGCTGGACGGCATGTCGATGCGGTGCTCGGGGTCGGAGAGGTCGACGCGGTTGCCCTGCCGCCGGTAGTCGAGGGCGATGCTGCCACCGAGCGGGCGGTGCACGGCCGCCAGGAGGTTGACCTTGTCCGCCTGATTGCGCTTGACCCAGACGGTCCCCTCTCCCTTCTTCTTGAGCACCTGGTCCGGCAGGCCGTCGCCGTCCAGGTCCTGGAAGGAGAGCTGCAGGCCGCCGTCGCCGCCCGAGCCTTGGGCCGAGACCTCGATCTGCAGGCCGGCGACCGGAACCGGCGGGATGAGCGGAATGCAGATCGGGGCGCCGGCCGAGCCGCTGCCGTCGATGTTGCCGTTCAGCTCGAGACCGTCGACGCACTGGAAGACGCCGCCCGGGTTGTAGCCGTCGCCCGGAGTCACGGGCCAGCCGGCGTCCGCCAGATACCAGCGCTGTTCCGGATCCCAACCGTCGCCGCGGTTGAGCTTGACGCGGAGGAAATTCTCGCCGCCGTCCTTCGCCACGTGATCGGCCAGGCCGTCACCGTTGACGTCGATCAAGGAGGTGAGAGTCCGCGACAGGGTGACCCCGGCGCCGCCGCCGATGGGTCCGAAGGCGACGCCCAGGTTGTAGGCGGCGCTGCGGGTGAGCGAGATGGAGTCGAGGGTGTCGAGGCCGGTCAAGCCGGAGAGGTCCACCACCTCGCGGCAGCGGGAGACGTCGCCCCAGCGCGGCAACGGCCAGGCCTCGGGCGCGCCGAAGCGGTAGCCGAGATTGAGCCGCACTGCGAGCACGTCGGAACCGACGCCCAGGGAAACGCGGTCCGGCAGGCCGTCGCCGTTGACGTCCACCAGGTCGTCCCGCGTGCGGCTGACCGCGGTGGTGGCGCCGGCCGAGGGCATGGTGGAGAGCACGGCGCGCGGATTGCCCTGGCCGTCCTTCTTGGTGTAGTGGAGGCCGATGCTCAGCGCGGCGCTGGCGTTGAAGTCGTCGACATGGCGGACGGCGTCGAGACCGGGCACCGCCGTGAAGGCTCCGAAGCCGTTGCCGGTCGAGAAGCCGGCCGTTCCCTGCCCCACGTGATCGTCCTGCTGATCGCCGTTCAGGTCCAGGAGGTCGAGCTGGACCTCGCTGTACCCGGACGCGACGGACAGGCTGGCCGGGCCGGCGTTGGCGCCGGCTCCCTGGGTACGGCCATAGGTCTTGCGCAGCATCCCCGGACCGGAGCCGCTTCCGCCGCCATTGGCCCGGTGCAGCGCGGCCGTGACGTTGGTGCCGCGGCGCGAGGGCTTGACCTCCGCGCCCGCCAGGTAGAGGTCGAAGCCGCCGGCCCGCCAGAGGGGCTCGGCCAGCTCGCGGCTCCCCTGCCACTGCGGCGCGGCGGCGACAAAGTCGTCGAGGTCGGGAATGAGCCCGCGGTCCTGGAAGGCCTTCGCCCCGTTCCACTCGCCGTAGAACCAGCCGTGCCAGCCGCCGGAGAGGACGTTGCCGGGCGCCTCCGGGTCTTCCAGGCGCACATTGACCGGCAGGGACTCGCTGCCGTGGAGGACGAGGAACGTGCCGGCCGCGCTGGGCTCACCGGCGACCGCGGTGAAGGTGAGGCGCTCGCCCGCCGCGAGGTCCGCGGTGATCTCGAAGCTGCCGCCCGGCACGCCCGCGGGCACCACGGCCTTGCCGAGCAGGCGGTGGAGGCTCTGGGCGAACAGCTTCACCGGCGCCCGGCGGAGGAAGACCGGACCCGCGTCCTGCCAGGCGAGCAGGAGCTTGTAGGTGCCCGCCGCCGGCGCCGCCCACGAGACGGTGGGCCGGTCAAGCGGCAGGAGGCGGTGGACGTCATAGGCCACTTGCGCCGGCTGGTCCTCCGACAGCGGCACCCCCTGCGGCCAGTCCGCCGGAGTGAACGAGAGGATCGGCCGCCAGGCGACCCGGGCGGGATCGATCTGGCTGTCCGAGGCGACCCGGAAGGTGAGGACGTCCTCCCGCGCCACGGACACGCCGGCCGCGGCATCGAAGCTGCCCGCGTCCGCCGCCGCCAGGGCCAGGGAGCGGACCACGGCGCCGTTCTTGCGGATCGTCACCATCACGTCGTCGGACGTGGGCTGCTTGACGATCTCGCCGAGGATGCGGACCTCACCGCCGCCCGGAGCCGTCCAGGCGCCTCCGGGCGGGCCGGCGAGGCGGAAGTCGTCCGCGGCGTCGAACACGTAGACCGGCGCGCCCCAGGGCTCCAGGAGAGTCAGGTCGAGGGCGGGATAGGTGATGCGCGGCGCCCAGAGCAGCGCGTCGCCTTCGGTGTCGTCGATGGCATGGGCCAGGAAATAGAGCCGCTCTCCCGCGCTGACCTGGAGCGCCAGGCCGCCGCCGCAGGAGTCTGCGGGTCCGGGCGTGCAGGGGGTGACCTCGTCCGGCGCGAACGTGTGCCGCCAGATCCGCTGGCCATTCCGATGGATCTCGGCCACCACGCCGTCGGTGCCGCCGGCCTGCTTCTTCTGTACCGCTCCGGCGAGGATGATCGCCCCGCTGTAGGGGAGCTCCAGCTCGCGGAGGACGTCGGCCAGCGGGAGGGCGCCCTTCAGCTCGCTCTCCTCGCCCGGCGCCGCGAGATCGAGACCGGGACCGCTCCACGCCGGAGCCTGCGGGCCGAAGGCCTGGCCGTCGTTGAAGCGGACGCCGCCGCCGCTCAGCAGGTCCGGCAGGCCGTCGCCGTTGACGTCCGCCACCCCCCGGTCCTCGTTGCTGTGGCTCCACACCCAGCTCACGTCGCCGCCCGCCGCCTCGCCGGGCGCGTGGAGCCCGATCGCGACGTCGAAGCTGCTCTCGTCGGTATGGGAGAGAGAGTCGTCGACGCCGTCGAGCCGCGCCGGCCGGAAGCCGGCCGCGCCGGTGGCCGTGTCATAGGCGTTCAGGTCGACCCGGCCGTCGTCCGCGAGGCGGTCGGGCAGGCCGTCGCCGTTGACGTCGAGGAAGAGCGCCGAGGTGCTCGTCGCCCCCGCGCTGAAGCCCCCCTGGACGCCGACGTGGCCCTGGCAGGCAGGGTTGGGGGCGATGCCCACGAAGACGTGGGCGCCGGCCGCGAAATGGGACGTCGCGGTGGCGTCGCGCCCGCCCCCCACACCCGGCCAGGCCGCGGGGGCGGAGAAACCGGCATAACCCTCCTCCGCACTCCCGGCGCGAGGCATGCCGAAGTAGTCGAAGCTGTGGCGGTAGAGCTCGGTCGCGCCGTCCTCCCCGGTCACCGAGAGGGCCTCCAGGAGGGTCTTGCGGAACTCCCCTTCGCGGTACTCGAAGCGGTAGCGGTTGACCAGCTCGGTCTCCTCGAAGGGAGCCGCCAGCACGTCGATCCGGTCGAGACGGCGGCGCGTCACGGTCTTGAAACCGGAGATGCCGGACGACGTCTTGTCCGGGCGCTCGCCCCCTTCCAGGTCGTCGAGGATGAAACGGACCTGATAAAACGCCGGCTTCCGGCCGCCGGTGTACTCGATGCGCGCCGGATAGACCTGCGTCCACGGCTCGCCGATCTCTCCGGCCGCCGGGCCATCCGTCGCATAGAAGTACTCCACCGTATTGCCGTGGAGGTCGACGACACGCTCCAGGAACCAGCGGAAGACGTTGTGGGGCGCGCGGACGTCCGCGAGGCGCGCCTGCGCCGTCTCGCCGTAGATCCAGCGCGTCCCGTCCTTGTCCGTGACCTCCCAGAAGTAGGAATCCGGCGAGCCGCCGCGGCGCACGATGCGCTGGAATTCCCCCTCGGAACGCCGGGTGAAGATGCGGTTGAGCACGCGGGGCACCGGCGCCGTGCGGCTCGCCACCGGCGCGAGCTGCTCGCCCTCGAGGAGATAGGTCTCGGTCTCGGCGCCGGGGGTGTAGCGCGGCACGCCGTAGAGCGTCGAGACCTCGATGGCGGGCAGCCGCAGGTCCCACCCCTCGCCCAGCCAGCCGTTGCCGGATCCGCTGCCGTACTCCACCGACAGAGCGGGCTCCAGCCCCTGCCGGCCTGCCGGCAAATCGAGCGGGAAGCTGAGCTGGGCGTCGCCCTGCGGACCTCCCTCCGGCGGCTCGATCAGGGTGATCCCGGAGGAGGGATCGGCCTTCGCCAGCTCGCGGACGGAATTCGGGCTGAAGCTCTCCCCCGCCGACTCGTCCGGAACGGTCAGGGTGGCGTTGATGAAATCGGTGAAGTGCTCGGTGGCGCTGGCGATCGTGCGGCGGCCTGCCTCGACGGCGATCCGCTCGATGGGGATCCAGCGGCCCGACTCCTCGTCGAAGAAGAAGGTCTGGACGTCGTCATCGGTCAGGCCCGGCGGGATCAGCTCCGGGTCGTAAGGGAGCGTCAGGCGCACCGGCTGGCGGAAGCGCAAACCGTGGGGGCCCATCCGGAAGCCGCCCTTGGCCGGCGTGACGTTCGTCATGCCCGTGTCCAGGGCCGGCAGATCCCCGGCGGCGAGAGCCCGCATCGAGAGCGCGGTCTTCTGTCCCAGGGCGCCGGCGGGGACGTCGAGCCGGGCCTGCCCCAGGGCGAGGGACTTCGCCTCGCCGGGAGAGGCCTGGGCCTCGGCGGTCTTCTCGGCGGGATCGCCGTCCTCCGGACGTCCCAGGCGCACCGGTCGCGTCAGGCGGGAGCCGTCCGGATAGACGAGCGTGAGCGCGACCTCCCACACTCCGGAAGCTCCGGCCGGCCGCGGCACGTAGACCTCGAAGGCGCCGTCCTCGGGCGTCAGAGCGGCGGAGACCGGCAGGCCGTCGATCAGGAGCCCTGCCGGGGCGCCCTCGGCGAAGCCGCGCAGGCAGACTCCGCCGGCCCCGTCCTCGACCGGCCGGGTGAGCTGCAGGCGCGGCGAGGCACCAACGCCCGCAGGGCTCGCCAGGAGGTCCGCCTCCACGATCGCCCCCCCGCCCCCATTGGTCCAGGAGAGCCGCAGGGCGGTGACGGCCGGCAGGTCTTCTTCAAGCCTGAGGCGGTGCCGGCCATCGAGATCCGACCGATCCGACCGATCCGTCAGATCAACGAGATCGAGCCGCGCCAGTGGCTCGATGGCGCCGCCGGGAAGGACCGCTTCCACCGCCAGCTCGCCCGCCAGGCGGCCGGAGGTGACGAGATCGAGCGCCCAGGGCTGCGACGCACGGCGCAGCGGCAGCTCGACCGCCTCAGCGCCGTCCCAGGCGGTGGCCGGGTTCCCGTCGACGAGGGCGGCGGCCTGCGCGGAGGGCGCGGGAGCGGCGAGAACCGCATCCCCGGCGAGCGGATGGCCGTCGTCCTCCACCAGGACGAGGCGGAGGCTGCGGACGGTGTAGGGGAGGATCTCGGCACCGCGCTGGAGACCGGAGCGGACGCTCTCGCGCAGGCCGGACACGCCCGCGGGCGGCAGATCCTCGCGAGCGACCGGGAAGAACCGCACCTCGTTGCGCCCGCGGCGCAGCCAGGCCGGATTGATCTCCTCGAGCTGGAGCCCGGCCCCGGGCACCGCCTGGGCGGCGAACCCGCCCTGGGCCGGCAGGCCGTTGACCGCGCGGACCGCGGCCGACCAGTCCGGGAGCCCGTCCAGCTCATAGGCGAGGAAGGCGCGCTGGAAGGTCGCGGGATCGCGGTCGAGGAGGATGTGGAAGACCGCTTCGGATCCCTCGACGAGCGCTCCGGCGGCCGGGCGGGCCGTCACGATGCGGGACGCATCGGAGGAGCCTGCGCTCCACAGCTCGATCTCGGGCAGGGTCGCGCCGGCTTCGGCCGGCTGCCAGTCGAAAAGCAGCGTGCGCGCGGTCGCCGGCGTCTCCACCGTGAAGCGGCGCCAGCCCCGGGACGTCGGATCGAGCTCGATCTCCTGCACCGGCACCCAGGCGCCGTCGCGTCCGGCCGAGACGGTGAGATGCCCGCCGGCGGGACCGAAGACGCCCACGGCCGCGATCCGGCGCGGCCGGTCGAGATCGAGCCGGACGCGCGCCGGCCCGCCGCCCTTCCGGGTCAGACCTCGTTGCAGATCCCCGTCGAAGAGAGACCAGGGATCACCTTCCGCTCCCCCGCCGGCCCAGGAGACGGCGGCGGGCAGCGTTCTGCGCAGAGGCGCGTCCTCCAGAGATCGGGAGCCCGGACGCCATGCCTGGGCGAGACCCAGGCCCCCCAGCACCATGGCAGCGAGCACTGAGAAACCGACGACCTTTTGGCGGCGCATTTGAACCTCCTCCCGCACCGGGCGCAGAGCCGGGTTGTGCAACCTGGTCCTGCTGGGCGGTCGGCAAGCCCCAAGGGCAAAGGCGATGCCACCCGTGGAAGGCGGCGTAAACCATTGATCGATCGAGAGGATTGCGTAGATCGGGAACGAGGCGAAGAGAGGCCGCGGCCGTGTCAGCCGTGTGTCAGAAACGTCGGAAAACGTCGGATAATGTCGGGCGCGCTCAACGGCGGAAGCTCAATCCCCCGGCAGCAGATGCTTCTGCACCTTCCCCAGAGCATTCCGGGGCAACCCATCGACCACCCGGAACGTCCGAGGCACCTTGAACCCCGCGATGCGCCCCTTGCAGAACTCGATCAGCGCGGCCTCGTCGACCGGACTTTCCGTGACCAGGAAAGCCACCGGCACCTCCCCCCACTCGGGATGCGGCCGGCCCACGACCGCCGCCTCCCGCACTCCGGGGAACGATTCCAGCACCTCTTCGATCTCGCGAGGATAAACATTGAAACCGCCGGAGAGGATCAGCTCCGTGCGCCGCCCCAGGAGAGTGATGGTTCCGGTCTCCGCATCGCGCACCGCCAGGTCCCCCGTGCGGAACCAACGCCGTCCCAGCTCGTCATGCACAAAGCTCTCGGCGGTCTTCTCCGCGGCCCGCCAATAACCGGAAAAGACGTTGCTGCCGCGGACGAGGAGCTCGCCACTCTCGTCGATCCGGGCGGAGACACCGGGCAGAGGCGTACCCACCGTGCCCGGGCGGCGCTCTCCGGCATAGGGGTTGCTCAGGTTCATCCCCGTCTCGGTCATCCCGTAGCGCTCCAGGATCGCGTGACCGGTCAGCTCGCGGAAGGCCGCGAACGTCTCCGGCGCGAGCGGCGCGCTCCCCGAGCAGAAGAGGCGCATCCGGCGCAGCCCCGCGGAATCTCCGGAGCGCCGCAGCTCCTCCACCAGCCGCACGTACATCGTGGGCACCCCAAAGAACAGCGTCGCCTCCCCGCCCACCAGTTCGGCCACCACGGCGGTCGCCTCGAAACGGCGGCGCAGCAACACGGTGGCCCCGGCCGAGAGAGCGCAGCAGAGGCCCACGACGAGGCCGTGCGTGTGGAAGAGCGGAAGCGTCAGGAGAAGGGCGTCGTCCGCCTCCCAGGCCCAGGCCGCGAGGAGTCCGGTCACGGTCGCAAGCACGTTGTCATGAGAGATCATCGCCCCCTTGCTGCGCCCCGTGGTGCCCGAAGTGTAGAGGAGCATCGCGAGATCCCCGCCACCCACCCGAGCCGGCACGAATGCCCCATCCTCCGCCCAGCCCGCCAGATCCTCGGCCAGCACGATTTCGACGCTCCCCCGCTCCCCCGCCTCCAATTCATCGAGAACCGAAAGCTGCGAACGTTCCGTCAGAAGCAGCCGAGGCTCCGCATCGGAAAGCATGTGGGCGATCTCGCGCCGGCGGTAGGCCAGATTGATCGGAACAAGCACCGCGCCGAGATGAAACAGCGCAAGGAGAGCCGTGACGAACTCCGGCCGGTTCCCCAGGAAGAACGCCACCCGGTCCCCCGGCCCTACCCCGCGAGCCGCAAACCCCGCCGCCACCCGGCGCGCCTCGGCGAACAGCCCGGCGTAGGAAAGATCGAGAGAGGTGCCGTCCTCGCCACGGAAGCGCAGGGCGGGTTTGTGGGGTTCTCGGTGGAGGGGGATGGCGAAGAGGTCGAGGAGGTTCATGGGCGTGGCGATTCTACAGCGGCGGGAGGGGAATCCAGAGGCCGGCTTCGCCGGGACCCTCACCCCCTGGCGTGCGGGGCAAAGGCAATCGGGCTAGAATGGCGATTGGATGCGCAAGACGGTCTATTTGGACAGCACGATTCCCAGCTACCTCTTCGACCAGAGGGAGAGCATCCGGGAATTCATCGAGATTACCAAAACCTGGTGGGAGCAAGAGAGGCGGCATTTTCGAGTTGTGATCTCCGATGCGACGATCATTGAGGTGGGCGATGGCAACCACCCCTACAAAGAGCGGATCATCAGAGAGTGCATCTCCAGTCTCGAAGTACTGCCTCCTCATGAACGGCTGGAGGAAGTCGTCCGTACCTACATCGACAACCATCTCATGCCGGCTGGTGCGACAGGGGACGCAGTTCACCTTGCATACGCCTCCTTCTACAAGGCGGACTTTCTCATGACATGGAACTGCAACCACCTCGCAAATGCCAACAAGCGGCAGCACATAGCGGTCATCAACACGCGCCTGAAGCTGTTCATCCCAGAGATCGTGACCCCTATGGAGCTCTTTACGGAGACCGACACATGATCACGAACCACATCCTCGAAGACAAATGGAGAGTCCAGAAGGCTTTGGACGAACAGGCCGGCCATGATCCAAGCCGGTACATCGCGCTCGTTCACCAGAGGGCCATGGAGACGCAAGAGCGCTATGAGGTCCAATTCCGGTATATTGAAAGGGAAGAATCCGTCCTTCCGAAATGAAGGTACCTGACAGAGGCGCCCTCCAAAAAGACGCCGCCCCGGCTTCCCGGAGCGGCGTTGGAGGGACCTTCTTACAGCAGCTTCACAACCCGCTCAGCCAGGCCGCCATCACCGAGCACCACCGACAGGTTGGCCTTCTCGGCCACCTTCTCGAGGACCTCGAGCTCCCGCAGCCGCATCAGCGTCGGGTTCGTCTCGAAGATCCGCGCGGTGTTGGCCTGCGAACGGATCGCCGCGGTCTCCTCGCGCCGGGTGACCAGCGAGGCTTCGGCGGCCTTCCGCGCCTCGGTCACCCGGTTGAGCAGGGTCCGCATCTCGCCCGGCAGGATCAGGTCCCGCACGCCCACGGTGCGCACCTCCAGCCCCAGGGCCGTGGCCCGCGCCCGCAGGATGCTCTCGAGCTCGTTCGCGACGCCGTCCTTGTCGGCCAGCAGCGCGTCGAGCTCCCGGGTGCCGACCACGGCCCGCACCACGAGCTGGGCCTGCCGGTAGAGAGCCTGCGTGAAATTCTCCACCGCGGTCACCGCCTGCACCGGATCGATCACCCGGTAGGTGACGACGGCGTTCAGACGCAGCGTGACCTTGTCGGCCGTCATGATCTCCTGCCCGTTGATCTCGGACGCCTGCTCCTTCAAATCGACCTGAAAGATCCGCAGGTCGCCCTCGCCCCGCCAGAACGCGTGCACACCCGGCTCCAGCGTGGCGGTGAGACGCCCGTTCTGAAACACCAGAGCGGTCCAGCCGGCGGCCACGGTCGACACCTCGAGCATCGCTGCCGCGCCGCGCGCCGTCAGGATCACCGACAGATCGCGATGCTCGAACCGCACCATCCGCGCATCGATCACCTCGACGCGCACCTCCCGCTGGACCGTCCACAGCACGTGGAGACCGGTCCCGCACACCGCGTCGATCCGGCCGTCGATCCAGACGAGCGCCCGCTCGTGATCCTTGAGATCGAGGACGTGCGTCTCATTCGCGAGAACGCCCGACTTGACGATCAACTCCAGATCGTGATGCACGAGCCACGGCTTCCGGATCGAAACAATTTCGATGAACAGATGCCTGCCCGGATCAGCCAGGACATACCGTCCCGGACCGAGCGACCGCACGAGCGCGCCGTCGCGGAACACGAGGCCCCGCTCCATCTCTTCGATCTTCACCCGGTGCCACATCTTCATCACACCCATGATGCACCTTCCTTTCGAAAGTGGCCTCCGGAGGGCGGAGTGCCGGTCCGCCCCACCGCGGGCGCGGAGCGCCGCCCGAGGCCGCGCCTCCCGCCATCGCGCCGCGCTCCCATCCATCCAGAGCGAGGCGGTCCGGCGTTCAGCGGGACCGGGTCGGCGGCGCCGCAGAGCGCCGTTGCATGGTGCCGTCCGCGGAGCGAAAACGCCTCTCCGCGAAAGGCCGGCGGGTTACGGAACCCGCCCCCCGGAAAACCTTTCACACAGAAACCGTTTTACAGACGGTTTGCGACGGAGGAGTCGAACCTCCGACCCACGGATTCTCAGTCCGCTGCTCTATCCTCTGAGCTAGTCGCAAGGCTTCTCCCTGCCCGTTGGAACCCGCTGGGGAATACACGCCATCCAATCCCACAAAGGGAGGCGCGTGCACCCTGCGGCCGGACAGAGCTTCGCCCATGTTCAAAGGCCACATGGCCTGTGAAACCTTTTGTAAAGCCCCAGAAAGCGAAAAGGCCTTCCAGGGCGTCGACCCTGGAAGGCCTGGTGAATCACCAGGATTTCGCTTCCTCTAGGGTCCGTTCCCCTCCACGCGCCGAGGCTGGATCGGGCAGAACAAGGTCCTGCGATCGCCGGCCGGCTGCGTTGGGTTGAGTTGGGTTCGGAGTTTCATGTTGGTTTCTCCCGTAAGGGGAACGTGAAGATAAACGGAAACCATTTCGGTTGTCAACCCCCCAATCATTCGACCACCACCCCCCTGGGACCGCCGGTGTCCCCGCCGGCGCAGATTCCCCGTGTCCGCGACGCTTCGGTGGCATAATGAAGGAGTTGCCGGACAGCCAGAGGGGACTCCATGCGAGACCAGGTCTTCATCATCTATAGCCATCGCGACAAGAAGCTCATGGAAGAGCTTCTCGTCCACATGAAGCCCTACGTCCGCTCAGGCTCCGTCACGGCCTGGTCGGACCGGCAGATCGCCGCGGGCTCGAAATGGTTCGCCGAAATTCAGGCGGCCTTGGCGAAGACCAGCATCGCAGTTCTCCTCGTGAGCCCTCAATTCCTCGCGTCGGATTTCATTCACAAGCACGAGCTCGGGCCGCTTCTGAAGGAGGCCGAGGCGGGGGGCGTCCAGATCCTGTGGGTGCAGCTCCGAGCGGCCAGCTACACAGAAACTGCCCTCAAGAACTATCAGGCCGTTGTCTCGCCGCCGGCCAAGCCGCTGGCGGAAATGAAGACTGAGCGCGACCGGGCGTGGGTCCAGCTCTGTGAGGAGGTCAAGAAAGCCGTCAACGGCCCACCGAAGTCCGCCGGCGCATCACCGGCGATCGGCCCTCACCTCGACCTCGGCCGCCTCCCCATCCCCGGCCCCCTCTTCCTCGGCCGCGAGACCGAGCTCGCCCGTCAGCCGGGGGAGTTGGGCCAATGCGCTGCACCAGGCGGGGCGGTGGGAGGAGAGCGCGGCGGCCTTCCACAGGGCCGAGGTGCTTCAGGCGGAGCGGCAGTCGGAGTTCCCCCGTCTCTATGGGCTCGTGGGCTTTTTGAACTGCGATTTTCTACTGAGCCAGGCGGAACCGGAAGCCGGGTCCGGGCTGCGTGGTTTCACGAGGCAAGGCTCCCGCCCGGAGAAGAAAGAGCGGTTCCGACAAGCCTGTCGGGAGGTGTTGGAGCGGGCACAGAAGGCGCTGACGATCGTAATGAACGGCTCCAAGAATCTCCTCGACATCGCCCTAAGTCACCTCACCCTGGGCTGCGCCCACCTCGGCTTAGCCCTGACGGACCCCAGAGAAGACCGCCCTGCCGGGCTCGCCCAAGCCGCCGAGTTCCTAAACCGGGCAATGGACGGCCTGCTCCAAGCCGGAACCGAGGACCACCTGCCCCGCGGCTTCCTAGCCCGCGCCGCCCTCCGGCGCTTCCGCTCCGACTTTTTGGGCGCTGCCGCGGACCTCACCGAGGCCCTGGAGATCGCCGAGCGCGGTCCGATGCGGCTTCACGAGTGCGATGCGCACCTGGAATGGGCGCGCCTCTGCCGGGACCAGGGGGATCTCGCCGCGGCGCGGGGGCATGTGGCGCGGGCGGGGGAGTTGGTGCGCGCGACGGGGTATGGGCGGCGGGCGCGGGAGGTGGCGTGGTTGGAGAAGGAGATCCTTGCGCATCCCAACGGAGGGTCCCGGTAGAGACGCCCCAGTCCGTTACCAGGGATCTGCCGGGTGTACACAGTCGGGGCGTCTCAAAGCTTCGCAGGCGATACGGGTTCTGCTGGCGCAGGCAACGATCGGATGCCTGGCTGTTATGGGAAAGGACGGCCCGGCCAGCCGTTTGTGCTCGGCGGGAGCGGTATCGGCGTCGGAGCCTTGAGACGCCCCGACTGTGTGCACCCGGTCTGTTCGTGGTGACGGACTGGGGCGTCTCTACCGCATCGTCCCGGTTCGTTGAAGGGCGGATGTCTTCCCGTTGAACAGTCTCTCTCTCCCCGTCGAGGTGGGACCGAGAACCGTTGAGCCGTACTACAGTACCGTTCAACGGGACTGGAGTACCGCTGTGCCGTACTGGAGTACCGCTCAACGGTCCTCCAGTACCGTGGCACGGTACGGCAGTACGGCTGAACAGTTCTCGCGTACCGTTGAGCCGTACTGGAGTACCGTTGCACCGTACTGGAGTACAGCTCAACCGTACTGGAGTACTGCTCAACCGTACTCCTTCCCCGTTCAACCGTACTGCCGTACCGTTTCGTCGTACTGGAGTACCGTTCAATGGTTCGCCAGTACCGTTCAACGGTTCTCGAGTACGGCTGCACCGTACTCCCGTACGGTTCAACGGTACTGGAGCACGGTTGAACAGTTCTCCAGTACGGCAGGACCGTACTCCAGTACCGTTGAACGGTTCTCCAGTACGGCTCAACCGTACTGGCGTACCGTTGCGCGGTACTCCTTCCCCGTTGAAGGGTACTCCTTCCCCGTTGAGCCGTACTCCAGTCCCGTTGAACGGTTCTGAACCGCAGGCGAGGGTTTCAGCCTCCGGCGCATCGTCGCGGCACGGCGGTTGCAGCTCTCGGGGGGTGATGAACGAGAGCCCTTCAGTCTCCCTGCGGATCGGAGCCGGAGCCCATCGGGGGCTTGTGCGGGAGGAGAACCAGGATCGCATCAGCCGGATCCTTTCTCCCCTGGGCGAGGTTTTTGTCGTGGCGGACGGCATGGGTGGTCACGAGGGCGGGGCCACGGCGGCCCAGATGCTGATCGACAGCCTCGGTCAGCACTTGCGCGCCCTCCCGCCCGGAACGGCACCGGATGAGGCGCTGCGCCAGGCCGCCGCACAGGCCAATGCGGACATCCTTCGGAAGGCCAAGGGGACCGATCCGCGCCTGGCCAAGATGGGGGCGACGTGCGTTCTCGCCCTGATTCAGGGCGACCGCGCCTGGATCGCTCATGCCGGCGACAGCCGGGCCTATCTCTGGCGCGGGGGGCAGCTCACGCGGCTGACGCGGGATCACACGCTCGTCCAGCGGATGGTCGACCATCAGATCCTCAACGAGGAGGAGGCGCGCCATCATCCGGACTCGCATGTGGTCACCCGCTCCTTCGGCCAGACGGCGGAGACCGATCTGGAGGTCGCCGCTCCGCTGGAGCTGCTCGACAGGGACCGCCTGCTTCTCTGCTCGGATGGGCTGTCCGGGTACGTCGACGACGCCGCGATCTCACGGGTCCTCGCCGAGCGCGGCAACCCCCAGGCGGCCACGGACGACCTGATCAAGCTGGCGCTTCAGGCGGGGGGCCAGGACAACATCAGCGTGCAGATCGTCGACGTGCAGGCGTCGGCGCTGGCTGCCGCGCCTCCACCCGCGGCGAAGGTCTCCGAGAGTGAGCCGCGCCGCGGGATGTCCGGCGTCGTGCTGCTGGTTCCCCTGATCCTGGTCATCGCTCTGGCCGGGTTCATGCTCCCGTGGAGGAGCTGGCTGGCGCCTGCCCCTCCGGAGCCGGCGGTGCCGCAAGAGACGATTCCGCAGGGCGCGTCGCCCGATCCGACAGGTCCGACCGATCTGTCCGATCAGACCGATCCGTTCGCCGCGGCGGGGACGGCGCCGGTTCCCGAGAGCGCTCCCCCGCAGCTCCCGCGCATCACCGTGGTGAGCCCCGCGGGGCTCTCACAGCCTGAGGTCAAACAGCGCGTCCTCCGGGAGTATCCGGCGAACTGGTCGTCTCCAGGGACGCTGGAGGATCGGCTGGCCGGCTCTCTGGCCCAGGGGCATGTCTATTACCGTGCAGGCTTCGGTCCGGAGTCCACCCGCCTCGCCCAGGAGCTCGGCTATGCGGCGGTCCCCTGGCCCGAGAGCCTCGTGGGCGAGCATCCGGAAGCCGACATTCTCGTCATCTACGGAGGAGCGTCGTGAGCCTGCAATACTGCCCCGCGGGCCGCCATCCCATGGACCCCGGCTGGGAGGTCTGCCCTTATTGCGCCAGCGAGAGCGCGCCGCAGGGGCGAAACGACGCCACGCGCCGCTCGATGCCGGAAGCCGAGATATCCCCCGCTCCTCTCGCCGGCGCGGCAGTCCCTCGAACGGTCTTTAATGGCGAGGGTCGGCGTATTGTGGGCGTGATGGCGACCTACACCTGGCAAACCGATGGGGAGGTCTTCCTCGTCCGCGAGGGGAGCAACCTCGTGGGGAGCGCACCCGAGTGCGAGATCCGCATCACCTCAGACCCCCGGATGTCGGCGCGGCACGCCTGTATCGTGCACCGGCCCGGAGGGTTCTGGATCGACGATGAAAACAGCATGAATGGCACGTTCGTGGAGGGAACGCTCATCGAGGAGAAACGGCGCCTGCCGGACTCCGCGGTCCTTCGGACGGGCGATACGCTCTGGCGGTTCACCGCTCTCGAGCCGCCACCGGAGAGCTGAAAGGAGCGGGATGCAAGAAGGCCAAAAAATCCGCGACTACGTTCTGGAAGAGAAGATCGGCGAAGGGGGCATGGGCGAGGTCTGGCGCGCCGAGCACACCATCCTGCACCGGAAGGTGGCGATCAAGGCCATGGCGCGGCACGTGGAAACCGATCCCGAGTTCGGCCAGCGCTTCCTTCAGGAAGCCCAATCCCAGGCCCGGCTGAGCCATCCGCGCATCGTCCACGTCAGCGATTTCTTCGCGGAGGACGGCCAGTACTTCCTCGTCATGCCCCTGCTGTCGGGGAAGAACCTGGCCGACCGCCTGCACGACGTCCAGGGCCCCTTGTCAGTCGGCGAGGCTCTGGGCATCGCGCGCGACGTGCTCGACGCCCTCGACTACGCCCATCAGCAGGGGGTCATCCACCGCGACGTCAAGCCCTCGAACATCCTCCTGGACCAGGAGGATCATGCCAGCCTGACCGACTTCGGGATCGCCCTGTCGCTGGGACGGCAGCGCGTGACGCAGGCGACGACCTCCCTTGGCACGCCGCACTACATGAGTCCGGAGCAGATCCGCTCGCCGCGCACCGTGGATCACCGGACCGACGTCTACAGCTTCGGATGCGTTCTGTACGAGATGCTCACCGGGCGGCCCCCATTCGCCGAGGCGGCGGACTCCGACGACACGGACTTCGCCCTGAAGGAAGCCCACGTGTACCGCGCTCCGGAGTCCCTGCGGACTCATAATCCGCAGATCCCCGCCTGGCTGGACGCGGTGGTCCTGCGCGCCCTGGCCAAGAATCCCGATGAGCGGTTCTCCGGCTGCGGAGAGTTTCGCCGCACGCTGGAGGCCCCATCCGCGGCGGCTCAACCCATTGCGCCGGCTCCAGCTCCGGTCCGGGCGGTAAGGAGGCCGGGGACGGCTCCGGCCGGAAAACGGCTGCCCGTGGCGTTGATCGCGGGAATCGCGGTGGTCGTGGCGGTCCTGGCGGCGCTCGTCCTGTTGGCCACCCGGGAGCGCTGGGGATCGGAAGAACCGGCGGTTGAAGAGTCAGCGACGGGCGCAGCGACAACCGAGCCCATGGACCCGAACGTGGAGGTCGTCGAGGCAGGGAATGAAAAGTCCGGCAGGGCCGGAACGACCGACGAACCCGTGATCACGGATCTGGAAGCGGCCGCGGCCACGGATGCGGAAACGGATCAGGGAACGGTCGAGACCTTGCCGGTCGAGATCGACATCAGGCCGGCAAAGCCGGAGCCGGAGACCACCGAGCCGGTCACGACGAGCCTGGAAGGCGGGATCAAGCCGCCCGCGGACGCGGCTCCGGAAGAGCCCGAGCCGCTGGGGACGGATCTGGCCCCGCCGCCCTGACCTCACCCCCCCGGCCCCCCTCTCCCATCGCCCCCCCTTCCACCGGGAGAGGGGGGAGACTGGCTTTCGGAAGTAAGAGGGTGGGTGGGGGCGCCCCTCTCCCGGTCGGCGGGGCGATGGGAGAGGGGTCGGGGGTGAGGTCAGCGGTGGCCGAACAGCTTTCCCAGCACCCGGCCGACGCCCTTCTCCACCTGCTGGCGAACCGCTTCGCGGACGGCGCGGCGACCCTGTGCACGCAAAGTCATGGTATCGGCGGTCACCTTGGGCGCCTCCAGCGTGCCCACGACGCGCAGGGGGATGGTCACCCAGCCGCCGTCGTCCACCAGGTCGAGGATCTCCGGCGCAACGCGCGCCAGGGCCACGGCGTCGCGGGGAGCGCGCACGGAGATCCGCAGATCCACGGGACCGGCGAGGTCCGCCCAACCGGAAAAGCCGAGCGACAGGAGCGAGGTCCGCACCTCGAAGGGGTCGACGCTCAGCCGGTCGTTGCGCATGCGGAACGGCACGGAGACCGGCTCATAGGCCGAGCCCTTCAGGGCGGCGCGGCCGAGGACGGCCTCGATCGCGGTGAACAGGGGCGAGCCCGGCAGCTGGCCCGCCGCCAGGGAGAACGTCCCCTTCCCTGTCAGGTCGCGGGTCTCCGTGCCAAACCCGGTGGCGTCGAAGGCCAGGATTCCGGGGCCGAAGCCGCCACCGGAGCCTGCGGCGAGCATGGCGTTCGCGTCCAGCGGATCGACGCGCATGGTGAAGCGGTAGGCGAAGGGGTCCTGATTAAGGTCGGCGTCGAACTGGCCGAGGAGGAAGCGGCCCTGGGGGAGCTTCAGGCCGAACTCCTCGAGGAGGAAATGGCCGTCCGCCAACCGCAGCTTGCCGCTCCCCTCGGTGGCGCGCAGCCCGCCGAGCACGACCTCGCCGGTGTGCAGGTCTCCCCCGGCGCGCAGGCCCTGGAGCGCCGTCGGCGCGTCGAGCAGCGCGAGGCCGCGGAGCTCGACGTCCATCCCCCGGATCTCCACGTCCGGCGCGGGCGCGCCTTCGACGCGGGTCGCCAGGGTGCCGCCGCGCAGCCAGATGCGGTCGACGGAGAGGACCGGCCCCTTCGCAGCTTCTTCCGGAGCCGAGCCCTGGACCGCCTTGGACATCCCGGTCGCCGCCGCCGGCCGGACCCCAGGCGCCGGGGTCCTCACGGGGGCTTCCTCCTCGGGCGTCACCAGCTCGATCTTCGGGTCATAGACCACGATCCGCTCGATCTCGACCCGGCCGCGCAGCAGCGGAGCGAGGCGGTGCTCGGCGAGGAGGCCCGCGGCCTGGACGCTCAGCCGGCCGCTCGGTCCGTCCGTCACGAACCGGACCCCGTCCATCTTCAAGCCGCGCGACAGGTTCAGCCGGAACGCGTCCGCCTCGATCTGGAGACCGGTCCGCGCGCTCACCTCGTCCAGCACGGCCTTGCCCAGGCGCGGCGAGTCGAAATCGACCAGGAACGCCACGACCACGAACGCAGCCAGCAGCACGGCGAGGCCACCGCCAATCCAGAGGAGCTTTCGCATGGTGACGTTCAGGATATCAAATCTCTCCGGCGTAACTCAGGCGCAAGATGCGCTATAATCTCCCCGCTATGGCAGGCGTACCGAACACCTCCCCCAAAGGCCGCGGGGCCGGCACCAATCCGACGAACCGGTTCGAGCGGGTCTCCATCGAGATGGAGGTCCCGGGTCCCGACCGGGTCCCAACCGAGCTGCTGCGCGACAGCTCGCGGTCGATCATCGCGACCAACGACAGCCCCGACGTGGGGTTCGCCGCCTCGATCAACCCCTACCGGGGGTGCGAGCATGGCTGTATCTATTGCTATGCCCGGCCCACGCACGAGTACCTGGGCTTTTCGGCGGGCCTCGACTTCGAGAGCCGCATCCTGATCAAGGAGGATGCTCCCGAGCTGCTGCGCAAGGAGCTGTCGTCTCCCAAGTGGGTTCCGCAGATCATCGCCCTGTCCGGCAACACCGACTGCTACCAGCCGGCCGAGCGCAAGCTGGAGATCACCCGCCGCTGCCTCGCGGTGTTCGCCGAGCTCCGCCATCCGGTGGCGGTGATCACCAAGAACGAGCTGGTGACCCGGGACATCGACTACCTGCAGGAGCTCGCCTCGCATCAAGCCGCCTCGGTCGCGATCTCCATCACGACCCTGGACGGCGAGCTCGCCCGGCGGATGGAGCCCCGCGCCTCGCACCCACGCGACCGCTTGAAGGCGGTCGAGCGGCTGGCGGCGGCGGGAATCCCCACGTCGGTTATGGTGGCGCCGGTGGTGCCCGCCATCACGGATCATGAGATCCCGAAGATCCTGGAGGCTGCCGCGGGAGCCGGGGCGCAGGGCGCGGGGTACGTGATGCTGCGCCTGCCCGGGGCCGTGGCCGGGCTGTTCGAGAGCTGGCTGGAGGAGCACTTCCCGGACCGCAAGGACAAAGTGCTGAACCGGGTGCGCGAGATGCGCGGCGGCAAGGTCTACGACTCGACGTTCGGCAGCCGGATGCGCGGCGAGGGGATCTTCGCCGAGCAGATCCGCGCCACGTTCGAGACCTTCCAGAGACGCTACGGCCTCGATCAACCCCGCCCCGAGCTGTCGACCGCGGCGTTCCGCCGGCCCGGCGAGCAACTCTCGCTGTTCAGAGTCTAAGCCCAAAGCTGGACACGCATTGACAAGCTCGCTTCAACTCGCCTAGATTCAAGTCTGCATTAGTCCCGCGTTCAAGGCAAAACCATCGTGAGGTGGTGACGCAAAGCCCAGGGGTCTCCCGTTCCGGGAGATAGCCCGGCTGCCCGGGAGAGCTTGGAGGTCGTCGCTTTGCCGACTGCGGTCCAGCTCTCGTGGTTCCTCCAGCCGCTTTCCCGGCGACAAGCCGATGCTTCGCGGCTCCGCTTGCGAGGCCCCCCTCCTCTCCGATCCTCTGGCTTCGCCCCTCAAGACCTTTGTCCCCTTCACAACGTTTTTTGATTCTCGAGGAGAGGATTCTATGGAGATGCGATCCCCTTTCGTCATTCTCAGCAAGGTTCTTCGGCCGGTTGGAGCGTTGCTCCCGGCCGTGTTCCTGCTGCTCGCGGCCGTATCGCCGGCGGCCGCTCTACCGATCGCCTCGCAGGCGGTCGACTTCGCGGTCACGCCGCCCCTGAGCTCCCTGCCGCCCGACGAGCCCGGCAAACCCGAGGGCGAGGAGGAGGAGACCAAGGGCGCACCCGAGAACCAGGCCGTCCGTTTCGAGGTGAACGACCCGGACGCGGTCTCGCTCGACCCGGTGATCCAGGATCTGCCCGTGATCACGGCCCTGACCCCACCGCTCTCCAGCTTCGAAGGGTTGAGCAACGCGAGCAACGCCACGCTCTTCGGATTCCAGGTCTCCCCGCCCGACACCGTGGGCGACGTGGGACCGAACCACTACGTCGAGATGGTCAACCTCATGTTCCGCGTCTTTGACAAGGCGGGAAGCGCGTTGACCGCTCCGCTCAAGGTCAGCACGATCTTCGCGCCTCTCGGTCCGCCCTGCGGCCCGACCGACGACGGCGACCCGATCGTCCTCTACGATCCGCTCGCCGACCGCTGGCTGCTCAGCCAGTTCTGTACGGTGGCCGACCCGAACAACCACCAACTCATCGCCATCTCCCAGACGTCCGATCCAGCCGGCGCCTACTTCCTCTACGACTTCAAGATGCCGAACAACAAGTTCAACGACTACCCGAAGTTCGGCGTGTGGACCGACGCCTATTACATGACCGACAACCAGTTCAACCAGGCGGGCACGGCCTTCCAGGGCGCCGGCGCCTTCGCGTTCAACCGCGCCAAGATGCTCGCCGGTGATCCCACCGCCAACTACGTCTATTTCGACGTCGAGAACGGCAATCCCAACATCGGCGGCATGCTGCCCGCGGACATCGACGGCATCGTGCCGCCGCCCCTCGGCACGCCCGGGCTCTTCGCCTATTTCGTCGCCGACGAGTTCGCCGATCCGGCCGACGGCGTCCGCATCTTCGAGTTCCACCCGAACTTCACCACTCCCGCGGCCTCCACGTTCACGGAGCGGGCGGAGAGCCCGGTCCTCGTCGCCCCGTTCGACCCGCGCTCGCCGACCGGCCGCGACGACATCGAGCAGCCGCCGCCGGCGGGGAGCACGGCGTACCTCGACGCCATCGCCGATCGCCTGATGTTCCGCCTCGCCTACCGCAACTTCGGCACCCATGAATCTCTGGTCGTCAACCACACCGTGAACGTCAGCGGCGTGGCGCCGACGACGCCGTCGGCCCATCAGGCGGGCGTCCGCTACTACGAGATCCGCCGGCCGATCGGCGGCAACTTCGCGGTCAACGAGCAGGCGACCTTCGCGCCCGACGCGAGCAACCGCTGGATGGGGAGCGCCGCGCAGGACAACGACGGTAACCTGGCCGTGGGCTACAGCGTCTCCAGCCTCTCCATCGCGCCGAGCATGCGCTATGCCGGCCGCCTCGCCACCGATCCCCCCAATGGGCTGTTCCAGGGCGAGGCTTCGCTCGTCGTGGGCACCGGCGTGCAGACCGGCACCGGCTCGCGCTGGGGTGACTACAGCGCCCTGAGCATCGACCCGAGCGACGATTGTACGTTCTGGTACACCAGCGAGTACTACACCTCGGCCAGCCAGGCGAGCAGCACGGTCGGCTGGCTGACCCGCATCGGCACCTTCATCCTGCCCGGCTGCACTCCGGCCGAGAAGGGAACGATCACCGGCGGCGTGTTCAACTCCCAGACCGGCCTGCCGATCGCGGGCGCCACGGTGCAGACCACCAACGGCTTCGTGCGCACGACCGGCGTCCCCGGCACCTACTCCATGACGGTGGCCGTCGACACCTACAACATGATCGCCTCCGCCCCGGGCTATTCGGCGGACGCGGCGTCGGGCGTCAGCGTGACGGACGGCAACACCACGGTCCAGAACTTCTTCCTCGCTCCCATGCCGATCCTGCAGGCCGCCCCGGGCTCCGCCGTCGTAGCCGAGAGCTGCGGCACGGGCAGCGGCGCGATCGATCCCGGTGAGACGGTGACGGTCTCGCTGCCGGTCCGCAACGTCGGCACCGCGGCGACCTCCAATCTGGTCGGTACGCTGCTGTCGGGCGGTGGCGTCACCTCCCCCAGCGGGCCGCAGTCCTACGGCGTGGTCCCGGTGGGCGGCACCGTTGCGCGGCCGTTCACCTTCACCGCCAGCGGCGCCTGCGGCGGCCAGGTCACGCTGACCTTGCAGCTCCAGGACGGCGCCAGCAACCTCGGCCAGGTGACCTACACGTTCACCCTCGGCACGCTCAACCCCCTCAGCCAGACGAGCTCGGCGAGCAGCGGCAACGTCAGTGCCGCCATCCCGGACTTGAGCGTGGTCGAGGTGCCGATCAACGTACCGGACGTCGGCGCGGTGACCGACTTGAACGTGCGCGTCCGCCTGAACCACACCTTCACCGGCGACCTCATCATCAGCCTGGTCAGCCCGGACGGCACGCAGGTCACCCTGTCGAACCGCCGCGGCGGAAGCGGGCAGAACTTCGGCTCCGGAGCCAACAACTGCTCGGGCACGTCCACCGTGTTCGATGACGAGGCAACCGTCGCGATCAGCGCGGGAACGGCGCCGTTCGCCGGCTCCTTCACCCCGGACCAGCCGCTCTCCGGCTTCGACGGCAAGTCCACGGCGGGCACCTGGAAGCTGCGGGTCAGCGACAACGCCTCCCTGGACGTGGGCACCGTGTTCTGCGCTCAGCTCGAGCTCTCGCGGCGGGTCTTCGCCTGCTGCGGCACGTCGGGCTCTCCGGCCGTGGTCGGCACCAGCCGCACCATCGGCAGCGAGAGCTGCAGCCCGGCCAACGGAGCGATCGATCCGGACGAGACGGTCAACGTCAGCTTCGCCCTCGCCAACGCCGGCAGCGGCCCGACTACGAACCTGGTGGCGACCCTGCTGTCGACTGGCGGCGTTCTCTCACCGAGCGCTCCTCAGAGCTATGGGGTCATCCCACCGGACGGCTCGTCCGTCACGCGCACCTTCTCCTTCGTTCCCACCGGTACCTGCGGCGGGAACGTCACGGCGACCCTGCAGCTCCAGGACGGGCCGCTCTCTTTCGGCACGGTGACCTTCACTCTGAAGCTCGGCACCCTGGTCGGCGCCTCGTACGGGCCGTTCGCCAACACCGCCTCGATCAGCATCCCGAATTCGGGCGTGGCCACGCCGTATCCGTCCACCATCAACGTCTCGGGGATCAGCGGCACCGTGACCAAGGTGACCGCGTCGATCTTCGGCCTGAGCCACACGTTCCCGGGCGATATCGACATCCTGCTCGCCGGTCCGGCCGGCCAGCGGATCATCCTGATGTCGGACGTCGGCAGCGGGACAGACGCGATCAACGCCAACCTCACCTTCGACGATGCCGCTCCGGCGATCGGCGCGACCGTCGTCTCCGGCACCTTCCGCCCGACCAACTCCGGCACGGGGGACGCCTTCCCGGCGCCGGCCCCGGCTGCGCCCCACGGTGCAGCGCTTTCGGACTTCAACGGCTCCAACCCCAACGGCGCATGGCGCCTGTTCGTCGTCGATGACGCCAGCGGGGATCTCGGCAGCATCGCCGGCGGCTGGAGACTGTCGTTCCAGACGGCCGACCCGGTCTGTTGCAGCCAGGCCTGCTCGCTCTCCTGCACGTCGGTGACGCAGGGGAACGATCCCAATCGCTGCGACGCCGCGGTCACCTTCGCCTTGCCGGGTGTGACCGGCTCCTGCGGCGTCATCGCCTGCGCGCCGCCATCCGGCTCCATCTTCCCCGTCGGGACCACGACCGACACCTGCACCGCCACTACCCAGGGCGGCGCCACGACCACCTGCAACTTCCCGGTGATCGTGAACGACGTCCAGGCGCCGGTCCTCACGGCCCCGACGGCCAGCCCGGCGACCCTGTGGACACCCAACCACACCATGACCAACGTGACGATCAACTACCAGACGGCGGACAACTGCACCCTGCCGTCGTCCATCACCTGCGCCCTGTCGGTGGCCAGCAATGAGCCACTGAACGGCACGGGGGATGGCGACACCGCGCCCGACTGGCAGGTGATCGACGCCCACCACGTGAAGCTGCGGGCCGAACGCGCCGGCACCGGCACCGGCCGCATCTACACCGTGACGGTCACCTGTAACGATGCCGCCGGCGTCAGCTCGAGCCGGACGGTGACGGTGAACGTTCCGCTGAGTCAGTAGCAAGAGCCCTCACCCCCAGCCCCTCTTCCGCGAGCGGGAGAGGGGAGAGGGTTTGAAGGCTCTGCGTGTTGGGCGGACGACGAATCGACTAACCCACACCCCTCTCCCACTTGTGGGAGAGGGGCCGGGGGGGGCCGGGGGTGAGGGTCTCCCCTCTCACAAACACTTCGTCAGCCGCGGCGTCCTGCCGCGTTCGAGCTCGAACCGCCCCACCTCTTCCTGCGCCCCGGCCAGGGTGATCGTCAGCGTCAGCTTCGCGCCGTCGACCGTGCCGGCATAGACGGCGGGGTGATCGGCGGACGCCTCCCCTTCGCGAATCGGGCCTCCATGCTCCCGGGCATAGGTGCCCGCCGCCCGGAAAGCTCCGCTGCCGTCGGGAACGATCGGCTCGCTGACCGTACCGTGGGCGCAGTCGAGCTCCACGGCGGCGGTGCCGTCTTCGGCCACGTCGAGCCGGATGTGGGGGCCGCCCCAGGCTCCGGCAGCCAGCGGGCCGCGGCCGGCGGCGGAGGACACGGCGCAGGCCAGGAGGGTGGACAGGGCGAGGATCGAGAGGACTTGGCTCATTCTTCCAGTGTACGCCCGCGCGGGAAGGCTTGCCGCGGGACGCCCTCCTCCGGTACGGTCACCGCCGATGTCGATCCTCTTGAGCTTCGCCCATCCGGATGACGAGAGCTTCTTCACGGTCGGCGTGGCGCTGCAAGCCCGCGAAGCCGGCCGCGAGGTGATCCTCTGCTGCGCCACCCTGGGCCAGCGGGGCTCGGTCGGCCATCCGCCGCTGACCACGATCGAGGAGCTTCCGGCCGTACGCGAGCGCGAGCTCCGCGCGGCGGCCGAGATTCTGGGCGTGACCCGGCTGGAGATCCTCCCGTATGAGGACAAGAAGCTGGCGGAAGCGCCTCCGGCCGAGATCCGCGCCTCCCTCGTGGGCCTGATCCGCGAGCATCGGCCGGAGATCGTGATCACGTTTGAGCCGAACGGCGGCAATCTGCACCCCGATCACATCGCGATCAGCCGCTTCACCTCGGACGCGGTGACCGCTGCCGCGGATGCGCGCTGGCATCCCGAGCTCGGGTCCCCGCACCGCGTGCCGCGCCTGCTCTGGGCCGGCACTCTCATGCCCTGGGACGAGACCGGCCGCGACCGCCTCGCCGCCCGCCCGGGAGTCGACTTCCTGATCGACATCGGGCGCTGGAGCGAGGCGAAGCGCCAGGCTCTCGCGGCGCACCGGACGCAGCAGCCCTCCATCGTCCGGGTCTTTTTCTCGCGCCCGGACCTCGACGACATCCTCCGCTACGAGACGTTCCGGCTCGGCGCGGGCGTACCGCCGGAGACCGTGCCGGCCGAGGACCTGTTCGCGGGATTGTGAAGGCATCTATCCCCAGGAGCCCATCTCCGATAACATCGGGCGCGAGAGCGAATCCGAAAATCTGGGCAACGTACCGGCGAGTGCTGCGGGCGCTCTCGGCCCACGACACCGAGCGAACCGATGGACTACACCTTTCGAATTGTCTTCGTCATTGCCCTCATTGCCGTCTTCTGGTACATCCGGAAAAAAAAGATCGACGCGAAGGGGCCCGCAAAGAGCGGCCCCGGAGCGCAGTCGCGCGCCGAGCGGCCGGTGAAACCGGTCGATCCTCCCGAGGTGGTCTACGACAACCTGCGCAAGCGGGCTTTCGCGACCTCCCCGCAAAGCCTCGGCCCGGCCGGCGACGTCAAGGACGACGAGGCCTATGGTCTGGTGATGGAGATGGGGATCGGGGACACGGTGCTGACCCTGGCCTGTTTCGCCGACGGCGACGCCGGCCTCTATTACCGGTCGGGCGGCGGGATGAAAGGCGGAGGCGCCCACGAGAACGTCCGCAAGGCCGCCAAGGAATTCGTCAGCCTGGTCCAGAAGGCACTCCCGCAGATGACCCAGGCGAAGGACACGCCGCTCCCCGAGGCCGGCAAGGTCCATTTTTACGCGCTCACTCCCAAGGGGCTCCTCACCAGCGCGGTGGACCGGGAATCCCTGGGAGAGTCCAAAGGCCCATTTGCCCCCCTGTTCTACAGCGGCCAGGAAGTCGTCGCCCAGATGCGCCAGGTGCAGGCGCAGAAGGCGAGCTGAGCCCCCTCGGCCCCATGCATTCGATCACCTATACCAAAGCGCGCGCACACCTCGCGGAAACCATGGACGACGTCTGTGAGAACCACGAGCCCGTCATCACCACACGCAGCGGAGAGGCCTCGGTGGTGATGCTCTCGCTCGAGGACTACAAGTCCCTCGAAGAGACCGCGTATCTCTTGCGCAGCCCCAAGAATGCGCGGCGTCTGATCGAGGCGATTGCCGAGCTCGAGCGGGGTGGCGGGACGGTGCGAGAGCTCGGCGATTGAAGCTCATCTTCTCCGAACGAGCCTGGGAGGACTACCTGTACTGGCAAGAGACCGACCGCCGGTTGGTCGCCAGGATCCACCAGCTCATCCAAGCCATCCAGCGTGAGCCGTACGGGGGAATCGGCAAGCCCGAACCCCTGAAGCACGCCTTCCGGGGATATTGGTCCCGCCGCATCAACGACGAGCACCGGATCGTCTATCGAGTCCAGGACGATTCCATCCTTCTCGCTTAGTTCCGCTACCATTACTAGAACGCAGTCAAACAAAAGTGGTAGATGTTGCCGCCGCGACCTCACCCCCCGGAAAAGGCTGGACCTGAAGGTGCCACGAGGGTTCGCAGGAATTCCCCCTCTCCCGGTCGGTGGGGGGGCGATGGGAGAGGGGGCCAGGGGGTGAGGTCTACGGAGCTGGCTTCACCACTCAGTCCTGGAGTGACGCTCTACTAGATCTATCTGAGTTTCCGGATCAACGCGCGGTGCAACAAATCGTTCTCCTGGACAACGTTACCCCGCAGCCCTGGCGCAACGGCGGCGGGCAGACCCGGGAGCTTTTGGTTTGGCCGGGTGGAGGGCCCGCCGGCGGCGATTGGAGACTGCGGATCAGCCTGGCCGACATCCAGAACGACGGGCCGTTTTCCGCCTTTCCCGGCATCACCCGCTGGTTCACCGTCGTCCAAGGCCAGGGCGTAGAGCTGCGCTTCGGCTCCCGGACGGTGACGCTCGGCGCCGGCTCCGACCCTGTACAGTTCGACGGCGCCGCGGCGCCCGGCTGTAGGCTGATCGACGGGCCTACCCGCGACCTCAACCTGATGGTGCGCGATGGCGAGGGGGCGATGTTGCCAGTGCGCTCCGGCCAGACCTGGGATGGTGGCGGCTTCGCGCAGCGCGGGCTGTTCACCGCCGCTGCTGGCACCCTCCGCTGCGAGCGCGGTGCGACGACGCCGCTGCCGGCCAACGCGCTGCTCTGGCAGAGCGATGCGGCTGCAGATGCGCTGCGTTTCGAGCCCGAGGACGAGCCCGCCTCCGGGTATGCCGCTTGGTGGCTGGGCTACAGCCCCAAAGATCAAAGCCGCGCGGTCAGGAAGTAGACCACGATCGCGACGAGCCCGGTCGCCACCAGGAGATAGACGGCGATGGCGGAGCCATTCGGGCGGCCCGTCTTGCCGTTGTACTGGGCCCCGCACCCCTGGCACTGAACGTGGGTCAGGAGCGCTGGCCCCAGGGCGCCCCCCCACCACGTGAAAGGCACCTTCTTGACGCTCGTGCTCCCGCACTTCGGGCAGTTGAGGAAATCCGACATGGCAACCTCCCCGCACAGGCTTCGCCCCTCGAAGGGCAGCCCGGGCATCAGAGAAATAGATGAGAGCAAATAAAACTAGGTGGAGGATACCGCCAAGCCGGGGGTGAAGGCCAGAGGTGGGCGGGGCTATGCTAAAGTCGTCCCATGGCGTCGGACCCAAGACCCCGCATGTCTGCCGAAGACTATCTGGCCCTGGAACGCCGCTCCGAAACCCGGAACGAGTATCTGGATGGCACGAATTTCGCCATGACGGGGGCGAGCCGCCGGCACAACCTCCTCGCCGGAAATGTGTACACCGCCTTCCGGACGCAGTTGCGCTCCCACGGCTGCGAGGTCTACGTCAGCGACATGCGCGTGAAGGTCTCCGTCACCGGGCTCTATACCTATCCGGACGTGGTCGTCGTCTGCGGCGAGCCCCAGTTCGAAGACGCGGAGGTCGACACCCTCCTCAATCCCAAGGTGGTGGTCGAGATCCTCTCGAAGACGACCGAAGACTACGACCGGGGGACCAAGTTCGTGCACTACCGCACCCTCCCCTCCTTGACCGAGTACCTCCTCGTCTCTCAGGACCAGATCCACGTCGAGCACTACCTGCGCGAGAGCGGAGGTTGGCTGCTCACAGAGACCGGCCGCCGCGAAGATGTCATCGAGCTCCCGTCCGTAGGCGCGCGCTTGGCGCTCGCCGAGATCTACGACGGGGTGCTCTGAGGATCTGAGCCAGGGGATGGAGCGTAGGCGAGCCGCGCTCCATCCCCGAAGCCTCGAATCAGACGACCCGCGTCGTCACACAGCAGTCCTCGGCCAGCTCGCTGCAGGAGGCGACGCTGTCGCATAGGCCGCAGGTATCCTCCCCACTTTCCCGCTGTGCGGCCATGCCGCCGTGGGCCCACCGCAGCCGCGGCGCCTCCAGCAGGTAGAGAGTCTCGCGATGCAGAGAGAGCTTCTTCTGGCGCTTCTTCATCTCGTCCTCCTTGGGAAGTGGATGGACTCCATCCTTCTTCCAAGGTGCTCGACGAGGCGAAAGCGGCGCCGGGGTGCCAGGAAGGGCGGGATGTCGGTAGCGCGGTAGACGTCCAGCATCTCCTGCCTTACACGGTCGTAGACCGGGGCTCCCCGGTCTCCCATGAAGTCCGGGAGCCTTCCTCCCATGGCGGGTTGAGGTCGACGATCTTCTTTTCCTCGTCGACTCCGACCACGGCCCAGCGCCCTCCTCCGAAGATGAGGAAGAGGGGGAAGGGATGCTACCGCGAGATCTTCCTGGCATCGAGAAGGGAGGTTCCGGTGAAGCAGGAGTTTTGGTGCCTTCAAGGGAAGGTGTGCGGCGCGACGCCCAGAGCGGTACACTAGACTGACCCACTATGATGAAACTTCCGGAGCAAGCTCGGCGCACCTTCACCTCCACGGTCCTCCCGGGGCGGGGGCTTCCGACGCCCCGCGGGATCACGGTCCCGGGGGATCGATCCGAGCGCGAAGCGGAGCGCATGGCCGACCGGGTTGCCCAGGAGCCGGTCGGCGGCGGGAGCGTGGCGCACCAGCCTGGGGGCGCCGGAGAGGCGACAGGAGGTCGAACGCTCGATCCCGACACGCGCTCGTTCATGGAATCACGGCTGGGCCATGACTTCTCGCGGGTCCGCGTTCACGCGGATGGCGCTGCGGCCGAGGCGGCCCGGTCGCTGGATGCGCGCGCGTTCACTTTGGGCAGGCACATCGTGTTTGGCGAGAACGAGTACCGCCCCGCGTCCGGCGCGGGCCGCAAGCTCCTCGCGCATGAGCTCGCGCATGTCGTCCAACACGCCGACTCCCCCGTCCTCGCCCGACAGCCGGCCGCCGTCCCGGCGGCTCCCAGGACCTCCACCGGATGGATCGAGGGGGCGGACGACTGGACGTACGTCGCCTACCTCGAGCAGAAGGTGATTCGGGTCGCACGCAACGTGAGCAGCATGAATCGGGACAAACGGATCGGCACCATCCCGTGGATCACGAACAACCCAGGCAACCTCACCGTCGACGCATCGGGCGCCGCCTCCCCGCGGCCGGGTGCGAGGGAGCCGTTCAACCAAGGGGCCTCTGCGACGGTGTTCAAGGCCACACCGAAGGCGGGATTTCACTATGCGATCTTCGGTACGCGATCCGAGGGCATCCAAGCGATCTTCCCCGTCCTCAAGGTGATCAACGATTCGAATGGCGGCAAGCTGTCGATGCGCCAGGCGCTGAGCATCTATTACGCGGGGACGATTCCAAGAAAAGAGGACGTCGCCCGGAAGCTCCGGCAGCAAGATCCCAAGCTGACGGAGACTGAGGCGGCAGCCAAGGCAGCGGAAACGGTTGCGCGCCTCGAAGCGGAGAAAAAGGCCTACGTCGAGGGCAAGAAGGACGACAAGGGGGTCCGCCAGTTCATGGCGGAGGCGATGATGGTGGAATCCCCGATGCTCGACCCCCAAAAGGCCGACCGGGAGGCGGACAAGATGCTGTCGCTGCCCGTGACGCACTTCGAGGGCAGCCACGCGGACATCGACTTCGTGATCTCCGGGATTACCAACAAGGAAGGCCGGCTCAATCCCCCCGGGATCGAGTATCACTGCGATTCCAGGTTCAAACCGATCGATCCGTCGCTCTACACAGGCGAGCAGGTGAAAGCGATCGAGGCCTTCAAAGGCGCACACGAAGAGCAGTTGCGGAAGATTCTCGGCTGCACCTGATCCTTGCTCACGAGGCACCGCGCCGTTTCCCGACTTCCCGCACGACCAGCTCCTCCAGCCCCGGGAAGTCGTTGTGGCTGGCGCCGGCCACCTCGACGTAGGTGATCCCTGGCGCCGCCGCGGCCAGCGCACGCCCCATGGCCACCGGGATGACCTCGTCGCGGTCGCCGTGGAGGATGACCACCGGGCAGCGCACGCGGGCGATCTTGCCGAGGTTGTCGTAGCGGTCCGGGACGGCCAGGGATGCGGCCGGGCCGGCGAGCCCTCTCCCCATCTCCACCATGGAGGTGTACGCAGAGATCAGGACGAGGAGTGCGGAGGGCTTGCGGAGGGCCAGCTCCGTCGCGACGCCCGAGCCGAGCGAGCGGCCGATCAGCACGAGGCGCTCCGGCCGCACGCCGGTTGCCAGCACGGCCTCGACCGCGGCTTCTCCATCCGCATAGAGACCGTCCTCGGTCGGAGTCCCCGCCAAGCCGCCAAAGCCTCGATACTCGGCCAGGAAGACACTGATTCCGCGGCCCGCCAGGTCGGCCGCGAAGGGGAGGTTCTGGGCGGCCGACTCGGCGTTGCCATGGAAGTACACGGCCACAGGCGCCGCCGGGTCCGCGGCGGGAACGAGGGCGCCCCGCAGGGCGATGCCGTCCGAGGAGCGGTAGTCGATCAGGCGCGCAGCCGGAAGGCGCAGGGCGAGGTCCTCCGCGCGCGGGAAGGGCACCGGCGAGCCGGGGTAGATCATGGAACGGGCGAATCGATGGAGGGCTCCAAACATCAGGACAGCTCCCAGGACGAGCGCGAGCGCGATGAGGATGGGCTTGCGCGGCACGGGACCCATCCTACCCCGCTCACCCTGTACGGACCGCGATAGACTCCTCGCCACCAGGAGGTCGCCCCCATGGATTTCTCTCTTCCCGACAAGGTCCGCCAGGTCGTCCAGACTCTCCGGCCGTTCGTCGACGAGGAGATCGTCCCTCTGGAGCGCCGGCTGTTCGCGGAGGGGTTCGGCGCCATTCTCGAAGACCTCGCGCGGCTGCGCGGACGCGTCCGGGAGATGGGCCTCTTCTCACCCCATCTGCCGGCGGACTGGGGCGGCGCCGGTCTCTCCCTCCTGGACTTCGCCCAGATCAGCGAGATCCTCGGCCGAAGCCCGCTCGGCCATTACGTCTTCAACTGCCAGGCCCCCGACGCCGGCAACATGGAGCTGCTGCTCCAGCACGGCACGGACGAGCAGAAGGAGCGCTGGCTGCGCCCCCTGGCGCGCGGCGAGGTGCGGAGCTGCTTCGGCATGACGGAGCCCGAGCACGCGGGCTCGAACCCGGTCTGGCTCGGCACCACCGCCCGGCGCGAGGGGGAGGAGTACGTCCTCGACGGCCACAAGTGGTTCACCAGCTCGTGCGAGGGGTCCGCGTTCTGCGTGGTCATGGCGGTCACCGATCCCCAGGCGAAGCCGCACGAGCGGGCCAGCATGATCGTGGTCCCCACGGACGCGCCCGGGTTCGAGATGGTCCGCAACCTGCCGGTGATGGGCGAGCGCGGGGAGGACTGGATGAGCCACGCCGAGGTGCGGCTCACCGGCGTGCGCGTTCCGGTCTCCCATCGCATCGGCGACGAGGGGCAGGGGTTCACTCTGGCCCAGGAGCGGCTCGGCCCGGGGCGCATCCACCACTGCATGCGCTGGATCGGCATCTGCGAGCGTGCGTTCGACCTGATGTGCCAGCGCGCGGCCTCGCGCGAGATCTCGCCCGGGGAGCCCTTGGGGACCCGTCAGATCGTCCATGGCTGGATCGCCGAGAGCCGCGCGGAGATCGACGCGGCCCGTCTCATGGTGCTGCGCACCGCCTGGCGCATCGACCACGAGGGCGCGCACGCGGCGCGCGACGACGTCTCCCTGATCAAGTTCCAGGTGGCCGGCGTGCTCCAGGCCGTCCTCGACCGGGCCATCCAGGTGCACGGCGGCTATGGCCTGCTCGACGAAGCCCCCCTCGCCTTCTGGTGGCGGCACGAGCGGGCGTCCCGTATCTACGACGGCCCCGACGAGGTTCACAAGACCTCGGTCGCGCGGCGGATTCTTTCGCGATATGGGATGGAGCTGGGGAAGGAAAAACGGCGGTGAGCCAAGCCCTCCTCGATCCCACCCGCCCGCCCCGCCCCGGCGAGGAGCTTGCTGCCGGGCCGCTCCGGGACTGGCTCTCCGCGCACGTGCCGGACCTGGCCGGGTGCGCCGAGCCGCTCGTCATCGAGCAGTTCCCGGGCGGGCACTCGAACCTGACCTATCTCGTGCGCTGCGCCCCTGGAGGTGACCGAGAGCTGGTGCTCCGCCGGCCGCCGTTCGGCTCCAAGGTGAAGACGGCGCACGACATGGGCCGCGAGCACCGGATCCTCTCCCGACTCTGGACGGTCTACCCCAAGGCCCCGCGAGCGCTCGCCGCTTGCGACGACCTCGCGGTGATCGGCGCTCCGTTTTACGTGATGGAGCGGGTGCGCGGTGTGATCCTGCGCCATCAGAAGCTCCCTCCCGGGATGGAGGTGCCGCCCGAAGTGATGCGGCCGCTCAGCGAGGCGGTGGTGGACGGCCTGGCCGAGCTCCACGCCGTGGATTTCGCCGCCGCCGGGCTCGGTGACCTCGGCCGTCCCCAGGGGTATGTGGAGCGGCAGGTGACCGGCTGGCACGAGCGCTGGCGCAACTCACGCACGGACGACGTGCCCGACGTGGACCGCGCGTTCGCCTGGCTGGCCGATCATCTCCCGGCGGAGAGCGGTACGGCGATGATCCACAACGATTACAAGTACGACAACCTGGTCCTCGCTCCGGACCTCTTCCATATCATCGCCGTCCTCGACTGGGAGATGGCGACGGTCGGCGATCCCCTGATGGACCTGGGCACCAGCCTCGGCTATTGGATCGACGCGGACGACGATCCGGTGATGCGCTCGCTGCCCGGCGGGCCCACGACAATCCCGGGGAATTTATCCCGGGCCGAGGTGGCCCAGCGCTATGCCGAGCGGAGCGGACGGGACGTGTCGCAGATCCTCTTCCACTATGTGTATGGCCTCCTCAAGATCGCGGTGATCGTGCAGCAGATCTACTACCGCTACAAACAGGGGCTGACGCACGACGAGCGCTTCGCGGCGATGATCGACGCGGTGCGCCTGTTCGGACGCCAGGCATCCGGAGCGATCGAGCGGGGCCACATTTGAACGCTCCCGGAGCCGCCCTCCTCCGCTTCCACCTGCACGTGGGCTCGCGGCTCGCGCTGCGGGCGCTGATGCCGACGGTGGCCGCCGCGGTCGGCGGGCTATTTCTTCTCGGCGACGACTTCTTCATTTCCTTTGCCCGCCTGCTCTTCGGGCCGGGCTCGACCGGCGGCTCGGGGGTACTGATTGGCTGTGCGGCGGTGGGCTTCGCGTCGGTCGCGGCGCCGCGGGTCTGCCGCGGGCTGGGCGGGTGGATGCGCCACCTGCCGATCCATGGCAAGGCGCAGCGCCGGGCCGCGCTGGTGGCGATCGCCGTGGCCCAGGCGCCCCTGCTCGTCGGGCTCGCCGCCTTTGCCTGGGTGGCCACGGGCTTCGGCAAGCACCTCGGCGCCTTACTGATCGACTTCCTGGCGCTGGCGGTGTGCGCTCCGGCGGCGGCGCTGGTGGTGATGCCTGTGGAGCGCCCGCTCGCGGTCCGGCCCCTCGCGCTGGCCGCGGCGATCGTGGCTGTCTCGGGCGGTGCCTGGCCGCTCGGAGCCGCCGTGCTCCTGGTGCTCGCGGCCGACGCGGTCGCGGGCGAGCTGCCGCGCCACTCGACGGCCGGCACGCCGATCCCGAGCCGCGGCTGGCTCGGCGGCGGTGGGGTGGCCGGGCTCATCGAGCTGCGCATCGCCTGGCGGGCTCTCAAATGGCGCCTGCTGAGCGCCTGGATGATCGGCCTGCTCCCGTTGGGCGCGGCCTTCCTGTTCGTGGCCAACAACGAGCTGGCGCCGCGGCACGTGCGGCTCGCCGCGCTGCTCGGCGGCGCCAGCGCCGTGGTCCTCCTCTTCGCGGACCTCGGCGAGGCCTTGGGCGTGCGCCGCCCGGCCTGGCCGTGGGCCCGGTCCCTCCCCTGGTCGGCGGACCGGCGCGTGCAGGCCGATGCCCTCCTGCTCGCCGCCCACGCGCTGCCGCTGCTGCTGGTCACCGCGAAGATCGACCTCGTAGCCGCCGTGGCCGTTCTCGCCGCCGTTCCCTGGCTGGCGACGCGGGCGGCCGGAGCGGTCCGGCGGGCGCCGGAGCGGAGGACCGGCGCTTCCGGCGAGATCCTCATCGAGGGGTTCCTCCTCGCCGCCGCACTGGCCCTCCTCCCTTGGCTCTCCCTCCTCACGCTCGCCGCGACGCCCTAGGCCTGGCGCGCCGCCGCGGAGCGCGAGCGGGCGCAGAAGGTCAGCCGCTGGCTCGAATTGCACCACCTGGCGGTGGGAGATCCACAGTCATGGAGCGCGGGATGATCCGCTTCCGGCAAGCCGCCTTCGCCTACCGTGCCGCCGAGCCGGTCCTCGTCGGGATCGACCTGGAGATCCCTCCGGGCCTGACCCTGCTCCTGGGTCCCAACGGCTGCGGCAAGAGCACGCTTCTCAAGCTGGCCGCCGGGATCGAGCGGCCAGACGGCGGGCAGGTGGAGATCGACGGCCATGACCTGTGGACGGACGAGGTGGCGGCGCGGCGCGGTCTCGCCTACGTGCCGGAGCAGCCGGACCTGACGCCCTATGCCAACGTGCGCGAGATCCTCGGCCTGGTCTGCCGCCTGCGCGGCGAGCCGCGGAGCGCGGCCGAAGAGGCGCTGGAGCTGGTTGGCCTGCGGGATCTGGCGCACCGGTCCGTCCGCGAGCTCTCGATGGGCCAGCGCCGCCGCTCCGTGCTCGCCGCCGCCCGCATCGGCACGCCGAGCCACGTGCTTCTCGACGAGCCGCTGGAAGCTATGGATCGCGGCGCCCGCGAGTCCATCCTCGCCTGGATCGACCGCCTGCTCGCCGTGGGCGCCACGGTAGTGGTCGTCTCGCACGACCTCGCCCCCTTCGCCCCGCGCGCCACCCGCGCCTTCACGGTCCGCGACGGCCACTGCCTGGCGGTCGACCCGCTCCCGGCCGATCCCACCGAGCGCCTCGCCCTTCTGGAGCACATGGCCCGCGGCGAGCCCCTCCAGTGAAGCGCCGCGTCCTCCTCCTCCTCTTCGCCCTTGCCGTCCTTGCTGTCCTTGTCCTCCTCTGGCTCGGAAGAGAAGGCCAGCGCACCATCGGCCCTCTTCCGCAAGAGGTCTACGTCTGGCAGCGCTCCTGGGGGCCTGAGGTGCGCCACTCTCTCCGGCAGGCGCCCGATCTCGCCCGGTTCGTCATCCTGGCCGCCGAGGTCGATCTCTCCACCGACCCGCCACGGGTCTCCAGGGCGACCTACGATGCGGAAGCCTTGAAGGCCGCGGGCCGACCCGTAGGGCTGGCCGTCCGCATCGGGCGCTTCGCTCGCCGGGGCGGGGCAACCCGACGCTTCGCCGAGGCCCCCGAGCTGACGAAAAGCCTCACAGGCCTCGCACGGAGGCTCGTCGAGGATGCCCGGAGCCGGGGGATCGAGGTTCAGGAATTCCAGCTCGACTACGACTGCCCGGATTCGCGGCTGGACGACTACCCCATCCTCGTCCGCGCTGTGCAGAAGAACGTCGCCCCGGTGCCCGTCACGATCACCGCTCTGCCGACCTGGCTGCGGCACCGCCGGGACCTGAGGAGTCTTCTGGACGCGGCGGACGGCTGGGTCCTCCAGGTCCACTCCTTCGAGCTCCCGCGCCGGCCGGACGATGAGGTCGAGCTGTGCGATCCCGCAGCCGCGCGGCGAGCCGTCGAGGCTGCGGCCCGCTTCCGCAAGCCGTTCCGGGTGGCCTTGCCCACCTACTCCTACCTGATCGCCTTCGCGCCCAACGGGGATCTCCTCGGGCTCTCCGCCGAAGGCCCGCTCCCCTCCTGGCCGCGCGGCGTACAGGTCCGCGTCGCGCGGAGCGATCCCGACGCTCTGGCGGGCCTCCTCCGCGCCTGGACGATGGACCGTCCCAAGGAGTTGGCGGGAGTGATCTGGTACCGGCTGCCCGTGGCGGGAGACCGCCTCAACTGGCCGTGGCCCGCCTTCCAGGCGGTCCGGGCTGGCCGGCTACCCCGGCGCGATCTCCAGGTCCAGCCCCGCGCCTCCGAGGCCGGGCTCGTGGAGATCGACCTTGTCAATGCGGGAGAGGCCGACGCCGGCTGGCCGGTCATCGTGAAGCTCTCCTGGACGGAAGGAGATCTCGTGACTGTGGACGGCCTGGCCGGCTATCAGGTCCTGCGGACCGGCCCCCGGGAGATACGCCTGGAGCGGTCCACGACGCCCTGGGACAGGCCGATCCGCCCGGGCGAGCGGCGGAGGGTGGGTTGGGTGCGGTTGGCGGGAGCGGTGGAGGTCCGGATGTCGCTCTGAAGTGAGGGCTCTCGGACCGCGAAATCGTTTTCACCCTCGGCGCGCCCCGGAGGGTCCAATCAATGGCGCGCCCGAGAGGATGATTTCGATGAGATTCGCTTCCACCCCCGATCTGGGGTTTCAGTTTTCGCCCGGCATCGCTCCCGCTCGGGAGGATGCCCTTCTTCAATCCCTCACCTTCTCCCTGCCGCCCGGTGCGGACGTGCGCACGGCTCGCGGCGAGGGCTCGACTCGGATCGCCGTCTGGCTCCGGCCGACCAGCGAGCCCGGTGACGACGAGGCACGCACCGAAGGTCTCGCCGGGCTCGCGCTGCTGCGGACCGGTGAGAGCTTCGCCGCGCGGGTCAGCGCCGACCTGATCCGGCGCTCCGCTCAGATCGCCTGGTTCCAGGCGCCCCAGCGGATCGATGACGCGGGCCGGTCACAGCCGGACGGTCCTGTCCATCTGACGGACTTCGCGGTAGAGCTCCAGGCGCCCGACCGCATCGTGACGGTCCTCTCCGGACGCGACCCGCGGCACCGGCCGGACCTCCAGTTCCGGCTCGTGACGACCGACACCTTGAACGCGGCGGACGGCACGGTCCACTGCGCGAGCCACGTGCGGCTCGATGCCGGCGACCGCAGCCTCAACGGGCTCGGGGGCATCCTGCAGCTCTCCCTGCCGCCGGCGGGTGCCTGGTTCTCGCCGCAGAGCGCCGTGGTTGCCGCGGGGAGTGACGAGACGCGGATCACGGCGGCGAGCGCCGGCCGTTCGGTGATGCGCCTGCTGCCGCGCGAGATCCTGATCGCCGGTGGCAAGAAGATCGTGCTCGACTACCGCGGCCTGGAGGTCGGGCCGGACGGTCTCCGCGGCGGCGGGAGCTGGGCGGTGGCCGAACGGACGCCCGCGGTCGACATCGTCTTCCCCGAAGCGGTCACCGCCGAGTTCCCGGACCTCACCTGCATGGCCCAGTTCCGGCTGCGCACTACCGATCTGCGCCCGCCTTTCCGCCAAGTGCTGTGGACCGCGGGCGGCGTGGTGGCCAATCCGCGGGCGCGCAGCACGCCGATCATCTTCGAGGTGCGGGGGGCACGGCCGCGGCAGGTCCTCCACCGCCAGGTCTGGGTGCAGGTCACCGACGCGGACGGTCTCACGGTCCTGGCACAGGAGACCGTGGCGGTCCGGGTGACCTGGAACGAATTCGAGGCGCCCCGCCTGAGGACCGGGTCGCCGGGGCAGATCGCGGCGGCGTAGGACACGCTATCCTTCCGCTCCATGCACCCTCTGGAGCCCTCCGCCGACGAGATGCGCCGCCTGGTGCGCGAAGCCATGGACCGCATCGTCGCGCACATCGAATCCCTGCCCGATCAACCCGCGGCCCGCGTCAAAGGCGCCTTCCGGCTCGCCAAGACTCTTGGCGAGCCGCTCCCCGAAGAGGGGACCCCGTTCCATAAGCTCCTCGACCTCCTGTTCCGCAAGGCGGTCCCGGCCTCGCTGAACGCCGCCGGCCCTGGCTATCTCGCCTATATCCCCGGAGGCGGTCTCTTCCATACGGCGGTCGCCGACCTGATCGCCGACGCGGTCAACCGCTATACAGGCGTGTACGCCGCGGCGCCGGCCCTGGTCCAGTTGGAGGCCAACGTCCTCGACTGGCTGCGGCAGATCTCCGGCTTCCCACCGGAGGCCCGAGGGTTGCTGACCAGCGGCGGCTCCATGTCCAACCTCATCGCCCTGGTCACGGCGCGGCGGGAGCGGCTGCCGGAGAATTTCCTCAAGGGCACGCTCTACGTTTCGGACCAGACGCACCACTCGGTGCAGAAGAGCGCGATCCTCGCGGGGTTTCCGGCCGCCAACATCCGGGAGGTGCCGTCCGACGAGCGCTTCCGCATCCGTCTGGACGCGCTGGAGGAGCAGATCACGGAGGACCGACAGCGCGGCCTGACGCCCTTCCTGGTGGTGGGCAACGCGGGGACGACCAACAGTGGGGCGGTCGATCCGCTCCCCGAGCTCGCGGAGATCTCGCGCCGGCACGGGCTCTGGTTCCATGTCGACGGCGCCTACGGCGGGTTGTTCCGGCTGACCGAGGAGGGGAAGGCGATCCTGCGCGGCCTGGAGCTGGCCGATTCGGTGGTCCTCGATCCCCACAAGAGCCTCTTCCTGCCGTACGGCACGGGAGCGCTCCTGGTGCGCGACGGCGCTGCCCTGCGCCGCACGCACACGGCGGAGGCGGACTACATGCCGGCGATCCAGGACGACCCGGCTCTGTCGGATTTTTCGGAGATGGGACCCGAGCTGTCGCGCCCCTTTCGGGGTCTGCGCCTCTGGCTGCCGATCAAGCTGCTGGGGATCGCGCCCTTCCGCGATGCCCTTCAGGAGAAGCTGGATCTCGCGCGCGAGGCCGCGGAGGAGGTGCGCCGGATGCCGGGGATCGAGATGATCGCCGAGCCCGAGCTGTCGCTCTTCGCCTTCCGGCTGGCGCGCCCGGACCTGGACGGCCCGGAGCTCGACCGGCTGAACGGGGCGTTCCTGAAGAAGATCAACGAACGGAAGAGGGTCTTCCTGACCGGCACGCGCCTGCACGGGCGCTTCACGCTGCGGGTGTGCGTCCTGTCGTTCCGGACGCACCGGGAGCGGATGGCGATGGCGGTCGAGGATATCGCGGCCGCCATCGCCCCCTGAGCCTTATCCCTGCGGCGGCTTCTGCTCGCCCTGCGTCTGCGGCTGGCCTTGCTCTCCCTCGGCCGCGCCACCCGGCGCTCCCGGCTGGTCATCATCTTCGGGCTGGCCGGGCTCGGTCTTGAGCAGCTCGACCTCGAAGATCAGCAGCGAGTTCGGACCGATCTCCTGGCCCGCGCCGGACTCGCCGTAGGCGAGCGACGGCGGGATGAAGAGCTTGGCCTTCGAGCCCACCTTCATGAGCTGAAGGGCCTCGACCCAACCCGGGATCACCTGGCCGACAACGAAAGTGGCCGGCTCGTTGCGATCATAGGAGCTGTCGAACACCGTCCCGTCGAGGAGCGTCCCCTTGTAGTGCACCGTGACCTGGTCGGTCGGCTTCGGGTTGGGACCCGTCCCCTCCTTCAGGATCTGGTACTGCAGGCCGCTGGCCGTGGTGATCACGCCCTGCTTGCCCTTGTTGGCGGCAAGGAACGCATCCGCGTCCTGCTTGTTCTTCGCACCCGCGGCCTGCATCTTCGCCTGCTGCTTGGCCATCATCTGCTGCTGGAACTCGGTCATCGCCGCCTGGATTTCCTCGTCGGTGAGGAGCCCCTTGGCGCCGCCGAGACCGTCGCGCAGACCCTTGACGATCAGGTCGGCGCTGACCGGGATCTCCTGCTGCTTCAGGTTGGAGCCCAGGTTGAAGCCGATGATGTAGCTGGCCTTGTCCTCGAGGGACTGGGGCTTGTCGCCGGGAGCCGATTGCGCTGGGGCTGGCTGCTGGGCCGCCGGCTTCTGGGCCGGCTGCGGCTGGGCGCTCGGCTGCTGATCGGCGTACGCCGCGGCGGTGGCCGCAACGAGCAGCAGGGCGGCCAGGGAGGTGAGCTTCTTCATTTGTCTTTCTCCGAAAAGGGGTCGGTGTCCTTGCGCGGGGCGCGCGTCGTCCGCCGCGACCGCGGGATTCTACCGTTTAAGGGGGGAAACGGGGGCGGAAATTCCACCTCCCCGTAGAATGAGCGCCTCGCCATGCCCTTCTACACCGATCGCTTCGTCCCCCATCTCGTCCACTGGACCTTGCGAGGCGGCGCGTTCCGCAAGCTCCGTCAGGAGTGCGTCCAGGGGCTTTCCGGGACGGTCCTGGAGGTCGGCTTCGGCTCGGGGCTGAACCTCCCGTGGTATCCCCGGGAGGTCGCGAAGCTCTGGTTCATCGAGCCGTCCCAGGAGGCCCGGCGCATGGCCCGGGAGGCGATCGAGACGGTCCCCTTCCCCGTCGAGCCTCTCGGTACGACGGCCGAGTCCATTCCCCTGCCCGACGCGTCCGTCGACGCGGTCGTCTCCACCTGGACGCTCTGCACCATCCCGGACGTCGCGAGGGCCTTACGGGAGATGCGGCGGGTGCTCCGACCCGGCGGCCCCTTCCGCTTCGTCGAGCACGGCCGGTCCCCCGAACCACGTGTCGCCCGCTGGCAGGACCGTCTGACGCCCTTCCAGAAAAGGCTCGCCGGCGGCTGCCATCTGAACCGCCCGATCGACCGGCTCATCGAAGAGGCCGGCTTCCGGCTGGACCGGATCGAGCGATTCTACGTCCGCGGTCCGAAGGTCGGGACGTTCCTGTATTCCGGCTCCGCCGTGGTGGACCCCGCCTGATCTCACCCCCGCAGCCGCCGCGCCTCCGAATACGGAAAGAAATCGATCAGCTCGCCGCTCCGGTTGCGCTCCTGGACGCTCCGCCAGTACGCGGGATCGAACAGGTTGCCATGCTCCCGCTCGAAGACCTCGCGCAGATGGCCGTCGAAGCCCAGGAAGCGCTGCAGCTCTTCCGGAAAGACGTCCCGCTCGGCCACGCTGTACCAAGGCTCGGCCGACATCTCGTCCTGCTCGTTGCGGGCCGCCGGCACACGCCGGAAAGTGCAGTCGACCAAGGGTGAGAACTCGTCGTAGTCGTAGAAGACCACCCGCCCGTGCCGGGTCACGCCGAAGTTCTTGAGCAGGATGTCCCCCGGGAAGATGTCAGCCGCCGCCAGGTCCTCGAGACAGAGACCCCAGTCAAGCACGGCCGCTTCCGCCGCCTCGGACCGCTCCTTGCGGAGATAGATGTCCAGCGGCGTCACCCGGCGCTGGACGTAGAGGTGGCGGACGATCACGTCGTCCCCCTGCACCACGACCGTGCTCCCGGCGACCCGCAGGAGCTCGTCGAGGAGCGCGGGATCGAAGCGGGCGCGCGGAAACGTCAGGTGCTCGAACTCCTGGAAGTCGACGAGGCGGCCTACGCGGTCGTGCTGGAGCACCTGCCGGTACTTCTCCACGACCTTTTCTCGCGTCGTCGCCTTCTGGGGCGGGAAGCGGTCCCGGATCACCTTGAACACAAACTCGAAGGACGGCAGCGTGAAGACCTCCATGACCAGGCCGCGCTTGCCCGGAGCGACGACGAACGGGTCGTCCGACGCGGCGATCTGGGCCACGAGGTCGCGGTAGAGCTCCGTCTTGCCATGGTTGCCGTAGCCGAGTGAGTTATAGAGCTCGGAGATCCGCTTGCGCGGCAGGAGCGAGCGCAGGAAGCCGATGACCTCCCGCGGGCTCTCCACCTCGGCATGGAAGTACCAGCGGGCGAAGCTGAAGACGACACTCGCCTCGGCCTCGGTGGTGAGCACGGCGTCGACTGACAGCCCGCCCTCATCGGCGACGACCGCCAGGATCACCGGCACGACCCGCTTCTCGCCGCGCGCCCGGCCGATTACGTAGGCCGCCTTGTTGCGAAAGAAGACCGGACGGAGGACGTCCAGTGCCGCCATCTCCGACCCGCCGAGAGCCTCCCGCACGCCGGCTTCGATGCGGGCCGCCGCCGCGCGGGCATCCGCATCGAGATCACGGAAGGGGACGCGGAACCCGGCGTCGTCGAGCATGCGGCGGACCACCAGCGGATCCACGGAGCGCACGGCGTACATGCGGGCGCTCGCCATCTCCCAGCCGCGGTACGGCAGTGGAATGTCCTCCGCCACGAAGTCGATCGAGGGATCGACTCCGCTGTGGGCGAAAACCTGGCGGGTGAGCGAGTTGAAGAAGGTCAGCGCGAGCTCGTAATCATTGCGCCCGAGGATGGCCTGGTGGTACGCCTCCTTGAGAGCTCCCCACACGGCCCGCTCGGTCAGCTGGTCCCCGAGTTGCTCGCGCAGCGCATCGTACGTGTGCGCGATGCTCCGCCCATGCAGGCCCAGCCGCTCCACCGTATCCTGCCGGATACCGATCCAGTCGCACCGCTCGAATCGCTGCCGCACCCGGTGCGTCACCGCGCGCACGCGCTGGTGGAAATCGTCGAACGCCCAGTGGATGGTGTCGGCCCCTCGGGCCGCTGCGGTGGAGAGGTCCATGAGGTCTATTTTCACTCCACCCGCACCAGCAGCCCCTCCGCAACCCTCCGAAAGCCCTCCACCCACTCCCGCGCCGCAGCATCCCCCTCCTCCGCCTGCCGCCGCAGGTCCGGAAAGATGGTCCGGCGCATCTCATAGACGCGGTTCTGGGCGCGCCAGAGATCGATCGTGAAGGGCGCCGTGCCGGCCAGAGCCACGATCGACTCCACCCGCCGCAGCAGGTCCGGGTCCTCCGGGCTCTCGCGCAGGCGGTCCAGCCAACCCTCCAGGGCACGCTCCAGGGCATAGCTCAGGCCCTTCGTGTCGAGCGTCACGCCGAGCGCACGCGCCTCATCGAGCAGACGCTGCACGTGATCCGGATCGGACGGGAAGTCTTCGACACAGCGCCGCAGGTCGACGTTGAGCACCAGCTCCGCCGCGGCACGGAACGCGTCCGGCAGCGGCGTCCCCAGCGTGTTCAGGAACCGCATGAGCGGCGCCTGGTGGAGATAGACGTCGCGGAATTCTTCCTCCGTCTCGTTGAGGGTCGAGGCCAGGATCAGGTCGAGGACGCGCCGCTGCTCGTCGCGGAAGAGCGAGCGCAGCGACAGCGAGACGTCGCCGAAATAGCGGTCCAACAGCCGGATGACCTGCGCCAGGTCCCCGTGCTCGAAGGTGCCGCCGACCTCGGCGATCAGCCGCTCGTGATCCTCCTTATTCACGTAGGGCTTCACGCCGGCGTTCAGATTGTGATCGCCGAAGTGCAGCACGCCATAGGCGAGCAGGGAGGTCTCGCCGGTCAGCTCGGAGGTGACGCACACCCGCCCGATGCTCAGCCGGGCGCGGCCTGCCCGGTAAGACCGGCCGTTCTGCCGCTCCACCGCGTAGCCGTAAATCCGCGCCGGGTTCGGGTACTCCTGGAAAAGCGAGGTCACGGCGTAGTGGGCGGCGACCTGCGGCAGGTCCACCATCGACGGCTTCACGTGCTTCTTGAAGAGGTCGCGCCCCGTGCCGCTCTCCGGCACATTGCTGCGCGCCTTCTCCAGTCGCCGTAGAAACTGCGCCTCGATGGGCTCGTGGAAGAGCTGCTCGGCGAGCTGCACCACCCGGCCGGCATAGCGCAGCACCTGGATCGTCTCGATCCCTCCCACGTCGTTGAAGAACCAACCGCAGCTCGTGTACATGAGCAGGGCGTGGCGCTGCATCTCCAGGAGCTTGAGCGCCCGCACCCGGTCGAGCTCTTCCAGAGGCTGCCGGGCATGCCGCTCGAAGAAAGCGGCCACGTTCTCCGGCGAGCGGTTGAGGATCACGAAAACGTAGTCGTCGCGGGCGGCCCAGGGGTCCGTGAAGATTTGGGCCGCCTCCTTCTGGAAACGCGGAGCCAGCTCGTCGCGCAGCCAGTCGAGGGCGAGACGCAGCGGCGCCCGCCAGGCCTGGTTCCAGCCCGACTGGCCACCCGTGTGGCAGCCGCAGTCGCTCTGCCACCGGTCCACTCCGTGCGCGCAGCTCCACGAGGTGTTCTCGTAGATCTCCACTTCGTGCTCGGGCGGATGGATCTCCAGGAGCTCGCCGTAGTTGGTCAGCTTCGCCAGACGGTGCGACTCGATGTGATGGATGGCATAGGAGAGCGCCATCTCGCCATACCGGTGATGATGTCCATAGGTCTCGCCGTCCGTGGCGATGTGCGCCAGGCGCGGCCGGTCCGGGTCCCCCGGCACGGTCGAGAGGAGCCGGTCCGCGAAGCGCTCGCCCGAGGAGAGGAGACCCTCGAACGCCACGGCCCGCGATGTCGTGCCGTCGTAGAAGAAGACCGCAATCGTGCCGCCCGACGGAAGGACGACCTCGTAGGGGACGGTGGTGTCGAGCCCGCCGCCGGAGACGTCTCGCCATTCGGATGACTTTCCCCCCTTGAGGCGGATCCGGCGGGCCTGGTGCGGCTCCAGGATGGTGAAGCGGATCCCCTGCTCGGCGAGCAGCTCGAGGCTCTCCACGTCCACCGCCGCCTCGGGCAACCATGCGCCCCGGGGCGGACGCCCGAAGCGGTGCTCGAAGTCGCGCACGCCCCAGACGATCTGGGTCTGCTTGTCGCGCCGGTTCGACAGCGGCAGGATGGTGTGGTTGTACGGCTGCATCAGGGCCGAGCCATGGCCGCCGAAGCGCTCCCGGCTCTCGCGGTCCGCCTCCAGGATCGCGCGATAGACCTCCGGGTGGTGCGTCTCCAGCCAGGCGAGCAGGGTCGGCCCGAAGTTGAAGCTGATCTGGCTGTAGTTGTTGACGATCCGTGTGATGCGGTGCTCGCCGTCGAGGATGCGCGAAGCGGCGTTTGGGCCGTAGCACTCCGCGGTGACCCGCTCGTTCCAGTCGTGGTAGGGGTAGGCCGAGTCCTGGACCTCGATCGCTTCAAGCCACGGGTTCTCCCGCGGCGGCTGATAGAAATGGCCGTGGATACAGAGATACCGGTTCATGAGAGGGGGAGATTCTAAACCCTCTCGAGCACCACCACCGACCGGGGGTAAGCACCCAAGGATCTCTTTGGCATGCGGAAAAGGTCCTCACTTGCCCTGGCCGGGAGCCAGACGACGAACGTACATTGCCACGTCGCGGATCTGCTGGTCCTCGAGAATGTTCTTGAAGGAGTACATCTGCGGCGAGAGACCCAGGACCTTGCCGCCGTCGCGGATCACCAGGTAGATCTCCCAGTCGCTCCGCCGGGCCATCACCGTGCGGTCGGTGAGGTCCTGCGGCTTGGGATCGAGGCTCGGTGCCATAGCTCCGTCGCCCCGGCCGGCCGGGCCGTGGCAGAGGGCGCAGCTGCGGTCGAAGACCACCTTGCCACGCGCGGGATCGCCGTTCAGCTTGAAACCTTGCGGCTCCGGCGGCACGGTAGCCGCCGCCAGGGAGACGGCCAAGCCGAGGGCGAGGGTGTAGGGGAGGAGGTATCTGGTGCTCACGCGGGAAATCTTATCCCGCGATCTGCAGCGCCGCCGTCACCCGGTCCCGGCCCGAGGTCTTGGACTGGTAAAGGGCAGCGTCGGCGGCGCGCAGCACGGACTGCCCCGAGAGCCCCTGGTCCGGGAAGATGGCGACTCCAAGGGAGACGGTGATCGGCCCCAGAACGCGGTCCTGGTAGGGCACCTTCAACTCCTTCACTATGTCTCGCAGCTCTTCCGCCCGGTCGCGCGTCACCTCCAGCGTCGACTCGGGGAGCAGGAGGGCGAACTCCTCCCCTCCCCAGCGGCAGGCCACGTCCTCTCCCCGCACGTTCCGGCGCAGGAGCTCGCCCACGCTCCGCAGCAGCACGTCCCCCGCCTCATGACCGTAGTTGTCGTTGACGATCTTGAAGCGGTCGAGGTCGAGCATGATCACGCCGAGCGGCAGGCCGCGACGCCGGGCGCGGCGGATCTCCCGCTCCAGCGATTCCTCGAAGTAGCGGCGGTTGAACAGGCCGGTGAGCGGATCGCGGATCGATTGGTGCCGCAGCGTCTCTCGCAAGGTCAGGTTGGCCAGCGCCATGGCGGTGTGCTCGGAGACGGCCGAGGCCAGCCGGCGCCGCGCCTCGTTCAGGGGGGAGACGCCTCCCGCCGCGGCGACTCCGGGATCGATCCGCAGATGGAGCACGCCGAGCGCCTCGCCCTGCGCCATCATGGGCACGCAGAGGTAGCGGGGCGGGTTCTGCTCTCCCACATGCCGGCAGATCAGGTCGGCGGCCGGGTCTTCCACGCAGTGGTCGCGCCCCAGGCGGAGCCCCCAGCAGTCCTCGGGACGGAAGAAGTCGGCGTCCGGCCACGGCTCCGCCTCTCCCCAGGAGGCGACCAGCTCCAGGTCGGTCCGCGAGGCGCTCAGCCGGTAGATCGCACCGGAAAGGTCCGGGAAGAGCTTGCGTCCCTGCCGCGAGATCACCTGGTAGGCCTCTTCGATCGAGTCGCAGGTCTGCAGCAGGCCGCCCAACTCGCTCAGCAGGACGATCTCCCGGTTGCGCTGCTCCCGCTCCAGCTCGCCCCCGAGCCAGAGGGTCATCAGCTTCAGGAACTCCAGGTCGGCCGGCTTGAACGGGGAGGCGCGCGGATCGGGCGCCGCGAAGCTCAGCGTGCCGAAGATGCGCCCGGCGACCCGCACCGGCACACCGATGTAGGACTCCATGCCCCAGGCCGAGAAGGCCGGATGCACGCCCCGCGGCGAGCTCCGAGCATGCTCGAAGGAGACGATGGAGCGGTCCTCCAGGGTCTCCCGGTCGCGGGTGTTCGACAGCTCGAGGACCACGCCGCGGACGATCGAGTTGTCGGGCGAACGCACCGCCATCACCTCGTAGCGCTCGCCATGGACGTGCGCGAGGATGCCGATCTCCAGGCCGAAGCGCTGGCAGCCCAGCTCCAGAAGGGCCTGGATCCGCCCCTCGAAGGTCAGGCTCGACGCCGAAGCGATGTTGTAGAGGCTCAGGATGCCCGACTCGCTCTCGCGCAACGCCTCCTCGGCCTGCTCGCGGTCGGTGACGGCCTGCTTGAGCGCCGTGATGTCGACGATGGTCCCCTCCAGGATGGAGAGGGAACGGTCCTCGGACCGCAGCAGGCTCTCGCACATCAGGCCCCAGAAAGACTCGCCGTCGGCCTTGCAGAAGAGAACCTCGACGTGGAGCAGGGACCCCTCTTCGAACAGCCGCGCGATCAGAGCCGTGCGGTCCGCGGGATCGACATAGAGGACCGGCGCCGGCTGAGCCAGGATGGCCTCGCGGTTCGGATAGCCGAACATGCGGGCGAACGCCTCGTTGCAGTCGAGGAGCCGGCCGTCGACGGTGCTGCGGTAGACCCCGCCCGGATTGCGCTCGAAGAGGAGGCGGTAGCGCTCTTCCTCACGGCGCAGCGCCTCCTCGGCGCGGGCGCGCTCGGTGACCTCGGTATTGAGCTGGGAGAGAGCCCGCTTCGCCGTCAGCCTCCGCTCGCGCGCCATGGCGCCCAGATGTCCGCAGAGAGCGAGGAGCCAGATGATGGCAAGCCCCGCCGCGAGGAGCAGCGGCGGAACCCGCTCCGCCCCCAGGGAGATCTGGAGGATCAGGAGCAGCGCTGTCAGAACGAGTGCTCCCACCAACGGGAAAACCCGCTGTGTGCGTTCGCGTTTCGGTGTGCTCACCGGCGGCGGTCGGTGGGGCACAGGTCTGGAGATCTCCAATGGATGGCTCCGAGAGCTTCCAGGATCGGTCAAGCTTCGGGGATCCGGAATCCCTATAAACCTTCCAAGTCTAGGCTCTTTTCCGGCTTGACAAAAGAGCGCCCTTCCGCACGGACCCATTTAAAATTTAAAATCCAAATTCACAATTGGAGAACTTGCCATGCGGCCTGCCGTCATCCTGCTCCTGGTCTTCCTGGTATCCATCGTCCTGCCGTTCCCTATGCAGGCCACCTATTCGATCGTGGCGCGCGATCCGGTCACCGGTGATCTCGGGGTCGCGGTGCAGAGCCACTGGTTCCAGGTGGGCCCCTCGGTTCCCTGGGCCGAGGCGGGTGCCGGCGCGGTGGCGACCCAGTCGTTCACCCGCGTCGATTACGGGCCGAAGGGGCTGCAGCTCATGAAGGAGGGGAAGTCGGCCCGCGAGGCGCTCGACGCCCTCCTTGCGCAGGACCCCCAGAAGGACGTCCGCCAAGTGGCCATGGTGGATTCCCAGGGGCGGGTGGCGGCCTAGACCGGGCCGAAGTGCATCGCCGCCGCCGGCCACCAGATGGGCTCCGGCTTCTCGGTTCAGGCCAATCTCATGGACAAGCCGACCGTCTGGCCCGCCATGGCGCGGGCCTTCGCATCAGCCAAGGGAGACCTGGCGGACCGGATGCTCGCTGCGCTGGAGGCGGCCGAGGCCGAGGGAGGAGACATCCGCGGCCGGCAGAGCGCGGCGCTGATCGTGGTCCGCGCCCGCTCGACGGGCGAGCCCTGGAACGACCGCCTGGTGGATCTGCGGGTGGACGACAACCCGGCCCCGCTCGTCGAGCTCCGCCGGCTCCTTGCGCTGCATCGCGCCTATGACGAGATGAACCAGGGGGACGAGGCGGTCGCGGTCGACCAGATCCCGAAGGCCGTGGAGCACTACACGCGCGCCGCCCAACTCGCCCCGGAGATCGCCGAGCTGCCGTTCTGGCAGGCGGTGACGCTCTTCTCGGTGGGCAAGGAGGAGGAGGCGCTCAAGCTCTTCCGAGAGGTCTTCGCGCGGGACGAGCGCTGGGCACGGCTGGTGCCGCGGCTGCCAGCGGCAGGGTTGTTGCCGGGGGATCCGAAGAAGATCGAGCGGATTCTGGCGGTGCCGCCGAAATGAGCCCTCACCACCCCTCCTCCTCGAACAACGGCATCGCCGCCTGGCCGGGCTGCAATAGATCCCCCACCAGCGCCGCCACCCCCATCGCGCCCTTATAGAGGCTGTCCGGCGTTTCCGAATCCGGGTGCGCGGCGGCGCGGGCGGCTCGGTTGGCCAGCACACGGGCGCGCGTCAGCCACTCCGGCCCCCCGCCCCTCCTCCAGAAGCTCAGCAGAGCGTACGACCGGCCGGCGAGACCGCAGCAGAGGCTGAGGACGGTGTCGGAGGATTCCCAGGTGTTCCAGGCGGTCCGCTCGGCCAGGTCTTGCCAGCGGGGCTCTTTCAGCATCTCGGCGGCGAGGGTCCAGAGGAAGAGATAACCGGCGGTTCCGTTGCACCAGCCGGGCATCGAATTGGCTCCCTCGACGTCGTGCCAGCGCCAGCGCACTCCGCGTCCCCAGGGACGGGCGCAGGCCGCCAGGTCGTTCATTCTTTCGGCGAAGCGCGCGGGCAGATCGGCCTTGGCGGAGCGGCTCCAGCGCAGGGCCGCGTAGAGATGGCCGGCCCAGCCGTGGGCCAGCCCCAGGTTGACCGAGCTGTCGTCGTCGCGGATCGGCGGCTGCGCGTCCAGCTCGTCCCACAGCGTCTGCAGCAAGCTCTCCCCCCAGGTGCTCAGCGTGCGGCGCATCTCCCCGTCATCGAGTGTGTCGAGGAGGAGCGAACCGCCGAGGAGGAGGCCGGAGCGGCCCAGGGTGACGTCCTGGTTCGGTCCGGGGCTCTCGCAGGACTTCAGGAAGGCGGCGACGGATTCGTCCCGCAGCCCCTCGAAGCTCTGGGCTTGGGCGACCAAAGCGCGCGTCGCGTGGATCCCGGGAGCTGTGTGGTAGAGGGCTGTGGGGCCGATCAGCTCTTCGCCGATCTGGATGTCGGAGTTGTAATAGGCCCCGTCAGTGCCGAGGAGCGCCGCGGCGCGCTCCGCCCAGAGGTCGGCGAGTGCCAGGAGCTCGCCGTCCGCGCGCCCCTGGGCGATGCGGTAGAGCGCGCAGGCGATGCCCGCCGCACCATAGTTGACCGAGGCAGTGGGGCGGGTCTGCACTCCGTTCTCGAAGACGCTCCCTCCCGGGCGGACGCGCTCCAGAACGCGCTTCAGGAGCGCCTCGGCGTCGGCCAGGTCGTTCGGCCGAGGACGGGAGACCGGCCGCGGCGGTGCAACTCCGGCGAGGGCCGCGGCGAAGCCGGCCATCGATGGAAAGCGCTCGGCCGGGTTCTTGGCGAGGGCGCGGCGCAGCACCGCCTCCACCTCGGGCCAGGGGTCGACGCCGCGCTCGGCAAAGGGCAGCGGCGGCTCCTCCGCAATCTGGCGGAGCATCTCGTCCTTGTCCAGCGAGTAGTCGCGCGGATGGGCACCGGCGAGCAGCAGGTAGAGGAGAGCCGCCACGGCGTGCTGCTCCCCGACCGGTGAGGCGTCGGGCGGCGTCTGGCCGGTCCGCAGGCCCGCGGCGTACTCGGGCTCATAGAAAAAGGCCACGCCCGCCCGCGGTGGATCGGCGAGATCCGGCAGCGCGGCGTCCCAACGCGAATAGCCGAAATCGAGCAGGCGGACGCCGCCGTCGGCTCCCACCAGCGCGTTGCGCGGATGGACGTCGGCATGGACGACGCCGCGGGCGTGGAGCGCGGCGTAGGCCTCGGCGATCCGGCGGGCGAGGGCGAGGAGCTCGGCGCGCCCCTCGCTCCCCTGCCGCTGCAGGTCCCACGCGGCGGTGGAGGCGTCGACCCCAGAGAACCATTCCGTGACCAGCCAACGGCGGCGGTCGTCGAGGGCGCTGGCCGCCAGCAGGCGCGGGCAGCCCTCTCCGTCGAGCCAGCGGAGGATCGCCTCCTCCCGTTCGAAGAGCCCGCCGGAGCGCCCGGCCACGGCCGGCCGTTCGATCTTCAGGGCGCCGGCGCCGCCCGCAGGGGTGCGGACCAAGTACAGCTCCGTGTCTTCGAGCCCCTGCACGCACTCGACGATCGTGAAGCCTTCCACCTCCTCGCCGGGATGGAGGGACGGCTTGATCCCCGCGGCCTCGGCCGCGCTCTCCTCCACCAGGAATCCGGAATCGAGCAGGCGCTGGAGCAGCGGATACGCCTCCTCCAGAGTCGTTTCGGGATCGCTCCCCTTTTCGCGGCAGAAGCGGATCACCGCCTCGACGATCGTCTTCGGCTCGCGGAACTGCTCGACCAGGGAGGCCGAGGGGGCGTCGAGGATGCGCGACGGCGTTCGCGAGCGCGGATGGGTGATGGCGAAGTCCCCTTCGTCGTGCGTGAAGCGCGCGCGGGTCTCCTGCGGCAGCTCCGCCACCGGGATGAGGATCACGTCGCGCGGGAGGACGAGGGGGTCGGTGATGGCCATCAGCCTTCCCTCCACAGCAGCGCTCCCGGCGTCCAGGTTTCGGTGTCGATCCCTTCCAGGCGCAGGCGGTCGAGGGCGAAGCGCCAGGGCTCGACACCGGTGGCCGCAGCCTGGCGGGCGGCGAGGAGGTCGCGGGCGAGGCGCATCGAGAGCCAGGCGCGCCAGCTCTCCCCCAGGCTCCAGGTCCGCTCGGAACGCGGCGGGTCCATCCCCCAGGAGAGGAGGCCTTCGCCGCCGATCTCGGAGGTGAACGGCACGCCCTGCGCCGGGGTTCCGGCGAGCCGTGCCACCACCGCATCGGCCGCCTCGGCGAGGCGCTCGAAGCTCGGGAAGTAGGACACGATCTTGTCCGCCCGCAGAAGTCCGCCGGCATCGCGGCCCACCTTGAACTGGCGGGCGCGCGCCGCGGTCAGGGCTTCCAGGATGTCGCCGAATGCCGCCGCCCCCTCGGTGGTTCCCTCGGTGAAGAGGCTCTCGGGGCGCGGGCTCACGTAGAGCTTCCAGGTCGGCCCGTCCGGCCGCTCGTTGCCGCCGTCCACGGCGCGGGAGATCCAGGAGATCCACCCTTCCCGGTCCGCCAGGCTCTGCCAGGCGCGGTCGAGGGTCTTGCGGTGGGGACCGCCCGGCGCGATGCCGAGATGGCGCTCCACGGCTGGGGTGTCGGCCAGCAGGCTCTTCCACCGGGGGGTCAGGGGCACGCGGTTGTAGGAGTAGAGGCGCAGGAAGACGGTGCGCGGATCGTCGCTCGGCAGCGCCTGGGCGCAGCGCAGGGCCGCCAGGGAGAGGGCGGCGATGCGCCCTCCGCGCTCCCGGCCGGCCGCGGGCCGCACGAAGAGGTCCAGAGCCGCGGGGCCGGAGACGAAAGCGCCGTCGCGCTCCACCTCCAGGATGCCGTCGGCCACGAAGCGGGCGATGACGCGGGGCGCCGCCTCGCCGAGTTGGGCCGCGGCGTAGGCGGGCAGGGGACCCGGCTCGCGGAGAGTCAGGAAGAGGAGCGCCGTGTCGCGGTCGGCAGACTTCAGGATGCTCCCCGCGACCCCTGCGACAGGGCGGGGCCGGAGCACGCCGTAGAAATCGGGATCCCGGGCGAGATCCGCGAGAGCCTGGCGCTCTCCCTCCGGCAGGCGGTCGAACAGCACCAGCTCGTACGCGGAGCTCGCCCGAAAAACGTGCTTCAGGATCTCGCTCACCGAATCTGGTTCAACGTCTCCCGGAGCTGGTTGCGCAGCTGGGCGAGGTCGAGCGCTTCCATCTCGGCAATCCGCTTCTTCGGCGGCTTCACCGAAGGCTTCGGGCACTGCGGCTTGGACGGTGCCGGGCAGGCCGGCTTGGGCGGCTCGGGCGTGGAGTTGCAGACGTTGCAGGCCAACAGGGCGGGCCCCTCAGTTCCGGGGACCAGGTGGATGGTCAGATCTCTCGAATCAAAGCTCACAGGCACCTCCTGGGACCCGGGCGTGTGGGTCCCGCGGGTTGGGCGTACTCTTTGGATGAACGATGGAAGTCTATCTCAGCGGGATTCCGCCTGCATAGTCAACATCCAGAGGTCTCCTTCCCGGGTCTCGTGCGCCAGGAAGAGGCTCCGCTCGTCTGGCGACAGATCGAAAGCGCCGAAGGAGGACCCCACGGGCGTGGCCAGGACCTGCCGGGTCTGCTGGCTCGCCGGATCGAGGACGTAGATCCCATCCTGCCCCCGGAAGAGGAGACGGCCATCCCGCATCCACACAGGCTCGTAGCCGAAGACGGGGAGGACCTCGTACTGGGCCGTGGCGAACGTAAAGAGGACGAGCCGCCCCTGGGGATCCGATCCGGCGAGGCGGGAGCCATCGGGCGACCAGGAGCTCGGGAAAAAGGAGCTTCTCGCCAAGCGAGGCAGGAGGATCGGCGCCCGCTTCTCCCGCGGTTGGGTCAAATCGATGAGGCCCAGGTCGTTGAAACCGATATTGCAGACCAGCCGGTGCCCATCGGGCGAGCCGAGCGGTGAATAGATCGGATCGCCGGTGGTGGCGGTGAGCTGCTCGCGGCCGCTGCCGTCGGGATGGATGGCCCACGCCTCATAGCGGCCGGACTGATCGGAGAAGAAGAGGATGCGGCCATCCGGCAGCCAGACCGGTCCGCGGTCGTGCGCGGGGTCATCGGTGAGCTGGCGAACGCCGGTGCCGTCCGGATGCACGACGAACAGGTCTTCCTGGGGGGCGCTGGTGCGGAAGGCGATCCAGGTGCCGTCAGGTGAGACCCGCGCCGCGCCGACGAAACGCGAGCCCTGAGTGACCGGAATCAGATCGCCGGACACCCGTGGTCCGACGGGGTCCAGGGCGACCCGCGCCAGGTTCGTCTTCTCGTCCAGGGTGGAGTAGACGATGCGGCGGCCGTCCTGCGAGATGGCCATGGGACCGGCCCACGCGGTCGGTACCCGCAGGGGTACGGGATCGCCGCGCAGCTTGCCGGTCTCCTCGTCGATCGGCACGCGCCACAGATCCATGCTGCCGCTGCGGTTGCTCGCGAAGTACAGGAACCGGCCGTCCGGCGACCACACCGGATTCCAGTTGAGGAAGGCGTCCTGGGTCACCGGCACCGGCTTGCCGCCTGCGGCCGCCACGGTCCAGATCACCCGGCGGGAGTTGTCGGGCGCGACGCTCCAGTACGCGATGCGCTTCCCCCCAGGGGACCAGCTCGGCTGCGCCGCATCTTCGGGGACCATGAGGTGCCGTTCCATGGTGGCCAGGTCGACCCGCCAGATCTGGCTGCGGGCGGAGCGCGTCCGGGGATCTTCCACCTGGTCCGTGGCAAAGAGGATCTCCTTGCCGTCCGGCGACCAGACCGGGTTGTAGCCGGCGTCGGTCAGGCGGCGGACCGACTCCCCCGTGGCTCCCATCAGGAAGAGACCGCCTCCGTCGCGCTCGGAACGGAAGACGATCTGGCTCCCGTCGGGAGAGTAGGCGGGCTGCGTGTCGTCGGCGGCCGAGCTCTCCGTCAGGTTGATCGGATTGCCCCCGGGTCTCTGCAGATAGAGATCCCAATCGCCGTCGGCCTGGCTGGCGTAGACGAAGAAGTCGTCGCGCGGCGCCAGGCTCGGGAACCTCTCCACTCCGCCCTGCTCGGTCACCCGGTTGGACGTGAAGGGCGGCACCGTGGCGAAATCGCTCCGACCGGTCCGCCAGAGCAGCACCCCGAGCAGGGCCAGCACCACGGCCGACGCCAGGGCGGGAACTATCCAACGGGACCGGCCCGGCCGCGGCGGCGGGATAGCTCGCGTCGCCCCCTTGCTGGTGAGGCCGGTGGTCCCGGTCAGCTGGTGGAGATCCTCCAGCACGGCCTCGGCCGTGGGGGTGCGCTCCTCAGGGTTCTTGCGCAGCAGGCCGGCAACCATCTGTTCCAGCTCGGGTGGAACGTCCGGGCGGTGCTCGCGCAGCGGCGAGGGGTCCTGGAAAAGGATGGCGTGGAAAGCCAGGACGTCGTTCTCGTCCGGGAAGGGGCGCCGGCCGGCCAGCATCTCATAGAGGACCACGCCGAGCGACCAGAGGTCGGCGCGGAGGTCCACCTCCTCGCCCTTGATCTGCTCGGGCGCCATGTAGGCCGGCGTGCCCAGGGCCACGCCCGTGCGGGTGATCGCCGCGGCGCCGGCCAGCTTGGCGATCCCGAAGTCGAGGATCTTCACCACCCCGTCCGACGTGATCATCAGGTTCGCCGGCTTGATGTCGCGGTGGACGATCCCCTGCCGGTGCGCCTTGGCCAGCCCCATCGCGACCTGCCGGGCGATATCGGCGGCTTCTTCCGGCGGCAGCGGCCCCCGCTCGAGGCGGTCGCGCAGGGTCTCCCCCTCGTAGCAGGGCATGGAAAGGAAGAGCGCGTTGTCCGCCGTCTCGCCGAGGTCGTAGATGGTGCAGATGTTCGGATGATCCAGGGCCGAGGCCGCCCGCGCCTCCTGGGAGAAGCGGGCCTTGGCCACCGGGTCGCGGGTGAGCTCCGGCGGCAGGAACTTGAGGGCCACGGTGCGGCCCAGGCGGGTGTCCTCGGCCTTGTAGATGATGCCCATGCCGCCGCCGCCGAGCTGCTCGCGGAGCCGGTAGGAGCCCACGTCGCGCGGCAGGCGCATTGCGCCCGAGGCCGGGAACGCCACGGCGGGGATCTCGCGCAACGTCGGCTGGTCGGTGGGAGGGACCAGGGTGGGCCGCGTTCCCGAGCTGCGCAGGGCGCGCAGAGCCTGCCGCATCTCCTCGGCGCCGGAGAAGCGCCCGGAGACGGCCCGCTCCACGATCTTCTGCAGCTCGGCGGACGCATCCGGCGGAATCATGTCGCGCAGGAGTCCGCCCAGGGCGCCGAGATCGCCGCGCAGACCATCCTCGCCCGACGCCGACCGAAGTCCGGCCCATCCCAGGTCGAGGATCTTCGCCTGGCCGTCCACTGTGAGGACGATGTTGCCGGCGTGGAGCTGGCCGTGGACGAGACCGGCCGCGTGGGCGCGCGCCAGGCCCGCGGCGATCTGGGTCCCCAGGTCGGCGACCGTGGCCGGCCGCAGCGGCCCGCGGGCGAGCCGGTCCGCCAGGGTCTCCCCCTCGCAGAGCGCCAGCGAGGCGAGGATGCCGCCGCCGTCCATCTCCTCCACGTCCCAGACCGGACAGACGTTCGGATGGTCGAGCGTCCCGGCGGTGGCGAGATCGCGGGCGACGCGCTCCCGGGTTTCCGGAGAGGCGAAGAGCTCCGCCGGCAGGACGCGCAGGACAACGATGCGGTCGAGGTCGAGATCCCGGGCCTTGTAGACCGTCCCCAGGGTCCCCGCGCCGAGCCGCTCGAGGAGCTGGTAATGGGAGATCGTGCTGTCCATCAAACCGGAGGATGTCCTGTCGGCGTTCCGTGGGATGGAGCAAGGGGCCCGCCGGAACCGGAGGCTACGGGTCTCACAATGGAGGGAGTATAGCGGGAAGACGATGCCCCCGGCCTCCCGCCTCCATTGGGCGGGGACCGGGGGTTGCGGTCTCAGGCCAGCCGAGCTCTGAGCTGCCGGCGAAGCGCATCGAGCGGAGGCTCGCCGTAGCCGGTTCCCCGGCCCGGCCGGGTGTTCTCGCACGGCTCCTCGTCGTCGCCTCCGTCCCCCTGCGTGTTTCCCATGCACGTCACCTCGGACGCGGGTGGTCCCTGTTGGAACACCAGGCCTGCGAGATCTCGCATCTCGAATGTCATGAACCCTCCTTTGCCGTTGAAATGTTTCCCTTGGACTGTGCGAGGCTCTTCAACGGTACCCTACCCTGCGTCGCGAATCCAGAGATCCCCCTCCTCGCGGGTGCGTAGGAGATAGAGCCAACGGGCGTCGGGGCTCAGGTCGAAGGACGGGAAGGTGACGCTGTCCGGCCGCGCGAGAATCTGCCGCTCGGTTCCCGTCCGGCTGTCGAGCACTGAGAGCCCTCCCTTCCCATCGATGAACAGGATGTCCGGCGAGTCCCCCCGGCAGATGGGCCGGATCCCTTCCGCGGTCAACCGGCGCAAGCGGCCGGTGGCGAACGAGAAGAGCACCAGGCCGGCATTCGCCGCTCCGACCAGCCGCTGCCCGTCGGGTGACCAGCAATAGGGGAACAAGGGCTCCGCGGATCCGGAAGGGGAGAGAGGCCTGAGCACCCGCCGCTCCAGGGAAGCGCCCAGATCGACCCAGACGGCCCCGCCATAGCCGAGGGCGAAGGCGATCCGCCGGCCGTCCGGAGAGCTGATCGGGTGCAGGACGGGCTGGCCCGGGATCGCCGTCAGCTGCAGGAGGTCGCTGCCGTCCGTGCGGATCGACCAGGCTTCGTATTTGCCGCTGCGGTCGGACGCGAAGAGGACCCGGCCGTCCGGGAACCAGACCGGCGAACGATCCTTCGCCGGATCGTCGGTGATCTGGCGGAAGCCGCTGCCATCGGGACGGATCAGGAACAGGTCCTCGGGCGAGTCCGAGGTCTTGAAGACGAGCCAGGAGCCGTCCGGCGAGGCGCTGACATAGGCGAGGTCGCGGACGCCCCGCGTGATCTGGACCGGGGTGCCGAGGATCTCCCATCCCGCGGGATCGAGCGCGACCTTCTCGATGGCCGACCGCCGCTCCCGGGTGGTGTAGATCATCCGGCGGCCGTCCCGGGAGAAGCTGGGATAGCCGATCCAGGCGGCCGGAATGACCACGGCCTCGGGAGGCTCCAGCACCCGTCCCGTCCCCTCGTCGATCCGGACGCGCCACAGGTTCATGCTGCCGCTGCGGTCGCTGACGAAGTAGAGGAAGCGCCCGTCGGCCGACCAGACCGGGTTCCAGTCGATGGAGGCGCTGGCGGTGACCGGCACGCGCGCGCCGCCATCCGCGGAGACGGTCCAGATCCGGCGCCGGGAGGTGCCCTTCTCCAGCCCCCAGAAAGCGATCCGTTCGCCGTGCGGCGACCAGCTCGGCTGGACCGCGTCCTCCTCGGCCACCAGGCGCTGCCGTCCGGTGCCGAGGTCGATCCGCCAGATCCGGCCGAGATCCTGGCGCGCGACCGGATCCTGGACCGGCACGGTGGACCAGGCGATCTCCCGTCCGTCGGGCGAGAAGGAGGCGTTGTAACCGGCATCCGCGACGCGGCGGACGTCCTCGCCGGTAGCGCCCATGAGGAAGAGACCAGCCCCCTCGCGCTCCGAGCGGAAGGCGATCTGGCGGCCGTCGGGTGAGAAGACCGGCAGGGAGTCGTCCACCGGAGAGTCGGCGGTCAGGTTGATCGCCTGGGTCCCTCCCGCGCGCTGCAGGAAGATGTCCAGGTCCCCCCCGTCCTCTTTGGTATAGGCGAAGAAATCGCCGGTCGGAGCGAGGCTGGGGAACAGCTCGCTCCCTTCCTGATTGGTGAGGCGCGTGAACTGCGGCGAGGCGTCCGCGGTCCCCTGCCGCGAGCGGACGAGCCAGCCTCCGGCGAGGACGAGGAGCAGGGCCAGGACCAGGATCAAGCCCGCTCCCAGCCAGAGGAAGCGCGGGCGCCCCGAGGGCCGCGGCAGCGCCTCGGCGGTGGAGCCCGGAGCGGCCAGGTCGGCGGCCACCTGCTCCGCCGCGTCGTACCGCCGGTCCGAATCTTTCTCCAGCAGGCGGCGGACGATCCGCTCCAGCCCGGGCGGCAGGTCCTGCCGCAGTTTCTCCAGAGGCTCCGGCTCGCGGTGGAGGATGGCCTCGTACACCGCGCCGTCGGTCTCGCCCCGGAACGGCCGGCGTCCGCCGAGCATCTCGTAGAGCACCACCCCGAGGGCCCAGAGGTCGGCGCGATGGTCGACCACGGCGCCGCGCGCCTGCTCCGGGGCCATGTAGCCGAGCGTCCCTACCGCGGCGCCGGCCCGGGTGAGCCGCGTGTCTCCGGTCAGCTTGGCGATTCCGAAATCAAGGATCTTCACCACGCCGTCGCGGGTCAGCATGAGGTTGGCCGGCTTGACGTCGCGGTGGACGATCTTCTGCCGGTGCGCCCGGGCGAGCCCGAGCGCCACCTGCCGCGCCACGTCGACCGCCTCGGCGGCCGGGAGAGGGCCCCGCTCGAGCCGCGCGCGCAGGGTCTCGCCGTCGTAGCAGGGCATGGCGAGATAGAGACGGCCGTCCTCGGCCTCGCCCGCTTCGTAGAGGGTGCAGAGGTTGGGATGCTCCACTGCGGAGGCGGCGCGCGCCTCCTGGAGGAAGCGCGCCTTGGCGATCGGGTCCCGCGCCAGCTCCGGAGGGAGGAGCTTCAGGGCCACCTGGCGGCCGAGCCGGGTGTCCTCGGCGCGGTAGACGACGCCCATGCCGCCTCCCCCGAGGCGCTCCAGGATCCGGTAGTGCGCCACTCTCTCCTGGGTCGCGGTCCGCGCCGCGGCCGGAGGCTCGGGGGTGGAGAAGCTGCCTGTCGAAGCCAGCGACCTCAGGTCGCGGCGGAGCTCCTCCGCGCTCGCGTAGCGGCCGGACGGATGGAGCTCCAGGGCGCGCGCGGCGATCCGCTCCAATTCCTCCGGCGCATCCGGACGCAGCGCGCGAAGGGGCACGGCCTGCGCCCGGGCGGAGGGTCTGCGGCCGGTCACCATCTCGTAGAGAAGGGCCCCGACCGCCCAGACGTCGCTCCGCGCATCGGCCGGCGCTCCCCGGTGCTGCTCGGGAGAGAGCCCGGCCGCGGCTGCCGGCTGGTCCACCACGGTCCGCTCGCCGAACCCCGTTCCCGCGAGGTCGAGGATCTTGGCCTCGCCGCTCGGCGTAACCAGGAGCCCCGACGGCTCGAGCGCGCCGTGAATCAGCCCCGCGCCGTGGGCGCAGGTCAGACCCGCCGCGATGCGCGCCGCCAGGTCGGCGGCCACGGCGGGCTTGAGCGGGCCGCGCGCCAGCCGCTCCGCGAGCGTCTCGCCGTCCGACCAGGCGAAGACGAGGAGGATGCCGCCGTCGCCGGTCTCCCGGGCTTCATAGAGGGTGCAGAGGCCCGGATGGTCGAGGGCCGCCAGCGTCTCGGCCCGGCGGAGACAGCGCCGGCGCTCCAGGTCGTCGAACAGCCCCGAAGGCAGCCACCAGAGCAGGACGAGCCGTTCGAGCTCGCGGTCGCGCGCCTTGAAACGCTGGCCGAGCGTGCTCGCGCCGAAGGGGTCGAGAACCTCGTACCGGGACGTTCCGCCGAACATGCGGGCCAGGCTGTGCGACCGCGGCGCGATCTACGCGCCCGCCCCGAGGCCGCTCCGGAGCTGCGCCTTGAGGGCTACCAGGTTCGCCGCGAGGGCGCTCAGGGCGTCCGGCGGACACTCCCGCGAGGGGAGGATGGTGTCCTGGCAGGCGGGGTTGTCCGCCGGGATCTCCGGAACCTGACCGGGGCGGCGGCCCGGTCTCCCGTCCGGTTCCGTCTCAGGCTCCCGCAGCGCGCCGGTGTTGGCGGAAGCCGCGCAGGTACAGCGGTCGTTGGCGAGGTCCAGCCGCCGGCCAGGCAGCACGTCCATTAAAAGATCCTGCATCCGGAATCTCATATCTTTCCCTTTTCGGTCGCTGATGTAGGGACAGTATAGATCAGTTAGGAGTCAGCATCCCGATGTCGGCTTCGTCCCTGCTGTGGACCAGAAAGAGCGCACGGCCATCCGGCGTGACGGAGAACCAGGAGAACGTCGAGCTCGGCGGTGACGCGACCACCGGCCGGGCCTGCCGCGTCACGGTATCGAGGGTCCATACCGCGCCGTCGCGCAGGAAGAGGAGGGTCCGGTTGTCGCGCAGCCAGGTCGCCAGCGCTCCCCGCTCGGGGAGCACCTCGGCCTGCCGCGTAGCGAACGAGTAGAGGACGATGCGCCCCTCTTCGTCGAAGCCGGCCAGGCGGAGGCCGTCGGGCGACCAGGAGGCGACGCCGAACTCCAGAGTTTTCCCGCCGGCGACCGGCAGGGGCCGAGGTGTGCGCTCCTGCAGCGGCTTGCGCAGGTCGATCAGGAACGGTCCGCGGTAGTCGAGAGAACAGACGAGGAGCGATCCATCGGGCGACTCGATCGGCTCCAGCACCTTGGCCGGGAGGTCGGTCAGCCGCTCGAGCCCCGCGGCGCGCGTCCAGACCCAGGCCTCGTAGCCGTCGCCGCCGCGATCGGAGTAGAAGACGATGCGGCGGCCCGTGCCGGACCAGCGGGGGACCCGGTCGCGGGAGCGGCCGTCCGTGATCTGCTCGGGGTCCGATCCGTCGGCCCGCGCGATGAAGAGGTCCTCTTCGAGCGCCGTGCTGTAGACGATCGAGCGGCCGTCGGGCGCGACGTGGACGAAGCTGACCGAGCGCGAGCCGCGGGTGATCGGCTGCAACGGGCCGGTCGGCGTGAGCGTGACCGGATCGAGATCGGCCCGCACCAGATGGGCCTGTTCCTGCTGGCGGACGAAGGCGATGCGGCCGTCGCGCGCCAGGCTCGGCAGAGCGCTCCAGGTGGCGGGGACCAGGACCTGCTGCGCCTCCTTCCGGGCCGTGCCCGTACGCTCGTCGATCCGCACCCGCCACAGGCCCATGGTGCCGCTCCGGTCGCTGGCGAAGTAGAGATAGCGGCCGTCCGGCGACCAGACCGGACACCAGAGCAGCTCCGCGCTCCCGCCCTGCACCGCGAGCCGCGGCTCGCCCCCACCGGCGGGGATGGTCCAGATCTCGCGCCGGGCGGTGCCGGCCCGCACGCTCCAGTAGGCGATCCGGCGGTCATGCGGCGACCAGCTCGGCTGCACGGCGTCCCCACGGGTGTCCAGCCGCCGGGTCCGGGTGGTCGCCACGTCCACGCGCCAGAGCTGGCTGGTGGTCGCCCGGTTCCCGGGTCCGGCGACTCCTTCGGTCGCGTAGACGAGCGCCTGGCCGTCGGGCGACCAGGCGGGGTTGAACCCGGCGCTGGTGAGCCGGCGCGCCGATTCGCCGGTCGCTCCCATGAGGAAGAGCCCGCCCCCTTCGCGCTCGGAGCGGAAGGCGATCCGCCCGCCGTCGGGCGAGACGGCGGGTTGGGTGTCCAGCCAGGGGGAGTCCGCAGTCAGGTTCCGCGGATTGCCCCCGCCGGTGCGTTGCCAGAAGATGTCCAGGTCTCCCTCGGATTCCTTGGCGTAGACGAAGAACTCGCCGTCCGGCGCCACGCTCGGGAAGGTCTCGAGCCCGGCCTCGGAGGTGAGCGGCGTGAAGCTCGCCTCCATTGGGCCGGAGCCGCCGGCCTCCTGGCGGCGCTCGCGGACGATCCCGGCGATCAGCGCGGCGGCGAGCAGCAGACCCACGACCGCCGCGGCGCGCAGGCCCCATCTCCGGCCGCTGGCGGGAGGCGCCGGGAGCACGGACGGCACCCCGCTCAGGGTCGGGCTGAGCAGCTGGCGCAGCTCGGCGACCACGGTCTCGGCAGTGGGAAAGCGGTCGTCGGGATTCTTCGCCAGGAGACGCTGGACGATCCGCTCCAGCGCCGCCGGCACGTCGGGCCGCACCGTTGCGAGCGGCTCCGGCGCCGTCGTCCGGATGGCGAAGAGCACAGCCTGCTCGCGGTCCGCCCGGAACGGCTTCTGGCCGGTCAGCATCTCGTAGAGGACGACCCCGAGGGACCAGAGGTCGGCGCGGCCGTCCACGTCGTCGCCGCGCGTCTGCTCGGGAGACATGTAGGCGAGCGTGCCGCCGCCGGTCTCCTTGCGGGCCACGCCCGTGGTGCCGGCCAGCTTGGCGAGCCCGAAGTCGAGGACCTTGACCACGCCGTCGGTCGTGATCATCAGGTTCGCCGGCTTGATGTCGCGGTGCACGATGCCGTTCCTGTGCGCCTTGCCGAGTCCTTGGGCGACCTGGGCGGCGATCTCGACCGCGTCCTCCAGGGTGAGGGGGCCGCGCCGGATGCGGTCGCGCAGGGTCTCCCCCTCGTAGCAGGGCATGGCGAGGAAGATCTGGCCGTCCTCGGTCTCCCCCACCTCGTGGATGGTGCAGAGGTTGGGGTGGTCGAGGGCCGACGCCGCGCGCGCCTCGCGCAGGAAGCGCTGCTTGGCCACCGGGTCGCGGCTCAGCTCGGGAGCGAGGAACTTCAAGGCGACCTGACGGCCGAGGCGGAGGTCTTCGGCGCGGAAGACCACGGCCATGCCGCCGCTGCCCAGGCGCTCGCCGAGCCGGTAGTTCTCCACGTCGCGTCCGGTCAGACCCGCCGGGAGGTCCGCGGGAGCCAGCCCGCCCAGAGCGCGCCGCCCGGAGCCGCCGGGTTGGACGGGGATGTCGACCACAGTCGGCGCCAGCTCGCTCCCGGTGCTCGCGGCGCCGGGCAGCGCACGCAGGGCGGCCGCCATCTCCGCGGCATCGCGCCAGCGCTCCTGCGGCCGCTTGCGCAAAGCCTTTAGCAGAACCCCTTCGATGCCGCGCAAGGGTGCGGGCAGCGGATCGGGGGGAACCGTGGCCACCGCCGCGGCGCGCTCGCTCTCGTCCGTGCCACGGAAGGGAGGACGACCGGACACCATCTCGTAGAGCAGGACGCCCAGGGACCAGACGTCGGACCGCGGCCCGGGCGGCTCACCGGAGAGCCGCTCCGGCGCGCGATAGAAGGACGCTCCCTCTTCGGCCCCGGAGCCGGGAGCGGCGATCTCGCCGAGCCCGAAGGCCACGATCGACGGACCCGCGGAGGTCAGCAGGACCCGGGAGGGGCGGAGATCGCCGTGGACGATCCCGGCGCCGAGGGCCGCCGCCAGCGCATCGGCGAGTTGCAGGGTGAGAGCGAGAGCTTCGGCCGCCTGCAACGGGCCGCGCGCCAGCCGGTCCTCCAGCGTCTCCCCCTCGACGGAAGAGAGAGCCACGAAGAGCCGGCCGTTGTCCGCCTCCCCCAGGTCCTCGACCGGAGCGATGGCGGGATGGCCGAGCGCGGAGGCCGCCAGCGCGGCGCGCCGGAACCGCTCGGCTTCCTCCGGGCCGGGACGCTCGGGAACGAGCACCAGCAGAAGCACCGGGCGGCCGTGCGCCGCCGAGTCGACCGCCCGGTAGAGCCCGGTGTCTCCGCCGAAAGGGCCGGCGAGCCGGAAGTGCGCGACGGTGCTGCCGATCAACCGGAGGCTCCTCTCCCCCTACTTCAACGTCTCTTTGTGCTGCCGCAGCTCCTCCAGCGCGCCGCGCAGCCGGGCTTCCAGCTCCTCGGCTTCGGCGAGCGTCTGCGGGAGCTGGGACGCCGCGAGCGCCTTCTCCTGCTCCTCGACCTGGGCGAGGGCCTGCTGAAGCTGCTGCTTCAGGGCGCCCAGCCCCTCGGCGGTCAGCGCCTGCTCCCCCGGCGCCGAGGCAGTGGGACAGGCGGCGGCTTCCGCCGAAGCGGTCGGGCAAAACTGCAATCCCGCGGAGGCCGTCGGGCAGAACTGCGCGGCCGGCACCAGCAGGACCGGCGCCGAGGCCGTCGGGCAGAATGCCATCCCGGCCGAAGCTGTCGGGCAGAACCGGGGATCGATCGCCGAGGCCGTCGGACAGAATCCGGGGGCTGCCGACGCGGTGGGGCAGAACCGCGCGTCCGGCGCCGAAGCCGTCGGACAGGCGGCGCCCGCCTGGGGCAGCAGAGTGATCATCAGGTCCTTGAGCTTGAAGGCCATGTCTCTCCTCGCAAGAAGGGGGTTGCGGGAAGCATATCGCAACAGGGGTCACTGCATCGTCAGCAGCCAGACGTCCCCTTCGTCCGTGGAGCGGACCAGATAAAGGTTGCGGCCGTCGGGGCTCAGGCGGGCCCGGGTGTAGGTCGAGCCGGGTGGCGGCGCTTCGATCTCGCGCGACTGCCGGGTCTTCGCGTCAAGGAGGAAGACCCGGCCGCGCTCGAGGTAGACGAGCCGGCGGCTGTCCGGCAGCCAGACCGGCGCGTCGCCCTGCTCGTTGAGCCGCTCGTAGCGGCCGTCCTCCAACGAGTAGAGGAGAATCCCGGGCAGCGACGCGCCGTTCGCCCGCTGGGCCACCCCGGCCAGCCAGCGGCCGTCCGGCGACCAGGCGCTCACCGCGAAGTACTGGTCCGGGGCCGCGGTCGGCAGGATCTGCGGCTGCCGATCCTCTTCCAGCCCCCCCAGGTCGAGCAGGGCCGCGGCGCCGAACCCCAGGCCGCAGGCCAGGCGCTTGCCGTCCGGCGACCAGATCGGGGCATAGAGATCGGTCCCCGGTGCCGAGGCGATCCGCCCCAGGCCGCTGCCGTCCGGCAGGATCGTCCAGGCTTCGTACTTCCCGCCCCGGTTCGAGTAGAAGAGGATGCGCGATCCGTCCGGCGCCCAGCGCGGATTGCGGTCCTTGTACACGTCGTCGGTGAGCTGGCGGGGCGAGCCGCCGTCGGCGCCGATCAGGAAGAGGTCCTCCTGCTGCCCCGAGACGTCGTAGGCGACCCAGGAGCCGTCCGGCGAGACGTCGCCGTCGCGAACCGCGCGCGAGCCCTGCGTCACCGCCACCGCATCGGTCCGCACCTCGCCGGCGCCTGGATCGAACGCCACCCGCTCCAGGTTGCTCCGGCTCTCGTCGGTGGCATAGGCGATGTGGCGGCCGTCGGCCGAGACGCTCAGGAAGCCGCTCGACTGGGCCGGCGTGGTGAATGCCTCCAGATCTCCCTGCACCCGGCCCGAGCGCTGGCTGATCCGCACCCGCCAGAGCGTCATGCTGCCGCCGCGGTTGCTGATGAAATACAGGTGCTCGCCGTCCGCCGACCAGACCGGATTCCAGTAGTAATAGTCGTCGTCCGGCGTGACGCGCACCGCCTCGCCTCCCTCGGCCGGGACCGTCCAGATCGCCCGCTTGGCGGTGCCGGCGGGCAACCCCCAGTAGGCGATGCGCCGGCCGTTCGGCGACCAGCTCGGCTGCACGGCGTCCCCCTCGGAGATCCGGCGCGCCTGGCGGCTCGCCAGGTCGACGCGCCAGAGCTCGCTGCGTGACGACCGCCGCGTCGGGTCCACCACCCCTTCGGTGGCGTAGGCGATCTCCCTGCCGTCTGGCGACCAGGCGGGGTTGTAGCCGGCCGGGGTGAGGCGGACCGCCGATTCACCCGTGGCGCCCATGACGAACAGGCCGCCGCCGTCGCGCTCCGAGCGGAAGGCGATCTGCTTGCCGTCCGGCGAGCTGGCCGGCTGCGTGTCGTCGTACGGAGAGTCGGTCGTGAGATTGATCGGGTTGCCGCCGCCGACGCGCTGCCAGAAGATGTCGGAGCCACCCCGGGGCGTCGTCTTGGCATAGAGGAAATAGGTGCCGTCCGGCGACAGGCTCGGCGCGGTCTCGCGTCCCTCCAGATCGGTCAATCCGTCGAAGCTCAGGCGGACCGGCTCCGGCGCGCGCAGAAGGAAGTACGCGGCGAGACTCAGCGCGGCCGCCCCGGCAACCCCGGCCGCGATCCGCGCCCACAGCGGGAAGCGGCGGCGGCGCGCGAGCGCCAGCGACTGCATGGTGGCGCTCGCCGTCGAGCCGGACAGGATCTTCAGGTCGGCCAGGGCGGCGTCCACCGTCGGGTAGCGGTCGCCGGGGTCCTTGCTCAGCATGCCGCCGAGGATTCGCTCCAGCTCCGGCGGCACGTCCGCGCGCAGCTCGTGGAGCGGCCTCGGCTCCTCGGTGAGCAGGGCGTAGATGATCGCCTGGTCGCTCTCGCCCGCGAAAGGAGCGGTGCCGCCGAGCATCTCGTAGAGCACCACGCCGAGCGACCACAGGTCGGTGCGGTGGTCGACCTCGCCGCGCGCCTGCTCGGGGGACATGTAGGCCGGCGTGCCCAGGCAGAAGCCGGCGCGGGTCAGACCGGCGGCGCCGGCCAGCTTGGCCAGGCCGAAATCCAGGATCTTCACGATCCCGTCGTCGGTGATCATGATGTTGGCCGGCTTGATGTCGCGGTGCACGATCCCCAGGCGGTGGGCCTTGGCCAGGCCGGCGGCGACCTGCTTGGCGATATCGACGGCCTCCTCGATCGGCAGCGGCCCGCGCTCGATCTTCTTCTTGAGCGTCTCCCCCTCGTAGCAGGTCATGGCCAGGAAGAGCTGGCCGTCGTCCGTCTCGCCGACCTCGTGGATCGTGCAGATGTTCGGGTGGTCGAGCGCCGAGGCCGCCCGCGCCTCCTGGAGGAAGCGCGCCTTGGCCACCGGATCGCGGGTCAGCTCCGGCGGCAGGAACTTCAAGGCGATCGTGCGCTGGAGACGGGTGTCCTCGGCCTTGTAGACGACCCCCATGCCGCCGCCGCCGAGCGGCTCGCGGATCTCGTAGTGGTCGACCAGGCGGCCGATCAGGCCGGCCGGCCGGCGCGCTCCGGTGGCGGGCCGCGGCTGCTGCACCCGGGGCCGGGTGGCCGAGCCGGCACCCGCCCCCGGCCGGCGCCGCGCCGAGCCGGTGCCGGCGAGGACCTGGAGCTCCAGGAGGAGCTCTTCCATGTCCGCGGTCCGGTTTTCGGGGATGGGCGCCAGCGCCCTGGCGAGCAGGCGGCCGAGCTCCGGACCGCCGTCCGTCACCGGCAAGGGCTCCGGCCCGTCCGGACCCGGAGGCCGGCCGGTGAGCATGGCGTGCAGAAGGGCGCCCGCGGCCCAGACGTCCGATTGCGCATCTCCCGGCGCACCGGCGCGCTGCTCCGGGGCGCGCCAGGGGGAGACGTCCGGCGTCGTGTGCGAGCCAACTCCGGCCACGGCGGCGAGCCCGATGTCGAGGACCTTGACCCACCCGCCCTCGGCGAGCAGGACGCTCCGCGGATCGAGGCAGCGGTGGAAGAGGCCCCGGGCGTGCGCCGCGGCCAAGGCGGCGGCGATCTGCGCGGCGAGATCGGCGGTGTCCTGCGGGTTGAGCGGCCCCTCGCGCAGGCGGTCCGCCAGGGTCTCCCCCGCGCTCCAGCTCCAGGCGAGGACGAGCCGGCCGTCGGCCTCCCCCACCTCCTCCAGCGCGCACAGGTTGGGGTGGACCAGTCCCCGGGCGACCGCCGCCGCGCCCGGATCGGCGCCCGGGCGGCGTTCGACCAGCCGCAAGCGGACGAGCCGGCCGGTGCGCGTATCCCGCGCTCGCCAGACCGCCTCCTCCCCCTCACCCAGGGCGTCGAGGAGCTCGTAATGGGAAAGGTTACGGCCGCTCAAGAGATCTTCCGCGCGTCGCCGCAGGTCGCAGGTGATCGATAGGTTCCGGCTGCCGGCAGACTATACCATCCCGCGGGTGCTACGATCTCGGTCTCATGTTCCGAGCCAAGCGCGTCTCCTTTCTGGCCGCAGCCCTCCTCACCGTTCTCCCGGCCGCCGCGCAGGAGCCATCTCCGCAGGAGCAGGAAGAGACCTTCTTCGAGTCGATCGACGTCCAGGTGGTCAACGTCGAGGTGTTCGTCACCGACCGCCAGGGCAAGCGGGTCCCCGGGTTGACCCGGGACGACTTCGAGATCCTCGAAGACGGCAAGCCGGTCGAGATCTCGAACTTCTACGCCGTCGACGCCGGGCGCGGCGAGCTGCCGGAAACCGAGACTCCCGCGGCACCCGCTCCCGCGGCGCCCCGGCCGGAGCATTCGGGTGAGATCCCCCCCGAGCAGCGGCTCCATCTGGCGATCGTCATCGACGACCTCACGCTCGCGCCGCAGAGCCGCAACCGCTTGTTGCAGTCCCTGGAAAAGGAAGTGCTCCCCCGCCTGCGGCCGGATGACTTCGCGATGGTCGCGGTGATCGGCGGCAGCTCGGTCAGCATCGTCCAGGGTCTGACCGCCGATCCGGCCCAGATCCGGACGGCCCTGGAGGAGGCGACCCGGTCCGCCCCCCAGGGCACCGCGCGGATGATGGACAAACGGGAGATGCTGAGCCGGATCGACAGCGTCGGCCTCCAGATGCCCGGCGAGAACCAGGGAGCCGACTTCAACGCCGGCGTGGTCGAGCAGCTCTACCACGACCTTCAGTCCTACGCGGCGCAGCGCGCCCTGGAGGCACGGGCCAGTCTGAACGCCCTGGAGAGCTTCGTCGACTCCCTCTCCGGCCTGCCCGGCCGCAAGGCCGTGCTCTACGTGGGAGGCGGCCTGTCGACACGGCCCGGCGAGGCCCTCTTCCAGGCCTGGCAGAGCAAGTTCGGAACCCTCGCGCGGGTCCGCGGGGTCAACATCAGCACGTCCTCCTTCGACGGCCAGCGGGAGGACCTGTCCAAGAACTTCCAGGACCTCGTCGAGCACGCTAATGCCAACCGGGTGACCTTCTACACCCTGGGCGCTCTCGAAGAGCTCGCGGGTGTTGGCGCCGACACCCGCACCAGCGACAGCTGGGGAGTCACCTTCGAGAACCTGGAGAAGATGAACCTCCAGCAGTCGCTCGAGCGGATCGCCAACGGTACCGGCGGCCTCGCCGGGGTCGACCTCATCAATCCCCGCTCGCTGTTCGACCGGATGCGGGAGGACTTCGACTCCTACTACTCCCTGGGCTACGTCCCGGCCCGCCGGCGCGACGGCAAGAACCGGAAGATCGAGGTGCGGATCCGCGGCCAGCAGAACCTCCAGGTCCGCACCCGCGAAGGGCGCCGCGACCAGAGCAACCGCGAGCGGATGACCGCCCGGACCCTCGCGGCCCTGATTCTCGATCCCGGCGGGAACCCGCTGGAGCTGGCGGCCGACTTCGTCGGCGAGACGAAGGAGAAGGATCAGTATCTGGTGGACGTGCTCGTGAAGTTCCCCCTGGCCAAGCTGGTCCTGCTGCCCAAGGAGCGCTTCCACGAGGGGAAGGTGACGCTCTTCGTCGGAGCCCGCGACAGCCGCGGCCGGACGTCCCCGATCCAGGAGATCGACGTGCCCATCCGCGTCCCCAACGACCAGCTCCTCACCGCCCTCGGCCAAACCGCCGCCTACAAAGCCACCCTCCGCCTGCGCGGCGACGCGCATACCGTGGCCGTGTCGATCCGCGACGAGCTGGGCAACGCGGACTCGGCGATCGTGGTGGCGTATACCCCGGGGCGCAAGGGGTAGGGGGAAAAGACCTAAAGGACTCAAAGGACAACAAGAAACGCCGTCCTTGGTGTCCTTGCAGTCCTTTGGGTCCTTTCTCTGCTACGCCCGCCTAAAAGGCATCCACCGCCAACCCGCCGCAGTATTTCCCCGCCGCGTTGTGGTAGGTCTTTACCTGGCCGGTCAGCGTGTCGGTCGCGGTGATCGTGTACTCCAGGTCGGAGAGGGCTCCCCAGAAGAAGTCGATCCGCTCCCCCTGGTCGATGATCTTGGCCATCAGCTCCAGGTTCGAGGGCTGGCCGAAGTGGAAGGCGCCGGTCAGCTTGGAGAAGGGCACGGCCACGCCCTGGCCCGAGGTGCCGTTGCCGGGATTGCGCCAGTCCACCTTCACGGTGAAGCGGTCATCCAGGCAGAGCTCCTGGCCGCTGGCGCGGCAGCCCGCCGCGGCGGCCACGGACCGGCGGGCGGTCGAGGACAGCGGCGCCAGCAGGTCGATCCCCACGCCCCCCGGGAACGCCCCTTGGTCGATGCCTCCGCAATCCCCCGGAGTGTTCTGGTAGGTCTTCGCCTGCCCGGTCCTCAGATCGGTGATGACCAGCCGGTACTTGAGGTTGGTGAGCTGGCCCCAGAAGACCTTCACCACATCGCCGAAGTCGAGCAGCTTGACCATCAGCTCCAGGTTCGACGGATCGCCGAAGCTGAAGAACCCGGCGGAGTCGGTGCGCGGCAGCGCGCGGCCGGTGCCGGAGGTGCCGTTGAACTGGTTGTCCCACTGCACCTCGACCTGGAACCGCTTCTTCAGCAGACAGAGCTTGTCCGCCCCGGCCCGGCAGGCCGTGCCGGGCGTCGTCCGCACGGCGAAGCGCGAGTGCGTCGCCTCGACCACCCGGACGTTGTCCCGCTGGTTGGCAATGCCGACGGGGTGGCCGTCAAAGGTCACATTCGGGTTCGAGAAGTGGTCGATGCGCGGGCAGCCGAACTGCCCGCCGCACTCGGTGTTGTAGGACATGATCGTCCGAAAGCTGCCGACGATGAAGTGGCCGAAGGCGTACGGGAAGAGAGCCTCGCTCGGCGTCTGGGCGTTCACCGGATCGTGCTGTGCCCCGAGGTTGTGCCCGAGCTCGTGCATCAGCGTCTGGTCGTCGAGGCAGGAGCGGCGGACGAGCGAGACCCCGAGCGGCACGGCCCGCCCCTCGTACTCGTCGCGGTCCATGAGGTTCGCGATGCCGCAGACGTTCGACTCGAGCGTGATGATGTCGATCAGCGGCGCCTGCGCCTGCCTGCGCAGAGCGACCATGGCGGGATCCTCATAGAGGAAGATCAGGTCGTCGACCGGATCCTTCTGCTCCTTGTGAGCCACCTCGCGGATCGCGATGAGGTCGATGCGGGCGTTGATGCTGCCGTTCGCCAGGGCGGTGTTGGCAGCGTCGACGGCCGCTCGAATCTGCAGTTGGAGCCGGTTGGGATCGTTCAGCGTCGAGGCGCGCGGATAGACCACGACGAGGCGCAGCCGGGTGAACCCGTCCGCGGCGACGTCTCCCAGGTCCGGGGCCGTCTCCTGGCTCGCCGAGTGGCTCGCCTCGGGCGCTCCCGCGCTGGCCAGGCTCTTGCCCATCACCAGCCGGGCGACCTCCGACGGCTCGTTTGTGCCGCACGGCAGGTCGGACTCGACCGCCTGGGCGATCCAGTACCGTCCCGCCTCGGGCACGATCTTGAAGATCTTGCCCGGCGTCACGACCCGGCCCTGGACCATGTTCTTCCAGACCGTCAGGGTGACGTGCCCGTTGACCTCGCCCTTCGCATTGACCATCTTCCCGCGCCAGGCGTAGTCGCGCCGGCCGCGCTTCTCTACGTCCGTGCGCTCAACGTGGAGCAGCCGCCCGTCGGGGAGAGGCAGCGAGAGCCGGCGTCCGTCCGGATTCGCCAGTGCGGCCATGTCCAGGCGGATCGGCGCCACCATCGGCGAGGAGGCCAGAGCCGCGGGGATCTCCACGGACGAGGCGTCGACGAGGCGCAGCATTGCGACCTCGGCCGCTGCCGCCGGACGTTCCAGGGTAAAGACCGCGAGGACCGCGGAGACGAAAACGGCGAGGGTGCGACGGGAGGACATCGGGACGAGCTCCTTTCAGAATCGGTAAAACGAGGAGCTATTCTAGCAAAGTCCCGGATCTCCCCATGCTACGATCGCCTTCCTTGCTCCGGAGACGACGACGCACCGTGCTTCGACCGATGCTCCTCCGTTCTGTGACCGCGAGCCTGCTCGCCGGGAGCCTGCTCGCCGCGGGAGCCTCCGCCGCGCCCCTCCGCGTCCTCCCCACCGGCGGCCTGCGCGTCGAGAGCGCCGCTCTCCTGATGAGCGGCCAGGAGGGTGGGACCATCCCCTTTGCCGTGCTCGCGCTCCCCTTCCCCGGCGAAGGCGACCGGGCGCGCGTCCCCGTCATCGTCGAGATCGACGGCACCGATCTCCTGGCCGGCCAGAGCGATCCCCTCCTGCGCATCGAGGTCTCCCTCTATGCCCTGACCCGGACCGGCAGCGTCCAGGGCTCGCGCTTGGACACGGTCGAGATCGATCTGGAGCAGCTCGGCACCGGGGTCGGCGAGAGCGGCGTCCGCTACGTCGGCGAGCTCGCGCTCCCGCCCGACATCTACCGGCTGCGCATCCTGGTGCGCAACATGGCCACGGGCGAGCTCGGGCTGCGCACGCTGGAGGTGAACGTGCCGCCGTTCCGGAAGAGCTCCGGCATCCTGCTGCCGCCGGCCTTCGCCGATCCGGGGGCGGATCTGTGGATCACCGCGCGCGCCGCCGGGGCCTCCCCTCTGGCGGTTCTCGCGCCGGCCGATCCTCCCTCCGCGCGGCCGATCCTGGCGCCGGACGAGGAGGCGCCCCTGGTCCTCGCCGGCTGGAAGCTCGGGACCGACAACCTGCGGGTCGAGCTCATCCGCCACTACGAGGAGGAGCATTTCGACAAGCAGGAGAAGGTGGCCGACCTGCCGGTGAAGATCATCGAGCGGCGGCCGGGGCCGGACGGCCTGGAGATCTTCACCGCCACCTTCCGGCCCGACCGGATCTCTCCGGGCGAATACGACCTGCGCGCCACGATCCCCCGCTCTGCGGCTGACATCCGGGGCGACGCCTTCTCCATGACGACCCGCATCGTGATCTTCCCCGGCGGCGCGCGGGGCTCCGTCTGGGCCGCGCTCAACTCCGGCGGGCGGAGCTCCTCCACGCAGGCGGCGCGGAAGGTCGAGCCCGCCCCCGAGAAACGGCGCAAGCCCTCACCCGGCCCGATCCGGAAGTCCTACCGCGAGGCTCTGTCCCGGCTCGCCGCGGGAGATCCGGCGGCGGCCACGGCGGCGGTCAGCGCGCTCGAAACCTCGCTCCTCACCGGGAAAGGACGCTACTCCAGCGAGGACGTGGCTGAGATTGAGGCTGGCGTGGCGCGCAACCTGGCGCGCGCGCACCCCGAGATCCTGGAGCCCGTCTTCATGCTCCACCAGCGGCTGTACCGCGAGGCCTCGGACGCGCACAACTACCTTCTGGTGAGCCACGCGCGCGAGGTCAGCCTGCAGATCGCCAACGTTCATGCCGACCTCCACCGCACCCCGGAAGGCCGGGCGCGCACCGCCCGCCTCCTGCTCGGGCTGGCTGCGGACCTGCTCAAGACCGCCCCGCCCGCGATGCGCGAGCGCTCCTACCAGCGCATCCTCGAGCTCGACGAGGCGAACGCGGAAGCCCTGCTCTGCCGGGCCGTAGACCTGGAGCGGCAGGGGAAGTACCAGGCCGCCGTGGACACGATCGAGCGCCTGCTGCGCGCCCACCCCGAGAATGCCGAAGGGCGGCTCCGCCTCGCGGTCAACCGCATCCGGCTCGGCAACCCCAGAGAGGGGAAACGCCTGCTGGAAGAGCTGATGAGCGCACCGCCGGATCAGACAGAGATCAACCCGGCCCTGCTCGCGCGCCAGGAGCTGGTGCGGCTCCTGATCAGCCAGGACGAGCTCGCCGAAGCCGAGCGCCTGGCCCACGAGGGGCTGGAGCGCGTGCCGGGGGAGGAGAAGCTGATGCTTCAGCTCGCCCTGATCCAGGACCTGAAGCGCGACGCCCGCGGCGCCCGCGCCACTCTGCAGCCGCTGGAAGAGCGCCCCCGTCCCCCCGAGCCCGTCTCGGCGCGGCATCGCTACAACGCCCTGCCCCTCGACCGGCTCAAAGCCATCCGCGACGAGCTCATCACGAATGCCGCCGGGCACTTCGCGGACCTCGCCGCGGCCCTGGGTAGAGGGGAGGCGCCGTGAGGAGGCTTTTGCTGCTTCTGCTCCTCTTCGCGGCCCCCGCCGCCGCCCAGCTTCCTCCGCGAGTGGTCATCCTGCTGCCCCCGGCGGGCCAGCCGATCTTCGGGGGGACCGAGATCGTGCTCGACGTGGAGCGCGGCGGATTGCCGATCGACAAGGTCGAAATCTTCTTCGACAACGTGCGGGTGGGCGTGCTCGCGCGCCCGCCCTGGCGGACCATCGTGGACGCCGGCCAGGAGAACTCCGAGCACCACATCGAGGTCATCGTCCACGACACGCGCGGGACCACCGCCTCGGCCGAGGTGCGCACGCCCCGGTTGCAGGTGGACGACGAAATCGACGTGGACCTGCAACAGCTCTTCGTCACGATCGAAAACAACGGGCGACGCCAGGAGGGGTTGACGCGCGAGGACTTCACCATCCTGGACGACGGCGTGCCGCAGACCATCGCCACCTTCGAAGGCGGGGACATCCCCTTTACCGCCGTCCTGCTCCTCGATGCCAGCTCCAGCATGAGCGGCCCCCGGCTGCGTACGGCGGTCGACGGCGCGCGTTCCTTCGTGCAGTCGATGAACCGCCTCGACGAGGCCAAGGTCCTCCTCTTCTCCGACCAGATCCGGAAGGAGACGCCGTTCACCAGCGTGCCCTCGATCCTCACCCTCGGCCTGGGAGACGTCGAGGCCGGAGGAGGCACCGCGCTCAACGATGCGCTCTACGTGGGGCTCAAGCGGCTGGAGGGGCGGCTGGGCCGCAAGGTGCTGATCCTCCTCTCGGACGGCGTGGACGTCGAGAGCGTGCTGCCGATGGAGCAGGTGCGCGCCATCGCCCGCCGCGACCAGGTCGTCCTCTACTGGCTCTGGCTGCGCCGGGAAGGAGAGACCACGGGCGATCCCGGCGCCGGCCCGCAGTACTACAGCGCCTGGCGCGACGCCGACGGCCATCACAGCGAAAGGACCCAGCTCCGCGATGCCGTCCTGGAGAGCGGCGGCCGCATCGAGCCGCTGGACGGCATCGAGCAGCTCCGGGCCAAGCTCGATTCCATCCTCCACGAGCTGCGCGACCAGTACGTCCTCGGCTACTCCCCCACCAGCCTCCGAGGCTCCGGCACCTGGCACCGCATCGACCTGCGCCTGCGCAACAGCGGGCTCAAGGTGCGCACGCAGGAAGGGTACGTGGAGAAGTAGGCCGCTCCGACACGTCGCCTCTCTTCATCGGACACGTCGCCGACACGCCCAGCCGGGGGCTTTCTCCCGTAAATCCGGCCTCTCCGCCCTGGCTCAGCCTTTGCTCTCCTGGCCTGGCATCTTTCAGGAGATGAGACATGGCAATCCACTATGCGATCCATCCGTCGATCGGCGTGGCCCGGGCGGGCAACAGTCCGGACGAGCTCTATCTGGCTCCCGAGCGGATCGGCGGCCTGCCCGTCGAATGCGATCCGCAGGGAAACGAGATCCACGACGGGGGCCAACCTCGCTTCGTCCGCCGGTTCAAGGATGCCGCGGGGCGCATCAAGCGCCAGGCGGCCCGGTTCAGGATCTTCCGCACTGACGACGCCGACCCGTCGGCGCCGCCGCGGGAGGTCACCGCCGAGGACCCCGAGGTCGCCGGCATCCGCTGGTCCGCCCACCTCGCCAACAAGAAGGCGGCCTGGTACTCGTTCAGCGAGCTCGAAGGGAACCTGCTGCTCGGCAAGCAGACCCCGAAGGGGAACACCAACAGCTACGAGGCGCGCGGTGTCCCGCTGCGCAACGCGGGCGTCACCGCGGACGACGCGCGCCAGAAGCTGATCATCGATCCGGGACCGCGCACCGTCGACGGCCCCAGCCAGCGGGCCGACTTCACGCGCGACACCGTCCCGCCCGGATACACGCATGCGTCGTTCCCTCCGCCGCCGACCCAGGGCCATCCGATCGACACCCTGGGAGCGATCCTCACCGACGCCCAGGGACGGCTCCTCGTGCTCGGCGGCCATGGGCTCGCGGGCGGCGACGAGCCGATCGACACCTTCGCCGGCGCCGACACCTGGCACGACGACATCTCCGACGGACCGGTCAACTGCGTCCTGAGCCTCAAGGACGGCAGCGAGATCCAGCTCGCAGCCTGGTGCATCGTCGGCTCTCCGAAGTTCGCGCCGGAGCTGGTCAACATCGTCACCCTCGACGACATCGCATTCGACGTCGGGGTGCGCGGCCTGGACCTGGTGCCGGAGATGTATTCCGCCGGCGCCTACAATCCGGACTACGTGGCGAGCTACGAGCGGGACATCCTGCCGCTCCTCCAGCGCCCCATCGACTACATCTGGGTCGCCAACGTCCCCTCGATGGCCCGTTTCTCGGCGCCCCCCTTCGATCCCAAGGATGCCTCGCCGGAGAACGCCGCCAACCGGCAGGCCTACTTCAGCTATTTCCGGCGTCCGGCGTTCACCGGCGGCAGCCAGCAGAACCAGCTCTGGACCGGGCCGGGCCCTGCCGGCGTGCCGATGATGCCGCTCAACTCGGGCAGCAACTCGGTCTCCAACACGCTGACCGACAAGTTCCTCTCCTTGACCGAGACGCAGTACTTCCTGCTCGGCCAGTGGGCCGCGGGCAAGTTCACGGCCGGCGGCCCTTCCTCCCTGCCGGCAGGCGTCCACCCGCTCGACCAGGCGGGCATCGGCAACTGCGTGGGTGGCCCGATGTGCCCCGGCATCGAGGTGACCTGGAGCACCACGAACCCGGCGATCTATGAAGAGGCCTACCGCATCCGGGCCTTCCAGGACGAGGCCTACTACTTCCAGCACGGTCTCGATCCCAACCGGGATGAGACCGAGGGCGGCGGCTGCGAGCCCGGGGACCTGACGAAGCGCATGGCGGTCCCGTGGCAGGCCGACTTCTTCCAGTGCACGTTCCAGTTCGTCAACTACACCGAGCCGGATGTCAACAAGGCGAACGGCATCCCGGCGCCGCCCACCTACTTCGCCTACTGGTGGCCGCCGCAGAGCCCGATGTACGTGATCAGCGGCGTCAAGAGCATGGAGGAGCAGGCGCTGGCGGGCGTGCCGGCGGGGTACCAGGTCTTCTACCCGCGCGGGGTGAACAGCTTCGCCCAGATGATCCAGGCCTGGTCGTATCTCGGCTTCATCGTCAACGAGAACGCCGGCCCCGACGGTGCGGGGCTGCCCAACTTCGTCGAGACCGAGCGCAACCACGACCGCTTCCAGGTGGGGAGCGCCGCCCTGGGCTCGGTCAGCGACTTCGTCAACGCCGAGAACGTCACGTTCTGGCCCTTCTGGTACCTCAAGGCGGAGCCGGCTCCGCGCCCCGAGGCGCTGGCCGCCCTGCCCGGCGTCCAGCCGCGCACGGTCCAGGCTCCCACCCGCGGGCGGACCCGCCATGCGCGCATCTGACGTCGACGTCGCCATCGTGGGCGGCGGTCCAGCCGGGACCGCCGCCGCCCTCACCCTCCTCACCTACTCGGACCTCCGGGTGGCTGTGGTGGAGCGCTCGGAGTACACGCAGGAGCGGGTGGGCGAGACGGTTTCCCCCGGTCTCCAGCCGCTCCTCGCCTATCTCGGCGTCTGGGCCTCGTTCCAGCGGGACGGCCACCTGCCGGCCCACGCATCGAGCGCGGCCTGGGGGAGCGCGCAGGTCCAGTCGCGCGACTTCCTCTTCACCGGCCGCGGCGAGGGGTGGTTGCTCGACCGGCGCCGCTTCGATCTCCGGCTCGCGGAGGAAGTGCAGGAGAAGGGGGGGACGCTCCTCTCCCGCACGGCGGTCGCGGCCTGCGCCCCAGACGGCCGCGGCGGCTGGCGGCTGGAGACCGCCGGAGCCGGCCGCCGCTCCCGCGTCCTCCGGGCTCGGTTTCTGATCGACGCCAGCGGCAAGGGGAGCCTGCTCGCCCGCCGCTTCGGCGCCCGCCAGCAGATCTTCGATCGGCTGGTCGGCGTGACCGTCTTCTTCGATCTGCCGGCGGGGGATCGCGAGCTCTCGACGCTGATCGAATCCGCCGCCGATGGCTGGTGGTATTCGGCCCCTCTGCCGGACGGCCGCGCCGTGGTCACTCTCCTCAGCGACACCGACCTGGTGCGGCGCCTGCGGCTGTGCGATCCGGACGTCTGGCTTGCGGCGCTCGGGACCACTCAGCACGTCCGCGAAAGGCTCCAGGGTGGAACATTGCGGTCACCGCTGCGGATCGTGCCAGCCCACTCGCGTTGCCTCCTTCCAGCTGGCGGCCCGGGCTGGGTGGCGGCGGGAGACGCCGTGGCATCCTTCGATCCCCTGTCGTCGATGGGGATCGGCCACGCCGTTTCATCGGGCATCCACGCCGCCCGGGTGGCGTTCGATCACCTGGACGGAGGCGGCGACCTGCTGCGCCAGTACGGCGAGGGGGTGGCGCGGAGCGCGCGCCAGTATCTCGAGCTGCGGCGGCGCTTCTATCTGCTGGAGCGACGCTGGTCCGACCGTCCCTTCTGGGCTCGCCGGCACGCGGAGGTGGCGGGGCTGTGCTAGCGTTCTCGCCCCATGCGAACTCCTGCCGTCTGGGCCGCGGCGCTCGCGCTGACGCTCGCCGCCTGCTCGCAACAGCCCGCTCCGCCGCAGCGGGTCCCGGTCGTCCACAGCCTGGTCACCGAGCTGCCGACGGCCGAGCTGCACCGGGAAGCCGGGACGATCGACTTCGGCACGGCCGAGGCGCGCCCGTTTCTGGTGGACGGCTGGTATCAGAATGAAGGGGGAGGCGCGCGCCCCACGACCGTCTGGAGCCGCGGGCGGTCGTCGGCCCTGGAGATCTGGCTCGCGGCGCCGCGGCAGCTCCGCGCGGAGATCCGCTGCGCCCCGTTCGAGCCGCCGGACGGCCAGCCTCAGGTGGTCACGTTCGAGCTCAACGGCCAGCGGATCGGCGAGCTCTCCCTCAAGCCCCGGCTGAACGACTACACGATCGAGCTGCCCGTCGCCGCCCAGGTCTCCGGCCGCAACCGCCTGGTCTTCCGATACCGCAAAGAGACCCGCTTCGACCGCCGGCACCTGGCGGTCTCGTGGGACCTGCTCCGCCTGCGCCCCGGGCGTCCGTCGCCCACCGACCTCCCGCGCGCCGAGCAGCGCACGGGCGGCAAGGCTCCGGCCCTGTTCATCCCTGTGGGATCGGAGGCGACGTTCTACTTCCCCGTTGAAGAGACGGGTACCTTCTCGATCGATGGCCTGCGCGTCCAGGGGAACGGCGGCAAGCTGCTGGTGATCGCGCGGACCGATGGCGGCCCGGAGCAGGTGCTGGAGACGATCGAGGGCAGCCGCGGACCCCACTCTCTCGATCTGCCCGGCCGCGGCTCGCGGCTCGTGGAGCTCGCCCTACGCGCCGTACCCGGCTCGGCCGCCGCGACCGGAGGCTTCCAGCTCCTCGCCCCCGCGGTCCGCACCCTGCAGATCCAGCGGACAGCGGAAGCCGGAGAGGCCGAAGAACCGAGGACGGAGCGGCCGAACGTCATCATCTATCTAGTCGACACCCTGCGGGCCGACCACGTCGGGACCTACGGCGGCGGATCGCTCACCCCGAACATCGACGCCTTCGCCCGCGACGCCACGGTTTTCGAGAACACCGTGGCGCAGGCCCCTTGGACCAAGCCGTCGGTCGCCTCCATCTTCACCGGGCGCGGGCCGCTCTCGCACGGCGTGCGGCTGCTCCACGACAAGCTGCCGCAGGAGGCCGTCACCCTCGCCGAGCTGCTCAGCGCGGGCGGCTACCAGACCGCCGCTTTCAGCACGAACTGGCACATCCGCAACGAGACCGGGATGGACCAGGGGTTCGGTTTCTTCGATTTCTCTCCAGACGAAGCCGCCTCGGACAAGCTCAACCAGCGCGTCTTCCGCTGGCTCGATCGTCATCCGAATAGGCCGAAGTCCCCCTTCCTTCTCTACGTCCATGCCCTCGATCCGCACGAGCCGTACACGCCACCCAAGGAGTACCGCGACAAGTACGCGCCCGACGTCCGGCCCGAAGCGGGCTACGACTTCGACTTGAAGCGGGTCGACGTCTCCCGCGGCAAGGAGCGCCGGCAGTACATGGCCGAGATGCGCGAGCTCTACAAAGGCGAGGTGGCCTTCAACGACGACAGCTTCGGGCAATTCCTGAAGACGCTGCGGGAGCGGGGCCTCTACGACCGTTCGCTGATCCTCTTCGTCGCCGATCACGGCGAGGAGCTGGACGAGCACGGCGCGCGCGGCCACACCAGCCATCTCTATGCCGAGACCCTGAACGTGCCGCTGATCGTGAAGTGGCCCGGGCAGCGGCGCGGTCAGAGGGTCGCCTCGATCGCGCAGCACATCGACATCCTGCCGTCGCTGCTGCGGGCGGCCGGCGTCGAAGCGCCGCAGGGGCTGCCCGGGGTGGACCTGTCCGCGGTGGCAGCCGCGGGAGACGACCCGGAAGCGCTGTCGGGGCGTTGGGTCCTCTCGCACCTGAGCCATCGGGACCGGGTGGGCTTCAGCGTCATCCACGCCGGATGGAAGCTCGTCTATCCGCAGACCCCAGCCCTCGCCCCAGGAATCGAGCTCTACCACCGGTCCGACGACCGCGGCGAGACCCACAACCGCATCAACGAAGCCCCGGTGCGTGCCGGCTGGCTCTCCATGCTGATCCGCGCCGAGTCCGAGCGCAGCCGGAAATCCAGTCTCAAACCCGAGCACGTGAAGATCGATGAAGAGACGCGGCGGGCGCTGGAGGCTCTTGGATATCTGTAGCAGAGCCATCCTCGGTGCGGCGCTCGTGTTGGCGTCCTCCGCCTGCCAACCCCGGCACGAACAGTTGAGCCCTGTCGTCCACGACCTCGTGGCCGAGCTGCCCGCCGCCGAGCTCCACCGCGAGGTTGGAACAATCGACTTCGGCACCGCCGCCGCCCGCCCGTTCCTCGCCGCAGGCTGGTATCCGAACGAAGGAGGCGGACGGCAAGGCCCCACGATCGTCTGGAGCAAGGGAGAGCGATCGGCCCTGGATTTTTGGCTGGCGGCGCCCCGCGCCCTGCGCGCCGAGATCCGCTGCGCTCCCTTCGAACCTCCCGACGGTTTGCCGCAGGTGGTCACCCTGGAGCTCAACGGCCGCCGCATCGGAGAGCTGACTCTCCGGCCCAAGCTGAACGACTATGCGATCGACCTGCCGCGGGACGCGCAGATCGCCGGTCCGAATCGTCTCGAATTCCGCTACCGGAGCGCGACGCGCGCCCAGCACCGTCTCCTGGCCGTCGCGTGGGACCTCCTGCGCCTCGTGCCCAGCCCTGCCGCTCCGGCCGAGCTGCCGCGGGCCGAAACGCGCCCCGGCTCCCCCGCCCTTCTCCTTCCATTCGGCACCGAAGCCGGCTACCACTTCGCCCTGGAGGAAGGAGGGACGCTCTCTCTCCAAGGTCTCCGCGGGCAGAAGAGCGGAACACTCCAGGTGATCGCCCAGGAGGAAGGCGGACGAGAGAAGCTCCTCGACACGCTGAAGCCCGGCACCGGACCGCGCACGCTGGAGCTGCCCGGAGACGGAGAGCGCCTCGTCCGCCTCGTGCTGCGCGCCGTACCGGACGACCCCGGATCGACAGGCGGGCTCCTCCTCCTCGGCCCGGCGGTCCGCGCCCTCGTTGCCGCCCACGAGAACCGGACCGCCGCCTCCACCCCGCCGGCGAGGCCGAACGTCATCATCTATCTCGTTGACACTCTGCGGGCCGACCGCGCCGGCGCCCGACGCGCCGCGGGCTCCCTCACCCCGAGCCTCGACACCTTCGCCCAGGGCGCCACCGTCTTCGAGAACACGATCGCGCAGGCGCCCTGGACGAAGCCGTCCGTCACCTCGATCTTCACCGGCCTGGGGCCGCTCACGCACGGAGTGCGGCGCATCCACGACAAGCTGCCGCCGGAGGCGGTCACCGCGGCCGAGCGGCTTCACGCCGCCGGCTATCAGACCGCCGCTTTCAGCACGAACTGGCACGTCAGCCACGACACCGGACTGGACCAGGGATTTGGCTTCTTCGATTTCGCACCCAACGAATCGGCCTCGGACCTCCTCAACCAGAGGGTGATCCACTGGCTCGACAATAAGGCGAAGGCACCCTTCTTCCTCTACGTCCATGCTCTCGATCCGCACGGCCCCTACACGCCGACGCCGGACTACCGTGCCCGGTTTGCCCCCGGCGTCCGCCCGGATGCGGGCACCAGCCCGGAGCTGCAGCGGATCTACAAGGCGAACGGCGAGGTGCGCCGCCGGCTGATCGCCGAGCTCCCGCCCCTCTACGACGCCGAGGTCGCCTTCAACGACCACAGCTTCGGAGCTTTCCTGGACGCCCTGCGCCAGCACGGCCTCTACGACAGCTCACTGATCCTCTTCGTCTCCGACCACGGCGAGGAATTCAACGAGCACGGCGACCTCGGACACGGCAACAACCTCTTCGACGAGACCCTGCGCGTACCGCTGATCGTGAAGTGGCCCAACCAGCGCCAAGGCCAGAGAGTGCGATCGATCGCCCAGCACGTCGACCTCCTCCCCACCCTCCTCCGAGCTGCCGGCCTCCAGCCGCCCAAAGGCCTGCCCGGAATCGACCTCGCCCTCGTCGCCGCCTCCGGAGAAGACCCCGAAGCCCTCTCCGGCCGCGCCGCCCTTTCGCACCTGAACCGTCAGGGCCGCGAAGGGATCAGCGTCCTCCAAGCCGGCTGGAAGCTGATCCACCCCCTGACCCGCGAAATGGCCGAATCCCCGAAGCTCTACCACCTCTCCACTGACCGCGAGGAACGCATCGACCGCCTCGGAGACGTCCCTGTGCGGGCAGGGTGGCTGGAGTCGTTGATCCGTCTCGAACAGGCCCGCGGCCGCGATGGGCTCAAGGCGCAGACGTACGAAATGGACGAGGAGACCCGGCGGGGGTTGGAGGCGTTGGGGTATTTGTAGCCATCGTGGACACGGTCTTACTCGCTTGGTAAGATGGCCCTCATGAAGTCTCCCACCCGCGTGACCAGCAAGGGTCAGGTCGTCATTCCCAAGCCCGTGCGCGAGCAGCTCCGGTGGGCGTCGGGCACTGAGCTCGCGGTCGAGATCATGGATGATGGTGCCGTGCGCTTGACGCGGTTCGAGGCCGAGGATCCCATCGACACCCTCTATGGATGCCTGAAGGATCTTCCGCGGGATCCCCTCGCGGACCTCGAAGCCGAGCACCAGGCCGAAATCGAAGCGGATGAGCGCCGGCAACGTCGCAGTCGTTGATTCCTGGGCAATCCTGGCGTTCCTGCGAGCCGAGGAACCTGGCGCGGCGGCGATGCGCCGCTATCTCCGCCGCGCTCAGAGCGGCAACCTCCGCCTGCTGCTGAATGTGGTCAACCTCGGCGAGGTCTTCTATCGCCTACTCCAACTCACCGGTGAGGCTCAGGCCGATGAACGGCTCGCCCAGGTGAAGGCGCTTCCAATCGACATCGTGCCGGCTCGCGAATCACTGGTCCTCGAGGCAGCGCGAGTCAAAGCGACGCACCCTCTCTCGTACGCCGATGCATTCGCCGTTGCCACCGGCCGGGTGGAGAAGGCGCCCGTTATCACCGGCGACCCAGAGATTCTGGCCCTGCCAGCCACGGTGGTCCGTGTCCGTAGGCTCGATCGGCATGCGTGAGCGGAGTGCTGGTTGTGGCAGCGGGTTTTCCCAGCAAGAATCGGATGGCCCCCTCCCACCCCAACCTCTAATCTCTCCTCGAAGGCAATTTCCAGGAGGGACCAACCCATGCATCGACCTGTCAATCCCGCGATTCTCTACTTCGGCACCCCTGTCGTCCTCGTGAGCTCGTGCAACGAGGACGGCTCGACGAATCTCGCTCCCATCTCGTCCGCCTGGTGGCTCGGGTGGAGTTGCATGCTGGGCTTCGGCGCTCTGTCGAAGACTCCGGGCAACCTCCTGCGCAGCCGCGAGTGCGTGCTCAATCTGCCGTCGATCGATCAGGTGGCCGCGGTCGACCGGCTCGCCCGGTTGACGGGATCGGACCCGGTCCCGCCGCACAAGATGGCCATGGGCTATCGCTTCGAGCGGGACAAATTCGGCGCCGCGGGGCTCACCCCCATGGGGTCCGAGGTCGTGGCGCCGCCCCGGGTGGCCGAATGCCCGGTGCAGCTCGAGGCGGTGCTCGAGGCCAGCCACCCGATCGCCGCGAGCGATCCGGACCGGCGCGGCCGGCTCGTGGGTCTCGAGGTCAAGATCGTGCGGGTGCACGTCGAGGAGAGCCTGCTCGTCGACGGCACCGACGACCGGATCGATCCGGTGAAGTGGCGGCCTCTCATCATGAGCTTCTGCCAGTTCTTCGGCCTGGGTCCGATCGTCCATTCGTCGCGCCTGGCGGAGATCCCGGAATCGGCGTACCGGCCGCGGAAGGTGGTGCGCGAGGTGCCGATGGAGTCGGCCGCGTGAGGCAATGACCCCTTTCCGCCTGCCGGTCCCTTTTTCTTTCTTCGGCTTCCCCTCATCTCGTGAGGGGGCTTGACAGGCTGGAGCCTCCTGTCTCACTCTTCCCTCACGACGTGAGGGGAACTCTGATGTCCAAAAGCTCTCTCGACCTGTTGCATGGGACCGTGGCGGTCCTGATCCTCAAGACCCTGACCTGGGGTCCACTGCACGGCTACGACATCTCGCGGACGATCCGCCAGCGGAGCAACGGCGCCCTTGGGCTTGAAGACGCCGCGCTCTACCAGGCTCTCCACCGGCTGGAGCACAAGGGGTGGATCGAGGCGGAGTGGGGCCTGTCGGAGAACAACCGGCGGGCCAAGTTCTACCGGCTCACCGACGAGGGGCGGCGCCAGCTCGAGACCGAGGTTTCGAGCTGGCGGGCCTACGTCGAGGCGGTCTCCATGGTCCTGGAGACGGCTTGAGCCCCCGATGAGATCCAACCCCCGCATCCCCGGCCGGCGCCTCTTCCGGTTCCCCTGGCGCACCGCCGCCCAGGTGGCGGCCGATGTCGACGAGGAGCTCCGGTTCCATCTCGACATGGTCGCGCAGGAGCTGGTGGACGCGGGCTGGCCCACGGAAGCAGCCCACGCGGAGGCGGTGCGCCGCTTCGGCGATCTGGAAGGAACCCGCAAGCAGTGCAGCGCGCTCGACAGGCGCAAGGAGACCCAGATGAAGTGGATGCAGTGGCTGGAGGCGCTCGGGCAGGATCTCCGGTTCGCCGGACGGCAGCTGTTGAAGAGTCCAGCTTTCACCTTCGTGGTCGTGCTCACCCTCGCTCTGGCGGTGGGCGCGAGCACGTCGATCTTCAGCGTGGTTCATGGGATCCTGCTGAAGCCACTCCCCTTCGGCCAGTCCGACCGGCTCCTGTGGGTCAAGCCCCTCACCAACGGAGAGGCGGGGGGCACCCTCTCCTATCCGAACTTCTCCGACTGGCGCGATGCGAGCAAGACGGTCGCGCAGGCCGCCTCGTTCCATCCCGGCTCGATCAATCTCTCGGGAGATAGCGGTGATCCCGAGCGATTGATCGGGATGTACGTGAACGCCGAATTCTTCTCGGTCCTGGGGATCGAGCCCCTGGCCGGCCGCTGGTTCGCGCCCGGCGAGGACAAGCCGGGCGGACCGGCGGTCGCGGTGATCTCGGAAGTTCTCTGGGAGCGGCGGTACGGCCGGGATTCCGGCCTGATCGGCCGCAGCATTCGCCTGAACGGTGCGCCGTTCACCGTGATCGGCATCGTCCACCGGAAAGAGCAGTTCTTCGATGTCGCCGAGGTCTGGATCCCGCTCGGGTTCACCTACGAGAACCTCCAGCAGCGCGACAGCGTCTACCTCGGCGCTATCGGCCGTCTCGCCCCGGGAGCCACGCTGAAGGAGGCCCGGAGCGAGGCCAAGGCGATTGGCGAGCGACTGGCGCGGCAATATCCCGAGGCGAACACCGGCTATTCGATGGACCTGGAGCCGCTCCAGACCTATCTGGTGGGCGAGGTCCGCACCCAGCTTCTGGTTCTGCTCGGGGCCGTGCTGTTCGTCCTCCTGATCGCCTGCGCGAACGTGGCCAACCTCCTGCTCGTCCGTGCGACCGCGCGGGAGGGGGAGGTCGCCATCCGTTCCGCTCTCGGCGCCCGGAAGGGACGGATCGTCCGGCAGCTGCTGACCGAGAGCATCGTGCTGGCCGTGCTCGGGGGCGGTGCCGGCGTGGCGCTGGCGATCTGGATGACCAAGGCCCTGGTGGCCCTCGCTCCGGCGCAGACGCCGCGGCTCGACGAGGTGGCGGTGGATAGCCCGGTCCTCCTCTTCGCGCTGGGGATCACCCTGGTGACCGGCCTGCTGTTCGGGCTCGCTCCCACGATCCAGGCCTCCCGGCCGAATCTGACCGCGGCCCTGAAAGAAGGGGCGCGCGGCTCGCGGGGCCGGGCGTCTACCCGGGCGCGCAACACCCTGGTGGTGGCGGAGATCGCCCTGGCCGTGATGCTCCTGGCCGGGGCGGGCCTCCTCCTCCGCAGCTTCGCGCGGCTCCAGGAGGTGCCTCTGGGCTTCCAGGCGGAGAACGTCCTGAAGCTCCACGTCAGCCTCCCCTCCTCCCGGTATGACGACGACGCGAAGCTCCAGGTATTTGTCGACGGCCTCGTCGAGCGGCTGCAAGCGGTACCGGGCGTCCAGTCGGCGGGCGTGACGGTCTATGGGCTGCCGCTGACTGGCGGCGTGAACGTCTGGTCGTTCACCATCGCGGGACGTCCGCCGGTCCCCCAGGTGCAGGAGCCGATCATGCGGGCCGGCGTGGCAACGCCCGGCTTCTTCGAGACGCTGGGCATCACAGTGGCCCGCGGCCGGGCATTGGACGCCCGTGACCGCGAAGGCGCCACGCCGGTGATCGTCATCAATGAGGCGGCGGCACGGCGCTACTTCCCGAACGAAGAGGCTCTGGGGAAGCGGATCATCCTGAGCCCGGACAACCCGGACGGGATGGAGATCGTGGGGATTCTCCGGAACTTCAAGCAGAACGCCCTCGCTCAGGAGATCGAGCCCCAGATGTACCTGCCCTATGCCCAGTCGCCCATGCCGTCGCTGGCCGTGGTCGTGCGCACAGCGTCCGATCCGGCGGCCGTGACGGCCCCGGTCGCGGCCAAGGTGCACGAGCTCGACCCCGAGCTTCCCGTCTATGCCGTGCGGACCATGGAGGAGGTGCTGGCTTTGTCGTCGGCTCAGCCGAAGTTCTACATGCTCCTGCTTGCCGCGTTCGCGCTCATCGCTCTCCTCCTGGCTGCCGTGGGCATCTATGGCGTGATCGGCTACACCGTACGCCAGAGGACGCAGGAGATCGGCATCCGCATGGCGCTGGGCGCTTCCCGCGAGCGGGTTCTCCGGATGGTCGTACGGCAGGGGCTGACGCTGGCGTCGCTCGGCGCGGTCGCCGGTCTCCTGGGAGCGCTCCTCGCGACGCGTGGGATGCAGAGCCTTTTGTATGAAGTGAGCGCGACGGACCCGGCGATCTACGTGACCGTCGCCGTCGTTCTGGTCGCGGTCGCGGCCGTGGCGTCCTGGCTGCCGGCCCGGCGGGCGGCGGGGACGGAGCCTTTGCTGGCGTTGCGGGGGCAGGTGTAGGGGCCAAGGGCACCCACAAGGGGTGCCCCTACAACGGACCATGGCCTGATTGGTGTAGGGGCACCCCTTGTGGGTGCCCCTGATCTGCCCGGGGCGGGAGCCCCTTACTCGGGCCGCGCCTCCTTCAGCTCCTTCCCGTCCTTCCTACGCTCCAGGTAGAGCTCCCGGTCCTCATCCAGCTTGCGGCGGGCGGCGTCGAAGGCGTCCCGGATGACCAGATTCAGGTCCGGGGCTTCTTTCTGATTGATGACGTACTCGTGCCCGGGGACGGTCAGGTCGATCCGCACGGCGTAGGGCCCGCCATTACGGTGGTGCCTGCTCGGCCCCTGGACGGTGACGTGGCAGCCGATGACCCGGCCGTTGAACTTCTCCAGCTTCGTCGCCTTGTCCCGGATGACCGCCTCGATAGGGTCGGTGAGATCGAAGTCCTGCGCAGAGATGGTGAGCGGAAGCTTCATATGCGTTCTCCTTGGAACGATGACAGCCATCCCTCAGCCGGCGCCTGCCGGCAGCTCACGCCTGGCCCGCCTGTGGGTTACCTCCAGGGCGGGCATTCGCCTGGGCGCCGGTCTGGTTGAGACCGCCGGTCGCCTTGGCGAGAGTCTTGGTTTTGGCCGTCATGCCACTGGCTCGATTATGGCGCAGAATGCGCCGCACGTCACCAGTCCTTCACCAGAGAATGCGCGTCGAGTGTCCCAGGCCGAGCAGGGCCACCCCTACGCAGGCGGCGATCAGGCAGAAGAGGTTCCAGCGCGGATGCACGCCGAGCAGCGCGCCCGCGCCGAAGAGGCTCGCATAGAGGTTCGGGACAAACATCAGGGGCGACGCCCCGACCTCGGCAATCCACCAGACGTTGAACGGATTCGCGCAGGCGTCGTTGGGTACGAGCAGCAGAAGATCGAGGACGAAGAGGCCGATGAGAGCCCCGGCGCCCCGACCGCTTTGATAGAGGACTGCCAGCCCCGCCGCCGCCACGAAGCCGATTCCGGTCACGACCAGATTGAAGCGGAGCACGGGATCGAGCTGCAGGAAGTCCTCCCAGGAGAGCGTCCGGAAGGGATAGAGCTGATGGACGGTCGAGGTAGCCACGAAGGAGAGGGCGAGGAAGAGCCAGACCGTGCCCCCCAGCGCCCCCGCCGCCGGCCGGGCAAACCGTCGCGCCCGCCAGATCCCCCGGGTTACCCAGACGGCGCAGAGGACCAGGCCCGCGAGACCGGTCACGAACAACGGCACGAACCAGGAGGGGAAGGCGTTCCGCTGCGGCAGCAGGTCCAGCGCGGTCTTCAAGGACAGGAGCGCGGCTGCGGCGAAGACCACGATCGCCAGCCCGGCGGCCCGGCGGATACCCCTATCCACCACTCCCCGGGCACTGCACCTCGATCCAGCAGCCTTCGCTCGTCGCTCCGTTTGCCAGAATGATCCCGAGCTTCCACTTCTTGCCTTCGCCCGCTTTGGTCTCGACAGCCGGGATCCGCTTCAGGTCCACCGTCCAGGGGCCATCGCCGCTGACTACCTGGACCATCCCCTCGCCGACGGCAACTTCGAGCGGCAGGGTCATGCCTCCGTCGGAGAACCGTGCCTCGCCGACCTCCATCCGCCACTCTCCGTTCTTGTCACGCACGTTGCGCAGCGAGTAGCGGCGACGCGGCTTGGGGACATCGTTCGGGCAGGTGGACACCCATTGGATACAGATCGCGTTTCCCGGCGCCGGGGCCGCGTTCAGCGATGCGAGGTCCTGAACGACCAGGTTGTTGGACGAGTCCGTGCTGAAGGTCCAGACGTTGGCGGCTCCGTTCGGCCCCGAGCTCTGTGCCGCCGCCATTTCAGGAATGGCCAGGAATGCAGCGACAAGCGAGAAGGCCAGTTTGTCGAGCCTCGGCATGATGATTGTCCTCCTGTCTTCCTACAAGTGTATCGGAGAGAGGACACGTTCCACTAACCGGAACCGCTCATTCGATGGCGGTTTCCGCTTTTTCTTCCCCGTGGGGCTCCATATGGACGAGCACGCCGAGCACGGTGGGGACTTCCCGGCGGATGTAGGTCTTCACCTTGCCGCTCACGATGTGCGCTTCGCGCAGGGGCATCTCAGGGTCGGCCTCGACGTGGATGTCGACATACAGCCCGAGCCCGGAGCGGCGGACTTTCAGGGTTTCGATGGCCCGCACCTCGGGCACCGCCATGGCTGCGTCGTGGATGCGCTCGATCGTCTCGCCGTCGGGCGTGCGGTCCATGAGGTCGGCGACGGCGGGACGCAGGATGCGGACGCCGTTGAAGAAGATCACCGAGGCGGCCACCAGGGCGGCCAGGTCGTCCGCCTCCTCCCATCCCGGGCCGCCGATCAGGGCCACCGCGATGCCCAGAGCCGCCGCGCCCGAGGTGATGGCATCGCTCCGGTGGTGCCATGCGTCAGCTTGCACGGCCGCGCTCTCGACCTCCTGCCCCACCGCGAAGACCCGGCGGAAGAGGATCTCCTTGACGAAGACGACCGCCAGCACGACACCCAGGGTGAACGGCGCCGGCGCATGATGAGGGGTAAGGATCTCGCGCACGGCCTGAACGGCGATGCTCACCGCACCGCCGAGCAGCAAAAGGGCGACCACCACTGTCGCCAGCGGCTCGGCCTTGCCGTAGCCGAAGGGGAACGCCTCGTCGGCGGACCGCGAGGAGATGCGCAGCCCGCCCCAGACGATCAGCGAGGAAAAAACGTCGAGGGTGGATTCCAGCGCGTCGGCCACCAGGGCGTAGGAGTGGCCGATGATTCCGGACAGCAGCTTGATCAGCGCGAGCGCGGCATTGACCAGCAGCCCCGTCTGCGCGGAGCGCACCCCGCGGCCGGCCCGCTCCTGGAGGTCCACCTACAACTCGACCCTCCGCCCGCCCACCACCGTGGCGACCGGACGGCCGCGCAGCGTCCATCCATCGAACGGGGTGTTGCGCGATTTGCTGCGGAAGCCGGCGGCGACGATCGTCACCTCGCCGTCGAGATCGAAGATCGACACGTCCGCCGGGCTTCCTTCCTTCAGAGTACCGCCCGGGATGCCCAGGACCCGCGCCGGTCCGGTGGACAGCAGCTCGACGAGCCGCGGCAGGCTCAAGATCCCCGCGTGCACGAAGCGGTCGAGGCAGAGGCTCAGCGTGGTCTCCAGACCGAGGATGCCGAACGGCGCCTTGTCGAACTCCACGTCCTTCTCGTCCCGGTGGTGTGGCGCGTGGTCGCTGGCGATGCAGTCGACGGTGCCGTCGACGAGCCCTTGGACCAGTGCCTCGCGGTCGCGCTCGGAACGCAGCGGCGGCTTCATCTTGCAATAGGTCGAGAAGCCGGTCTTCGCCACCTCCTCGTCGGTCAGCACCAGATGATGGGGCGTCACCTCGCAGGTGACGCGCAGCCCGCGGGACCTCCCCAGCCGCACCAGGTCGAGGCTCCGCGCCGTGGACAGGTGGGCCACGTGGTAGCGGCCTCCCGAGTCCTCGGTGAGGATCAGGTCGCGCGCCACCATCACGTCCTCGGCCGAGCCGGGGATGCCGATCAGGCCCAGGCGGGTCGACCACTCGCCCTCGTGCATCACCCCCTTGCCGGTCAGGGTCAGGTCCTCGGCATGCTGGATCACCGGGATGCCGTAGTGCTGGGCGTAGAGGAGCGCCCGGCGCATCAGCTCGGCGTTCATCACCGGCAGGCCGTCGTCCGACACCGCGGCGGCCCCGGCGGCCACCATCTCGCCGATCTCGGCCAGCTCCTGCCCCTGCATCCCCTTGCTGATCGCCCCGATCGGGTACACACGGGCGAAGCCGGCGCGCTGCGCCTCCAGGAGGATGTGCTCGGTGATCGACCGGTTGTCGTTGACCGGCACCGTGTTCGCCATGCAGGCGACGGCGGTGAAGCCGCCGGCCGAGGCAGCCATCGTGCCGGTGCGCACGGTCTCCTTGTACTCCTGCCCCGGCTCGCGCAGGTGGACGTGGATGTCGATGAGGCCGGGAGTGACGACGAGGCCCTTCGCGTCGATCGTCTCGGCCCCCTTCGGCTTCTGGATCTTGCCGCCGATGCGGGCGACGGCGCCGTCCTCGATCAGCAGGTCGTTGGGGCCATCCAGATCCTGGCTCGGATCGACGATCCGGCCCCCGTGAATCAGCAGGCTGGGCATGTCAGGACTCCTCGCTGGTCACGCCGGAGAGCAGGTAGAGGACCGCCATGCGCACCGACACCCCGTGCGTGACCTGCTCGAGGATCACCGAGTCGGAGCCGTCCGCCACGTCGCTCGCGATCTCCACGCCGCGGTTCATCGGGCCCGGATGCATGACGATGACGTCGTCCTTGGCGATCCGGAGGCGCTCGCGGGAGAGGCCGAAGAGGCGGAAGTACTCCTTGACGGACGGGAACGACATCCGCCCTTGCCGCTCGAGCTGGATGCGGAGCATCATCACCACGTCGGCGCCGCGGATCGCGTCGTCCAGCGTATAGGCGACCTCGACGCCGAGCTTCTCGATGTCGACCGGCATCAGCGTGCGCGGGCCGCCGACGACGACCGTGGCGCCCATCTTGGTCAGCAGATGGATGTTGGAGCGGACGACCCGGCTGTGCTCGATGTCGCCGATGATGGCGACGCGAAGGCCGGCGAGGCGCTTCTTGTGGCGGCGGATGGTGAACGCGTCGAGCAGAGCCTGCGTCGGATGCTCATGGGCGCCGTCGCCGGCGTTGATGATGCCGGCGCCAATCCGCCGGGCGAGCATGTGGGGCACCCCTGGGGATCCATGGCGGATCACCACGAGATCGGGTGCCATCGCCTGGAGGTTCAGGGCCGTGTCGATCAGGCTTTCGCCCTTCTCCAGGGCCGAGCCCGACGTGGAGAAGTTCAGGTTGTCGGCCGACAGCCGCTTCTCGGCGATCTCGAAGCTCGACCGAGTGCGGGTGGAGGCCTCGAAAAAGAGGTTGATGACCGTCTTGCCGCGGAGCGTCGGGACCTTCTTGATCGGCCGCTCTCCGACCTCGCTGAACGATTCGGCGGTGTCGAGGAGGAGCTCGATCTCGGCCGGAGACAGCTCCGCGATTCCCAGCAGGTCCTTGCGGGTCCAGCGGATGGTCTCGGTCGTCATTTGGGCGGCTTGCGCTCCAAGATGCGGACCTGTTCGGTGGCGTCGGTCGAGAGGAAGGTGACCTCGATGACCTCGTCCTTCGAGGTCGGCACCTTCTTGCCCACGACGTCGGCCTGGATGGGCAGCTCGCGGTGGCCGCGGTCGATGAGCACCGCCAGCTGCACGGCGCGCGGCCGGCCGAAGTCGATGAGCTCGTCGAGGGCGGCGCGCACGGTGCGGCCGGTGTAGAGGACGTCGTCGCAGAGGACCAGGACGGCCCCTTCGATGGGCCGCGGCAGGTGGGTTCCCTTGACTTCCGGCTGGGCGGCGATGGTCGACAGATCGTCGCGATAGAGGGTGATGTCGAGGATCCCGACGGGGACCTTCACACCTTCCATCCGTTCGATTTCGGCGGCGAGCTTCTCGGCGAGAGGCACGCCACGGGTGCGGATGCCGACGAGCAGAAGGTCCGAGAGGTCTTTGTGCGTCTCGGTGATCTCACCGGCCATCCGGCGAATGATCCGGGCCATCTGCTTGGCGTCGAGGATCGTGTTCTTCGGCGTCAGATTTTCATGCATGGGGTGGGGGCGGGCCCCTGCGTGGGAACCCGCGGCATGCTATCCCAAGGACCGAAAGGTCTGCAAGGACATCAAGGACGGGTGAGCCGGTGTGCCTTTCTTGTCCTTGCCGTCCTTTGCGTCCTCGAGGTCCTTTGCCCTAAGATTCCCCCCACTCTGCAAGAGTCTTCCAAGAGGTCGGTGTTATGTCCCGCAAGCCTGCTCCTGCCACGCCCCCGTCTGTCGAGCCGTTCTGGCGGCGCTACCGGCGGGAGATCACGTTCCTGGCCGTGTTCCTCGTGCTGCTCGGCGGCAGCTTCACCCTGATCTCGGTCCAGTGGGTGAACGACCATGCCATCGAGCCGTTCACCGCCGGCATCGCCCGCGTGAGCGGCGCCGTGCTCGACCTGCTTGGCCAGAACGTCACCATGCAGGGGACGATCATCCGCAACCCCCGTTTCGCCGTGAACATCCGCAACGGCTGCAACGGCGTCGAGGCGATGCTGATCTTCCTGGCCGCGGTCCTCGCCTTCCCGGCGTCCTGGCGCTCGCGCCTGCTGGGCCTCGGCCTCGGCATCCTGGCCATCCAGGTGGTCAATCTGATCCGGGTGGTGGCGCTGTTCCTGACGGGCATCTACTTCCCGCGGCTTTTCGACACGTCCCATACGGTGATCTGGCAGACCCTGGTGATCCTCTCCGGCGTGCTGCTCTGGATCTTCTGGGCCAACCGCTTCGCGGCCCCGGCGCCGGCCGAGCCCGCTGCGTGATGGCCCGCCAGGCACCCGCCAGGACCGTCCGCGGGAGCTGGGCGGGGCGGCTGATCCGCAACATCCTGCTCTGGATCGTGCCGGTCTGGCTCGTCTGGATGGCGTTGACGCCGCTCTACAACCGGTTCCTGGCGACCGCCGGAGAGAACCTCCTGCTGATGGCGGAGAGCCCGAACGTCACGGACCTCCTGGTCCAGGGCGCCCACACGGCGCACATCCAGAGGCGTGACTTCCCGCCCTCGCGGAGCCTGGTCAGGAGCATCCGGGTCACCGACCTGCACTTCCACCTGGTGCTGCTCGCGACGCTGTTCCTCGCCGTGCCTGGAGTGCCCTGGCGGGAGCGGCTGTCGAACCTGGCGTGGGCGGTGTTGATCGCGATCTTCTTCCACCTGCTGCTGCTCTTCTTCTGGGTGAAATTCGTCTACGCCACCCAGCTCGGCTCCTGGAGCGTCGCCCACTACGGACCGGTGGCCCGCAATCTCTTCGGTCTGGGCAAGCACCTGCTCGATCTGCCCTTCAAGCTCTCCCTCCCCCTCGTGCTCTGGGCGGCGTTCTATATCGGACGGATGCTGGAGGAGCTGCGGGGGGAGTCATCAGCATGAAGACCTCGCTCGTCCCGTCGGCATAGACCTTCCGGAACAGCCGCCGGAAGGCCGGGTCCTCCTCCGGCAGACGTACGCCCGTGCCCACGACGATCAGAAGGTGGTCCGCCCCGAGCCGCCGCAGCTCGCGCCAGAGCGCCGTCGGGTTCGAGAGGAGCGGGACCAGGCGGGCGTATCGTGCCGGGCCGTTCCAATCGCCCAGGAACCGGCCTTCCGCGAAGGACCTCACGCTCTCGGCATGGAGGCCATAGACGGTGTAGCCACTCCCCCGCGTCCGGTTCAGGAAGTCCACCGGCCGCCAGAGCGGAAGCGACCGCGCCAGATATGTCTCCCTCTGCTCCGCCGTCACCGGCAGGGGGCCCCGCCGCATGAAATGGACTCCGGCCCACACCCACGAGGGGAGAAGGAACAGGACACACAGCACGCTCGCAGCCGGCGCCGGCCACCGCCGAGTCCACAGAGCCAGCACCGCGGCCAGTACCAGGCTCGAGGCGGGCAGGACCGCCACGAGGTAGCGCGCATCGGGTGGCAGCACCTGGATGGCCACGACATAGACGGCTGCCAGGACCACCAGCCGGCGCAGGCTCCGGCTCAGGAGGGCGCCGGCCACCAGAAGCGGCAGCCCCAGGAGGAAGGCCGGCGAGAACGGCGGCTGGTGGCCTACCCTCTCCCGCGCGAAGAGGATGTCCCAGGGGAGCCGCGGCAGCCTCGCCATCCTCTCCAGCCACGCGGGCTCCGGGGGAAAGAAGCCCGGGTGCCACGCCCCGCCGCCAAAGAGCTGCGGCAGGAACGGGAACACCGGATTTCCGGTGTGGACCAGAATGCGGACATACCAGGGCGCGAGGACCGCGAAGGCCACGACGGCAACCCGCAGCAGGCTCCGGCCCCGCTCTCCTCGCGGCGCAGCCACAGCCACCTCGGCCGCGATGGCCACCGCAAAGAACAGCCCGTGATACTTGGTCCCGGCGGCCGAGCCCGCGAAGACGGCCGCCAGGACGAGCCAGCCACCGCGCTGCTCCTCCTGCCAGCGCTGCAGCGAATAGAGGCCCGCGGTGACGAACAATGCGAGCTCCGCTTCCACATAGCCCGTCACCGCCAGGTGGAGGACGATCGGATGTCCGAGAAACAGCGCCGCCGCCGTCCACCCCGTGACGGACGAGAAGACGCGCCGGCCCCAGGCGACCAGGAGCGTCGCCGTCGCGCCAATCGCCAGCCACTGCACCAGGTGGGTGGCCGTGTCCCTGCGGGTGACGGCCAGCACGGCGGCCCAGAGGACCTCGCCGAGTTGAGGGAAGATCGGAAATCGCAGGTCCGGCAGGAACGGCACGCCACCGGTCTCGGCGAACGCCTGCGCGTACGGCAGGTGGTAGAGCGTCTCGTCGAACGCCGTCGGCGGATACAAGGCGAGGAGGAAAAACGGAGCCGAGGCCGCGATCAGCCCCACGGTGGCCGCCCGCCACCGGGCGTTCGCCAACAGGGGCCGCATCCGCCGCAGCGCATCCCGCCAAGATCCAAGGCCAGCCAGATGGATGATGAGCAGCAGCCCGAGCAGCGGACCGCGCACGAGCAGCCCGAGGAGCCCCATCCCGAGAAGCAGCAGCCCCAGCACCGCCAGCCCGAGGGCCAGTGGGAGGGCCAGCCGCTCCGCTCCGTCGGCGAGAGGAATCCGCGAGAGCGCCACCCGGCCCACCACCCAAACGGTGGCCCCGAGGAGGAGGAGAATGAAAAGATGGGTCCCCAGGAACGAGGCGGTGGACAGCCAGAGCATCGCGCGAGAGCCTATCGTGTTGTGCCCTCTCTCCCAGACCTCTACCACACCTAGTGGCCTGATCCTAGACTTCCCCAACGCTTGGTATTCGGGTTAGTCTTTTTGTCGACCTGAGGGGGGACTCCACCACATGCTCAAGCTCGAACGTCTCGAGATCTCCGGGTTCAAGTCCTTCGTGGATCCAGTCGCCGTGGAATTCGCCGGCGGCGCCACCGCCATCGTCGGACCCAACGGCTGCGGCAAGAGCAACCTGTCCGAGGCGATCACCTGGGTGCTCGGCGAGCAGAGCGCGAAGAGCCTGCGCGGCGGCACCATGGAGGACGTCATCTTCAACGGCTCCGAGCAGCGGAAGCCCCTGGGGATGGCCGAGGCCTCCATGATTCTGCGCACCGACCCGGGCTTCCCGCGCTCCGATGACGGCCGGATCACCATCACCCGCCGGGTCTTCCGTGGCGGCGAGAGCCAGTACCGGCTGAACGGCAAGCTGGTCCGCCTCAAGGAGATCAAGGACCTGCTGATGGATACCGGTCTGGGCATCCGGGCCTACTCCGTCATCGAGCAGGGCAAGATCGGCATGATCCTCTCCGGCAAGCCGCAGGAGAGGCGCAAGCTGATCGAGGAGGCCGCCGGCATCACCCGCTACAAGGCGCGCAAGAGCGTGGCCGAGGTGAAGCTCCAGGAGGCCACGGCCAACCTCCTGCGCATCGATGACGTCATCTCCGAGGTCGAGCGCGCCCTGCGCTCCCTCAAGCGCCAGGCCGGCGCCGCCCGCCGCTATCAGGAGAAAGAGGTCGAGTACCGGCAGCTCCTGGAGCTTGTGCTCCTGGGCCGCTGGGCCACCCTGGCCGCCCGCTTGGCCGAGCTCAAGGGGAACATCGAGGAGACGAGCGCGCGCGAGGCGGGGCTCGCCGCCGACCTCCACCGCGACGAGGCCGCCCTGGCCCAGGGCCGCGAGCGGCTCGACGCCGCCGCCCGCCGCATGGCCGAGCGCCACCAGAAGGCGGCCGAGATCGCCGCCACGATCGAAGGCCGGCAGGAGTTTCTCAAGGCCAATCGCCAGACGCTGATCGATCTCGGCGAACGCTCCGCCCAGGGGCGCGCTCTCGCCGAGCGGCGCGAGCAGGAGATCGAGACCTGGATCGACATGCTGTCCTCCCTCGAAGAGCGCCGCCGCGAGCTCGCTGCCGAGCGCGAGCAGGCGGCCATCGCGGTCGACCAGGACGAGCAGCAGATCGCCGCCGCGGAGCGCGACCTCCGGCAGGTGGCGGCGCGGGTGGATGCCATGCGCGGGCAGCTCGCCGGCTCGGTCGACGAGATCAACGGCTCTCGCCAGCGCGCCCAGCAGGCGCAGATGGAGCTGGAGCGCAGCAACTTCCGCCGCCATCACCTGGAGCAGGAGATCGCGCAGCAGTCGCACGAGCTCAAGCAGGCTGCCGAAGCGCTTGAGATGGCCCAATCCAAGGTGCAGTCGACCGAGGTGGCCCTGGAGACGAAGAGCGACGAGCAGGACCGCGTCGCCGAGTCCCTGGAGATCACGATGCGCCGCGAGGCCGAGTCCACGGACCGCAAGCGCGGCCTGGAGAGCCAGCTCTCGGGCTCGCGGCAGCGGCAGAAGATCCTCGCCGAGCTCTCCCGCGCCCACGCGCAACGCCGGGCCGCCCTGGAGAAGGCCCTCGCCTCCGCCGGCGTTCCCTCCCCGGCCTGGCTCGCCGGCCAGGCGCATCCGCTCGAAGGCTGGGAGCGCGCCCTCGACGTCTACCTGGGCGGCCTCGCCGACGCGGTCATTCTCGATCCCGGCCAGAAGGCCCTCGACCTGGCCCAGGCGCTGGCCGGCCGCGCCGCCGCCATCCTGATCGAGCGGCGGTCTGACATCGAATCCGTTGCGCCTCTGGTGGATGACCCGGCGGTCGTCCTCTCCCTGGGCGAAGCCCTGGGTCTTTCCGAAGAGCTGTCGGCCGCCCTGCCGCCGGCCTTCCTGGTGCGTACGGCCCAGGACGCCGCGCGGCTCGCCCGCCGCCATCCCGGCTACGCCTTCCTGAGCCGCGAAGGGGTCTGGGTCGACGCCGGCACCTTCCACGTGGAAGGCGAAGTGGCGACGCCGGGCGTGCTGGAGCGCGAGAGCGAGCTGACCAATCTGTCCAAGAGCATCCCCGAGCTGGAGAGCCAGCTCCGCGATGCCACGGCCGAGATCGAGCGGCTGGTCACGGAGCGCACCGCGCTCGCCCGGGACTCCAACCGGTTGCAGGGCGAGGTCTCGCAGCTCCGCCAGGAGCTGGCCGTGGGCCGCGCCCGCCAGGAGGACTTGGCGGCCCGCCATCGCCGCCACACCGCGCAGCGCGAGACGCTCACCACCGAGCAGCAGGCGATCGTTCGCGAGATGGAGCGGATCGAGGAGAAGCGCCGGCAGATCCAGGAGGAGCTGGCCGCCTCCGAAGAGCGCAGCGTCGCCCTCCAGGAGAGCTTCGACCGAGCCCAGGCCGAGCTCGAAGCCGCCAAGAACCAGCGCGAAGCCCTGCGCACCGAGAGCGCCGGCCGGCGCGGCCGGCTCGAGCTCCTCGACGAGCGGCTTGAATCGCACGATCGCGAGCAGGCGCGCGTCCAGGGCGAGATCGAGCGCGGCAAGAAGCAGGTCGAGCTCTGGCGCGAGGACGCCGACAAGCTGGCGACCCGGCGGACCGACCTCGAAGCGGCGATCGCCAAGGCCGAGGACGACCTGCAGATCGCCCTGGAGCAGCGCACCGCCGCCGAGGAGGGCGTGCTGGGGGAGCAGCAGCGAGTTGATCGGATGCGCGGTGAGATCCGCGAGCTGGAGGAGCGGATCGCCCAGCTCCGCGAGCAGAAGGAGGCGCTGCGCTCCGAGATCGAGAACTACCGGGTCACCCACGCCGGCCTGCGGCAGGATGCCGAGCACCTGTCCGTCAGCTTCCAGGAACACTTCGAGCGTCCGCTCCCCGAAGAGCCGGGCGAGGCGCGCACCGACCTGGCCGAGCAGGAGGCGGAGCTGGCCCGCTGCAAGGCGGCCCTGGAGCGGCTCGGACCGGTGAACATCCTCGCCGTCCAGGAGCACGACGAGCAGGAGACCCGCTTCAACTTCCTGACCGAGCAGCGGGCCGACGTGGCGAATTCGGTGGACAGCCTGCGCAAGACGATCAAGGAGATCAACGAGGCCTCGGCCGAGCGCTTCGCCTCGACCTTCAAGGAGGTCAACCAGGCGTTCGGCGAGACCTTCGCACGCCTGTTTCGCGGCGGCGAGGCCGAGATGCGGCTGCTCGACGACGAGGACCCGCTGGAGAGCGGCATCGAGATCCTCGCCCGTCCGCCGGGCAAGCGGCTGCAGAACCTGATGCTGATGTCCGGCGGCGAGAAGGCGCTCACCGCGATCGCCCTGCTCTTCGCCCTGTTCAAGAGCAAGCCGTCGCCCTTCTGCATCCTCGACGAGGTGGACGCGCCGCTCGACGACGTCAACACCGCCCGTTTCGTGGACGTGCTGCGCGAGATGTCGACCTCCACCCAGTTCATCGTCATCACCCACAACAAGCTGACGATGGCGGTGGCGAGCACGCTCTACGGCGTCACGATGGAAGAGAAGGGCGTCTCGAAGCTCGTCTCGGTGGAGATGGAAGAGCTCCAGCCGGAGGAGGAACGGCGGGCGACGGCCTAGCCAAGGGATCGATCAGATCAGTACTGGACGACGGTCGCCGCCCAGTGGAATCCAATGCCGCTGCTCGCCAGGACCACCAGGTCCCCCTGCTGGATGCGCCCTGCGTCGAGCGTCTGCGCGAGGCCCAGCAGGGTGTCGGAGGAGGCCAGGTGGCCGTAGCGCTCCATGGTACGGCAAGTCCTTTCCGGAGGTAGACCGAGCGCCGCGAGGATCGACTCCGCGGTGCTCTTCTTCACCTGGTTGGTGAACAGGAAATCGACGTCGGAGACCGAGTAGCCGCTCTTGCGCAGCGCCTCCGTGACGACGTGCACGTAGTTCTTGAGGTAGAGGTTCGAGAACACGGAGGCGAGTTGCTCCGGGTCGTCGATCTGCCAATGGCTGCCCTGCCCCGCGTCCGGCGTGCGGGTGCCGCCAGCCGGCACGCGCACCGCATCGACCAGACTGCCGTCCGAGATCCCCGCGTAGGAGAGGATGCGGTTGCCGTCGTGACCTTTCCGGAGCAGCGCCGCCGTGGCCCCGTCGCCGCCCGGGAACATCGACAGGATCCGCTCGTCCCGATAGTCCACGAGGCGCGAGAAGATGTCGCTGCAAACGACCAGCGCGTACTCCATGTCCGGATCGGCGAGCAGGTGGCGGCTGGCGAGGTGGAGCCCCAGGTTGCCGCCATTGCAGCCGTTCTTGATCTCGTAGGCGAAAGCCTTGGGCGCGCCGATCGCGTTCTGGATGTGCGCCGCCGGCGACCACACGCCATAGTCGTAGAAGGCGCAGCCGCCGAACAGCACGAGGTCGATCTCCGCGGGATCGACCCGCGCCCGCCGCAGGGCGTCGAGCGCCGCCTTCGCTCCCATCTCTCCCGGGTGCTCGTCCGGGGCGGCGATCGGCTTCTGCCGAATCCCGATCCGGTCCACGAACACGTTCTCCGGGAACCCGGACTTGTCGGACATCTCGCGGCTGGTCTCCACGGCCTCCGGCACGTAGGTGCCGACCGTAACGATCCCAACCGAGAGGGGCTCGTCCCACGTCATGCCGTTCACTCCCCCTTCGGAGCCCAGGCGAGCGTCAGGTAACGGACCTCCACGTCCTTCTTCCGCGGCTTGAGGCCGAGGACCTCCAACTCTTCCGTCGTGGGATCGAGTCGCGCCTCCAGGCGGTCGATCTCGGCTTTCAGCTCGGCGTTCAGATCGGAGAGCTGCTGCTGAACCACCCCCAGGTTCTCCTCGGCCCGCGCGACGTCCTGACGCTCCTCGAGCGTCCTGCCGAAGCCGCGCGCCGCCGTGCCCGCTTTGGAGAAGGTGCTCCCTCTCCGCCCTCCTCCAAACAGGGCGCCGAGTACCGCCGTGCCGGTGGAGATCACCGCGTTCCAGGTTTGGCTGCGCGCCTGTTCCGCCTGCTTGTCCTTCGCCTGCTCAGCGCGACGGATGCGGTCTTCGAGCTGGGCGACCTTGGGGGCGTACTTCTTGCGCAGGGTTTCGACCTGCTCGTCGCGCCTCTGCCGCGCGAGGTCGCCGAGGCGGATGCGGAAATCGCGCTCGCTCTCGCCCGGTTGCGACAAGGCATCCAGCGACGGGCTGCGAAACAGCTCACAGCGGCGCGTGCGGAAGAGGGTGTCTTCAAGCTGCTTGCGCCAGCCGTCGTAGCTCCGGGCACGCACCGCGGCATCGGTCAGGGCGCCGAACGAGGCGCTCTCGACTGGCTCCTCTTCCAGGTCGTCCTTCCCGAGCGCCACGGCGTCGGCCGCGGACCAGTCGACCTCATCGCCCAGGGACGCCAAGAGAGACAGCTCCTCGGCGTGATCGATCCCCTTCTTCTCGTCGACGAAGTGGACCGTGGCCGCCGCGAACAGGGCCGGCTCGTAGACGATCCCGGCCCGTTGCGAGCGCACCGGCAAGAACCGCTGCGGGATTTCCGGCGGCAGCACCGGCGCGGCGGAGGCCAGGTCGGAGCCGGCCGAGGAGACCGGCTTGGGCGCGGGACCGGGCGCAGCGGCCCCTGAGGGGCTCGCCGCCGCGGAGGCCGCCCGCTTGAGGGGGTCCATGAGCCGCTTGATCTCGGGACGGGTGAGCGGTCCGCGCAGGTAGGAGAGGGCCCAGCGGCACTGGAAGACCACCGGGGCATCCTCGTGCACGTTGTGCAGCAGGAAGATGCGGTTGCCGAGACCCGACAGGATCTTCTCCAGCGTCGCGCGGTCGAGGCCGCCGCCGGCCGCCCCTTCGAGACCGTCCATGAGCCGCTGCTTGTCGCGCTCGGTCTGCAGGCGGCCGAGGAACCAGGTGCCCACGTTGGAGAGGCCCTTGTAGTCCAGGTCCACCGGGTTCTGGGTGGCGAGGACAAGCCCGAGGCCGAAGGCGCGCGCCTGCTTGAGCAAGGTGAGAAGCGGCCGCTTGGACGGCGGGTTCGCCACCGGCGGCATGTAGCCGAACACCTCGTCCATGCAGATCAGGGCGCGAAGGCTCGTAGTTCCCGGCCGGCTGCGCATCCAGCCGATCGCCTGCTCGAGGAGCAGGGAGACGAAGAACATCCGCTCGCGGTCGGACAGATGGGAGATCGAGAGAATCGCCACCCGGGGCTTGCCGGCCGGCGTGTAGAGCAGGCGGTCCACATCGAGCGGCTCCCCCACCATCCAGGCGCCGAAGCCAGGCGAGCCGAGCAGGCTGTTGAACGCCATGGCCAGCTCGAAGCGCTCCTTGGCGGGATAGAACGTCTCCAGGTCGAGCACGCCGATGCGGTCCACCGGCGGCTTCTGGATCTGCTGGATCAGCCCGGCGAGATCGAGCGAGCGGCCGGCGCGCCACGCCTGGTCGAAGATGTTCGAGAGCAGGATGTGCTCGCGTCCGCGCATCGGGTCGGATTCGATCTCCAGGAGCGCCAGGAGGCTGGACACCAGCGTCTGCACCCGGTCGCGCAGGAGGTCGCCGTCGCTGACCTCCTCGGGCGGCGGGGCCGTCAGGGACGAGAGGATCGAGATCGGCAGGCCGGCCTCACTCCCCGGGGTGTAGATGGCGAAGTCCGCGGCCTCACGGAGACGCGCGATCCGCTCGCCGCTCTGCCCCCATTGCGCGAGACCGTTGCGCCACGTATCGGCCTGCTTGGCCGCGAATTCCTCGGGAGTCACGCCCGCGCGGGCCGCCGCATCTGGGTCGACCCAGGGGGCGAAATCGGCCGGCCGCAACTCCGGGAAGGTCAGTAGGAGGTTGGCCAGATCCCCCTTGGGATCGATGACCAGCGCCGGGATCTTGTCGATCGCCGCCTCTTCGAGGATCGACAGAAGGAGGCCGGTCTTGCCGCTGCCGGTCATTCCCACGGCGACCGCATGAGTGACCAGGTCGCGCGAGTCGTAGAGGAGCGGCTCCGGAGCCGCCGTGCCTTTTTCGAGATCGTAAGGGCGTCCGAGATAGAAAACGCCGAGCTTCTCGTACGCCGCTGTGTCGTCCGCCATGCTCATTCCCTCCACCAGGAGGGCTCATCCTACCTGAGGAGAGGACTACAGATACGCCCGAGGATCCAGCTCGTACGGCAGCGGCGTCAGGTTCTCCAGCGCGCCATCCTCACCGAGCCGCACCAGATCCTCCAGCCGGACACCGAACCCCTGCTCGGGGTGATAGAGACCGGGCTCCAGCGTGAAAACGTCTCCCTTGCGGAGAACGCCTTCGGCGCCGGAGACCTTCTTGAAGATCGGCTGCTCGTGGAGATCGAGGCCGACGCCGTGGCCGAGGTTGTGGACGTAGCCCACGGTCGTTCCTGGCCAGGAGATCGGAGTGGGCTCGCCGTGTTCGGTGAAGAGAGAGCAGATGGATTCCTGGATGTCCCAGCCGCGAGCGCCGGGCACCGACCGATGGTGAGCCTGCTCCAGCGCGGTGCGGACTGCGGCCCAGGCACGGGCGAGCGGCTCCGGCGGCTCCCCGACGCAGAAGGTCCGCGTGCAGTCGGCGAAGAATAGAGGTCCGCGCGGATAGAGGTCCACCACCAGCGACTCGCCCGGGCGGAGCACGCGCTCGTCGGTCCCCGCCGAGTGCGGCACACCCGCCTCGTCTCCCGGCGCGACGATGTTCCCCTTCGGCTGCTCCAGCCCGCGCGACGAGAGAATCCGGCCGGCCTCGGCTCGCAGGCGCGCCACCCGCAGGGGCTCCCCTTCCAGCCAGAGCGCGCCATCGATGACCGTCGCTCCCGCGAGCAGCCGGGCCACTGCCCGGAACGCCTCGCAGGCTCCCGCGGCGGCGGTGCGGATCGCCTCCACCTCGGCTTCGGTCTTGCGCTTGCGCAGAGCCAGGACGATCGAGTTGCCGGGGACCCAGATCCAGCCGTCCTTCGACAGCCGGGCGCAGGCGGCCTGGATCACCCCGGCCGGGCCATGCCCGGCCAGCGCGACCCGGCCGGGAGTGAGACCCGACCGCTCCAGCGCGCGCGCCGCCACCCAGGCGGTGAGGTCCGCGGGCTCCAGCGCCTCGCTCTGCCAGCGCGTGTGGTCGAGATCCTCGGGGGTGATCAAGGCGAGACCGGTCGCCGCGGCCTCCTCGCGTTCCATAGGCGTGAGGAAAGCGAGGCGCGCCGCTCCACCCCGGGGAGCCACGAGCTGGCACTCCCCGATGTGGACGGAACCGACGAAAGGAACCAGGTCCGGATCCTGCGCGGACCTGGCCAGAACGAGAAGGGCTTCGCAGCCCAGCTCCTCGAGCCGGGCCGAAAGCTCGGCGAGGCGGTCCGCCATCGCTTTACAGGTTGCGCTCGATGAAGCCCTGGAACGCCGACTTGGGCACCGCGCCCATCATGCGGTCGGCCATCTGCCCGCCCTTGAACAGAATGAATGTCGGGATGCTCGACACCTGGAACTGATAGGCGATCTGCTGGTTTTCGTCGACGTTCAGCTTGGCGATCCGGACCTTGCCGTCCATCTCACCGGCGAGCTCTTCGAGCACCGGGGCGACCCGGCGGCACGGACCGCACCACTCGGCCCAGAAGTCCACCAGGACCGGCGTATCCGACTTCAGCACCTCGTTCTCGAAGTTATCCTGCGTGATCGTGACGATCTTGTCGCTGGCCATTGGCTTGTCTCTCCCTCTGATGAACAGGCGGCGATGCCGCGGAGGTCCGCGCGCCCCTGCCGTCTCCTACAACTCGGCGGGCGCCCCTTCTTGTTCCAGGGCACGCCGCCGGGCGAAGTATTCGCGCGTCGCTTCCACGTCCCGGGCGATCTGGGCCGACAGGTCCATCACCGTGGGAAAGATCCGCTCCTCGCGCAGGCGCTTGTAGAACGAGACCTCCACCCGCTTCCCGTAGACGTCCGCCTTGAAGTCAAGGACGTGGCTCTCGACGACTCTTTGATAGTTCTCATAGACCGTCGGCCGCGTGCCGATGTTGGTCACGCAATCGAAGGTGGCCGGAAAGCTGGGAAAAAAGACCCGCCCGGCGTAGACGCCGTCGAGCGGCACGAGCTTGTGCTCGGGCACGAGGTTGATCGTCGGCCAGCCGAGCCGCTGGCCCATGCGGTCGCCGCGGGCGATCTTGCCGGAGATCGAATACGGGCGCCCCAGCATGACAGCGGCGTCCTCCACCTTGCCTTCGCCGATCGAGCGGCGGATGCGGGTGCTGGAGATCCGCTCACCGGCCCAGACCACTTCTTCGACGCCGAACGCCTGGAAGCCCAGCTCGTTTCCCATCTCCTGGAGGAGCTCCAGATCCCCTTCGCGCCCGTGGCCGAAGACGAAGCTGCGGCCTACGTAGACCTCCCGCAGGTCGAGCCGCTCGTGCAGGAGCTCGCGCACGAACTGCCGCGCCGGCACCCGGGCGAATTCGGGGGTGAAACGGAGGATCAGGACGACGTCCACGCCCGCCTCGGCGAGGAGCTTCTCCTTCTGCTCCGGCGTGGTCAGGCGGACCGGCGCCTGGTCGGGACGCAGGATGACCAGGGGATGAGGATCGAAGGTGATCACCACGGCCGGCACGCCGAGCTCGCGGGCTCGGGCCACCACCCGGTCGATGATGGCGCGCTGGCCGAGATGGAGGCCGTCGAAGTTGCCGATCGTGCCGATGCCTCCCCGCGGCAGATCGGTGCTCTGGCTGGCGTACGCGTCCTGGACGACGTGCATGGACCGGTCGAGATTCAGTCGATCTGATGGTTCAGGCAGTGGCGGAGAGCGCGATTTCGACGCCGGCGACGCTGTCGGGACCGACGATGTGCCCGACCAGATCATCGGCGTAGGCTTCGGTGATCTCCACCTCCACCAGCGTTCCGGCCGGCGCCGTGCCGTCGTTGATCAGGAGCCGGCCGTCGATCTCCGGGGCCATGCCGTGATGACGCCCCTGGAGGAGATGCTCGGATTCTTCGCTCACGCCTTCGACGAGGACCGGCAGACGCCGGCCGAGGAGCCGCCGCCGGTTCTCCAGGGCGATCGGGCGCTGCGCTTCCAGGAGCTGGCGGAGGCGCCGCCGCACCACGTTCCTGGGCACACGGCCCGGCAGCCCGGCACCGGGGGTCCCCTCCTCGGGGCTGTAGGCGAAGCCACCCAGGTGATCGAAACGGGCCTGCCGGACGAATCCAAGAAGGTCCTGGAAGTGCTCCTCGGTCTCTCCAGGGAACCCGACGATGAATGTCGAGCGCAGGAAGACGTCGGGGGCCAGCTCCCGCGCCCGGTCGAGCAGGCGCAGATAGCGCTTCGCATCGCCGCCCCGCCGCATGGCCGAGAGAATCTCTCCATGGCTGTGCTGGAGCGGCATGTCGACATAGGAGCAGAAGCGCGGCTCGCTCCCCATCAAGCGCAGAAGGTCCTCGTCGAGCGTGGTCGGATACGCGTAGAGGAAGCGGATCCAGGGGATCGTGGTGTGCGCCAGGAGCGCCTCGACGAGGCGGACAAGGCCGTGGCGGCGCATTCCGAGGTCCTCGCCGTAGCGGGTCGTGTCCTGGGCGATCAGGTTCAGCTCGACGATCCCCGCCGCCTCGAGCTGCCGCGCCTCGGCAACCAGGCTCTCGATGGTACGGCTGCGGAAGCGCCCGCGCCAGACGGGAATCGCGCAGAAGGTGCACGGGTTGTTGCACCCCTCGGCGACCTTCAGATACGCGAAGCCGCGGGTGGTCAGCAGGCGCGGTGCCGTATGGTCGAAGACCGCATGGGAGGGAGCCGGCAGCGGCGGACCACCGCCGAGCTGCACCAGGTCGCCCACCTCGCGGAGCTGATCGAGCCCGACGAAGCCGTCGATCTCCGGGATCTCGCGGGCGAGCTGGTCGCCGAAGCGGTTCACCATGCAGCCGGCCACCAGGATCTTGTCCACGCCGTGCCCCTTGCGGCCCGCGACCTCGAGGATCGTGTCGATCGACTCCTGCTGGGCCTCCTCGATGAAGGCGCAGGTGTTGACGACCACGGTATCGGCGCTGTCGAGGTCCTGAACGACCTCGTAGCCGCGGCGCGACAGCTCACCCAGCATGATCTCGCTATCGACGAGATTCTTCGGGCAGCCGAGGCTGATCATGCCCACGCGGGGGCGACGGACGGATTCCGGCATGGCGGGAGAGTCTAACAGATCGTTGTGGGGGGAGAATTCCGCCGCCCTATCCCAGCAGCCACCACCCGCCCACCAGAATCGACACCGCCGAGAAGGTGGCAAGGAGCGCCTGGTAGGCCCCCGTGCCCCGGGTGGTCAGCCGCACCGCGACCAGTCCAAGGGCCGAGGAAAAGGCGACCATGGCCGCGATCGAGCCGAGGCCGAAGGCGATCACGTAGGCCAGGGACGCCGAGGTCGTCGGCAGGGCGAGGGCCGGCAGGATCCCGAGCAGATGGGAGCTTCCCGCGAGCCCGTGGAGGGTGCCGATCCACAGGGCCGCGAGCGACGGCCGGTCCGACCGGGGGTAATGGTGGTGCGCAGACTCGGCCGCGCTCGCCTGCCTCCAGACCCGCCGCAGCCCCCAGAGCCCCACTCCGATCAGCATCGCGCCAACCAGGCGCTCGCTGAACGACGAAAGCCGGTCCACCGGGAGGAGGCCGCGCAGCCCCAGGGCCAGGAGGCCGACGCCCCAGACTCCCACACTGTGCCCCATTCCCCACAGCAGCCCCGTCGTCCACCCACGACGCCGCTCCTCCACCACGAGCGGCGCCACCGCCGACAGGTGATCCGGGCCGGAAAGGGCATGGACCAGGCCCGCGAGCAGGCCGATCCAAGCGAACGAAAACGGAGCGCTCATGTCGATCCCGTCAGGTCTAGCCAGCCACGCGGACGCCCAAAGGCTTATGGGTGTTGAAGAACTCTTCCGCGGTCAGATCCGCCTCGATTTTGCCGTAGTCGAGCTTCAGGACGCGGTCCGCCACGTGGAAGTAATGGTCATCATGGCTGATCACCAGAATCGTCCGGCCGCGCGCCTTCAGCTCGGGCAGCAGCTGCAGGTAGAAGATCTCCTTGAAGATCGGGTCCTGGTCCGCCGCCCACTCATCGAAGAGGTAGATCGGCCGGTCCTCCAGATAAGCCGTCAGCAGAGCCAGCCGCTTGCGCTGTCCCTGCGAGAGCGCGATCGTAGAAAGCTCGCCGTCCTTGATCTGCACCTTCTGCTGCAGGTGGAGCCGGTGCAGGTACTTGCGGGCATCATCGTCCAGAGAGCTCGCATCCAGGCCCAGCAGCGACTCGAAAACGAAGAAGTCGGAGAAGACCGCCGCGAAATGCTCGCGGTACTCCTCCCGGTTGCTGTCGTCGATCGTCTGGCCGGCGAAACGGATTTCTCCCGATTCCGGCGCGTAGAGGCCGAGCAGGAGCTTCGCGAGCGTGGTCTTGCCGCTGCCGTTGCCGCCGACCAGGAAAACCAGCTCGCCCGGCTCGAAGATCAGGTCGATCGGTCCGAGCAGGAAGCTCTCCTCCTCGTTCTCGCGCCGGTAGCGGTGGGTCACGCCAGCCAGCTCCAGCCGCCCCCAGCCGGTGGACGGCGCCAGCTCGGCCACCCCGCCCCGCTCCTTGATCTCCGTCTCCAGGCTGAATCCCATCTCCTCTACCGCCCGCGCCGAGGCCAGGGCCCGCCCCAGGTTGGGCAGCGTGCTCATCACCACCTCCAGCGGGACCATCATCTGGAACAGGATGACCGTGAAGCCGATCAAGGTGCGGCTGTCCATGGGCTGGAGCCGGGGCAACAGCAGGACGAGAAGGCCGAGCACCACGAAGAAGAGAGCCTGGCCCCAGCTCGAGGCGGCCGTAAACAGCAGGTAACCGGAGCGGCTCTCCTCCTGGACGGCCTCCGCGGTCCGCTCCATCTGCCGCAGGAAGGCCCACCGCCGGCGGCGGTGCATCTTGAGCTCCTTGGTCCCCTCGGTGAGCGCGCGCACGTCCCTGATCAGATCATTCTGGCGGTCGCGGGCCTTGATGAAATGGCGGACCGCCCGAATCACTGGAAGCTGGTAGGTCACGATCCCGAGCACGATGAATCCCGCAATCTCCAACAGCACCACCCAGGACAGCCAGCCCAGATAAAGCAGGCAGCTCACCACTACCGTCGTGTGCATCACCAGGATCGGGATCATCGCCATGGCATCGACGAGGACACCGATGTCGGTGGTCAAAGTGGCCAGCAATCGGTGTGGACCGACCGTCTCCAGGTGCCGCAGGGGTGCCGACAGGATGCTTCGCGCCAGCCGCAGCCGCAGCGCGAGCAGGCTCTGCTGCGTCAGGTTGATCAGCAACATCTGAGAGATGAAGCGGAAGACGGGAAGCACCACGCAGAGGGCGATGAACAGGCCGGTCAGCAGAGCCGTCCGGTTCCCCTTCTCCGTCAGGATCTGCGTGACCAGCGCGATCATCGACGTGCTGGCCACACCGCTGATGATGCCGGCGGCCGCGATGAAGACGATGCGCAGCCGCGCAAAGCGGATCCCCTGAGACAGGCGGAGGAGAAAAGAGAGGAGGCGGACGATATTCATCATGGCAAAGCTCCCGGCGGGCGCGTGATTCTAGCAGATACCTTCTTAGCCTTCGGCGACCTGGCGCCGCTCCTTCTCGAGCTGAGCGGCCACCAGCCGAGCGTAGACGCCGCCGTTCCCGAGCAGATCCTCGTGCCGCCCCTGCTCGACGACCCTCCCCTCGTCCATGACCAGGATCAGGTCGGCGTCGCGGATGGTGCTCAGGCGATGGGCGATGACGATCCGGGTGGAGCGCAGCGCGGCCAGCTCTCCCTGGATCTTCACCTCCGTCACGGTATCGAGGGCGCTGGTCGCCTCGTCGAGCAGCAGGATCGCCGGACGATGGACCAGCGCGCGTGCGAGAGCGAGGCGCTGCCGCTGCCCGCCCGACAGCGACGCGCCGCCGTCGGCCAGGATGGTCTCATACCCCATCGGCATGGCCAGGACGTCCTCATGGATGTGGGCCCGCTGCGCCGCCTCCACCACCCGCGCCAGCGGCAGGCTCGGGTCGGACAGCGCGATGTTGGCGCGGAGGCTCGTGCCGAACAGGTACGGGTGCTGCGGCACGATCCCTACCTGTGAGCGCACCGTCCGCAGATCCAGCTCGGTCAGGTCGCGGCCGTCGAAGAGGATCCGCCCTTCGCTCGGCGTATAGAGTCCCACCAGGAGGCTCGCGAGGGTGGATTTGCCAGCTCCCGAGGGACCCACCAGGGCCACGAAACGGCCAGCCGGGATCTCGATGGATACGTCCCGCACCGCATAGGGCGCGAGCGGGCCGTAGCGGAAGCTCACCCCCTCCAGCCGGATGCTCCCCTTGAGCCGCCCGGCCGGCGAGACCTTGCTGCGGTCCTGCTCCCGCGGCGTGTCGAGCACGTCGTCGATGCGGTCGAGATAGCTCCCCAGGAGCTGGAGCTGGAAAGCCGTCTGGACGAGCTGCGACAGCGGCGTCAGGAACCCGGCGGCCAACGCGTTCAACGCCAGCATGGTGCCGAGCGTCAGGTTCCCCTCCAGCACCTGGATGGCACCGAAGACCAGGATGATCAGGGGGGAACCGGTGGCCAGCGCCGCCAGCGCCGCGTCGACGATCCCGGTCAGGCGGCCGCGGTCGAGGGAGACGTTCAGCACGTCGACGAACAGGTGCGACCACTGGTCCACGGACCGGTGCTCGGCGCCCGCCGCCTTGAGAGTCTCGATCCCGGCCAGCAGGTTCACCTGGAAGCTCTGCGACCGCGCCTCCGCCTGGAGCGACCGCGACATCAGCTCGCGCTGCCGGTGCCGCGTGAACAGGAAGAGCGCCACCCGCGCCGCTCCGAGGGCGAGGACGAGCAGTCCCAATCCCCAATTCGCGGCGAACAGCAGCACGAGGTAAAGGGTCACCAGAGCGCCATCCAGCACCGCCGACAGCGCTCCCGAGGTGAGGATCTCGCGCACCGTGGCGTTGCTCGACATGCGCATGATCAGGTCGCCGGCCGAGCGCTGCTGGAAGAACGCGTAGGGCAGGTCCACCAAGTGATCGAGGAAGTCCAGGGTCATCCGCGTGTCGAGCCGGGTGCGCAGATAGAGGAGGAGATACGAGCGCAGCAGCGACGACAGGAAGTGGAAGCCGACCAGCGTGGCCATCCCGATCCCGAGGACGGTCAGCAGGTGGAGGTCGCCGCGCGGAATGACCCGGTCGACCAGGAGACCGATCAGCAGCGGTACGGCGAGGGCGAAGAGCTGGACCAGCCCCGAGGTGACCAGGATGCGCCGCAAGGGTCGGGACTGCTCCAGGAAGAGCCGGAGATAGCGCCCGACGTTGCGCGGCCGCCCCTCCTCCGGCAGGAAGTCCTCGCCGGTCTCGAACGCCAGGGCCACGCCGGTGAACGACCGCTCCAGCTCCTCCCGTGACACCCACCGCCGCCCCACCGCGGGATCGACCAGATCGGCGCCCCCGGCCCGCAGGCGGTCGAACACCACGAAGTGATTGAACTGCCAGTGGAGGATCGAGCCGCGGTCGAGGAAGCGCAGATCGTCGATCTCGTCGATCTTGACGCCGCGGCCGCGCAAGCCGAAGACGCGGCCGGCATTGACCAGGGCGAGGGCGTCGGCGCCGTCCCGCCCGAAGCCGGTGACCTTGCGGACGTCGTCGAGCCGCAGGTGCTTGCCGTGGTAGCCGAGCACCATGGTGAGGCAGGCGGCGCCGCAGTCGCTGGCGGTCGTCTGCTGGACGTGCGGGATCGTCCGGCGGCGGGTGAACGCCAGCCGGCGCAGCGCCGGGAAGCGGCGGTCGAGCGGCTCGGGGGTCTCCGTCTCAGACATCAGCTTTCGTTCTCGAACAGGGCGCGCAGCGCCGGGATCAGGGCGATCAGGATCCGCTCCGAGCGGACCCGCACCTCGGCTTTCCCCCACATGCCGTCATGAAAGCGCCGCGTCTTGCCCTCAGCCTGAAAGGTGAGCGAGGGCAGGCGGGCCGTGACGAGGACGACCGGACCGCCGAGCGTGGCGGCGTCGGCGATCTCGTCCCCGAGATAACGCCGCGCCTCGGCCGGCCCCACCACCTCGCCCCCTACATCGGTCACGGTCAGGTTCTGGTACGCGTAGCGATAGCCCTGCAGCTCCATGCGCAGCTCCATCCCGGGCTTGAGCTGCGGCCGGTACTCGCCGGGCAGCAGGGCGATCACGGTGCGCTCGCCTCCCGGGCCGGCGAGAGTGACGAGAACCTGTCCCGGCGCCACCGGCTGGCCCGGGCGCACGCGCACGTCGTCGACCGCACCCGCCGCCGGGGAGCGCAGCTCCCTCTCGGCGACCCGCGACCGCGCCAGCTCGCGCTCGGCGCGCAGGGAGAGCAGCGACCGCTCGGCCGCGGCATCGGCCGGGTCGCGCAATCGGTTGATGAGCTGGAGCTCGATCTCGCGCTCGATGCGCTCGAGCTCGGCCGCCTCCTGGACGCCATGGAGCCGGACCAGGACCTGCCCGGCCGCGACCGGTTCGCCGCGCACCACCGCCACCTCGCTGACCGTACCGGCCGCCGTCGCCCGCAGGTCGGTCCGGCCGCCGAGGCGCACCACCGCGGGGCCGGAGGCGTACTCGCGCACCGTGCCGAGCACGCTGAACAGGAGGGTCGCGACGAGCACGGCGAGGAGGAGCCGGTAGGTGTGCTGCATCCAGCGGGGATCGGCCCGCAGGAGGTCCCCCTCGATCCGCATTCCTTCTTGATGGATGCGCAGCGCCTGCTCACGGAAGAGCGCCTGCGCCGCCCCGGCGGACGCGGCCTCCTCCAGTGCGGGCAGAAGACGGGCAAGGAGCGGCGCCGTCTGCTCCGCCAGCCGGCGCAGGAGCCCGAGGTCGGCGGCGGTGAACGCCGGATCCTGGGCCGCGCGGACGACGGAGAGCACCGCGAGGACCGGCTCGCCGTCCGCCACGCGCACCGGCAGTGCGGCGAAGCGCTCGTCCCCCTCGGCGGGCGGATCGTCGGCGTCGCGGTCGAACCGGGGATCGCGTCCGATCCGTTCGAGGGTGATGGGGAGACCGGTGCGGGCAACGAAGCTGACCAGGCCGACCGCCGCGCTCTCGCGCCGCGCGTCGGGGTCCCCCTCCTCCCCCACCCAGAGGAGATCCCGCGCCGGATCGTGGAACAGACAGGAAGCCCGCTCCGCCTCCATCAGATCGGCGGCGGCGGACGCCAAGGCCCGGGCGGCGCCCGACGCCGTGCTCGATGCGGCGACGGCGCCGACCGCCGCGGCGAGCCGGCGGGCCGCCTCGGCTTCGCCGCGCAATCGGGGAAATCCGGAGCGGCGGCGCTCCAGCCCGCTGCGCAGCAGGGCGGCTACGTCGTCAGCCGGAATCGGCTCCGCGGTCAGATAGAAGAGGCGGTCCTGATCGATCCAGTCCTGGAACGCGGAGAGGTCCGGCCCGCCCGCGAGGACGAGGTTCACTCGCCCTTCGGAGCCGGGGAGCGCCTCGGCCCGCTCCAGGAGATCGAGCGCGCGCCCCTCGGGAAAGGCCGCCCCGAGGCAGAGCGCCGCCACCGGCCGCTCCGCCAGGATCTGGAGAGCCTCGTCCTCCGACCCCGCCGTGAGCACCCGCACCTCCCCCTCCAGACGCCGCCGGCAGACCTCGGCCGTCACGGCGTCGAAGCCGGCAAGCAGGGCGATGGGGCGGTTTTCAGTCATTTCCGGCATCTTCTTGTCCAACGGCAGTTTAGGGGTACCCCGCAAATGGGTCAACGCAACGCGGGTGCCTACATAGAATCTGTAAAACACTGAACGGAGACATCCTGTTCCGAGCTCCGCCTCCGAGACCGGGTATCATCCGTTCCATGACGATTCGTACCGACGACGAGCTGACCGCCCTGCGCGCCGCGGGCCGGATTGCGGCGGAGGCCCTGGAGGCCATGCGCCTCGCCGTGCGCCCCGGGATCTCCACGACGGAGCTCGACCGGGTCGCCCGCGCGGTCATCGAGCGCCGGGGAGCGCGCTCCGCCCCCGAGCTGGTCTACAACTTCCCGGCGGCGACCTGCATCAGCGTCAACGACGAGGTCGTCCACGGCATCCCCGGACCCCGGACCCTGGGGCCGGGCGACGTGGTCAAGCTGGACGTCACCGTCGAGAAGGACGGCTACATGGCCGACACCGCCTGTACCGTGGTCGTCGAGCCGCGTTCCGCGCTGGGCCGGCGCCTGGCGAGCTGCGCCAAGCAGGCGCTGGACGCGGCGCTGTCCGTGGCGAAGGCGGGCCAGCCGATCTCCCGGGTCGGCCGGGTGGTCGAGGAGATGGTCCGCAGCCAGGGCTTCTCGGTCATCCGGCAGCTCTGCGGGCATGGCATCGGCCGCACCATCCACGAAGCTCCCGAGGTCCCCAACTACTTCGATCCGCGCCACCGCGGAGTCTTCGAAGAGGGAATGATCCTGACCATCGAGCCGATCATCGCCGCCGGCTCGGGCCACACCGTCCACGCCGGGGATGGCTGGACCCTCAAGACCGCCGATCTCTCCCTCGCCGCCCACTTCGAGCACACCCTCGCCATCACCCGCGGCCGGCCCGTGGTGCTGACCGCGGCGTAAGCCTTTTCCCGTCCCGCGAAGGCCGTCGGGACGCACCTTACTGGTTGAGAGCGATCCCCCAGTCGAACGAGGCCCCATCCTCTCCGCGGAGGCTTGGCTGCCGCCATCCTGTCCGGATCGCAAATCCAGCAGCACCGCGGGCGGGCCCCTGGGAGGGGGGTCCGCCCCTTTCTTTGGACGACCGGGGATGTGACATCCTATCGAGGCTGGCCCGCTCGCCGGCCGCCCAACCGACCTTTAGAGGACGCCCCATGACCACCTTCGTCTCCGACCTCGCCCCCCGGCTGCTCTGGAAGCACTTCGACGAGATCCTCACGATCCCCCGCCCCTCCGGCCAGGAGGAGGCCGCCCGGCAGTATGTGCTTGGGCTGGCCGAGCGGAAGGGGCTGCCCGTGCGGCGCGATTCGTATGGGAACTTCGTGATCTCCAAGCCGGCGAGCCCGGGGCGTGAAGGGGCTCCCACGGTGGTCCTCCAGGCCCATCTCGACATGGTGACGGAGAAGAACTCGGACGTTCAGCACGACTTCACCCGCGATCCGATCGTTCCCCGCCGGGAAGGCGAATGGGTGAAGGCGACCGGCACGACGCTCGGCGCGGACAATGGGATCGGCGCCGCCGCCATGCTCGCCGTGCTGGAAGCCGACGATCTCGTCCATGGTCCCCTCGAGCTCCTCTTCACGGTCGAGGAGGAGACCGGCCTCATCGGCGCCGGCGAGCTCGACGGGTCCATCGTCAGTGGGCGCCTCCTCCTGAACCTCGACACCGAGGAGGAGGGGGAGGTGACGATCGGCTGCGCCGGGGCTGCCAACACCAGTCTCTCGCTGCCGGTCGAGGCCGGGGCTCCGCCGTCCGGAGTCACCGCGCTGGAGGTCTCGCTGACCGGGCTCAAGGGGGGGCACTCGGGGATGGAGATCCACCTGCCCCGGGGGAACGCTCTCAAGCTCCTCGCCCGCGCCCTCTATGCCGTCTCGCTGGAGCGGCCGCTCCATGTGGCCTCGTTTACGGGCGGCGGCAAGCACAACGCCATCCCCCGCGAGGCTTCGGCGGTCGTCCTCGTCCCTTCCGAGGAGACCGCCGCCGTCCGCGCGGCGCTGGAGAAGGAAGGCGAGGCGATCCACGTCGAGCTGCAGCCCGGCGAGCCGGACGTCCATCTCGACGTCCGCGAGGCGCCTCTGCCGGAGCGCGCATGGACCGAAGCGGCGGGCCGCCGAGCGACTGCCCTGGTCCATGCCCTCCCCCACGGCGTGCTCGCCATGAGCCAGGACATCCCGGGGCTCGTGGAGACGAGCACAAACCTGGCCGCCGCCGTCCAGAACGGTGCGTTCGAGATCCTCCTGAGCACCCGGAGCATGGTCGATTCAGCCCTGCGCGGCGCCCGCCAGCGCATCCGCGCCGCCGCCGAGCTCGCCGGTGCCTCGGCCGAGGAGAACAAGGGCTATCCCGGCTGGAAGCCGGACCCGCACGCCGCCCTGCTCGCCACCTTCCGCCGCCTCCACCAGTCGATCACCGGAGCCGAGCCCGAGCTCAAGGCCGTGCACGCCGGTCTGGAGTGCGGAGTCATCGGGGACAAGTGCCCCGGCATGCAGATGATCTCCTTCGGTCCCCGTATCCAGGGAGCCCACTCTCCCGACGAACGCGTCCACGTCGAGTCGGTCGAGAGGTTCTGGAAGCTGCTGGTGGCGCTGCTGGAGGAGCTGGCGTGCTAGGCGCCCTACGCCACCGCCACCGGCTCTTCCACGAGCTGCTCGAAGTCCGCGGTGAAGTGCCGGAGCACCTTCGGGGCGTAGGTCATGCGGAGACCGCGTAGCTCGTCGCGATGGTCGCGGATGTGCTCAAGGACCTCCGCCACGTAGTCGAGGTGGGAATTGGTGAAGACGCGCCGCGGGATCGCCAGCCGTACCAGCTCCATGGGCGCCGGGATGTCCTGGCCGGTCTGCGGATCGGTCGAGCCGAACATCACCGTGCCGATCTCCACACCGCGCACGCCTCCCTCGCGGTAGAGCGCCACGGAGAGCGCCTGCGCCGGGAAATGGAGCGGCGGGATGTGCGGCAGGAGACTCTTGGCGTCGATGTAGACCGCGTGGCCGCCGGTCGGGCGCATGATCGGGATCCCGATCTTCGTCAGCTTTTCGCCGAAGTTGGCCACCTGGGTGACGCGGTAGCGCAGGTAGCTCTCGTCGAGCACCTCGCGCAGGCCGCGCGCCACCGCCTCGAGGTCGCGGCCGGCGAGGCCGCCATAGGTCGGGAAGCCCTCGATGACGATCAGGCGCTGCGTCAGGGTCTCCAGGAGCGCGTCGTTGCGCGAGGCGAGGAAGCCGCCGATGTTGGCCAGGCCGTCCTTCTTGGCGCTCATGGTGCACCCGTCGGCGTAGCTGAATACCTCGCGGACGATCTCGGCGACCGAGCGGTCCTGCTGCCCCTGCTCGCGCGTCTTGATGAACCAGGCGTTCTCGGCAAAGCGGCAGGCGTCGATGTAGAACGGAATGCCGAACTCGCGGCAGAGCTCCGCGGTGGCCCGAACGTTGGCCAGGGACACCGGCTGGCCGCCTCCCGAGTTGTTGGTCAGGGTCAGCATGCAGAGCGGGATCATCGCGCGCGGCGTCTCTTCGAAAAGACGGCGCAGCCGCTCCAGGTCCATGTTCCCCTTGAAGGGGTGGTTGGCGTTCGGGTCCTTCCCCTCGGCAATGACCAGGTCGAGCGCGATTCCGTGGTTCGTCTCGATGTTGGCCCGGGTCGTGTCGAAGTGGTTGTTGTTGGGGACGATCATGCCCGGCGTGGTGAGGAGGGTCGAGAACAGCAGGTTCTCGGCCACGCGCCCCTGGTGGACGGGCAGGAAGTGCGGGAATCCGAAGACGTCCCGGATCGTGTCCCGGAGGTGGAAGAAGTTCCGCGCGCCGGCGTAGGCCTCGTCGCCCTGCATCAGGCCCGCCCACTGCCAATCGGACATCGCCGAGGTTCCGGAGTCGGTGAAAAGGTCGATGAAGACGGCTTCCGAAGGAATCTTGAAGAGGTTGTAACCACCCTCCGCGAGGAGGCGCTCGCGCTCCTCCCGGGGAAGCAGGTGAATCTTCTCCACAACCTTCACACGCCACGGCTCGGGAAGTGATCTCATGAGAATACTGACCCTCCATACAGGACCAGGCAGACGCCACACACGCGGCGACCGCGAGGTCGATTGACACCTCAAACAGGACGCGACCAGACGAATGGCTTCGTTGCGTCAGGACTATAGTGTCGCGAGAGCCGAAAAGGAAGACACTATAATCCGCCGGATGCCGCCGCTCGTCGAGATCCGCGACCTCACCAAAGCGTATGAGGAGGGCGGGCGGCAGCGGACGGTGCTGCGGAATGCGAACGCGGTCATCGAGCGCGGCGAGCTCGCGGTGCTCGTGGGACGCAGCGGGTCGGGGAAGTCGACTCTCCTCAACCTGCTGAGCGGGATCGACCTGCCCGACGCGGGAGAGGTCTTCGTCGACGGAATCTCTCTGTCCAAGCTCGCCGAGCGGGAACGGACTCTGTTCCGCCGCGACAAGATCGGCTTCATCTTCCAGTTCTTCAATCTGATCCCGACGCTGACGGTCGAGGAGAACCTCCTTCTTCCCCTGGAGCTCAAGGGCCGGGTGTCTCCCGCGCAACGGCGCGCTGCCCAGGAGCTTCTGGCCGAGGTCGGACTCGCCGACCGGGCGAACACTTGGCCCGACCGCCTCTCCGGCGGAGAGCAACAGCGCGTGGCGGTGGCCCGCGCGCTGACGCATGATCCGCTCCTCGTCCTGGCGGACGAGCCCACGGGCAACCTCGACCTGGAAACGGGCCTCCAGGTGCTGGAGCTGCTCGACCGCCTCACCCGCCAGGCAGGGAAGACCATGGTCATGGTCACCCACAGCCCCGAGGTGGTGGGCATCGCCGACCGGGTCTACCGCATCGCGGAGGGGCACCTCGTGGAGCGCTCCCTGGAGATGGAGACGGCCCGTTGACCCCGCTTCTCTGGCGGTCGAGCCGCCGCCATCTCACCCGGCATCCCTGGCAGATTGGTCTGGCTACCCTGGGCGTGGCCCTGGGAGTGGCGGTCGTGGTCTCGATCGATCTCGCCAATGCGAGCGCGGGCCGCGCCTTCTCCTTGTCGACCGAGACGATCACCGGCCGCACGACGCACCAGGTCGTGGGCGGACCGGAGGGGCTGCCGGATGCGGCCTTCCGTCGCCTGGCCGTGGACGCCCGCCTCGCCGGGGAGCTTCCGATGGCCCCGGTCGTCGAAGGCTTCGGCGTGCTTCGGGGGAAACCCGGCGAGGGGCCCCGCGTCCTCCGCATCCTGGGGCTCGATCCATTTTCCGAGCGGCCGTTTCGTCCTTATCTAAATGGCGGCGCTGGAAAGTCCGAGGACACCCGCGGCTTCTCGGTCGACCTCGGCCCCCTTCTCACGCGCCCCCGGGCCGGCGTGCTCTCTGCCGCGACGGCGCGCGAGCTGGGAGTCCGCGCAGGAGGGACCTTCCAGCTCCGCGTCGGCGGCGTGCCGCGGGAGGTCGAGCTGGCGGGAGTCCTGGAGCCAGAGGATGAAAGCACCCGTCGCGGGCTGGCGGATCTCCTGGTGATGGACATCGCCGCCGCGCAGGAGCTCCTCGGACGCGCCGGGCGGCTCGACCGGATCGACCTGATTGTTCCCGAAGGTCCCGCGGGCGAGCGCCTGCTGGCGCGGGCCGCCGCCGTCCTGCCGCCTGGGGCGCAGATCCTCCGCGCCGAAGCCCGCTCGCGCTCGACGGAGGAGATGACGCGCGCTTTCCGGCTCAATCTGTCGGCCCTGTCTCTCCTTGCCCTGGTCTGCGGCGGCTTCCTTATCTACAACACCATGACCTTCTCGGTGGTGCAGCGCCGGACGCAGATCGGCATCCTGCGCGCCCTGGGAGTCACGCGCGATCAGATCTTCGCCCTGATCCTCGCCGAGGCCGCGGCCGTGGCACTCGTGGGCACGGCCGCGGGTCTGGGCGCGGGCATCCTGCTCGGACGGGAGCTGGTCCGGCTGGTGACGCAGACCATCAACGACCTCTATTTCGTCCTCTCGGTCCGCGAGCTCTCCCTGCCGGCTCTCACCCTGGCCAAGGGGGCGGCGCTGGGGATCGGCGCGACTCTGCTCGCCGCCCTCGCTCCGGCGGTGGAGGCGACGCAGGCGCCGCCGCGGGCCGTGCTCACCCGCTCGGCCCTGGAGGCCCGCCTGCGCAAGGCGCTCCCCCGGGCCACCGCCCTGGGCCTTGGTCTGCTGCTCCTGGGCGGTGCGCTCCTGGCGCTTCCCGCCGGCCTCACGGTGGGTTTCGCCGGGCTCTTCGGCGTGATCCTCGGTTGCGCACTCCTCGCGCCGGGAGCCACAGTGGTCCTGATGCGCCTGGTACGCCCGCCGATGGGCGCCCTCTTCGGCGTCCTCGGCCGGATGTCCGCAAACGGCGTGGTGACCTCGCTCTCGCGCACGGCCGTGGCCATCGCCGCCCTGGTGATCGCGGTGTCGGTGACCGTCGGGGTCGGCGTGATGATCGACAGCTTCCGGCGGACGGTGGTGCGCTGGCTGGAGGCGTCGCTCCGTTCTGACGTCTACGCCACGGTGCCGAGCCGGGGCGGTGGGTTCGCCAGCGCGGATCTCGATCCGGAAGTCGCCCAACGGGCCGCCGCTCTCCCCGGCGTCGAAGGGGTTCATACGATCCGGCGGGTGGAGATCCCCAGAGAAGAGGGACCGATCCGGATGGTCGTCCTCGGCACTCAAGTGCCGGCGTCTTCGCCGGCACGATCGGATCAATTCCGCAGAGGGATGTCAGGCTACGATCTCCAGCAAGGAGACCCGGACGAGGTCTGGCCGGCCTTCCTTCAGGGCGGAGCGGTGATCGTCTCCGAGCCGTTCTCCCGGCGCTTCGGCGTCAATCTGGGCGACAGCCTCCACCTGCCGACGGAGCAGGGGATGCGAACGTTCCAAATCGCCGGGGTCTACTCCGACTTCGCCTCCGACCAGGGGTTGGTGCTGATGAGCCTGGAGACGTATCGGCGGTTCTGGAAGGACCAACGGATCTCCGGCTTCTCTCTCGACCTCGCGCCGGGCGTGGACCCGGACCAGACGATCGAGCGTCTGCGCGCCGTCTCCGGGGGCGCGGCGTTGATCGCCCAGCCAAACCAGGCTCTCAAGCGGATCTCGATGGAGATCTTCGACCGCACCTTCCGCATCACTGGTGTCCTCCGCCTGCTGGCCGGCCTGGTCGCCTTCATCGGCGTGCTCTCGGCACTGATGGCCTTGCAGCTCGAACGGGCGCGCGAGCTCGGGGTGTTGCGGGCCAACGGTGTGACGCCCGGGCAGGTCTGGCAGCTCGTCACCTCGCAGACCGGGCTGATGGGGCTGGCGGCCGGCCTCCTCTCGATTCCGGTCGGTCTGGCGCTGGCAGCCATCATGATCTTTGTGATCAACCGCCGCTCGTTCGGCTGGACGATCCGCCTGGAGGTGTCGCCGGACATCCTCCTCCAGGCGATTCTCCTGGCCCTCGCCGCAGCGCTGCTGGCCGGGTTGTACCCGGCGTGGAAGATGGCGCGGACGTCCCCGGCGGTCGCATTGCGGGAAGAGTGATGAGAAGGCTTCTGGCTTTCGCGTCCGTCTTCCTCCTTCTTTCCTCCTGCCGGGACAGGCCGTCGCAACCCCAGGCTTCCCTCTCGGTCGCCGGGGCCCTGCGCGCCGCGGACGACCGCGGATATGCCCGGGCCGTGGAGCCGCGGGAGTTTTCATTCCCCCTAGACCACGGCCCCCATCCGGACTTCCGCACCGAGTGGTGGTACTACACGGGCAACCTTGCGACCGCCGAGGGGCGGCGCTTCGGGTTCCAGCTCACCTTCTTCCGCTCCGCCCTGGCTCCCCAGATGCCGGCCCGGGGCTCGGCCTGGGCCACCCGCCAGGCCTGGCTTGCTCACTTCACTATTACCGACGTCGACGGCGAGCGCTTCCATTCGTTCGAGCGATGGAGCCGCGGTGCCGTGGGGCTTGCGGGGGTGCGGGCGACGCCCTTCCGTGTCTGGGTCCAGGACTGGTCGGCGGAGGCAGATGGCGGGGTGGTGTTTCCGATGCGACTGCGGGCCGCCCAAGGTGACGCGGAGATCGATCTGAAGCTGGATCAAGGGAAGCCGCCCGTCCTTCAAGGGGAACGGGGATTGAGCCGCAAGAGCTCCGAGCCGGGGAACGCGTCCTATTACTACTCGCTGACCCGCATGCCAGCCAACGGCACGGTCCGTCTGGGCCGGGAGAGGTTCACGGTCACAGGCTCCGCCTGGATGGACCGGGAGTGGAGCACGAGCTCGCTCGGCGCGGGGCAGATCGGCTGGGACTGGTTCGCCCTGCAGCTCTCGGATGGCACGGACCTCATGCTGTACCAGCTCCGCCACGCCGACGGGCGTCCCGACCCGGCCAGCAGCGGCAGCTTCGTGGAGCCGGACGGAACATCCCGCACCCTTGCCTTCCGGTCCTTCTCTCTCGCAGGCTTCGATTCCTGGCAGAGCCCGCGCTCCGGCGCCCACTACCCGGCCCGGTGGCGCGTGCGTGTCCCCTCCGAAGGGCTGGACCTCACCGTCACCCCATTGCTGGCGGACCAGGAGCTCGACGTCTCGTTCCGGTATTGGGAAGGCGCCGTGGCCATCCAAGGCACCCGCCGCGTCTCTCCCGTGGAGGGGCGCGGGTACGTCGAGCTCACCGGGTATACCGAGGCGACGCCCCGGTAAGAATCGCCTCCTCTCCACGTTCCCAGGGTGTGCGCGTGGGAACCCTTCACCTCGCGCACGCAGCGCCCTGGCCGGCGCCCGCACCGGACAACGGAGATGCCTCCTCATCCTCGTTCCGGACGGGCGCCGGCCCGGTTTTTCGAAATGGGGGCCCCATGAGAGGATTGGCGCGCTCGTATCAAGGAGACTCGTATGAACCGCTTCCTCCGCATCCCGATCGCTGGCCTCCTGGTGGCCCTCGCTCTCACCGGCTCCGGAGCCGCGCAAGACCGTCCTGGGCTGGATCCCGGCCGGCCCAACCGGCCGACTCGTCAGATCCCCCGCTACACGATCCAGCAGTTCCTCGCGGCCACGCTCTACACCGGCGGCTCGTTCTCACCGGACGGCAGCAAGATCCTGGTCTCCAGCGACCAGACCGGGACCTTCAACGCCTTCTCCATCCCGATCGACGGCGGCAAGCCGGTCCAGCTCACCCAGTCCAAGGTGAGCGCCGTCAGCGTTCACGGCTATTTTCCGCGTGACGAGCGCTTCCTCTACTCGAGCGACCAGGGGGGCAACGAAAACGATCACATCTACGTCCAGTCACCGGATGGCAGCGTCCGCGATCTGACGCCGGGCGACAAGCTCAAGGCCGACTTCCAGGGGTGGTCGCACGATGCTCGCAGCTTCATCTTCGCAACCAACGAGCGCGACCCGGCCGCTCTCGACCTGTACGAGATGACGCTCGACGGCTACGAGCGCACGCTCCTGTTCAAGAATGAGGGAGGCTTCATCCTGGGCCCTGTCTCTCCGGACCGCCGCTGGGTAGCCCTGACGAAGACCGCGGGCTTCAACGACGTCGACCTCTACCTCCACGACCGGACCACCGGCAAGACGACCCTGCTCAACCCCGGCGACGTTCCCAACACCGAGATCTCCTACAAGCCCCAGGCGTTCAGCCCGGATAGCAAGAGCCTCTTCTACGTCACGGACAAGGGGTCGGAGTTCGACTATCTCCTACGCTACGACTTGGCGACGGGGCAGTCGACCGAGGTTCTGCACCCCGAGTGGGACGTGATCGACGCGGGCTATTCGCGGGGAGGGAAGTACTTCCTCGCGGCGATCAACAACGACGCGCGGACCGAGCTGCGGCTTTTCGACGCCGCGAGCTTCCGCCCCGTTCCCCTGCCGGAGCTCCAGGAGGGGAGCATCACGGGCGTGTTCTTCTCCGGCGACGGCCGCCGCATGGGCTTCTATGCCGAGAAGACGGGGCCGGAGGAGCTGTTTGTCCGCGACATGGCGAGCGGTCAGACGCGGCAGCTCTCGCGGGCGCTCCCGGAGATCGACCCGGCCGACCTCGTCGAGGGCGAGGTGATTCGTTTCAAGTCCTATGACGGCGTCGAGGTCCCAGGCATCCTCTACAAACCGCGCAATGCCTCGCCGCAGACCAAGGTCCCGGCGCTCCTCTGGGTCCACGGCGGCCCCGGCGGACAGGCGACGATCGGCTACAGCGGATTCCTCCAGTATCTGGTCAACCATGGCTATGCGATCTATGCCATCAACAATCGGGGGAGCGACGGATACGGCAAGACGTTCAATGGCCTGGACGACCGCAAGCATGGCGAGGCGGACCTGGACGATTGTGTGGCCAGCAAGAAGATGCTGATCCAGACCGGCTGGGTGGATCCGCAACGGATCGGCATCCTGGGTGGCAGCTACGGCGGCTTCATGGTGCTCGCCGCGCTGGCATTCCGGCCCCAGGAGTTCGCCGTGGGCGTCGACCTCTTCGGCGTGGCCAACTGGCTGCGCACGCTGGAGAGCATCCCGGCGTATTGGGAGGCGCTCCGCCTGTCCCTCTACCACGAGATGGGCGACCCGGCGAAGGACAGCGAGCGCCTGCGCCGGATCTCCCCCGTCTTTCACGCCGACAAGATCGAACGGCCGCTGATCGTCCTCCAGGGAGCGAACGACCCGCGCGTGCTCAAGCAGGAGTCGGACGACATCGTCGCCGCGGTACGCAAGAAGGGTGTCCCGGTCGAGTACCACGTCTTCGAGAACGAGGGTCACGGCTTCAAGCGCAAGGACTCGCAGGAGAAGGCGTACACGGCGACGCTGGAGTTTCTGGACAAGTATCTGAAGGGTGCGCAGGCCCCGACGCCGGCGCGCTGAGCCTTCACGCACCCGGCTTCCCGTGCGGACGGGGCCCGGGTGCATGCCGCAGAGACCTCTCCCCCCGCCTGGAACGCCGTTCTTTTTGTCGCAGGTGGCTTGGACTTTGTCACAACATGGCCGGAACATCTCTGCCGGGCGTAGCAACCCGTCGCAAGCGACGAGAAAGTTGCGACAAAATTCGTCTCCCGTGTTTACCGCGGCTTCTCCTCAGCCTCGCGAACGGATCCTTTGTAACAACCCCTGCTTCCCGCGAGAGCCTCCTTCGTCCCCGCGTCGCGCGGACGCCGAAATTTGTCGCATCCTTCCCATATGTTGCGACACGTCTTCTACATGCCGCGACAAATACTCGACATGTTGCGACGAACACAAGAGACAATGCGACACAGTCGAAGCACTTTGCGACAAACTTCTCTCCAATTGCGACAGAAGCACAGGCAGACGAATCGATCCTCCGATATGTTGCGACAAAATAGAGGACCGCGGTGCCGTCGTCTTGGGATATCGGGATGAATCCAGTCGATGTTGCGACACGCAGATTTCAACCTGCGACATTGTCTGGCGCCCGCGTGACAAAGGAAACTCCCCGTGTTACATGGGCTCGAGCCCGCGCGACAAAGGCTCCTTGGTTGCGACACGGGCTCCGCCGTTTGTAACAGGTGGCTGGCGAGGTGCTCCGGTATGCTCTCCGCCTGTGCACCTCTCCCCGCTCCCCCTCCTCCTCTTCGTCCTGACCTACCTGGGTCTCGCGCTCGGGCGCATCCCGCCGTTGAAGCTCGACCGGACAGGGTTCGCGATTCTCGGCGCCGTGGCGTTCCTCGCGACGGGAGCCATCTCGGTCGAAGAAGCCAAGGCGGCGGTGGATGCGCCGACGCTGGTCGTCCTCTTCGGGATGATGCTCCTCTCGGCGCAGTACCGGCTCTCGGGCTTGTACACGGTCATTGGCGAGCGGCTCACCCGGGTGGCGGACCCGCGCCGCCTGCTCCTTGGAACGATCCTGGTGACCGCCGCCCTCTCCGCGGTGCTGACCAACGACGTGGTCTGCTTCGCGCTGACGCCGCTCCTTCTCGGATCGCTTCTCGCCACGGGGCGTCCGCCCATCTCCTATCTGCTGGCGATCGCCTGCGCGAGCAACATCGGAAGCGCGCTCACCCCCATCGGCAATCCGCAGAACATCCTGATCGCCCAGAGCTTCCGGCTGCCGTTCCTCCCGTTCGTCCTGGCCTGCCTGGCGCCGGTGGTGCTGTCGCTGGCGGTTCTGTATTTCCTGGTCGCGCGGATTCTTCCCGCAGGGTCCCCCGCCACCGCCGTTCCGCGCGCCAAGCAGAGCGAGGGCATCGCTCTCGACCGCTGGCAGGCCGGCAAGGCGGTGCTTCTCACGATCGCGGTGATCGCCTTGTTCCTCTCGCCAGTTCCGGCGCCGCTCACCGCTCTGGGTCTGGTCGGTATCGTCCTGTCCAGCCGGCGGATGCACACGCGGGACGTGCTGTCCCTCGTGGACTGGCACCTGCTCGCCCTGTTCATCGGATTGTTCATCGTGGTGCGCGGCTTCGAGATCTCGGGCTGGACCCAGGCGGCCCGCGACGCTTTGGCGGCCGCCGGGGCCGATCTTACCCAGCCGCACGTGCTGGTGCCGGGCGTCGCCCTCCTGGGCAACCTGGTAGGCAACGTCCCGGCGGTGATGCTGATGCTCCCCTTCGTCGGGCGGGAGCCGGCGGTCGGCTACGCTCTGGCCCTGGCCAGCACCTTCGCCGGCAACGCGGTGCTCGTGGGGAGCATCGCCAACCTGATCGTCGCCGAGCAGGCCGAGCGCCTCGGAGTCCGCCTCACCTTCCGCGACCACCTCCGCCTCGGCCTGCCGGTCACCCTGATCTCCCTCGCCCTCGCCGTGGCGGCGATGGCGTTCTGGTGAGGCTCAACCCAGCCGTACTCGCCCGACTCCGTCCGTGATCTCGATCTCCGTCCCGAACGGTTTCGACAGCTTCGCGAGCCCTTGCAGGATCGAGGTGGCCGTGTCCCCGTGGGCCAGCAGAGGCAGACCGCGCTCGTACATCGGCTCGCCGAAGCCGAGGGTGATCGGGAAGATCTCGATCGAGGCCACGCGGTCTTTGTCGAAGGTGATCCGCGGGACGATGCTCTCCCAGAAACGCCGCTCCTTCGGATAGGGGATCTTGTTGTAGAACTCCGACGGGTCCAGCGTCCGCGGGTCGAGCCCGAAGCGGCTCAAGGCCTCGGCCGGGACGGGAGAGATCGTCTCGTAGTGGAACAGGAAGTTGCCGAGGCAGTAGAAGATCGGCTTCCCCTTGTAGATCTCGACGCCGCGCACCACGTGTGGTCCGGCGGCGAAGAAAGCGTCCGCACCCGCGTCGATACAGGCCCGGGCGAACGGCTGCAGGAAGGGGTCGTTGATTTCGAGCTTCTTGTGCGCCTCGTGGGAGTGGATTGTCGCGAGCACGACGCGCGAGTTGTTGCGGGCCGCCTTGATCGCGTTCGTCACCCGCGCCAGATCGGCCGGGCTGACTTCGCTGCGCAGGTCCACAGTGTCCCCGGAGGCGATCGAGGTCTGGTCGAAGTACCAGGTCCCTTTGGGAATCTGCGCTTCCAGCTCCTTGATCATGTCGCCGAACTCGTTGTAGCCGCGGAGCTGGTCCATCTCGATGCTGAGCTTCTTGAGCTGCTCGAAGACTTTCGGCGGCACCTGCAGCGACTGCTGGAGGTTGACCGGATTGAGCCCCGGCCGGCCGGACAGGTTCGGCTGCTCCGGGCCCGCCGGGAAATAGTTCATGAATGTCGAGCAGCAATTGACCTGGCCGATGCGCCCCGCCGCGGAATCGAAATAGGCCGGCCGCGACGCCGCCTCCAGGCTCTCTCCTGACCCGGCCTGGACGAGCCCGACCCGCCGGAGGTTCTCCAGGGTGGCGAAGACGCCCTCGTGCCCGAAGTCCATGACGTGGTTGTTGGCCGTACCCACGAATCCGACGCCGGTCCACGCCAGCTCGTCCGCCGCCCAGGGCTCGGCGATGGCGTGAGGGTCACCTCCCTTCGGCATGGGCCAGACCCGGCGGGGATCGGCGAGGACGGTCTCGCAATTGCCCCAGGTGCAGTCGGCTCCGCGCACGATCTCCAGGATCTCGAGGAATCCCGGATCTTTGCGGTGGGCGATCCGGCGGGTGAGGATGCAATCCCCAACGGCGACAAGGCTCAGGCGGTCCTGCACCGCTCCGGCGGCCCGGGGCATGAGGCTCGACGCGGCAGCCACGGCGGCCGTCTGCGTCACGGTCTTCAAGAACTCCCTGCGATCCATATGATCCTCCTCCAATGATACCTAGACTATCTAGACTATACGGAGGAGAGGACCAAAAGATTCAGCGGCTTTTCAGGTCCTTCCATGGGCGCGCAAAGACCGCGCGAGCAAGCCAAGGCCGCCGAACAGCAGGACCAGGATGACGATCAGCTCGAACAGGCTGGTGTGCTGGAAGTAGATCTGCAGGTTCAGGATGATCCCCGCAAGCATCAGCACGACCCCGATGAACAGCAGGAGCCAGCCGACGACCGAGCGGCCGTTGAAGAAGAGGAGCAGCACGCCGAAGATGAACGGCACCAGCGTCAGGCCGAAGGCGTTGTAGCCCCAAAATTGCCAGAAGCCGGTGGTGACGCTCACCCGGGTGGTCAGCATGTAACCGCCGGCGACCGCCATCGCCAGCCCGATCAGGAATTCGCCGAGACCTCCCGGGGTGCCCCCGGGGCTGCGCAGATCCGCCATGAGTCGCTCCTCCTTCGCTCCGGACGGATCATAGCCTGCGCCGCAGGATCAGATGGCGGTAGGAGGCGACGGAGCGCTCGTCATGCGCCACTTCGAGAGGAGCGGACGCGCTCTCCAGGATCTCCCCCATCCGCCGGTTCGTGCTGGTGAAGACCAGGTCGAGAAGGACCAGGCCGAAACGCGCCAGCGGTCCCGGACGGCGGCCGTCGGGCAGGAACTTGTCGAATACCGCGATGCGCCCGCCGGGGCGGAGGACCCGTGCGGCCTCGCGCAGGCAGCACACCGGGTCCGGAATCACCTCCAGCACCATGTGGAGGATCGCCGCGTCGAAGGAGCCGTCCGGCAGGTCGAGCGCCAGGCCATCCATCACCCGGAGCTCGACGCCGGGCCGGGCGTGGATCTGTGCCTGCCGCAGCATGGCCGGCGTCAAGTCGGTGGCCAGGACATGGACGTCCGCCGGAAGGAACGGGATGTCCGCGCCCGTGCCGCAGCCGATGATCAGCACCCGCTCGCCCGGCTTGAGCGCCAGCAGCTCGATGGACCGCCGGCGCTCGCGGTGGAGCTTGGTGACCCGGTCATAGTACGGAGCCCAGAGGGTGTAGCGGAACCGTTGCCAGACGTTCGGCGGCATCCGGGAAGAGTACCCTACCCCCCTCCTACTTCTTCGCTGCCCGGAACCTGCCGTTCTCTTCCTCGAAGCGCAGCCGGAAGCCGGCCAGCTCTTTCCCTCAGCAGACCAGCTTGGAAACCTCGAGATCTCCCCGCCGGAACGAGTCGAACGGGAGCTGGCCTGGCGCCTCGATGAAGCGGACGACCGAGATCGGGTCGCAGTGGGCGAGGCGGTGGTAGAGCCGGAGCGCGGATTCCGCCTCGGCGAGCCAGAAGGAGCAGCGCTCGTTGCTAGGAGTCTGGCGCTCGCCTTCGCCGGACGCGGTCAGGAAAGTGCTGTGGTTACAGATGTAGCGAGCCCAGCAGCGCGGGCAGGGATTGTCTTCGGGGGCCCCCTCCCGGGTCTCGGGAGGAATCCCCTCCAGGCCCGGATAGGGCTCGGAGCCGGCCGCCCAGGCGAAGCCGTGGCCCGCGAAGGCACGTTGCAAGGGTTCGCTTCCCATCAGCCGCTGGACGATCCGGGTCACCGGCCGGAAGTCGCACGGTAACCGCCGCGCCTCCAGCTCGGACGCGATCTCGTCGCAGACCGACACCAGGTCGTTGCGGTATTCCCGGAGAGGCGCTCCCACCTGGCGCTTCGCATCCAAATGCCGCACGCGCAGGCGCTTGGCCCAATCCCAGAGATCCAGGAGCCGGGATCCGCCCGAGAGCACGCAGCTCACCGTCACCCGGTCGGCGAGAGGGTTCAGCAGGAGCAGCGACGAGGCGGAGGTTTCCCAGATCCGCAAGTCGGCGGCGCTCGCCCGCGCCGGGAAGGGCTCGCAGCGCACCTGGACGCGTAAGGGGACACTGGCCAGGCACGCGGCCAGAGCCGGAGTGATCTGCCGGACGTCGACCGAGAGTTGGAAGGAGATCTCCTGGTAGGCCGAGGCCGCGAGCTCCCGGGCTTCCGCCAGGATCCGCTGCACGACCCGCAAGTCCGGGACCTCGCCGGGCCAGGAGAGGCAGAGTTGCACGCGCGAGGCCCCGAGGCTCTGCTTGAAGACGGGCTCCAGCGCCTCGGCGACCTCGTCCTCGCTCCGGGGCCCCAGATGCGCGCAGACCTGATCGTCCACCCGATGGATCGCCCCCAGGTCCCAGCAGCCGGAGGCGTCGAGACATGCCGCGTCTCCGCTCCACCTCTCCGAGTTTTCCGCCGTCAGCAGATCCTCCTGGACCAGCCAGCTCAGCAGACCGTCGTCCAGATCACCGGTTTCGAGGGCCGGAGCGACGTAGAACCGGAGGTCTTCGGGGACCTCCAGCACGGCCGCTCTCTCGAGATCGTAGATCAGGCTGCACGAGCCGTCCCCGTCGATCAGCGGATTCATCTCCCGCCAGCGCAGCGCGCCAGGCATTGGGATCGTGGGCGTCATCAGCTTCCTCCTTACGCGGCCCGGTGATCATCATTGGCGCAATCACTGGAGGTTGAGCACCGGCCGCGTCGCCCTATCTATTACTAACGTTGCCGCAGGCCTGTTTCGAGGGACAACTTCACATCGATTTTTCCCGTGGCAACAGAGGTTGAATGTTTTCGCTGATTTCCTCCTCTTATTTTGCCGACGCCGCGGGCTCGTTTTTCAACCACTGATCGAGCCAATCGAGCACGGTTCCATGCCAGAAGATGCTGTTGCCCGGCTTCAAAACCCAATGGTTTTCATCAGGGAAGTGAACGAACCGGCTGGGGATGCCGCGCCGCTGTAATGCGTTGAATGCACCAAAGCCTTGGTTGTCAGGAATGCGGTAATCGAGACCGCCATGGATCACCAGCATCGGCGTTTTCCAGCGATCGACGAAGTTCACCGGGTTCTGCTTCTCGTAATCCGCCGCCCTCTCCCAGTACGGTCCGCCCTGCTCCCACTCCGTAAACCAGAGCTCTTCCGTTCCGTAATACATCATCCGCTGATCGAACGTGCCGTCGTGGTTGACCAGGCAGCGGAACGCGTCCGGCCACTGGCTCGCGATCCAGGCGATCATGTAGCCGCCGTACGAGGCGCCGAGCGCGCAGGCCCGGCCGCCGTCCAGCCAGGGATAACGCTGGAGCGCGGCCTGCATCCCTTTCTGCAGATCCTCCAGTGGCTTCCCGCCCCAATCCTTCTGGATCGCGTCGGTGAACGCCTGGCCATAGCCGAGCGAGCCGTGGAAGTCGATGAGGACCGCCCCGTACCCCGCCGCCGCGTAGGTCTGCGGATTCCAGCGGTAGTGGAACTCGTTGTGGAACGACCCCTGCGGGCCGCCGTGGATCAGGAAGGCGATCGGGTATTTCTTCGCCGGATCGAACTGGGTCGGCTTGACGACCCAGCCGTAGACCGTGTCGCCGTTCGCCCCTTTGAAGGAGAACTGCTCGGGCTCGCCGAGGAGGACCGAGGCCAGCGCCTCGCGGTTCACCTGGGTGATCTGCCGCACGCCGGAGCCATCCAGCTTCGCGGTGTGGAGCTCGACCGGCGACCGCAGGTGGTCGCGGCCGAAGACGAGGCGGTCCCCCGCCAGCCGGACGTCGTGCACGCTCCCGTCGGCCACCAGCTTGCGCACGCGCCCGCTGACCACGTCGATCGCGAAGAGCGGCACCTGGCCCGTGTCGTAGGCCGTGGAGTACAGGGTTTTGCCGTCCGCCGAGAAGATGACGCCGTCCGAGGAGCGGTCCCACTCCTCCGCCAGCACCCGCTCCTTACCCGAAGCCAGGTCGCGCACCACGATCCGGAAACGGTCCGCTTCGAAGCCCGGGCGCGCCATCCGCAGATAGGCGAGGGTCTTGCCGTCCGGCGAGAACGCCGGCTGAGTATCCCAGGCCGGGTTGGCCGCGGTGAGGTTGCGCGGCTCGCCGGAGCCGTCCACCGCGGTCTGATAGAGGTCGAAGTTGGTGGACCAGGGCTCCTCGCGGTTCTTCTCGCCGGCCAGCCGGGCGGCGAAAACCAGGCTCTTCCCATCCGGCGCAAACGCCCACTCCTCGGAGCCGCCGAACGGCTTCGAGGGGACGTCGGCCCACGCCAGCTTCCCGCCGGAGAGCTCCGCCGGCTCGCCGGTCTTGCCGCCGGAGAGCGACGCTACGAACAGGTGGTTGCGCCGCCCGTCGGTCCAGGTGTCCCAGTGGCGGACGAAGCCGCCATCATAGACCTGCGCCGAAGTCTTGTCCTTCTCCTGGGCTGCCATCCGCTCGACCGTGCAGGCCAGGGTCGTGCAGTCCGGATAGACCTCCAGGCTGAAGGCGATCCGCGATCCATCGGGAGACATCGACAGGTTGGACACGTCCAAGGGAAGATTGGTGACCTGGACCGCATCCTTGTCGGTCCCAGGGATCGGCAAGCGCCAGACCTGGCTGGAGCCGGAGCGGCTCGACAGGAAATAGAGGCTCTTGCCATCGGGCGCCCAGCGCGGATCGCTGTCCGACGCCTCGTTCGTGGTGAGCTGGGTGGCGCCGCTGCCGTCGATCCCCATGAGCCAGAGGTCGGTCCGCCCCTTATCGGCTTCGAAGTCGGTGGTCCGCAGCACGTAGACCACCTGGCGTCCGTCCGGAGAAGGCCGCGGATCGGTGATCCGCCGCATCGCGTGCATGTCCCGCGCCGTAAACGGATGAGGGGCCTCGGCAGCGCTCGCCGCCGCCGCGCCCGCTCCAACAATAAACAGAAAACCGTAAATCGCTTTGCGCATTGCGTCCTCCATGGGCGAAGGACACTTTACCAGACCCTCGTCCAGCCTCTCCAATTCGCAGAGAAATAGCTGGATTCACGGTCCTTTCGTAAAATCGAGGAATCCACTAGGCGACTTCAAAATTGGACGGATCGATTGTTTTCGTCCAAATTATTGTCGAAACCTGGCGCGATGTAGAACCAGATCAACCCTTCAGATGCTCGATCCGGCGCTGGAACCAGGCGGCTTCTTTGTCGAAGCCTTCGCGTTTGCTGAAATCGCGGAGGTCCTCGTACCGGTCGATCACGTCGAAACCGGTGCTGTGGTGGAGCTTGCGGAGATCGACGGGACAGACGTCGAGCGGGTGCAGGTCGGTCTCTTCCAGGGAGTTCGATCCGTTCATCAGGCAGTGATAGGCGGTGCAGTGGTGGATGCCGAACATGTGGGAGGTTTCATGCGCCAGCACCTTGCAGCTCCGCCGCAGCGCCGTTTTCTGCCAGTCGGATGGCCGTTTCTCGCCGTAAAAGCCGGGATCGTAGCGGGCGAAGCTGTAGACGCCGACGCGAGCGCGCGTGGAGGCCTGGCCGAAGACGAAATTCCAGCTCTCGTCGGGATACAGGTCCTCCATGGTGAGGCCGAGCATGGCGTAGGCGTCCGCGGGGACCCGCTTCGCCAGGAAACCGAGAAGGTCGCCGGTGCGGTATTGCGTATGCCCCATGGGCCAATTCTTCCGCGTGGTCAGGCCCGCGCCCGACAGATCCAGAGGCGGCCGGACCACCACGTCCATCTGGAAGAACGCCTCCGTGAGCTCCCGCAGCTTCTGGAAGGACGGCCCGGAGCCGGGTGAGAACACGCCCAGAGGCTGGAGATAGATCCGGTTCCGGCGCCAGCCAGGCCGGTTCGGCTTCGACCGGATGAACTTCTCGAACGTCTGACCCGGTTCCCGATGAATGGCCAGCCAGTCGAAGGCCATGCGCGGAATCGGCTCGAAGTCCTGGCCCGGCTCGAAGGCGCCCTTGGGCGGCGGGCTGGGACGCGAGCAGGCCATGAGCAAGGAGAGGAGGCCGACCGCTCCGAGGGATCTCATGGAAAGAGCATCCCTCTCCGGCTCTCCACTGGCAAGCCCCGCACTTTACCTCTCACGTAATTGACCCTCCTTTCCCTCGGGTGTGAGATCCGCCTGCGGTGAAATGAATTACCGCCCGCAGCTCAAGCGGATCTGGACTAGGAGGATGTATGCGAAAGATCGATGGTTTTGTTGGATTGATGCTGTTCGTTGTTGCCGCGAGCCCGGCACTCGCGACCGACTGCAAAAAGATCAACGCGCTCATCGTGGACGCCCAGGTGGTCGAAGGATGTACGAGCCCGAACCGGTTCTGCGCCGAAGGGACGGTCCAAGGCAACCACGGCTTCAACGGCACGACCTACTTCGTTCTGGACGGCGCCGTGCGTGGCCCCGCGACCGCCCCAGGAACCGTCGCCACCAGCGGAGTCCTGACCTATACGACGGACCGCGGTACCCTCACCGTCCGCGAAAGCGGCCTCTCCGGCATCACCACGGCCGACGGCGGCCAGTTCTTCACCGCCTTCCAGGAGGTCCTCTCCGGAACCGACGAGTACCTCGGAGCCAACGGCCAGATGTGGGTCCTCGGTACGAAGCTCGCCGACCACTTCGAAGCCGAGGTGACGGGAGTGATCTGCTTGCAGTGACCTCCTGAGCGGGACGCGGCGAGGCCGCGCCGCGTCCCGCGTTCGTGTATAAACCCGGCCATGCAAGCGACGACCTCAGTCTTTGGAGCCACCCTGCGCACCTATCGTCGAGGCACCGGCCAATCGCAATTGGATGCCGCGTTGTCGGCCGGCATTTCCCAACGGCATCTCAGCTTTCTGGAAAGCGGACGCGCGCATCCGAGCCGGGGCGTCGTGCTCGCGCTGGGCGGGACGCTTGGACTGTCCCTCTCCCAGCAGAACGACATGCTCCTCGCGGCGGGCTATGCGCCGATGTTCCGGCCCGAGGGCCGCGACCGCGCCGAGCTCGAGATGATCGAGCGCGCGCTCCTCGCCCTGCTCGACGCTCACGAGCCGTTCCCCGCGCTGCTCCTGCGGGACGGCATCTGGATCCGCAAAGGCAACCGCGGCGCGGCGCGCCTCTGGTCGGCCGTCCGGGGCGTGCCGGTGCCGGAAGTGCCGCAGGACAACGTCTTCGAGCTGATGCTGCGGCGTGGACCGGGACGCGAAAAGCTGGAGAACTGGAGCGAGGCCGCGGCCTGCCTACTGCGCCGCTACATGGCCGAGCAGGCGCGCGTGCGCCACGACCATCTCGCCGAGGCGACCACCGAGATGGCCCGGAACCCCGAGGTGAAGCGATTACTGCGAACCGACCTCGGCGCCTCCCCGCCACCCGTCCTGCATCTCAAATACCGCTTCGACGACGCGCGCCTGAGCCTGTTCATCGTCATCGCGAGCCTCCAGGCGCCGCTCGACACTCGCCTGGAAGACCTCCGGATCGAGCTGTTCATCCCCGCGGACGGCGAGACGGCGGATTGGTTCCGCCGCGAGTGAAGCGCGCCCTCGGCCTTCAGCCGGGTGTATTACCTGTCGGGTGACAAGGCGAAGGGGCAGGCGCTCTTCGACCGCGTCACGGGCAAAAAGCCGGAAGCGGGTGACTGGCAGCGGATCGGCGAGGTCTACGCGGAAGCGGGAGAAAAGGACAAGGCCGAGGCCTGTTTCCAGAAGGCGATGAGCCCGAAGGACGACACCGGCCAGTCCGAGGTCGGCGCCTGGTACATCCGCATCGGCCAGCGTGAAAAGGGAGAGGAGTTGTTCGCCAAGGCGCTCGCTCGGAATCCCGATGACATGTGGCATTACGTCCGTGCGGCCGAGGCGTACCTGGGCGTGCCGAAGGGAAGATAAACCCGCGGGAGGGCGGCCTCAGCTCTGCGATCTCAGCTCTGATTGACTGGCAGGGCTGGAGCGCAGCGGAGACGCCGTCGCGAGCGCGGCCGCGAGGTCGGCGACCTGCAGCGGTTTGCTGAGATAGCCGTCCATGCCCGCGGCCAAGCAGCGCTCGCGGTCTCCGGGCATGGCATGGGCGGTCGTCGCGAGAATGAAGGGTTGCCGGCCGCCGGGGTGATCGTGACGGATGCGCCGGGTCACCTCGAGGCCGTCGATCTCGGGCATCTGGACGTCCATCAGGATCACGTCATAGGGCTGGCGTGCCAGCGCGGCGAGGACCTCCTGGCCGTTGCGGGCGAGGTCCGCGCGGTATCCCAGGTGGGCGAGCAGGACGAGCATCACCTGCTGGTTCACGGGATGGTCCTCGGCGACCAGAATCGACAGCGGGTGTCGGCGCCCCAGGCCGGAGTCGGCATTGTCGAATGACTCATTGGCGACCGGGTGCGGCCGCGGGACCGAGGCGGCTTCTCCGACGACGGTAAAGTGGAAGGTCGAGCCCTGGCCGAGGGTGCTCTCGGCCCAGATCCTGCCTCCCATCAGCTCGGTGAGCCGCTTGCTGATGGCCAGGCCGAGGCCGGCGCCGCCGTGCCGGCGGGTCAGCGAGCCTTCGAGCTGGTGGAAGGCGAGGAAGAGGCGGCTCAGGTCCTCGGGGGCGATGCCGATCCCGGTGTCGGCGACGACAAAGTGGGCTTCCCACTGGTCCTCTTCCAGCAGCCGGGCGGACACGGAGAGCCGCACCTCACCCTGCGCGGTGAATTTGACGGCGTTGCCCAGCAGGTTGATCAGGACCTGACGGATGCGGGCGGAGTCGCCCACCAGGGCCTCCGGAGCACCGGGCTCGATCGTGTGATGCAGCGCCAGCCCCTGACGGGCGGCGAGCGGCGCCACGATTTCGAGGCTTTCGCGCATCACCGCCGCGAGCTCGAACGGGACGCGCTCGATCGCCACTCTCCCTGATTCCATCTTCGAGAAATCGAGGATGTCGTTGATCAACACCAGGAGGGCCTCGCCGCTCGCCTGGATGGTCTCCAGATACTCCTTCTGCGTGCGGTTGAGGGCAGTTTCCCGCAGCAGCGTCGCCATGCCGATGACGCCGTTCATCGGGGTACGGATCTCGTGGCTCATGTTGGCCAAGAACTGGCTCTTGGCGCGGCTCGCGCTCAGCGCCTCCTCCTTGGCGGCCTGGAGGGCGGCTGTGCGCTCCCGCACCTGCTCCTCCAGAGTCAGGCGCAGCCGGTCGAGCTCTTCATGGACCCGCTGGAACCGGCTCGCCAGGGAAAAGCCCATGGCGATCAGAACGGACGCGAACCCGAACGGCGGCAGCGTCATCGAGCCCAGCCACGGCAGGGAAGCGATCTGGCGGGTCATCTCGATCCCTTCGAGGGCGATCAACACGAGGCCGCCGAGGGCGATGGTGCGGGCCTCGACGTCTCCCCGCCACATCTCGCGTCCGATGAGGACCGCGGCCAGCACCAGGAGCGGCAACAGCCAGAGCCCGCGCAGGCCCTGGCTGGCAACCACCAGCCGGACGTCGGGCCACAACCCCACGAACAGGGCCAGGGCACCATGGGAGAGCTGATAGGCGCGGAGCAGGCGGGGGATGGGCCGGGCGAAGAAGGTCCAGAGGAACTGGATCGCGAAGAGCGCGGCCAGGTGGCCGGTGAGATCGCTGAGCCGGACGGCGAGGTCATAGCGGCTGGTGATCTCGTAGATCCAGTAGGTGCTGGCGAGGGTGTTGACGGAGAAGCAGAGGGCCAGGAGGCCGAACCAGAGATGGCCGGTCTGCTGGCGGCGGCGCCAGTAGAGCAGGACGTGGTAGGGCACCGCGGCCAGGAAAAGAAGAGCGAGGAGGCACAGGGGGAGCTCGGCCCCCAGCAAATGGCTCCAGATCACTCTGGCGCGGTCGCGCAGAGCCCGCTCGGAGCCGAGGGCAATGACGTTGCCCAGAGGGCCGGCCTCGGCCCTCTGATCGGCGATCCACCCCACACGCCGCAGCCGGATCGCCACGTGGAGCTGGCCACCCGGCCCGATGGTCTCCAGGGGAATCGAGAACACCTCGGCGAAGGGGAACGTCAGGCCTTTCGACCACCCGCGGGAGCTCCCGAGGAGGCGTCCGCCGGCGTACACCTGGTAGCCGCCGTAGCCAGACGGGCCGAAGAGGATGGCGAGCTCATTGCGGTGGGCGGCGAGCCGGGTCTCCGGATCGATGTCGAAGGAGCGCCGGAACCAGACCCTCCCGTCGAAGCCTTGGAAGCCCAGCTCCCGCCAGGTGCTCGGGAGAGGGACCGCCGGCCAGGCCGAGTCATCGAACGTTGGGCTGGCCCAGCGGAAGTCGTCGCCGCGCTGAGACTTCCAGAGCGTCTTGCGAGCTGGATCTACGGGGAGAGGGCTGGCCGCGGCGGCCGGGCAGAGTACGAGGAGAGCCAGGAGAGCCGTGGCGCCGGCGAAGGCAGCGCGCCACCCGCCGCCGATGCAACAGCGCGGGGGCGCCGCCCCCCGGCTCACGGCCTCCCTCCGGAAGCGCGGTGGTTACGGCGAATGTGCACGGGCATGGCCCCAGGGAGGAGTATAGCTCGGCGCAGGCTTGGCTTTCCCGGCGCGGGGCATCTAGAATTTCTCCAGCCGCTGAAATCAAGGAGACCCGACATGAAGGTGCTCGCTCTCTCCGCGCTCCTCCTCTCTTTCGCCCCGGCCGAGGCTCTGGCCGCGCCGGAGGAAGCCGCTCCGCCGGTCCATGCCCCGAAGCTCGAAGAGGGGAAGGATCTCCTCGAACAAGGGAAGTACTACGAAGCCGTCCGGGTATTGCGGGAGGCCGACAAGCTCGCGAACGGCACCTGCCTGGAGTGCAGCCTGGCTCTCGCGAAGGCCTTCAACGAGCTGGGCGCCTACAAGGACGCGGCGAAGCATGCCGAGGCGGCCCTGCGGCTGACCAGCGATCCGGCCCGCCTCTCGGAGGTATACAACGAGCAGGGACTCGCGCTCGTGGCGCTGGCGGGCGACGACGTGAAACAGCTCGGGGGCGCCGAGAAGGCCTTCCGCCAGGTCATCGAGCTGACCGGTGGCAGGGCCAATGCCGCACGCTTCAACCTGGGGTACACGCTGCTGCGGATGTCGCGCGACGACGAGGGGGTCAAGGTCCTCAAGGAGTACCTGGAGCAGGAGCCGCAGGCGAAGCGCGCCGAGGAGGCGCGCAGTCTCATCAAGACTCCCTTGCGGGCACGGAAGCGCCTGGTCCCCGACTTCGAGCTGGTGACCCTGGACGGGAGCTTCATCACCTCGGACGAGCTGCGCGGCAAGGTCGTGCTGCTCGACTTCTGGGGCACTTGGTGCCCGCCCTGCGTCGCGGCGGTCCCCACGATGCGCGACTGGAGCCGCCGCATGGAGAAGGACCCGTTCGTGCTGCTGAGCGTCAGCACGGACTCCGACGATTCGGTGCTGCGCGAGTTCGTCGCCAAATACAAGATGCAGTGGCCGCAGATCTGGGACAAGCAGCGCACCTTCGCCCACGAGTGCCAGGTCGAGAGCTACCCCACCTATCTGCTGGTGAGCCACGAGGGCGAGATCCTCTACACGGGCCGAGGCTGGGGGCCCAGCATCGAGCAGGAGCTGCGGGGGAAGATCTTCTGGGCGATCAAGGCGGCGAAGAAAACCACCAAGAGCAGTTGAGAGGGTTGATTCCTCATTGTGAAACAAGGACACCCGTGGATAGGATGATCCCGGGACCGCGCGGGGCGGTTCCGCTTCCTCGGGAGGGTTCCCATCGTGATGACTCCACCAGTCGAGACCGCAGATGAGCTCAACCCCTTCGCCCTCTTCGCCGGCGCCTCCTCCGACGCTCTGTACCTGGTCGCCGACGACGATGATGACGACGAAGATGAGGAGTGGGAGGACGACGACGACCTGGATGATGACGACGATGATTTGGAGGACGAGGACGACGACGATTAGGAACCAGGCTCCGATTCAGGGGGTCAGGGCTCCAGCAACAGCCGGTCCGTTGACTGCTTTTCCACCTGCTCGCGGCTGAAGAGGAGAGGGAAGTATCTGCCCTCTGCCCAGAGCGACAGCAGATCTCCGTAGTGGGGGCTGCCGGGCTGACCTGATTGGCCCGGCACGCTCGTCGCCACCGACCGATCCCAGTCGGCCACATCCAGGATTTCCCGGAACGAAGCTCCATGGACAGCCCTGAAATCAGGGCCGGCTCCCGCGTTGATCGTGGTGCCGTCGCCGCTCCGTTCGACAGACGGCAGATCGAAAAGCGCCCGGCGGGCGTCGTCGGTGGAGAGCGCGTGGCGGAACGGGGTCTGGTGCAAAGTCCCCCAACGCCATTTGGAAGAATCCTTTCCAAGCCGCTCCTCGGCCTTTTTGAGGGCCGCGCCGAGAGTCCGGACGAGGATCGCGTCACGAGTGGGGCCCGGTTCCTCGAGCTCGTCCACTGCGCGCTCCGGATCGAGGAACGGCCCCACCAGCTTCCAGACCGGCTCGGAGAGCTTCGGCTGGAAGACCGCGGCCGGCAGCTCGTCGCGCCAGAGCTCGTAGACGGCTGCTTCGGCGGAGTCTTTGTCGAGGACGCCGTCCCAGCGGCCGAGCCGGTCGATCCAGGGGTCTGTCTCCTCCGTCCGGGCGCCTACCGGGAGCTGGCGCAACAGGCCGGCCAGCCGCCGTGCCGGCAGCGAGAGAGCGTCGTGCTGCAGGCGTTGAAAATCCTCCACCGTGAATTTCTTCGCGCCCGGTGCCCCCAGGACCATGAGGATGCGCTGGAAACGGTCCGGCGGCGCCCACTCGTAGCCTAGCGTGTGCGGATAGCCCGGCGGCAGGATGTTGTGGTTCGCCGTGGCCACGAAGCCGGATGGCGGGTTGAACGAGGTCGGCAGCTCGGAGGCGGGCAGGAAGCCCTGCCACTCGAAGCGGCCATCCCCCGGCGCCGGCAGGAGGCCGTCCCATCCCTTGCGGATCGGCGCGAGGCCCGCCACCTGCCAGCCGATGTTGCCGTCGACGTCCGCATACAACAGATTCTCGGAGGGGACCTTCCAGCGCTCCAAGGCTTGGCGGAACTCTCCCCAGGTGCGCGCCCGGTTGAGTGAGAGGGAGCCGAGATAACCGGCGGTGCCCGGCTCATTGCCGACCCAGCGCAGCGTATAGGCCCGATGGCGCGCGCGGTCTTCGTGGATGACCGGGCCATGTCGGGTGAATTTCAGATCAATCTCGACCGGCTCTCCCCCTTTCACCCGGATCGTCTCGCGCTCGACGCGCATCGCCTCCCAGCGGCCATCGAACCGGGCCTGGTTCGGGTCCTCGGGGCTGGTCTCTTCGACGTAGACGTCCTGCTGGTCGATGCCGACGATGGTGAAGCCGAAGCCCACGCGGTCGTTGTGCCCGGCGGCCACACCAGGGAGGGCCGGCTCGCCGGCGCCGATCACGTTCCAGCCCGGTCCGACGAGGTGGACCAACCAGCGCAGGCTCGGGAGCTGGATGCTCCGGTGCGGGTCGTTGGCCAGGAGCGGCTTGCCCGTGGCGGACAGACCGCCGGCCACGACCCAGTTGTTGCTCCCTTCCCGAAAGGAGACCGGCGCGCTCATCGCGGAGGCCCCGGCGAGGACCTCCGGGCCGATGCCCGCGAGATCGAGCCCTTCCGGGATCTCGATCTTCTTCGGCGGATCGGTCGGCAGAAGATCGGCCACGCGATCCGCGCCCGCCTCACGGACGAGCTGGGCGCGGCCGAGCTCGGAGCCGGCGTTGAGAGTCACGGCCCAGGAGGCATGGCGCAGCAGGCAGACCTCGGGAGTCCACGGCTCGGGGGCGAAGCCGGCGAGCTGGAACTCCAGGGGCAGGCGGTCGCGGCTCTGCTCGATAAAGGCGTTCACGCCGCGCACGAACGACGTGACGATCGTCTTGGCATCCGGCGCGTAGCTGGTCCATTCGGCGTCCATGTCACCGCGGTAGCGCAGCAGCCGGGCGAAGCGGTCGCGCGCCACGGCCTTGGGTCCGAGCACCTCCGCGAGCCGCCCCTCGCCCGCACGCCGCCACAGCTCCATCTGGAAGAGCCGGTCCTGCGCCGCGACGAAGCCCTGGGCGAAAAACAGGTCCTCCTGGGTCTCGGCGTAGATGTGAGGGACGCCCCAGGGGTCGCGCAGGACGGTGACCGGCTTCTGGAGCCCCGGGAGCCGCAAGGTGCCGGAGGTCTGCGCCAGAGCGGCCTGGGCGCCGGCGGCGAGGTCGGCCGCGGGCTGCACAGCGGGAGTGACGGCCGGCGGTGGCGTGGCGGGGGCGCAGGCGAGGGAGACGGCGAGGAGGAGACCGGCGAGAGCGGGCGCGAATGGCTTCATCCGCCGGATTAGAGCGCAAAAAGCGCCCCTTGCTAAGATGGGCCGCATGGCGACGCGCGTTCCCCTCCTCCTCATCCTCCTTCTGTCGCCCGTTCTGTCCGGCTGCGGCGACCGGGAGGCCCCGGAGGAGACGGCGGCGGCCGCGCCGGTCGCTCCCCCACCGCCCGCATCCGCCTCCTCCCCCGCGCCCAGGAAACCCTGGCTGGGAGTCGTGCTCTCCAGCGAGTCGGTAGACGTGACCGCCGACTCCCAGGGACGGCTCTCGGCGGTCTACGCGCAGATCGGCGACACCGTGCGCAAGGGGGACCGCCTGGCCTCGCTCGATCCGCGGATCGTGGCGCAAGACCTGGAAATGGCTCGGTCGGCTCTGCGGGCCTCCGAAGCCGACGCGGGACGGGCCTCGGCTGAGCTCTCCGAGGCGCAGGCGCGGTGGGACCGGCGGCGGAAGAACCCGGAGATCTTCTCGAAAGAGGATCTGTCCGAGTCCGAGCTGCGGGTGACGACGGCGCGGTCCTCCGTGGAGGTGGCTCAGGCCCGGGTCCAGGAGCAGCGCGCGCGGGTCCGCCAGCTCGAAACGTCCGTCGGGCAGACCGAGATCCGCGCGCCGTTCGACGGCCGCGTCGCCGAGCGCTTCGCCGATCCGGGCGCCCAGGTGGGACCGGGGACACCGGTGGTCCGGCTGATGAGCGGCGGCGACCTGCGGGTGCGGGCCGCGGTTCCTCCCGACGACGCGCGGAAGCTCGCCCCAGGCACCCGAGTGACCGCCCGGGTCCGCGACGTGGGGCTCGAGGTCCCCGGCCGCGTGGAGCGCATCGCTCCCGCCGTGGACACCGCCTCACAGATGGTTTTTGTCGAGATCCGGCTGGACCCCTCCCCCCAGGTCATGGGACGGTTGCAGGCGGGATTGGTGGTCGACGTGCGGAGGGGGGAGTAGGCCTCCCCCCTCATACACCCTCTACTTCCGCACCCGCACCCGCTCCTCGAGGTGCTTCCCGAAGAACTCTCGAAGGGGGGCGATGTGGAGCTCCAGGTCCTTCCACTCGCCGAAGAGGTTCTCGAGGAGGTGGTACTCGGCCACCAGGAGCGGACCGTTCCAGCGCCGGATGACCGGATGCAGGAAAACGCTCTCGTCCGCGGCATCCACCACGGGCTTGCGCTCGATGGCGAACGGATCGCCCTGGATGTGGCCGAATTCGAGGGCGAGCGTGTAGTAGTGATCGCTCGCGGAAAGCATGGTCTCGTGCACGTAGGCGAGCGGCAGCTCCTCGTAGTAGCGGGCGCTGCCGCCGTCCGAGGGCACTACGATCACGTCGTGCAGGAAGCCGTACTGCTGCCACAGCGCCGAGCTGCGGTTGATCCGCTCCATGGCGGCGAGCATCAGCCCCTCGGCCGTAGCCTCCACCTCGCGGCTCGGCAGAGACTGGCCGTGGTATTTCTTCTCCAGCATCCGGAACAGGGCGCGGGTGTTGTAGCGGAAGCCGTGGATGAAGCCCGAGGTCGTCTTCTTGAAGTCCCGCATCTGGGTCAGCGTGCCGGCGAAGTACATGCCGGGCACGTTCGTCGACTCCCACTCGCAGGTCTGGGCCGGGAAGCGGTCGTTGATCGCCAGCTCCGGACGGCACTCCTCGGCGAAGATGGAGGTGTCGAAACGGAATCCGGTGCAGAAGATCACCCGGTCATACGTGATCTGTTCGACCTCGCCGCAGGCATGGGTGTAGCGCAGGGAGACCACCAGCTTGCCCTGGTCGTTCCGCTCGATCTTTTCGATCGTGGCGTCGAGAATGGCGTTCTGTGATTTGAGCTGGTAGGTGTCGAGGAAATTGTTGTTGACCGCGCGGAGGTGGCCCACGAAGTGGGTGGCCCAGGCCAGCTTGAGCGGGCTGGGGCTGCAGACGTGAACCAGGGCCGTCGTTTCGATCAGGTTCTCCGCGGTCTCGAACGCGGAGTTGCCCTTGCCGACGATCAGCACGCGCTGATTGATGAAGTCTTCGGGGTCCACCGAGACGTCCACGTACTGCTCGGCCAGCTCGGCGCCCGGGATCTCCGGCACATACGGGCGAGCGACGCCCGTGGCCACGATCAACCGGCGGCAGGTCAGCGTGCTCGCCTGGTCGTCGGCGACCCGGAAGCCCTCGGCGCCGTCGCCGAGGCGCTCCACCCGGACGATCCGGGTGTTGCACCGGATGTTCAGGTTGTAGCAGCTCGCGTAATCGGCCAGGTATTGGACGAGCTTGTCCGCGGGCGGGAAGTACTTGCGGGTGTAGTCGCCGAAGACGAGCCGGCCGTCGTCGGCGAGCAGCGAGTTCCAATCCCAGCGGAGGTTCACCTCCGGGTCGTCGTATCCGGTGTAGACCTTGTTGGAGGAGATCAGCGTGCGGTGGCGCGGGAACTTGCGAAAGGAGTGTCCGGGCCCCTCCCCGCCTTCGAGGATCAGATAGCTCCTGCCGGCGGTCGCCAGGTGATGGCCGAGTTGCAGCCCGGCAGGTCCGCCACCCAGAATGAGGTACTCGAAGTCGACTGCGCGAGGATCGACGCCCTGGTCCATGAACATGCCCTCCATCAAAAACATCGGGAAGCGGCCGGCAGCGGTCACCTCCCACTCCTCGGAGGGTCGGCGCGGCCGGGGTTGCATCGGGACGGAACGGAGTCCGTATTGGTCACGTAGTGCGGAGAATGGGCTCGAGCGTGACACCCTCGCCCACGAAAGAGAAAGATTTACCGCATCGTCATCAGAGGATCGACGCCCGTGGCACGCCGGGCGGGCACCCAGCTCGCCACCAGGGCGACCAGGGTCAGGAGGCCGGCCACGGCCGCGAAGATGGCCGGATCGGTGGCGCTGACGCCGAAGAGCTGGCCGGCCAGGAAGCGGGTCAGGCCGGCGGCGCAGGCGAGGCCCACGATCACGCCGGCCAGGGCGAGGGCCAGGCTCTGCCACAGGACCATGCGCAGCACGTCGCCGCGGTCCGCCCCGATCGCCATGCGGATGCCGATCTCGTGTGTGCGCTGGGCGACCGAGTAGGAGATGACGCCATAGACGCCCACCGAGGCGAGCACCAGGGCGAGGCCGGCGAAGAGGGCGATGAGGATCATGCCGAAGCGGGCCGGCGAGAGCGCCTGGTCGACGATGGTCTGGAGGGTCTGCACGTCGGAGACCGGCAGGTCATGGTCGTACGAGGAGACCACGTTGCGCAATGCGCCCGCGAGCTGCACCGGATCGCCGTTCGTGCGCAGCACCAGGGTCGCCTCGGCGAGCGTCATCTCGTGCAGGGGCACCTGCGGAAAGGGCACGTAGACCTCCAGCTCCCCCTCGGCGTCCAGTGAGTTGTTGCGGATGTTCCCGGCCACGCCGATGACCGTGGCCTCCTGCGGGCCGGAGGGGCCGGTCTCCCAGACCACCTGCCGCCCCACGGCGGCCACGGCCGGCCCGCCGGGCCACAGGCGCTCGGCCAGGGCCTGGTTGACCACCACCACCTTGGCGGACGCGGCGCTGTCGGCCGGCAGCGGGGCCCGGCCGGCGCGCAGGGGGATGCCCAGAGCGCGGAAGGTCTCCGGAGAGACGGTGCGGATGTTGATCACCGGCACCTCGTTCTCATTCTCGGGGGTCTGCCCCGGCAGGTAGGCGCCCCCCTTGAGGATCCGGTGCTCGGCGAGCGGCATCCGGCCGACGAGGGCGGCGGCCTCGACGCCCGGCAGGGCGCGGGCGCCATCGAGGAGAGCGTTCCACGCAGCGATCTTCTGCGGCGCCTCCTTGTATTTGGAGGCCGGCAGGTAGACCCGGGCGGTGAGCCCGTGATCGGTCCGGAAGCCCGGATCGATGTCGTTCAACCGCGCGAAGCTCTTGATCAGGAGGCCGGCGGCGATGAGCAGCACCAGGGCCGCGGCCACCTCGGTCAGCACCAGGGCGTTGCGGACGAATTTCCCCCGCACGCCGCCAGCCATCGTCCGGGTCCCTTCCTTGAGCGGCTCCTGGAGGTTGGGCCGGGAGGCGCGCAGCGCGGGCCACAGTCCGGCGGCCAGGCCGGCCAGCAGGGCGACGCCCAGCGCGAAGAGCAGCACCCGGCCGTCGACGCCGACCTCTCCCGGGCGCGGCACGGCCTTGGTGTTGAGGGCGAGGAGGGCGCGCGTCCCCCAGCCGGCGAGGACCACGCCGGCGGCGCCGCCGGCCACGGCGACGGCCAGGATCTCGGTGAGGAGCTGGCGCGCGACCCGCCCTCGGCGCGCGCCGAGGGCGGCACGGATCGCCATTTCCCGGTCCCGCATGGCAAACCGGGCGAGAAAGAGGTTCATCAGGTTGGCGCAGGCGATGAGGAGGACCGCGAGCACCGCCGCGAACAGGATCAACAGGCGCGGCCGGACGTCCTTGATGATGAACGCGTGGAAGCCTTCCATCCCGACCTCCCACCCCTCGTTGGTGTCGGGATATTGCTGGGCCAGCCGCTTGGCGATGGTGCTCATCTCCGCCCGCGCCTGCTCCAGGGACACACCCCGCTTCAGGCGCGCCATCGGAAACACCAGGTGGACGCCGCGGTCCTCCTTGGAGAGGTCGAGCCCGAGCGGGGCCCAGATCTCGGCCAGGGTGCTACGCAGTGGATCGTCGACGATGCCGGCCACGACGTAGGCCTCGCCGTCCAAAAGGATCGTCTTGCCGACGAGCCCTGGGTCGCCGCCGAAGCGGCGCTTCCAGAGGCTGCGGTTGAGGACCACGACGCGGGCGCCGCCGCCCGCCTGGTCTTCGGCGGTCAGCAGGCGGCCGTGGAGAGGCTCGAGGCCCAGCGCCTGGAAGAAGCCGTCCGTGACCCGCTCGGAGGGGATCCGCTCCGGATCACCCCCATCGCCGGTCAGGTTGAAGGTGGCCACGCGGCGCGCCCCCATCGCCTCGAAGGAGCGGGCCTGCTGCTTCCAGTCCACATAGTCATGGGGCGAGACGCTGAATTGCGGGAGGCCGATCCCCGGATTGCTCGACCAGAGGATCACCACCCGGTCGGGATCGGGATAGGGGAGGGGCTTCAGAAGGACGCCGTTGATCACGCTGAAGATCGCGGTCGTGGCGCCCACCGAGAGGGCGACGGTGAGCAGGACGATGAGCGTGAAACCCGGATTCTTGCGCCAGGTCCGCAGGGCGTATCGCAGGTCCTTCCAGAGATCGGTCATGGTCGGGAGTCCTCGTTACCGCATCGCCAGGAGTGGATCGACGCCCGTGGCGCGCCGGGCAGGCAGCCAGCTCGCGATGAGGGCCACGAGCGTCAGGAGGATGGCCACGGCCGCGAAGATTGCCGGATCGGTGGCGCTGACGCCGAAGAGCTGGCCGGCGAGGAAGCGGGTCACCCCCGCGGCGCAGGCGAGCCCCAGGACCACGCCGGTCAGAGCTACCGTGAGGCTCTGCCGCAGGACCAGGCGCAGCACGCTGTCGCGGTCCGCTCCCAGGGCCATACGGATGCCGATCTCCTGCGTGCGCTGGGCGACCGAATAGGAGATGACGCCGTAGACCCCCACACAGGCGAGGACCAGGGCGAGAGCAGCGAACAAGGCCATGAGGATCGTGGCGAAGCGGGCTGGCGAGAGCGCCACGTCGACGATCTTCTGGAGGGTCTGGACCTCGGAGATGGCGAGGCCACGGTCATAGGAGGCGACCGCGCGGCGGAGCGGGACCACGAGGGACTCCGGATCCCCGGCGGTGCGCAGGACCAGGACCGCCTGACTCAGAAGCTCGGTCAGAGGTGCCTGGGCATAGGGGACATAGACCTCCAGGGTCCCGACCTCGTCCAGGGATCTGTTCACCGTGTCGCCGGCGACGCCGATGACCGTGGCCTCCTGGGGACCGGACGGTCCGGTCTCATAGACGATCTGGCGTCCCACGGCAGCCACCGCGGGTACGCCGGGCCAGAAATGACCGGCCAGGGCACGGTTGATCACCACCACCTTGGCAGACCCGGCGTCGTCGGCCGGCTGCGGAGCCCGGCCGGCCAGAAGGGGGATGCCGAGAGCGCGGAAAGTGCCGGGAGAGACGATCCGGAAACCGATCAGCGGGATCTCGTCCTCCGACGCAGGCATCTGCCCTCTCGGGTAGGCCCCTCCCTTGAAGAGGCGGTGGTCGACCAGCTGCATCTGGCCGACCAGGCCGGCCGCCTGCACGCCGGGAAGCGCCTGGGCCCTTTCGAGGAGAGCGTCCCAGGCGGCGATCTGCTGCGCCGGCTCTGCGTACAGGGTGAGCGGCAGATCGACCCGGGCCGTGAGCCCATGATCGGTCCGGAAGCCCGGGTCGGTCTCGTTCAAGCGCGCGAAGCTCTTGATCAGGAGGCCGGCGGCGATGAGAAGCACCAGGGCCGCGGCCACCTCGGTCAGCACCAGGGCGTTGCGGACGAATTTCCCCCGCACGCCGCCGGCCATGGTGCGGGCTCCCTCCTGAAGCGGCTCCAGGAGGTCGCGTCGGGCGGCGCGCAGCGCGGGCCACAGCCCGGTGGCCAGGCCGGCCAGCAAGGCGACGCCCAGGGCGAAGAGCAGCACCCGGCCGTCGACGCGCACCTCGCCGGGCCACTGCAATGCGTCGGGGTTGAGAGCGATGAGAGCGCGGGTTCCCCAGGTGGCGAGGACCACTCCGAGAGCGCTGCCGGCGATGGTCACGGCCAGGACCTCGGCGAGGAGCTGAAACGTCACTCGCGCACGGCCCGCTCCGAGGACGGCACGGATGGCGATCTCCCGCTCGCGCGTGGCGAATCGGGCCAGGAAGAGGTTCATCAGGTTGGCGCAGGCGATGAGGAGGAGCGCGAGCACCGCCGTGAGGAGGATCAACAGCCGCAGCCGGACGTTGCGCACCAGGAAGTCGTGCATGCGCGCGATCCCGAGGCCCCACCCTTCGTTGGTCTCGGGATATTGCCGGGCCAGGCGGGCGGCGATGGTATCGAGCTCCGCCTGCGCCTGCTCGACGGAGACGCCCCGCTTCAGGCGCCCCACCAGGGTCAGCCGGTGGACGCCGCGCTCCTCCCGCGCCAGGTCGAGCCCGAGCGGGACCCAGATCTCGACCGTCGATAAGCGCTCTTCGGCGATGCCTGCCACGACGTAGGTCTCACCGTTGAGCAGGATCGTCGTACCGACCAACCCCGGGTCGCCTCCGAAGCGGCGCTGCCAGAGGTTGCGGTTGAGCACGGCGACGTGAGCGCCACCGCCGGACTGGTCTTCGCGGGTGATCAGGCGGCCGTGAAGCGGCTTGAGGCCAAGAGAGGGGAAATAGTCCTCGGTGATCCGCACGCCGCGAATGCGCTCGGGCTCCGCTCCATCGCTGGTGAGATTGAAGCTGGCGGCGATCCGCGCCCCCAGGGCCTCGAACGACCGGGCCTGCGCCCGCAAGTCCACGAAGTCATGGGGAGGGACGGTGAACGTCGGCAGGCCCGCGCCTGGATTGCTGGACCAGAGGAAGACGAGACGGTCCGGATCGGGATAGGGGAGAGGCTTCAGCAGGACGCCGTTGATCACGCTGAAGATCGCGGTGGTGGCGCCTACGGAGAGGACGACGGTGAGCAGCGCGGTGAGCGTGAATCCGGGATTCTTGCGCCAGCTCCCCAAGGCATATCGCAGGTCGTTCCAGAGATCCGTCATGATCCGGGCTCCTCCAAATCCGCTCCGATCCTACACCGAGGCGAGGGGAACGCCTCCCGCGGGCCGTCTGTGGAGAGGGTGGTACCATTGCGCCTCCCGAGACGGAGCCCCACGTGAGCATTTCGGATCGCATCTCGGCCCTCAACCCCGCGCAACGGGAGCTCCTCGAAGCCCTTCGGCGCAAGAGCGCCGCCGAGCGTCCGCCGGCGCCCGCCGCGCCCGCGCCGATCGCGCAGCGTCCCCCAGGGGACGCCTGGCCGCTCGCGCCCGACCAGGAGCGGCTGTGGTTCCTGTACCAGCTCGATCCGTCCGATCCGTCGTACAACCTGCCGACCGCGACCCGGCTGCGCGGCCGGCTGGACGCCGCGGCCCTGTCGCGCGCGATCGATGAGGTGGTGCGCCGCCACGAGGCCTGGCGCACCACCTTCCCGGTGGTGGACGGCCGTCCGCTCCAGACCGTTGCGCCCCCCGCGCCCGTGCCGCTGCCGCGGATCGATCTTTCGAATCTTCCGGAAGCGGCGCGCGAGCGTGAAGCGAGCCGCCTGCGCACGGAGGCGAGCCGCCGCACGTTCGACCTGACGCGGGGGCCGCTGCTGCGGGCTCTGCTGGTGCGCCTGGCGCCGGACCTCCACGAGCTCGTCCTGGTCGTCCACCACATCGTCACGGACTGGTATTCGTTCGTCGTCTTCTGGGGCGAGGTCCAGAAGCTCTACCCCGCCCTCCTCGCGGGCCGGCCGGCGGACCTCCCGGAGCTCCGGGTGCAGTACGCCGACTTCGCGGTCTGGCAGCGCGAGCAGCTGAGCGGTCCGGCGCTGCAACCGCACCTGGATTACTGGCTCCGCCATCTGGAGGGGGCGCCGCTCACGCTCGAGCTGCCGACGGACCGCCCGCGGCCGGCGCACTTCACGACGCGCGGCCACCGCACTCCCCTGCGGCTGACGCGGGCCCAGTCGCACGGCTTGAAGGCGTTGAGCCAGCGCGAGCGGGTCACCCCGTTCATGCTGGTGCTCGCTCTGTTTCAGACCCTGCTCTCCCGCTGGGCCGGCCAGGAGAAGGTCCTGGTCGGCGCGCCCAACGCGAACCGCCACCAGGAAGAGCTCCAGGGTCTTCTCGGCTTCTTCCTCACCCAACTCGTGTTCAGCACCGATCTGGGCGGCGATCCGGCGTTCCGCGAAATTCTCGGGCGGGTGCGGCAGGTGGCGCTGGGCGCCTACGCGCACCAAGCCGTCCCCTTCGGCAAGCTCGTCGAGGCCCTGCGTCCGGAGCGCGACACCAGCCGCCCGCCCATCGCCCAGGTGAGCCTCATGGTCCTCGAAGCGAGCGAGGAGGAGACGCCCCTCAGCGGGCTCACGACCTCCGCCGTGGACGTGGACTCCGGCACCTCGGCCTTCGAGCTGACCCTCGCGCTGTGGGACAGCCCCTCCGGCACTTTCGGCTACCTCGAGCACAACGCCGACCTGTTCGACCCCACGACCGGCGGGCGCCTCGCCGAAGGGCTCCTCACCCTGCTGGACGCCGTCCTGGAGCGGGTGGACGTGCCGCTCTCCGCCCTTCCTGTCCAAGGCGAAGGCGCGGCCCACCAGGCGCTGATCGAGTGGAACGACACCGGGGCGTTCCAATCCCAGGAGCTGCTCCACACCCGCTTCTTCGCCCAGGCGGAGCGCACGCCCGGGGCGGTCGCCCTGATCGACGGCGAGGAGAGCCTGACCTACGGCGAGCTCGCGATCCGCGCGAGCGCCCTGGCCGAGCGCCTGCGGCGGATGGGGATCGGCCCCGAAGCACGCGTCGCCGTCTGCATGCCCCGCTCGGCCGACCTGGTGACCGCGCTGCTCGGCGTGCTGGCGGCAGGCGGTGCGTACGTGCCGGTCGACCCGGCGTATCCGCGGGAGCACCAGCGGTTCATGCTGGAGGACTGCGGGGCGGCGGTGGTGATCGAGGAAAAGGACCTAAAGGACATAAAGGACCCAAAGGACAAGAAAACCGGGGAAGGGCCTGTGCAGTCCTTTAGGTCCTTTAGGTCCTTTTCTTCCCCCGACACCCTCGCCTACCTCATCTACACCTCCGGCTCCACCGGTCGCCCCAAAGCCGTCGGCATCACGCACCACAACGCCGCGGCCCTCGTGGACTGGGCTCTCGCCACGTTCCCGGACGACCTGTCGGGCGGGGTTCTGGCGTCGACGTCGATCTGCTTCGACCTGTCGGTCTACGAGATCTTCGGTACCTTGTCGTGCGGCGGCACGGTGATCCTGGCGGAGAACGCCCTGGCGCTGCCGGAGCTTCCCGCGGCCGGCCGGGTGGGGCTGATCAACACGGTGCCTTCGGCGCTCGCCGAGCTGCTGCGGCTCGGGCCGTTGCCGCCGTCGGTGCGCACCATCTCGCTCTGCGGCGAGCCGTTCTCGCGCCATCTGGCCGACGAGATCGAGGCGCGCGGCATCCGGCGGGCGGTCAATTATTATGGCCCGACCGAGGACACTGTGTATTCCACCTGGACGCAGGTCCCCCAGGGAGAGAGGCTGGAGCCGGCGATCGGGCGGTCGATCACGGGCTCGCGGGCCTATCTGCTGGACCGCGGGCTGCGCCCGGTCCCCCTGGGTGCGCGGGGCGATCTGTATCTGGCGGGCGATGGGCTGGCCCGCGGCTACCTGGGGCGGCCGGACCTGACGGCCGAGCGCTTCGTGCCCGATCCGGTCGCAGAGATCCCCGGGGGCCGGATGTACCGTACGGGCGATCTGGCCCGGTGGCGCGCCGCCGGCCAGCTCGAGTTTTTCGGCCGCGCCGACCGTCAGGTCAAGGTGCGCGGCTTTCGCGTCGAGCCGGCCGAGATCGAGGCGGTCCTCGCCGAGCTGCCCGGCGTGGCGGACGTGGCCGTGGACGTGCGCGATGGGCGGCTCGCCGCCTGGCTGGTGCCGCGCGAAGGGATCGCCGGCGAAGACTTGGTGGAAGGGGCACGGAGCGCCGTGCTGGACCGCCTGCCCCGCCACATGATCCCGGCCTTGTGGGCGCACCTGCCCGCCCTGCCCCACACGCCGAACGGCAAGCTGGACCACCGCGCCCTGCTGCTGCCCGACGCCGCGCGTCCCCAGGAGGACATGGATGGGTACGTGCCTCCGCGCGGCCCCGCCGAGGAGCTTCTCGCGGGGATCTGGGCCGAGATCCTGGGGCTCCCCCGCGTCGGGGTGCACGACAACTTCTTCCGCCTCGGCGGCGATTCGATCCTGAGCATCCGGGTGGTGGCCCGCGCGCGCCAGGCCGGTTTGGAGATCAGCCCGCGCCAGGTCTTCGAGCGCCAGACCGTGGCCGAGCTCGCCGCGGCGGCGGCCCAGATCGAGCAGACCACCGCCCCCGCGGCGACCGAGGAGCCGTCCGCCTTCTCGCTGGCGCGGCTCGACCCGGAATTCCTCGACCGGCTGCTGGCCGGCGATCCGGCGATCGAGGACCTCTATCCCCTCTCCCCCATGCAGGCCGGGCTCCTGTTCCACGGCCTCTACGCTCCGGCCACTGAGATCTACTTCGAGCAGATCACCTGCACTCTCCGCGGCGATCTCGATGCCGAAGCCTTCCGCCGTGCCTGGCAGAGGCTCGTGGACCGCCATGGAGTGCTGCGTACGTCCTTCCTCTGGGAAGGGCTCGACGAGCCGCTCCAGATGGTCCGCCGCGGGGTGGAGATGCCCTGGGCCGAGGAGGATTGGCGCGGGACCGCGGACCCGGACTCCCGGCTGGCTGCCTTCGCCGCCGCGGACCGGCGCGACCCCTTCGATCTCCGCCGCGCGCCTCTGATGCGGGCCGCTCTCCTGCGCACGGATGAGCGCGAGCACCGATTCGTCTGGAGCTTCCATCACCTGCTGGTGGACGGCTGGAGCCTGCCGCCGCTCTTCGCCGACGTCTTTGCCCTCTATCAAGATGAATGTCTGCCGCCGCCGGCCCTCACCTACCGCGATTTCGTAGCCTGGCTGGCGCGGCGCGACCGCGCGGCCGACGAGCGCTACTGGCGCCAGGCCCTGGCCGGCATCAGCGGCCCGACGCCGCTCCCGTGGGACGCGACGGCGCCGCCGTCCGCGCGCGCCGACGAGTTCTCGCAGCACGAGATCCTCCTCCCCGAACCGGCGACGGCCACCCTCGCCGCCTTCGCGCGGGAGCGGGGGCTGACCCTGAACACCGTGCTCCAGGGCGCGTGGGCTCTCCTCCTTTCCCGCTGGAGCGGCGAACGCGAGGTGGTCTTCGGCGCGGTGGCCGCCGGCCGTCCCCCCGAGCTGCCAGGATTCGAGAGCGCCATCGGCCTCTTCATCAACACCCTGCCGGTGCGGATCGAAGCCGATCCGGTCCGGCCATTGGCCGCCTGGCTCGGAGCGATCCAGAGCGCCCAGAGCGAAGCGCGTCACCACGAGCAGGCGCCGCTCGCCGAGATCCAGCGCTGGAGCGGAGCCGCGGGCCGCGAGCCACTCTTCCAGAGCCTGCTCGTCTTCGAGAACTACCCGCTCGACCCGGCCGTGGCGGAGCGCACCGGCGCCCTGGAGCTGTCGGACGTGCACGCCGTGGAGCGCACGAGCTTCCCCCTCTCGCTGGCCATCATCCCCGGACCCCGCTTGCGCCTGCGGATCACCCACGACCGCCTTCTGGAGCCGGCCACCGGAGACCGCTTGCTCGCCTGGCTCACGCGCCTGCTCGACCGCTTTGTGGCCGGCCCGGACCTCCCCCTGGAGAGCTTCGAGCTGCTGTCCGACGCCGAGCGCGAGCAGCTCAGCCGTCCCGTGCGCTCCACGCCCGCTCCTGAGGATCACGTCCTCCAGCGCTTCGAGCACTGGGTCGCCGCAACACCGGACGCCCCCGCCGTGCGCGACGCCGCCGAAACGCTGACCTTCGCCGAGCTCGACCTTAGAGCGACCGAGCTCGCCAGGGAGCTGCGCCCCGAGTCCTTCGTCGGCCTTCCAGCCACCCGCTCGGTCGACCAACTGGTCGGGGTGCTGGCGATCTGGAAGGCCGGAGCCGCCTGGGTGCCCCTCGATCCCGCACAGCCGCGCGAACGCACGGAGATGATCCTGAGGGACTGCGCGACGGCCGTGGGTCGGGATTCCGCGGCCTACGCCCTTTACACCTCCGGCTCTACCGGCACCCCCAAGGGGGTCGTCGTAGACCACTCCGCCCTGGCCGCCTATCTCTCCTGGGTGGACGAAGTCCTCCTCGGCCCCGTCGACCACCATCTGCCCGCCACCAGCGGCCTGACCTTCGACGCCTCCCTCAAGCAGCTCCTCGGACCGCTGCTCGCCGGGCGCGAGGTGCGCATCCTGCCCGAAGAGACGGCGACCCAGCCGGCGGCTCTGGCCTCGGCGCTGGCCACGGAACGGTTCGCGGCATTCAACGGCGTTCCGGCCCTGTGGAGCGCCGTGCTGGAGGCAATCGAGTCGGGCGAGGCGCCCGTGCCGGGCGCGCTCCAGCGCGTGCTGCTGGGCGGCGAGGCCCTCCCTCCCGATCTCGTCGAACGAACCCGCCGCCTGCTGCCGCGCGTCGAGGTGTGGAACCTGTACGGACCCACCGAGGCCACGGCCAACGCCACGGCGGCCCGCATCTCTCCCGGCGATCCGATCACCCTGGGCGAGCCCCTCCCTGGCGTGAGCACCCTGGTGCTCGATCCCGAGGGGCGGCTGGTCCCCCCGGGCGGCGTCGGCGAGCTCTGCCTGGCGGACATCGGCCTGGCGCGCGGCTATCTCGGCCGGCCGGATCTGACGGCGGAGCGGTTCCTGCCGTATCCGTTCGCCGCCACGCCGGGCGAGCGCCTCTACCGCTCCGGCGATCTCGTGCGGCTGCGGATCGACGGCCGCCTGGAGCATCGCGGGCGGATCGACACGCAGGTGAAGGTCCGCGGCATCCGCATCGAGCTGGGGGAGATCGAGGCCGCGCTGCGCCGCCATCCCGCGGTACGCGACGCGGTGGTCACCGCCCGGAAGGACGCGCCGGGCGAGACCCGGCTCGCGGCCTGGATCGCGATGGATGGATCTCCGGTCCCCGCTGCCGACCTCAGGACGTGGCTGCGCGAGCGCCTGCCCGCAGCCGCGGTTCCGGCCGACCTCGTCGTCCTCCCCGATCTGCCGCGCCTGCCGAGCGGCAAGGCCGACCGCCGCGCTCTTGCGTCCCGCGTTCCCGAGATCGGCGACGGCCGGCCGTTCGAGGCGCCGGCCAACGACGTCGAGGAGACCCTCGCCGGCATCTGGCGCGAGCTCCTCCGCGTCGAGCGGGCCGGCCGCGGCGACAACTTCTTCGAGCTGGGCGGGCACTCGCTGCTGGCGACGCGCCTCATGGTCCGCGTCCGCGACCAGCTCGGGGTGGAGATCTCGCTGCCGGCCATCTTTGCAGCCGAGAACCTCGCGGCGCTCGCCCAGGAGATCCTGGCCTTGCGCCTGCGCGCCGAGAACCCGGACGATCTGGCGCATCTGATGGCCGAGCTCAATGGACTGTCCGACGATCAGATCGAATCTCTGCTCGCCGAGCTGCCCGGCGAGCAGGGACCCGAAGGGAGCTTCCCGTGAGCCTCGACGACCGCCTCTCCACGCTCAGCCCGGCCCAGCGCGAGCTGTTCGAGGTCCTGCGCCGGAAGCAGGAAAGCGCCCGGCGCCCCGAGCCGCCGCCGCTGGTGCGGCGCCCGCCGGGAGACGGCTGGCCGCTGTCCATCGACCAGGAGCGCCTCTGGTTCCTGCACCAGCTCGATCCCACGGACATCTCCTACAACCTCGGCATGGTCACCCGCCTCGAGGGGCCTCTCGACGCCCGGGTGCTGGCGGCCTGCCTGACCGAGGTCGTGCGCCGCCACGAGGCCTGGCGCACCACGTTCCCGGCGCGCTACGGCCAGCCGTTGCAGGTGGTGGCGCCGCCCGCGCCCGTGCCGTTGCCGCTGGTCGACCTGAGCGGCCTGCCGGAGGAGAGGCGGGAAGCCGAGGCCCGTCGGGTGTCGCTGCAGACGGAGCGCCTCCCCTTCGACCTCGCCGGCGGCCCGGTGCTCCGCGCCTGGCTGATCCGCCGGGAGCCGCGCCTCCACGAATGGGGTCTGGTCGCCCATCACATCGTGACCGACGGGTATTCCTCCCAGATCTTCTGGGGAGAGATGGCCATCCTCTACCCCGCACTGGCAGCCGGCCGCCCGTCCCCCCTGCCCGAGCTGCCGGTGCAGTTCGCCGATTTCGCGCTCTGGCAGCGCACCCTGCTCTCCGGAGACGCTCTGCGGGAGCACCTGGAGTACTGGACCCGCCATCTCGCGGAAGCGCCGCTGGTCCTCGACCTCCCCATCGACCGGCCGCGGCCGGCGCACACGACGACGCGCGGCCGACGCGTTCCCCTGGCGCTCTCCCGCGCCCGGACCGCGGGGATCAAGGCCCTCGCCCAGAGGCACCAGGCTACTCCCTTCATGGTGATCCTGGCGCTCTTCCAGATCCTGCTCTCCAGGCAAGCCGGCCAGGAGCGGGTCATCGTGGGCGCGCCGAACCTCAACCGGAACCGCCCGGAGCTGCACCGGCTCCTCGGCTTCTTCCTGACCCGGATTGTCTTCTTCACGGAACTGGGAGGAGATCCGGACTTTCCGAAGCTGCTGGAGCGCGTCCGGCAGGTGGCTCTCGGAGCGCTCGCGCACCAGGACCTCCCGTTCGGCAAGCTGATCGAAGCCCTGCGGCCCGAGCGCGACACGAGCCGTCCGCCCGTGGCGCAGGTGACCCTCCTCCTCCAGGAGGCGCCGCCCGCCCTGTCCCTGGACCTCGGCGGCGCGCGCATGGCCCCGGTGGATCTCGATCCCGAGGCCTCGGCCTCCGAGCTGACCCTCGCCCTCTGGGACGGTCCTGACGGGCACCACGGCTATCTGGAATTCAACGCCGATCTGTTCGACACCCCGACCATTGTGCGCTTCGGCGAGAGCTTCCTGACCCTGACCGACGCGGTGCTCGCCGGCTCGGAGGCTCCTCTTTCCGCGCTGCCGGTCGCGAGCGAAGCGACTCTCCACCAGATGCTGCAGGAGTGGAACGACACCGGCACCACAAGCAACCTCACGCCCATGCACGAGAGGTTCGCGGCGCAGGCTGCCCGCAAGCCGGACGCGGTCGCCGTCATCGACGGCACCGAGCGCTGGACCTACCGCGAGCTGGCCCAGCGCGCCGCCGATCTGGCGGAGAGCCTGCGGCGCCTCGGCGTCGGTCCCGAAGACCGCGTCGCGGTGCGCCTCCCCCGCTCGGCCGAGCTGGTCGCCTCGATCCTGGGAGTGCTCACGGCCGGAGCGGCGTACGTGCCGCTGGACCCGGCGTGGCCGGAGGAGCGGATCGAGCTGATGCTGGAGGATTGCGGGGCGGCGGTGGTGCTGGAGCCCTCACCCCCGGCCCCTCTCCCGCAAGCGGGAGAGGGGAGAAAAGCGTTCGAGATCGAGATCGTTGCTGTTCACCCCTCTCCCGCTTGCGGGAGAGGGGCCGGGGGTGAGGGCCTCCTCGACACCCTCGCCTACCTCATCTACACCTCCGGCTCCACCGGCCGCCCCAAGGCCGTGGGCATCTCCCACCGCAGCTTCGCCGCTTTCGTGAGCTGGTCAGCTGAGAATTTCCCCGAGCTGGCCGGCGGGGTGCTCTTCTCCACCTCGGTCTGTTTCGACCTGTCGATGTTCGAGTTTTTCGGCACCCTCGCCTGCGGCGGCACGCTGATCGTGGCGGAGAACCCGCTAGCGCTGCCGGAGCTGCCCGCGGCGGGCGAGGTGGAGCTGATCAACACGGTTCCCTCGGCCATGGCGGAGCTGCTGCGGCTGGGTCCGCTCCCGCCCAAGGTGCGGACCATCACTCTCTGCGGCGAGCCGTTCTCCCGCCGATTGGCGGACAAGATCCAGGCCCGCGGCATCGGCCGGCCGGTCAATCTCTACGGACCGACCGAGGACACGGTCTTCTCCACCTGGGCACAGGTCGCCCACGGGGAGATTCTGGAACCGTCGATCGGGCGGTCACTCACCGGGTCCCAGGCCTATGTTCTCGATCGCAGTCTGCGCCCGGTCCCTCTGGGCGCACGCGGCGAGCTGTATCTGGCGGGCGAGGGGCTGGCCCGCGGCTATCTGGGCCGGCCGGAGCTGACCGCGGAGCGCTTCGTGCCCGACCCGGCGTCAGAGATCCCCGGAGGGCGGATGTACCGCACCGGCGACCTGGTCCGCTGGCGCGCGGCCGGGCAGCTCGAATTCCTCGGCCGCGCCGACCGCCAGGTCAAGGTGCGCGGCTTCCGCGTGGAGCCGGCGGAGATCGAGGCGGCGCTCGCCGGGATCCCTGGTGTCGCCGAAGTGGCCGTAGGCATCCGCGACGAACGGCTCGCGGCCTGGCTCGTGCCGGCGGAGACGATCGACGGCAAGGCCCTGCTGGAGACGGCGCGGACCGCCCTGACCGACCGCCTCCCCCGTCACATGATCCCGGTCCTCTGGTCCCAGCTGCCCGCCTTGCCGCGCACGCCGAGCGGCAAGATCGACCACCGCGCCCTGCCGAGGCCCGACGCTACCGGCGGCGCCGCGGGCGCGGAAGGATACGTGGCGCCGCGCGATCCGGTGGAGGAGCTCCTGGCGGAGATCTGGGCGGAGATGCTGGGAGTCTCCCGCGTGGGCGTCCACGATAATTTCTTCCGCCTCGGCGGCGATTCGATCCTCAGCGTCCGGGTGATCTCCGCGGCGCGCGATGCCGGGCTGCCGCTCAGCCCCTACCAGATCTTCGAGCGCCAGACCGTGGCCGAGCTCGCGGCCGGCCTCACGCTTCCGGCAGACAACGGTCCTCAGGGGCAGGACGACATGGAGGAGCTGATGGCCGAGCTCGAAAGCCTGCCGGAGGACGAGCTCGAATTGCTGCTCGCGGAGATGCCCCGCCCCCAGACCAAGGACAACGCCAAGGACCTGGAATGACCGGACCCGACGATCCACTGCGCGGCTTCGAGCAGCTCTCTCCCGCCAAGCAGAAGCTTCTGCTGCGCCGTCTCGAAGAGCGCCGCAAGCGCGAGGAGGTGATCCCGCGCAGCCCGCGGCGGGAGGGGGATGGCCGCTTCCCGCTCTCCTTTGCCCAGCGGCGCCTCTGGTTCCTCGCCCACCTGGAGCCCGGCCAGCCCGCCTATCACCTGCCATACGCTCTGCGCCTGCGCGGCCGGCTCGATCATCCGGCGATCGCCGCGGCCCTCGCCGGAGCCGTCCGCCGCCACGAGGCGCTGCGCACGGTCTTCGAGCTGAGCGAGGGGGAGCCGTGGCAGAGGGTGCTGCCGCCCGCGCCGCTCCCGCTGCCGCTGGTGGACCTCTCCGCTCTCCCCGCGGCCGAGCGCGCCGCCGAGACCCTACGGATCGCCGCGGCGGAGACGCTCCATCCCTTTGACGTGGACCGCGGCCCGCATCTGCGCACCACCATCCTCCGCGAGGAGCTGGAGGAGCACGTGCTGCTGTTCACGATGCACCACCTGGTCAGCGACGGCTGGTCCCTGGGAGTGCTCGTCCGCGAGATCGGAGCGCTCTCTTCCGGCACGCCGCTCCCCGAGCTGCCGATCCAATATCCGGACTACGCCGACTGGCAGCGGGAACGGCTCGCCGGCCCGGAGCTCGAACGGCTGCTCGCCTGGTGGCGCGAGGAGCTGGCCGGCCTCCCGGGCCACCTGGACCTGCCCGCGGATCGGCCGCGGCCCGCGCTCGCCAGCGGCCGGGGCGCCCACATCCACGGCGTCCTTCCCCGGGAGCGCATGGAAGCCCTTCGCGCCCTCCGCGAAAGGGAGGGAAGCACCCTCTTCATGCTCCTCCTCGCCGCCTCCGCCGTGCTGCTGCGGCGGATGACCGGTCAGGACGACTTCGCCGTCGGCACCCCCGTGGCCAACCGGCCGCGGCAGGAGCTGGAGCCGCTGATCGGCTTCTTCGTGAACACCCTCGTCCTCCGGGTACAGCAGTTTGACCGGAAATCAGGTCAAACCGACCCAACCTTCCGCGAGCTTCTGGCCCACGTAAAGGAGACGACGCTCGGCGCCTACGCGCACCAGGACCTCCCGTTCCAGAAGCTGGTCGAGGAGCTGCGCCCCGCGCGCGACCTGTCGCGCACGCCCCTCTTCCAGGCCATGCTGTCGCTCCAGAACGCCTGGGAGCGGACGACGCCGAACCTGCCCGGCCTGGAGGTGGAGCCGCTGGGCCAGGTGAGCCCCACAGCCAAGTTCGACCTCTCCTTCCTCTCCTCCGAGATCGCCAGCGGCCTCGCGCTCACCCTCGAATACGCCACGGACCTCTTCGACACCCCCACCGCCTGGCGCCTCTTCGGGCACTTCACCACCCTGCTCGGAGCCATCGCCGCCGATCCGGGCCGGAGGATCTCGGACCTCCCCCTGTGGACCGAGGTCGAGCGCCACCAGGTCCTGGTCGAATGGAATGACGCCCGCGAGGACGGAGCCGGAGACACGCAGACCCTCCACGATCTCGTCGCCGCGCAAGCCCGCCGCACCCCGGACGCGATCGCCCTGCTTGCCGGCCCCGACACCTTGACCTACGCCGAGCTGGACCGCCGCGCCGAAGCCCTCGCCGAGCGCCTGCGCGCCCGGGGAGCCGGCCCGGAGCAGGTCGTGGGCGTCCGCCTACCCCGCGGCGCGGATTTGATCGTGGCGCTGCTGGGAGTCCTCAAGGCGGGCGCGGCGTATCTGCCGCTCGACCCGGCGTATCCGGAGGAGCGGATCGGGTTCATGGTGGCGGATGCGGGGGCGGAGGTGGTGCTTGAAGAAAAGGACCTCAAGGACATCAAGGACCCAAAGGATGAAGAAACCGGGGAGGTGCCTTTGCAGTCCTTGCAGTCCTTCAGGTCCTTTGAGTTCTTTACGTCCTTTAGGTCCTTGGGCGCCCTCGCCTACCTCATCTACACCTCCGGCTCCACCGGCCGCCCCAAAGGCGTCGCCATCGAGCACCGCAGCGCCGCCGCGCTCGTCCGCTGGGCGCGGACGGTCTTCTCGTCCGCGGAGCTGGCCGGGGTGCTGGCGTCCACGTCGGTCTGCTTCGACCTGTCGGTCTTCGAGATCTTCGTGCCACTGGCCACCGGCGGCCGGGTGATTCTGGTCGAAGATGCGCTCCGCCTTCGCGAGCTGCCCGCGGAGGCGGGCGTCACTCTGATCAACACGGTGCCCTCCGCTCTCGATGCCCTGCTGCGGACGGGCGGGCTGCCGGCTTCGGTGCGTACCGTGAATCTGGCGGGCGAGCCCATCCCGCGCGATCTGGTGGAGCGGATGCGGCGCCTTCCCGGCATTCGTCTGCTCAATCTCTATGGGCCGTCCGAAGACACAACGTATTCGACCTGGGCCGAGGTCCGGGAGACGGAGGGGCCGGCGCCGATCGGCCGGCCTGTGGCAGGCACCCGCGCCCATCTGATCGACGCGGGCTCGCAGCCCGTGCCGCTGGGCGCGCCGGGCCACCTCGTCCTGGGCGGCGAGGGGCTCGCCCGCGGTTACTTCCGGCGGCCGGAGCTGACGGCTGAGCGGTTCGTGCCCGATCCGTTCCACACCGTGGACGGCTGGAGACCCGGCGACCGCCTCTACCGCACCGGCGATCTGGCGCGCCGCCGCGCTGACGGCGTCCTGGAATTCCTCGGGCGGATCGACCAGCAGGTCAAGGTGCGCGGCTTCCGCATCGAGCCTAGAGAGATCGAGGCGGCCCTGGCGCGGCTTCCTGGCGTGCGAGAGGCCACCGTCGGCGTTTGGACGTTTCCCTCCGGTGACCGGCGGCTGGTCGCCTGGGTGGCCGGCGACGTGCCCGCGGCCGAGTTGCGCGCGCGGCTCGGCGAGACCCTGCCGGCGCCCATGGTTCCGTCCGCTTTCGTGATGTTGAAGGCTCTCCCGCGCACGGCCAACGGCAAGCTCGACCGCAAGGCGCTGCCTCCCCCGGAAGCTCCGGCGGCGAGCGCGCAGAGCGCCGCGCCCGCAAACGAGACCGAGCGGGCGATCGCGGCGATCTGGCGGGAGGTCCTGGGGATCGAGCGGGTCGGCCCGCGGGACAACTTCTTCGACCTGGGCGGCCATTCGCTCCTCCTGGTTCGCGTCCACGACCGCCTGCGCACCGAGCTGGGCGCCGACCTGCCGCTGGTCGACCTCTTCCGCTTTCCCGACGTGGCCTCCCTCGCCCGCCGGCTGCGCCGCGAGACGGCCGAAGCCCCGGCGCCGGTCGCGGCTCCCACCGGGCGGACGTCGCGCGACATCGCGGTCATCGGCATGGCTGGCCGCTTCCCGGGAGCGCCCGATCTCGCGGCGTTCTGGCGCAATCTGCGGGACGGGGTCGAGTCGATCACCTTCTTCACGCGCGAGGAGATGCTCGCCGCAGGCGTGCCCGCCGACCAGGCGGACCACCCGGCCCACGTGCCGGCGCGTGGGCATCTGGACGGGGTCGACCTGTTCGACGCCGCGTTCTTCGATCTGAGCCCGCGCGAGGCCTCGTTCACCGATCCGCAGCACCGGCTCTTCCTGGAGACCTGCGCCGAGGCGCTCGAACGCGCCGGGCAGGACCCGGCGCGCCAGGGGATGCGCGCGGGCGTCTGGGCCGGCATGGCGTTCAGCACCTACGCCGTGGTGAACCTGCTCTCGCATGCCGGCCGACCCGAAGCGCCCGGCGGCCTCGAGCTGATGGCGGGGAACGACAAGGACTACCTCGCCACGCGCGTCTCCTACAAGCTCGACCTGCGCGGCCCGGCGATGACTGTGCAGACCGCCTGCTCCAGCTCGCTCGTGGCCGTGCACCTCGCCTGCCGCAGCCTGCTCGAAGGGGAGTGCGAGATCGCGCTCGCCGGCGGCGTCTCGGTCCATCTGCCGCAGAAGACCGGCTACTTCTGGCAGGAAGGAGGCATCCTCTCGCCGGACGGCCACTGCCGCTCCTTCGACGCGGACGCCCTCGGCACGGTCGGCGGCGACGGCGTGGGGGTGGTGGTCCTGAAGCCGCTGGAGTCGGCCCTCGCGGACGGCGACCCGGTCCACGCCGTGATCCGCGGCTCCGCCTTATCGAACGACGGAGCCGGCAAGGTCGGCTTCACCGCGCCGAGCGTCGAGGGGCAGGCGCGCGCCATCGCGCAGGCCCAGGCTGTCGCCGGTGTCGATCCAACGACCGTCGGCCTGATCGAGGCGCACGGCAGCGCCACGCCGCTGGGGGATCCCATCGAGCTGGCCGCCCTGCACCAGGTCTTCGGACCCGGCGCCGGCCCGCGCACCTGCGCCCTCGGATCGGTCAAGAGCAACGTCGGCCATCTCGACGCGGCGGCCGGCATCGCCGGGCTCCTCAAGACGGTGCTGGCCGTCGAACACGGCGAGATCCCGCCGAGCCTCCACTTCCGCACGCCTAATCCGCAGATCGACTTCGCGGCCGGACCTTTCTATGTGAGCACCGAGCTGTGCTCCTGGCCGGCGGATCGCGGCCCGCGGCGCGCCGGGGTCAGCTCCTTCGGCCTCGGAGGCACGAACGCGCACGTGGTCCTGGAAGAGGCTCCCGTCCGCGAGCCCGAGCCTGCTCCTCCGGCATCGGTCCGCCCCTGGCAGCTCCTCGTCCTCTCCGCCCGCACCGAGACCGCCCTGGAAGCGGCCACCGACCGCCTCGCCGGCCATCTCCAGGAGCATCCGGATCTCGCGATCGACGATGTCGCCTGGACCCTCCAGGCCGGCCGGCGTCCCCGGGAGCACCGCCGCGCTATGGTCGTCCGCTCCGGAGAGGACGCCGCGCGCGCCCTCTCCCTGCGCGACCCCAAGCGTCTGCTGACCGGCGAGAGCCGGGGCGGCGAACGGCCGGTCGCCTTCGTTTTCCCGGGCCTCGGCGAGCAGTACGGTGGCATGGGCGCCAGCCTCTACCGCGAGGAGCCTGCCTTTCGGGAAGCGCTCGACCGCTGCGCCGACCTTCTCGGTCCCCGCCTCGGCCGCCTTGATCGAGATATGCGCGAGCTGCTGGGCTTCGATCGAGATCCTTCCTCGGAGGACGGAGGAGCCGCGCCCGGAGGTCCGGACCTGCGGCGCATGCTGCGCCGGGGCACCCCGGCCGAGCGCGCCGACAAGGAGCTGACGCGCTCCGGCCTCGCCCAGCCCGCCGTCTTCGCGCTCGAATACGCCCTCGCCGAGCTCTGGCTCTCCTGGGGTCTTCGGCCGCAGGCCGTGATCGGCTACAGCCTCGGAGAGTACGTGGCCGCCTGCGTGGCCGGCGTGCTCTCTCTCGAAGACGCCCTGCTCCTGGTCGCCGAGCGCGCCCGCTGGATCGAGGATCTGCCTGCCGGAGCCATGCTCGCCGTGGGCCTCCCACCGGACGAGATCGAGCCGCTCCTCGGAGAGGCCCTGTCGCTCGCCGCGGTCAACGGCCCCAGGCTCTGCGTCGTGGCCGGTCCGCCCGCCGCGATCGCCGACCTGGAGACGCGCCTCGCCGCACGGGGCGACGCCTTCCGGCCGGTCGAGACGACTCACGCCTTCCACTCGCAGATGATGCTGCCGGTGGCCGGCCGCCTCACCGAGCTGGTCCGCACCCTCGAACGGCGCCCGCCGCGCATCCCCTGCCTGTCGAATGTGACCGGGACCTGGCTCACCGCCGCCGACGCCCTCGACCCCGACTACTGGTCGCGCCACCTCTCCGGCCCGGTGCGCTTCGCCGCCGGGATCGCCGAGCTGTGGAAGGAGCCAGACCGCGTCCTGATCGAAGTGGGACCGGGAGGAAGCCTCACCTCGATGGCCTTGCAGCACCTGGTCACCGTGAATCCGGAAGGAGCCGGAGACCGGATCGCCGTACGCTCGTTGCCTTCTCTCCATGAGCATCGGCCGGATCGGTCGGACCGGGCGTATCTGCTGCAATCGCTGGCCAAGCTGTGGATCGCGGGGGTGGAGCCGGAGTGGAAGGGATTGCATGCGCGGGAGCGGCGGCGGAAGGTGGAGCTGCCGGCGTATCCATTCGAGCGGCGGCGGTTCTGGGTGGAGGCGATTCCGAGTGCTCAGGTGATGGGTGGCGAAGGCGGAGACGAGTGGGTGGCGGCGGCCCTGGGACCTCACCCCCTGGCCCCCTCTCCCATCGCCCCCCCTTCCACCGGGAGAGGGGGAACCGTCCTCTCGGGACCGGGCCTCTGGTGGATCTTCGCCGACACCCTCGGTCTCGCCACCCGCATCGCTCCGCACCTAGTCGCTGAGGGGGCCCGCGTCGAGCTCATCGTCCCCGGCGAACGCTTCGACCGCACGAAGGCCCAAGCCTGGTCCATCCGGCCCGGCCACCAAGCCGACCTCGCCAACCTCCTCGCCGCCACCGGCAAACCCGCCGGAGTCCTCCACCTCTGGGGACTCGAGCCGGGCGGTGGCGCCCCTCTCCCGGTGGAAGGGGGGGCGATGGGAGAGGGGTCGGGGGTGAGGTCCCTCGACGCCTTCGAACACCGCTACAACCTCGCGCAAGCCACCCTCATCCTCCTCCGCACCTTGGGAGAAAATTCCGAGACTCCGACCCGCCTCCTTTTCGTTGCCGCCGACCCCGCCCTCTGCGAGGCCGCCGCCGCCGACCACCCGCACCTCGCCTGCCGTACCCTCGACCTTCAGGTTCCGGCGACCGACCGCGACGCCTGGACCTCCGCCCTCGCACCCGACCTCGCGGCCGAGGCCCTACGCGGCGAAGGGTCTCCGGTGGCCTACCGCGACGGCCAGCGCCTGGTGCGCCGTGCCAGAACAACTCCGGCGACTGCCCTCGCCGAAGCGATCGGCGAGTCGGGCGCTCCTGTCTCCGGTCACGCGCGTCCCAACCTGCGCAACGCCTACGTCGCTCCCGAGGGCGAGCTCGAACGGACGCTCGCCCATCTCTGGCAGCGCCTCCTGGGCATCGCGACCGTGGGGCGCCACGACAGCTTCTTCGAGATGGGCGGCCACTCGCTCCTCGCCACCCAGCTCATGGCCGACATCCGGATGCACCAGGGCGTCTCGCTCCCCATGGCCGCCCTGTTCGAGAACCCGACCGTCGCCGAGCTGGCTGCCCTGGTGGCGCGCCGCCGGCGAGAAGGGGACTTGGGCGTACCAGCCGGAGCCGCGCTCCCTGAGGTCGTGCCCGATCCGGAGCGGCGCTTCGACCCGTTCCCGCTGACCGACATCCAGCAGGCTTACTGGCTCGGGCGGAGCGCCGCGTTCGAGATGGGCAACATCGGCTCCTACATCTACCAGGAGACCGATTTCACCGGCCTGGACCTCGACCGCCTGGAGACCGCCCTGCGCCGAGCCATCGACCGCCACGACATGCTGCGCGCCGTCATCCTTCCCGAGGGCCTCCAGCGGGTGCTCCCGGAGATCCCGCCGTACCGCATCCCCATCTTCGACCTGACCGGGCTCCCGGACGCGGCGCGCGAGGAGGCCCTCCTCGCGGTGCGGAGCGAGATGTCCCATCAGGTCTTCGACGTCGGCCGCTGGCCCCTCCTCGACCTGCGGGCCGCGCGGCTCGGCGAGGACCGCGTCCGCCTCTTCTTCGGCATCGACGTGCTGATCGGCGACGGCTGGAGCTTCACCCTCCTGTTCCGTGACCTCGCCCGCTTCTACTCCGACCCCGCGAGCGAGCCCGAGCCGCTGGAGATCTCCTTCCGCGATTACGTGGTCGCCGAGGCGGCCGTGCACGGCACCGAGGCGTACCAGCGCTCCCTGGAGTATTGGCTGGGACGGCTCGCCGACCTGCCGGGCGCGCCCGAGCTGCCGATGACCACGAGCCCGGCGGCGCTGGACCGGCCGCACTTCAGCCGCCGCACGGCGCGCGTCGACGCCGCGTCCTGGAAGCGCCTCAAGGAGCGCGGCTCGCGCGTCGGCCTCACGCCGTCGGGCCTCCTCCTCGCCGCCTTCTCCGAGGTGCTGGCCACCTGGAGCGCGAGCCCGCGCTTCACCCTGACCCTGACCCTGTTCAACCGCCCGCCGGTCCACCCCCAGATCGACGCCCTGGTCGGCGATTTCACCTCGCTCACCCTGCTCGCCGTGGACGCCTCCCTCGGCGGCGGCTTCGAGACGCGGGCGCGGGCGATCCAGGAGCGTCTCTGGCAGGACCTGGAGCACCGCGCGGTTTCCGGCGTGCGCGTCCTGCGCGAGCTCGCCCGCGTCCAGGGGAGGCAGATTTCCCTACCCGTCATCTTCACCAGCGCCCTCGGCCTGCAACAGGAGGAAAGTGCAGAGGCCTTCGCCGGCCCGGGCGACGCCTTCCCGCAGGACGCCGGCATCACATCCGAGCCCGTCTGGGGGGTCAGCCAGACTCCCCAGGTCTGGATCGACCACCAGGTCGGCGAGCACGACGGGGAGCTGAGCTTCAACTGGGACGTGGTCGAGGACCTCTTCCCCGCCGGGATGATCGACGCGATGTGGAGCGCCTACCGCGATCTGCTCCGCCGCCTCGCCGAGGACGAGACCGCCTGGACCGCCGAGCGGCGCCGGCTCCTCCCCACCGCCCAGCTCGCCCGCCGCGTCCTCGCCGGCTCGACCGTCGAGCCGCTCTCCCACGACCGGCTCCATGGCCTCTTCGCCGCTCAGGCCCAGCGCCATCCCGACCGCCCCGCGATCCTCGCGCCGTCGCGCACCTTGACCTACGGCGAGCTCTTCCGCCTCTCGAACCGCCTCGGCCGCCACCTGCGGGAGCTGGGCGCCAAGCCGAACACGCTGATCGCCGTCGTCCAGGAGAAAGGCTGGGAGCAGATCGTCTCCGTGCTGGGCATCCTCACCTCTGGAGCCGCCTACCTGCCGATCGAGCCCACCCTGCCGCGCGAGCGCATCCGCTCCCTCTTGGAGCGCGCAGAGTCGACGATCGCCGTCACGACGGCAGCCGTCGGCGCCTCGATCGACTGGCCGGAAGGCCTCCGCCGCATGGTGCTGGGTGAGGACGAGCTCCCCGCGGACGACACGCCGCTCGATCCGGTCCAGCGGAACACCGACCTCGCCTACGTGATCTTCACCTCCGGCTCGACGGGCCAGCCCAAGGGGGTGATGATCGACCACCGGAACGCGGTCAACACGATCCTCGACGTGAACCGCACCTGGAACGTGGGGCCGGACGACCGCGTCCTCGCACTGTCGTCCCTCTCCTTCGACCTGTCGGTCTGGGACATCTTCGGCATGCTCGCCGCGGGCGGCGCGATCGTGCTGCCGCGGGCCGACGCGCAGCGCGAGCCGATCCACTGGGTGGAGCGCCTCCGCGACGAGACCGTGACCGTCTGGAACACGGTGCCGGCTCTCCTCCGCATGCTGGTGGACATCCTGGAGACCGCGCCGCGCGACAGCTACGAGAGCCGTCTCCGCCTCGCCCTGCTCTCCGGCGACTGGATCCCGCTCGACCTGCCGGAGCGCGTCCGCGCCCTTTCCCCGGGCACCCAGGTGGTCAGCCTCGGCGGCGCGACCGAGGCGTCCATCTGGTCGATCTGGTACCCCATCGACCGGGTCGATCCCGCCTGGAAGAGCATCCCCTACGGCCTGCCGATGGCGAACCAGACGATTCACGTGCTGGATGACCGCATGGAGCCGCGCCCCGACTGGGTCCCGGGGCACCTCTACATTGGCGGCGTCGGCCTCGCCAAAGGCTACTGGCGCGACGCCGAGAAGACCGCGGCGAGCTTCGGAACCCACCCGGAAACCGGGGAGCGGCTCTACCGCACCGGCGACCTCGGCCGTGCCCTGCCGGATGGCACCATCGAGCTCCTCGGCCGCGAGGACTTCCAGGTGAAGATCCAGGGTTACCGCATCGAGCTGGGAGAGATCGAAACCGCGCTCGCCGAGCACCCGGCCGTGCGCGCCGCCGTGGCCGCCGCGGCCGGCGAGCGCATGGGCACCCGACGCCTCGTCGCCTACGTGGTCCCCGGCGGACCCTGGGACGGGCTGGCCGAAACCCTGCGCGAGCACCTGCGCGGGAAGCTTCCGGAGTACATGGTCCCTGCCGTCTTCGTCCCGCTATCCACCTTGCCGCTGGGTCCCAACGGCAAGCTCGACCGCCGCGCCCTGCCGGACCCGAACACCGTGCTCGGCCTGGGCGACCGGCAGCCGCCTCAGACCGACAGCGAGAAGACCCTGGCCACCATCTGGTCCGAGGTGCTGCACCGGCCCGAGGAGCAGATCGGCCGCGGCGCCAGCTTCTTCGAGCTCGGCGGCGACTCCCTCCTCGCCACCCAAATCATGTCCCGCGTCCGCGAGGTCTTCGGCCTGGATCTCCCCCTCCGCACCTTCTTCGACGCCATCACCCTGGAAGCCCAGGCCGCCGCCATCGACCGCGAGCGTCCCAAGGGAGATTCCGACGAAGAGAAGCTCGCCCGGCTCCTCGGCCAGCTCCAGGACGCCTCCCCCGAGGAGGTCGAGCGGATGCTGGCGGAGCTGCGGGGGGCGGGGTAGGACTTGCGGCGGAGGCCACACCATGAGCGCTGAACCTTACGGAAACTTCCTCGCCGCGGCGAAGCTCTCGAGATCGGCCGCCTGGACGAGCGCGCGGCCCCGTCATCGTGATGACTCAGGCCGTCTGCACTTCGCTCATCACCGTGTCCCAATCAAAACACGGGCCGAAGTCCCACTTCCCGGAAGGACGGAAGTTCACGTGTGAGGTGATCCCCTGGAACTGGTCCACCGAGCTCAGGACGTCATAGCGCTGGGCGACGTCCACGAACTGGCGTGGGATGTTGTACTTCGCGGTCAGATAACGAAGCAGCTTCACGAGGCTGGAGCACTGAGCCTTCGTGAACGTGGCGAAGTACTCCCTCTCCCGGAACGCGTCGACCTTCTTATAAAAGGAGGTTTCGTTTTCGGAGCAGTACACGTCGGTGCTGCTGTACGCGGTCACCAGATTGGAGCCCTTTTTTTCGAGATATCCGATATTGGAAAGCTCAATAGCGATGCTGCTCCGGCTCATCTCCGTATTCCCGCCCTGCGCGCCCTTTCCGAGATGATAGGACCAGTATTTGGAGGCCCAGAGGTTGTAGATCGTTCCATCCCGTGCGATCAGGAAAGGTACCGATACCTGGTTCTCGGACTTGGTCAAGGTATCGACGTCGCCCTTCAGATAGCCGGCGGTGAAGTGGAGGACGATCCTCTTTTTTGGGACCTCTTCTTTCACATAAAAGCTGTCGTCCCCATTCTCCCGGGTGCACCTCACCATCGGCACCGTTTCGCTGGTGCCCGGAACCGTGACCTCGAACGGCGACAGGATGTGCTGCTTGCCGCTCGAGTCCTTGCCCGTCGTCCGGAAGCCCTGCTCATGAGCCGGGATGCTCGTCGCTCTCATGATCCGTTCCCTCCGAGATTTGTGTATCGCTTTCCCTCAGCCTACCCGACCGGCCGGCGGATCGTCAAAGGGACGGAGTCTCTCACCGAAGCGACGGTTGACCTCAAGCTCTCCATGAAGCTCCTCAGACGCCGCAAATCTTTGTTCTTGTGCCGCAAAGTGAAACCATGACGCCGCAAAAAAGATGGAGTCCAGCAGGTCTATGAAGAAATATGCCGCAAGTACTCGATAACTCGCGTCAGCATGTTTCCCGCAGAAGGTTGCCCTCGAAACAATTTGCGGCAAAACTCCTCTGATTTGCGGCGAAAAAATGCTCTCGGGGGATCTCCAGCTCGTTCCGCGAGGCAGCATGTCTCGACCTCATGGCCTGGAGAGACGAATGTGCCGCAAATTTCTCGACGGCAGCTCTTTCCCTCGGGGAATATGCCGCAAATTGGAGCAGGGTTGCGGCGTTCCCCATTGGGAATGAGGGTGTCCCCGGCTGTTTTGCGGCGTCTGGTGTTTGGTTGAGCCTACGGCGCCGGCCGCAGCAGATCCCGGTCGGCTTCCTTCCAGGCCTGGCGGAAAGACTCGTAGGCTTTCGCCGCTTCCGCGCGGTTCCCCTCGGCGGACCAGGCGCGCGCGAGGCCGTAAAGGGCGTGGCCGTTCCTGGGGCGGAGCTCCAGGGAGTGCTGCCAGGCGTCGCGGGCGTCCTTCCAGCGGCCCGCTCTCTCATACGCGGCGGCGAGGGTTTCCACCACGGGGCGCGTGTAGTGCGGCGGCTCCCAATAGCCGAGGTCGCGCTCCTGGTCCACCGCTTTCTTGAGCTGGGCGATGGCCTGGTCGTGCCTCCCCTCGACGCTGTCGAGGGCTCCCCGCAGCTCCAGGAGGTTCACGGCCAGGATCTTGGCGGCGGTGCCGAAGTACCAGTCGGAGCCGATCGTCGGCGTCTTGCCCGTGAGCTTCTGGACGAGGCCATCCAGCTCGTCGATGCGGGGCTTGGCCGCCGCGGCGTTTCCCTTGGTGAGAGCGGCCATGCCGCGGGCGTAGGCCAGGATGCCGCTCTGGTAGTCGCGGGCGAGGGAGTCCTCCGCCGGCGGGGTCTGCGTGACCACGGCTTCGAGGTTGCGGGCGGCCTCATCCCAGAAGCCGTAGCGCATCTGGAGGCGGGCGCGGGCGGTCTGGCCTCCATAGAGGATGAAGCCAAGGCCGAGCGACTTCGAGCGGGTCGGATCGACCGGCAGGCGCGCCAGCTCCTCCGCCCAGCGGAGGCCCTCCTGAAAGCGGCCATCCTCGGCGCAGCTGCCGACCAGGTAGTCGAGGTTATGGACGTAGTTCCAGTCGTTGACCGGGGCGATCTTCTGCTCGCGCATGTACGCGAGGTCGACCTCCCGCGACTCCAGGAAGGCGGCGCGCGCCTTCTCGTACTCGCCGATCCGGTAATAGATATGGCCGGGCATATGGGCGATGTGGCCGCAGCGCGGAGCGAGCTTCGGCAGGAGGGCGGCGCTCTCCAGCGCCTCCTGGGGACGCGAGCTGTTCTCGATCGAGTGAATCCAGTAGTGGTGCGCCGCCGCGTTGTCCGGGTGCTCGGCCATCAGGTTCTTGAGGATCGCCTGGCTGTAGAGCTGCCCTTCGCGGGGACGGCCATCCGCGGGCTCGTACCCCTGGCGCAGGAAGTCGGCCAGGAAGAGGCGCGCCTGGAGATCGCCGGGCCAGCGGTCGATCAGCGCCTCCATCGCGCGGACATAGGCGGCGCGCGCCTCGGCCGGCGGCCGGCCCTGGATGGTCAGCTCGGCGGCGGCCTTGATCCAGGCGCGCTCGTGCTCGCCCGCCCGCTCGCTCAGCTCGACCGCCCGAGCCAGGGAAGTTTCCCGCTCGCTTCCCTGTTCGCGCCGGTTGTAGAAGAGCGACCGGTGGACGCCCCACCACCCCATGGCGCACGAGGGGTCGAGGCGCACGGCTTCGCGGAAGGCGCGCAGGGCCTCGAAATCCCAGAAGCAATGGAGGAGGTTGAGCCCCTGGTCGAAATAACGCTGCGCTTCGGGGGTGCAGGAGACCTGGAGATGGGCATTGCCGATCCCTTCCATGAGCGGCGGGGGCGGGAGAGTCCCGGGATCGGGGACGGCGGAGTCGTGGCAGGCGTGGGCTTGCGGGGCCGGGGGTGAGGGCTCCGCCGCGAGAGTCACCCCGGAGACCGTCCCGAGCACTAGAAGATGGAGGATAATCCGTCGCCTCATGGTGCTCCGGATGATGGCGGAACCGGAGACGCTTTTCCAGTGGTTGCTTCCAGCAGGAGATCCGACGGGATGCGGGACCTGTGGCAGGACATCCGATACGGCGCACGGCGGCTCGCCCGCACCCCGGGATTCACCGCGGCGGCCGTGCTGACGCTCGCCCTGGGGATCGGCGCGACCAGCTCGATCTTCTCCCTGCTCCGCGCCGTGCTCTTCGAGGCGCTTCCTTATAAGGATCCGGAGACCCTGGTCCTGGTGCGCGGCCTGATGACTCGCGAGGCGCCCGAGGACTGGCCGATCTCCTGGCTGGACATCCACGACCTGCGGGCCGAGCAGAAGGTGTTCTCCGGCCTCGCCGCGATCGGCGACGACATGACCTACAACCTCGGGAGCACCGGGGAGCCCGAGCACGTGGCGGGCGAGATGGTCACGGCCGACTATTTCGACCTGCTGGGGCTGCGGCCCGCCGTCGGACGCACCTTCCTCGCCGCGGAGGACCGGCCGCCCGGCGAGGCGCGGGTGATGATCCTCGGGCACGACCTCTGGAAGCGGCGCTTCGGCGGCGACCGCGGGATCGTCGGGCGCGCGGTGCAGCTCAACGAGGAGCCGTACACGGTCATCGGCGTGATGCCCCCCGGCTTCCGTGGGCTGACCGACGTGGCGGAGGTCTGGCTGCCGGCCGGCATCTCCGGGTCCACGCTCGGCGCGCACTACATCGAGATGCGGCGCTACCGCTGGATGTTCGCGGCCGCCCGCCTCGCGCCCGGCGTCTCGGTGGAGCGGGCGCAACAGGAGCTGGACACGATCTTCGCCCGGATGGCCCAGGAGTATCCGGACAGCAACGAGCACTTCTCCCTGCGCCTCGAGCCGCTCTCCGAAGCCTGGTTCGGCGACCTGCGCCCGCAGCTCCTGGTGGCGCTCGGCGCCGCGGCGTTCGTCCTGCTGATCGCCTGCACCAACGTGGCGAACCTGCTCCTCGCGCGGGCCGCGGGGCGGCAGAAGGAGATGTCGGTGCGCTCGGCGCTCGGCGCGGGGCGTGGCCGTCTGGTTCGGCAGCTCCTGGCGGAGAGCCTGGTGCTCTCGCTCCTCGGCTGCGCCCTCGGGCTGCTCCTCGCCTGGTGGGCCACGGGCCTCCTGGCCGGCTCCGGAGCGATCACGCTGCGCAGCTTCGTGCACCCGCGGATCGACCTGGAGGTGGCGGCGGTCACGGTGGCCCTCGCGCTCCTCTGCGGCCTGCTCTTCGGGCTCGCTCCGGCGGTGCTCGCGACGCGGATCAATCTCCAGTCGGGTCTCAAGGAAGGGGCGCTCGCCACCACGAGCGCGCCGGGGCGGCGGCGCTTTCAGGGGAGCCTGGTGATCGCCGAGGTGGGGCTCGCGCTCGCTCTCCTCACCGGCGCCGGCCTGATGATCAAGGGGTTCCAGCAGTTCCTCCAGACCGACCTCGGGCTGCGTCCCGAGGGGGTGCTGACCATGCAGCTCGATCTCACCGGCGAGCGCTTCGCGGACAGCGATCTCTACCGCACCGTGGTCAGCCAGCTCTACGACCGGCTCTCCGCCCTTCCCGGCGTCGAGAGCGCGGCCCTGGAGGGGCCGGGCATCCCAACGGGGGAATGGAACAGCGCCTCGTTCAGCCTGGAGGACCGGCCGGACCTGGAGCCGGTCTCCTTCCTGCGCCACCACGTCACCCCGCGCTATTTCGAGACGCTGGGCATCCCGTTGCTGGCCGGGCGCGACTTCACGCCCCAGGATATCCATCTGCCCGGCGTCGTCGGGATTCCGGTCATTGTGGTGAGCGAAGCATTGGCGAAGCGGTACTGGCCCGGGGGAGCGCGGCCGGGCGAGAACGCGCTGGGTAAGCGGCTCAAGCCGGGCCCGCGCGACTCTCCCGTCCCCTGGTTCACCATCGTGGGCATCGTCCGCGACGTCAACCACCGCGGCCTCGGCGGCCAGGTGCAGACCGATCCGGACCTCTACATGGCCGTCCTCCAGTCCCCGGCACGCAGCCCCACGCGCCTGGCCGTGCTGGTGCGCTCCAAGCAGCCGCCGTCGAGCCTGCTCCCGCAGATCCGGCAGGCGATCCGCGAGGTGGCGCCGTCGCTGACCGCCTATGACGTGCGGACGCTGCAGGACCGGCTGAACAAGCAGACGGCGCGCGGCAGCGCGCTCGTGCGGCTGATGACGGTGCTCGCCGGGATCGCCCTGCTGCTCGCGATCGTCGGGATCTACGGCCTCCTCTCCTACACGGTGACCCAGCGGGTGCGCGAGATCGGGGTGCGGATGGCGCTGGGGGCGGACCGCGGCCGCGTGGTCGGCCTGGTGGTGCGGGGGGCTCTCGCCCTGATCGTGGCCGGCCTCGTCCTGGGCTTCCTCGCGGTGCTGGTGCTCAACCGGTTCCTGACGAGCCTGCTGTACGGGGTGAGCCCGACCGATCCGGGCACGCTCGCCGCGACCGCGCTGCTGCTCCTCGGCGTCGCGCTCGCGGCCAGCTGCGTGCCGGCTCTCCAGGCCACCCGGATCTCTCCGGTGACCGCTCTGCGGATGGAGTAGCCGGCGATGCATCCTCTCTCGCAAGGCCAGGCGGCCCTCTGGTTCCTGTCGCGGATGGCGCCCGGGAGCGCCGCCTACAACCTGGTGGCGGCGGCGCGGGTGGCGCTCCCGGATGGGGACGCTCTCGACGTGGAGGCGCTGCGCCGCGTGTTCCACCTCCTCGCCGAGCGCCACCCGGAGCTGCGCGCGACCTTCGCCGCCACGCCCGCCGGGACGCCCGTCAAGCGGATCCACAAGCGGCTCGATCCCGAATTCCTGGTGGTGGAGGCCACCGGTTGGAGCGAGCGGGAGATCGAGGACCGGCTCGCCATCGACGCCAGCCGGCCGTTCGATCTGGAGCAGGGACCGCAGCTGCGCGCCGTGCTCCTGATGGGAGCCGGAGCGCCGCGCCTGCTGATCGCGGTCCATCACATCGTGGCGGACTTCTGGTCCCTGGGGATCATCGCGCGGGAGATGGGGGTGCTCTATGAGGAAGGGAGCGCCGCGGCGCTCCCTCCGCTCCGGGCGGACTATGACGAGCACGTCCGCCGCCAGCAGGAGCGGCTGTCCGGCCCGCGCGGCGAGCGGCTCTGGAGCTACTGGAGCGAGCGTCTGCGGGACGCGCCGGATCTGGACCTTCCGGCGGACCGTCCGCGGCCGGCGCGCCCGTTCCACCACGGCGGATCGCTCTCCTTCCCGCTCGATCGGGAGCTGACCGAGGGGCTGCGCGAGCTGGCCCGCAGCCGCGGCGCGACGCTCTTCGCCACGCTGCTCGCCGGCTTCGAGGCGCTGCTCGCCCGCACCGCGGGACAGTCTGATTTCGTCGTCGGAGCACCGGCGGCCGGGCGGTCGTCGGCGGACCTGGCCGGCACCGTCGGCTACTTCGTCCACCCGCTGGCGCTGCGGGCTGACCTGGCGGGTGCGCCGAGCGGGGCGGAGCTGGTGGACCGCGCACGGCGGACGGTCCGCGAGGGCGTGGCGCATCAGGCGCTGCCGTTCGCGCTGCTGGCGGAGCGTCTGCGGCCGGTGCGGGTGCCGGGACGGTCACCGCTGTTCCAGGCGATGTTGGTGTTTCACCAGGCGCGGGACCTCACGGGCGGCGCGTTCGCGGCTTTCGTGGTCGGCAAGCCCGGAGCGGTGCTTCCCCTGGGGACAACGCTGGCGCTCGATCCGATCCCGCTTCCGCCGCGCGACGTACCGTTCGACCTGACGCTGATCGTCGCCGAGGAGGCAAAGGGCGGGCTCGCGGCGACTCTCGAATTCAGCGCGGATTTGTTCGACACAACCACGGCCCGGCGGCTGGCGGAGCGCTTTGCTCGGCTGCTGGCGGCGATGATCGCCGATCCTGCGCGGCGCGTGGACGAGCTGCCGCTGGCCGGCGAGGCGGAGCTGCATCAGGTCCTCTCGGAGTGGAACGACACCGCTCGAGCGCCGGGGCAGCCTCTGGGGATCTACGAAAGGTTCGCTGCACAGGTGGCCCGCTCGCCCGAGGCCGTGGCGGTGGTCCATGGCGCGGAGAGGGTCACGTACGAGGAGCTGGATCACCGCGCCCGTGAGCTGGCTGCGCAGCTCCGGCGCATGGGGATCGGCCCGGAGCGGGTTGTGGGGGTGTCGAAGGAGCGTGGCGTCGACATGCTGGCTTCCCTGCTCGGGGTGATGGCAGCGGGCGGCGCGTACCTGCCGCTCGATCCGGCGCTGCCTCGGGAGCGGCGGGAGTGGATGCTGCGGGATGCGGGGGCGGGGGTGGTGGTGGGCCGCATTGCACCCCGGGTTGAAACCCGGGGCTACGAACAGGGCCGTCCCTTCGGGACGGAGGTGAAACGTCTCACGGTCGAGGCAGCGCCTTCTCCGTCCTGGAGGGACGGCATTTTTTCTAGCCCTGGGTTTCAACCCGGGGCGGATTCCCTCGCCTACATCCTCTACACCTCCGGCTCCACCGGCCGCCCCAAAGGCGTCGCGGTCACTCAAGCCTCTGTTTCCGCGCTTCTCGACTGGGCCGCCGAGACCTACTCCCGCGAGGAGATGGCAGGGGTCTTCGCCGGCACCTCGATCGCCTTCGACATCTCGGTCTTCGAGCTGTTCGCGCCGCTCAGCGTGGGCGGCACCGTGATTCTCGGCGAGAACGTCCTGGCGCTCCACGACCTGCCCGCGGCGCGCGAGGTGACGCTGGTCAACACGGTCCCCTCGGCCATGGCCGAGCTGCTGCGGCAGGGACCGCTCCCGCCGTCGGTCCGCACAGTCAATCTGGCGGGCGAGCCGTTGCCGGCGGAGCTGGTGCGACGAATCCGGGAGGCGACGGGCGCGCGGGTCCTCAATCTCTACGGCCCGACCGAGGACACGGTCTACTCCACCGGCGCCGAGGTGGACAGCGACGGACCACCACCGATCGGTCGCCCTCTGCCCGGATCGCGCTCCTACGTGCTCGACGCCCACCTGCGGCCCGTGCCCCTCGGCGTCGTGGGCGAGCTCTGGCTGGCCGGCGCGGGACTGGCGCGCGGCTATCTGCACCGTCCTGACCTGACCGCCGAAAAGTTTCTGCCCGATCCCATCGGAGCACCCGGTGAGCGCCTGTATCGCACCGGCGACCGCGCCCGGTTGCGGCCGGACGGCCAGATCGAGCTGCTGGGCCGCGTCGATCATCAGGTGAAGGTCCGCGGAGTCCGCATCGAGCTGGGAGAGGTCGAAGCCGCCCTCCTCCGCCAGCCGTCCGTGCGGGAAGCCGTCGCCGACGTCCGCGAGATCAACGGAAGCCGGGTCCTCATTGCCTGGTTCGCTGTGTACACCGAAACACCCTGTCCGCCGGAGATCCTGCCCACTGTAGAGACGCCCCGTGGGGCGTCTCCTTTCGAGGTGCCCGCGGTACCGCTGAGATCCCTGGGAAAGAAAGGCGCCGCCGCAGGAGACGCCCCACGGGGCGTCTCTACAATGATGGCGGCCGGGGGTGAGGGCCTCCGCACCGCCCTCGCCGCCACCCTCCCGTCCGCCATGGTCCCGTCGCTCTGGGTCGAGCTGCCCGCGCTGCCGCGCACGCCGAGCGGCAAGGTGGACCGGCGCTCGCTGCCCGCGCCGGAGCTGGGAGGCGGCGGGCGCGCGCGGACGGCGCCGCGCAACGAGATCGAGGAGGCGCTCGCGGCGATCTGGCGCGAGGCCCTGGATCTCGAAGCGGTCGGAGTGGACGACAACTTCTTCGATCTGGGCGGCCACTCGCTGATGGCCATGCGCCTCCTGGCGCGCATCTGCCACGTGCTGGGCGTGGAGCTGCCGGTGCAGGAGCTGTTCGAGCGCCCCACGATCGCGCTCCTCGCCCGCGCCGTGCTCGCCGCGCCGCCGCGCCCGGCGCCGCCGCTCCTGCCCGTCCCGCGCGACGGCCGCCTCCCTCTCTCCTATGCCCAGGAGCGGCTCTGGTTCCTCGACCGGCTCGCTCCCGGCTCGGCGATCTACAACATGCCGGGCGCGTTCTTCCTCCGCGGTCCCCTGCGCCCGGAAGCGCTGGCCTGGGCCTTCGGCGAGCTGGTGCGGCGGCACGAGGTGCTGCGCACCCGCTTCGTGGAGGTCGGGGGGCGGCCCGTGCAGGCGATCGATCCCGAGGCTCCGATCCCCCTTCCATGGATCGACCTGAGCGGCCTGCCGGAGGAGCGGCGCGAATCCGAGGCGCGCCGTATCGCCGGGGAGGAGGCGCGCCGGCCGTTCGATCTCCAGCGCGACCGGATGCTGCGGACCGCGCTGGTGCGGCGGCAGGCGGACGAGCACCTGCTGCTGGTCACCGCGCACCACATCGCGGCGGACGGCTGGTCGATGGGCCTGATGGCGCGGGAGGTGGCGGAGCTGGTGCGCGCCGCGCTCGCCGGCCGGCCGGCCGCGCTCCCGGCGCTGCCGGTGCAGTACGCCGACTTCGCACAGTGGCAGCGGACGTGGATGACGGACGAGGTCCTCGCCGTCCAGCTCGCCGCCTGGCGCGGCCGGCTGGAGGGCGCTCCCGCCCGGCTCGACCTGCCGGCGGACCATCCGTACCCGGCCGTCCAGAGCTTCGAGGGAAGCCGTCTCCCGTTCACGCTGCCGGAGGGTCTGCCCGAAGCGCTGCACGCGCTCGGCCGGAGCCGGGGCGCGAGCCCGTTCATGGTGCTCGCCGCGTCCCTCCTGACGCTGCTCGGCCGGCTCACCGGAAGCGAGGACCTGCTGCTCGGCACGCCCGTGGCCAACCGGCGGCGGGTGGAGACCGAGCCGCTCATCGGGCTCTTCGTCAACACGCTCGTGCTGCGCGGAGACCTGGCGGGCGATCCGCCGTTCGCCGCGTTTCTCGATCGGGTGCGCGAGACGGCGCTCGCGGCCTATCTGCACCAGGACCTGCCGTTCGAAAAGCTTGTCGAGGAGCTGGCGCCGGAGCGCTCGCTCGGGCACGCGCCGCTCGTTCAGGTGCTGCTGGTGCTCCAGAACGCCGCCCAGGGGAGCCTGGAGCTGCCCGGGTTGGAGGTTCACCCCGTCGCCGTGGATACCGGGACGTCCAAGCTCGATCTCACTCTGGAGCTGAGCGAGGACGCGGAGGGGCTCGCGGGCTCGATCGAGTTCCGCCGCGACCTGTTCGACCCGGCGACCGTCGAGCACCTGGCGTCTGGCTTCGCCACGCTCCTCGCGGCAGCGGTCGCGGTCCCGGAGACGCCGCTCTCGGAGCTGCCGCTGCTGACCGTCCTGGAGCAACGGCAAGTCACCACACCGGAGCGCCTCCTCCCCCGCCGGCCGCGCTCGGAGGAGCCCTCGGAGAGCCCAACCGCCGCGCCGCGGACGCCGACCGAGGAGATCCTCGCCGGCCTCTGGGCGGAGCTACTCGGCCGCACGGGTTTTTTCGGGCCGGACGACGACTTCTTCGCCTGGGGCGGGCACTCGCTGCTCGGCACCGTGCTCGTCTCGCGGCTGCGCCAGACGTTCGGCGTCGAGCTCCCCGTCCGCGCGCTGTTCGAGGCGCCGACGCTCGCCGGACTGGCGGCGCGGGTGGACTCAGCCCTCGGCCGGCCCGAGCTGGCCGCCCTGCCGCCCGTCCAGCCGGCGCCGCGCACGGGGCCGCTGCCGCTCTCTTTCGCCCAGCAGCGCCTTTGGCTGCTCGACCGCCTGGAGCCGGGAGGCAGCGCCTACAACCTCCCGCTCGCCGTCCGCCTCGCCGAGCCGTTCGACGCGCCGGCCCTGGAAAGCGCGCTGGCCGGGGTGATCGACCGCCACGAAGCGCTGCGCACCCGCTTCGTCGAGGTGAACGGAGAGCCCGCGCAGGAGGTGGTCCTGCGCGGGGACGCCCCCGTGCTCTCCCGGATCGACCTCTCCACCCTGCCGGGCGAGATCCGGAGATGGGAGCTGCTCCGGTGGCTGGCCGAGGAGGCCGAGCGGCCGTTCGATTTGACGGCGGGTCTGTTGATCCGCGCCCGCCTGTTCCGCCTGGGCGGCGAGTCGGTCCTCTTCCTGAACCTCCACCACATCGCGAGCGACGGCTGGTCGATCGACGTGCTGGTGCGGGAGCTGGGCCTCCTCACCCGCGGCGAAACGCTCCCCCCGCTCCCCATCCAGTTCCCCGACTTCGCGGTCTGGCAGAAGCAGTGGCTCCAGGGCGAGGTCCTGGAGACGCAGCTCGCCTGGTGGCGCGAACGGCTCACCGGCGTGCCCCCGCTGGAGCTGCCCACCGACCGGCCGCGTCCACCCGCGACGAGCTACCGCGGGAGCCATGCGCCGCTCGCCCTGCCGGAGGATCTCTGGCATCGCATCGGCGGCGCCGCGCGAGCCCAGGGGAGCACCCCTTTCATGGCGCTCCTCGCCGCGCTCCAGGCCGTGCTCGCCCGCTGGTCCGGCCAGATCGACTTCGCCCTCGGCTTCCCGGTCGCGAACCGGCGGCGTCCGGAGACCGAAGGGCTGATCGGACTCTTCGTGAACACGCTCGTCCTCCGGAGCGGCGTGGAAGGAGACCCGTCCAGCGCGGAGCTGCTCCGCCGCACCCGCGACGCCGCGCTCGGCGCCTATGCGCACCAGGATCTGCCGTTCGAGAAGCTCGTCGAGGAGCTGAGGCCGGAGCGGAACCTGGGGCGGAGCCCGGTGTTTCAGGTGCTGCTGGCGCTGAACGCGCCTCTGCCGGAGGTGGAGGTTCTCGACGTCCACACCCGCACCTCGAAGTTCGATCTGAGCTGGCTCTGGCGGGAGGCCGGCGGCGGGCTGGTGGGCTCGCTGGAGCACTCCACGGATCTGTTCGACGCCCCGACCGCCCTGCGCCTCGCCGGCCACTTCGAGCGCCTGCTCGCCGGGATGGCCGATGATCCCGAGAGCCGCATCTCGGATCTCCCCCTGCTCTCCGAAGCCGAGCGAGTGCAGCTCGCCCGCGAGTGGAACGACACCGGGGAGGTGCCGGCCACGACCCTGCCGGAGCTGATCGATCGGCAAGTCGCCCAAACGCCCGAAGCGATCGCGCTGGTAGCAGGCACCGAGAGGCTGACCTACGCCGAGCTGGATCGCCGAGCCCGCGAGCTGGCGGGGCGTCTGCGAGAGCTTGGCGTCGGGCCGGAAGACCGGGTGGCGGTCTCCCTGGAGCGCTCGGCTGAGCTCGTGGTGGCGTTGCTGGCGGTGTGGAAGGCGGGTGGGGCGTATGTGCCGCTGGATCCGGCGTGGCCGCGGGAGCGGCTCGAGTGGATGCTCGAGGATTCGGGGGCGGGGGTGGTGGTTGAGCCACCCCGGGTTGAAACCCGGGGCTACGAACAGGGCCGTCCCTCCGGGACGGAGGTGAAACACGTCGTGCTTGAGGCAGCGCCTTCTCCGTCCTGGAGGGACGGCCTCTTCTCTAGCCCCGGGTTTCAACCCGGGGCGGCTTCCCCCGACTCCCTTGCCTACGTGATCTACACCTCCGGCTCCACCGGCCGCCCCAAAGGCGTGGCCATCTCGCACCGCAGCGCCGCCGCCTTGGCGCTGTGGGCTCGCGAGGTCTTCACACCCGAAGAAATGTCCGGCGTGCTCGCCGCCACCTCGGTCTGCTTCGACCTCTCGATCTTCGAGCTGTTCGTCCCCCTCACCCTCGGGGGTACGGCGATCCTGGCCGAAAACGCGCTGGCGCTCCCCAGGCTGCCGGCGGCGGGCGAGGTGACTCTGGTCAACACCGTCCCCTCCGCGATGAGCGAGCTGGTGCGGGCGGACGCTCTTCCACCCTCGGTGCGCACGGTCTGCCTGGCGGGCGAGGCGCTGCGGCGAGATTTGGTGGACCGCCTGCTGGCGCGGCCGGGGCTCCGCGTCCTCAATCTCTACGGACCCTCCGAGGACACCACCTACTCCACCTTTGCCGAGATGTCGCGCGAGGACCGCCGGTCTCCCGTGATCGGCCGGCCGGTCGCGGGCACACAGGCCTGGCTGCTCGACGCGGCCGGGCACCCGGTGCCGCTGGGCGCGGCTGGCGAGCTCTGCCTCGGCGGAGTCGGTCTGGCGCGCGGGTATCTGGGACGGCCTGAGCTGACCGCGGAAAAGTTCGTCCCCGATTCGAGAGGCGGCCGCCTGTACCGTACCGGCGACCTCGCCCGCGCGCGGACCGACGGCACGCTGGAGTTCCTGGGCCGGATCGACCACCAGGTGAAGGTCCGCGGCTTCCGGATCGAGCCGGGGGAGATCGAGGCGGCGCTCGTGGCGCATCCGGCGGTGCATGCGGCGGCCGTGGTGGTCCGGGAAACGGACAGCGGGGAGCGCAAGCTGGTCGCCTGGCTGACCGTGGGGGACGCCGCGCCGTCCCCCGGCGAGCTGCGCGATTGGCTCCTGGCGCGCCTGCCCGAGCCTTACGTGCCGGGCCTCTTCGCCGTGCTGGACGCCCTGCCGCTCACCCCGACCGGCAAGGTGGACCGCGCCGCCCTCGCTCGCCGCCCTCTGCCGGGACAAACCACCGCCTCCCAGGCGCCCCGCACGCCTCTCGAATCCACTGTGGCGGCGGTCTGGGCCGAGACGCTGGGCGTCGAGCGCGTGGGGATCGACGACGACTTCTTCGCTCTCGGCGGGCACTCGCTGCTGGCCGCCCGCCTCGTCGCCCGGCTGCGCGAGGTCCTCGGCGTCGAGCTGCCGCTACGGGCTGTCTTCGAGGCGCCCACGGTGGAGCGGCTGGCACGTCGCGTTGAGACCGCGCGCCCGGCGCAGGCCGAGCCGCCGCTGGTCCCGGTGCCCCGCACGGGTGACGCGCCCCTCTCCTTCGCCCAGGAAAGGCTGTGGTTCCTCGACCGGCTGGAAGGGGGCGCTTCGCTCAACATGGCGGCGGGCGTGCGGCTCGTGGGCGATCTCGACGTTTCCGCCCTGGCCGGTGCTCTGGCCGAGGTGGAGCGCCGGCATGAGGTGCTGCGGACCCGCTTTCCCGAAATGGACGGCCGGCCGCGGCAGGACGTTTCTCCAGAGGCGTATCACCCTCTTCCGCTGATCGACGTGCGCGGTGTTCCCGCCGAGGCGGAGCGGCTGCGCAATGACACCGTCCTGGCCCCCTTCGACCTCGCCGCCGGCCCGGCCTGGCGCGCCCTCCTGCTCCGCTTCGGCGAGCGGGAGCACAAGCTGGTGCTGGCTTTCCATCACCTCGTCATGGACGGCTGGTCGATCGGCCTCTTCACGCGCGAGGTGGCGGCGCTCTACGAGGGGACGGCCGGTCTGCCGCAGCCGCGGATCCAGTACGGCGACTTCGCCGTCTGGCAGCGCAGCCAGGAGCTGGAGGCTCAGCTCGCGTTCTGGAGGGAGCGGCTGGCCGGCGACCTGCCCGCCGAGCCGCTGTCTCCGGATTGGTCTCGCAGTGCCGCCCGCAGGTCCAGCGCCGTGGAATTGCCGCGGCTCGTTCCCCCGGCGACCGCAGAGGCGCTGCGCTTGCTCAGCAGGGCCGAAGGGGCGAGCCTCTACATGATCCTGCTCGCCGCGCTCGGCGTTCTGCTGGGAAGGCACGGGGGGAGCCAGGACGTGGTCATCGGCTCGCCGGTGGCGGGTCGCACCCGGCCGGAGACGGAGGGAGTGATCGGGTGTTTCCTGAACACGCTGGCGCTGCGGCTGGCGGTGGGGAAAGGATCGTTCCGCCAGCTCCTCGGCCATGCCCGCGACACCGTCCTCGAAGCCCTCGCGCACCAGGAGGTCCCCTTCGAGCGGGTCCTGGAAGAGGTCCGGCCCGAGCGGGACGCGGCTCGCACGCCGCTCTTCCAGGTGCTGCTCAACATGCAGAACTTCCCGCGCGTCGAGGCGCGGCTCCCAGGTCTGGATCTGGAGCTGGAGCCCGGCCCGACCACCCCGCCGCGGTTCGACCTGACGGTCTACGCGGAGGAGGTGGGCGACTCCATCCAATTGCGCTGGGTCTGGGACGCCGACCTGTTCGAGCCCACGCGCCGGGAGGAGATCGCGGATCAGCTCGGCCTCCTGCTGGAGCAGATCGCGCGCGATCCGGACGCAGCCGTCGAAGACTTGAGCCTCGTCACCCTCCGGGCCGCGGAGCACCTTCCCGATCCCTCGGTCGAGATCGCCATGGCCTGGCACGGCACAGTCCAGGGACGCTTCACAGAACAGGCTCTCCGCCAGCCGGAGGCGGTGGCAGTCGTCGATCGCGAGGTCTCCTGGACGTACGGCGATCTCCTGCGCGGCAGCCACCAGGTGGCCCACGCGCTGCGGGCGCAAGGCGTCCAGCCAGGCGACGTGGTGGCGATTCACGCGCACCGCAGTGCGGCGCTCGTGCGGGCGGTTCTAGGGGTGCTCCAGGCGGGAGGCATCTTCCTGATCCTCGACCGCGATTACCCGGAGGCGCGGCAGGCCGCGATCATCGAGGCGGCGCGGCCCAAGGCCTGGCTCTCCACCGCTGATCTGATCGATCCGACAGATCATCCGACCGATCGGACCGATCCGACTGATCCGACCGATGCCACCAACCCCGACGCCCCCGCCTACCTCGCCTTCACCTCGGGGTCTACCGGAGTCCCCAAGGGAATCGTCGGCTCGCAGCGCCCGCTCGCCCACTTCCTCGACTGGCACGTGCGCACCTTCAACCTGGCGGAAACCGACCGCTTCAGCCTGCTCTCGGGCCTGTCGCACGATCCCTTGCTGCGCGACCTCTTCACTCCCCTCTGGCTGGGCGCGACGCTGGTGATCCCCGATCCGGACCAGATGGGCGCGCCGGGGTGGCTGGCGGAGTGGATGGCGCGCGAGCGGATCAGCGTGGCCCATCTCACGCCGGCCATGGCGCAGCTCCTCACCGGGACCGCCGGCGACATGCATCTCCCCGCGCTTCGTCGGGCCTTTTTTGGAGGCGACGCCCTGCTCCGGCGCGACGTGGCCCGCCTCCGCGCCCTCGCTCCGGAGGTGACCTGCGTCAACTTCTATGGCGCCACCGAGACGCCGCAGGCCATGGGCTGGCACGTTGTCGATCCCGCGGCTCCGGACAACGGCCGGCCCGTGGCGCTCGGGCGCGGGATCGAAGGAGCCCAGCTCCTCGTGCTTACGGAGACCGGCCGCCTGGCGGGGATCGGCGAGGTGGGCGAGATCCACATCCGCACACCGTATCTCGCGCTGGGGTATCTCGACGATCCGGCGCTCACCCGCGAGCGCTTCCTCCCGGGCCAGCTCTACCGCACCGGCGACCTCGGCGCGTACCTGCCGGACGGCCAGGTGCGCCCCCTCGGCCGCGCCGACCGCCAGATCAAGATCCGCGGCTTTCGGGTCGAGCCCGCCGAGATCGAGGCGGCGCTGGCGCGGCAGGAGGGCGTCCGCGAAGCGCTCGTCCTGCTGCGTGGCGAACGGCTCGTCGCCTACGTGGTGCCCGCGACGCTCTCCCCCGCAGCCTTGCGCCAGGCGCTCCGGGACACGCTCCCCTCGTACATGGTCCCGGCCGCGATCGTCGCCCTCGACGCGCTTCCCCTGACGCCCAACGGCAAGGTGGACCGCGCCGTGCTGCCGGACCCGGAGCACCAGGAGGCGGGGTTCGTGGCGCCGCGCGATCCGATCGAGGCGTTGCTCGCGGAGATCTGGGTCGGCGTCCTCGGCGTCGAGCGAGTCGGGGCGTTCGACGAGTTCTTCGCGCTCGGCGGGCACTCCCTCCTGGCCACCCAGGTCGTCTCCCGCATCCGGGAGGCTTTCGGGGTGGACCTGCCGCTGCGCGCCCTGTTCGAGGCGCCTACGCTCGAATCCCTGGCCCGCCGGATCGAGGAGGCGCGCCGCGCTGGAACACCAACTGCGCCGCCGATCCGCCGCATCCCGCGCGAGGGAGAGCTGCCGCTCTCCTTCGCCCAGCAGCGCCTCTGGTTCCTCGACCAGATGGAGCCCGGCAACCCCAACCTCCACCTGGCCACCGCGCTGCGCCTCACCGGGCCGCTGAACGTCCCCGCCTTCGCCGCCGCGCTCCAGGAGGTCGTCCGCTGCCACGAGACCCTGCGCACCACCTTCGGAGCGCGCGACGGCCGCCCCTGGCAGACGATCGCGCCGGAGCTGAAGGTGCCCCTGCCGGTGGTGGATCTCGGCGGATTGCCGGAGACGCCGCGCCAGGGTGAAGAGCGGCGGCTGATCCCCGACCTCGCCTGGAAACCCTTCGATCTGGCAAGAGGTCCGTTGCTGCGGGCCGTCCTCCTGGACCTAGGTGACGGTTCCCCCTCTCCCGGCGGAAGGGTGGGCGATGGGAGAGGGGGCCAGGGGGTGAGGTCTCTGGCGCTCACCCTCCACCACATCGTCTCCGACGGCTGGTCCACCGGCGTCCTCTTCGATGAGCTGACCCTCCTCTACGAAGCCTTCCGCACCGGCCGCCCCTCGCCGCTCCCCCCGCTGCCAGTCCAGTACGTAGACTTCGCGGCCTGGCAGCGCGAGTGGCTACGCGACGACGTGCTGGCCGAGCAGCTCGCCTCCTGGCGCGCGACGCTCGGGGCGAGCGGATTCCGGGTGCTGGAGCTGCCCACGGACCGGCCGCGCCCGGCGGTGCCCACGGTCCGGGGCGCGCAGCGGCCGGTGCTGGTGCCGCGGGAGCTGGCGGGCGCCCTCCAGGCTGCTGGACGGGAGCGGGGGGCCACCCTCTTCATGCTGCTGATGGCGGCGTTCCAGACCCTCCTCCACCGCTCCACGGGGCAGGACGAGCTGCTGGTCGGCTCGCCGGTCGCCAACCGCACCCGCGTGGAGGTCGAGCGGCTGATCGGCATGTTCTTCAACCTGCTCGCCTTCCGCGCCGACCTGGCCGACGATCCGTCGTTCTCCGGGCTCCTGGCCCGGGTACGCGACGCGGCGCTCACCGCCTATCTCCACCAGGATCTGCCGTTCGAGAAGCTGCTGGAGGAGCTGCAGCCCGAGCGCCAGCTCAGCCGTACGCCGCTCTTCCAGGTCACCCTGGTGCTGCAGAACGCGCCGCGGACCGCCATCGAGCTGCCGGAGCTGACTCTCGCGCCCCTGGAGATCGACAGCCGGAGCGCCAACTTCGACCTGAACCTCCAGCTCACCGAAACCACGCAGGGGATCGCCGGCTGGCTCGAATACCGCACCGACCTCTTCGACGCGCCGACCATCGACCGCATGGCCTCGCACCTCCTCCACCTGCTGGAAGGAGTGGCCGCCGATCCCAACCAGCGCCTCTCGCGCCTCCCCCTCCTCGCCCCCGGCGAGCGCTTCCAGCTCCTCACCGAGTGGAACGACACGCGTGTGCCTTTTGCCGAAGACGCCACCCTCCACGGCCTCTTCGAGGCGCAGGCGCAGCGCACCCCGGACGCCCTCGCCGTCGTCTCCGCCGAGCGGTCCCTGACCTACCGCCAGCTCGACGAGGAGTCCGCGCGCCTGGCCATCCACCTGCGGTCGCAAGGCGTCGGGCCCGGCGTGCCGGTCGCCGTCTCCCTGGAGCGCACGGCCGACATGATCTCGGCCCTCCTCGGCATCCTCCGCGCCGGAGGCTTCTACGTCCCCCTGGAGAGGACCTGGCCCGAAGCGAGGATCGCCTCGATTCTCGCCACCCTCTCCATCGAGCATGTTCTCAGCCAGTTCCCCCCTCTCCCGGAGAAAGGGAGGGGGTGGGAGAGGGGGCCAGGGGGTGAGGGGACCGGAGGCCACGGAATCGCCTACGTCATCTTCACCTCCGGCTCCACCGGCGTCCCCAAGGGCGTCATGGTCCAGCACCGCCCGGTGATCAACCTGATCCAGTGGGTGAACCGGACGTTCGGCGTCGGTCCCGGCGACCGCGTGCTGTTCGTCACCTCCCTCGCCTTCGACCTCTCGGTCTACGACGTCTTTGGGATGCTCGCCGCGGGCGGCACCGTGCGGATCGCGAGCGACGCCGAGGCGCACGATCCCGAGGCCCTGGCGCGCATCCTGGGCCAGGAGCCGATCACGTTCTGGGACTCGGCGCCGGCCGCGCTCGCCCAGGTCGTGCCGTTCCTCCCCGCCGCCGCTGCCGCCGAAAACGACCGGAGCCACCTCCGCCTGATCTTCCTGAGCGGCGACTGGATTCCGCTCCCGCTCCCGGGCGCCATGCGCGAGGCCTTCCCGAACGCCGAGGTCATCGCGCTCGGCGGCGCCACCGAGGCGACGATCTGGTCCAACGTCTTCCCCGTGGGAGAGCTGGCGCCGCACTGGGTGAGCATCCCGTACGGCCGGCCGATCCCCAACGCCCGCTACCACGTGCTGGAGGCCGGGTTCGAGCCCTGCCCGATCGGCGTTCCCGGCGATCTCCACATCGGCGGCGACTGCCTCTCCTTCGCCTACGCGGGCGATCCCGAGCTGACCGCCTCGAAGTACCTCCCCGATCCCTGGAACGGAGAGCCTGGAGGACGGCTCTACCGGACGGGCGACCGCGCCCGCTTCCTGCCGGACGGCACGATCGAGTTCCTCGGACGGATCGATCACCAGGTGAAGATCCGCGGCTTCCGCATCGAGCTCGGCGAGATCGAGGCCGCGCTCCTCGCCCACCCGGCCGTGCGCGACGCGGTGGTGGCCGCGCGAGCGGAGGATGGGCCGCGCAGCGAGAAGCGCCTGGTCGCCTACGTGGTGCAGGACCCGGCGTACACGGGCGAAGCCGACGAGGAAGAGAACGACGCCCCCGACACCCAGGTGGACCGCTGGCAGGTGGTCTACGACGAGGTCTACAGCCGGACCGTGAGCGAGCCGGCCGATCCCACGCTCAACCTGGCGGGTTGGAACAGCAGCTACACGGGCGAGCCGCTCCCCGAGGCGGAGATGCGCGCCTGGGTCGAGGCGACGGTCGAGCGCATCCTCGATCAGGGAGAAGGCCGGGGGCTCGGCCGCGTGCTGGAGATCGGCTGCGGCACGGGCATGCTCCTCTTCCGCATCGCCCCGCACTGCGAGAGCTACCATGCGACCGACCTCTCCGAGGTGAGCCTGCATTACGTGCGCCGCCAGCTCGCCGCCCGCGGCCTCGACAACGTGACGCTCGCCCGGCGTGCCGCGGACGACTGGAGCGGGATCGCGCCGGGCTGGTTCGACGCGGTGATCCTCAACTCGGTCACCCAGCATTTCCCCGGCATCGACTACCTGCGGCGGGTCGTGGAGGGAGCGGTGCGCACCGTGGCCCCCGGAGGCTTCCTCTTCGTGGGAGACGTGCGCAGCCTGCCGCTGCTCCACGCCTTCCACGCCTCCATCCAGCTCGCCCAGGCGCCCGACGGGCTGACCCGCTCGCAGCTCGACCGCCGCGTCCGCCAGCGCGCCGCGCAGGAAGAGGAGCTGCTCGTCGATCCCCGGTTCTTCACCGCCCTCGCCGCCGGCCTCCCCAAGGTTGAACGGGTCGAGATTCAGCTCAAGCGCGGGCGCGACCGCAACGAGATGAGCCGCTTCCGCTTCGACGCGGTCCTTCACGTGGGGTCCGGACAGCCAGTTGAAGCCCCCGCCGCCTGGCGGGATTGGAGCTCATTGCTCCACCTGCGCGAGAGCCTGACGACGGAACGGCCGGCGGCGCTCGGGCTCCGAGGAGTGTCGGACGATCGCCTGCGCGAAGAGGCGGCGATCCTGGATTGGCTGGACGACGAGGGAACGCTGGAGACGGCCGGAGAGCTGCGGCGTGCCCTGGAGCGGATGCCCGCGAGCGGCGCGGAGCCGGAGGACCTGTGGGAGATCGGCCGTGAGCTCGGATACGAGGTGGAGGTACGGAGCGGAGACACGGTGGGGCGCTGCAACGTGGTCTTCCGGAGCGTTCCCCCTCTCCCGGGCGGGCGTGAGTGCGTGTGGGAGAGGGGGCTTGGGGGTGAGGGTCCCGGCGAAGCCGGCGCCTCCTGGGCCGCCTACGCCAACAACCCCCTCCAGGGCGTCATCGCGCGCAAGCTCGTCCCCCGCCTGCGCGCCTGGCTGACCGAGCGCGTCCCCGAATACATGCTCCCCTCGGCCATCGTGCCGCTCGACGCCCTGCCGCTGACCCCCAACGGCAAGGTCGACCGCAAGGCCCTCCCCGCGCCGGACAGCGCGCGGCCCGAGCTCGAGGAAGATCTGGTGGCGCCGCGCACCGCGGCCGAGCGGCAGCTCGCGGCGATCTGGTGCGAGGTGCTGGGCGTCGACCGCGTCGGCGTGCACGACAACTTCTTCGGCCTGGGCGGCGACTCGATCCTGAGCATCCAGGTCATCGCCCGGGCGCAGCAGGCCGGGCTGCGGCTCACGCCGCGGCAGCTCTTCCAGCACCAGACCATCGCCGAGCTGGCGGCGGTCGCCGAAAATACAGAAGACACGAGGGAGGAGCAGGGGCCGGTCACCGGAGCGGTGCCGCTCACACCGATCCAGCATTGGTTCTTCGAGCAGGAGCTGGAGGATCCGCACCACTACAACCTCGCGGTCATGCTGGAGCTGCGCGAGGAGATCCGCCCCGGGCACCTGGAACGGGTGACCGCCCGCCTGCTGGAGCACCACGATGCCCTGCGCCTGCGCTTCCACCGGGAGGGCTCCGGCTGGGTGCAACGCAACGATCCGCCGGGCGCTCCCATCCCCTGCTCCACCCTCGATCTCTCGGCCCTGCCCGCCGCGCGGCGCATCGCCACCTTGGAGTCCGCCGCCGCGGAGCTGCAGAAGAGCCTCGATCTGAAGACGGGACCGCTCCAGCGATTCGCCCTGTTCCGCTGCGGCTCCAGCGAGCCGGACCGGCTCCTGCTGACAGTCCATCACCTGGTGATCGACGGCGTGTCCTGGCGCATCTTTCTGGAAGATCTCCAGACCGGCCTGCGGCAAGCCGCGCGGGGCGAGGCGATCCTCTTTCCTCCCAAGACCACCTCGTACCGCCGCTGGGCCGCGGCTCTGGCCGGGCATATGCCCTCGGAGGAGGCGGCCTTCTGGCTCGACCCCGCGCGCTGCCGCTCCCTGCCGCTCCCCGGAGACGGCCCCGCCGGGGCCAACCTGGAAGGCACCGCGCGCACCGTGAAGGTGGGCCTCGACGCCGAGGAGACCCGGACCCTGCTGCGCGAGGTGCCGGAGGCGTTCCAGACGCGGATCGACGACGTGCTCCTGACCGCGCTGGTCCGCGCCTTCTCCCGGTGGACCGGCAGCCGGTCGCTGCTGATCGACCTCGAAGGGCACGGCCGCGGCGAGCTCCTGCCGGACGTCGATCTCTCGCGGACGGTCGGCTGGTTCACCGCGATCTACCCCATGCTCCTGGAGATCGGCGGCTCTCCGGAGGAGGACCTGAAGTCGATCAAGGAGCAGCTCCGGCAGGTGCCCTCCGGCGGCGTGGGGTACGGACTGCTGCGCTACGGTGAAATCGAGATGGCCGGGGAGCTCGCGCGCCTGCCGCAGCCGCAGGTGATCTTCAACGATCTGGGACAGCTCGACAATGTCGCGCGGGAAGACGCGCTGATCCGGCCGGCCCGCGAGTCGTTCGGAGCCACCCGCAGCCCGCGGGCGCGCCGCCGCCACCTCCTGGAGATCTACGCCACCATCCTCGCCGGTCGGTTGGAGCTGGATTTCGAATTCAGCTCGAACGTACACAGGGAGTCCACGATCCAGCGGCTGGCCGGCTGGTTCCTGGACGAGCTGCGCAGGCTGATCGAGCGCTGCCGCGCCGCCAGCTCCGAGGGGACTCAGGGGTTCACCCCCTCCGACTTCCCCGAGGCCGACCTCAATCAGGAGGATCTGGATTTGATCCTGGAGCAGTTGATGTGAGCGCGGCCGGGCAGAAAGCCGACATCGAGGACGTCTACCAGCTCTCCCCGCTCCAGCAGGGGATGCTGTTCCACAACGTCTATCACCCCGAGGACGACGTCTACGTCGTCCAGTTCTGCCTCACCCTCTCCGGACCCTTGAGCCCGCGGGCGTTGGAGGAGGCGTGGGACCGGGTGCTGGCGCAACATCCGGTGCTGCGGACATCGTTCCATTGGGAGAAGCTCCAGGCCCCCACCCAGGTGGTGCACCGCCGGGTGAAGCTGCCGATCGAGACCCACGACTGGCGCGGGCAGGCGCACGACCTCGCCCGCTTCCTGGCCGAGGACCGGAAGCGCGGGTTCGACCTCACCAAGGCGCCGCTTCTGCGGCTCTCCATCCTGCGCACCGGCCCCGAGGAGCACCTGCTGGTCTGGACGCACCACCACCTGCTGCTGGATGGCTGGTCCGTGGCCCTCGTCGTGGGGCAGGTGCTCACGCTCTACGAAGCGCTCGTCCGCGGCGAGAGCCGCGAGTTAGAGCGCTCCCGCCCCTACCGCGAGTACATCGCCTGGCTGCGCCGCCAGGATCTGGCCGCGACCGAGCGCTTCTGGCGCCGGGAGCTGGCGGGCTTTAACGCGCCGACGCCGCTCGGCGCCCGCGAGCCGCTCTCCGGCCGGACCGGCTTCGGCGACCGCACGGTGCGGCTCTCTCCCGCGGCCACCACCGCGCTCCAGGCTCTCGCCCGCGAGCAGCAGCTTACGGTCAATACCTTGACACAGGGCGCGTGGGCGCTCCTCCTCTCCCGCCACGGCGGGGAAGAGGACGTGCTGTTCGGCGTCACCGTCTCGGGCCGGCCGGCATCTCTCCCCGGGGTGGAGACCATGGTCGGGCTGTTCATCAACACCCTGCCGCTCCGCGTGGGGATCGAGGCGGACGCGCCGCTCCTCGCCTGGCTACGCCGCCTTCAGGACCGGCAGACCGATCTCCGCCAGCACGAGCACAGCCCGCTCTTCGAGGTCCAGGGGTGGAGCGACGCGCCGCGCGGCACGCCGCTCTTCCACAGCCTGTTCGTCTTCGAGAACTTCCCAACCGCGGCGGAGCGGCGGGCCGGCCCGGCCAGCGTGGACATCCGCGAGGTCCGGCTGGTCGAGACCTCCAACTACCCGCTCACCCTCGCCGTGACGCCGGGGGCCGAGCTGGCGCTGCGCATGATCTACGACCAGTCGCGCTTCACCGAGCCGGAGATCCTCCGCCTCCAGGAGCACCTCCGGACGCTGCTGGAGAGCTTCGCCGCCGCTCCATCGAGCCGCCTGTCGGAGCTCGCGATGCTCCCCGCGGCGGAGCGCCATCAGCTCCTGGTGGAATGGAACGATACGGGGATCGACCTCCCCGAGGTCGACGGCGTCCACCGCCTGTTCGAAGAGCACGCCGCGCGGACACCGGCGGCGCCGGCCCTGACCTGCGGCGATCAGACGTGGACGTACGCGGAGCTGAATGACGCGGCCGAGCAGAGGGCATGGGACCTGCGCGCGCAGGGCGTGGGCCCGGGGTCGCTCGTCCCGTTGCCGGCGGAGCGGTCTCCGGAGCTGATCGTCGGGATGCTGGCGATCCTGAAGGCGGGCGGCACGTACCTGCCGATCGATCCGAGCTGGCCGGCGGAGCGGGTGGCGTTTCTGCTCGACGATGCGGGGACGCGGAACGCTCCGGGTCTCGCCTACGTGATGTACACCTCCGGCTCCACCGGCCGTCCCAAGGGCGTCGAGGTGCCGCACGAAGCCGTGCTCCGCCTGGTCCGCCCCGGCGCCGCGGGACCGTTCGCGCTGGACTCCGGCCAGACCTGGCTCCAGCTCGCGCCCGCCGCGTTCGACGCCTCGACGCTGGAGATCTGGGGCGCCCTGGCGAACGGCGCTCACCTGGTTCTCTTTCCCGCCGCGGCTCCGACGCTCGATGGCATTGCCGAGACCATCCGCCGCTATGGCGTGACGAGCCTCTGGCTGACCTCCGGCCTGTTCAATCAGATGGTTGAACGAGGACTGGAGGATCTCGGATCGCTCCGCCAGCTCCTGACCGGTGGCGAAGCCCTTTCGGTCCCGCACGCGGATGAGGCGCTCCGGCAACTCCCGGACGTCCGGCTGATCAACGCCTACGGCCCGACGGAAAACACCGTCTTCACGTCCTGCCATCCCCTGGCGGCGCCGATCGGCCGTCCCATCCCTGGGACCCGGGTCCACCTGCTCGATGCACAGCTCCAGCCGGTGCCCGCGGGGGCTCCGGGCCGGCTCTGCGCGGGCGGCCGGGGGGTGGCCCGCGGCTATCTGCGCCGCCCCGACCTCACCGCGGAGCGCTTCGTCCCCGATCCCTTCGGGTACCTCTGGGGTGCTCCGGGCGGCCGCCTCTACGACACCGGGGACCTGGCTCGCCAGCGGCCGGACGGCGTCCTGGAGTTCCTCGGGCGGACCGACGCGCAGGTCAAGATCCGCGGCCATCGCATCGAGCCCGGCGAGGTGGAGGCGGTGCTCCGCGAGCATCCGGAGGTCGCCGACGCCGTCGTCCTCGCCCGGCCGGACGCGTCCGGCTCGCGCCGCCTCGTCGCCTGGGTCGCCTCGGAGGCTCTTCCGTCCACCCTCCGCGCCTACCTGGAACAGCGCCTCCCCGAGCCTCTGATTCCCTCGGCGTTCGTCGCGCTCGACGCTTTGCCGCTCACTCCGAACGGCAAGGTGGACCGCCGCGCCCTCCCCGATCCGGAGGAGCGCCGGCGGGAGAGCGAGGCGCGCTTCGCCGGGCCGCGGACGCCGGCCGAGGAGGTGCTGGCCGAGATCTGGGGCGAGGTCCTGGGAGTGGAGAGGATCGGGATCGACGAGGACTTCTTCGATCGCGGGGGCCACTCGCTGGCTGCCATGCAGGTCGTCTCGCGCGTCCGCAAGACGTTCAGCGTCGAGCTGCCGCTGCGCGACCTGTTCGAGGATTCCACGGTGGCCGCGCTCGCCCGGCGGATCGAGGGGCTGCGGCGGAGGCGGGACGAGGGGATCGAGCCTCCCCTCGGTCTTCCGGAGGCGGGAGACTTCCCCCTCTCCTTCGCCCAGGAGCGCCTCTGGTTCCTCGACCGGCTGGAGCCCGGGGAGGCGACCTACAACATCCCCTTCGCCTTGCGGCTCCAGGGGGAGCTGAACGCGGCGGCTCTGGAGAGCGCCCTGCGCGCTCTCGTGGAGCGCCACGCGTCGTTGCGCACGACGTTCCCGGAGCGCGGCAGCGAGCCCGTGCAGAGGATCTCGGACCGCGTCCGGATGGATCTGCGCCGGATCGAGCTCCAGACGCTTCCAGTGGATCGGCGGGAGGCGGAGGTCCGGCGGCTGACGCGGGAGGAGGCGCTCGCTCCCTTCGATCTCGCCCGCGGACCGCTCCTGCGGAGCCGGCTGCTGCGCCTCGATCCGGCCGACCACCTCCTGCTGCTGACGATCCACCACATCGTCTCCGACGGCTGGTCGATGGGCGTGCTGGTGCGCGACGTGCTCGCGCTGTACCAACGGCCCGTGGCCGCGGCCCTGCCGGAGCTGCCTCTCCAGTACGCAGGCTACGCGGTCTGGCAGCGGGAGCACCTCCAGGGCGAGCGCCTGGAGAGCCGGGTCGCGTGGTGGCGCGAGCGCCTCGCGGGAGCTCCCGCGCTCCTCGAGCTGCCGCTCGACCGGCCGCGCCCCGCGGTGCGGAGCGCTCGCGGCACCAGCTTCTCCTTCGAGCTGCCGCCGGCCCTCTCGGCGCAGATCCGCGCGTTCGGCCGCCGCCATGGGACCACGCTGCACATGACCTGGCTCGCCGCCCTGGCCGCGCTCCTCCAGCGCTCCGGCGCCGGCGCGGATCTCCCCGTGGGGACCACGGTGGCGCAGCGCGACCGGCACGAGCTCGAGGACCTCATCGGGTTCTTCGTCAATACGCTGGTGCTCCGCGTCGACGCCTCGGGCGATCCCGCCGCCTCCGAGCTGCTGAAGCGCGCCCGGGAGACGGCCCTGGAGGCGTACGCTCATCAGGACCTCCCTTTCGTGAAGCTGGTCGAGGAGCTGCGGCCCGAGCGCAGCCTGGCGCATACCCCGCTGTTCCAGGTCCTCCTCGCCGTGCAAAACGCGCCCGCACCGCCCATCGAGCTTTCCGGACTCACGGTGGCTCCGGTTCGGCAGCCGGCCCGCACCGCGCAGTTCGACCTGTCGCTCACGCTGTACGACACCGAGCCGGGCCTCTCCGGCGACCTGGCCTGGTCGACCGACCTGTTCGACGAGCCGACGATCCGGCGGCTCCTGGAGCACCTGACGCTCCTGCTGGGCGCGATGGCGGCGTCCCCCACGCTCCGCATCTCCGAGCTACCGCTGGCCGGCGAGGCTGAGCTGGCGCAGATCCTCACCGAGTGGAGCGGGGCCGGGCGGAGCACCGCGCCTGTTTCGGATGGCCTCTTGTTGCACGAGCTGCTCGCGCGGACCGCGGAGCGCGTGCCCGACCATCCGGCGGTCCGTTTCCGGGATGAGGTTCTGACCTTCCGCGAGCTCGACGCCCGGGCGGACCTCCTGGCGCGCTGGCTGGTCCGACAAGGCGTGGGTCCCGAGGTCCCCGTCGCCCTCTGTCTGGAACGCTCCACCGATCTCGCGGCGGCGGTCTTCGGCATCCTCAAGGCGGGTGGTGCCTTCGTTCCTCTCGATCCCGCGGCCCCGCCGCAGCGCCAGGCGCTGGTCCTGGAGGATTGCGGCGCGCCGCTCGTCCTCGACCGGCGGAACCTGGACTGGAACGCCATCGAAGCGGAGGCCGGGGAGAGGACCGGCGGCGCGCTCCCTCGCGTGCTGCCGTCCAACCTCTGCTACGTGATCTACACCTCGGGCTCGACCGGCCGTCCCAAAGGGGTCCTGATCCTGCACGGCTCGGTGCTCAATTTCGCGACGGCCTTCCGGCAGACCGTCTGCGCCGGGCTTCGCGCGCCTCTGCGGGTTGCGCTCAACGCCTCCCTGGCCTTCGATGCCTCGATCCAGCAGCTCATCCAGATCCCGTTCGGCAACTGCATGGACATCCTGCCGGACGAGCTGCGCCTGGACCCCGAGGGTCTGCCGCCGTATCTGGAGGAGCACGGCGCGGACGTTCTGGACTGCACCCCCTCGCAGCTCCGGCTTTTCCTGAGCGCCGGAGGAGGGCTGCGGACCTCGTCCGGATTGACCCTGCTCGTGGGCGGCGAGGCGCTGGACGGGAGCCTCTGGGCGGCTCTCGCGGTGGACCCGCGGAACGTCGCCTGGAACGTCTACGGGCCGACCGAATGCACGGTGGAGATCGCCGCCTGCCAAGTCGAGCCGGGCCTGCCGTCGATCGGCCGGCCGCTCGTCGGTTCCGCGGTGTATCTCCTCGATCCGGACCTCCGGCCCGTGCCGCTCGACGTGGTCGGACAGCTCCACATCGCCGGAGCCGGTCTCGCGCGCGGCTATCTCGGCCGCCCCGAGCTGACTGCCGCGGCGTTCCGTCCCGATCCCTTCGCCTCCCGGCGCGAAGAGCCGGGGGCCCGCCTCTACTCCACCGGAGATCTGGCCCGCTGGCTGCCCGACGGCCGGATCGAGCTGCACGGCCGGATCGACGACCAGGTGAAGATCCGCGGCCTTCGCATCGAGCTGGGCGAGATCGAGTCGGTCCTCGCCAGCCATCCGGACGTCCAGGAGACCGTGGTGCTCGTCCAGGAGCAGCGCCTCGTCGCCTGGATCGTTCCCAAGATCGAAATCGAAAATCCCAAATCCCTCCTCACCGCCTGGCTCGCCGACCGCCTGCCGGCGCCGATGATCCCATCCGTCTTCGTGACGCTCGACGCGCTGCCGCTGACCCAGCAGGGCAAGGTGGACCGCCGCGCCCTCCCCGCTCCGGAGCCCGACCGGGACCGGCAGCCCGCGCGGCCCGGCACGCCGGCCGAGGAAAAGCTGGCGGCGATCTGGGGCGAGGTTCTGGGGGTCGAGCGCGTCGGCGTGGACGAGAATTTCTTCGACCTGGGAGGCCACTCCCTGCTGGCCATCCAGGTGGTCTCGCGGGTCCGCCGGACCTTCGGCGTCGAGCTGCCGCTGCGCGCGCTGTTCGAGACGCCCACCGTGGCAGCCCTCGCCGGCAGGATCGAGACGCTCCGGCCGCCGCAAGAGGAAGACGCGGAGCCGCCGCTCATGCCGGTGCCGCGGGACGGCGACTTCCCGCTCTCTTTCTCCCAGCAGCGCCTCTGGTTCCTCGACCGCCTCGATCCCGGGCAGCCGACCTACAACGTCGCGGTCGCCCTGCGGCTGGCCGGCGATCTGGACGAGAACGCGCTGGAGCGCGCTCTAGCCACCCTGGTGGCCCGCCACGAATCGCTGCGCACCACGTTCCCGGATCGTGGTCAGACACCGGTTCAGCGGATCTCCGAGACCCTGACGGAGGGTTTGCGCCGGATCGATCTCCAGGAGATTCCGGAGGCTCGGCGCGAGGCCGAGGCCCGGCGTCTGGCCCAGGAGGAGGCGCTCGGCCCGTTCGATCTGGCCCAGGGGCCTCTGCTCCGTACCCGCCTCCTGCGCGTCGACGCCCGGGAGCATCTCCTGCTGCTGACCATGCACCACATCATTTCCGATGGTTGGTCGATGGGGGTGCTGGTGCGCGACGTGTTGGAGCTGTACCGCGCGCAGCCTCTCCCCGCCCTCCCCCTCCAATACGCCGACTATGCGGTCTGGCAGCGGGAGTGGCTCCAGGGAGAAAGATTGCAGACGCGCCTCGACGGGTGGCGGGATCGCCTCGACGGCTCGCCGGCGCTCCTCGACCTGCCGCTCGACCGGCCACGCCCGCCGGTCCGCAGCGGCCGCGGCGCGAGCATTCCGTTCGAGATCCCACCGGACCTCTCGGCGCAGATCCGGGCTCTCGGCCGGCGCCACGGCGCCACGCTGCACATGACCTGGCTCGCCGTCCTGGCCGCGCTGCTCCAGCGCTCCGGTGCCGGCGCGGACCTGCCGGTGGGCACCACGGTCGCCAACCGCGACCGCCGGGAGCTTGAAGACCTGATCGGCTTCTTCGTCAACACGCTGGTCCTCCGCGTCGACGCCGGGCGCGACCCCGCCGTCTCCGAGCTCCTGCAACGTGCGCGGGAGACGGCGCTGGCGGCGTACGCCGCGCAGGATCTACCCTTCGAGAAGCTGGTCGCCGAGATCCACCCGGAGCGCAACCTGGCGCACACCCCGCTCTTCCAGGTCCTCCTCTCTGTACAGAACACGCCCACGCCACCGATCGCGCTGCCGGGCCTGGTGGTGAGCCCATTGCACCAGCCGGCGCGGACCGCCCGGTTCGACCTGTCTCTGACCGTGCTCGACACCGAGCCGGCCCTCTCCGGCAGCCTGACCTACGCGACCGATCTGTTCGATCCGGCCACGGCCCGGCGCCTGCTGGAGCACCTCTCGGTCTTCCTCTCCGCCCTGACAGCCGGGAACAACTCCGGGGAGTCCGACCCACGGCTCTCCGAGTTGCCGCTCGCCACCGCGGCCGAGCTGGCGCAGATCCTGGGCGAGTGGAGCGCGACGGCCGCGCCGGCTCCGGCCGGTCTCTGCGTGCACGAGCTGTTCGAGCGGCAGGCGGAGCGCATCCCCGGTGAGCCCGCCGTCAGCTTCCGGGACGAGACGCTGACGTTCCACGAGCTGGCGCGCCGGGCGGATCTCATTGCGCACCACCTGCGCCGCCGGGGTGTGGGCCTCGACCTGCCGGTGGCTCTCTTCCTGGAGCGTTCCACCGACCTGATCGCCGCCGTCTTCGGCATCCTGAAAGCCGGCGGCGCCTTCGTGCCGATCGATCCCGCGACTCCGCCGCGCCGGATCGAGCTGCTGCTGGAGGACTGCGGCGCGCCTCTGCTCGTCACCCAGGAGAGCCTCCTTCCCCGCCTCCCCGCCGCCTGGCAGGGGCCGCGGACGGTCTGCCTCGATCGGGATCGCGACGCCATCGTTCGGTCCGAGGACGACGCGCCTCTCCCCCGGGTCTTCCCGGAGAACCTGTGCTACGTGATCTACACCTCCGGCTCCACCGGCCGGCCCAAGGGTGTCCAGATCCAGCACGCCTCGGTGGTCAACCTGGCCTTCGCGCTGCGCCAGACCGTCTACGCCGGGCTTCCCTCCGGGCTGCGGGTCGCGGTCAACGCGCCGCTCGCTTTCGACGGCTCGATCAAGCAGGTGATCCAGATCCTGTTCGGCGACTGCCTGGTGCTCCTGCCCGACGATCTGCGCCTCGATCCCGAGGCCCTGCCCGCCTACCTGGAAGCGCAGGCCGTGGACGTCCTCGACTGCACGCCGTCCCAGCTCCGGCTGTTCCTCGGCGAGATCGGAGAGATGCGGGCGGACGCCCCGTTCGCGGTTCTGGTCGGCGGCGAGGCCCTGGACGAGCCCACCTGGAAGACTTTGATCGAGGAGCCGCGGGTCCTTTTCTGGAACGTCTACGGCCCCACCGAGTGCACGGTGGACACCACGGTCTGCCCGGTTGCGGCGGGTCCCGTCTCCATCGGACGCCCCATCCCCGGAGCCGCCGCGTCGATCCTCGACCCGGACCTCCGGCCGGTGCCGGCCGGCGTGGTCGGCCAGCTCCACGTCGCCGGAGCCGGCCTCGCCCGCGGCTATCTCGGCCGCCCCGACCTCACCGCCGAGAGATTCCTGCCCGATCCCTTCGCCGACCGGCGAGGCGAGCCCGGCGCGCGCCTCTACGCCACCGGCGACCTGGCGCGCTGGCTGCCGGACGGCCGCATCGACCTCCGCGGCCGGGCCGACCACCAGGTGAAGATCCGCGGCTTCCGCATCGAGCTCGGGGAGATCGAGGCCGTGCTGGCCCAAGCGCCGGGGGTGCGGGAAGCCGCCGTCGCCGCGGTGGCAGAGCCGGAGCTTCACCTCGTCGCTTGGATCTACGCGGACGGCGAGATCGGCCGTGACAGCCTCCGAGCCTTCCTGCGCGACCGCCTGCCGGCCCCGATGATCCCGTCCGAGATCGTGCCGCTTCCGGAGCCGCTCCCCAAGACCTCCAGCGGCAAGATCGACCGCCAGGCGCTCCTGCGGCTCGTGCCGAGCGAGCGGGGAGGCGCGAAAGACTACGTCGCCACCCGCGATCCGCTCGAAGAGCAGCTCGCGGAGATCTGGTCGGAGCTGCTGCGCGTCGAGCGCGTCGGCCTCTACGACAACTTTTTCGACCTGGGCGGCCACTCCCTCCTCGCCACCCGGCTCGCCGTGCGCATCCGCCACGACTTCGGCGTCGACCTCTCGCTGCGCACCCTCTTCGAGACCGCCAACCTGGCGGAGCTGGCGAAAGCGATCCTCCTGCAGCTCCTCCACGAATCCGGCGAAGACCCGGAGAGCCTCCTCGCGGAAGTCGGCGAAATGAGCGAGGAGGAGGCGCAGGCACTTCTGGAGAATAGTTGACTCCGTCAACTGATCGCAGGATACTCGGAGCCATGGAACAGATCCCCGTCGACCCCACCGTCGAGATCGTCCGCGGCTTCAACCGCTTCTACACCCGGAAAATCGGCGTCCTGCGCGAGGGCCATCTGGACAGCCCGTTCTCGCTGACCGAGGTGCGCGTGATGTATGAGCTCGCCCATCGGGAGAACGTTTCGGCGGCCGAGCTCGCCCAGAATCTCGGGCTCGATCCGGGCTACTTGAGCCGGATGCTCTCCGGCTTCGAGCGGCGCGGGCTGATCGAGTGCAAGCTATCCGAGCACGACGCCCGGCGGAGCCTCCTGTCACTGACCGGGCGGGGCCGTGCGACGTTCGCGCCGCTCGACGCCAAGGCCCGGGAGGACATCCAGCGGATGCTGGGCGGTCTCGCCCCGGACGCCCGCGGCCGCCTGATCGCGGCCATGCGGTCGATCGAGACCGTCCTCGGTGCGCAGGCCCCGAGCCCGGAGCCCTATGTGGTCAGGAACCACCGGCCCGGCGACATGGGCTGGGTGGTCCACCGCCATGGCCTTCTCTATGCCCAGGAGTACGGTTGGGATGAGCGGTTCGAGGCGCTGGTCGCGCGCATCGTGGCGGATTTCATCCAGCATGAGGACCCGGAGAAGGAGCGCTGCTGGATCGCCGAGAGGCACGGCGAGATCGTCGGCTCCGTGTTCCTGGTCAAGAAATCGAAGACGGTCGCCAAGCTGCGCCTGCTGCTGGTCGAGCCCAGCGCGCGGGGGCTCGGCGTCGGCTCGCGCCTGGTCGGGGAGTGCGAGCGCTTCGCCCGCCAAGCCGGTTACCGGAAGATCATCCTGTGGACGAACAACGTCCTCAAGGATGCCCGGCGCATCTATGAACGAGCCGGGTACCGCCTGGTCCTCGAAGAGCCGCACCAGCAGTTCGGAGAGGGCCTGACCGGCGAAACCTGGGAGCTCGCGCTATGAGCGCCGCGACCGAGATTCCGCTCGCCGGCTCGTCGCTGGAGCACCTCGAGCGCCGGGGCACCTGGCTCGTGGCGACGCTCTCCGCGGCGGAGGCCGGCCGGGTCCAGCTCCTCTTCTTCAACGGCGAGGCGCATGGCAACGTCGCCTCGCTTCCGCTCGCTCTCGCCACGGGCACGCTCGACTCGCCCGAGGGCTCGCTCGGCTCAAAGATCCCTATGCCTTTTCCGCAGGAAGGCGCCGTCGAGCTCCATCTGCGGGGTACGCAGGGGCAGCTCCTCACCGTCGTGGGCCAGTCGCTGACGGTCCGCCCCGTCGAGCCGAGCCCCGCTGTCGTGACCCTGGGCCGGCTTCCCGGCGGTTTGCGTTAGAATTCCGGGTGGACTGCTCCGCCAGAAAGTGATTTTCGATGCAAGTTGCAGATATTGAGGACATTGCCGCGCTCTCCTTCCTCCAGCAGGAGATGCTGTTCCATGCCGTTCAGCATCCACAGGACGACGTCCACGTCGTCCAGCTCTGTGTCTCCCTCTCCGGCCCGTTGAGCCTGCCGGCTCTCGAAGCCGCCTGGGACCGGATGGCCTCCCGGCACCCCGCCCTGCGCACGTCGTTCCGCCCGTGGAAGGTGCCGGCCCAGCTGGTGCAGCGCCGGGTGAAGCTGCCGTTCGCGGTCCACGAGCGGAGGCAGGATGCGGAGATCGCCTCGTTTCTGGAAGAGGACCGGGCGCGCGGATTCGATCCCGCCCAGGGACCGTTGATCCGGCTCTCGGTGCTGCGGGTCGCTCCCGACCAGCACCTGCTGGTCTGGACGCATCACCGCCTGGCCTTGGATAGCTGGTCGGCGACCCTGCTCGCCCGGCAGGTCCTCGCCGCCTATCACGAAGGGACCGAGCCGGAGGGCTCCCAACCAGCCCCCAAGTACCGCGATTACGTCGACTGGCAGCGCCGGCAGGATGCCGCGGAAGCCGAGCGCTTCTGGCGGCGCGAGCTGGCCGGGCTGAGCGCTCCGCCCCCGCTCGGCGCGCCCGAGCCTCGGCCCGGCACGTCCGGTTGGGAGGAGCTGACCGTGCGCCTTCCGGCCCAAGCGACCGCGGCCCTCCTGGCGCTGAGCAACGAGCGGGAGCTCTCGCTCGAGACGCTGGCTCTGGGAGCGTGGGCCCTGGTCCTCAGCCGGCGCACCGGCAACGACAGCGTGGTCTTCGGCATCACGGCCCCCGGTCGGCCGGCGGCGCTCCCCGAGGCGGAATCGATCGTCGGACGCTTCGCCAATACGCTGCCGCTGCGCGTGACGGTGGCGCCGAAGGCGCCGCTCCTCCCCTGGTTGCGCGGGCTGAAGGACCGCCGGAATGCCGTCCGGCCGTTCGAGCACGTTCCGCTCTCCCAGATCGGCGAGTGGAGCGGGTTGCCGCCCGGTGCTCCGCTGCTCCAGAGCCGGCTGGCGGTCGAGAGCTTCCCGGTGTCGATCGAAGCCGGCTCGAACGGTCCCGGGATCAGGCCTGGGATCGGGATCAAGGACATCCAGTGGATCGAGGCCTCCACCGAGCCGCTCACCGTGTTCGTGCGGCCCGGAGCGGAGCTGGTGATCGCGATGGTCTATCAGCGGGCCTTCTTCGAGGAGGCGGAGATCCTGGACCTGCAGGAGGAGCTGCGCGGAATTCTGGAGAGCTTCGCCGCGGATCCCCGGAAGCGCCTGTCCGAGATCGTCGCGGCCGCCGCCGAGCTCCGGTCCGGCCAGGAGACCCAACGGGCCGACAAGATCGCTCATGTCGTCCAGCGGCGCGCCATCGCCACGCACGAGCCGGAGGCGCTCCCCAAAGCCAAGAAGGACCTCGGCGGGCACGAGATCGTCCCGGTGTCGCGCAATCAGCCGCTGCTCGCGACGTTCTATCAGGAATGGGCGTTGCAGCTCGAAGGCGTGACGAGGAACAGCATCCCGCTCGCCCTCCGCATCGCGGGCTCGTTCGACTTCACCATGCTCCGCCGCAGTCTGGACGAGATCGTGCGCCGCCACGAGTCCTTGCGGTCGAGCTTCCGCCTGGAGGGCGGCGAGGCGTATCTCTTGCTCGCTCCTCCGGCCGAGGTGCCCGTCCCGGTGATCGATCTGTCGGCGCTCTCGGTCGAGCGCAAAGCGGAGCGCATGCGCCGGTTGATGGCGGACCACGCGAATCACGAGTTCGACATGGAGCGGGGACCTCTGTTCATCGCCCAGCTCCTGCGTCTCGGCAGCCAGGAGAACGTGCTGCTCCTGAACACCCATCACCTGATCTCGGACGGCTGGTCGATCCAGGTGCTCCAGCGCGAGCTGATGGTCCTCTACGCGGCGTTTTCGCAGGGGCGGCCCTCCCCGCTCTCTCCCCTGCCGATCCAGCTCGCGGACTTCGCCTACTGGCAGCGCCGGGTGTTCGCCGGCGAAGCCCTCGCCGCCCAGCTCGCCTGGTGGCGCAGCACCCTGGCGAACCTGCCGCCGCCGCCCGGCCTTCCGATCGACAAACCGCGGCCCGAGACTCTGGGGCCGCGCCTCGTGGACCTCGGCGCCACGCTCCCGGCCGTACCGACGAAAGCTCTCAAGGAGCTCTCCCAGACGACGCGGAGCTCGCTGCCCATGGTCCTCCTCGCCGCGGTCAACTCCCTGCTGCATGCCTACAGCGGGGAGGAGGATCTGATCCTCTCCCTGATCTTCGCGGCCCGCAACCGACCGGAGCTCTCCAACCAGATCGGCCTCTTCATGAACACCGTGCCGCTGCGGGTCAACCTCTCCGGCAACCCGACGTTCCGCCAGCTCGCGGAGCGGGTGCGCGACGCGACGATCGACGCCTATGCCCACCAGGACGTGCCGTTCCCCCGGCTGCTCGCGGAGCTGTTCCCGGGCCGCAAGCTCACCCGGACGATCCTCAGCGGAGTCTGCTTCAACATGCTGAGCTTCAACGATGCTCCCGGTGCGGCGGCAGGCCCGCCGCCGCCGGGAGGGCTCAGCGTGCAGCTCCTCGGGGGAGAGGAGGGTGAGGCGAAGCACGACCTGGTCGTCTCCGGCTCCGAGGCCGGAGGCTCGGTGCGCATCGACCTGGCCGGCGCGGCCGACCTCTTCACGCCCGAACGCCTGGCTATGGTGACCCGCGACTTCGAGGCCCTGCTGACCCACGTCGCGAGCGAGCCTGACGTTACGCTGGCGCAGTTGCGGCAGAGCGTGCAGAACAGGGATTGGGAGGCGAGCCTCGTGTAGGACCGCCTCCCCAGGTCGGAGGTCGATCCGAGGTCAGTCCAGCGTCAGGACGATCTTCCCGAAGCTCTCGTTGGATTCCATCCGCTCGTGCGCCGCGGCGACCTGGTCGAACGGGAAGACCGAATCGATCACGGGCCGCAGCCGCCCTGCCACCAGGAGCGGCAGCCAGCGCTCCTGGAACTTGCAGGTGATCGCCCGCTTGTCCTCGATCGATCGGGGGCGCATGGCCGACCCCTTGATCTGGAGCCGCCGCAGCACCACGGGCAGGAGGTCGATGGCCCCCTCCCAGCCGCTCAGGAGACCGACCACGACGAGCCGCCCGCCGTCCTTGAGGATGCTCAGGTTGCGGGACAGGTACTCGATCCCGATGAAGTCCTCGACCACGTCGACACCGGCGCCACCGGTCACCCGGCGGATCTTCTCGACGAAATCATGGGTCTTCCGGTTGATCCCGATGACCTCGACCGGGGCGCCGAGCTCGCGGCAGCGGGCGAGCTTCTCGTCCGAGCCGGCGGTGCAGAAGATCCGGGCGGCTCCCGCCTCGCGCGCGAGCTGGATGCAGGCCGTGCCCACGCCGCTCGCCGCGGCATGGATGAGCACCGACTGCCCTGGGGCCAGCTCCCCCAGCTCGAAAAGCGTCGTGTCGGCCGTGTAGAAGACCTCCGGGACCGCGGCGGCGTCGACCCACGACCAGCCCTCGGGGACCGGGACCGCCATGCCGGCGTCCAGCAGGCAGTGCTCGGCATAGCCGCCGCTCCCCACGATGCCGAGGACTCCCTGCCCCCGCCGGAACCCTTCCACGCCATCTCCCCAGGACTCGACCTCTCCTGCGATCTCGACGCCGAGGATGGACGACTCCCCCGGGGGCGGCGCATATTCACCGGCGCGATGCAGCAGGTCGGCCCGGTTGAGGGCCGACGCCCGCACCCGCACCAGGAGCTGTCCCGGCCCGGGCTCGGGCCGCGGAATCGTGGAGATCTTCAGGACCTCGGGGCCGCCTGGGCGGTCGCAGATCACCGCTCTCGTCATCTGTTCTCTCGTCACCTGGTCAATAATTGGCATCGTCCTCCAGCCCATGCTCCCGCGTCGGGAGAAGAAAAGACCGCCGGAACGTCAGGAAGACGGTGCCGTCCGCCTTGACTCCCCGAGTGTCGCAGGTCACCACCCCCTGGTGCGGCCGCGATTGCGAGAGCCGCTTCTCCACGTACTCGCTCTCGGCGTAGAGCGTGTCGCCGACGAACACCGGCGCCAGCAGGCGAATGTTGTCCCAGCCGAGGTTGGCCAGGCCCTTCGCGCTGGTGCTCTGCACGCTCATGCCCGCGACGATCGAGAGAGTGACGAGGGAAGAGACCAAAGGCTTTTTCCACTCCGTCTTCTCGCAGTAGGCCGCGTCGATGTGCAGCGGATGGAAGTTCAGGGACAGCAGCGATTGCCAGAGGTTGTCGGCCTCCGTGATCGTGCGGCCCGGCCGGTGCTCGACGATGGCGCCGATCACCACGTCCTCGAAGAACAGGCCGCGCGACTCGCGCCAGCGGCCCTCCCCTACCTTCTTGTAGGCCGGAATCCGGTCCATGCGTCTCCCTTCGCTCAGGCCCGGACCAGCCGCAGCCGCCGCTGCGCGGCCTCGATCCGCTCGCTCCGGGCCAGCAGACGGCGCGCGGCCAGCAACATCGGCGGACCGATCATCTGACCCTCGAGGACCGCGATCTGGCCGGCGCTCTTCTCGACCGCGGCAACCACGCGGCGGGCGCGGTCCACCGACTCCGGCTCCGGAGCATACACCTCGTTGATGATCGGGATCTGCCGCGGGTGGACGGCCACGCGGCCGAGGAACCCGAGCGCCCGGGACTTCTCGGTTTCGGCGCGCAGCCCCCCCTCGTTGCCGATCTCGAAGTAGGGCGAGTCCATGGCCGGGATGCCGGCCCGCGAGGCCGCCACCAGGATGCGCGAGCGCGCATAGAACAGGTGCTCCCAGTCCATCGTGATTCCGAGCTCGGTCGAGAAGTCGGCGCCGCCGAAGACCAGCGCCCGGACCCGCGGCGACGCCGCGGCGATCTCTTCGACCGCGTAGAGCCCCGCGGCGGTCTCGATGAGCACCAGGAAAAAGGTGGAGGCCAACCGCTCGCCCAGGATCTCCTCAAGGATGAGGATCTCCTGAGCCGAGCCCACCTTCGGCAGGAAGAGCGCGTCCGGACAGGCGCCGCTTTCGAGCAGGGCAAGGACGTCGCGGAGACCATCGGGAGTCCGCAGGCTGTTGATGCGCACGGCCCGGACCACGCCGTCCGAGGCCCGGTTCGTGAGGAAGGGGAGTGCGAGGCGGCGCGCCTCCTCCTTGGACACCATCGGAACCGAGTCCTCGAAATCGATCGTGGCAATGTCCGCACCGACCTCCCAGGCCCGCTCATACCGCTGCACGTGCAGGGCGCACGTCATCAACATGCTCCGGCAGAGAAGCTGCTCCGGCGGCGTGACCCCTTTCATACGGCGACCGCTGCCCGGTGTTGGCCGACCAGCTCCTCCACAACGTCGCAGAATCGCGCAACATCCTCGGGACTGTTATCGGCTCGAATCATCACCCGCAACCCAGCCTTGCCCCTCTCCACGATGGGGAAGAAGACGGGCGAGGTGTAGAAGCCGCGGCGGAAGATCTCCCCGGAGACCTCCGACGCCTTCTCCTCATCTCCGACGACGACCAGACGGATGGTGAAGGGATCGCCGCTGTTCTCGGTCGGAATCCGGCTGTCGAACAGCTCCAGGTTCCGCAGCATCCTGTTCTGGAGCTTCCGGAGCTCCGGCGACTGATGGATGCGGACCGACGCCAGGTCGGCGCCCATCGCCGCGGTGCTCAGCTTCTGCGACCAGGCGAGCGGCCCACCCCAACGGATCACCATGTCCTCGTGCTGGCGCGAGCCCAGCATGATCACCGCCCCGCTCCCGCCGTACCCCTTGCACAGGGAGACCACGATCACGGTCAGCGGGTTGAGCTCCTCGGGCATCACCGAGCGCACGTACCCTTCGCCGCTCTCGCCATAGATCGACAGCGAATGCGAGTCATCAAAATAAAGGAACAGTCCATAGCGGTCCTGCAGCTCCATCAGCTCCCGCACCGGAGCCGACCCGCCGAGCGAGTACACGCCGTCGGCAACGTAGGCCACCCGCGGGTACTTCTTGCAGGCGTCCTCGATAAAGTTGACGTCGTTGTGCGGGGAGGTGAGCACCACCGTCTCGTCGCCGCAGATCGGTTTGATCAGGTTCATCGAGAAGTGGCAGAACTTGTCAAAGATCATGACCGGAGGCTTGCCATCCGGTGAAAGATGGCCGGATGCGATGAGCGGCAGCACCCCGGACGTGGCCGCCCCCGCGGTCGCCGCGCCGATGCAGCGCGCCCGCCACAGCTTCTCCCATTCCGCCTCGAGCTCGTCGAGCATCGTGAGGCGCATGCGGACGCGCGAGATCGGCACGTCGAGCACCCGCTCGCTGCGCAGGGCGTCGATGGCTCCGTCCAGAACCGCCGGATGTCCATGCAGACCCAGGTAGGAACAGGACGAGAGGTTGATGAATTCGAAGCCATCCTTCAGGGCGAGGCGGTCGTTCTCCGCCACTCGGATCGACAGATCGATCAGATGATGCTCACGGGCCTTGTCCCAGGCTGGATCGCCCAGGCCGATGGCCTTCTGGTTGTTCCGGAAACGGTGAAGCGGGTATTCCATCAAATCCTCCTTCAAATCAGACACATGGCAGCACTCTCACTCTTATAGTGCCGCGAGCCACCCGGAAGGACACAAAGTCAAGGTAAAAAGGCCGAACGCCCAGGACAGGCGCAGATGCTGGGCCGTCACCGCGATGGCCAGTGACGGCTTCTCCTAAGGCGGAGGAAGCCCCAGGAGCCGGGCGCGCTCCCGAGGCTGCGGATTCGTCCAACCCTGCTCAGCGACCGCTGGCGGCGAACGCCATCTCCACGGCCGGTGCCTCGGCCGTGCCGCGGGTGCGAGCCGCATGCCGCAACGTCATGAGAGGCCGCGCGATGCTCTGGAGTGCGATCCCCTGCTCCAGGGCGAGCAAAACGCCTGCGGCTTCGGCATAGCTGCCGACCTCGATCACGTTCTCGAGCCCCAGCTCCTGGCGGGTCACGGACAGAATGGTCTCGTTGTCCCGGACCGCGATCGTGGGGATCCCATACCGGGCCGCGAAAAGCGTCGGGATGCCGCCGAGGCAGCTCGCCGGAGCGACCACCGCCACCACGTTATTGAGATTGATGACGTCGCGGACCCGGGTCCCAGGACGCGGCGCGATGTGAGGAGCCCTGGCCAACCCCATCAGGACGCACGCGAGGCCGCTCAGGGACGTGAACTCCCCAGCTCCCCGCGCGTCCACGATCGGCGACTCCAGCGCGAGATCCTTGATGTTCTGCAAAGGAGCATGCGCCGCCGGTACGCGGTACCGGTTGACGATGAAATGCGAGATGATCGCCTCGACGCCGCCGACCGGGTTCGGCGCCTGCCCGGCGAAGTGCAGGGCGTAGTCGTCGAAAGGCAGATCCTGGACGTTCGTGGTGACCGCGATCGCGTGCACTCCCCGCGCCAGGAGCGACTCGCAGGCCTGGGACAGCACCTCCGGATGATCCACGGTTCCGACGAAGGCGCCGGACTCGTTCTTCACGCAGCGCGAGCCGATCGGACGGTCCGTGACCACGCAATGCTGGATGTCCACTCCATGGACTGCGCGCACGGCGTTGACGACGTTGAAAGCGAGATCGAGGCGCGCATCGCTCGACTTTTCAATGATTACTCCAATGGAGTTGGAGTGCGGAACGTACAGATCGATCTTTCCGCGGCAGAGGAGATCGATGCAATATCCTTCCGTATACAGGACATTGTCGCTGATCTGCGCGAAATCAGACGCGTTCACTGCATTGGGATTGGTGACCAGGTAGTCGACGGTCGAAGACAGCAAGCGGGTCACGGGAGCGGCGTCGCCCGCATAACCGCCGATGCTACAGCCGATACCGGTCGGGATAATGCTGATCGCGACCGATCTGCCCGGATGGAACCGGTCCTCCACGCTGTCGCGGAATTCCCCGATTTTTTCGCTGTCCACCGTCGCTTCGACAACAACTTCCTCCGGGGTGATCTGCCCGACGTACCAGCGCAGAGCCCGGCCCTGCGTCGCTTCCTCAGCAACTTCCGGAATGCCATGCGGCAGCGTCACCTTCGACCTGTCGAATCTAAGCTGTCTGTTTTCTATCATTTCATCGCTCCCCGTAGTAGGCGAATATAGAGATGACAGGATACACGGGTCCCGCCCGAAGTTCCAGCGCCCGGCGCGCCAAAGCAGACGCGCCCGGCACTGCCGTGCCGGGCGGTTCAAAACTAAAGACGAAACCTTGGGAGGAAAACCCTCAGGCGCTCAGCGGCTCTGTGCGTCTCTCACGACCAGGATCTCTTCGGCCATGAGCTGGCCGCTGATGTTCCGGGCGTCGATCTCCACCTCGTCCCCGCGCTCCAGATTTTCGGGCTGATAGCGGCGCCCCTGGAACTCGACAACAGTCTGGGCGTCATAGTGGACCAGGACCACGCCGCTCCGCGCGGTGGATCCGGAAGATCCGGTCGACCCGGCGGAGAAGCCCTGCGACTGCGCATACGTGTCCACCTCCACGGTGCGGTTGCGCGTATCGACGTAGCGCACGGTGCCGCGGAGATTCCTGGCGGAGTCGTTGTACCCGCCGTTGCTGTTGTATCCGCCATTGTCGTATCCGCCGGTGTCCGTGCCACTGGTCACGTCATAGAGCACCTGGATCTCGTTGGCGAGCAGGCGGTCGTTCGACAGGGTCGATCCCGACGCGATCTCGGCCACGATGCGGTCGCCCCGCTCCAGATCCTCCGGCCGGAAGGTCTTGCCCTGGAACTCGACCGTCGTGCGGTCGTCGTAGGAAAGGACGACCTCGTCATTTCCGTTCCCATTTCTCAGATTGTTGTTGTACCCGTCTTCGCGGTCCACGACAATGATCCGCTCGCGGGTATCCACGCGCTCGATCGTGCCTCGCACGTTGTCGACGCGCTGCTCGTAGGGATCGTAGGTGCTGTTCCGGTCATTGCGATCGTCGCTGCTGCTGCCACCACCCAGAATGCCCGTCGAGCCGCATCCGGTGAGGAGAATCACGGCGATGAGCGATGCCCATATGCTTGCTGGTCGAGCTATGTTCTTCATGGTCGGTACCTCCTTGGTCCAAGCCCTCCCCGATAGGAGGTTGTTGCAGGACTCGTGCCGGAGGCACTCAGCAGGACCCGTGCCGAAGGCTTCACGGAGAGGGCTTTTCCGGCAGCCGTCCGATGCGCTCGCAGGCCCCCTGGTGGCCGCCCTCGCAGGCACGCAGGAAGAGCTCTTCGGCCCGTTTCCCGTCCTGCGGGACGCCATCGCCGGCGGCGAGCAGGTCGGCGAGGTTCGCGCACCCCAAGGCGTTGCCGCCATCGCAGCCTGTCTCGAACAACCCGGCCGCTCGGGCCTTGTCCGGCGCGACCCCTATGCCGTCGCGATAGACGACTCCGAGATTGAAGCAGCCCATCGGGTCCCTGGGCTCGCAGCGCGTCCCGGTGCAGGCGCGGGTGTAGAAGGAAAGAGCCCTCGGTACGTCCATCGGAGTGCCCAGGCCGCGCTCATATTGAAAGCCCAGATTCGTGCAGGCGAGGGAGCTCCCCATCTCGCAGCCGCGGGTGTAGGCCGCCAGAGCCAGAGTCTGGTTCTCGGGCGTGCCGCGCGCGTCGCCGAAATGCACGCCGAGGTTGTAGCAGCCGGCCGCATCGCCCTCGTCGCAGGCTTTCCGGTAGAAGGCGACCGCGCGCGCATCATCCTGAGGCACGCCCCGGCCCGTGGCGTACACGTAGGCGAGGTGAGCACAGCCGGCGGCGCTGCCATCGTCGCACGCCTGGCGGAACAGCTCCCGCGCCCGCGCCTCGCCCGCGGTAGCGCCGTACCCGCGGAGGATCAGGATGCCCAGGTCGGCGCAGGCGTCCGCGCTCCCGCCCTGGCAGGCTTTTTCGAAAATCTCAACAGCGCGGTGCGGATCCGGCGTCACCTTCCCCCCTTGGAGATACAGACGTCCCAGCTGATGGCAACTCGAAACCCGGCCCTTGTCGCAGGCCGCGCCATACAGATCGAGAGCATTGGCGAGTTGGAGAGAACGGACGCTGATCGCCTTTCCAAGCATGGTCACGACCTTCACCGTCTGCCCGGAAGCCCGGTCGCGCAGCGCGAGGTCGAGCTCGCACGGGGCGTTGACCGGTGTGCCGTCGAGGGCCTCGATCAGATCACCTGGCTGGAGACCGGCACGGGCCGCCGGGCCTTCCTCATCCAGCGTCTGGACGATCACTCCCAAGCCGTCCTCGGTGGCCCGCACATCCACCCCCAGGGCCGCCGGGCCGGGCGGCTGCGCGGCGTCCGAGCAGCCGAGGAGAAGCAAGAGACCGGCCACGCAAAACTCGGATCGATTCATAGATCCTCACTCCTCCGCCTCGCGCCAGAGTATATCCACGCGGCCGATTGAACCGCTTCCGGCCCCGCGGGGACATACGAGAACAGAGCCCGCCGAAGACCGGACTCTCCCCCGCAGTCCCTCCTCTGTAACGGGAGGCGCCCACTTGGCGCCTCCCCTTTTTTCTCTCTGCCCGTCTTCAGCGGCCGCGAGCGGGATGGAGGCGCGGCCAGAGGAGCGCAGTCCCTGCGAGATACAGCAGACCGATCGTGAGAGAGACCGTGGAAAAGACCAGCTGACGAGGCATCACGGTGGCAGAGCCGCGCGCGAATTGGACGAGCTCGGGAATCAGCGCCAGTCCGCGGAGGGTGTAGATCGCGGCGATGGCGACGAGACCCGTCCGCAGCAGAGGCGGCCGGCGCAGCCGTCCGGCCCCCGCGAAGGCATAGAGAGCGAACACCGCGAAGATCGTGGCCAGGGCCAGGGTCAGGACGGCCGGCATCGCCGAGCCAGCCTCTGCCTGGCGCGCCATGTCCTCACCCGCCCCGAAGTAACGGTAGGCGGCGGCTCCGAAAAAAATGATGACGACATGGAGCGCAGCCACGCTGGCGCTGAGCCAACCTGCGGACGTCAGTGCGTATTCTCGAGCTATCAGAGGAGCCATGCGGGTCCATACTACACAAAACCCAGACCCCCAACGCCTGATCGCGACCCGCGCTATACTCACGGCAAATGCGAAAATCTGCCCTCCGTGCAGGTTGCGTTCTCCTTCTCGCCGCTTTTCCAATCTCGGTGGCGACCGCCGCCGAAGACCCCAAAGCTGAAACGGTTGCGGCGGCCGCCTTTGCGCAAGGCCAGGAGCATCTCGCCCGCCGAACCTCCGACGACCTGCGGGCGGCGCTCCGCGATTTCGAGCGAGCCATCGCCGCCGACGCCACGTTCGCACCCGCCTTCGCGGGCCTGGCGGAAACGCAGGCCCTGCTCTACGACTACCCCAAGGCCCGGGAAGCGGCGCAGCGGGCGCTTGCTCTCGACGAGCGCCTCGCTGCCGCACACGCGGTCCTTGGCTTCGTCCGCCTGCACAGCGACTGGGATTGGGCCGGCGCCGAAACCGAGCTGCGGCGCGCCCTGGAGCTCGAGCCCCAGCGCACCACCTCGCACCTCTGGTACGCGATCCTCCTCGAAGCGACCGGCCGCTCGAACGAGGCCTTGACCGAGGCGCGGCGCGCCGTCGAGCTCGCGCCCAAGGATGCTCCCGTACGCGCCGGGCTCGGCTACCGCCTCTACTGGGCGCGCCGCTACGACGAAGCCGTCGCCGAGTTGACCGCCGCCCTGGAGCTCGATCCGAAGCTCGACACAGCCCACTACTTCATCGGCCGAGCCCGCGTGCAGCAAGGCCGCTACGACGAAGCCCGGGAGGCCTTCGCCCGCGCCCGCAAGCTCGCCCCCCAGGACGCCAATCTCCAGTCCGCCGAGGCCTACCTCAACGCCCTGGCCGGCCAGCGGAAGCAAGCCGAGAAAACCCTCGCCGACATCGAGCGCCTCGCCCTCCGCGGCCTCCCCTTCAACTCCCAGGTCGCCGGCCTCCGCGCGGCGCTGGGGGAGAAAGAAGCCGCTCTGGGCTGGTTGGAGCTCGCGCACTCGCATCACGAGGGGGCGCTGGTGTGGCTGAAGATCGATCCCCGGTTTGATTCTCTGCGCGGCGAGCCGCGGTTTCAGGAGATTTTGCAGCGGATGGGGTTGGGGGGTGAAGGAGTGGGAAAAACCCGCTGAGTCGGGGCATCCAGGGGAAAGGCCCCAGAGGGGCCAGAGCGTGGAGCCCGGGGGCAGAGCGCGAAGCGCGGCGACCCCGGGTCAAGAAGGCAAACAATATTCCAAGCCCCAGCGGCAGCAGGCTGGCAGGGCAAGGTTTCTGCCGCCCCTAACGGGGCTCCGGGAGAAATGGGGATTTCCTCACCCGGGGTCGCCGCGCCTCTGGCGCGTTGACCCCGGGCTTCTATATTCTAGAGCCTCTCCGAGGCTCGTCTTTCGCAACAATGAGGTTGAAGCGATCTTGGATACTTCGTGGAGGTTTGTGGCCGCTTTTCCGGCGGATCTGCGTCTATCTAGTCGGCAGTAAGTTAGAGCAAAGGGCCGGCGCCTGTTCATAACGAACAGAATCCAACACTGAAGGAGAATTCGATGAACCACACGATCATTGTGAGAGTTCAGGCCGATGGAATACAAATCGATCACAACTCTTTGCTGGCTTCTCCTGGGGATTCCGTAACCTGGCTCATCGAGCCTCCGGAACAACGAGGAAGGGAGTTGCAGGTACGATTCGACAATGTCCAAAGACTGGACGCCGGCGTGCCCATAGGTATGCCCGTAAATTGTAACCCTCAAGGTCCCTTCAGGAATCTGTCGCTCGGCGCAGGTTTGATCGGCGGCACAATCCACTCTAACCCTTACGGTGGAGACCACACAAATCCACGACGCTTCCTCTACAGGCTCTTCGAACGTGGTGCCCCGCTCAGATTCTTGGGCCCGGCGTCGGAGGAAAACACCCGTGGCATTGACACCCCCATGACGCCGCCGCCTGCTAGTTAGTTCAGCGTAGGACAGCGCTAGTGAGGAGGGCCTGGAAATCCGGGTCCTCCTTGAAGAAACGAAACTCGGAGATCATGAACCACTCCTGCCGTAATCCCTTCTTGAGAGTCAATTCCATGTAGTAGAGAGTTGAAAGACGCTCTCCTAGGAGCCCATAAAGATAGGATGCGTAATAGAGAACCTGAACGTCCTCCGGCCTTTTCTTGAGCACCTCGTCGGCGAGGCGCGCAGCAGCATCCCGCCGACCCAGATGCGCAAGGCAAAGGGCATGTAACATGCGGGTTTGCGCGTCCGGCGGAGTTGACGAGCCCGCCAGTTCTTTTTCTAGGGTACGATAGAGGTTGCGTGCTTCGGCCAGATTTCCTTGGGCACTGAGAGCGTCGGCTAGATTGAAACGGGTCAGGATATGAGCAGACTCCAGGGCTAGAGCCTGCCGGTAGGCCGCCACCGCCCTGGAATAATCGCCGAGAAGAAAATAGACGAAGCCGAGGTTCGAGTAATAAGGGCGCGCCGGACTCGCACGGATCAGCTCTTCGTAGAGAGCCGCGGCGCGGTTTAGGTCCCCGAAGCAGGCCTCCAGCGCCGCAAGGTGGTCCCGGACGTACTGATTGTCGGGTTGCTCTTCCAGCAGCTTCCCAAGGTGGCTGCGGGCGCTATCGCTCGCGCCTAAGCGAAACTCCAGCCTCGCCAGTTCGAGGACATTGAGCCAATTGAGTCGCCGCTGAGCAACCTCCTTCCGCAATTCGAGCGCAGCTTCCAACTCTCCTGTTGCTGCAAACAGATCGGCCTTTGCGCTCAGCACGCGGGCGTCACCGGGAGCCAGATTTTCAAGCCGCTTCAATGTCTCTCGCGCCGCATCGAGCTGGTTCCCTTGTACCTCAACCTGAAGGCGGGTGATCATAGGCCGCGGATCGCGGGGAGCGAGCTTTTCAGCCTGCGCTGCGTAGTTGAGCGCGCGATCGAGAGCTCCCTGCAGCCGAGCGACTTCAGCGGCCAATCGAAAGGCGCCGACGAGCCCGGGCGATTTCCTCAGGAGAGCGTCCAACTGATCAAGCTCGGCGACTCCGAGGCGCTCGCCTCCATCGACCCGACGCTCCAGCTGAACGTATGCGGAATAGTCCTGGGCCCTCACGTGGGCCATTGCCGATTCTGTCCGAGTTTTGTGGTCGGGGAAGATCTGTTGCAAGTGGACCTGGACTCCCCGGGCAAGCTCGAAGGCGTTCTCTATTCCCGTCTGGACTTCGAAGGGATTAATGGTCGCCAGAACCACTCCTTCGGGCTCTTTGAGGAGTCGGATTCTTATCTGACACCAATTTCCCCGACAGTCGAGGAGAGGCAGCACAGCCTCGTCTGCATCGGCGGCGCGCAGCCTCTCGGCGTCGGAGCCGCTTTCCTCGTTTCTCTCAGGTGGATCGAGGACCTGCAAGCCCTCGAGAGAAACAAGAGTTGAGAGGGACGCTTCCACCACCTCTGAAGCGACGAATTCGATCTCTGGGTTGTTGTTTCCAACCGACTTCACAACCGGGCGGAGGACCGCTATCCGCCGTAGGGGCTCCGCCGCAGAGTTCCAGGGCGGCCAGTTGCGGGCAAGGAAGAAGAGCACAACCGTAGCCAGCAATACGGCGGCTGCGACGCCCAGCCGGAACGCCTTAAATCGGCGTCCGCGGTGGAGCGCCGGTGACGCCGCCGACATCCGATCCGATTCGAGATCGGCCAACAGCTCCGCGGCACTCGCATACCGCTCGACCGGGTCCTTGGCCAGCGCCCGCTCTACCGCCCGTGCCAACTCTGCCGGCACATCCGGTCGTACCCGCTCGAGCGGCTTGGGTCTCTGAGTCAGGATCGCAGCAATCATTGCCTCCATGCTGTCGCCACCAAAAGGCCGCCGGCCGGCGAGCATCTCGTACAGCATTACTCCCAATGACCAGATGTCCGTTCGGCCATCCACCCGCTCACCGCGGGCCTGCTCAGGTGACATGTAGGCCGGTGTCCCCCAACTAGCGCCGGTTCTGGTCTGAGAAGCCCCATCGCCCTCCAGCCGTGCGATGCCGAAGTCGAGGATCTTCGCCTCGCCATCCCGCGTCAGGAACACGTTCGCCGGCTTGATGTCTCGATGAACAATCCCTGCCTCATGAACACGCGCCAAGCCTCTGGCCACCTGGATCGCAATCTCACGGGCGTCGTCAAGCGGCAGCGGCCCGCGCAGGATTCGTTCCCGCAGCGTCTCCCCCTCGTACAAGGGTAGGACAATGTAAAGCCGATCCTCGCTTTCTCCCACGGAATGGACGGTGCAGAGGTTGGGATGCACGACCTTCCCCGCGGCTTTCGCCTCTCGGAGGAATCGTTCTTTCGCCCGGCAGTTGCGGCTGTACTCAGGCGGCAGGAGCTTCACGGCCACCCGGCGATCGAGCTGCGTATCCTCCGCTTCGTAGACCGTTCCCATTCCGCCACCGCCAATCTCGCTGAGGAGGCGGTACGGCCCCATCTGCTGGCCGGTAAGATCGGACTCGATCTCCTCCACCGCGTCGGCCAGCAGATCCGCGTCGTACTCGCCTGCCGGTGTGACAAGGAAGCCTCCGGCCCCCGCGTCCGCCGCCAGGAGGGCCTCCACTTCAGCTCGGAGGCTTGGATCGTCGGCGCAGACCTCGTCGAGGAGGAGGCTCCGCTGGTCGGAAGGAAGGTCCAGCGCTTGGTCGAGAATGGTCTCGATCTGCCGCCAGCGGTCAGCCGTCAGCAGGCTCGGCGTCATCCCGTGGCCTTACCGCCGAGGGCCTGGAAGAGAAAAGCCCGGGCCTTGCGCCAGTCGCGCCGCACCGTCCGCTCCGAGGTCCCCATCACCTCCGCGGCCTCTTCCTCGGTCAAACCGGCGAAGAAACGCAACTCCACGAGCTGGCTCAGCCTCTCGTTGAGCTCCGCGAGCCCTGTAAGGGCGCGGTCGATGGCGAGGATCTCCACGGCGCGCGCTTCTGCATCCGGCTCCCCTCCGCCCAGGCGCAGCTCGTCGAGAGGAATGCGGACGTCCTCGCCACCGCGCTTCTTGGCTATGCGCCGGCGGGCGGAGTCCACCAAGATGTGGCGCATTGCGATGGACGCCACCGAGAAGAAATGAGAATGGTCCTGCCAGGGAAGGCCGTTCTGGTCCACCAGCTTCAGGTAGACCTCATGGACCAGCGCAGTCGTGGTGAGGGTCTGTCCGGGCCGCCGGCCTCGGAGCTGCCGGCGCGCCATGACGCGCAGCTCGTCATAGACCAGAGCCATCAGACGGGACGCAGCGTCGCTGTCCCCCTGGCGCGCCGCAACGAGGAGGCCGGTGATCTCGCCTGTCGATGTCGAGCCGAGCGTCTGCCGGTCCATGGACTCTCCCAGAGTTTTCGAGGACTCTGGGGAGAATACCTGCGGCCCGGCTGGAATTCAAGCCGGGCAGCGGCAGCGCATGGGGCCGGCGGCATGGGCTGTCTAGAAGGTGAACGAGGTCATCAGAACCCAGCCGAACTGCCCTTCCTTCTTGAATCGCACCTCCGACTCGCCAGGTGGAAGTGCCCTGCCTTCCTTCACGCCGTGTCCGAGCACTTGGACGCTGGGATCGAACGATACGCCGACACCGACGTTCACGCTATTCGCTGCGTTCGGGTCCTTCCGGATTCCCCACATGAGTCCCACGGCCAAGGCGTTGATCACATCCTTCTCACTACCCTGTAGCGCGACGAAAGGCCCGACTCCCCAGAGTGGGACCTTGTAATTCTTCATGTCCGGCGGGCTTGCAACTATCCCTGCGGCGTTCGTCATCTGATACTTCGCCTTTTCCTGCTGGTAATCCCTCCACTTCTTCACCTTTCCGTTGCCTCTGTCGCCTCCGCCACCCCAGAGAAATGCGTGCATTTCCAGAAACATCTGCGGGCGCATGTCTCCCTCCTCGTCGACTCGAACGAGCTTTTCGTCGCCCGTGAGAGAGGCTTTCTCGACGGCGGTGCCACCTCCAATGCCACCCATCACGCCAATTCCGAGACCCCACTTCAGCCCCAGGAAATCCTTGGTCGCCGCCTCGATTTCAGTGGCCTGTTCCACCTCCAACGGGGTCTGCGCCCGCGCCACCCCGTAGCCGCCGATCAGCATCATCAGGGCGAGTGTCACGATCCTTTTCATGAGCAATCCCTCCTTGTCTACCCCTGAAGACGCAAAGGCCCAATGAAAGCGGCCACCTTTTCGACAAGCTCGTCGCCCCCTCTCGACGAAAACGTCGAAACCCGTCCCACCCAGGCTCCCCGAAATCGCCTTCAGATCCCGCAACTCCTTTCCTTTCCAGCCCTTCCGCCCATCTCTCGCCTGTGGCACCACCCTTGCTCATAGCGAAAATCAGATGCATCACAGGTCCAAGGCCCGGGCCGGACAGCGGACAAACCTCACGGCTTGGAAAGGAGCACAGACATGTTGCGGATGGAGAGAGCGAAAGGAACGATTCCGGTTCTGGCCACGTTTGCGATGTTGGCGCTGTCGATGCTGAGCGGCGCGCCGGCTGCCTTGGCGCATCAGTGCGTCGGAGTGGAGATCCTGCGGGCTCCGGAGGCGGCGTCTCCCGGGGACTTGATCGTCACCGAGTCGAGCGCCACCAACTGTGGCGATCCGGCGCGTGGCTTCAATCTGTCCTGGGTGCTGGTCAACGAGAGCAACGACCAGCGCGTCCTGCTGAAGAAGACGGTCGGCAAGATCGAGCCGGGACGGACGATCTCCGGGTTCAACCGGCTGCTGTTGCCGACCCGGCTGCGGCCGGGCATCTACCATCTCGTGTACATCGGCGAGGCGCCGAGCGGCTTCACGGCCGAGGATGCGGTGCGAATCGTGATCCGGCGGCGGGGGCGCTGAGCCCCACCCCCGCTTCCCCTGTCTTCGCTGTGCACCCCTCTCCCGCTCCGCGGGGGAGGGGCCGGGGGTGGGGGCCCCTGGTGCTACCATACGAATTGCGTCTATAAGCCATGCGCCTCTTCCGTCCATGGATCCTCATCCTGGCGGCTCTCCTCCTCCCCGCCGCGCTCTCGGTGTGGGCGTTTGCCGAGGTGCGAGGACAGCAGCGGGAGGTCGAGAAGGCGTTGCGTGCTGAGGCGGCCTTGCTCGCGCATACGCTCGGCCCGGCGCTGGCTTCCGCCTCCGCTTCGTCCCGCGAGCTCGACGAGCTCCTCGCCTGGAAGCTTCTGGACAACGCCCGCCTGCTGGCCCGCCTCGAAACCACCGCGCCTCTGAGCGACAGCGAGCTGTCCGACCTGCGCGAGGCGAACGGGCTCGACGCGGTCCTCCGGCTGGGGGCGGATGGCGCCGTGCTGCGCAGCGGCGGCGTGGAGCTGGACGAGGCGGCTCTCCGGGAGCGGCTCGCGCCTCTTTTCCGCGGCGAGGCCGAGGAGCTGCTCCTCGCGCCCGGTCCGGGCCAGGAACAGCGCTTCCTCACGGCGGCAGTGGCCGCACCGGACGGCGGCGCTCTCCTGACGCTCGCGGACCCCGCGCGCGCCTATGCCTTCACGCGGCAGATTGGCGTCTCCAACCTGCTGCGCACCCTGGTCGACACCCAGGCGGTCCTTTATCTCGTGTACGAAGAGCGTCCCGGCGGGGAGCGCGTCGAGGCGAGTTGGGATGGCGAACCGGTGCCGCCGCGGCTGCCGGCTTCGACCGCGGAGCTGCGCGGCCGGCCCGTTTTCGAGGTGGCGATGCCGGTGACGGCGCCCGCGGGCCGGCAGGCTTCACTGCGGGTGGGACTGCATGGCGAGCCGCTGCAACGGGCCACCGCCGCGGCTCTGCACCGCATCGCGCTCGTTGCGGTCGTCTTCGCCGCCTTCGGCCTGGCGAGCGCCGGGTTCACGGTGGTGCAGCGCGCCCGTGCCCGCGAGCGCGAGCAGGCCCGCCGCCGGCTGGCCGATCTGGAGGAGAGTCATCGCCGGGGCGAGCGCCTGGCCGCCGCCGGAGCCCTCGCCGCTGGTCTGGCGCACGAGGTGCGCAATCCCCTGAACGGCATCGGGATGGCGGCCCAGCGCATCGGGCGTTTCGCCGGTTCCGAAGGGGAGCGGGGCGACAAGACGCGCGAGCTCGCGGCGCTCATCCGCCAGGATGTGGCCCGCCTGGAGGAGACTTTGAAAGGGTTTCTGGACTTGGCGCGCCCCGCGGCCGGTCCGCACGGTCCGCTTGATCTGGCCGAGCTGTCGCGCGACTCGCTCGGGCTGCTCGAGTTGGAGGCTGCGGCCCACGGAGCCCAGATCGAGCTGCGCGCCGAGCCGGCTTCGGTGCTCGGCGATGCCGAGGCGCTGCGCGGCGCCGTGAGCAATCTGCTGCGCAATGCCATCCAGGCCAGCCCGGCCGGCGGACGGATCGAGGTCACCGTGGCGGCCCGCCGTGGCGCGGACGGCGGCAGGACGGCCCGCGTCATCGTGCGCGACCATGGCCCGGGGATCGATCCCGATCTTCTGGCGCGCGTCTTCGATCCATTCGTCACCACGCGCGCCCGCGGCACCGGCCTGGGGCTCGCCATGGTGCGCCGGGTCGCCACCGAGCACGGCGGCCGGAGCTGGCTGCGCAATCACCCGGAAGGCGGTGTCGAGGCGGGGATCGAGATCCCGGCGCACGCAGAGCTCCAGAGGACCGTGGCGTGAAGCTCGACGCCCGCATCCTGGTGGTCGACGACGAGCCGGCGCAGCGCGGCCTGCTTGCCGGCTTTCTGCGCGATCTCGACGCCGAGGTGCTGGAGGCGGGGAACGGGCGCGAGGCGCTCGACCTCGTGCGGCGGACCCTGCCGGACGTGGTGTTGACCGACGTGCGCATGCCGGAGATGGGCGGGGGCGAGTTGCTGCGCGCCGTCAAGCACGGCAATCCCGAGGTCGAGGTGGTGATCGTCACCGCCTACGCCACGGTGCCCGACGCCGTGGCCTCTCTCAAGGACGGAGCGGCCGACTACCTGCTCAAACCTCTCGACCTCGACGAGGTGGAGCACGCCGTGCGGCGGGCCGTGGAGCGGCGCCACCTGAAGCGGGAGAACCGCGAGCTCCGGCGGCGCCTCGGCGAGCTCGAATCGCTGCCGGGAATCGTGACGGCCGGCGGGGTCATGGCGGAGGTCCTATCGACCGTCGCCCGGGTGGCCGCGGCCTCCGTGCCGGTGCTGATCCTGGGCGAGAGCGGCACGGGCAAGGAGCTGGTGGCGCGCGCGATCCATGCGGCGAGCCAGCGCGCGGCCGGTCCCTTCGTGGCGGTCAACGGCGCCTCGCTCTCCCCCACTCTCCTCGAAAGCGAGCTGTTCGGCCACGAGAAGGGAGCCTTCACCGGTGCCGAGCGGGCGCGCAAGGGACGCTTCGAGCTGGCCTCGGGCGGCACGTTCTTCCTCGACGAGGTGGGCGACCTGCCGCCGGAGGTTCAGGTCAAGCTGCTGCGCGTGCTGCAGGAAGGGACGATCGAGCGGGTGGGCTCGGCCGAGCCGATTCCGGTCGACGTGCGGGTCGTCGCGGCGACCCACCGCGACCTGCCTGCCGAAGTGGCGGCCCGGCGGTTCCGCGAGGATCTCTACTACCGCCTGGCCGTCGTCGTGCTCGAAATCCCGCCTCTGCGGCGACGGCGGGCCGACATCCCGCTGCTCGTCGAGCACTTTCTGGTCAAGCACGCCGCCCCCGGCCCTCCCCGGCAGCTCTCGCGAGAAGCCATGGACCTGCTGATCGCCTACGACTACCCGGGCAACGTGCGCCAGCTCGAAAACGTCGTGCAGCGCAGCCTGGTGCTGGCGCGCGGGGAGCAGATCACCACCGCCGACCTGCCGGCCGCAGTCCAGGGAAACGGACGGAGCGCCGATCCGGGCGAGGACGCGCCCCTGCCCCTGCGCGTCGAGAGCCTGGAGCGGGAAGCCATCGAGAAAGCACTCGCCCGCGAAGGAGGGCACCAGACCCATGCCGCCGCGCGGCTGGGCATCTCGGAGCGGAAGCTGCGCTACACGATGCGGAAGCTCGGGCTGCGCTGCGCCCGGGAGGAGGATGGAGATGGAGCGTAAGGTTGTGACCACGCAAGAAGAAGGCCCTCACCCCCGGCCCCTCTCCCGCAAGCGGGAGAGGGGTGAAAAGCCCCCCACCCCTCCAGGAGAGGATTGCCTGGTCTTGGTTTTTGCTGTTCTCCCCTCTCCCGCTCGCGGGAGAGGGGCCGGGGGTGAGGGCTCTGTGGGACGAGTGGCGGCCATCACCCTCCTCCTGCTAGGAATCTTCATCCCCCCCGCGCAAGCCGCCGACCTCCTCCTCGACGTCACCGCCGAGCACCTGTCCGCCGACTTTCCCGGCGACCGGACCGCCGAGGCGAGCGCCATCACGCTCGGCTTCGGGCTCGCCCCGGGCGACCGGCTGGCCCTCCGGGTCGAAGTGCCTTTCCTCCGCGCCCGCTCGTCCCAGCCGCTCTGGACCCGCCTCGGCGCGACCCCGCGCGTTCTGAACGCCCTGGCCTCCGGCAATCGCAACCTGCAGCGCCAGGTGCCCGGAGACTGGCAGTCGGGCCTGGGAGACGTCCGGCTCGAGGTCCAGATGGACCTGGCGGGAGGCGGCGCGAAGCTGCATCACCTGGTTGCTGAGCTCGACGTGAAGGCGCCGACCGCGGACGACGAGGAGGGGTTGGGAACCGGCCAATGGGATGCGCGGGCCGGCCTGCTGGGCGAGCGGCGGTTCTGGTCCGCCACCCTCTTCGGCGGTGCCGGCTACAGCCGCCTGGGAGACCTGCAAAAGCTGGAGCTGCGCGACGTGCCGGACGCTTTTCTGGGAGTGGAAAGCGAGCCCTGGCGGAACCTGCGCGCCTCCGCCTGGATCGAAGGGCAGAGCTCTGTCCTCTCGGGAGGGGAAGCGCGCAGCGCCCTGGGCCTCGGCGTCCGCAGCTCCGGGAGCCATCCGTGGCGACTCGTCGCCACGGTGGGGCTCAGCGGAGCCGAAGAGGAGATCGGGCTTCTCTTCGGCGTATCGCTCCTCGACACACCGGGCGGCGGGAGTTGGGGCCGGCCCGCGGGGAGACGGCGCGAATGATCCCGGCCTACCTCCTCCTCTCGGTCCTGCTCCTCGCCGCTTCACCACCCGCGGCAGGAGCCGAGACCACCACAGTGCTGCGCACGCTGGAAGGCAAAGTCACGGAAGTCGGCCAGACCTCCGGAGAGGGAGAGCTTCCCGTCGTGACGCTCAAGCTGCGTACAGGAGAAGGGGATTTTCAGATCGTGGTGGCGCCACCCGCAGTGCTCTCCGACATCGGCTTTTCGGTCGCCGTCGGAGACCAGGTGCGCGCCCGTGTCTTCTTCGATCCCAATCTGCGCCAGGCCTACGCCCAGAAGCTTCTGAACCAGTCGCAAGACCTGATGGTCCGCCTCCGCACCCTGCGCCATGAGCCTCTCTGGGACGCCGCCGGCAACTGGCAAGGAAGCCCCACGGGGCTCCCCACCCGCGCTGCCCCGCAATCCAGGCGCGGCGGCCGGAGTGAACGGACCAAACCGGAGAGGCCAGCGCCCCCACGGCCGCCGGGGTGAGGTTTCTCTCGACAACCCAATCAGGAGGAGCGCCCATGGCACGAGACAAACGAAAAAGGCTTTCTGGGCTCCGGGCCGCCGCCGTCGGCCTGTTTGCGGCCGCCCTGGCCCTGCCGGTGTATGCGACGGAGGAGGCCGGAAAGACGTTCGACGCTCCTGGTGCCACGCTCTATTACGAGGTCCGCGGCGGAGGTCCCGGTGTTCCTCTGTTCCTGGCGAACGGTGGACCCGGATTCGATCACCTGTACCTGCACGCCGGGGACGTGTGGGACCGGATTGCCGAGAGCCGGCCGGTCATCTTCTGGGATCAGCGCGGCAACGGCCGCTCCGGCGCCCTGAAATCAGGCCAGTCCTGCACTCTCGCAGATCAGGTCGCCGACCTCGAGGCGCTCCGCGCGCATCTCGGCTTCGAGAAGATCGATCTCCTCGGGCACTCCTGGGGCGGCTACCTGGCCATGGCCTATGCGGCGCGCCATCCGGAGCGCATCGCGCACCTCGTCATCCTCGACTCGGCGGCGCCGCGCTGGCAAGATACCCGTTTCCTCTTCGAGGACGTGTTTCCGGAAACCGTAGAGCGGCAACAAGCCTTGGCCTACGACGTGACGCTCGGAGATCAGGAGGCGATCACCGCCGATATGCGCGAGTACATGTCCATGCTCTTCGTCTCCCCGGAGAAACGGGATGCCTTCCTCGCCCTCGCGCCCTCGTTCGCCTACAGCCAATCGATCAACCTGGCGCTCAATGCGGACCTCGCCCGTTTCGATTTGAACCCAGAGTTGCCACATTTCCACTTCCCGACCCTGGTGGGGACAGGCCGCTACGACTTCAACGTGGCACCCGTCATCGCCTATCGGATTCACAAAGCGATTCCCGGCTCCCGGTTCGTGGTGTTCGAATGGAGCGGTCACCTGCCGTTCGCTGAGGAGCCGGAGGTATTCCGGCGGGGGCTCGAAGATTTCCTCGCCGGGAAATGAGATCAGTCAGGATCTCGGTGGCTGCCGGAGAGCATCCACTTGATCCGGGTGTACGCGATCCGGAATCCCTGCCGCTCCGCATTCCGCTGTGAAGCGCTGCCCGGCAGAGCGCACATCATGGCGAGATCGCAACCATTTTGCTCGGCGTAGCGCAGACGGCTCTCCAGCAGGGCCAACTGGGCTCCCTGCCGGCGACCCTCCGGGACCGTGCTCGCCCCTCCCAGCAGGGCCACTCCCTCATGGAGGAGGAGCACTCCCGTGGCGATCGCCTGCCCGTTCAGCTCTGCCAGAAAGCAAAGCCCGTCGCTTCGGTTCGCGGTGATCTCCCCGAGCCCGAACATCACTTCCGCCAGCTCCGGAAACTCGCTCCATCCCCGGGTCGCCGTACGCGCCCAGAGCTCCCATTCCTCCGGACCTGTGATGCGTATCCGGACTTCCTCATTCTTTGGCGTTGCGACAGAAACCCCCTCGCGGATCGGGCGAAACATCACACTGGTGAGCTCGAGGGGACGATAGCCCCGCTCGCCGAGGAGCGGCAGGAGCTCCGGATCCGCGAGGGGGCTGACCTCGTGAAAAACCGGTGCCCCGCGGCGCCGAAAGAATTCCTCGATCCGGGCCAGCTCGCCCGCACCGACTTTGTCGAACAAGCCGAGCCCGAAGGTCTGGGTCAGTGGCGAGGAGACCCCGTCGTACATCGCGTAGGTTCCCGCCACGTCGATCCATGTAGCGCCGCTTTCCGGGTCGATGCGGGCCCTCGTCTCGACGAAAGAAGCGTTGCTGTGCGCTTCCGCTCTCTCGAGACGGCGGGCCAGCGCAAGGTCCGAGAAGATCATCGGGCTCCCCTTTCAGGCTGCCCGGAAGTATAGGACGGTTTCGGCTGCGCGCTTCTACCGGTTGACCGAGGCCATCGACGACTCCGGATACCGCTGTCCGGCCACCGCGGTCCGCGGCAAGGCCGCATCGATCTCCGCCAGATCGGCCGCCGAGAGCGTGATCTGCGCAGCGGCGGCGTTCTCGTCCAGCCGCTGGGGGCTCCGGGTTCCGGGGATGGGGACGACGTCCCGTCCCTGCGCCAGGAGCCAGGCGAGCGCGAGCTGGGCCGGCGTGCAGCCTTTCTTTTCGGCGATCTGCCGGATGCGCTCGGCGAGCTTCAGGTTGTTCTCGAAGTTCTCTCCCTGGAAGCGCGGGTTGCTCCGGCGCCAATCGCTCGGATCGAGCTCGTCGACGTTCTGGATCTTGCCGGTGAGGAAACCGCGGCCGAGCGGGCTGTAGGCCACCAGCCCGATGCCGAGCTCCCAGCAGGTGGGGAGGATCTCGTCCTCGACGTCGCGGGTCCATAGCGAGTACTCGGTCTGGAGGGCCGCGATCGGATGCACTTTCACCTCGCGGCGCAGGGTCTCCGCCGCCGCCTCGGAGAGACCGAGATGGCGCACCTTGCCCTCCTTCACCAGCTCCGCCATGGCGCCGACGGTCTCCTCGATCGGCACCTTCGGATCAACCCGGTGCTGGTAGTAGAGATCGATATGATCCACGCGCAGTCGCTGCAGGCTCGCGTCGCAAGCCTGCCGGACGTACTCGGGCCGCCCATTGATCCCGAGCACAGCTCCGTCCTCGCCGCGGAGGATGCCGAACTTGGTCGCCAGGACGACCTGATCGCGCCGCCCTTCGAGCGCGCGGCCGATGAGCCGCTCATTGTGTCCGCGGCCGTACATGTCAGACGTATCCCAGAACGTGACGCCGATCTCGATCGCATGCTGCAAGGTCTCCAGGGACTTCGCCTCGTCGCTGGGCCCGTAGAAATCCGACATGCCCATGCAGCCCAACCCCAACGCCGAAACCTCCAACCCGCTCTTTCCCAACTCTCGTGTCTGCAAGGTAGTGCTCCTTTTGTTGCTGCCTCGGTCGCCGACATCGTAGCCCTATTTGGCGGGCATGAACCTGAAGTTGGCGTAGAGCCCATCCGAGACATCCACGAGCAGCCCGACCGGCCGGCCTTTGCCGCCTTCCGCCAACCGATTGACGGTCAAGCTCGGCTCTTTCGCCTGCTCCACAAAGACCCGGACCTGCTTCTCCCCGACCTCGATCCGGGCACGGAACCACCCGTCAGGGTTGGGCACCGGGTTGACGGGCGCCTCGAATTTCCCCGGCTGGCTCGCGCGCAATTTTTCCCAGGTGTTCTCCGGCCACGCGATGTATTGGACGGCCCGCCCCTTGAAGACACCCTCGGCTTTGAAGTTGAACGGGCGAAAGTACACGGCCTCAAATGTCTTTTCGTCGACCACGTTGAACGCGACACCCAGGAAGCTCTCCTGCCGGACATTCTTCCCCTTCAATTCGATCTCGATCGTTCCTGTGGTGAGCTCGGACCCGTTGACGATGGCGAGGCCGATGATTCCATCGGCCGAATCTCCCTTGGCTTTGAGCCGGACGGCGTGCCTGCCCTCGAGCTCCACAGCCTCGGCCGTAGCATTAGAGACCTTCCAACTCGTGCCATCGACGATCTTGCCAAGCTCGGGCGTGATGACCTTTTCCTGGCCGTAGCCGATGGTACCCAGCATGACGAAGAGGAAGATCCCGATACCCAAGTGCTTCATTGTTGCCTCCGTTTGCGTCGGGCGACGAAGCCGACCGGCCCCGGCTTCAAACCCAGCCGCTCGAAGAAGCCGACCGACTCGGGCTGCGCTCCGAGGAGCACCGTACCACACGGGGCGTCTCTACAGTGGCCTGGGACCCTTCTTCGGTTCAAAAGCGCGCTTCGGGGTGTCCCCCGCCACAGTCCCGCCACAATCTTTCCCCGGTTTTCCTCAACCCTGCCCTACCCCCAACCTCCCGGCGCGCTCTACTGGTGCCGGGAGGGACCAGGCATGGCGCGACCCCGCACCGTCAAGATGATCCTGCCGGCGCTCACCGAGGCGACCGGGCCGTTCTGGCGACCGATCAAGTATTCGTTGTTTCCGCCGCTCGGCTTATCGACGCTCGCCGCGTACCTCGATCCCGAAACCGAGATCTCCCTCGTCGACGAGCACGTGCAGCCTCTCGATCTCGACGACCGGCCGGACCTGGTGGTGATCCAGGTCTACATCACCAACGCCTACCGGGCGTATGAGATCGCGGACCATTACCGGGCGCGCGGGTGCTATGTCGCTCTCGGCGGGCTTCATGTCACCGCTCTCCCGGAGGAGGCGGCACCGCATGCGGACAGTCTCTTTTGCGGCCCCGGTGAGGAGACGTTTCCGGCCTTTCTTCGCGATCTCGCCGATGGCTGTCCCAAGCCTCGCTATGCCTCTCCGGTGCGGACGCTCGAACGGATTCCTCCAGTGCGGCGCGACCTGATCCGGCGGGAGCTTTATCTCGTGCCCAATTCGATCGTCGTCTCCCGCGGCTGCCCGCATCACTGCGACTTCTGTTACAAGGACGCGTTCTTCGAAGGCGGCCGGGGGTTTTACACCCAGCGCGTGGATGACGCCCTGGCGGAGATCGAGCGGCTGCCGGGGAAGCATCTCTATTTTCTCGACGATCACCTGCTGGGAGACCAGCGGTTCGCGGCGGCGCTCTTTGCCGGGCTCCGAGGCATGGGCCGGCTCTTCCAGGGCGCGGCGACGATCGATTCCATCCTTCGCGGCGATCTGATCGCCCGCGCGGCGGAGGCCGGGCTGCGCAGTCTCTTCGTGGGCTTCGAGACGCTCAGCCCGGGCAATCTGCGCCAGAGCAACAAGAAACAGAACCTGGGCCGGGATTACCGCGAGGCGGTGCGCCGGCTCGACGATCTCGGGATCAAGATCAATGGCAGCTTCGTCTTCGGGCTCGACGAGGATGGTCCCGACGTCTTCCGGCGGACGGTCGACTGGGCGATCGACAACGGCCTCACGACCGCGACGTTTCACATTCTCACACCGTATCCGGGTACCGCGCTCTATGCCCGGATGGAAGCCGAAGGACGAATCCGGACCCGCAATTGGGACCTGTACGACACGCGCCACACCGTCTATCAGACGCGCGGGATGGCCGAAGAGCAGCTCGAGGCGGGCTACTGGTGGGCCTATGAGGAGTTCTACCGCTGGCGCTCGATCTTCCGTGCGAGCGCCCGGCACGGCACGTGGGAAGGCCGCGCCAAGAGCTTCTGCTACAGCGCCGCCTGGAAGAAGCTGGAGCCTCTCTGGGACGCCGTCATCCGCTTCCGCCGGCTTCGGCAGACCCGGCCCCTGCTCGAGGCGGTGCTCGGCTCGGCAGTTTATCGAGCCGAGCACAAAGCATTTAAATAACCCCATATAGCAAGAAGCTTCGTACGCCTGCGCCTTGCCGTAAGGCCTTTCCCCGAATTCCCGCCGATCCGCCCCGGGACAGGCTCTCCGGATCTCCGGAGGCTCTATAATTGTTATTTCCTCGAAAGTACGGGAAGATGGACGAAGGCGCGTTACAGGGTGAAGTCTGGCGGTCACTGGCTGGGGACGAGGACGCGCTCACCCGGCTCGTTCAGGCGTTGACACCGGTCATCCAGAGCCGGGTCGCCCGCGGTCTCCTCCTGCGGCGGACGGGGGCCTCCGCCGGGCGCAACATCCGCCAGGAGGTCGAAGACCTCACCCAGGAGATTTTCCTCGTCCTGTTCGCCGATGGAGGGAAAGTGCTGCGCAGCTGGCAGCCGGAACGGGGGTTGAGCCTCCGCAACTTCGTCGGACTCGTGGCCGAGCGGCAGACCGCGTCGATCCTGCGCAGCGGCAAGCGGAGCCCCTGGAAGGATGACCCGGCCCTCCCCGAGACCTTCGAGCAGGCGTCCCCGGAGAGCGGACCCGAGGAGATCACCGCCTCGCGCGAGCAGCTCAAGCTCCTCCTGCACCGGCTCACCGAGGAGCTGAGCCCCCTCGGCCGGCACCTCTTCGATCTCCTCTTCCTGCGCGAGCTGCCGTGCGAGGAGGTAATCCGGCAGACGGGCATGAGTCCCGACGCGGTCTATGCGTGGCGAAGCCGGCTGCGCCGCCTGGCCGGACGGCTGCTCCACGAGATGTCAGAAAACCCGCTGGACCCGCGAAGACCCCTCAAGGACGGCAGGCGATGAGCGACAACCTTTGGACACGAGAGCTGACACAGGTGAATCGCGAGATCCAAGAGGAAGAACGCCGCCGTCTCGACGAGCGCTGGGACCAGCTGAGCGGCGGCGAGCTCTCCCCAGAGGAGGAAGTGGAGCTGCGAGCCCTGGCTGAGTCGTCCGAGGAAGGCCGCGAGGCCTGGGAGGCTTTTCGGCCCCTGGGACCCGACTTCCACGCCAGCGTCGTCCAGGCGATCCGGGAGCAGGGTTCCGCACCCGAAGTGGAGCCCGTGAAGCCGCTGCCGGAGCCGTTGCCGTTCCGGCGGCGCACCTTCGCCCCGGCCGGATGGGGCGCCCTGGTAGCCGCGGCCGCCGCGGCTGTCGTGGTGCTGCTCGTGCGCCCCGCGGCGCCGCTCCCCGACTATTCCCTGGACGTCTCCGGCGGCTCTGTCGTGTGGCGCGGCGAGGTGCCTGAATCCGCAAGGGGCCCGGTCTTCGCACCAGGCGACCGCATCACGGTGGTCCTGCGCCCGGCCACGCGGACCAAGGGAAAGGATCTGGAAGCACAGTGCTACCTCCTCCGCGGTCCGGACCTGCGCCGGCTGGAGCTTCGACGAGAGATCGATCCCGGCACCGGTGCAGTCAAGATGGAAGGCTCGATCGGACGCGATCTCCAACCGGGAGCCTGGACGCTCTGGGCCGTCGTCGGCCGGCAGGGCAAGCTGCCGGCTCCGGCCGATCTGCGGCGCCTCTCCGCAGTCTCCCAGGCCCGAGGCTCGAAATGGGTCGCGGTGACGCAGGAGGTCCGAATCCTCTCGCGAGGGCTCCCGCCATGACCCCACACGGCTCTGCGCAGCGCCATCTCTATGGCCGGCTCTTCCTCCTCTTCGGAATCATCCTGATCTGCGCTTCCCCCCGGCCTGAGATTCCACTCCGTGTGGAGTACGCCGGCTGCCGGGCTGTGCTCTCGCCAGGTCCCGTCTGCGTGCTCCCCCCGAGCCGGCAGCTGTCGTTCTGGCTCGCGGCTCCGCCCGAGGCGCAGGTCGAGATCCGTGCCGGAGGAAGACGGATCGACGCGGCCGGGGAGCCCGTCCAGAACGGGCAGCAACTCTCTCTGACGTTGCCTGGCGAGGCGCAGAACGTCGAGGTACTCGTGGAGACCGAGGCGGGACGGGCCTCGTGGTCGTTGACCCTCGCGGAGCCGGAGGGCGTTTGGCCAGGGGGGGCCCGCGATGTGCTGGGCGAAATCATCCAAAAGATGTTGCTCATCCACAACTACATCCAGGACCGCCAGCTCACCGCAGCCCGGGAAAGGCTGAGCTCCCTGCGGCTGATCCGCGAGGCGCCCGCGGAATCTCATTTTCTCGTGGCGTTCTACTGGGGCCTGCTCGCGGAAAAGGAGGGCGATTACCGCTCGGCCCTGGCCGAGACCCAGAAAGCCTTGGAGACGGCGGAGAGAGTGCAGCTGAAGACGCATCTAGGGCTGGCCACACAGCAGATGGCCCTCCTCCTGCGCGGAATCGGCCGCACTCGCGACGCCTCGCAAATCTTCGGACGCTTACGCCAGACGGCGCATCCCGAGGACGCTTGCGAAGAGGCGGGGCTCCTCAACAACCAGGCCTGGTCGGAGCTCCTGGCCCGCGAGGCGGGCGAGCGCTTCGCGGACCCGACGCCCCTCCTCGAAAAAGCGCTGGAGTACAACGCGGCTTGCGCCGACGCCGGGCTCGAATATCGAGTGAACATGTTGATCAACCTTGCCATGGCCCATCTGCAGGAGGGCCGTCTGGCGCAGGCAAAAGATCTCCTGGCGGAAACCCGCAGGCTCGAGGAGCATCCTCCCCTCCTCCACACGCTGTGGTGGCTCGATCTGGAGGCGCGGATCGCCCTGCGCGAGGAACGGCCCGCGGAGGCGCTGGATCTCTTTGAAGATCTGGAGGCGCTCGCGACACGCACGAGATCTCCCGACGGCCGGCTGCGGGCCGCTGTCGGAAGGGCGCGGTCGTACGAAGCTCTCGGGGACCATGCCTCGGCCCTGGACATCCTTCACAAGGCGGAGACTCTGCTGGACGAGCAGAGCCTCCAGATTCCTCTCCATGAAGGAAGAGATACCTTCATGGCCACGCGCCAGGTGATCGTCAGCCTCCACGTCGAGATTCTCCTGGACCAAAGGCGGACGGCGGACGCCCTGACCGTAGCGCGCCATGCCCGCTCGCGGATGCTCCGGCAACTGGAGCACAGCGATCGTCTGGCCAATCTCACTCCAGAGCGGCGGGTGCTGTGGGAGCGCCTCCTGGCCGAGTACCACGAGAAGCGGACCGTCTTGGAGGAGGGAATGAAGGACCCCTGGAGGCTCCCCACGGATCAGCTCCACTGGCAGGAAGCCGCGAGAAAAGCGGAAACACAGGAGCTCCGCCAGATCCTGGATCGGGCCTTCCTCCTGCTCGACGACCCGACGGATCCAGAGGAAGAGATCTTGCCGCCTCCGGGTCCCGGCGAGCTCATCCTCACCTGGTGCCGGCTATCTCAGGGTTGGGTCGGCTTTGCCGCCGACAGCGAGACCATCGCGGTCCACCGCTTCGACCTGCCCCCGGGCGCTCTGTTGCTGCCGGGCGAGCTGTCCCGGCGACTGCTAAACCCCTTTCACGCCGCGATCGAAAATGCCGAGCGGATCCGGATCCTGCCCAGCGGTGCGCTGCAAGGCATCGACTTTCACGCACTGCCGTTCGATGGCGACGTCCTCCTCGCGAGCCATCCCGTGGTCTACGGGCTCGATCTCCCCGTGCCTTCGGGACCGGCGCAGCCGGCTGGGCGGCATGCGCTTCTGGTGGCGGATCCGCGCGGTGACCTGCCGGGAGCGATCGACGAAGCCCGGACGGTCCGCAAGGTTCTGGAAACCGGCTCCCGGCCCTGGATCACCGAGGAGCTGAAGGGCGCCGAAGCCCTGGCCGAGACGGTGCGGAGCCGGCTCGCCGCCGCCGATCTTCTGCACTACGCCGGCCACGGCACCTTCTCCGGGTTCGGCGGCTGGGACAGCAGCCTGCTCCTCGCGGGCGAGACCCGCTTGACCCTCGGCGACCTCCTGGCGCTCGAGCGGGTGCCGGCCTGGGTCGTGCTCTCGGGCTGCGACACGGGCCGGTCCTCCAACGAGACTCCGGTGGAGAGCCTCGGCCTGGCCCACGCTTTTCTCCTCGCCGGCTCGCGAGCCGTCGTCGCCTCCGTCCGGCCCGCCGACGACAGCACAGTGCCCGCGTTCTTCACCGGACTGTACCGGCAGTTGGAACAGGAGCCGGACCCCGGTGTGGCCTTCCAGCGCGCCCAGCTTTCCTGGCGGAGGCGGTATCCCGGAGCGGACTGGGCAGGTTTCCGCCTGTTCGTACCCTGAGCGCCCGTTCCGGGAAGCGGCGCTCCTGTCAGAAATCGTGCCCGGGCGGCGAAGGACCTTCATGACGCCCTCAACCAGCCGTTTGGCCGAGCGTCCAATTCAAGGAGACATACCATGCGAAGACTTCATCTCGTCTGGATCACTTCCTGGCTTGCGATCGGGCTGAGTGCCTGTACGACGCTTCGCCTTCCGTACCAGGAGACCCGCTCGAACCTCACGAAGCCGGACACGGCGAAGGCCTGCGCCGAGTGGCGGTGGATCGGGATCAGCCAGCCCGAGGCCCGCTGCCCGGAGATCCGCGGTTGGACCGTCCGCCCCCTCTTCCCCCAACTCGCTCCTGTCCAGCAGGGAAAAGGCAACTATTGCGCGGAGCAAGGGAACACCCCGGGGCCCGATCTCATCCGGGAGCTCAACCGCTTCTGCGTCTACGAGATCGGGGATCCAAAGCAGCGTTTGCGAGAGCCTCTCTCGCCGCTGGCCGCGGACGCCGAGCTGGTGCGGCTCGATCGGGACTGCGCGGCCCTCTCGCTGGCCGAAAAGTACCTGGATGCCAAGGAATGGAAAGCGGATGAAAGGGAGCTCATCGCCCAGATCGGAAAACCGGAAACGCCGCTCAAGATCCACCAACAGCAAGGCGTGCGCCTGGCCTTCCTGGACACTCAGCCGACCGGCGTGGGCGTCCCTGAAATCCAGGGCAACTCGCCCCATGGCTACACCCTCGCCCGTCTCGCCCGGGAGCTGGTCTGTACCCCGGGGCCCGATGAGCGCTGCGCCGCACAGATCACCACCCGGCTGGCGCTCCCGCTTCTCACGTTCGATCCGAAGAATCCCAGCAAAAACCAGATCGCTCCCACCCGAGGAGGTTATTTCGGCATGCAGAGCGATCTCGCCCAGGCCATCCGGGACGAGGTGGACAGTTGGCGGAAAGAAAGCCCGCAGCAGCACCTCGTGCTCAACCTCTCCATGGCCTGGGACGGCAACCTGTTCGGCGGCTTGAACGAAGAACAGATCGGTGATCTGCGGGCGGGGACGCAGGCCGTCTATCGCGCTCTCCAGTACGCGGCCAGCTTCGACGTCCTGGTGCTGGCGGCGGCGGGCAATCAGAAACGTGAGCCGTGCGCGAACTACGGCCCGCTCCTGCCGGCGGCCTGGGAGAGGAGCGCTCCGCGCGAGGAGGGCTGCAAGCCACGGAACGCGCCGCTCCTCTACGCCGTGGGCGGATTGGGGGCCGACGGAGAGTACCTGAGCAATGCCCGTCCCGGCGGCATGCCGCGGCGGGTCGCCTACGGCGAAACGCCCGTCTTCGCGGGCAGCTCCGTGGCCACGGCCGTCGCCTCGTCGATCGCCGCCGTGGTGTGGAATTCCTTCCCTGATCTGGACGCGCGACGGGTCATGGACATCCTCGACACGAGGGTCCAGGAGAACGAGCTGCCTTACACCGCGGACTTCTGGTTCGGCTCGGACCTCCCCTCCGCTGTTCCGGGTCCCAAAGTCCAGAGGCTCTCGCTCTGCGCCGTGCTGAAGGAAGCCTGCAAGACCCATGCGTCCAGCTCCTGCCCGATCTCGCTTCGGTGCAGGCCGTTTGAAAAACCCGAGGGGTTGGCGCCTTACGGCAGGACCGCGGAGAAAGGTTCCTGCCAGCCGTGGCTCTTCCCCCAACCCGAACAGGATCCTTGTCCAGCCTGTATCAAACCGCCCGCCCTTCAATAAGAACCCTCCGCCCGGCCAGCCCCGCCTGCATCGGGGAAACCGGGCGGGACGGGCTTCAGCATTTCTGTCAGAAATCCTTTCCAGCCGGCGAAGAGACCTTTCAGGACGACCATTCACGTCGTTTCCGCGAAAGGAGACTCTGATGCAACGTCATCGGTGGTTCCGGCGATCGTTCCTGATCGCCTTCGGCCTTGGCCTGTGCCTGCTCACCGCCTGCCTCTATGAGCGCCGCGACGACGAGCGCCGCCGCCCGCCCGACCTGGTCCGCACGAAGACGGGCGCTTCGGTCCATGGCTTCGCCGTCGCCCGCCTCGACAGGCAGCCGGCGGGCTCGTCGCAGATCTTCCTGCCCGATATTACGGTCTACCTCAAAGAGGCGGGCAGCGGAAAGACCAGCCCGGAAGTCCGTACCGATCTCAAGGGCTGGTTCTCGACGCCGGTGGTGGCACCGGGCAAATATCAGCTCTGCTACAAGGCGGACGGCTACGTCGCGGGCTGCCAGCCGGACACGCTCACGGTCGGCAGCCTCACCGTTTTCCCTGCGTCGGTCGAGGTGACGCCGAAGCCCCCTTATCTCGTCGGGAGGGTCCGGCAGAAGGACGAGCTGACCGGCTTCTTCATCGATCCGGCGTTCGCCATGGACGCGCGGCCCGCGGTTTCGGTCGCCGCGGAGAACGCTGCCGAGCGGACCGTCCAGCCCAACTTCGCCGGCTGGTTCGTCCTCCCCGGCCTGCCGGCGGCCGACGTCACCGTCACCGCCTCCGCGGAGGCGGCCCGGGTCCGCCTGGAGCGGACGGCCACCGACCTGCGTAGCCGCGACGCCGGCGCCGAGCCGCTGGATCTCCTGCTCGACAACACGAGCCCGCGCATCCAGGCCCTGATCGCCACCCGCAACGGCCAGCCCGTCCGCCACGCGCCTCCCGGCACCACCGTCGAGGTCACGGTCACCGCGCGGGACGCCGAGCAGAAAGAGCTCGCCTATGCCTGGTATGCCAGCCCGCAAGGGAAAGGCTTCCGCTCAGAAAACTCTCCGGCGGTACGATGGACGCTGCCGCAGAGCGGCGGCCTCCACTCCCTTTTCGTTTTGGTCAAGGACCAGCACGGCGGCTATGCCCGGAGCCGGGTCGACGTTTCGACCGACGAGCCGAGCGCGCTGTTCAGCGGTGTGGTCACCGCGGCCGGCGGCGGTCCGCTCGCCGGAGCCACGGTGAGCGTCAACGGCCAGACGGCACAGACCGGCCGCGACGGCTCGTATTTCCTCCGCCTGCGCGAAGAAAGCACGCGCTACGTCATCAACGTCACGCAGCCGGGCTTCGCCCTCTACTCCAAGATCCTGTCCTCGGGCGCCGTCGGCCAGCGGGTGAGCCTGGCGCCCGCCGAGACTGTCCAGATCGATCCGGCGCGGCGGATCTCCGTCACCGAACAACAGCGCTACGGGCGCCGGGGCGGCGCCCAGATCGTGATCGATCCGGGCACGCTGGTCGGCGCCCGGGGCGAGCGTGCGCAAGGGCCGCTCGCGCTGTCGATCGCGAGCATCGACCTGCGCGATCCCGAGGGCCGGCTGCCCGGCGACTTCGGCGCGATCAACGCGGCGGGAGAGAACGTCCGCCTGATCAGCTATGGCGCCGTCGACGTCCAGATCCGCGATGCCGGCGGCCGGTCGTACAATCTGGCCAAGGGAGCCACCGCCACCGTCCGGGTGCCGGTCGACCCGGCGCAGCTCGAGGTCGGCGCGCCGGCCACGATCGACCTCTGGTTCTACGATCCCAAGTCGGGCATGTGGCGGGAAGAGGGAGAGGCACGGCTCGTCGACGGCGCCTACGAGGCCAAGGTGCCGCACTTCTCGGTGATCAATCTCGACATCCAGAAGAGCAATGCCGCCTGCATCCGCATCCACTCCGACGCCTCCCTGACACTGCCGTACAACCTGCTGATCACGGTCCCCACCGCCACCGGGCTCGACCAGGTCTTCACCCGGGCGGTCACCGACCCGGACAGCGCCATCGTCCGCCTGCCTCCGAACGAGCCGGTGACGCTCCAGGCCCTGGACGCCGCAAACAATCCGATCGAGCTGACCAAGCAGACCGTCAGCTCCGGAGCGGCCATTCCGGGCACCGCCAATCCCAACCCGCCGCCGCCCTATACGGATTGCAACGCCGACGCTTTTCTGTCGATCGCTCCGCCAGACGGTGGCTTCTTCAACTACTTCGGGCTCGACGACAACACCAGCGCCAACAACTACTACGCCGCCATCGACGAGGTGGGCGTGGACCGCACCACGCTGGCGAATTGGAAGACGGTGAACGGGTTTGGCGCCGATGACGCCGCCGCCGTCTACTTCAACAACGGCGACCTGGGCTTCGGCCGCAGCATGCACATGAAAAAGCGAATCGTGGGGCCGGACACGTTCATCGCCTATTACGTCTCCAACTACCCCAACGTCGAGGCGGCGCGCCTGGGGATCAACCTGATCGCGACCGTGGCCATGGAGTTTTCGCCTGGGCCTGGGGGCGGCGCGCCCTACACCAAGTTCTACGTCTTCGACAACGCCGGCAACCGGGTCAACAAAGCCAACCTGGACGGCCGCGGCGACAAGTTCATCCCCCGGCTGTGCGTGATCTGCCACGCCGGGCAGTACGCCCCGCCGACGCCGGCGAACAAAGGCAACATGGGATCGCGCTTCATCGCCTTCGACCTCCAGTCGTTCCTTTATTCCGGCTTCGACCCGGCGTTCAACCGGGCGATTCAGGAGCCGCAGCTCAAGCTGCTCAACCGCGGTGTGCTCGAAAACACCAATGCCTCGGCCGCCACGGCGCAGCTCATCGAGGGCTGGTACGGCGGAGCGGGGCTGCCCAATCCCACGGTCAACGATGCCTTTTTCCCGCCGGCGGGCGTCGGCGAGCCTGGCTGGACCGGCAGCACGAACCTGTATGACAACGTGGTCAAGCCTTCGTGCCGCACCTGCCATGTCAACCGCGATGCGCCGATCAGTTGGGTACGGTTCGACGCACCGGGCACCTTCATGGGCAATCCCGCCGCCGGCTTCAAGCAGTACGGGCCGCTGATCGAGCCGTTCGTCTGCGGACCGTCTGGCATCATGCCCCACGGCAAGCAGCCCTACGTCGCCTTCTGGGCGAGCGGCAACCCCCACCGGCCGACCGTCTTGCGCAACAGCGGAACCTTCCCGGCCGCGGACCCCTGTCCGGCGCCCTGAACGGCGCCAGGAGAACGTCATGCCGAACCCAAGCTTCTACTTCAATCTGTTCAAGAAGTTCCAGGTTTTGAACCACGTCCCGGCGTCGACCGTCCACGGCTCCGCGAGCCCGACGGGCGGCTTCGACCTCAAGAACCCCGCCGCGGTCTTCGGCAGCTCGAACCGCGGTTCCCTCCTGGGGCCGACCACCACGCCCGCGGACAGCCCGCTGTGGGCCGTCCTCAACTCGCGCGCCATGGGCAATGCCGGATTCACGCCGGTCAACGTCGGCGGCGTGAGCTGGCCGACCATGCCGACCGGATCGCCCCCGGCCTGGAACGACTTTCAGGTGACGGCGCCGGCTCCGAAGCTGGTCCAGGTCTTCGCGGACTGGATCATCGCCGGAAAGATCAACGACATCCCCGCAGGGGTGATCGGCGCCATGCCGCCGCCGATCACGAGCGGTCTCACTCCGGGGATCGACCTGTTCGTCTGCAGCGTCGCGGGCGATAACGGCGACCGGCCCGGCACGGTGCCGCCCAACTTCTGGGCGACGTCGCTCATCTTCCTGGTCGATCCCTCGACCGGCGCCATCGTCACCCCGAGCAGCCTCGGCGCCGCGAGCGAGTACTACCTCACCGCGGTGATCGGCAACCGCGGCAACGCCGCGGCGGGGCACTACATGACTCCGTCCGCGGCGGAGGTGCAGGCGGCTGGCTGGGTGATGGTCTGGAACTCGGGCACGAGCCCGGCCGTGCAGCTCCCCGCCCTCTCGAATCTCGACGTGAATGCGATCGACGGCACCTACGGCGTCTATTTCCTGCGCGCCGGGCAATATGACGTCGTCGGCTTCCGGCTCCGCGTGCAGACGGTCTTCGACGGTCTGGTGAAGGCCATCGGCGCGAGCGGCATGGACCTGGGCGGCCTCACGCCCGAGCAGTGGGTCCACGCCGAGGGAGCCCACCTGTGCGCCAAGGTGCTGGTCCGCAAGCTCTCAGATCCCTGGCCGGTCCTCGGGGCGACGCCGTTCACCGACAAGCGGCTGGCACAGAAGAACCTGGCGCCGTTCGCCATCGACCTCGCGGTCGTGGACCCGGATCCCAACATCATCTGGCGCAACTTCGTCCTCGGCGACGTGATCCAGATGGCGGCCTTCACCGGCGGCCCCGACGAGGAGCTCGGCCGGCATACGTTGACGGTCCAGACGAAGCTGCCGGAGGGCGTCGCGGGTCTCTTCCTGGCGGTGCCGGAGAGGAGCTTCGCCCGTTGGCTCAAGAAGGGCTCGCTCGGCAATTTGAAGCGAGCGTCCGAAGATGAGCTGCGCGGCGTCAAGCCGCCGTTCCCCGAGCACGTGATCCTCGCCCTGCCTCCCGGACAGGCGACGTTCGAGGTTCCGCCGCTCGGGGAGGAGTTCCTCGCCCTCTCCATCGGGGTGCAGTACAGCGCCAGGCGGCTCAAGCCCGGTCCCCTGGGAGAAATCTCGGTGGCGCAGCACACGGAGATCCCCAAGATCGACCGTGGCAGCCGCTGCTACAAGCTGGAAAGGGTGATCGTCGGCGGCTTCACCTGGCTGCTCGAAGGGCACGATCCCTTCCACGGCCAGGATCCGCGGGACATGGATGACAGGAGGACGACCGCGTAACCGGAAGTCACCGGGCGAGGGGCTCAGCACCCCTCGCCTGGCCCCTCCCTCACCGCCCTCGACGAATCAGCCGCAGGAGCAGCAGCAGGACGATCGCTCCGATGAAAGCAACGAAAATCGTTCCCGCCAATCCCCCGAAGGGGGTGCTCCAGCCGAGCTGGCGGAACAGCCAGCCGCCGACGAACGCTCCGATGATGCCGATGACGATGTCGCCGAGCAGCCCGAAGCCGCCCCCGACGACGAACGACGCCAGCAGTCCGGCCACCAGGCCGACGATGAGCCAGGTCAGGATGTCCATATCTCCACTCCCCTCGTCAACGCGGCCGGATCTCCGGCCGCTGGTTCACAGCTCGACTTCTACCTCTGGTTGGAGCTTGAAGCACTTGGCGTGCCAGGGGGGCCCCATCCCTGGCCCCAAAACGCCTCTGGAGATTCCCCCCCAACTGTAGAGACGCCCCGTGGGGCGTCTCCTGCGGCGGCGCCATTCATTCCGAAACCCCCCTGCGGTGCCGCGGGAATCTCGGAGGGAGACGCCCCACGGGGCGTCTCTACAGTGGCGAGGATCGCCGCCGGGCAAAAGGGCGTTGCGGGAAATCTAGAAAAACATCCGCTGGACCGACCAGTAGAGTCCGACGGCCGCGATCATCAACGAGGCGGGGACGACGATCGCCTGGCGGTACCAGCTCCGCTGGCGGAACAAGCCCACCGCCAGCAGAGCGAGGCTGATCACCGCGAGCTGCCCCGCTTCGACGCCGACGTTGAAGCTGATCAGGGCGGGGAGAAACTCCGCGCGAGGGAGGCCAAGCTCCGAGAGGACTCCCGCGAAACCCAGGCCGTGCAGCAGGCCGAAGGCGAAGACCAGGGCCACGCGCGACGGGCGCAGCTCCGCGGTGAAGACGTTCTCGACCGCCACGAAAACGATGGACAGAGCGATCAGCGGCTCGACGATCGAGGCCGGGAGGGAGATGACGCCGTAGATGCTGAGCGCGAGCGTCACCGTATGAGCGACGGTGAACGAGGTCACCTGGAGGAGGAGAGGTTTGAGACGCCGGGAGAGGAGGAACAGGCCGAGCACGAAGAGGATGTGGTCCAGCCCCTTCGGCAGGATGTGGGTGAAGCCGAGCTGGAGATACTGGCGGACGATCTCCCCCCGGGTCGGCGGGATCACCGCGGCCGAGAGTGGGACGGGCTGGCTCGTGGCGCCCCCGTCCAGCCATTGCCATGCGGAGCTCTCGTCCCCCTCGCTCTGCGGGATCAGGGGATACGACCCCGTCACCGCGCTCTCGGACCAGGTGAACGTGCGCGCCCCGCCCGGAATCGGTCCGGAGAGGCGGACCGTCATCCGGCCCGGCGGCGCCTCGGGGTCGGGAGGCAGGAAGTCCACCTTGGGCCGCACCGTCTCGCCGTCGAAGCCGACCACCGCGCCGTCGACCAGGGACCGGAACAGGCGTCCGAAGCGTTGGTCGACCTCCGCGGGCAGCCCCGCGATGGCGCCATAGCGGGTCGCGCCGGCCGGCCCTCCCACATCCTGCGGCGTCAGGTGCTCCTCGTCGAGGACGAGCTCGACCTGGTAGGTGCCGTCCTTCAGGAAGGTGGCATGGACCTGGACCTTCCCAAGCTCATGGGCTCCGGCGATCGCAGGAGCGGCGAGGACGAGAAGCACGGCACAAACGAGGCGGTGGACGAATCTGAGCAAGGCGACCTCCCGGGCAAACGACCCAACAAGAATACGAAAGACGGGGACCGGATGGATGAGGGCGGGCTCTGACAGCCTAAAAACGCCCCGGAAGGTTCCGCGCGGCTTCCGACAGTGTCGGAAGCGCCCCGGAAGGTTCCCCCGCGATTTTTAAGCTGTCAGAGCGGCGGCGGAAGCTTCCGCACGGGCTCCGACAGTGTCAGAAGTGCCGCGGAAGGTTCCGCCGCACGCGGGGACAGTGTCAGAAACGCCCCGGAACCTTCCGCCGCGGTTTTTAAGCTGTCAGAGCGGCGGCGGAAGCTTCCGCGCGGGGCATGACAGTCCAGCCAGCAAATCTTCAGCCTTCCAGGAAACAAGGAAAGCCGCCGGTCAACCTCCCAGCTCTGATGGGACCGCCGCGTCTGTGGCCTGTTGTCCATAGAGTGTCTAGGTCTGGAATCATGTTGTCGGTGGGACATTCCGATCCTGGGTGCCACGCAAAGCACTCCCGCCCAGAAACTTAGAGGAGGTAGTTCGGGAGGCGGGGAAGAGGATGCGTCTACTTCCTCAACACACTGCGGTCAAAGCCCCTCGGAGTACTTCTTCTTTCCACTGGTCGGTGGCAGAGTCACCCTGTCAGGGTGAAGCGCAAGCTTCCGGGCTCTTCGCCCGCCCCGGTCCGGGAAAACCCGCAACGTTCCAGCACCCGGATCGAGGCCTGGTTGTCCTGCTGGGTGTGGGCGATTATCCGCCGCACGCGCGGATCGGCCAAGGCGCGGTCCACGAGGGCCTGCGTGATCTCGGTGGCGTAGCCTTGCCCGCGGCTGGCTGGCAGAAGGGAGTACCCGATCTCGACCTCTCCTTCAGGGCTGGGAGACCCCAGGTATCCTCCGGAACCTACCAACGTGGCAGGAGAGCCCGCCTCCTCCCGCCGCACGGCGTACCAGCCATACCAGCCCACGACCTCGGACCCACCCTGTTCGAGCCGGCCGCGGAAGAACTCCATGGCCGCGGTATCGTACTCACCGGCCGGCCAGCCCTCGGGCACGACCGCGCCGAGCAGGCTCCCCAGGCGGTCCGGCGCCGTAAGCTCCGTTTGAACGTGCTCCAAGGTGGCGGCGATTAGATCCAGGCGGACGGTTTGAATGCGCAAGCGTTCTCCTCATGACGGCGAATCGTGGGCGAGGCCGCTCGACCGAAGTCGAGTTGCACCCGACCGAGGTCGAGTTGAACCCGACCGAAGTCGAGCTGAACCCGACCGTGGTCGAATTGAGCCCGACCGTGGTCGAGTCGAACCTGACCGTGGTCGAATTGAGCCCGACCGTGGTCGAGTCGAACCTGACCGGAGTCGAGTTGAACCCGACCGTGGTCGAGTTGAACCTGACCGAGGTCGAGTTGAACCTGACCGAGGTCGGGCTGTGCTCGACTGGAGTCGGGCGCTGCCGCTGGCTCGACCTCGGCTCGGGGGCCGCCTGGCAGCGCGGGTGCGGCGGTTCCGGATTGTTGCCGAGAACGTCAGCCGAGGAGATAAAATCTCCAGTACAAGCCGCAAAAAATCAGGCCTGCCACTCCAAGGCCAATCCCGAGCTTCGCCCGGGCCGTGGAGAGCCCCGGCGACTGTCGTGCGAGCGAGAGCGCCTTCACTCCGAAGTAAATCGCCAGCAGCGCTCCGACTCCCCATACCCAGAAGACGCCCAAGAGGAGGCTGTAGCGGGAGTAGCGGGCGAGTTGCTCCTCGAGCGGAGAGGGAGCGTCCCCAGCGGCCCCTTCAACGGCGGACTTCGCGGCTTCTTCGCCGAGGGCCTCGGCGATCAGAGCCTTCGAACGTTCCAGGTCGACGGCGAAGACCTGGATCTCCTCCGATCCCACGGCGGGGTTGTAGGCGCCGATCTCGCCGGCCCCGAAGAGATTCTGGACCCCTGTGTTCTTGACGCTGTAGGGGATGTCGCGCTCACGCAGAAGCGACTCGGCGAGCGCCAGCTCGGTCGGATCGCCCGGGACGAATAGAGTCACAAGCTCCTGGTTGGCCGTCATCGTGCCCTCCATGCTTCGTCAACGTCGCCAACGAAAGGATACAACGGTTCAGCCACGGGTTTTCGACCTCAGCTCGGCCACCCGGCAGCGCAGGCGCGGCCGCTCGGGATCGCTGAGGTCGAGCTGGTCCCAGGGCACGCGTAGCGGTTCTTTGGTTCTCTGCCAGCCGGCGATGCGCAAGATGGAAATGCCGAGCTGCTCCAGAAGGGCGGCGGAGCCGAGGTGGTACTCGCGGACAATGCACTCGTCACCGTTCACCTCCGCCTGAACGGAAAAGATCCGCCCCACCCGCACCTCGTCGGGGTCGCGCACCTGCTTGCCCAGCAGGAGTTGGAGAGGGACCTTCCTGCTCATGATTTCGCCGAGTCCGGCAGCTTGGCGACGATCTGATCGCGCAGCCACTTCTCCCAATCGAACGTCGGCGTCTCCAGCGCGGCGACGTCGATCTGGATCTGGTACGGTTTGATGTCTTTCACTTTCGACCACGGAACCCGGTAGACCGCGGTTTTGCGGACGCTGAAGCGGCGGCGGAACCATTCGAGCCAGCTCTCCAGGCGCGGATGGACGCGCCGCGCCAGGACGACGAATCCCATCTCGATGGAGTCGACCCGCGGGGGCTGGTCCTCCCGCAATTCCAGGACGAGACCGTCGACGCGTCCCATCTTCGTCTCTTCCTGGTCGACCACTTGGTTGTCGAGCACGTCACGGGCGAGGTCCAATCGCTTCATCCACCACCTCCGAGGAACGCCAGTGGTATCGATACGAGGGTGAGCACCATCGAGAGCAGGAGCACGACCACGGCGATCGTATTCGAGATCCAGCCGTTGCTGTGCTCCTTGAGAAGCTTGCGATCGTTCATCAGCAATAAAAACGGAAGCGCCACAAAGGGGAGGACCGCCGCTTCGACCGCCATGGCCAGCACGGTGAGCCGCAACGGATCGAACCCGACCGCGATGATCAGAGAGGAGAACAGGATCGCTCCCGTGTAGACCAGGCAGAAGCGGGCGTCTTTGCGCGGCTCGAGATTCTCTCCCCAGTTCCAGCCGAAAGTCTGAGCGGTCGCATAGGCCATGGACAGTGCCACTTCGAGACCTCCCGCCAGGCACGCGATCGCCATGCCGGCGGCGAACAGCAGGAAACCCCAGAAGGGGAAGGCGTCGGTCAGCATCATCGCCGCCTCGTGATAATCGTTCACCTGAATCCCGCGGGGCGCGAGCACCATCGCGGCCACCACGACTCCGGCAAAGGCTACGATGCTTCCGAACCCCATGCCGATCGCGGCGATTCCCCGGTTCACGGGGATGTAGGACTCATCCCAATTGTCCTCGACAGCGCCGGAGGAATAGAAATAGAACAGATAGGGGGAGAGGACCGCGCCCATGATGCTGACGGCGATCCCCCAATACTTCAACGCATCTCCGTTCGGCAGAGACGGCACCAGCCCGGCGAGAACCTCGCCGGCCGGTGGGTGATGGCGGAACGCCGCCACCACGAACGCCAGAGTAATCAGACCGAGCAGCGACGTGCTGTTTTCGATTGTGCCGAACGTCGCCCGCCAGAGGAAGAGCCACATCAGGACCGCGACCGGCAGGGCCCAGAGAGCTGTGGGCAGCCCGGTGACCAGGTGGAGGGCGAAGCAGACACCGCCGATCTCCGTGCCGAGCACCAGAACTTGAGCGATCGTGAGGACGAGGAACGGAACCAGCCAGAACGTGAAGCCCAGGTGCTCGCGAATCGCATCCGGCAGCGCCTTGCGGGTGGCGGCGGCGAAGCGGCCGGACATTTCCACCAGGAAGATCACCAGGAGGGACGCCGCGGCGACCACCCACAGCAAACGGAACTTGAAGTTGGCCCCGGCCTGCGCGCTGGTCGCCAGCGCCCCCATGTCGAAAAAGCCGCCGATGCTCGTCAGGATACCGAGCGTGAGCTGCAAAGCTTTTTTCACGCGCCTCCCTCTCCCACCTTTTGCAAGGCCTCGAAGCGGATGCGAAGCCCTCCCAGCCGGCCGATCTCCCGCGCCAGCCGTGACCGATCATTGGCTTCGACGGCCTGCCGCAGACCCGCGTTGGCGGCCTGGGCTTCGGCAAGGATCTGTCGCAGGGGATTCCGGATCTCGGGCCGGGCACGCGATTGGGCGGCCTCCTCGGCCGCCGTCTCGAGCTCCTTGCGGGCTGCCGAGGTCGTGCTCTTCACAAAAGAAGTTGGAACGCTGTTGGCATTCCACTTCTGGCCGACCATCTCCAGAGTGGAGAGCCAGGAGCCGACGGGCTCGACCTTCTTCAGCAGCTCCTGTTCCGGCGGCTTCTCCTGGCACGCCAGGAGCACAACCGTGGCGGCAGCCGCCACCATCCGGCTGAACGTGCGCCACCTGGGCAGCGCTGCGCGAGAAAATCGGAAGCTCCGCATAGCCAAAGTACTGCCGGTCCTGCTGCTCCGACCCTGGCTAGCAATTTCCGGGCCGGGCAGCGCGGCTGGCAGCTCTTTGGCGTCCGCGGAGCAGAGATTCGCGGCGAGCGTGGCTCTAGAGCTGGCAGGGGGACGGCGCTGGAGCGTTCGTGTTGTCGCCGACGCGCCGGTCCATCCACTCCAGCACCGCGTCATACGCGAGCTGGGCCTGGACGTGCAGGTTCAGGTCATGCCCTGCTCCAGGGATGATCACCGCCTCCGCGCAGGCATCCGCCGGATAGAAGCTCGGCTCGCTCGCGAGGCTTCCGGAGGCCGAGCAGCTCGGCGCGTCGCAGAACGCCAGATCGAAATCGCCGACGACCACGAGCACCGGAACGTGGATGCCGCCGGACAACCCGAGCGCGGGCACTGCGGTGGCGAGCTCGCTCGTGGTGACGGTCTCCTTGGTCTGCTCGTCGATCGCGATCACCAGCGGATCGGCGGACGGCAGGTAATAGAAAACGGTGCGCAGGCCGGGGAGGCTGGTGAGATAGCCGTCCGGGATGCCCGAGCCCGCGAAACGCGGATCGAGACTCGCCGGATACAAGCTCGCAAGGACCTCCCCCAGGGCCGGGGTCACGGTGTGCGACACACCCGTCAGCACCACGCCGTCGACGTCGCCGTAGGTGGCCGCCTCCTGGATCGAGATCACGGAGCCGAGCGAGTGCCCCACGAGCGCGACCCGTTCGGCGTCAATGCGGCCGAACGAGGGCACGATCAGGTCCCCTTCGCGCAGCGCCTGAACGATCTGGTGGACCACATAGCCATTGGCCTCGATCGTGACCGCCTCCGCCGGAGGATGATCGCTCTGGCCGATGCCGATCCGGTCGATGTTCAAGACCGCGTAGCCTGCCGCCGTGGCGCGGCGCATGTAGGAGTAGGTCTCGGGCTGGAACGGCCAGTCCCAGTACAGGTGACTGTAGGTGGCGCCGTGCAGCGTGATCTGGACCGTCTTGTGCTGGAGGCTGCCGCGGGAGCAGAGGACGCCGAACACGTCGTAGGTGGTGGAATCGCTCGGCGACAGGGTCACCGGAAACGACAGCTCCTCACAGCGCAGCCCTCCCTCGGCGGCCCAGGCGCTGGACGGAACGAGCAGGGCGATCGCCAGGGCGCAGAGCACCCCCACGGCAAAACGCGATAAACGGTCTCTCATCGTTCTCCTCTCTTTCGGTCGGAACAGCATGTCGAGGATAAAGCGCACGCATGCAGTGGTTCCCCTCACCGGCCTGGAACTTTCCGGACCCGGCAGAATGTTGGAGAGGCGGGAGGACTCCAACATGGCGCGCGGTTGGGAAAGCAAGTCTGTCGAGTCTCAGATCGAAGATGCCAAAAGCCTGGACCGGGGAGAATTCCTCACCCCCGAGCAGCGCGAGACGAAGCGCAAGCGGGAGAGCCTCGAGCTGTCGCGGAGGCGCGTCCTGCAGGACCTGGAAGCGACGCAGTCCCCGGTCCGCCGCATCTCTCTCGAACAGGCGTTGGCTTTTCTGGACGAGGAGATCCGGAAGCTCGGTTCCCATGCTATCATGCCCAGGAAGGAGTAACGGTCGGCCCCGTGGAATAGACCTGGGCGTCAGTCTGTTGCTCCTGGTACAGCGAACCGAAGACTCGGCTCAGTCTGTACCAAGCCTCGTGAGGGTCTTCTCACGGTTAAAAACAGTAGATGGGTACGGTTTTCGCCGGCTCAGACTACGTGGAGCAGGTGAAAAAATGCGCGTACAAGGTACTGTCAAGTGGTTCAACGGAGAGAAGGGATTCGGATTCATCACTCGGGAAGACGGTGGGAAGGACTGTTTCGTCCATCACTCCGCGATTCAGGGCGACGGGTTCAAGAACCTCGCCGAGGGTGAGCGGGTCGAGTTCGACGTCGTCCAGGGCCAGAAGGGCCCCGCGGCCGAGAACGTGACCCGGCTGTAAGCTCCAGCGTTGACACCAGTTTGACTCCAGAAAGAGGCCGGTTCGCCAGAAGGCGGGCCGGCCTCTTTCTTTTTGCCCTCAGCTCACTCCGGGTCGCGGTGGACGATGTCCGGCCCAAAGGCGGGAAGGCAGACCGCCACGTACTCGGCGCCACCCTGCTCGGGACTGCTGTAGCGGATCCATTCGCCCGGCTGAGAGATCACGGCCTGGCCCGCCCGCACCTCCAGCGCTCCTCCTTCGTGCTCTACACGCACCATGCCGCGGAGCACCACGGTGATCTCTTCGAACTCCGGCCGTTGCCCGGGCTCGCTCCAGCCGGCGGGCGAGACCATGCGGGCGACGCTGACTCCCGGATGGCCGGTGTTCACCCGGCCGGCATATTCCTCGATCCGCTTTGGCGGCTGTCCCGCCGCTTGAATCACCGTGGGTCCTTCGATCAATCGGGGCATTCACAATCTCCTTGGATCACCGCCCAAAGATGTAAAGAGAAGATCGGTCAACCGTCGCGCGTGAAGGTTCGCGGAACGCTCCGAGACCGAGGTTGAAGGCATGATGCCGTTTTTGGCTTTGTATTGCTCCGCAAAGTGATGTCCCAGCTCGTGGGTGAACACGTAGCAATAGAACCAAAGAGACATGAGCGCCGACTCCGGCCACCAGATGGTGAAGCCTGTCCCATAGGGCTTGATGCCGGCGTAGAACCGCTCCAGAGACTGGCGTAAGTCGTCGGGCAGCGGCTCGAAGTGCCAGACCGGAGGCAGAGAATAAAGAAGGATGGCGCGCTCGTCGCGCAGATAGCAACCAAAGGGATGTCCGATGTAGGGCTCTTGCCGGGCACGCATCTCAATCCGGGAGAGGCCATAGACGTACTCGATGGGAAGCTCCGTCAAGACCCGCCGCAGGACACGCTTGGGAATCGGGTGGGTATCACCAGGCGTGGGAGCGCGCTCGATGACTCGAGGAAGCCGGGGCTTGCCGTCGGCATCCCGCTCGATGAGCCGCTCGGCGGCGATCGATTCTTTTCGTGTTCGGTAGCTGTTCGACATTTATAACCTGATCATTGCGCCAAAGCCATCTCCGCGATCATCCGTCCGATCGCCAGCGACGCCGTCGCGGCGGGCGAGGGGGCGTTGAGGACATGGATCGCGTTTTCGCTCTGGACGATCCGGAAGTCGTCGACCAGGGCGCCGTTGCGTTCCATCGCCTGGGCGCGGACGCCGGCTCCGGCGCGGTAGAGGTCCTCGTTTCGGATGTCGGGGACGAGCCGCTGCAGGTCGCGCACGAAGGCGGATTTGACCAGGGAGCGCCAGACTTCGAAGCCGGCGATCTTCCAGAAGCGCGCGGCCAGGCGCCAGAGGCCGGGCCAGGTGGCGCTCGCCACGACGTCGCGCGGCGAGACGTCCGTCCAGCGGTAGCCTTCGCGCTTCAGGGCCAGCACGGCGTTCGGCCCGGCTTCGACTCCCCCATTGACCATGCGCGTCAGGTGGACGCCGAGAAAGGGGAAGCGCGGGTCCGGCACTGGATAGATCAGCCCCCGCACCAGGTTTCGCCGCTCCGGCACCAGCTCGTAGTACTCACCGCGGAACGGGATGATCCGCACGTCGACCTCGGCGCCGCAGAGGCGCGCCACGCGGTCGGATTGCAGGCCCGCGCAGTTCACCAGGCTCTTGCAGGACACGGCACCGCGCGCGGTCTCCACGGTCAGGCCAGACTCCAGGCCGGAGCCATTGCGGTGGACGCCGTGGACGCGGGCGCCGGTCCAGACGGTGCCGCCATGCGCTTCGATCCTCCGGCCATAGGCCTGCGCCACGGCCGGATAATCGACGATCCCGGTCTCGGGCACCCAGAGGGCCGCGATCCCGGCGGCGTGCGGCTCGCGCTCATGGATCTCCTCGCCCCGCAGGCGTTGCAGGCCGGTGAGGCCGTTGGCCTGGCCGCGCCGCTCCAGCTCGTCGAGCGGCGGCAGCTCATCCTCCCGGGTCGCCACCACGAGCTTGCCGCAGCGCTCATAGGCGATCCCCTCCTCTTCACAGAAGTGGACGAGGGCGCGCGCGCCCTCGACGCAGAGCTTGGCCTTGAGGGAGCCTGGCTTGTAATAGAGGCCGGAGTGGATAACTCCGCTGTTGTGGCCGCTCTGGTGCGCCGCCAAGCGGTCTTCGGCCTCCAGGACCATCACGGTGCGGCCGTGCCCCTCAGCCAGGGCCAGGGCGGTCGCCAGGCCGACAAGACCGCCACCCACGATGGCGATGTCGGACTTCACAGCGGCAACTCGGAGGTCAGGGTTCTCATGCATGCAGGCTCATCGAAAGACCGGGCGATTGTAGCTCGGCCGCAGGCCAAAAACCGCGGCCAGGCCCAATCCTTGTCCCGAGCAGCTGCGTACTTCTGGACAAACCTTGCCGGGAAGAAAGGAGAGGGTGTATTCTCCGATCTCGATACCGTGCCATCTCGTTTACGTGCTCCGGACACCGGGACAGACATTCATGTCTGAACATATTGCGACGCAATCGAGGATCTCGTGCTGACCGAGGAACACAAGCAAGCAGTCCGGCGCAGCTGGCGTCTCCTCGAGCCCCTGGGAGAGACGGTCAGCGATCTGTTCTATCGACGGCTCTTCGAGCTGCGGCCGGATCTGCGCAGCCTCTTCCCCTTCGACATGGCAGCGCAGAAGAGAAAGCTTCTCGCGATGCTCGCGTTCACGGTCAAGTCGCTCGACTGGCCTATCGAGGAGTGGCAGGCGGACATCAACCCCGAGGACGACCTCTTCCTCGTCATTCTCGCGCTCGGCCGCCGCCACCGCCATCTCTACAAGGTCGAGGACGAGCACTATGGGCCGGTCGGCGAGGCCCTGGCGTGGACTCTGGAGCAGGGCCTCGGCCAAGTCTTCGAGGGTGCCACCAAGGAAGCGTGGCTCCGGGTCTATGGAACGCTGTCCATCACGATGAAGATCGCGAGCTCGGCGGAGCTCGTGAACGCGCTCGGGGACGCGGCTGGAAGCCAGGAGGGCTCATGAACGATCTCATTCCGGTTCTCAAGTGCGACCGGCAATTCGCGCCGATCGAGGATCTCCTCCAGGTCGTGGGTGTCAGCCGTCAATACTTCTGTATCCACTGCGTCGGCGAGGATGGCTGCGTCCTGGGCTCGATCTGGGTCAAGAGCGGATTCGTCGTCGGCGCAGACGCCGCGACGCTGTCCGGCCGCGAGGCGATCTTCGCCCTGTTGGCGGACAGGAGGGTCTCGGCGTTCTCGGTCTATCGACCCCGCAAGAGCCCCGCCTCCTATCCTGCGCCACTCGGCTCGATCGCGGAGCTGCTTCTCGAAGCCGCCGAGGCGCAGGACCAGGGCTCTCCGCCGGCCGCCGAGACGTCGGCCGCCGGTCCCAAGGCCGTGCCTCCTCCTCCGCCAAGGCCTCCTGCCATGCGCCTGGAGGCGGCGGAGCCGCATGCGCCGATCGTCGCCTTTGCGAGCGCCAAGGGGGGAGTCGGCAAGACTACTCTGGCGCTCAATGTCGCCCTGGCCTTCGCCGAGGCGGGCCAGCCGGTGCTCCTCGTCGACACAGACCCGCTCGGCGGCATCGGGCATTCACTCGCCGGGCAGAACGCCCGCCATGCGCAGGGCACTTATGACGTGCTCCTCGGCCGCAAGCAGCCGCACGAGGTGATCCTGTCGACCCGGGTCCCGGCGCTCGAGATCCTGCCGGCCGGTGAGCTGGGATCGCAGGAGGCTTTACAGAACCTCCAGCGGCTCACCAGCCCGGAGACCTGGGAGGCTCTCCTCCGGCGCCTTTCCGGCGAAAACCGGCTGGTGATCGTCGACGTCCCGGCGGGGCTTCACGGGATCGCCAGCGCGGTGCTCGGAGCCTGCACCCACGCGTTCGCCATCCTCAGCGCCGAGCCGCTCGCGCTGCGGGTCGTGCCGCAACTCCTCCAGAGCCTGGAGGAGCATGGCGGGCGCCGCAGCCCCACCGTGCTCGCCGGGATCATCCTCAATTGCGTGCAGTTCCGCCATGGGGCCTCGATCGGCGTGGTCCAGGGCGCATGGGCGTCGTTCACGCAAGGGCTCGTGCTGGAGACCACTGTGCCGCGCGATCCGGTGTTCCTCGAGGCAAGCGCGGCCGGCGTGCCGGTGGCGTTCCTCGACCGCGCGAAGCGTCCCCCGGTCGCCGCGATCTTCCGCCATCTGGCGGACGACATCGCCGGGCGGATCGGCCTGTACGACGTCAAGGCTGCCGGCGAGCCGCTCCGCCTGCTCTGAGGAGGCGAGGCGGCGACAGCCTCTCTGAGGGCCTCACGGCGACAGCCTCTCGATCACCCACTCCTCTACGCCCTTCACGCGGCGGTAGCGGAGGCGATCGTGGAGGCGATCGGGCCGGCCCTGCCAGAATTCGATCTCGTCCGGGACGACGCGGTAGCCTCCCCAGAAATCGGGGAGGGGCGGGTCGTCTCCGAAGCGCTCGGCGATCTCCTCGGCGGCTTTTTCGAGCTCGTCCCGGCCGGCGATGACGGAGCTCTGCCGCGAGATCGAGGCGCCGATCCGCGAGCCGAGGGGGCGGGTGCGGAAGTAGGCGTCCGACTCTTCGCGCGAGGTCTTCTCCACCCGGCCTTCGACGCGTACCTGCCGCTCGAAGTCCGTCCAGTAGAGGACCAGGGCCGCGCGGGGGTTGTCCGCCAGGTCCCGGCCCTTCCGGCTGTCGTAGTTGGTGTAAAAGACGAGACCCCGCTCGTCGCACTGTTTGAGAAGGACGATGCGCGCCGAGGGCCGCCCCTCGCGGTCGGCTGTGGCCAGGGTCATGGAGGTGTAGTCGTCGGGCTGGGCGGCGGCTGCGTCGGCCAGCCAGCGCTGGAGCTGCTCGATGGGGTCGGCGGCCAGGTCCTCTTTGCGGAGGCCGGCCCGCGCGTACTCGCGGCGGACGTGGGAGAGGCTCATGGCGGAGTCAGCGGCCGAAGAGCGACTGGACGAAGCCCTTCTTCCCTTTTTCATAGGTGCCGATGAGCTCGGTCTTGGCCACGACGTGGCCGTCCATCGCGGACTCGACCTTGGCCTTGGTTGGACGATGGAGGTCCGGCAAGACGAGGTCCAGCGCATACAGCTTGAAGAAGTAGCGGTGGCGCCCTTTGGGCGGACAGGGGCCGCCCCAGCCGGTGCGCTTCCAATCGTTCAGCCCCTCCAGGGTGCCGGAGGGCAGGTCCCGCGGTGAGATCCCCTCCTCCAGGCCCGTGGAGGAGGCTGGAATGTTGTAGAGCACCCAGTGGACCCAGGGTTGGGGATCGGGCGCGTCCGGATCGTCCATGATCAGCACCAGGCTCGCGGCGCCGGCCGGCACTTCCGTCCAGCTCAGGGCGGGCGAGACGTCGTCGCCTTCGCAGGTGTACTTGATGGGAATCTCGTCACCGGACTGGAACGCCGTCGTTGTCAGGGTCAGGCTCATGCTCTCCTCCTCTCTCTATGCGGCCCATTCTATCCATGCGCGTCGTTCGCGCGAGCGGTTCCGCTTTTCCACTTCAGGCGATGGTGTCCGAGGAGGCATCTCGATCACTAATCCTGCCGGCGGGGTACCGGCTGGCCGAGCGATCTTCTGCATTGATCAAATCACCTGCCAAACAGTGATCCTGCTTGAGTTTACACGCCGATCAGAGGGGCGGAAAAACCTTGACTTACGCCCTTGTTACGCTTTAAATTGTCGGTGTATGGCGAGACCGTGGCGCGAGATCCCCGAGAGTGAGCCGGAGCCCGAGAGCGGGGCTGAGCCGGTTGCTCCCGCGCTGCAGCGGGTGCGCTCGGCGCTCCCGGAAGAGCTGCGGGGCCGCCTGCGCAGTGCCCGCGAGCTCGACCGGACGCTGCGGGACGAGGAAGAGGAGCATCCGCCGCTGGTCACGACGATGCCTGCCCTGGACCGCCTGCTCGACGGCGGGCTCCCCCGCGGACATCTGGTGGAGCTGGTCGGCGGCCGGACGAGCGGCCGCTTCTCGACTCTCCTCTCGGCTCTCGCCGCGGCGACGAGTATCGGCGAAACCGCGGCGCTCGTCGACCTCGGGGACGCGCTCGATCCGGCGGCGGCGGCGGCCCTGGGGGTCGACCTGGAACGACTGCTCTGGGTGCGCCCGACGGATCTCAAGGAAGCTCTGGGCAGCACGGAGATGCTGATCGGCGCCGGGTTCGCCCTGGTGGTGCTCGATCTGGGGCATCCGCCGGTGCGCGGTGGCCGCGGAGTCGAGGCCGGCTGGTTGCGGCTGGCGCGCTCCGCCCGGTCCCATGGATCGGCTCTCCTGGTGGGGAGCCCGTACCGGGTGAGCGGCACGTCGGCCTCGGCGGTGCTGAAGGCGAGCCGTCCCCGCATGCTCTGGCAGGGCGGAGCGGGCTCGCCCTGGCTGCTCGGCGGCCTCTCGGCGCGGATCGAGGTCGAGAAACACCGCCGCCGTCTCCCCGGGCAGAGCGAGGGGCTGGAGCTGACGGCGATGGAGGCGGTGCCGGCCCCGCAGAAACCCGTAGAGACGCCCCAGTCCGTGACCAAGAATCTTCCGGGTGCACAAACGCCGGGGCGTCTCCCCGACGAACGCGAAACGACCTGGCCAACGCCTCTGCGGGCGGCGGGTGGTCGGCGGTGATGGACCGCATCGCCCCACCCCGGGTTGAAACCCGGGGCTACCCACAGTGCCGTCCCTGCGGGACGGAGATGGGCGCGCATCGGTTTCCCCCGTCCCGCAGGGACGGCAGCTTTCCTAGCCCCGGGTTTCAACCCGGGGTCCGCGGTGCGGCATGAGCTACGACCGCATCGCCTGCATCAGCCTCCCCCTCTTCCCGTTGGCTGCGCGGCTGCGCAGCGAGCCGGAGCTGTCGCGCGAGGCGCTGGTCGTGGTCGAGGGGAATGGCAATGCGGCGCGCGTGGTGGCGGGCAACCGGCTGGCCCGGTTGGCCGGGATCAAGCCCGGTCTCACTCTCCCGCAGGCGCGGGCTCTCTGCCCCAAGCTGGTGGCCCGGTGCCGCGATGAGGAGTGTGAGCGGGCGGCGCAGGAAGCCCTCCTGGAGGTCTCCGAGCGCTTCTCGCCTCGCGTAGAGGATGCTGGCGAAGGGACGGCTTTTCTCGACGTCAACGGCATCGAGCGGCATTTCAAGGGGGAATCCCCCGAGCTCGATCTGGGACGGTCGCTGATCGCCGCGGCCGAGGCCGAGGGGCTGCCGGCGCGGGTGGGGATCGCGTCGAGCAAGCTGGCGGCGCGCATCGCGGCCGGACTGCCGGATTCGCCGGTGGTCGTGCCGGCCGGTCAGGAGGCCGGGATCCTGGCGCCTCTGCCGCTCTCCCGGCTCTCTCCCGAGGTGGAGCTGGCCGAGACGCTGGAGCGCTGGGGAGTGCGCTCGATCGGGGACTTCGCGAAGCTGCCGCAGGCCCGGATCTCGAGCCGGCTCGGGAGCCGGGGCCGCGATCTCCATGCCATGGCCCGCGGGGTCGATCCGCAGCCGCTCATCCCGCGCGAGCCGCCTCCGGCCTTCCATGAAGGAATGACGCTGGAGTGGCCGCTCGTCTCGCTGGAGCCGTTCCTGTTCGTGAGCCGGGCGGCTCTGGAGCGGCTCGCGCAGCGCCTGGAATCGTGCGGCCTCGCCTGCATCCGCCTGGAGCTCACGTTGCGGCTGGAGCCGGAAGGCCATCAGACGCGCTCGATCGACCTGCCGGCGCCGACGCGCGACGTCAAGACGCTGCTCACGCTGGTGCGCCTCGATCTGGAGGCCCGCCCGCCCGGCGCGCCGGTGGTGGGCTTCACGTTCGCGGCCCAGCCGGATCGTCCGCGCGAAGCCCAGCTCTCGCTCTACGGCCCGGCGGCTCTCTCGCCGGACAAGCTCGCCACGACGATGGCCCGGCTGTTCGCCCTGCTCGGACCCGGCCGCGTCGGCTCGCCCCGCGTGGTGGACGGCCACCAGCCTGAGCGGTTCTCCCTGGTGGAATTCACACCGCCACCGCCGCCGGACGTCCGCCGCGCGCCGCGCTCCGGCCGCGGCCTGCTGGCGGTCCGCGTTCTCCGTCCGCCGCTCGCCCTGGAGGTGCTGACCGAGGAACCCACACCGGCCGCTCCCGCGGAGGAGGCGACTCCGGTCGAGGTCCGTCCCCTGGTCATGGAGGAGACCGAGAAGCGGCCGAAAATCGAAGGAGCGGTGAAGGTGGCCTCCGGGCCTTGGGGTCTCGAAGATGGCTGGTGGTCCGAGGCACCGGCGGACCGGGATTACTGGGACGTGGAGCTCACCGCCGGGGGACTGTACCGGCTGTACCGCGACCGGGGAACCGGGGAGTGGTTCGCGGACGGAATCTACGACTGAAAGCCCCTCTGCCCAATGGAGATCCTCCCCACTGTAGAGACGCCCCGTGGGGCGTCTCCTACGGCGGCGCCGTTCATTCCCAAGGCTCCTTGCGGTGTATACCGCGGACACCTCGGCAGGAGACGCCCCACGGGGCGTCTCTACAGCGATGCACCCGAGGCTCAGTACAGCGCCTCGGGCGGAACGACGCGGTCGACGGCGATCCGGATCTCCCTCTGGATCTTCGCCTCGATCCGCATCCGGTCGAACAGGCCTGCATGGGACATCTCTGCTGCGAACCGGGCCCGGATTTCCCGCTCGATCTGATCGATCGTGCGCCGGCTTGCCCTCTCCAACCGCACCTGGCCGTCAGCTACGAAACGAACCTCATGGTCGCTCATCCGAACCTCCCCCCGTGGAAGGACCTCCAGGATACTCCTGGGGCCGGGGCTCGTCGAGAGCCCCTGTTTTCTTCCCCCTCTCCCGGCGGGTGTGAGTGCGGGTGGGAGAGGGGGTCAGGGGGTGAGGGTCATTTCCGCCGGTTCGCCTGAAGGATCCGCTTGCGGAGGCGGATCGCGCCGGGGGTGACTTCGACGAGCTCGTCCTCGCCGATGAACTCCAGGGCCTGCTCCAGGTTCATGATGCGCGGCGGCACCAGGTGGATCGTGTCGTCGGAGCCGGAGGCGCGCATGTTGGTGAGCTTCTTTTCGCGGGTGATGTTGACATCGAGGTCGTTCGCCCGCGCGTTCTCCCCCACCACCATTCCCTCGTAGACCTCCGCGCCCGGCGCGATGAACAGCTCGCCGCGCGGTTGCAGACCCTCGATCGCGTAGCCGGTCGCCCGGCCCGTCCGGTCGGCGATCAGGACGCCGGTCAGGCGGTGCGCGATGTCTCCCTGCCAGGGGTCCCAACCGTCGAAGAGGTGGTTCATGATGCCCGTCCCCTTGGTGTCGGTCAGGAACTCGGAGCGAAAGCCGATCAGCCCGCGGGAGGGGAGGCGGAACTCGATGCGTACGCGGCCCGAGCCGTGGTTGATCATCTTCATCATGCGGCCGCGCCGCGAGCCCATCTTCTGGGTCACCACGCCGATGAAGTCCTCGGGACAGTCGATGATCAGCATCTCCATCGGCTCGTGGATCTGGCCTTCGATGCGGCGGGTGATCACCTCGGGCTTGCCGACCGAGATCTCGTACCCCTCGCGGCGCATCATCTCGATCAGGATGGCGAGCTGCAGCTCGCCGCGCCCCGAGACCTTGAAGATCTCGGGCGAGTCCGTGGGCTCGACCCGGATCGACACGTTGGTCAGCGTCTCCTTCTCCAGGCGCTCCTTGAGCTTGCGCGAGGTCACGTGCTTGCCGTCGCGGCCCGAGAAGGGCGAGTCGTTGATCGACATCATCATCGAGATGGTCGGCTCGTCGATCAGGATCGGCGGCAGGGGACGCGGGTCCTCGCGGTCGGTCAGCGTCTCGCCGATGTTGACCTCGGCGATGCCCGCGACCGCCACGATGTCGCCCGGCCCGGCCTCGGCGATCTCGATCCGGCGCAGCCCGTCGTAGCCGTAGAGGAGCGTGACCTTCACCGGCTCGATCCGCCCGTCGCGGCGGCAGTGGGCGACCTCCTGGGCCTTGCGCAGGGTGCCGTTGAAGATGCGGCCGATGGCGAGACGCCCCACGTAGTCGTCGTAGTCGAGAGTGTTGAACTGCATCTGGAGCGGCGTCTCGGGGTCGTAGACCGGCGCCGGAACCGAGCGCAGGATCTCCTCGAAGAGCGGCTCCAGGGTCTCGTCCGGTCCGTCCAGCTCGCGGCGGCTGCGGCCCGCCCGGGCGTTGGCATAGATGATCGGAAACTCGAGCTGCTCCTCGGTCGCGTCGAGATCGATGAACAGGTCGTAGACCTCGTTGACCACCTCGTTGATGCGGGCGTCCGGCCGGTCGATCTTGTTGATCACCACAATGGGATCGAGACCGGCCTCGAACGCCTTGCGCAACACGAAGCGGGTCTGCGGCAGAGGGCCTTCGCTCGCGTCGACCAGGAGGAGGACGCCGTCGACCATCTTGAGCGTGCGCTCGACCTCGCCGCCGAAGTCAGCGTGGCCAGGAGTGTCGATGATGTTGATCCGCACCCCGCGGTAGTGGATGGCCGTGTTCTTGGCCATGATGGTGATGCCCTTCTCGCGCTCGAGGTCGATCGAGTCCATCACCCGGTCGGCCACGTATTCGTTGTCGCGGAAGATGCCGCTCTGCCAGAGCATGGCGTCGACCAGAGTCGTCTTGCCGTGGTCGACGTGGGCGATGATGGCCAGATTACGGACGTCTTCTCTCTTGTGCTCAGCCAAGGCTTCTCTCCGTTCCAGGGAATTGCTGCGGCGCGGCAAGGGCCGCGAGGAAGGGGAGAAGGATACCACAGGAGGCCCTCACCCCCAGCCCCTCTCCCGCGAGCGGGAGAGGGGAGCAAAGCAAAGACGGATCGGCTGGTCGATTAGTGAAGGGCTGTTCACCCCTCTCCCGCTTGCGGGAGAGGGGCCGGGGGTGAGGGTCTCTCCTACCGCTCCAGCGTCCCTACGGCTCGCACAGCCTTGTGGATGCGCTCGACCTCGGGCCGCTCGAAGTAGGTCTGGCCGCAGCGGGTACAGATCCAGGCGGGCACGGCGTCCCACTCCAGGCGGCAGCGGCCGCGCTCGACCTTCACCGGGGCCGTCGAGCGCTCTACGATCCCTTGGCAACAAAGACACCGCATGGTCAAAAATTGCATGACCGCGGGGCGCCGCGGGACCAGAGGGAGAGTCGCATCCAGGTCCACGGGATGGGTCTCGGGACGGACCTCGCGCAACGTCGTCTTCGGGATGCCGTATTCTTGCCGTGTGAACGAGGACGACAGCCGGTCGGGCATGCTCATGAAAGAATCCCCCTCTGTGCGAACCTCCAGGAATCATGCAAACGCCCTGCCTGGAGAGACCCCGTGGCCGGCTGATGGAGGGCCGATGAAACGTTTGAGCGGATTGGTGAGCGGATACGTCCTTGCCGGCCTGGCAATTCTGGTTGGTTCACCGGCAAGCCCCGTTGCGGGTCAGGCCCCCTTCCAGCCAGGGACGGTAATCGAGACGATCTCCTGCCAGGGAGCGCCGGACCAGCGCTATGCCCTGTACCTCCCGTCCGGATACCGGACGGACAAGGCGTGGCCGATCGTCTATGCCATGGATGCGCGCGGCCAGGGAAAGAACGTGGCCGAGACTCTGAAGGCGGGGGCCGAGCGGTATGGATGGATCGTGGCGAGCTCCTACAACACGATGAGCGACCAGAGCATCGATCCCAACACCGCGGCGCTGCGCGCCATGTGGACCGACACCCACGCCCGGCTCGCACTCGACGACCGCCGGGCCTACCTGGCGGGCTTTTCCGGGACCGTCCGGTCCGCGGTGAGCCTCGCTCTGGCCGCGCCGGGCACGGTGGTCGGCATCTTCGGAGCGAGCGCCGGCTTTCCCTTCGAGCGCCCGCCGAGCAAGGACGTCCCCTTCGACTTCTTCGGCACGGTGGGCGACCGCGACTTCAACTACTACGAGATGATGGATCTCGAGAAGAAGCTCACCGCTCTCGGACTCCCCTACCGGATCGAGATGTTCGAGGGTCCGCACGACTGGCCGCCAGCCGAGCTTGCCACGCGGGGGATCGGCTGGCTGGAGCTGCGGGCGATGAAGCGCGGGCTCCGCGCGAAGGACGCGGCGCTGATCGAGGAGCTCTGGGCCAAGGACCTGGCAGAGGCCCGGCAGGCCGAAGCCGCGGGACAGGTCGCCGACGCGTTCCATACCTGGTCGGCCATGAAGGCCGACTACGCCGGGTTGCGCGACGTGGCCGAGGCGGAGCGCAAATCCAAGGAGATCGGCGCATCCCCGGCGCTGCAGCGCGAAATCGCGGCGCGGGAGGAGCGGCTGAAGCGCGACACGGCCTATCTGACGGAAGCGCCGCGCGTCCTCGGTCGCGCGATGAGTGGGGAGACGCCGCCCACCGCGGCGCGCATCGCCGCCGAGCTGAAGCTCTCCGACTGGAAGAAGCGGTCCGAGTCGACGGACCGGGAGGAGAGCCTCGCGGCGAAGCGGGTGCTCAACACTCTCCTGGGTCAGACCAGCTTCTACCTGCCGCGCCTGTACACCGAGCGCAAGGAGTGGGATAAGGCGATCCTCATGCTCTCCGTCTCCGCCGAGATCCTGCCGGACAGCCCTGCGGTCTGGGAGGAGCTCGCCGCCGCCCATGCGCGCAAGGGGAAGGCCGGCCGCAAACGCGCCCTGGAGGCCCTGGACAAGGCCGTCGCGCTCGGCTTCACCGACCGTGCCCTGATCGAGAAGGAGACCGCGTTCGACGGGCTGCGCCAGGAGGAGCGGTATCGGGAGATTCTGGGGAAGATGCCCGCGGGAAAAACCCTCACCCCCAACCCCTCTCCCACGAGTGGGAGAGGGGAGGAGGTTTGAAGGCCTCATGGGATTTCGGAAGCCGTGCCTAACCTGCACCCCTCTCCCGCTTGCGGGAGAGGGGCTGGGGGTGAGAGCCCTCCTCGCGCTGCTCCTGCTCCTCGCCGCCGCTCCGGCAGCCGCCCTGCCCGTCTCGGCCGAGCTCCCGCGGGGGCAGGTCGTCGAGCGGGTGGCGTGCGCGGCGGACGAGGCGCAGGCGTACGCGCTCTATCTCCCGGCCGGCTACACGCCGGAGCGCAAGTGGCCGATCGTCTACGCGTTCGACTCGCATGGGCATGGCGCGGACATCGCGCGGCTGCTGCGCGCGGGCGCCGAGCGCCACGGCTGGATCATCGCCAGCTCCCACAACTCGTCGAACCTGGCGCCGATGCAGGAAAACTTCGGGATCATGAGCGCGCTCTGGGCCGATACCCACGCGCGCTTCTCGATCGATGACCGGCGGGTCTATGCGCTGGGCTTTTCGGGGCTGGTGCGCTTCGTGGTCAACCTCGTCCTGACGGCGCCCGGGAGCCTCGCCGGGGTCATTGGAGCCAATGGCGGCTGGCCGCTCGGCCAGTCACCCATGAAGCAGCACGACATCCCCTTCTTCTTCACCGTGGGCGACGCCGATTTCGCCTATTACGAGCTGCTCGATCTGCAGGGGAAGCTGCTCGCCGCCGGCCTGCCGCACCGGCTGGAGATCTTCGCCGGGTCGCACCAGTGGCCGCCGGAGGAGCTGTTCACCCGCGCGGTCAATTGGATGGAGCTGCAGGCCATGAAGCGTGGGCATCGCGGGAAGGATGCGACGCTCGTGGAGGAGCTGTGGAGCACGGACCTCGCCAGGGCGCGCGCCCTGGAAGCCGGCGGGCAGCTGGTCGCGGCGCAGACCCTCTACGCCTCCCTGGTCCGGGACTTCGACGGGCTGCGCGACACGGCGGACGCCGCGAAGGACGCGGCGCGGCTCAAAGCGTCGGAGGCTTTCCAGCGCGAACGGGAGGCCCGCCGGGTCCGCGACCAGCGGGACCGCGAATACCTGGAGAGAGTCCCGCGGCTGTTCAAAGAGGCCCCGGGGCAGCCGACCCCGGACCATGTGAGCCAGCTCATCGCCGATCTCAAGATCCCGGAGCTCAAGAAGAAGGCGAAGTCCGATCCGGACCCCGAGGAGCGCCTCTCAGCCGAGCGCGTGCTCTACGCCGTCTACATCCAGACCGGCCTTTATCTGCCCCGCGAATATGCCAGCCTCGGGCAGTTCGACCGGGCGATCCTCTTCCTGCAGGTCGCCGCCGAGATCGATCCGGACGTCCCCAACATCCCCTACCGGCTGGCCACGGCCTACGCCCGGAAGGGGAACCGCCGGCGGGCTCTCGATTATCTGGAGACGTCGGTACGGAAAGGCTGGACCGATCTCGACACCCTGGAGAGCGAGCGGGCCTTCGACCCCTTCCGCAAGTCAGAGCAGTTCCGGCGGATCCTCCAGCAGATCCGGCAGCGGCAGGCGGCGGCAACGCCGCAATAGCCCTCACCCGGGCCCCGGGTTGAAACCCGGGGCTAGGAAAAACTGCCGTCCCTGCGGGACGGAGAGAGCCGATGCCGTCCATCCGTCCCGGAGGGACGGCATCGTTGATAGCCCCGGGTTTCAACCCGGGGTGCTCACCGCTCCGTCAGCGGCTCTTCCATCCCCACCGAGAACATCGCCTCCAGGTCATAGCGCGAGAAGGCGCGGAAGGCGATCAGGGTCTCGGACCGCTGGATGCCCTCGATCTGGAGCATCTGGTTGGTGACCGCCTCGGCGATCTGATCGTTCTCGCGGACGCGCACGATGGCGACCAAGTCGTAGTGCCCGGCCACCGAATAGACCTCGCTGATCCCGGACAGCTCCACGAGCTTCGACGCCACCTCGTTGACCTTGGACTTCTCGACCATCAGCAGAATGACGGCATTGACCATCGGTCTCACCCTCCTCGGACGATTTGCGGCTCAACTCTACATCACATCTGTGGGGTAGGCTTGTGCCGCCATGGCCGACACCGCCCCCAACCTCCCCGAGCCGATCTTCCGGCGGACCCTCGACCTCCTCGTCGAGCTGACCGCCATCTCCTCACCGAGCAACGATCCCGACGGGCTCCACCGGATGGCCTATCGCCTCGCCGATGAGCTGTCAGCGCGCGGGCTCACGCCGGAGATCAACCATGAAGAGGGAGAGGACGGGACGCCGCTGCCGGTCCTCCTCGGCCGCGGCCCTGGAACGGCGGACGGCCACCTCCTGCTGATCGGCCACCTGGACACGGTGCTCCCCGCCGCTCCGCCGCGGGTCGAGGGAGACCGTCTCGTGGCCACCGGCGCCATCGACATGAAGGGGGGGCTCGCCGCCTTCCTCGGCGCTCTCGACCTGCTGCGCCACCGGGGCGTCGAGCCTCCGGCGGATCTCCTGCTGGCCGTGGTGCCGGACGAGGAGGTAGGGGGCGTCCTCTCGCGGGCGGCGGTCCGGCGCTGGAGCGAGGCGGCGCGCGCGGTCTGGGTGCTGGAGCCGGGCGAGCCGGCGGGCCATGACCCTGAAACCGGCGAGACCGCCGAGACCATGGTGGCCGGCCGGCGCGGCATGTTCCAGTGGCGGCTCGACGTGCGCGGCCGGGCTGCCCATTCGGGCCTGCACTACTGGCAAGGCCGCTCCGCCCTGGTCGCCGCAGCCGGCTGGTGCGTCGAGGCCGAAGCCCACTCGGCGCGAAACGGCGGACCGACGGTCAACGTGGGGCGCATCGTCGGAGGGGACACGACGTTCGTCGAGGGCCTCGCCACGAGCCATGCCCTCCTCGGCACCGAGCAGCAGCTCAACGTCGTGCCCGACCGCGCCCGCGCCGAAGGGGAGGCGCGCTTCCTGCGCGCCGCCGAGGGCGAGCGGATCGCCGGAGTCCTCGCGACGCTGGCGCGCAACATCGCGGTGGACACCGAGACCGAAATCGACCTGTACATCGGCCCCACCATCCCGCCGGTCGACCCGGACGGACCGCACGCGCCGTGGTGTAACCGGGCGGTGGCGCTGGCCGCGGCGCGCGGCTGGCGTCTGGAGGTCGAGCGCGAGCGGGGCGGCATCTCGTTCCCCAACTTCCTCGCCGATCCGGGACGCATCCCGGTGCTCGACGGTCTCGGCCCGGTAGGAGGCGGCATGCACACGCGGGACGAGCACGTGGCGCTCGCGTCGCTCGAACGGCGGATCGTGCTTCTGGCGGACCTGCTGGCGGCGAGCCCGGGGCGGTCACAACCGTTAAAATAGGATCATGCGAACAGCAGCGAAGATAGGGAATTTTTCAGAATCGCCACCGGATCCTATCCGGCCCTTCTTCCTCGGTCCAAGCTGTCATAAGTAAATCAGGGAAGCGGAATCGGCGTCGGCCTCGACCTGGAGGCTGTGGCTGTCTTCGCGGGTCTCAAGAGGCCCGGCGAATCGTCCGCTGCTGGACCTCAGGCCATTCCATGGCTTCGCACTTTATCCCAGCAGAGGCCCGCCAGCCTGAGCGCCCCCCCGCTTTGACCGTTTCTTGACCTTTTCCAGACCCCTTTGACCGCCCCGGCGATCGATCCTGAGGGTGCATCGGGCGGCCGGCAGCTCCGGCCGCCTTCCTCGAAAAGGAGATCGCCGTCATGTCCCGACTGTCCCGATACCTCTGCGCAGCCTGGCTGCTCACCCTCACCACCGCCTCCATCGCGGCGGCCGAGCCGCACATCTACCCGGGGCTCGCTCCGCTCCTCCAGGACCCCACGGCTCCCATCCCTCCGTCCGTCGCGGGGGCCGGTTGGGCGCGCCGCGGGGACCGGCGCATCCAGGGGCAGCAGACCCTCGACCTCTTCCTGCGCACGACCGCCTCACGGTCCGACCTGGAGGCGCTGGGTATCCAGGTGCGCACGCTGCGCGGCGGGCGCGCCACGGTCACCGTTCCCGTCTCCGCTCTCTCAGCGCTGGCGGCCCGGCCGGACGTGCAGCTCATCACCGTGCCGATGCCCGTCCGGCCGCAGCTCGACAAGTCGGTGCCCGAGACCGGCGCCACCTGGATGCGATCGCTGAGCGGGAGCAGCTTCAGCGGCCACACCGGCTCCGGGGCCGTGGTCGGCGTGATCGACTCGGGCATCGACTACGACCACGAAGACTTCCTCGACGCGTCCGGCAACAGCCGGGTCCTTTACATCTGGGATCAGCAGACGACCGGCACACCCCCCTCCGGCTATGCCTACGGCAATGAGTGCACGAGCGCAGACATCCTCGCCGGCACCTGCTCCGAGGTGGACGAGTCCAGCGAGTCCGGCCACGGCACCCACGTCACCGGGATCGCCGCCGGCACCGGAGCGGCCGCCGACGGCTCCGGCTCCATCTACGAGACCACCGGCATGGCTCCGGGCGCCTCGATCATCTTCGTCAAGACCGACTGGTACACCACCAGCATCATCGACGGCCTCAACTACATCTTCGACAAGGCGGCGGCCCTGGGCCTGCCGGCCGTGGTCAACTTGAGCCTCGGCAACCAGCTCGGCGCCCATGACGGCACCAACCCGATGGAGCAGGAGATCGACGCCCTGGTGGCCGCCGCCCCGGGCCGCGCGGTCGTGGTGGCCGCGGGCAACGAGGCCGGTTACTCGATCCATGCCGAGATCAACGCCAAGGCGGGCCTCTCCGTCATCGGTCCCGAATTCACCGTTCCCAGCTACACCAGCAACTCGGGCCGCGGCAACGACGTGATCTACATCGTGGGCTACTACCCCTCCACCGACGACCTGACAGTCCATCTCTGGTCGCCGAGCGGTCAGTACTACACGCACGGCCTCAGCTCGCTGGCCGGTACCTGGGGATGTGATAACGGAACCAGTGACGCAGACGGCACTGTGCTGCTCTGCAACAAGACCACCTCGATCATCGGCGAGGGGACGGCCGACCGGGAGATCCTCATCGAGATCTATGACAACTCCGCGACCAAGCCGCCCGCCAACGGCACGTGGCGCATCGCCCTGTCCGGCAATACCGTGGCCGGCGCCGGGCAGGTCGACTTCTGGATGGCCAGCTCTCTCGGCGGCGAGGTGGCGGCGTTCTCTACGAACGTCGACGAGGAAGAGACCCTCGGCATCCCGGCCACGGCCGACGGCGCGATCACGGTGGGCGCCTATGTGACCCGGACCTGCTGGGAGGATACGACCGGAACGGCGTACCACTATTCGACGTCGTATCCCCTCGGCGACATCGCCGGGTTCAGCGGCCGGGGTCCGACACGGGACGGCCGCAGCAAGCCCGAGGTGGCGGCATCCGGCATGGGGATCATCTCCTCGCTCGCCGGCGAAGTGCGGGCCGATCTCCTCGCCGATCCCAACAGCGCTCCGTTCGTCGTCGACGACAACCACCTGCTGATGCAGGGGACCAGCCAGGCCGCGCCCCATGTCACCGGCGCGATCGCCCTGCTCCTGGCGGATGATCCGACCCTCACCTCCACCAACATCGAATCGCTCCTGCGCACCCACGCCCGGGACGATGCGTGGACGGCGAGCTACGACGCGGGCTTCCTGGGCTTCACCCACAACTACGCCTTCGGGAGCGGCAAGCTGGACCTCGGCACCTGGGCCTGGGTCGACCCCTACGAGACAAACGACACCTACAGGACGGCGCGGGAGGTCCTCTCGGGCGCCACGATCGAGGGCTACATCGAGCACGCCGCCGACACCGACCTGTTCAAGCTCGCGTCCCTCGCCGCGAACGACACCGTGGCCGTGAATCTCACCAGCCTGCCGGAGGACTACACCCTGGCCGCCCAGCGGGAGTCGCTCCTGCTCTTCCCGGGGAGCTGCAGTGAAACGACGCTCGCCACCGCGTCGAGCTCGAACAACGCCGGAACGGCCAGCGAGTCGCTCGGCTACACGACGACGCTCTTTTCGATCGCGCGCTACCTGCGGGTCCAGTCCTCCGCCGGAGCGGCTTCCTCGACCGATTCGTACAACCTGAAGGCGGTGATCACCCGGCCGGAGACCACGGCCGCGCACAACAGCACGGCCACGGCGCAGGAGCTGCCATCGCACAACGAATTCAAGGTGAGCGGCAGCGCGGCCTCCGCGGCGGAGACCGACTACTACAAGCTGACGGCGAGCGCGGGCCAGACGATCACAGTCAAGCCTGGCTTCCTGCGCACCGCCCGCATCCTCAGCTCCACGGGCGCGGTCCTGGCGACGGGAACCCCGGCGACCTATACGGCCCCGGTGTTTCCGACGGGGACACGGACCTACTACGTGAGCGTGTCGGGCGCTTCCGGGAGCTATACGTTGACGACGACGGTGAACTGATCAGCGGATCAGTCCTCTACCAGATCGATCGTGAGCTGCCGGTCGTTGGGATCGATGTTCAAAGCGTACGTATAGCGCCCCGGCGCGAGCGGCGTCTCCCCCACGAAGTCGATCGGCTGGAAGCGAAACGTCTCGCCACCGGCGGTGACCACGACCAGGGCGTAGCGGTAGGCCTCTTCCTGGGCGGTCCGGTACTCGCTGGTGGCCCCCTTGGCCACCGGGCCGTAGCTCACCTTTTGGGAGTTGAAGGTCACGTCGACCTGGTCGAAGTCCCGGTCGCTCCGGTTGGCGACGCGGATTTCGACCCCGCCCGCCGCCGACTCCTTGGCGGCGGCACAGCCGCCAACGACAAGTCCGATCAAGGCGATTCCAATCCAGAGAGCTCTGATGCGGTTCATGTCCTTGATGTCCTTTGTGTCCTTGCAGTCCTTGTCCGCTTAGTCCTCGTGCTCCCCCGCCCGCCCTCCCGGGGCCGCGGACATCGATTCGGGGGCAAGAATCGGCGGGAGCGGTGTGAGCCCCTCGTCGTCGGCCGCGAAGAGCGGCGCCACCGGGACCGCCTCGGCGGGGGCTCCGACGGGCCGGCCGAAGCTCACGATCTGCTGCCAGGAGCGGTCCAGCTTGTCGCCGAAGATCACCAGGAGGTCGCCCGGCTGCGCGGTTTCCAGGGCGCGCTGGACGGCTTCTTCCTCGTCGTAGATTCCCTCCGCGATCCGGTCCTCCGGGAACCCGGCCTCCAGCAGGCCGCGGCGGAGGAGATCTCCCACCTCTCCCGGCTTCCGGCCGCGGCGGTTGTCGTCCTCCCGCAGCAGGATCAGGTCGAAGCCCGGCGCGGCGGCCCGCGCGATATCCAGGATGTCCTGGTCCCGCCGGTCCCCCGGCCCTGAGATGACGCCGATCCGCCGGCCGTGGACGGTCAGATCCCGGACCGTCTGCGCCATCGAGGCCATGCCGTGGGCATTATGCGCGTAATCCAACAACACCCGGAACGGATGCTCGTTGTAGAAGTTCATCCGGCCCGGCGTCTGGAAGAAGTCGGTGGTGAACGTGCGCAGCCCCTGGCGGACGTTTTCCAGGCTGATCCCCATGGCGAGAGCGATCGCGGTGGCGAACATCGCGTTCTGCACGTTGTGGATGGCATGCCCTTCGACCGTCGCCGGGATCTGCCGCGCCCAGAGGACCGGGATGTGCTCCTCGCCGTCGTAGAGCACGATCATCCGGCCGTTCAATCCTTCCTCCAGCACCACCGCCTTGCCGCGGTCGCGGATGTGGCGGCGGACCCGCTCGTTGTTGCGGTCCATCGTCACCCAGAACGGCTTGCCGTGGCTGTGCTCGGCCATCCGGGCGACGCGGTCGTCGTCCGCGTTGAGCACGCAGTAGTCCTGCGCCACCTCGACAATGACCTGCTTGATCTCCGCGAGCTCGTCGAGATCGTTGACTCCTCCCATCCCCAAGTGGTCCGAGGCCACGTTGAGCACCGCGGCGACCTTGCACTTGCGCCAGCCCAGGCCGGAGCGGACGATGCCGCCGCGCGCGGTCTCCAGCACCGCCGCGTCCACGTTCGGATCGCGCAGCACGAGGTGGCTCGCCCACGGGCCGGTCATGTCTCCCTTCACGGAGAGCACCCCGTCGATGTAGACGCCATCGCTGGTGGTCATTCCCACGTGGCAGCCGGAGAGCTTGAGGATGTGCCCGACCATGCGGGTCGTGGTGGTCTTGCCGTTCGTGCCGGTGATCGCCGCGATCGGAATGCGATACGGGGTTCCCTGGGGAAACAGCATGTCGAGCACCGGGCCGGCCACATCGCGTGGCTTGCCTTCGGTGGGCGCCACGTGCATGCGGAAGCCGGGCGCGGCGTTGATCTCGACGATGACGCCGCCGACTTGCTGATAGCTGCGGGCGATGTCCGGCGAGATGAAATCGACGCCGCCCACGTCCAGGCCCACGGCCTTGACCGCCCGCTCGGCCATGATCCGGTTGTCGTAGTGGATCGCGTCCGTCTTGTCGATCGCGGTGCCGCCGGTCGAGAGATTGCCGGTGGAGCGCAGAGAGAAGATCTGCCCCTCCGGGAGGACCGAATCGATCGTCAGCCCCGCCTGCTCGAGGAGGCGCTCCGCCTGGTGATCGATCTCCAGGCGCGTCAAAACCTTTTCATGCCCGACGCCGCGCCGCGGATCGCTGTTGACGATCTCCACCAGCTCGGAGACGGTGTGCCGGCCATCCCCCACCACGTGCCCGGGAACGCGCTCGGCGACGGCGACCACCTTGCCGTTGACCACCAGGATGCGATAGTCGTGGCCGGTCTGAAAAGATTCGACGATCACGTACGAGGAGCGCTCGTAGGCCTTTTCATAGGCCGTGCGTACCTGCTCTGCATCGGTCAGGTTGATCGATACGCCGCGCCCGTGATTGCCGTCGAGCGGCTTGACCACGACAGGATAGCCGAGGCGCTCGGCGGCCTCCACCGCCTCCTCTTCATCGTCGACGATCCGCTGGCGCGGCACGGGAAGGCCCAGATCTTCGAGGATCTGGTTGGTCAGGCGCTTGTCCGAGGCGATCTCGACCGCGGTGTGCCGGGTTTCGCTGGTCACCGTGGCCTGGATGCGCCGCTGGTACTTGCCATGGCCAAGCTGGACGAGCGACCGTTCATTGAGCCGGATCCACGGGATGTCGCGCGCCTCGGCCGCCTGGACCAGCGACGCGGTCGACGGCCCGAAGGCGCGGCGCTGCGCCCGGCGGATGAACCGCTCGAGCTCCGCTGGAAAATCGAACGGCGATGAATCATGCGCCGCGCGCTCGGGCGGCAGCAGATGGAGGATCAGCTCCAGGCCGAGCTCGCCCGCACGCAGGCCGACCGACTCCTCTTCATAACTGTAGATGACGTGATATTGCCCCTGGGGGAGATCTCGGCTGCGCGTCTTGCCGTAGGAGACCGGGGTGCCGGCGAGGCACTGCAGCTCGATGGCGACGTGCTCCAGGACGTGGCCGAGCCAGGTCCCCTCGTCCTCGGTCATGCGCCGCACGAAGCCGCCCGGCTCGTCGTACGAGCAGGTGTGCTCCTGGAGCGTCGGGATCAGGGTGAGGAGCCGGTCGACGAACCCAGGCAGACGGCCGGTCGGAAAGTCCTCCAGCTCGCCGAGATCGACGAGCAGGCGGATGACTTTGCGCAAGGCGTAGAGATTGGGACCGCGATAAACCCGGGTGTCGACAATTTTCATGACCAGCTCTCGACAGGCTCCCCACCCAGCTCGATGGCAACGGGCTCGCGGGTGGATCCCACGGCGTCCCGGGCTGGCGGCATGCCGATCCTCCGGATCAGATCATAACGGCCGCCGGTGGTCAGGAAGTCGAGCTTCAGGCCGAGCATCGAAATCGGCTGGGTCAGGTTCACCCCGTCGCTGTCCGAGTAGCGGAGACCGGACGCATCGAGGACGGTCACCGCACCCGAGCCGAGGACCCGCATCATGCCGTCGCCGTCGATGATCGCCGCCGTGTCCTCGTCGATGCCGAGGCCGAGAGGCTCGGGGTTGTAGGAGAGGGCGGTGAGCAGCCGGCCGAGCCGGTCGCGGCGGCGGAAGTGCTGGTCGATGACCAGGTTCGGCGCCAACCCAAGCCCCTTGGCCATCTGGACGAGGCGGCGGCGCGGCGTGCCGCCGCTGTCCCCCATGGAGATCATGTGCTCGGAGAGAACGGCGGCTCCCGCGCTGGTGCCGGCCACGATCATGCCCGCCCGGTGGCGGCGCAGGATGGCCTCGGCGAGACGGGTCCCCCCCAGGGCGGAGGTGATGCGGAGCTGGCTGCCGCCGGTCATGAAGAGGCCGGTCGCGTATTCGAGAAGGTCGAGGGTCTCCTCGTCCGCGCCGAGGGCGTCCTCGCGGGTGCGGACGCGGAGAACTTCCACGGAATCGGTCTCGAGCTGATAGAAAAGGTCGGCGTAGCGCTCGCCGGTCTCGGGGAGCTCCGAGGCGGTGGCGAGGATGACGATGTTGGCATCGGACCCGCCGCACGCCTCGACGAAATGCCGCAGGATCACCCGCTCGCGGACTTTGTCCTCGGCCCCGCCGATCGCCATCAGCAGGCCCGGCCGGCCCGCAGCCGGCTGCGGATTGCTCTCCATATGGTGACCTCCTCCGCCGCACGCAGGTGCATGCGACGCCCTTGAATTCAAGCTGCTGCCGAAAAGGCCGGACGATCGTACCACGACGAGACGTTCGGCCCGGCTCCTCCGTAAACGACGTATGCTCCCCTCTGTCCTCGCCTCGCTCCTGGCGCTCGCTCTGGCCTCTTCCGCTCCCGCCGATCTCGTCCCGGACGAAAACACCGAAGGGCTCGTGGTTCTGGAAGCTCCCGCGCCGGGCTCTCCGGCGGACGTGGGTCTGCTGCCGGGCGACGTGCTGATCTCCTGGAAGCGCGGCGATTCCCTGGGTCTCCTCCGCTGGCCCTCCGGCCTTTTGGAGGTCGAGACCGAGCAGGCGCCCCGCGGGCCGGTGACGCTCGGCGGCCGGCGCGGCGGCCGGCCGATGACCTGGGAGATGCCCGCGGCCCGGTGGGGGATACGGACGCGCCCGGCCTTGAGCCCGCACCTCCGCGCCCTCTACCGCGAAGGCGCCCAGCGGTTCGCGGCCGGCGATCCGGACCGGGGCGCCGAGTCGTGGCGCGCCGCCGTCGAGGCGGCCACCCGCGCGGACGATCCGGCGCGGACCGCCTGGTTCCTCGGCGAGATCGGGCGCGGGTGGGGCGCGGCCTGGAGCTGGAAGGAGTCTGACGCGGCCTACGAGGAAGCCATCCGGCGGGCGAAGGGCACGGCGATGGAAGCCTTTCTCCTGCGGGAGTGGGGGGCCACGTTCCTGCGGCGGGAGCTCTGGGACCGGGCGCGGGAGTGCTATCGCCGGGCGCTCGCGCTCGCGCCGCGGGAGAGCTTCGCCGCCGCGCAGGATCTGGCGTCGCTGGCCGGCATCGCCACCCGCCAGGGCGACCTCGACGCCGCGGAACGCCTTTACCGCCAGGCGCTGGAGATCCGGTCGCGGCTCGCCGTGACCGGTCCATATCTCCTGGTGATCGTCCAGAGCGAGATCGGGGGCCTCGGGATCTCCGCGCCGCGGGGCGGCTCGAGCCAGGAGATCGAGGAGCTGCGCCGCAAGCTGGAGCACCTCAAGCAGACGCTCCTCGACGCCGCGGGCCTGGCCTCGGCCGCGGAGAGCCCGGCTCCCCCCAAGCGAGAGGTGCTGAGCGCTCTCGAGGTCCTGCAGAGGGCCCTCGCGAAGGACGAGCGCGAGGCGCCGGGAAGCCTCAAGGTCGCGGACCACTGGCAGGTTCTGGGGGAGCTGGCCTTCGCGGACGGCGACCTCGCCGGCGCCGAGATCGCCTGGCTGCGCGCGCTCGATCTCCGCGAGCGCCTGGCGCCCGGGACGTTGCGCGAGGCCAAGACGCTCCGCGACCTCGGCCGCGTCCATGCGCAAGCCGGCCGGGACCGCGCTGCCGCGAGCTTCCTCTGCCGGGCGGCGGGAGCGCTGGACCGGCGGAACCGCCGGACGCTCGACGACTTCGAGGCGCGCACCGCTCTCGGAGAGGAGCCCGCGGCCTATGACCAGGATTGCATCGCGGCGCTGGTCGCGGCCCGCCGTCCGGAGGATGCGTTTCATGCGCTGGAGCGCAGCCGGGTGCGCGGTCTGCTCCCCGCGGCGCCGGATCTCGCCCGCCGCAGGAAGGAGGTCGACGCCGAACGTGCCCAGACTCTCATTCGGCTCGGCCGGTTGAGCACGTCCCGGGACCGCGACGAGGTCGATCTCCTCCTCAGCGCCACCGAAGTCCTGGAAGCCCAGCGGGACAAGCTCGCCGGCCCGGTGCGGCTCGACCGTCTCCGCACCGCCCTGCCGCCGGGATCGCTCCTGCTCGCGTGGTCGATCGGCGAGGAGGAGAGCTTCCTCTTCGCGGTCCGGCCGGCGGGGACCCAGGGACCGGGCGTCGAGGTCTTCCCTCTCACCGCGTCGGCGGCCGATCTGCGGAGCCGAGTCCGCCGCTTCGCCCGAGAGGTCGAAAAGGCCGACGCGGAGCCGGGCCGCTCGCTCCGGGAGGCGGCGGAACTGTACCGGCTGCTGCTCACTCCCGCCGAAGAGCTGCTCGCCATCTCCGAGCGGCTCGTGCTCCTCCCGGACGAGGTCCTGGCCCCGCTGCCGTTCGGCTCGCTGGTCCAGGGGGAAGCTCTCCTGGAGAAACGGAAGCGGCTCGAGCCGGCCGCGTCCGCGACGGCGTGGGTCGAGGCCCTCACCCCCGGCCCCTCTCCCGCGAGCGGGAGAGGGGTGAACAGCGAGTAAAGGCCGGGCATGGGAGGGACGGGGGGCGAGGTCGTGTTGTACGCTCCTCCCGCCGATGAAGCTGCTCGATTCCCGCCGGTTGACCGGACCCAATCTGCTCCAGGAACGCGAAGGCGCCATCCTGGACGTTGCTCTCGATCCCGCCGAGGCCGAGGAGGCGATCGAGGCCTGGCGCACGCGGGTGCGGGCTCTCCTCGACGCGGTCGGATGGACATCCGAGACGGCCGCCGTCCGCCAGTTCCCCGGTGGCGCGAGCCTGGCCATCTCATCCCCGATCGACTCTCTCTACACCGCGACCGAGATCAACGAGGAGGCGTGGCGGGCGGCCGAAGCCGTGGTGGGTGGCGAGCCGGTGCCCGACATAGCCGAGGCGGTCGAAGGCCTGGGCGCGGAAATGGAGCGGGATCGGAATCCCGCGCTCCTCGCCTTGCAGGCTGCCGCGGCAGCGCGCGGCGTCGCCTTCCTGGTGGACGAGGAGATCGTCTCCGTAGGGCTCGGCGCCGGCTCCCTTTCCTGGCCTTTCGACGAGATCCCTTCCCCGGGCCAGGTTCCCTGGGAACGGATCCATGACGTTCCGGTGGTGCTCGTCACCGGGACGAACGGAAAGACGACCACCGTCCGCCTGCTCGCTGCCATGGCGCGCGCCGCGGGCCTGGCGGCGGGGCTCACCTCGACGGATCGCATCGAGGTGGACGGCGAGGTGATCGAGCGCGGGGATTTATCCGGTCCCGGGGGGGCGCGAACGCTGCTGCGCGACCGCCGGGTCGAGCTGGCGATCCTGGAGACCGCCCGCGGCGGGATGCTCCGGCGCGGCCTTGCCGTGCGCCACGCCGAGGCCGCCGCGGTCACCAACATCGCCGCCGACCACCTGGGCGAATTCGGCGTCGACGACCTTGAAGCGCTGGCCGAGGTCAAGATCCTGGTGGCGCGGGCGCTCGGCCCGGAGGGGCGGCTCGTGCTGAACGGGGACGATCCGCTCCTGGTGGCACGGGCCGGCCGGTCGGCCGCCCCGATCTCCTGGTTTTCCCTCGATCCGGAGCGCTCCGCGTTCCAGGCGCTCCTCGGGCCGGAGACGACCGCCTGGGTCCTCCACGGCGGCGAGATCGAGCGCTGGCACGGCGGCTGGAAGCAGACCCTGGCGCACGTGGAAGAGATCCCGATCGCCTTCGGGGGGGCGGCGCGGCACAATGTGGCGAACGCGCTCGCGGCCCTGGCTCTCGGCGCGGCGGTGCGGCTCCCCGACGAGGCCATGCTGCGCGCCCTGCGCCTGATGCGCGGCACGGCGGAGGATAACCCCGGCCGCGGCAACCTCCTGGAGCTCGGCGGAGTGAAGATCCTGCTCGACTACGCGCACAATCCGCACGGGCTCGCCGCGACGCTCGGCCTCGCGGTCAGCCTCCCCGGCCGGCGGCGTCTGCTTGTCGTGCTGGGGCAGGCCGGCGACCGCAGCGACGACGCGCTCCGCGAGCTGGCCGGCGCCGCCTGGGCCTTCCGTCCCGACCGGATCCTGGTCAAAGAGCTGCCGGAGATGCTCCGGGGCCGGCCCGAGGGGAAGGTCCCGGCGATCCTGGAAGCCGAGCTGCGCCGCCTGGGAGCCACGGACGGCGACCTCGGTCGCGCCCGCAATGAAATGGAAGCCGTCCGCCAGGCGCTCGCCTGGGCCCGCACCGGCGACCTCCTGGTGCTCCTCATCCACGTCCAGCGGGATGAGGTCCTGGAGCTGCTCGGCCGTCTCAGCGAGTCTGGATGGCAGACGGGTCAGCCGGTGGGGCGGTAAACCTCCGTCTCCGGATAAAACCCATACCACCCGAACCAGAACGCCACGACCCCAGGCACCCGCGGCAGCGGAGCCGCCCCCTCGACCTCCGGTACGAGCCCCTCTTCGGTGATCTTCCAGGCGCTCCCCGCCGCGTCGCGCAGCTTGCCCGCGGCTCGGGTCTGGAAGGTCCTCCCGTCCCGGCGGTAGGCGCGGACCGCGCCACTCTCGGGATCGCCGATGAGGACCAGGTCGATGTCGCCGAGCCGGTCCTGGACGATCCCCTCCTTCACCACGCGCTCGATCGGCCAGGCCTTGGCCTTGCCGCCCAGCCGCAGCCCGTACACCTCTTCCCTGGCCGGAAGCGCGCCGCTCTTTTGCCAGACGGGGAAAGAGACCCCCGCCCGCTTGCGGTCCGCGGCGCCCGGGCGGTAGTCGTAACCCCACTTGGCTCCGAAGGACGCGTCGAGCTTCGTCACGGTGGTGTCCGGATGGGCACGCTTCCATTCCCCCCAGGTCGTGACGGTCAGCGGGACCAGGCCGAGGCGGACCGGGGTCTCCGCCATGGGACCGACGACCGGCTCGCCGGTGATCTGGCTCCACAGGCTCCGGGTCTGGCGGTCGATCATAAGCTTATTGCTACGGTAGAGCAGCCCCGAGGTGCCGAACGTCCAGGGTCCGCCGGCTGGCGAACGGCCGGAGTAGGCGATCGCGGTGTTGCAGAGGGTGCAGAAACCGAGCGAGACCGGCTCTCCACCGACCGTGTCGTTGACCATCTCGTGCCAGCTCAGGTATCGCACCGGCCAGGCGTGATGCGCGCCGCCGGCCGTCACACCAAAAACCTTTTCATGATCCGAGAGGAAGCCGGCTGCGGCGGCAGGGACGCGCGGCGGATCGTCCAGAGCGGGGATGCCCTCGATCGGAACGCCTCCCCAGACGATCTCTTCGATCGCGATGCGGGAGGGAACCCCGCTGAAAAAAACCTTTTGATAGCCTGGATCGATCCGGGACAGGAGAGACGCCTTCCAGCCCGGATATCCCGGCCCACCCCGCAGGTCGCTCCGCCGGCCCACGAGCTCGACCCAGTCGTAATAGCGAGGACCCGGGTTTTCACCGGTGAGCTTCCGCAGGATGCCGAGGAGGGGACCGCGCTGTGCCGTGGGAGTGAAGAAGAGGGCGTCGACCATCGCTGGGACCAGCGACAGGTCCTTCGCCGCCGTCAGCTTCCTCGCCGCCTCTTTTTGCTCCCCGGGCTTGCCGGACATCAAAGTCCGGATTAAAGCGCTGCCCTCCTCGGGAGGGAGGGCAGCGCCGGAGGTGGCGGGAAGAAACGAGACCGTGAGAGCAAAGATGACGCAGAGCGGACGCATAAACTATAGAGTCTCCTCTTCAGGAGACGTTACGTGCGCCGCCGGGTGAACGGTTCAGGGAGCCCGGCTACGACGCCATCCGCCGTTCCACCAGCACCGGCCTCCTGCGCTCCTCCCGGTCCTCTCCCGCAGCCTCGGATTCCGGCTTGAAGCTGGTGATCAGCTCCCAGACGCGGTCCAGCTTGTCTCCGAAGATCGCCACCAGGTCGCCCGCCCGCGCCATGCGCAGCGCCTTGAGGACCCCCTCCTCCTCCGTGTAGACCTGCGGCACGATCCGCTCGGCCGGGCATCCGGCTTTGATCAGACCCTTGCGGAGAATCTCTCCCACCTCCCCCGGCTGGCGGCCCCGCAGATCGTCATCCTCGCGCAACAGGATCAGGTCGAACGCCGAAGCCGCGGCCGCGGCGAGCGCGAGGATGTCCTCGTCCCGGCGGTCGCCCGGCGCGGCGATGACTCCGATGCGCCGGCCGTGGACCGCCAGCTCGCGGATGGTCCGCGCCACGGCCTCCATGCTGTGCGCGTTGTGGGCGTAGTCGAGCAGCACCCGGAAGGGGTGCTCGTAGTAAAAGTTGAGCCGGCCCGGCGCCTGGAAGAAGTCCGTCGTGAAGGTGCGCAGCCCCTGGCGGATGTCCTCGACTTCGACACCCAGACCGGTCGCGATCGCCGCGGCGAACATCGCGTTCTGAATGTTGTGCACCGCCTTTCCCTCCAGGGTGCTGGGGATCTGCCGCGCCGAGAGCAGCGGGATCTGGTCCTCGCCCTGATACAGTTCGAGCCGCGGTCCGTCGAGACCCTGCTCCAGCGTCACCGCCCAGCCGCGCTGCGCCACGTGCTTCCGCACCAGCTCATTGCCGCAATCCGTCGTGACGTAGATCGGCTTCGCCGGGCTGTGCTCTGCCATCCGCACCACCCGCTCGTCGTCCGCATTGAGCACGCAGAAGTCCTGCGCCACCTCGACGATGATCCGCTTGACCTCCGCCAGCTCGTCCAAGCTGTGGATGCCGCCCAGGCCCAGATGGTCCGCGGCGACGTTGAGCACGGCGCCGACGTTGCACCTCCGCCAGCCGAGCCCCGAGCGGACGATGCCGCCCCGCGCGCTCTCCAGGACCGCTGCGTCGATCGTGGGATCGCGCAGCACGAGCTGGCTGGAAAATGGACCGGTCATGTCGCCGCGCACCGTCAGCACGCCGTCGATGTAGACGCCGTCCGTGGTCGCCATGCCGACGGTGTAGCCGGCGAGCTTCAGGATGTGCCCGACCATGCGGGTCGTGGTGGTTTTTCCGTTGGTCCCGGTGATCGCCGCGATGGGGATGTGGCAGGGCGTCCCCGACGGAAACAGCATGTCGATCACCGGGCCGGCCACGTCGCGCGGCTTCCCCTCGGTGGGTGCGACGTGCATGCGGAAGCCGGGACCCGCGTTGATCTCCACAATTCCACCGCCGACGTCCTTGTAGCTGCGTGAAATGTCGGGCGACATGTAATCGACGCCGCCGACGTCGAGGCCGATCGCCTTGACCGCACGCTCAGCCATCATCCGCACGTCGTAATGGATCACGTCGGTCTTGTCGATGGCCGTGCCGCCGGTCGACAGATTGCCGGTCGAGCGGAGATAGCAGACCTGTCCCTCGGGCAGGACCGAATCGAGCGTGAGGCCGGCCTGGCCGAGAAGGCGCCGCGCCTGACCATCCACGACGAGGCGGGTGAGGACCTTCTCATGCCCGAAGCCGCGCCGTGGATCGCTGTTGACGAGATCGATCAATTGGCTGATGGTATGCTGCCCGTCGCCTGTCACGTGGCCCGGGACCCGCTGGGCCACTGCGATCACTTTTCCGTTGACCACCAGGATCCGGTAATCGTTCCCCTGGAGGAACGATTCGACGATCACGCCCGAGCCGGCCTCCCGCGCCTTCTCGTACGCTTCCCGCACCTCGCCAGGCGTCTTCAGGTTGATCGCAACGGATTTTCCGTGATTCGAGTCGAGCGGTTTGACGACGACCGGATAGCCGAGACGCTCCGCCTCGGCCACGGCCTCGTCCGCGTCGCAGACCTCGGCCTGCCGCGGCACGGGAAGACCGAGGTCATCGAGGATCTTCCGGGTCAGCCGCTTGTCGGAGGCGATCTCGACCGCGATGTGGTGGGTCTGGCTGGTCACCGTCGCCTGGATGCGGCGCTGGTACTTGCCGTACCCGAGCTGGACCAGCGAATTCTCGTCCAGGCGCATCCAGGGGATGCCCCGGTTTTCCGCGGCCTGTACCAACGACCGGGTCGACGGTCCGAGCGAGCGCCGCTGCGCCCTGTGGATGAAGCTCTCCAGCTCGTGTTTCCAATCGAATGGGGATGGATCGTGCGCCTCGCGATCGGGCGGCAGGAGGTGGCGGATCAGGCGCAGGCCGAGCCGCCCCGCGGCGAGACCGACCGGCTCCTCCACATAGCTGTAGATCACGTGATAGTGCCCCGTGGGCAGCCCGTCGCTCCGCGTCTTGCCGAACGTGACCCAGGTGCCGGCGAGGCACTGCAGCTCGATGGCGACGTGCTCCAGCACGTGACCCAGCCAGGTGCCCTCCTCCTCGCGCATCCGCCGCACGAACCCACCCTCCACGCCGAGGCCGCAGGTGTGCTCCGCGAGCGTCGGGATCAGCTCGAGCAGCCGGTCCGCGAAGCCAGGGAGCTTCGTGGTGGGATAGTGCTCCAGCTCGCCCAGGTCCACCAGCAGGCGCATCGTCGGCCAGAGCGCATAGAGGTTGGGTCCGCGGTAGACCCGAGTTTCGAGGATTTGCATACCGGGCTCCTGAGGAAAACTTGCAGGGTTACGACTGGCCCAGGATGGGTCACTCACCGTCGTCGAGGCGGACCGGAACTTCGTCTTCCTCTTCTTCGGCGAGCTCCTCCTCTTTGAGGGGATCGATCCGCACCGGGTCGGCCGGGGCGAGCCCCGAGCGCTGACCCAGGTCATAGCGGCAGCCGGAGGTCAGGACGTCCACCTTCAAGCCCATCATGGCGATGGGCTGTCCGCGGTGGACCGCGTGGCTGTCGGTGTAGCGCAGGCCGGCGGCGTCCACGACGGTGACGGATCCCGCACCGAGGACGCTCAGGATGCCGCTGCTGTCGAAAAAGGCGGCGGTGTCTTCATCGATGCCGACCCCGAGCAGGCCGGGGTTGTAGGAGAGAGCGGTGAGCAGGCGGCCGAGGCGGTCGCGGCGCCGGAAATGCTGATCGATCACCAGGTTCGGGGCGAGGCCCAGCCCCTTGGCCATGTGCACGAGGCGGCGGCGCGGGGTGCCGCCGCTGTCGCCCAGGGCGATCATGTGCTCGGAGAGCACGGCGGCTCCGGCGCTGGTGCCGGCGACGACCATGCCGGCCTGGTGCCGCTGCCGGATGCATTGTGCGATCTGGGTCCCTCCGAGGGCGGAGGAGAATTTGAGCTGGCTGCCGCCGGTCAGGAAGAGACCGGTGGCATATTCGAGGAGGTCGAGAGCTTCGTCCCGCACCTCCAGCGCATGCTCCCGGGTGTCGATGCGGAGCACCTCGACGGAGTCCGCGTGCAGCCGGTAGAAGAGGTCGGCATACCGCTCTCCGGTCTCGGGCATTTCCGAGGCCGTGGCCAGGACGACGATGGCGGCGTCCGATCCCCCGGCCGCCTCCAGAAAGTGGCGGAGGATGACGCGCTCGCGGGTCTTGTCTTCAGCCCCGCCGATGGCGATCAGCAGGCCCGGATGGCTCGTGTGGTGTGTCGATAGCACTTCCATGCACCGCGAAATGCAGGCAAGGAAAGTGCCAAGAGAGCGGGAGATGGGAAGATGGCCTCAATTGACGAGGGGCGGATCAGGATTCTGGGCAGCCTCCTCCTCCGCCGCCCAACCGGCCAGACGTGCCGCGTCCCGCTTCCGCCGCCGGCGGATCGCCCAGAGGGCGAGGAGGGTGATGAGGATCCAGAGCACCACGGAGCTGGTCAGAAAAGGGACCCAGCGGTACCAGAGCGTCTGGCTCGCCCAGAATACGCTCTCGGCGTTCGCCAGGGTGGTGCCGGTCGCCCGCGCGAAGGCCGCTTCGAACGAGAGCCCCGAGGCCACGCCCCGGAGGATCTCTCCGATGACGTCGCGGCCATGCCGGCTCAGGAGGTCCCGGACGAAAGCGCCCGCGAGCGTATAGGCGCTCCGGACCTCTCCTTCTCCTCCGCCGAACCGTTGGTCCACCTCGGCGAGCGGCACCTCGCCTCCGCTCAGCAGCGTCGTCGCCAGGCGCGTCTGCTCCTCCAGGCCCCAGGAGGAACCGGCGATCATGGCGACCCCTTCGTGGAACCAGCGCGGGAGCGGCCGTAGCCCCGACGCGCGCCCCACCAGCACGTGGGCCATCTCGTGGCGCAGGAGACCCTCCAGAGTCGAGTCGGGATAGCTCGGCGAACGGGCCGGCAGGAGGACCACCACGCCCTGCTCCGGCAGGGCGTACCCCGCCACCCAGCGGGGCGCGGAGAGGGCCTGCACCGAGCCCTCCTCGGCCAGGATCACGCGGATCGGCGGCCCTGGGTCCGTCAATCCCACGAGGCGCGCCGCTCCTTCGATCTGGATCGGATCGAGAGTCTGCAGCCGCGAGGCCAGCGGCTGGAGCGAGGGTGGAGCCTCCACAAACAGGCGCTGCGCCACGGCGGGGAAAGAGAGGAGGAGCAGGATCAGAAAGAACTGTCTCACCACGGCGCCATCTTAGCCCCCTGTGAAAAATTTCATACTCACGCCCCAAAACATGGGTTAGGATCGCCTCCGGTGCTGAAACCTCGAACCCGTTCCTTCCGTGCGGCACTCGCCGTCTCGACCCTCGGCGTGCTGCTCTCTCTCCCCGGCTGCTTCTCGCCGCGGCAAGGGAGCGCCTACTCCGCCCTGCTGCGCCAAGCCCCGCCGAGCGCGCTGGCGGTCCCGGTCGATGGCGTGTCACCCGCCCGCCTGGTGAACACCTGGGGAGCGGGCCGCGACGGTGGACGGCGGCACCAGGGGATCGACATCATCGCGCCGCGGGGGACCCCGATCCGCAGCGCCACGGAAGGGATCATCGAGTCGAAGGGGATGCGCGGCCTGGGCGGCCTGGTGGTGACCGTTCTCGGCCCCGGCGGCTACCGCCACTACTACGCGCACCTGGAGGACGTGGCGGCGCAGGTGGTCGGCGAATGGGTCCACGCCGGCGAGATCATCGGCTACGTCGGCAACTCCGGCAACGCGGCCGTGAGCGTCACGCACCTCCACTATGGCATCTACACGCCCGCCGGCCGGGCGGTGAATCCGTATCCCTTTCTGCGGAGCGGCGCGCGGTTCCAGCTCGAGCAGGCCGCGCGGTAAGAGCTCAAGGTCTCCAAGGACAGCAAGGACTCCAAGGTTTTCTTGAAGTCCTTTGAGTCCTTGATGTCCTTTTCTCCTCCTACAGAACCTGGATCATCCCCATGATCCCGGCGCGCACCAGCGCGACCGAGATCGCGGCGAGGAACAGGCTCGCGACCTTCGCCACGGCGCGGCTCACCGCCGGCCCCATGACGCGCCCGATGTAGGGGGCGAACACCAGGGTCAGAAACACCAGGAGCATGTTGATCACCAGCGAGGTCAGAGTCGGCAGGTACCCATAGGACTCGCGCGAGACCAGGACCGACGTGATGGCCGCCGGTCCCATGATCATGGGAATGCCCAGCGGCACGACGCCCACCGAGGCGGCGTCCTCCCCTTCGTCCGTCCGGGGATCGCGGCGGCGGTAGTCGCTGAAAATCAGGTTGGAGATGCTGAGCACCAGGAGGATCAGCCCGCCGCCGACGCGCAGGTCGTTCACCGTGATGCCCAGCAGAGAGAAGATGAGCTGGCCGGCGAAGAGGATCAGCGTCGCAAGGAACGACGCGGTCGTCACGGCCTGAAAGGTCAGACGCCTGCGGTCCGCCGCGTCCATCCGGTCCGTCAGGGCCAGGTAGACGGGAATGACCCCGAGCACGTTGATCGCCACGAAGAGCGGCAGGAAGCTCTCGATGTAGGGTTTCATGGGCCGGCCGAGCATATCCCAGCCGGCCCCGTCTCCCGGAGGGACGATCTACCTGCCCGACGGCGGAGGCGGCAGCGCCTCCTTGCCTGCGACCTGGATCAGGTTGACCACGGAGACCACGCCCTCGGTGCGGTTGGCGAGCTCTTCGGCTTCCTTGCGCTGGTAGTCGGAAGCCACCTTGCCGTTCAGAGTCACCCGCCCGTCGACCGTGTCCACGTCGATGTGGAAGGCGTTGACATCGGGATCGGCCACCAGCCGGGCCTTGACCCGGGCGGTGACTCCGGCATCGTCCATCACGTCCTGGACGACCGGCCCGACCTCGGCATTGACGCGCTCGGCACCCCGCTCGAGAGCCGCGCCCGCGTCATTCGCCGCTTCCTTGACCTGCTCGGCTCCGGCCTTGAGCTCCTCCCCCGCCTGCTCCAGATTCTTGTCGACCTGGTCACCGTCGACCTTGACGTGGGCGTCGCCTTCGGCGTCGCGGGTGACCTGCACGGCCTCCGATTCGCCGTCGCGATGACAACCCGCGGCGAGGAGACTGGAGAGGGCCAGGCAGACCGCCATGGCCCAGGAAAACGCTTGCATGTGCCTGCTCTTCATGGCGTCTACCTCCTTCCAAGCAGAAGAAAAAAGTCGGGAGGCGCCCTGAACCTCGCGATCCAAACGCCTCCCTTGGGGAGGGGCCGCGAAAGACTCTGAAAGTCTCTCGGTTGACGCACCTATCGGTTCACGCGGCTCGCCCAGGAAAAGGTCGGGGAGGGGGCCGGATTCTCCAAACCTCCTCCCCGTATCAGGGAGGGCCGCGAAAGGCCTGGTTCACCTCGTCTTGAGACCGCCGGTCCGGTGCTTTGGACTGCCGGTCTTGGACAGGAGAAATTGCAGCTTTTGTGCCATAGAGGGAGGGGCCCCTCACCCCCGGCCCCTCTCCCGCAAGCGGGAGAGGGGTGAACAGCAAGAATTGTCTTCGCTTTGCTCCCCTCTCCCGCTTGCGGGAGAGGGGCCGGGGGTGAGGGTAATTTTTACGAAATCGTCGGAAACAGCCGGTCCCCGCGCCGGGGGGCCGTCTGCGCCGCGAGGCCCGCGATCCGCTCGGGGCCGGCGTAGACGTTGAAGCGGTCGCCGCGCAGGAAGCCAACGAGGGTGACGCCGAAGCGCTCGGCCAGCTCGACCGCCAGGCTGCTCGGTGCGGAGACGGCGCAGATGAACGGCACCCCGGCGACCACGCACTTCTGGAGAAGCTCGTAGCTCGCCCGGCCGCTGACCAGCACCAGGTGGTCGCGCAGCGGCAGCCGTCCATCGAGGAAGGCGCGGCCGATCAGCTTGTCCAACGCATTGTGCCGGCCCACGTCCTCCCGCACGGCGAGAAGGCGGCCGGAGGCGTCGAACAGACCGGCGGCATGGAGACCGCCGGTGGCCTCGAACACCCCCTGGGCTTCCCGCAGCCGGTTGGGCAACTCCCGCAGGACCGCGGCGTCGACCACCGGTCCCTCCGGCGCCGCGGTCGGGACGCGCAACCGCAGCGTCTCCAGCCCGGCCTTGCCGCACACGCCGCAGGCGCTCGTGGCGAAGAAGTGCCTCTCCAGGGAGCGCAGCTCGGGCTCCGGCCCTTCCCTGAGCTCGACCTCCACGACGTTCGAGCCTTCGGGTCCGGTCGTCTCCTCGGGAGCGAACACGGATTCGATCCGCCGGATCCGCTCCCGGTCGGCCACAACCTCTTCCGCATAGAGGAAGCCCGCGGCCAGCTCCGCGTCATTGCCCGGGGTGCGCATGGTGACTGCCACCGTCCAGGTCCGCTCCCCCATCCGCAGGCGGATCTCGAGCGGCTCCTCCGTGGCGAGCCGATCCTCGCGCTCGGCCGTCTCCCCCTCGCGGAACGACCAGACGCGGGTACGGACCTGGCTGGGCTTGGCGCGCGTGGACATGGGACATGTATACCGCAGAAATGGGGCGGCACGCATCTTGCCTCACCTGTCCGCGGGTTTGTCCGGGGAGGGACTATGGCGAGAGCAATCTGGAAAGGCAGCATCACCTTCGGCCTCGTGAACATTCCGGTCGGCCTGTACACGGCTGAAAAGCGGGAGGAGGTCTCCTTCCACCTGCTCGACCGCCGCAACATGGCGCGCATCCGCTACAAGAAGGTCAACGAGGCGAACAACAAAGAGGTCCCCTGGGAGGACACGGTGCGCGGCTATGAATATGAAGAGGGCAAATACGTCGTCCTGACCGACGAGGACCTCCGCCGCGCCAGCCCCGAGAAGACCCAGACCGTGGACATCGTCGACTTCGTCGACCTCGAAGAGATCGATCCGCGGTTTTTCGATAAACCCTACTATCTCGCCCCGGACAAGCGCGGCGCCAAGAGCTACGCCCTGCTGCGCGAGACGCTCCGCCGCACTCGCAAGGTCGGTATCGCCATGGTCGTCATCCGCACCAAGCAGTACCTGGCAGCGGTGACCGTGCACGAAGACGTGATCGTCCTCAACATCCTGCGCTATGGGCACGAGCTGCGCGATTGGGACAATCTCGATCTCCCCAAGGGGAAAGAAGGGGTTTCGGAGCGGGAGCTCGACATGGCCGAGCGCCTCGTCGAGGGGATGGTCTCGGAGTGGGATCCCGATCGCTACAAAGACACTTACGTGGACGACATGATGGCCATGATCCATCGCCGCGTCAAAGCCGGCCAGACCAAGGCCGGAGCCGAGCCCGCTCCAGAAGAAGAGGAAAAGCCTCCCGCGCGCGGCAAGGTCGTGGACCTCATGGCGCTCCTCAAGCAGAGCGTCGAGGGGGGCGGCAGCAACAAACCCTCGAAATCCGCGGCGAAGAAGAAGCCCGCGGCCAAAACGGCGCACCGGCCGGCGGCGAAGAAGACGCCCGCGAAGCGCGCCTCCTCCTCGTCGCGGAGCCGGAAGAAGAGCGCGTGATGGCTCTCCAGGAATACAAGCGCAAGCGGAACTTCACCGTGACCCCCGAGCCCGCGGGGAAGGTCCACGCCGTTCCCGGCAGCTCCTTCGTCATCCAGAAGCACGCGGCCACCCGGCTCCACTACGACTTCCGTCTCGAAATGGAAGGCGTGTTGCGGAGCTGGGCCGTGCCCAAAGGGCCCAGCCTCGATCCCGGCGAGAAGCGCCTGGCCGTGCACGTGGAGGACCATCCGCTCGAATATGGCGACTTTGAAGGGATCATTCCCAAGGGGCAATACGGCGGCGGCACCGTCCTCCTCTGGGACCACGGTACCTGGTATCCGGAAGGGGACCCGGTCAAGGCCTATCGCAAGGGGCACCTCAAATTCCGCCTGGAGGGGGAGAAGCTCCACGGCGGCTGGAACCTGGTGCGCATGCATGGCCCGCAGGCCGGCGAGGACAAGGAGAACTGGCTCCTCATCAAGGAGAACGACGACACCGCCGTGCCGGGCAGCGCCGATGCCGTGGTGCAGGAGTACCCCGCGAGCGTGACCACCGGCCGCACTCTCGAAGAGATCGCCGCCGATCCGGACCGGGTCTGGCAGTCGAACCGCGAGGAGAAGATCGACAAGAAGGCCGCGAAAGCGCCGGCGAAAGCCAAGGCCCGCGCGGTGAAGGCCAAAGCCGCGCAGGAAGCGCCCGCCAGCGCCCCGGTGGCCAGCCAGGTCGATCCAGCGAAAATCTCCGGCGCGCGCAAGGCCCGCTTCCCCGGAACGATCGAGCCCCAGCTCGCCACGCTGGTCGAGGAGCCGCCGCGCGGCGAGGAGTGGATCCACGAGCTCAAGCTCGACGGCTACCGGGTGCTCTGTGAGGTCCAGAACGGCAAGGTCAAGATCTGGACGCGCAACGGCAAGGACTGGACCAACCGTTTCACTCCAGTCGCCGAGGTGGTGGCGCAGCTGCCGGTGCGCTCGGCGCTGCTGGACGGCGAGGTGGCGGTCCTGGAGCCCGACGGCACCACCAGCTTCCAGGCGCTCCAGAACGCTCTCACCGGAGAGCGCGAGAGCAGTCTGGTCTACTTCGCGTTCGACCTGCTCTACCTCGACGGCTACGACCTGCGCGGCGCCACCCTTCTCGACCGCAAGGCGGCCTTGACGGGCGTGCTCAGCGGCAACACGTCGGCGACGATTCGCTTCAGCGATCACGTCCAGGGCTCGGGAGACGCGTTCTACCGTCAGGCCTGCAGCTTCGCCCTCGAAGGAATCGTCTCCAAGCGGGCCGACATGCCCTACCGCACCGGCCGCGGCAAGGACTGGCTCAAGGTGAAATGCCTGAAGCGGCAGGAATTCGTGATCGTGGGCTTCACCGACCCCGAAGGCTCGCGCACCGGCTTCGGCGCGCTCCTCCTCGGCGTCCACGACGAGAACGGTGAGCTCGTCTTCGCCGGCAAGGTGGGGACCGGCTTCAACGATCAGCTCCTGCGCGACCTGCGCAAGCGCCTCGGCAAGATCGAGCGGCAGACCCCCGCCTTCAAGCACCCGCCGCGCGGTGCCGAAGCGCGCCGCAGCCATTGGGTCAAGCCCGAGCTCGTGGGCGAGGTCACCTTCACCGAGTGGACGCGCGAAGGCATCCTCCGCCACCCCGCTTTCGAAGGCCTGCGCGAGGACAAGCCGGCCCGCGACGTGGTCCGCGAAGTGCCGCAGAGCCCCGGTCCGGCCCCAAAGGGAGTACAACAGGGAGCGAAACAGGGAGCGAAGAAGATGATTGCCGCCCCGGAGAAAGCCGCCGCGAAAAAAACCGTTGCAAAGAAGGCCACCAAGGCGGCAAAACGCCCCTCCGGCCCCACGCCGCCTGTCCATCCGCTCCGCCCCGGCATCGAGAAAGCGGCCGAATTCGCCGGCGTCAAGCTGAGCAGTCCCGACAAGGTCCTCTTCCCCGAGCAGGGAGTCACCAAGCGCGATCTCGCGATTTACTACGAGCGCATCGCCGAGTGGATCCTGCCGCGGATCGCCGACCGTCCCCTGACCCTGGTCCGCTGCCCCGAGGGGCGCGCCAAGCAGTGCTTCTATCAGAAGCACGTCAACGAGCATTTCCCGAAGACCGTCAAGCGCATCCAGGTGGACGAAGAGGAAGGAAGCGAGCCGTACGGCATCGTCGATTCGGTCGAGGGGCTCGTCTCTCTCGTACAGGTGGGAGTCCTCGAGATGCACATCTGGGGCTCCACCCGCAAAGACATCGAAAAACCCGATTACGTGGTCTTCGATCTCGATCCGGACGAAGGGCTCCCCTGGGAGCGGGTCGTCGAAGGAGCGCTCCTCCTGCGCGGCCGCCTCGACGACCTGGGGCTGCGCTCGTTCCTCAAGACGACCGGCGGCAAGGGGCTGCACGTGTGCGTGCCGCTCCAGCGGCGGGAACGTTGGGACGAGGTCAAGGCGTTTACCAAAGCGGTGACCGAGAGCGTGGTCGCCGAAGACCCGGCGAGATACACCTCCAAGCTGCCGAAGGCGAGCCGCAAGGGAAAAATCTTTATCGACTACCTGCGCAACGGCCGCGGCGCCACCTCCATCTGCGCCTACTCCACCCGCTCGCGACCGGGCGCTCCGGTCTCCACCCCTCTGTTCTGGGACGAGATCGAATCCGGCCAGGACGTCCATGGCGATCACTTCAACGTCCGGAACGTACCGGAGCGCCTGGAGAGCCTGAGCGCGGACCCCTGGGAAGATTTTTCCAAAACCCGTCAGACCATCACGGCCGCCATGAAGCGAGCCGTGGGCATGAAGTGACAGGGATTTTTTATGAATTCGAGACGTACCGACACGCTCCTGCGGGTCCTGGCGACCGCCTCCTTCGCCTGTCTGGCTTTCGCCGGATGCCGCCAGCGGGAGATCCCTCCCGAGGTGAGCCAGACGATTCAGGCCACGGTCCAATCGCAGACCGTCCCCGCGGCGATCCGCGACGAAAAAGAGCGGAAGCGCGCCTGGGCCGAAATGCGACTATTTTACGAGCAGCGGAAGTTCCAGCCCGCGTGGCTGACGGCTCAAGGACCGCGTCCGCAGACCCAGGAGCTCCTGAAAGCCATCGACGCCTCTGCCACCGAAGGGCTCGACCCGAGGCGCTATCAGAAAGAACGCCTGGCGAGCCTGCTCCAGGAGGTCGAGAACACCAAGTCCTATGACGACCCCGCGGCGCAGCGCCTGCTCGCCTACACCGACATGCATCTGACGTATACCTTCCTGACCCTGGCAGCCCACCTGGCCACGGGCCGGCAGCAGCCCGAGACGCTGCGGATCGATTGGTACACGAAGCCGCGCAACGTCGACCTGGACGCCCGCCTGGAAAAGGCGCTCGCCGAAAAAGGAAATCTCGACGACGCGCTGCGCACCCTGCGGCCGCCCGAAGACGGCTACAGGCCGCTGGTCGACGCGCTGAACCGCTACCGACAGATCGCGGCGCAGGGGGGATGGCCCACCCTCGCGCCGAGCGATGAGCTGAAGCCGGGAGGCCGCAGCGAGCGCGTCGGCGATTTGAGGGGCCGGCTCCGTGCCGAAGGGTATCTCCCGGCCACGCAAGAGGGCGAAGCCGCGAAGCCCGAGAGCTACGACTACGACCAGACGCTGGCGGACGCCGTGGCGCGCTTCCAGAAGCTGCATGGCCTGGAGGTCACCGGCAAGGTCGACAAAGACACCCTGGAGGAGCTGAACGTACCGGCCGCCGAACGCGTTCAGCAGATCCAGCTCAACCTGGAGCGCTGGCGCTGGATGCCGAGCGACTTCGGCCAGCGCTACATCCGGGTCAACATCCCCGAGTACAAGTTGGCCCTGATCAACAACGGCCAGCCGGAGCTCGAAATGCGGGTGGTCGTGGGCAAGGCGCAGCAGAGCCGCACCCCGGTATTCAGCGACAAGATGACCTATCTCGAGCTGAACCCGGCCTGGAACATCCCGACCGGGATCGCCGAGGAGGAGATCCTGCCGAAGGCGGCCAACAACCCCGGCTATCTGGCGAGCCACAACATGGAGGTGGTCCAGGAAGGGTCGCACACCCGGATCCGGCAGCGTCCCGGCCCTGACAACCCGCTCGGCCAGATCAAGTTCATGTTCCCCAACGAGCACGACATCTACCTCCACGACACGCCGGCGGACCACCTGTTCGCCGAGGCCGAGCGCGACTTCAGCCATGGCTGCATCCGCCTGGAGAGGCCGATGGACCTCGCGCACGCTCTCCTGAAGGATTCCGAGTGGACGCCGGAGAAGCTGCAGGAGGCCGTGGCCTCGGGCGAGCAGAAGAGCATCACGCTCCCCCACCCGCTGCCGGTCCACCTCCTCTACTTCACCGCCTGGGTGGACAAGGACGGCACCATCGAGTTCCGCCGCGACGTCTACGGGCACGACGCCAAGCTGGCGAAGGCCCTGGCCGAGGAACCGATCGTCGAGCTGGACCTGGATGCGGTGCGCGGGCAGGTGCGGGCGGCGAAGTAGGAGGCCGGCGGGAGGAAGAGTAGAATCAGGGACGGGAGGTGCCTCTGATGACGCAGCCCGAGAGCAAATCGGACAGCTACTTCGCGGAGACGGCCGTCGGCGCGGTCGTGCTGCTCGCCCTGCAGTTCCTCTCCCTGCCCATCCTCGTCGGAGGCCTGGCCCTGGTCGGGATCGCGAAGCTCGTCTCGGCATGGATGGGCGGCGGCAGAACCGCCGCCCGCTGATCCTCAGGTCAGGAGATCACAAAGCTGGCCGTGGCGTCGAAGATCTTCACGTCGTAGGTCTGCACCGGGCCGGCGTGGAGCGGAGGCCCGACGATGCTGCTCTCGATCCTATGGAACACGACAGGCACCGTGAGCCTCTCAGGCGTCTCGGGACCCAACTGAACCACCGGCAGCACGAGCGTCAGCAGCTTCTCTTCGAGGTCGGAGATCACCTCCAGGGTGACGGTCACCAGCGCGCCGAGCGCGGTTTCCTCGCGGCGAACCTCGTCGCCGGTGAAGCTCCGCGGGGTATTGCCGTCGTCGTACGTGACCACCGGCTGGCCGGCGATGTTGGACGCCGTGTAGGTGATCGTGCTCTTGCCGAGACGCAACTCGAAAAGGTTTGCGGTCTCGAGAGCAGATGTCGCAACCTTTTCCGTTTGGGTTGACGTAGCCATTGGAGTCGGCTCCTTTCAAAGTCATCCGGGAACGACCTGTTCACCGGATGTCAATGAATAGCTGCCGCCAGGAGCCGCGCTATCTCATCCCCCGCTCATAACGAGTAGATGTACAGGTTCCCGTTGGAGAGGCCGTTAACCACAAAGTTGCCGTAGATCGCCGGGCCGAGCGCGTAGCTTCCCGGGAAGGCCGCGATTCCCGGCGCCTGCCAGAGGCACAGACCGGTCTCGGCGTCGAACGCATAGAGAGCCGGCAGGGTCGTCGAGACGAAAACAACATCGTTGACGACCGCGGGCGAGCTCAAGCCCGACTCACCAACGTGGGTGTACACCGGCGGCTTCGCCACGCTGTACCTGGGCGGGTTGGTCCCCGTTGTGGGCCAGGCGTCTTCCAGGCTGTCCCAGTCCACCGCCCGGATGAAAGGTGTGGTGTCGGAGTCGATGCCGAGCATCCTGGCGCCGTGGTGGCCGCCGAGGCCGACGAAGATACGACCCAGGTGAGCGGCCAGGGCCGCGGTGCCAAAAACGCCCGACTTGTTTTCTCGTTCATCCTCCGTATCGGGCGGATCGACGTTCAAAAGGGGCCCGCCCATCGCGTTCCTGGGCAAGAGCTGCCGGCGGGCCTTCACTTTCATGGTCGCGGCGTCGAGGAGAAACAACGAGCCGCCTTTGCTGCCGAAGCAGACGTAGTGGGTGCCTTTGCGGGTGAAGACCATGGGACCCGCCGGCACGTCGACGTCGAAGTCGAACTTTTTTCGGTAATTGTCCGCAGCCGCGGGTTGAAAGTACCCTTTGAATCCCCCGGTGGCCGCGTCGAGGGAAAGGAGGCCGCTGGCGTACCTGGGATCGGGGAGCGGGTTGTCCCGGACGGCGTTTCCGGTGCCGATGTAGATGCGGTCGAGCGCCGCGCAATAACAGGGAGACGACCAGGGCGAAGCGCCGCGCGGCTTCGGGTTGCGCGCCGCTTTCGTAAACATTTTCGGTAGCTCGTCATCCCGGTGCAGCCACATCGCCGGCGGAATCACGTTCGGTCGGTTGTCCACTCCGGCTTTGAACCGGTTGGTGCAGAAGAGCCAGATCACCTTGCCGTTGGCGGCGTCCAGGCAGTAGACGAATCCGAAGGTATTGTTCTCTCCCTCGCCGAAACCGACGTAGACCCGGTCGTTGACGACCAGCGGCGAGCTCCAGCCGTTGGCCGGAGCAGCGCGATGCTCTACCGGCTGGTTCTGGGCGAGATCCCTGTGCCGCAGGTTGGTTATCCACGAGCAGGCGAGAGTGCCTGCGTCGAGGCAGTAGACCTTGCCGGTCAGGGCCGAGAAATAGACCTTCCCGCCGGTCACCGCGGGGGAGGAGCCGACGCCCGCGTGAGGCGCACGCCAATCCCCCTGGACGTCCGAGAAGGAGAAGCTTGCTTCACAGACACCGGTGGCCAGGTCGATCTTGTAAAGGGTGCCGCCGATGCCGAGGGGCCGGCTGCTGGTGCCCACGTAGATCTTTCCAGCCACGATGCACGGCATGGAGACGATGGGCCCCTCGAGACAGATCTTGCGGCGCTGGCGGAGGGTACCGGCATTCGTGCGGCGGATGGCGCTGCACTGAGCGGCACCGGTGTGTTCCGCATCCCGGTGATGCATCCACCAGTCGCGGGGGAACAGCCAGCCGAGGATCGCGGGGGCTTGGCTGCCGGCCAAAGGCTTCAAGGCGTCGAGCCGCCATGGGTCGAGCCACACCCGGTCTTCCGGCAGCGCGCGCTCCAAGGGGGGCCACGGTGTCGGCAGAGGAGCTCCCGGAACGGGTGTCGGCAGCGGATAGCGCTGGGCTCGTTGCGGCAGGATCAGCCACGGCGGCTCGGTGCCGGCCGGTCCTTCCGGCGGAAAGAAGAGCTTCTCCTCGGGGAGACCGGCGGGTGGGACCTTCAGACCTGTGAGCTGGTGCTTCAGATCTTCGAGACTGGCGCCGCCGGGTAGAGGAAAGGGCTCCGGGATCGCATCGCGGCCCAAGCGGATTTCTCCGGGCAGGAAGCCACCCGGCGAGGTCGCGATCTCGAGGTGGGTCAAGAGCTCCCGCAGCTCCTCGATCTTCTTCAGCTCCTTTTTCCCGGGCTCGAGGTAGTACGGCTTGAAGATCTCCTCCACCAGCTCCCAGGACTCCTCGGGGGTCTGCGGATCACGATAGCAGCGCGCCTGGGCCAAAACGCGCAACATCTCGGACAGCAGGCGGTCCCGGGGCAGGCCGAGCGGCGCGTAGATGCCGGGCCGCGTGATCCTGGACCAGACGAAACCCAGGGCCAGATTGATCCCGGAGTCCCAGACCGGCCGGAGCGGGCCGTCCAGGGAATCGGCGCGAAAGACGCGGACGGTCCGGGCGTCGATCCCCGTGAGGCTCGCAGAATCGAACGGCTGGCGCAGGATGACCGCCGGGAGCTCGTCCGGTCCCGTCACCTGAGTCGCCACTCCGAGCGCGCCCAGAGTGAGCTTTTTCAGCGGGATCTCCGACGGGGAGAGAGACAATTGACCGGTCGGGGCCTGCGCCATATTCACGGGAAAGACTTCGGGTGTCAGATCCCCGAACACTTTACCCGCCTCATCCTCAAGCATGGCCTTTCTCCTTGCGCTCCTGGACTACCCGCCCTCCTCCGCCGTCCAGGAGGCGCCTGTCCCGGAGCGCTGTGTGGCGGTCAATTTGTACCCACGACATGGAGAGGGCTGGTGCTCGCGTTTGATGTCCCAAGTCCCATGGCCGCTTTGGAACACCTCCGCCACATCGCCGGTTTTGTGCAATAATTGCTCGCCCCAGACGGTGCCCAGATGGTTTTTTATCTTGCACGATGCGCCACCTTTTCCATCGCCTTCGAAGATCAGTTTGTCCCCCACCGCGATGTTGGCAGGGACAGGGTCCGGGCTCGTCGAAATACTTGTCACTGTCCATCTCGGTGCCGGTCCCCAATTGGTCTCGTAAGCAGTTGCCATGTCGATCTCCTTTCTCCGGGAATCCCCCGGATGATGTCCTCTTCTCAACTGCCGTGAGGCGGCGAGATATCTCACCCTCTCCCGGCGTTCAGCGCCAATCTCCCTGGAGGACAAAGCCGGCCCAGGAGTAGGGATCTCGGTACCGCGGATCGCGGCGCAGCGACCGCTGCGCTTCCCGCAAAGCCGCCGCCGGCGGCAGATGCTCCTGCCACAGCGCGCGGTAGAACCGGCTCATCAATGTTGCCGTGGTGCGGTCCTCGACGCGCCAGAGGCTCGCCACCACCCGCGGCACGCCGGCATAGAGGAAGCCGCGGGTGAGCCCCATGACCCCTTCGCCGCGGACCTCCTTGCCCAGAGAGGTCCGGCAGCCGGAGAGAACGACGAGATCGGCATCGAGATCGAGATCATAGATGTCGGTCAAGCTCAAAAGCCCTTCCCGCGCCTGGCCGGTGGCGTCGACAAGCGACAACACCAGACCGGAAAGCTCGGGCTTGCGCGTGTCGGCCAGCCCGTGGGTGGCGAAGTGGACGACCCGGTAGTCGCGGAGCCCGCCCGCCAGCACCTCCTCGCGGTTGGCCTTCAGGTCGAGCCAGGTCCTCACCTGCCCGGCAGGAGCCATGGACACGATCGCTTCCGCCTCCCGGCGGGTGGCCGGCAACCGTTCGAGGGCCGAGAGCGGAGCTTCCTGGGGCGCCCCTCGCTCGATGCTCGCCGCCACGGCGGGCCGGCTGGCGGTGGAGGGACTGGTCAGGCGCGGGTCCTTGGCCGTGAACACCGGATCGGCGAAAACCGCGGCCCAATGGGAGGCCGGCGCACGCCCTTCCAGGCGCTGCCGCTGCAGAGCGAGCGTGGTGGCCGACGGCAGATAGTCGACCTCGATCTGCTCGAGGAGAGGCCCTCCCGAGCCTGGTACGGAGAGCGCCGCGAAGGGGAGGAGATGCAGCACCGCATCGGGAACCACGACCAGACGGCGGCCGCGCGCGGCCTCGGACCAGATCGACCCCAAGAGGAGCTGGCTCAAGGTGTCCGCCGCCTCCGATCGGGCGCCGGTCCCAGCTTCGACCGTGCTCAGCTCCTCGTAGAGCTGGCGCGTCAGATCCTCAATTTTTCGCTGGGAGGGGAGGACGAAGCTTTGGAAAGAGTCGGCTCCGACCGCCCAGAGATAGCTCTGCTCCTCGCCGAGCGAGTACTCCAGGAGGAGAGTGCCAGGATCGAGCTGCCTGGAAATGTCCTTCACGCTGAGGGTAGGCGGCGCCGCGGCGGCAGCGTACAGCGGGTCGAGCCGGCGGATTTCGGCCTCGACGCTGTCGAGGTCAGCCAGCAGAGCCTCGCTCTCTCTCCCTAAGGCTGCGGCCTTCTCGCCGCTCTGCTTCAGTTGCTGGTCGGCTTTGGCGCTCAGGCGGCGGCGCAGGGATTGCCGCTGTTCGAGCAGCGCGACAGGCACGGCGCTCCCGGCACGGCTCGCGTTCCCGGCGTGCAGGGCGTCGAGCAGGCCGCGCGCCCGGGCACGCTCGCTGACCTCGAAGGCGGCCCGGTCGTGGCCCCCATTGGGATCGGCGGCATGCCGGTCCATGAGCAGATCGATCACCAGAGAGTAGGCGCGCCGCTGCGTCGCCAGGAACGCCGCCCGCAGGTCCGGGCTGACGAAACCGGTCCGCAGCTCCTCCACCAGGGCCACGGCCTCGTCGGCGTGGACGCGCGCCTCCCGGGCGAGCCCCGCGGAGCGCTCCGCCGCGGCCAGAGCCTGGAGCGCGTCGGCCTCGCCGGGCCGGTCGCGCAGAGCCCGGCACCGGTCCAGCACGTCCTGGAGGACGGGAAGGGCCTCGCGAGGCCGGCCGGCCAGGGAGAGGGCGCGCCCCTGCAATTGGAGAGTTTGCAGCTCTCCACGGCGATTGCCCGCCTCGCGCAGAGCGGTGAGGGCCGGCTCGATTTCACGGAGCACGGCGGAGGTCTCGTTCCGATCGAGCTGGACCTCCCCGAGGCGCATGCGGGTGTTCGCCTCCTGCCGGCGATCGCCCAGCGCCAGGGCCAGCTCCAGGGCCCGCCGGTGATGATCGAGCGCTTTGTCGAGGTCGCCGAGATTCCTCCAAACGCTGCCGAGATTGTTCAGTGCGATGATCTCGCCCCGGCGGTCGCCGGTCTCCTGGCGCAGCGTCAGGGCACCTTCCAGAAACGTGAGCGCCCGCCGAGGCTCTCCCAGGCTGTTGTAGGCGAAACCGAGATTGCCGAGCAGGATGCCCTGCAGCGTCCGGTCGCCGAGCGACGTCACGATCTCGCCGACCTGGCCGTAGACGCGCAAGGCCTCCTGCCACTCCCCCAGAACGCGATGAAGCACGGCGATGTTGTTGAGAGTCTCGGCTTCGCCGCGGCGGTCTCCGAGCACACGGCGCAGGGCGAGAGCCTGCTCGTAGTGCTCCAGTGCGGCATCGGGCTCGCCCAGGCCGTCATAGACGCCGCCGAGATTATTGAGGAGCCGCGCCTCCTCCCGCCGGTCGCCGAGGTCGCGGAAGAGCGCGCGCGTCTCTTCGTAGCAGGCGAACGCCGCCGGCAGGGCTCCGCTGATCAAATCGAGATAACAGAAGTTGTCCTGGGTTCTCGCTTCATTGAAGCGCTCTCCGAGGCGCTGCCACAACGTGAGAGCGCGCCCCAGGGCTTCTCGAGCCGCAGCGATCTCCCCCATCTTGGAGCGAGTCAATCCGAGCTCGCTCCACGTGGCGGCCTCGAGGCGTGGCTCGCCCAGCTCCTGCCAGATCACCAGCGCCCGCTGATAGTCCTCGGCCGCCGCCGGCAGCTCGCTCAAATCCTTTTCCAACACGGAGATCGCATACAGCGCGCCGGCCTCCCAGCGGCGCTCGCCGAGCGTGCGCCAGGCCGCCAGCGCCTCGCGATAGAGAGCCACCGCCCGGCGCCGCGCCTCCTGATCTCGCGCGAAAGCCTCCCGGCCGGCACGGCTCGTGAGGGACAAGGCCTCGCGGCGCTGCGCATCCTCCGCCGGGAGAGCCTCCACTCCGATCGCGTAGCGCGCCGGCCCGACCAGCCGCTCCTTGGGGCGGACCTCGATCCGGTGCGAACCGGAGCCTTCCAGCAGCAGAACCTCGTCCCCCCAGCCATGATCGCCGGCATCCACGGAGAACGCAGCCTCCACTCCCGAAGCTTCGACCACGAGATCGAGGCTGCGCTGCTCGACAATCACGAGGAGGGGAGCGTCCGCCACCTCGACCCGGTAGGTATGCACCTCCCCCTCCGCGATCAGGCGCTCGCGGGCCGGGCCCGGCGGAAGAGTCTCCTCCGCGCTCTGCGGCGAGGCCGCCGTTCCCGCGAAAAGCAGCACGGATCCGAGCAGAATCGCGGACCGTGTGAGATCGCAACCCCGGCGGGCCGGGCTTACAGGGGGCATGCCCCTACTATACGGAGTTCTTGCTCAATAAAAAAGCCAGCACCTCGCTCACCGCAGCCGATAGATCCCCCGCGTGCTCGACATTCTGATCCCCGGTAAAAAGGGGCCGAGATCGTGTCGGTCCTTGCAAGCGACGGCACGGTTGTCTCGGTGAAGCACAAGAGCGAGTGGGCCGCGAGGCGTGACGCGCAAGAGAAGCGCCGCCGCGCAGCCGCCCGCCTGAACTAACTCCATCCCGAGTCGAGCGTCACTCCAGGACTGAGTGCTGGAGCCAGCTCCGAGACCTCACCCCCTGGCCCCCTCTCCCATCGCCCACCCATCCGACCGGGAGAGGGGGAACGACTGCGAGCTCTCGTGACACGTTCAGGTTCAGCCTCTCCCGGGCGGTGGCGCCCCCTCTCCCGGGGGAAGGGGGGGCGATGGGAGAGGGGGTCGGGGGGTGAGGTCTCGGTGGCTCGATCCACCATCATCGTTACTCCGACCGGATCGCCTCGAGCGGCTGCACGGCCGCGGCCCGGCGGGCCGGCACGTAGCAGGCGAGCAGAGCGATCGTGGCGAGGAGCGCGGGGACCGAGGCGAAGATGGGCGGGTCGGTCGGGCTGACCTCGAAGAGCAGGGCCACCATGAACCGCGTCACCCAGAATGCCAGGACGACGCCCACACCGATCCCGATGGCTGCCAGCACGAAGCCCTGGCGCAGGACGAGCCGCGAGATGTCCCGCCGGCCGGCCCCCAGAGCCATCCGTACTCCAATTTCCCGCGTCCGCTGGCTCACCACGTACGAGATGACGCCGTAGATTCCCACCGCGCCCAGCAGCAGGGCCACCGCTCCGGCGATCACCAGGAGGAGCATGGTGAAGGTGGTCCGCACCATGGAGCGGGACACGACCTCTTCCATCGACCGCACCTCGGACAGCGGCAGGTTCGGATCGATCGACCAGATCGCGTCGCGCACCGGCTTCACCAGCTGCCGGGGCTCCACTGCGCCGCGGACCAGCAGAAAGAAAGTCGAGGGAGCCGTGCCGCCCTCGCCGCGTTTCTGCAGGGGGTAGTACACCGCTTCGACCGGCGGCCGTTCCAGGCTTTCGTCGCGCACGCCCCCCACGACTCCGACGATGGTGTACCAGAAGGGATTGTTCTCTTGATCGGTGGCGCCCGGGGTCAAGCGCTTGCCCAGAGGGCTTTTTCCGGGCCAGAAACGCCGCGCCAGAGCTTCGCTGACCACCACCTCCATTCCCTCCTGGGCCGGATCGAGACGGTCGAAGGCTCTCCCCTCCAGGACCGGGATGCGCATCGTCTCGAAATATCCCGGGCTCACCGAGCGGGTCGCCAGGATGAGCGGCAGCGCGCCGGGCTCGATCGGGAAGTCTTCGATCACGTGGCCGTTGTTGCTGCCGCTCCCTCCGAGCGGCAATTGGCCGATCGTGCCGGCCGATTCGACGCCCGGGAGCGCGCGGATTTTTTCGAGGAGCTGCACGGCGAATCGTGATCGGGACTCCACCGACGTGTACTGCGCATCCGGAAGGTCCAGACGCACGGTGAGCACGCCGCGCGGATCGATCCCGGGGCTCACCTGCCGGAGCTTCCAGAAGCTCTTGACCATCAGCCCGGCGCCGACGAGCAGCACCAGGGCCGTGGCGACCTGCAGGACGACCAGGAGGTTGCGGGCGTGCAACCGCTCGCGTCCGACGGTGCCGCCACGCCCGCCTTCTTTGAGCGCTGGAGCCAGGTTCGGCCGGCCGTACCGCCATGCGGCGATCAGGCCGACCAGGAGCCCGGAGAGGAGCGCCAGGGCCACGGTGAAGGCGAGCACGGTGCCATCCACGCCGATCTCTTCCAGCCGCGGGATCCCTTCGGGCCGCAGCGTCACCAGCAGCCGCACCCCCGCGGCGGCCAGAGCGAGCCCCAGCGCGCCACCGATCAAGGAGAGGGTGACGCTCTCGCTGAGGAAGAGGCGGACGATGTCTCCTTGCGACGCTCCGAGAGCCGAGCGCACCGCGACTTCGCGCTGCCGTCCCTCGGCGCGCACCAGGAACAGGTTCGCCACGTTGGCGCAGGCGATGAGCAGGATCATTCCGACGCTGCCGAGCACCACCCAGAGCGTCCGCTCGACGTCGCCCACGATGTCGTCGCGCAGCGGATAGACGACGGTAGACAGCTTGGCAGTCTCGATCATCTGGCGCGTCAGCGGAGATCCCGGCAGATCGGCGGCCCGCCAGACCAGGTCCGAGAGCTCACGGCTCGCCCGCTCCGGTGAAGCGTCGGGCCGCAGCCTTCCCAGGCCCCTGTAATTGAAGCCGCCCGGCCGGAGATCGGCGGGATTGATCGTCATGGGCACCCAGAGCTCGACCTCCGCGTCCGGAAAATGGAAGCTTTCGGGCATGATGCCGACGACCCGGCGCCCCACTCCGTCGACCTGGAGCGTCGAGCCCAGGGCCGCCGGATCGCCGCCGAAGCGCCGGCGCCAGAGAGCGTCGGAAAGGATCACGACCGGCTCGGCCCCGGGCTTCTCGTCCGCCGCCTGAACGGCGCGTCCCCGCGCCGGCGGCACGCGCAGGACGGTGAAGACCGAGGCGGTGGCGCCCGAAGCGCTGATCCGCTCGGGCTCCTGCCCGCCGGTCAAGGTCACCGAGTCGCGCCAGTAGATGCCCAGGTCTTCCAGGGTCCGGTTGTCCCGGCGGTAGACGAAATAAATTCCGTCCGACAGCTCGAACTTGGGCGGCGCGTTGATCCCAGGCGCCGTTTGGGAGACGCCCATGATCCGCTCGGGCTCGGGATACGGCAGGGGGCGCAGGAGGACGGCATTGATCACAGTGAAGATCGCCGCATTGGCGCCGATGCCCACGGCCAGCGTGAAGACCGCGATCAGGAAAAAGCCGGGGCTGCGACGCAAGGCCCGGGCGGTCGTGCGGAGCGAGGCGAGAACTGTGAGCATGCGGAGCCCCTCCTGGAAAGACTGTACGACAGAGAGGGCGGGGAGTTTCGGGGGGGCGCATCCTCAGATCCCTAGTACCTCCGCAATTGCCTCAATTGGGGGGGAGAAGAAGTAACCCCCGCCAGTGGGAATGACCCATTCGGCGTTGATCGCGATGCGGGCCGGCTTCCTCCCGTGTGGAAAGTCAATGAACCGCTCCCGGCTGCCGTACGCCTCGTGCTGTCCGATCACAGGATCATGGCCGCCCACATTCGGCTGCAAGGCGGAGTTGGACCACCGGCGCACCAGAAATTCGAACTGGTCCTCGATCGAGCTCTGGTAGGAGACGAACATCAGCCCGCGCTCCTGCTTCCAGAGCTTTGGCCGCGGCTTCTTCACCCCCACCACCGGCGGCCCGAACGCGATGCCCCGCCGGAGGATCGCCCGCAGCAGCGTGTCGCCCGTCTTCCCCAGGTCGGTCGTGCTGTCGCGCGGGTTGACCTTGCGAATGTGCGCGAAGTGCGGGCAGACCTGGCCCAGCACGTCGGCGCCCGCCTGCGGGTGGGCGTCGCCGGGGTAGCCCGGCATCGGCCTCAGGGCGGATGGCCGGGTGTCGTCGTCGAACAGGAAATGATTGTTGGCCATTTCGTCGGCGCCCAGCACCGGATTGTCGGCGGCCGACACCCGAAGGATCGGCGCGCCGCTCGGCCAGCGCCCCACCAGCATCGACGCGAGCTTCTCGGGCGGCACGCCCAGGGCTGCCGCCTGCTGTGCCGCGAATCCCCAGAAGGCCCGGACATCCTGGCGGAGGCGCCGGCACACAAGATACGAGCCCCGCGCCGCCCACTTGGGAAAGTTGCCAGCCGGATCGGCGGAGGCGTAGAGATCCTCCGGGTTCTGCCGCCGTTCTCCGAGCAGAAACTCGCCCGGCCAGATCAGCGGCTGTCCTGGCTTGGCGAAGAGACGCGCCCGATCGTCCGTGAGGTACCGCGGCGTGATGAAATCCGTCGGCGCCGCCGACGCCCGGCCCCGTACGCCCGGCTGCGACACCCCGTCCTTGAACCCGAAGTGCTCGTGTCCGCGCAGCGGCCCTGGCAGGGCCTCCCCTTGCTGCTCGAACAGCAACTTCAACCCGTGCTCGTCCTCCTTCCCCCGGATCTTGCGGACCCATGCGGCCAAGTCGGCCGGGTCGTCGGCGGCGACGATCACCAGAACGTCCGCCTCTTTCCCCGGTCCACCGACCACCCAGTTCTGTCTGTTCCCCTCCGCTTTCTCCGCCGTCGGGTCGCCGAGGAACCCCGAGCGTTCGGCCAGGCCTTGGCGGAAACTCTGGTCGCCGAAGGCCTCGGCATCCTCCGGGGAGACCAGCTTCGCGATCGCGCCGCACGAGAAGGCGATGTTCAGCCACGTCGCCTTGAGCGGCACGTCCTTGCTCCCCAGCCGGTCTCGCAACGCCCGGTACGAGCGGACGAACGCCAGCGCATCGTCCATCGAGGTGATCAACGGCGCGAGCCACTGCAGCCACCGCTTGGCCGCGGAGATCTCGCCCAGCTCATAGAAGAGAAAATACTGGTAGTCCTTGCGAAAGCCGGGAATGATGTTCCCTTGAATCCCCTTACGGGCAGCTCTGTCGAAAACCGGCTCTTCCTCGGCATCCGGGACGACTTCCCCGAAATGCGCGCCCGTGGCGCTGAAACTGACCTTCGACGGGGGGGCCTGTTCCGCGATCGGAAAGTGCTCCAGGATGTTGACCACTTCCCCCGCCATGTTCTTGGTGTCAGTGCTTTTGGCCGCCATCGCCGTGTCCTTTCTCTTACGGACGGGGAGTACCCGCGATCCCCCCGATCATGACCGTGACGTGCTCCGCGATCTGTCCACCGAATTCGATCGGACGGCCACCGATGCGGATATCGCCGACGACGAAGCCTTCCTCCTTCGGAACTTCGTACTCGACCCGCAACGCCGCTCCTGAGCGTCCTCGCACGACGCACCAGTAATTGCCCACCGGCGAGCCGTCCGGCTTGGTCCAACCCGTGTCGTCCCAGCCGGCGATATAAAGCCCCACAGGTTCGCGCAACGTGACGGAAAGCCCTCGCCGGACAAGAGTATTTCCGTCCATCGTCACCCGCGGGTCCGCCGAGGTCGGCGGTTGGGATGTATTCTCCTGGAGCTCGTAGTTGTCGAGAGAGTGTGGATTCCGCAGGCCGGCGCTACCAACTGCGAGACGGACGGCAGCATCTAAAGTATTGTCGAGGGGCGAGATCACATTTAAATGAACGATCCCTCTCGTCGTGTTCCAGGGATTGTGCTTGTCATACACCCCGGCGCTATCGACCAGGTCCTCTTTGACGACGCCGGGATCGCCGACGAGATTCCGGTAGAGGCAAACAACGGTGTCCGGCTCCTCTTCGAACAGTAGCTTCCAGTACTCTGGGGTCTCCGTGGTGAAGGTCACCTTGGTGATCTTGCCGTCCTGACGGATGGCGCGCCACTCCAGATACTCCTCTTGCTTTTCCCTGTCCTCTTCCGTCCGGAGGTCCGCCACGCGGAACGCCTCCGGGCGGTCGTCGCGGTGGTCGAAAACCACCCTCCGGGGGAAGCCCATCCAGACCAGGGATCGCTCTGCGATGACATCGACGTCCTTCCGCGCCGGGTTGTAGATCTCGCCGACGCCTCCGGATCCCACATTTCCGTTATCGATCAATCCGTCGATCTTGCGGTGCCAGGCATCATAGAACGGCGAGCCCGGCGGTGCGTCTCGGAGATTTCCGGGCGTATCAAATCGGGTCAGCGGCATGATGGTTCCTCCCAAGGCGGGGACGATCAGCTCCCAATAGGCTCGATGATGAAGTCGTCTAACACGGTTCGCTCCGGCACGTCGCCCAGGCGTTCCAGTGTGGCGTGCAGTTCCGCCAAGTGCCGCGGAAACAGTTGGAGGACGTGCTCCCCTGGGTGGAACGTGGAGCTGGGCGGGACGGACCGGAGGGGGAGCTCGCGGTCAGGGCCCGGGTCGTCTCCCGTGTCCAACAGCAGCGCTTTCTCGGTGCCGAACAGCAGATAGAGGAACGGAGCCTCGAAGTTATGGCACTTGTTCTGCCGTAGGATGTAGGTGTCTTCGTCGAACGCGTGGACCTGCAGGGGCGGATCGTCGTTCGTGGCACAGTCCGACGAACCGTGAATCCATTGAACATCCAGAGAACCAGACATTACGTTCCCCCACCGGGAGAGACTCCGTTCCCATGTTCAGACGGACGAGATGGCGGAGTTTCCCCTACTTCACCAGCTTGCTAATACAGGTCAATGAGGTCGAAGTGTACACATAACCGTCCTGCCCTGGCTATTGAGGGAAATCTTCGCCAACGAGCGCCATCATGGTCGAGCACTGATCCTGCGCCAGAGCGGCGGCTGGACGGACACGGTTCGCCATATACTCCTCCGCATCATGCAAGACCTCCGTGCTCCCCATCTCGAAGAGATCCGCGCCGCCCGCGAGCGCCTGGCCGGGGTGACGGTGCGCACCCCGCTGGTGCGTTTGAATGTCGACGATGCGCCGGCCGAGATCTGGCTCAAGCTGGAGAATCTGCAGCCGATCGGCTCGTTCAAGCTGCGCGGCGCCTTCAACGCGATGCGCCTCGCCGAGCCCGAGCGGCTGGCCGCCGGCGTCTATACGGCCAGCGCCGGCAATATGGCGCAGGGAGTCGCCTGGAGCGCCCGCCAGCTCGGGATTCCGGCGACCGTGGTGGTCCCGGACCATGCGCCAGCCACCAAGATCGCCGCGATCGAACGCCTGGGGGGCAAGGTCGTCCGGGTGCCGTTCGACCGCTGGTGGCAGACCTTGATAGAGCACAGCTATCCCGGCCTTGCAGGTCTCTTCGTTCATCCGGTGAGCGATACGGCGGTGATGGCGGGCAATGGCACCATCGCGCTGGAGATCCTGGAGGACCTGCCCGACGTCGACGCCGTCTTCGTCCCCTTCGGCGGCGGCGGGCTCTCCTGCGGTATCGCCGCGGCCCTCCGCGCCTTACGTCCGGAGGTGCCGGTCTACGGCTGCGAAGTGTCGACCGCGACGCCGCTGACCGCTTCGCTGGCGGCCGGCTCCGCCCAGGCCTGCGATCACCAGCCGAGCTTCGTGGACGGCATCGCGGGCAAGAGCATGCTGCCCGAGATGTGGCCCCTGGTCAGCACCCTCCTCGCCGGTGCCCGCGTCGCCCCGCTGGAAGCCGTGGCCGCCGCCGTCCGCCTCCTGGCCGAGCGCAACCGGATCATCGCCGAAGGGGCCGGAGCGACCCCCGTCGCCGCCGCCCTGGCGGACAGCAGAGGGGCGAGGAAGGTGGTCTGCATCGTCTCCGGGGGCAACATCGATGCCGCCAAGCTGTGCACCATCCTGGAGGGGCGGGTGCCATAAGGGCCGTCAGGGCTTCGGGTTGGGTTTCACGTCGACGTTGTGGTAGGCCTCGATCCACCACTGGCCGTCGCGCCGCGCGAAAACTTCCATCAGTTGTGTCTTCACCACGCCGTCCGGCGGCACGAGGATGCCGCCGGGCATGGCCTTCACGCCGTGCACCTCGTTGTCGATGTCGACGATCGCCACATCGGGAGTCAGGAAACGAATGCGGCGCACCACGTGTTGCTTGCGGGTGCCCTTGTAGAAGGTGGAGAGAATTTCGTTGTGCCGGGCCGTGAACGCGGGCGCGCCATACATCACCATGCCGAACAGGTTCGTGAATGAGGCGTCGGGCGCCAGGTGCTTCGCATAGCCTGTGCCATCGCCGGCATTCCACGCGACGACCTGCTCCGCGATGATGGCGCGAATCGCCGCCTCGGACGTTGCATCCTGCGCGAATGCGGCCGGCAGTGGCAGCATCGTGATCGCCAGTAACATGGCGGCTAAATATTTCTTCATGGTGATTCTCCTCAAAGCGGCGTGCCCGGTAGAAAGCCTCATTGGAGGGATGCGTAGATGACGAGGACGCCGATGGCGAGGAACACCGGCCAGGACAGGTGTTTGCCGCGAGACGCTACGAGCACGATTGCGAAGTGCATGAGAAAGGTGACGCCAATCACGAGGCCGATCGCGCTCGACGTCTCCGGCTGACGGGCGAGAGCTCCGAGAATTGCCGCGAATCCCCACCAGGCCACAGACGTGACATGCCAGGCGAATCGAAGCGTCCTGATCGTGAGCTCAGAGCTGCCGTAAAGTCGCGGGAGATCAGTACGGCGGAACAGGCGGCTCAAGATGTAGCGCTCGCCGAGATAGGAATGCGCGATTCCGACAACGACCAGCAGGAGCGCCGCGGTGTAGAGGGCAATCTGCATTAGGTGCCTAACGCCCCAAGCTCAGCGACCCGGGGCAGCGCATGGTAAGGCCACATCATCGTCGTCGTCATGTTGCTCCTGCCGTCCGCAGCAACTCAAGATGCCGCTGCGTCTCGAAACAGCCATCGCCCGAGCCAGCGAACTCCAACAAAGAAACACCGTGGGGACGCACGTCCAGTGACGCACCTGCATCAAGTAACACCTGGATCGTGCGGCACTCGCCACGCAATGCAGCATACGCCAGAGCCGATGCACCGAAATCGTTGGTCGCCTGAACGTCTGCGCCGGCAGACAACAAGAGACTGACCATCGGTGCGTGTCCCTCGCTGGCGGCAAGCATCAGCGGCGTCCAACCAAACCGATTGCGAATGTCTGCGTCCACACCCGATGCAATGAGCTCTCGCACGGCGATAAGGTTTCCCTTCTTGATCAGCCGGTGAAGCTGCTCAAATGTATCGTCAGTCGTCATGGTGTGAAGTGGCCTGATACGTGTTATCTGGGCAAGCGAAGCACCGCTGGCTGAGCGTCCGCTGCGAACAGGAGTTGGGCGTCATAGCTCCTCAACGCGGCAGATTCGTCCGGGCGGCTGAGGGGGGACGGTTCTTGCGATAAGAGTTCTTCAAAGCGATCTTGCCGTCTCGAAAGGTGAAAAGATCGCAGCCATGTACTTCCACACGACTGCCGTCTGCTCGTGTTCCTGTGAATGTCCACTCCGACACTCCACGATCCCCCTGCACAAAGTGGCGCGCATTCCCCCAATGGGCATCAGGAAAGGTCATCCAGACCTCCGCAAATCCAGCTCGCACAGCCTCGCGGCCGGCGTAGCTAGTACCGCAGATTTCCGGACCTGCCGAAGATTCAAATACACAATCGTCGGCCATGAATGACATGAGAGCATCGATGTCGTGGCGATTCCACGCATCGGCGAAGGCCTGCAAGACCTCAGTGGTGACTTCAGGGATCAAGCGCGCCATGATCTATCCTCCTGCCCGTATCTGCATACATGCTCGGTCCATGACGCCCAATGCTATCAGACGATTCCGGTCAGCGACAAAACGAACGCTCAGATACAAAGCTCACCGCCGGGCGAGAAAGGTGTGGGGCAGGGACTACGCCTTGCGTACTGGGTAGCGCAGGTGTGTTACGCCGACGCCCGAGATCACCGTCGGGTTGCCAAGGACGGCTGGCGTGCCGGCGAGGTGGTCGAAGAGTCGAACTCCGGAGCCAAGAAGGACCGCCGCGATGTCGACGTGGATTTCGTCGAGGAGGCCAGCATTCAGGCACTGCTGGATGGTGTTAGCGCCGTGGACCCCAACGGACTTCCCGGCGGTGGCGGCTTTGGCTTGGCTCACGGCGCTTTCGATGCCGTCGGTCACGAAGTGGACAGTCGAGTTGGGTCGTGGCCATCCGGCGGGGATATGGTGGGTAAGTACGAATGCTGGTCCCCAAGCGTGATTTCCGCCCCAGCCATGGGCGACGTCGAAAGTGCGTCGACCGGTGAGCACGGCACCAAGTCCGGAGATGAGACCGCGAAGGTGCTCGGCGCTCGGCCCGGATACCTTGAACGTCATGGGGTCCGACCCTCCGGTGTGGATTTCGACGTCCCCCGAGGTGAAGTACCAGTCGAACACTTCGGCCACGCCATCGTTGAGGTCGGCGACGTAGCCGTCGAGCGACATGGACATGATTGCGACAACCTTCGACATTGCGATGTTCCTTTGTCAGGCGAACGGATGGTTGCCAACCCGAGTCTCGCTTGCTACCAGGCACGCCTTAGCCGCGCTGCTCGGCAAGCGCGACAATGATGCCCTCAGGTCCGCGGATGTAGGCTAGCCGGTACGTGTCCCCGTACTGCATTTCGCCAATGAGCTCGGCCCCGTGGGCGAGCATGCGCGCAACGACAGCGTCGATGCCTTCGACGGCGAACATGATGCGACGGATGCCCAGCGTGTTCACCGGCGCGTCCACGGGCCCAAACCTGATCGCGTTGGGCGTGTGGAACTTGTCCAGCTCAATGCCCTGCCCATCGGGAGTCCGCAGCATCGCGAGGGTGGCCCGGACATCCTCGAGCCCGATCAGGCTCCCGACCAAAGGCCCTTCGACTGTCGTCTCGCCCTCGAGCTTGAGGCCCAGCTCGATGAAGAACGCCTTGGTGGCTTCGAGATCGTCGACAACGATGAGGACGTTGTCCATCCGTTGAACCGTCATATCCTTCCTTCCCTCGCTTCACTGCTGATACCCGTACTTGCCGCACGTGGCGTATAACGTTTCTGCGCCGCACCCGCGCGGCGTCAGCCGTCCGGTGCAGGCGCCGGGATACTGGTTGAGGCCAGCTCCGGCCTACACTACGGTAGGCTGCTGGAATGGAAACCCCGAAAGGAGGCCTCGATGAGATTGTACACCCAACAGCATCGTCATTACTGCGGAATCGACCTCCACACCCGCAGCCTCAATGTCTGCATCCTTGACAAATCTGGCAAGACGCTCGTCCACCAGAAGCTCGCTTGTGAATTCCAACCTGGCCCGCGAGGTCGCCCGGCACACGGGCTTGAGGCCGAGACGGTCCAGCTGAGCCGGCTCCCCTGCTGGAAGCACTTGGCGCCGGAAGCCTACCGCAACCGGATCGCCGAGATGGTGCAGGGCCTACAAGACCGCGCTCCGGGCGTTTCTGGATGAGATCCCCCGCGCAGAGCTGGCCAAGGAGCTTCGGCCTAGAATCATGGCTTGGACGCCGGGGTGGCTGGTTCTTTGCCGGCCGGATGGGACGTTCGAGAGCCCGATTTCCACGGGGGAGCTGCCGATTTTTTAGGAGCCCTCACCCCCCGGCCCCTCTCCCGCGAGCGGGAGGGTGCGAGTCTAGATCTCCACCTGCATTCCGATCTCGATGACACGGTTGGGGGGGAGGCGGAAGTATCGGGTCGCGACCAGGGAATTGCGTGCCATGAAAATAAACAATGCATCGAGAAAGCGACCGAGGGGAGACTTGCGGCGCGATAGAAACGTGCTCCGGCTCAGCATGAAAGTCGCACTGCCCGGATCGACTGCAAGGCCCTGTTTTCCCAGGCTGCGGAGCACCCTGGGCACATCCGGGTCTTCCATGAATCCGGAGCGGGAGATCACCCGGTAAAACCCATGGCCCAGCACCTCGACCACATTCCTCTCCTGCTCGGGTACTTGAGGGATCTCCTCGGTCACGATGGTGAAGAAAACGTTCTGCTCGTGGATCACTCTGTTGTGCTTGATGTTGTGCAGGAGAGCTGGGGGCGTGCCGCTCGACTCGCCCGTCAAGAAGACCGCGGTTCCTGGCACGCGGTGCAGGCCCCGGCGCACGACGTCCTCGATGATGCGCTCGGCTGGAATCGAGACCTCGGCCAGTCGGGCGGCCTGCGCGCTACGGCCGCGCCGCCAGCTCGCAAACAAGGCGAAGACCGCCGCCGCGACAACGAGTGGGAACCAACCGCCCTGCGCGACCTTGATGATGTTGGCGCCGAAGAAAGCGAGGTCGGCAACGAGAAAGACCGCCGTCACTCCGGCCGCGACCCAGAGGTTCCACCCCCAGAGCTTCCGCGCGACCACGAAGGCGAGCAGTGAGGTAATGATCATCGTCGTCGTCACGGCGACGCCGTAGGCGGCGGCGATGTTGCTCGAGGTGCGGAACCCGAGCACCAGCGCAATCGTCGCGACCATCAGCCCCCAGTTTGCGAACGGGATGTAGATCTGGCCAATCTCCCGGGCCGAGGTATGGATAATCTCCATGCGCGGCGCGTAGCCAAGCTGGATCGCCTGGCGGGTCAGTGAGAAGACGCCGGAAATAACGGCCTGCGACGCGATGACCGCCGCCATGGTGGCCAGGATCAGCAGCGGGAGCTGTCCCCAGGCCGGGGCGAGGCGGTAGAACGGGTTGTCTGCCGCGGCAGGATCGCGCAACACCAGCGCCCCCTGACCGAAATAGTTGAGGACCAGCGCGGGCGCGACGATCGAAAACCAATCGATCTGGATCGGCCGCTCGCCAAAGTGCCCGAGGTCGGCATAGAGCGCCTCTCCGCCGGTGGCGACGAGGAAGACAGCGCCCAGCACCAGGTAGCCGGGGACCCCATTGCGGGCGAAGAATCGGAAGGCGTGCAGGGGGTTGAGCGCGGCCAGCACTCCCGGCGTCTGGGCGATGCTGAGCACGCCGAGCGTGGCGATGGTCACGAACCAGAGGATGATGATCGGGCCGAAGAACACGCCGACTTTCGCCGTCCCTAGCCGTTGGAAGAGAAACAGAAACACGAGGACCACGATTGCAAACGGCACGATGTACGGCTCGAGCTGGGGGGCTGCCACCTTGAGCCCTTCCATCGCGCCCAATACCGAGATCACCGGAGTGATCATGCCATCCCCATAAAGGAGCGCACCCCCAAAGAGACCGAGCCCGATCAGGAACCACTGACGCCTGCGCTTCGTCTGTGTCGCGAGGGCCATGAGGGCCAGAATGCCCCCCTCTCCATGGTTGTCGGCACGCAGAACATAGACCAGGTATTTCAAGGTCACGACGATGATCAGCGTCCAGACGATGAGCGAAAGGACGCCGAACATGTTGTCGCGGGTGACGGGTACCGCGTGCGGACCGAAGAAGCACTCGCGGAGGGCGTAAAGTGGGCTTGTCCCGATGTCGCCGTACACGACACCCATAGCGGTCAGGGAGAGAAAGGCGAGGCGTCGTGCCGAATGACGCTCACCAATGGGAGGATGTACCGGGACGGATGCGGTTTTGTCGAGGTTGGTCACAGATATTTTACGATTTTGTCCCAGGCGAACAGAGAGATGCCGATGAGAAGAGCTCCGATGACGATCGTCCAAGGAGCAAACATCGGCGCGCCGAGATAGTTCGAGTAGAGCGCTCGCCCGGAGACGAGATGCGAGGCTCCCGTTCCCGTCAGGTAGAGTCCGGCAACGAACGCCGCTGCCCGCTCGAGTCTGCCGCGGCCCTTTCGGCTGCCGCGAGAGCCTGCCTCATCGCCCATGACGCCGAAAGATAGATGTCCGGAACTAAAGAAGTCCGGAAGAAGTCCGGAAAGGAATACAAAGATATCTGCCTGGCGAGAGCCCTTCATGGTACGGTGACTCCGAACCACGGCGGAGAAGGCGTTGGCTCACGTCGATCTTCCCGCGGCCGACATGGAGGCGACGGCACCCAATGACGAGGAGAGGACCCTCGGTTCTGGTCGTCGATGACGATCCGTCCATTCTCAGCGTGTTGACGGCCGAGTTGCGGATGGAGGGATACGTGACCTTCGAAGCGGCGGATGGTGAGAGGGCGCTCGCCCTCCTCACCCACCAGCCCGACCTCATCCTGACGGACCTCGCGATGCCCGTGATGGACGGCTTCGAGCTGATCGCCCGGGTCCGTCGGCAGCGGAACATTCCGATCGTCGTCTTGTCCGTGCATGGGAGCGAACCGGACAAGGTCCGAGCACTCGACCTGGGGGCGGACGACTATGTGGTCAAACCTCCTTCGTTCCCCGAGCTCCTCGCCCGCGTGCGCGCCCAATTGCGGCGCAATGCCCCGCCGGACGAGCTGCAGTTTCCTGATCTGACGATTGATCTCCAACGCAGGAAAGTCGTGCAGGGCAATCGAGAGATCAAGCTGACGCCGACGGAGCTCGCGTTGCTGGAGCTTTTCGCGACTCATGCGGGCAGGCCGGTGTTCTTCGAGCAAATCATCCAGAATGTCTGGCCCGAGGCGTCCGCTACCTCGAAAGATACAGTGCGTGTGCATGTTGCTTCGCTCCGCCGGAAGCTCGAGCCGGATCCATCGAATCCGCGTTATCTCGTCTCGGAGCCGTGGATCGGCTACCGTTTCATCGCGGAGCCGTTGTAAGAGATGGCCGGATCCGCCCCACCTGCGGATGCTCGCCGGATTGTGGTCTGGGTCGCGGTACCGGTCACGGTGGCACTCCTCACCTGGACCGGACGCGCGGCCGGGGCCAATCCTCCGACGATCGGCTTCGTCTACATGGTTGCGGTGCTGGCGCTGGCCACCTGGGGCGGCTGGGCTGCCGGCGCGGTGGCGTCGGTGCTCGCCATGCTCTGCTTCAATTTCTTCTTCTTCCTGCCCTTCGGGACCCTCGCGGTCGAGGAGCCCGCCAACTGGGTGGCCCTCCTCTCGTTTCTCGCGGCGTCGACTCTCGCCAGCCGTCTGGTGGCCACGGCGCGCGCCCAGGCGGAGGAGGCGCGGCGGCGGCAGCACGAGGTCGAGGTTCTGTACGAGCTCTCGCTCGGTCTGTTCAGCGTGAGCCAGCGCTCCGGAGCCCTGGGAGAGGCCACAGTCCAGGTGCTCCGGGAGATCAGCGCCGAGTCCGGCGCTCTGTTCGTCCCGGGGCCAGACGGCGAGCCCGTGGCGCTCAGCACGATCGGCCAGGAGGGCGGCGGAGATCCGGCGCTCCTGGAGCGGGCATGGCGCAGTGAGCGCCCGGTCGAGATCCAGGAAGCCGGGGGTGGCTTCACGGCGTATCTGCCGCTCCGGCTCGGCGGACACTTCGGCGGGGTCCTGGTGGTGCGCGGCCAGGAGATGGCCTCCGACGTCCTCGAACCGGCCGCCCGTCTTCTGGCCCTTGCGGTCGAGCGCGAGCGCCTTCTGGCCGAGGCCGCCCACCTCCAGGCCGTGCGAGAGAGCGATGCGCTCAAGACGGCGCTGCTGCGCGCGGTGTCCCATGATTTGCGGACTCCATTGACGGCCATGCGCCTGGAGATCGAGAGCCTGGAGAGCCGCCTCGCCGGATGGCCCGAGGTGCTGGCCAGCCTGCACGGGCTGGCCGTCGCGCAGGCACGGCTCGCCCGCCGGATCGACAATCTGCTCGCCCTTGCGCGCCTCGAAGCCGGCTTGGCGCGCCCTCGGCCGGAGCCCGTGCCACCAGGCAGCCTTTTTCGCGCGGGCCGCGAGAGCCTCGCTCCGGTCCTTGCCCGGCGCGAGCTGGCCACCCGTATCGCCCCGGGCTGCCCCGATCTCCTTGCCGATCCAGCGTTGACTGCGGAGATCCTGGTCAATCTGCTGGAGAATGCGGCCCGGGCCACTCCCGTTGAGGCACCTCTGGAGCTTGCCGCGTCTCGCGATCCCGATCGCTCCGGAAGCGTTCGCCTGGAGGTCCTCGATCGTGGAATGGGAGTCCGCGCAGGCGATCTCAGCTCGGGAGGGCTCGGCCTGCGCATCGCCACCAGCTTCGCGGAGGCGCAAGGGGGCTCGCTGAAGCTGATCGACCGGCCCGGCGGCGGAACGATCGCCCGCGTCATCCTCCCGGCAGCTCCCGAGCTTCCGGAGGAGACGGCATGAGCCGTACGGTCCCACTGCTCCTGGCGATCGACGACGATCCGGCGATCCGCGAGCTGCTCGCCCGCGAGCTCTCTCTGGCCGGCTATGAGACTCTCACCGCGGCCGATGGTGAGCAGGGGCGCGAGCTGTTCGAGCGCCATCGGCCCGATCTGGTGATCACCGATCTTGCCATGCCGCGAGCCGATGGCATGACGGTGATCGCCGCGGTTCGCCGGATCGATGCCACGCCGGTCCTCGTCCTTTCAGTGCGGGGCGAGGAGGAGGACAAGGTGCGTGCTCTCGATCTCGGCGCCGACGATTACGTGACCAAACCCTTTTCGCTCCGCGAGCTGCTCGCCCGCGTCCGTACCCAGCTCCGCCGCAGCGGCCGCGACGCCGCTCCCGAGGTGCTCCGCTTTCCGGACCTGGAGATCGACCGCGCCCGCCGCCTGGTCACCCAGGGCGGGCGCGAGGTGCGCCTGACACCCACCGAATTCTCTATCCTCGAGCTTCTTGCCGGTCAGGCGAGCCGGCCGGTCACCCTGCGGCAGATCATCGGCACGGTCTGGCGCGGCGCCCCGGCGACCACGATGGATACGGTCCGCGTCCACGTCGGCTCGCTACGCCGCAAGATCGAGCCCGATCCGTCCGACCCGCGCTATATCGGCACCGAGCCATGGGTGGGATACCGGTTCCTGGTCGAGCCGGAGTAGGTCCTCACCCCCAGCCCCCGACTTTAGAAACTCTTTTGGCCCTCTTGCGGCCTTCTTTGGGCGCGCGGATCGAGACTTGTCTCGAAGGCAGCTGGAGCTGCTTTCGAGGAAACAGTCATGAACAACAACAAAGATCAGATGTCACCGCGCCCCGGTAGCCTGGGGGTGCGGTCCAAGCTCGTCCTGGGATTCGTCGGGCTCCTGGCCATCCTCCTGGCAGTCGGCGTCGAGAGCATCACCCTGCTCGACCGACTCGGGAGCTCGATCGATATCATCCTGCGTGAAAACTACAAGAGCGTCGTTGCCTGCGAGCGGATGAAAGAATCGCTTGAACGGATGGACAGCGGCGCCCTTTTCGGCCTGGCGGGCGAGGAAGCCCGCGGGCGCTCCCTCGCCGTGGAGCACCGGCCCCGCTTCGAAGCGGCCCTGCAGACGGAGCTGGGCAATATCACGATGCCTGGTGAAGGAGAGCGGGCCGAGCGCCTCCGGCAACTCTATGCCGCGTACGTGCCGGTCCTGGAGCGGGTCGTCGATCCGGCCATCCCTGTCGAGGAGAGACGCGCTCTTTATTTCGGCCAGCTTCTCCCGACATTCCAGCAGGTCAAGGCGACCGCCGACGAGATCCTGGAAATGAATCAGGAAAACATGGTGGAAGCCAACGATCGGGCCCGTTTGCTGGCTTCCCAGGCCGGCCGGCGCATGGCCCTGATGCTCCTGTTGGGGACGGCGCTCGCCGGGATCTGCATCGCCTTCCTGTTCCACTCGATCCTGGGGCCGCTGGAGCGGCTGACGCAAGCGGCCCGCCGGATCGAGGGGGGCGACCTGGATCAGGCGGTCTCCGTCTCATCGCACGATGAGATCGGGCAACTCGCAGGCGCCTTCAACTCGATGACAAAAAGCCTGCGGGAGCTGCGGCAAAGCGATCAGGCCGGACTGCTCCGCGCCCGGCGCGTGTCGGAGCTCGCCATCGACAACGTCCCTGAGGCGGTGGCCGTCCTCTCAGCGGATCATCGCGTGGAGCTCGCGAACCGTTCGGCAATCTCCCTGCTGGGCCTGCGGCCGGGTGAGCCGGTGCCCGCCCAGCATGGCGGATGGCTCCCGGCCCTGCTGAAGCGAGCTGAGGCCGGGTTCATCGTGGCGCCTGGTGCCGAGGCGGAGGTCCGCCTTCCGTCGGACGGCCGCGAGCGCTTCTTTCGACCGCGGGCCGCGATCCTGCGCGATGGGCCGGACCAGCCCGAGAGCTTCGTCCTGGTCCTGGAGGACGTGACCGACCGACGGCGCGGCGGCGAGGTGCACGCCGGCCTGCTCGCCAGCGCGGCCGGTGATCTCGAAGGGGCGCTCGGCCCCCTCGGAGCCGCTTTGGATTCGCTGCGGTCGGGGCACCCTGCGCTCACGCAGTCCCAGAAGGACCTCGTCGACAGAATCCGGCGGGAGATGGACCGCCTGGGTCAGATCGCACAGAACCTCCTCGCCCTGTCGCGGGTCGAGCAGAGCCGGCAACAGCTTCACCTGGAGCCGGTCGCGCCGCGCGCTTTGATCGATGCCGCGGCTCACAACGCCGCCGGCGGCTTCAAGAGGCAGCAGGTGAAGCTGACGGTGGACGTGAGTCCCGCGGCGCCGCGCGTCCTGGCCGACCCGGAGCGAGCCGGAGTGGTTTTCTCAGCCCTCTTCCAGAATGCGCTCGCCCATACCGCCGCCGGAGACTCGGTGACAGTGCGCGCCGAGCTCGATGGGGGACGGCCCCGCTTCTCAGTGATCGATACGGGCCGCGGCATCGCGCCGGACCAGCGCGAGCGAATCTTCGAGCCCTTCTATCAGGTGCCGGAAACCGAGCATCTCGGAGGTGTGGGGCTCGGCCTCGCCGTCGCCCGCGACATCGTTCAGGCCCACGGCGGAGAGATCCATTGCGAAAGCGAGGGGGAGGGCCACGGCGCGACCTTCTGGTTCATGCTGCCTGTCGCCGCGGAAGAAAAATCATGAGTCTTGTTCGTTTCGCCCTTGCCACGCTTTTAGCCCTGCCGGCCGGCGGCTCGTTTCTGAGGAGGTGTGCCATGGACATCTTTTACATCGGTCTGACGATCGCCTTCTTCGCGGGGTCGTGGTCCTTCGTGCGTCTCTGCGCCGGCCTGGCGCCCGCGGAGGAGGAGAAGAAATGAACGGCCTCTACGTCCTCGGCCTGGTGGTGGCGGTCCTGCTGATGGTCTACCTGTTCGCGGCCCTGCTGAAACCGGAGCGTTTCTGATGACCCCCAACGGCCTTTTGCAGATCGGCCTTTTCATCCTCTTCCTGGTGGTCCTGGCCAAGCCGCTCGGCGCCTACATGGCGCGGGTCTACGAGGGGAAGCCGTTCGGTCTCGACCGCGTCCTCGGGCCGGTCGAGCGGCTGATCTATCGGATGACCGGCGTGCGGGCGGACGAGGAGATGGACTGGAAGGTCTACGCCTTTTGCGTCCTCCTGTTCAGCCTCGTTGGAATCCTTTTTCTGTACCTCCTGCAACGGATTCAGGGAGCGTTGCCGCTCAATCCGCAGTCGTTCGGTGCGGTGACCCCGGACTCTTCGTGGAACACCGCCACGAGCTTCGTGACCAACACGAACTGGCAGGGGTACGGCGGTGAGACCACCATGAGCTACCTCACCCAGATGCTGGGGCTCGCCGTGCAGAACTTCGTCTCGGCGGCCACCGGCATGGCGATCCTGGCCGCCTTCATCCGCGGCTTGGCACGGCGCAAGGCCTCGACGATCGGCAACTTCTGGGCCGACCTGACGCGGACGACGCTCTACATCCTGCTGCCGCTCTGCGTGGTCGTCGCCCTGATCCTCGTTTCCCAGGGAGTGGTGCAAACCTTCTCCGCAAATCGCGCCGTGCCCCTGCTCGAAGCGACGGTGGAAGCCGACGGCAATGCCGTGAATCAATCTCAAAATTGGCAGGTCCTGGCTCTCGGGCCGGCGGCCTCGCAGATCGCGATCAAGCACCTCGGCACGAACGGCGGCGGCTTCTTCAATGCCAATGCCGCGCACCCTTACGAGAACCCGAATCCGCTGACCGATTTCCTCCTGGTGCTGGGGCTCACGGTCGTTCCGGCAGCCCTCTGCTACACCTTCGGCAAGATGGTGGGCGACACCCGGCAGGGGTGGGCGATCCTGGCGGCGATGCTGATCGTCCTCGTTGGTTTCCAGCTCTTCGCCTACTGGGCGGAGGCGCAGGGCAATCCGAAGATCGCGGAGCTCGGGGTTGCCGGCGGCAACTTCGAAGGCAAGGAGGTGCGCTTCGGCATCGCCCGCTCGGCCCTCTTCGCCGTGGCGACCACGGCGACCTCGTGCGGCGCGGTCAATTCGATGCATGACTCGTTCACGCCGCTCGGGGGCCTCGTCCCGCTCTTCCTGATGCAGTTCAGCGAGACCATCCTGGGGGGCGTGGGCTCCGGCCTCTACGGCATGCTGGTCTTCGTCCTCGTGGCGGTGTTCATCGCCGGCCTGATGGTCGGCCGCACACCGGAGTACCTGGGCAAGAAGATCGAATCCTACGAGATGAAGATGGCCTCGCTGGTCGTCCTCATCATGCCGCTCGTCGTGCTGGTCCTCACCGCGGTCGCCGTGGTGACCGAACCGGGCTCGAAGGCGATCTTCAATCCGGGCGCCCACGGCTTCAGCGAGGTCCTCTACGCCTACTCGTCGCAAGGGAACAACAACGGCAGCGCTTTCGCCGGCCTGGGGGTGAACAATCCGTTCTATAACACGACCGGCGGCATCGCGATGCTCTTCGCGCGCTTCTGGCTGGCCATTCCGACGCTGGGGATCGCCGGTTCCATGGCAAAGAAGAAGCTGGTCCCGGCGGGACCGGGAACGTTGCCCACGCACACGCCTCTGTTTGTCGCCCTCCTGATCGGCACCGTGGTGCTGGTCGGGGCTCTGACCTTTTTCCCGGCGCTGGCGCTCGGCCCGATCGTCGAGCAGTTACAGATGCAGGAGCCCTCACCCCCACCCCCTCTCCCGCAAGCGGGCGAGGGGAGCAATGCGAAAACCGTCCAACTCGGAAACTGATATGTCCAGGCGCAGGCAGTCTCTATTCGATCCCAGGATCGCCGGCCCGGCGGTCGTCGACTCTTTCCGGAAGCTCGATCCGCGGCTGATGATCCGCAACCCGGTGATGTTCGTGGTCTACGCCGGCAGCTTTCTGACCACGGGCCTGTTCCTCCAGGCTCTGTTCGGCACGGGAGAAGCCCCGGCCAGGTTCATTCTGGCGGTGGCGCTCTGGCTCTGGTTCACCGTGCTGTTCGCCAACTTCGCCGAAGCGATGGCCGAAGGGCGCGGCAAGGCGCAGGCCGCGGCCCTGCGGCAGACCCGCAAGACCACCGTGGCCAAGAAGCTGCGAGGCGCTCGCCGCGATGCTTCGGTCACGCAGACCCCGTCGACGGAATTGAGAAAGGGAGACTTTGTGCTGGTCGAGGCCGGCGATGTCATCCCCGGCGACGGCGAGGTCGTCGAGGGTGCCGCCTCGGTCAATGAGGCGGCGGTGACCGGCGAGAGCGCGCCGGTGATCCGCGAGAGCGGTGGCGACCGCAGCTCGGTCACCGGCGGCACCCAGGTGCTCTCCGATTGGCTGATCGTGCGCATCACCGCCAACCCCGGAGAGACCTTCCTCGACCGCATGATCGCGCTCGTCGAAGGGGCGAAGCGGCAGAAGACGCCGAACGAGATCGCGCTGTCGATCCTTCTTGCCGGCCTCACTCTGGTCTTCCTGTTGTCGACGGTGACGCTGCTGCCGTTCTCGATCTACAGCGTGAGCGCGGCCGGCCAGGGGACGCCGGTGACGGTGACCGTGCTCACGGCGCTCCTGGTCTGCCTGATCCCGACGACCATCGGCGGCCTCCTGTCGGCGATCGGCATCGCGGGAATGGACCGGATGATCCAGGCCAATGTCATCGCCACCTCCGGCCGCGCGGTCGAGGCGGCCGGGGATGTGGACGTGCTGCTGCTCGACAAGACCGGCACGATCACTCTGGGGAACCGGCAGGCCACCGAGCTGCTCCCTGCCGAAGGAGTCGGCGAAGCCCTTCTCGCCGATGCGGCACAGCTCTCCTCCCTGGCCGACGAGACGCCCGAGGGGCGAAGCATCGTCGTGCTCGCCAAGGAGAAATACAGGATCCGCCAACGCGACATCCACGCCCTCGGCGCTCAGTTCGTGCCCTTTACGGCGCAGACGCGCATGAGCGGCGTGAACCTGAACGGGCGGCAGATCCGCAAGGGGGCCGCAGATGCCGTCGAGACGTTCGTCCAGTCCCTGGGAGGCTCGTTCCCTGCCGATGTACGCAACAAGGTCGAGACGATCGCCCGGGCCGGCGGCACGCCGCTCGTGGTCGCCGAGGACCAGAGGGTGCTCGGTGTGATCCATCTGAAGGACATTGTGAAGGGGGGCATCCGCGAGCGCTTTGCCGAGCTGCGGGAGATGGGGATCAAAACGGTGATGATCACCGGCGACAACCCGTTGACCGCCGCGGCGATCGCCGCCGAGGCGGGCGTCGACGATTTCCTCGCCCAGGCGACACCGGAGGCCAAGCTCAAGCTGATCCGCGAGTACCAAGCCGGCGGCCGGCTGGTGGCGATGACCGGCGACGGCACCAACGACGCGCCGGCGCTTGCCCAGGCGGACGTGGCCGTAGCCATGAGCTCCGGCACACAGGCCGCCAAGGAGGCCGCGAACCTGGTCGATCTCGACTCGAACCCGACCAAGCTGATCGAAACCGTGGAGATCGGCAAGCAGCTCCTGATGACACGCGGCGCGCTGACCACGTTTTCCATCGCCAACGACGTGGCCAAGTACTTCGCGATCATCCCGGCGGCCTTCGCCACCACCTACCCGGTGCTGGAACGGCTCGATGTCATGGGCCTGGCGAGCCCGGAGAGCGCGATCCTGTCCGCGGTGATCTTCAATGCCCTGGTGATCATCGCCTTGATTCCGCTGGCTCTGCGCGGCGTCAAGCTCCGCCGCCTTCCGGCTTCGCGCCTGCTGCGCGACAACCTGCTGATCTACGGTCTCGGTGGAGTGATCGTTCCGTTCGCGGGGATCAAGCTGATCGATCTGGTATTGCAGGGGCTGGGGCTGGTCTGAAAAGGACGGCAAGGACGGCAAGGGCTTGAAGGACGACATCATGCGACAGCTTGTGACCTCGCTTCTGATCTTCGTGATCCTGACTCTGTTGACGGGTCTGCTCTATCCTCTTCTGGTGACCGGGATCGCTCAGGTGGTCTTTCCGCGCCAGGCGAGCGGCAGCCTCATCGAGCACAACGGAAAGGTGGTGGGCTCCGAGCTGATCGGCCAGCCGTTCGCCGGCCCGACCTGGTTCTGGGGCCGTCCCTCGGCCACGGGGCTGTTCCCGTATAACGCCGCGGCTTCGTCGGGCTCCAACCTGGGACCGACCAATCCGGCTCTCCTCGACCGCGTGAAGGCGGATGTGGAGCGTATCCGGGCGGCACACCCGGGCAAGGGTCCGATCCCGGTCGACCTGGTGACGGCATCGGCGAGCGGCCTCGATCCGCACATCAGCCCAGCCGCGGCGTTCTATCAGGTGGAGCGGGTCGCGGCGGCCCGGGGCCTCGATCCCGCGGCGGTGCGGCGGCTGGTCGAGGAGCACGTCGAAGGGCGCACGTTCGGGGTGCTCGGCGAGCCGCGGGTGAATGTGCTGCGGCTCAATCTGGCGCTGGATGAGTTGCGATGAATGACCGTCCCGATCCCGATGCCCTGCTCGCCTTCGCCAATGCCGAGGAGGAACGCGAGCGGCGCGGCCGGCTCAAGGTCTTCTTTGGCGCCATGGCCGGAGTCGGCAAGACCTACGCCATGCTGGAGAGCGCGCGTGAGCTCGAGCGCCGGGGCATCGACGTCGTCGCCGGCTGGGTCGAGACGCATGGCCGTCGGGAGACCCAAGCCCTGCTCGATGGCTTCGAGACCCTGCCGCCTCGCGAGATCGAGCACCGGGGAATTCGGCTGAAGGAATTCGACCTGGACGGCGCCCTGGCCCGCCGCCCGGCGGTGATCCTGGTGGACGAGTGGGCACACACCAACGCGCCGGGCTCGCGCCATGCCAAACGCTGGCAGGACATCGAGGAGCTGCTGGCCGCCGGGATCGAGGTCCACACCGCGATGAACGTGCAGCATCTGGAGAGCCTGAACGACCTGGTGGGCAAGATCACCGGGATCGTGGTGCGCGAGACTGTACCCGACTCGGCGTTCGACCGCGCGGACCAGGTGGAGCTGGTGGACCTCCCGGCCGAGGAGCTGATCAAGCGGCTCGAAGAGGGCAAGGTCTATGTACCCGACCAAGCGGCCCAGGCGGCCCAGAAGTTCTTCCGGCCGGGCAACCTGATCGCCCTTCGCGAGCTGGCGCTGCGCAAGACGGCGGAGCGGGTGGACGCGCAGATGGAGCGCTACCGCCAGCTCCATGGCATTGCCGAGACCTGGCCGGTGACCGAGCGCATTCTGGTGGCTGTGAGCTCCGGCCCGGGCTCGGGACGGCTGGTGCGGGCGGCGCGCGGTCTGGCGGAGCGCCTGCGCGCCCAATGGCTGGTCGTCTGGGTCGAGACGCCTTCCGAAGCGAGGCTGCCGGAGGAGGAGAAGCAGCGCGTCTGGGAGACTCTACGGCTGGCCGAGAGGCTTGGCGCGGAAACCGCGGTCTTGACCGGGCATCGCCCGGCCGAGGAGATCCTGAAGTACGCCCGGCGGCGCAATGTCTCGAAGATCGTTGTGGGCAAACCGGCGCATTCGCGCTGGAAGGACATTGTCTTCGGATCGGTCCGCGACGCGCTCGAACGGGACAGCGAGGAGATCGACGTCTATGTGATCTCCGGCGAGGAGGCTGGGGGCTTTTCTCCTCCGCTGCCCGCCCGCAGAGCGGCGTCTCCTCTGCGCTCCTATCTTTGGAGTCTCGTGATTGTGGCGTTCTGCGCCGGCGTCGGCGCTCTTCTGTTCGGACGCGTGGAATCGACCAATCTGGCGATGGTCTTTCTCCTCGGCATCGTGGTCGCATCGGCCCGGCTCGGCCGCGGGCCCTCGGTCCTGGCGGTGGTCCTCTCCGTCGCCGTCTTCGACTTTTTCTTCGTCCACCCGTATCTGACCTTCGCGGTCTCCGACTCGGAGTACCTGATCACTTTTGTGGTGATGCTGGTTACCGGCTTGGTGATCTCCACACTCACCAGCCGACTCCGCCAGCAGGCCGAGGTGGCCCGCGACCGCGAGGCGCGCACGGCGGCGCTCTATGCCATGAGCCGCGACCTCGCCGCAGCGGCGGACGAGAAGGAGGTGCTTCAGGCCGCGGCCCGGCACGTCAAGGAGATTTTCCTGAGCCAGGTCCTGCTGCTCCTCCCGGACGAGATGGGGCGGGTGACGGAGCGGGCGTCCGAGGCCGTCACCTATCTTTTCGACACCCGCGAGCAGGCTGTGGCGCAGTGGGTGTTCGACCACGGCCGGCCGGCGGGCAAGACCACGGACACCTTACCGGCCTCGAAAGGCCTGTATCTGCCGCTGCGCACCTCGCGCGGGATCGTCGGAGTGCTGGGCGTCCATCCCACGGACCCGGGGCTTCTTACGGCTCCGGACCGGTTGCACCTCTTGGAGGCGTTCGCGAATCAGATTGCGCTGGCGGTGGAGTGACAGCGGGACCAGAAAGGCGCCGGGCCGCTCCCACCCACTCTTGACAGGTTCCGCCGTTCCATCGCAGGTTGATTGCATGGGAACAAGATCTCGAACCACAAGAGCTGCGGATCCCGGGCTGTTCAAAGGGTGGGGACCCGAGAGCCGCGGGTAAGAGTACATGTTCAAAGGGTAAGAGCCCGAGAGCCGCGGGAAAGAGCCCGCGAGGCTCGGGCAAATGCCCACGAGGCAAAAGCCGGAGCCCGAGAGGCGCGGGGCCGA